>Ga0182743_1000004_pt1 | contig 736758 bp, 653 predicted proteins | sample eDN3rd30CKraftOP_FD_128522 | JGI IMG/M metagenome (GOLD analysis project Ga0182743, IMG submission 128522) | Enriched Organic Plus compost microbial communities from Emeryville, California, USA - eDNA 3rd pass 30_C Kraft OP (version 2) (version 2) ... | reverse complement strand
GTCGTACGTGAACCAGCCCCACGTCGTGCCGCCGCCGAGCTGCCACTGATCGCCTTCCCACGTCGACAGGCTCGAGTTCTCGCCGATCGGCTCGCCGAGGTGCGTCGTCTGCTGCGGATCGACCAACAGCTCCTCGTCGGAGCCGACGCTGTAGGCCTTCCACGCTTCTTCGCCCGTCTCGATGTCGTAAGCGATGACGAATCCGCGGACGCCGTACTCGCCGCCGCTGATGCCGGTGATCACCTTGTCCTTCACGACGAGCGGCGCATTCGTGTTCGTCTCGCCGCGGGCAGGATCGCCGTTACGCGCGCGCCAGACGACCTCGCCGGACTCGGCATCGAGCGCGACGAGCCACGTGTCGGCCTGCTGCAGGAAGATCTTGCCGTCGGCATAGGCGAGGCCGCGGTTCACCGTGTCGCAGCACATCACCGGGATCGTGTCCTCGCTCTGCGTCGGCTCGTAGGCCCAGTTGATCGACTGGTCCGGCAGATTGATCGAGTAGACCTTGTTCGGGAATGGCGTCTGGATGAACAGCGTATCGCCGACGACGAGCGGGCCCCCTTCATGACCGCGCAGCACGCCGGTCGAGAACGTCCATGCCACTTGCAGATCGCCGACGTTGCGGCGATCGATCTGATCGAGAGTGCTGTATCGGGTGCCGGCGTAGTCGCCGCCCCAAACCGCCCAGTTGTTCTCGTCGTCGATTAGAGTCTGGAGCTCGTCGTTAGCCGCCGCAATGCACGGCAATACCACTGTCAGCGACATCAAGCAGCGCATAGTGGTCATGGCCCGTCTCCTGGACTTCGTCCTGCTGGTTAGTGGTGTGCCGGAGCCCCCTCCACTGCGGAAAAGTTCTGCGGAGAGACGCGTCTCCGTGCCCAGCTGCGCGAGATTCGATGGTTAGACGTGCTTATCAGGTTCGCCGCGCACGGAAGGCCGACGCAGCGGCCCGATGAGAGGCAATCGGACGATGAGAGACTCGGCAGCATTAGGAACGACGCCACGCTGAGTGCTCTTGGCATGACTGCATCCTAGCACCTCCACGGCAAATGGAAATGCCGAAACCGTCGATCGACTCGGATTAGCAAAATTGAGAACGCGTAGGCGAGTGATTTAGCGCGAGCAAGCCGCTCGCGCCGAACGTATACTGCGCTGGGTCGGCGTCGGGCCGAGCGGGCGCGCCGTCGCGAATCACGGCATGAGAGTTCAGGGATATGACCGAGAAGTGGAAGGAAAGAGCACGCCGGGCCGTCGACAACGCACGAGCGAGCGGCGAAAGTGTGTTCGGCTCCGATGTCGCGTTCCGCGCGCTGATCGACGCGCTGCACGAGAAGGGCATCCTCTCGGATGACGACGAGTCTTTCCTGCTGAAGCTTTGGGACGAGGTCGACGAGATTCCGTGGCCCGAGGAGCAGGAGGACTGGTAACGCCCGCTACTCGAAGCACTCCGCGGCATCCAGCGAAGGCGCCGCCCGATCCTTCTCGGACAAGATCACCGGCCCGTCGAGCGGCCAGTCGATGCCGAGCGTGCGGTCGTCCCACCTGATCGTGCGCTCGTGCTCCGGCGAGTAGTAATCGGTGCATTTGTATTCGCACTCGGCGAACTCGCTCATGACGTAGAAGCCGTGCGCAAAACCCGGCGGAATCCAGATCATCAGCCGGTTATCGGCCGACAGACGCCGCGCGACCCACTGTCCGAACGTCGGCGAGCGCTTGCGCAGATCCACCGCGACGTCGAAGACCTCGCCGACGACGACGCGCACGAGCTTGCCCTGCGGCCTCACGACCTGATAGTGGAGCCCGCGGAGCGTGCCGCGAACGGAGCGACTGTGGTTGTCCTGCACGAACTCCCAGTCGAGCCCATGCTCCGCGAAGCGCTGCCGGTGCCACGTCTCCATGAAGAACCCTCGCTCGTCATCGAACACGCGCGGCTCGATCACGAGCACGTCCGGGATGCGGGTCGCCGAGATCTTCATGCTTCACGTGCGCCTTGGTGCGATGACCGCAAGGCACTCGTGCCGAGCGCGCGGCTCTCGCCGAGCTCGGCGAGCACGCGCACGACCCCCGCGCGCCAATCGGGCATCCGTAAGCCGAACGTCCGCTCGAGCCGATCGATGCTCAGCCTGCAGTTGCGCGGGCGTCGGGCAGCCGTCGGCCGCTGATCCGACGCAATAGGCGCGATCTCGGCCTCGGTAAGCCTGAGCGGCCAGCCGGCGCGCCGCGCGTGCTCTATCACGAATCGCGCATAGCCGTACCACGTCGTCTCGCCGCGGGCAGCGACGTGGTAGGTGGCGGATCTCGCATCGCGCCAGGCCGTGCGCAGCACGTGCGCCGTGACGTCGGCCACGAGATCCGCGCCGGTCGGTGCGCCCGACTGATCGTCGACGACCTCGAGCGCATCCCGCGACGCGGCCGCGTCTAGCATGCTCTTGATGAAGTTGCGCCGGCGCGCGCTGTAAACCCACTGCGTGCGCAAGATCAGATGCCGGCATCCCGACGCGCGAACGGCATCCTCGCCGTCGCGCTTCGTTTGCCCGTAGACGTTGATCGGCGCGGGGCTATCGTCCTCGCTCCACGCCTGGTCTCCGCTGCCGTCGAACACGTAATCGGTCGAATAGTGCACGAGGCACGCGTCGAGACGCTTCGCCTCCGCGGCGAGCAGCGCGGGGCCGTCGGCATTGATCCGCGTCGCGCGCTCGCGATCGGACTCCGCACGGTCGACGTCCGTATACGCCGCCGCGTTCACGATCACGTCCGGGCGAATGCGCCGCAGCGCGCCGCGCAGCGGCTCCGGCTTCTCGAGGTCGGCGCACAGCGCGTCGTCGCCGTTTCGCTCGAGCGCGACGACGTCGCCGAGAGGCGCGAGCGCGCGGCGCAGCTCCCAACCGATCTGGCCGTTTCCGCCGACGAGCACGAACCTCATGGCTTCGCCCCGCCGTCCGGATACTGCGCGGCGAGCCACCGCCGATACTCGTGATTGCGAACGCCCTCGACCCAGTCCGGATGATCGAGATACCAGCGGACGGTCTTGCGTAGGCCGGACTCGAACGTCTCGTCCGGCCGCCAGCCGAGCTCCGCGCGAAGCTGCGAGTCGTCCAACGCGTAGCGCCGATCGTGGCCCGGCCTGTCCGCGACGAAGCGGATCAGCTCGGCGTAGCGTCCGGCGGGACGCGGCGCCATCTCATCGAGCAGCGCACAGACGGCGTTCACGACCTCGAGGTTCGTGCGCTCCGCGTGCGCCGCGATGTGATAAGTCCGTCCCGCCTCCCCGCGTTCGAGCACGAGCCGCAATGCTCGCGCGTGGTCCTCGACGTAAAGCCAGTCGCGAACGTTCTGCCCGGTCCCGTAGATCGGCAACGCCTTCCCTTCGACGGCGTTCAGGATCACGAGCGGGATCAGCTTCTCGGGATACTGGCAGGGCCCGTAGTTGTTGCAGCACGCAGCAATCACGGTCGGCAGACCGAACGTCCGGCTCCATGCGCGGACGAGGTGGTCTGCCGCCGCCTTGCTCGCCGCGTACGGCGAGCTCGGCGCGTAGCGGGCGCCCTCGACGAGCGGCGCATCGTCGGCATCGAGATCGCCGTATACCTCGTCAGTGGAAACATGCACGAAGCGGAACTGCCTCCTGCCGTCCCCGTCGAGCGACTCCCAATGACGGCGCGCCGCTTCGAGCACCGCGAGCGTGCCGTCGACGTTCGTCTCGACGAACACGCCGGGATCGTGAATGGATCGATCGACGTGGGTCTGCGCCGCGAGATGCAGGACGGCCGACGGGCGATGCTCGCCGAACACCCGCGCGAGCGCGGCGCGGTCGCTGACGTTCACGTGCTCGAAAACGTGTCGTTCCGAGCTGCGAGCCGCGCCGAGCGAATCGAGATTCGCGGCGTAGGTCAGCGCGTCGACGTTCACGACGCGCACGTCCGTCTCGGCGATCAGCTGGCGAACCACGGCGGAGCCGATGAAACCCGCACCGCCGGTCACGATGATGCTTCTCACTTCGAGCTGTTCGCCTCCGCCCGCGTCCCGGATAATACGGCCCGCCGCGCGGCGGGTCCGCGCGGAGTGCCGCGCTCGGACGATAGCATTACCGCAGCGTAAGCTGCTGTTCCCCGATCACAGATGCAGGACGCGATTCTAGAACAATCCTTCGCGCGGGCGCTGGAGCATCACCAGGCCGGACGCTTGGCGGACGCGGAACGCGGCTATCGCGAGATCCTCGTGCGCTCGCCCGAGCATGCCGACGCGCTGCACCTGCTCGGCGTGGTCGCGTTCCAGACCGGGCATCTCGACGAGGCGCTTGCGCTGATCGAGCGGGCCGCGGCGCTGAGGCCCGACGCCGCGCCGTGCCGCAACAATCTCGGGCTCGTGCTCGAGCGGCTCGGCCGCGACGCCGAGGCGCGTGCGGCCTACGAGGCGGCGATAGAGCTCGATCCGGGCTACGCGGAACCGCTGAACAACCTCGGTCACGTGCTGATGCGCGTGAACGAGCTCGACCGGGCCGAGCAGTGCTTCAGGCGCGCGATCGCGCTCGATCCGCACTACGCGGAGCCGCTCACGAACCTCGGCAATCTGCTGAAGGATCGCGGACGGCTCGACGACGCGATCGCTGCATACCGGCGCGCGATCGAGCTGCGCCCGGATCTTCCGTGGCTGCACAGCAATCTGCTGCTGACGCTGCATTACCACCAGGATTACTCGCCGGCGGCGCTGGCACGCGAGCACCGCGCCTGGGCCGAGCGGCATGTCGCGCCGCTTGCCGGCATGCGCGCGCCTCATCCGAACGATGCGCGGCACGATCGCCGGCTGCGTATCGGCTACGTGTCGCCCGACTTCCGCGAGCACTCGGTCGCGCGGTTCCTGCAGCCGATGCTCGAAGCGCATGATCGCGACGCGTTCGAGATTTTCGCGTATGCGGACGTCAGCCGGCCGGACAGGATCACGGACGAGCTCAAGCGCCGCGTGGACCACTGGCGCGACACGTTCGTGCTGTCCGATGCCGAGCTCGCCGAGGCCGTCCGCGCGGATCGAATCGACATTCTCGTCGACCTCGCCGTGCATTCCGGCCGCAACCGGCTGCTGACTTTCGCGCGAAAGCCCGCCCCCGTGCAGGTCACGTATCTCGGCTACTGCAGCACGACGGGCGTCGATGCCGTCGACTATCGCCTCACCGACCGATTCCTCGATCCGCCCGGCGGCGACTTCTCGCATTACGTCGAGCAGTCGTTTCATCTGCCCGACTGCTACTGGTGCTATCCGGCGCCCCGGCTCGACGGCGGCCAAGCGCCGCCGATCGACCGCCTGCCCGGCCCGCCGACGTTCGGCTGCCTGAACAACTTCGCGAAGGTCACGCCGATTACGTTGCTGCTTTGGGCGCGGCTTCTGCGTCGCGTTCCCGATGCGCGCCTGCTGCTGCACGCTCCAGCGGGCAACGAGCACTGGGCGCTCGAGACCTTGCGCGGCGCGGGCGTCGATGCATCCCGCGTCACCTTCGTCGGCCGCAGGCCGTTCGCCGAGTATCTTGCGGCCTACCGGGAGATCGACGTCGCGCTGGACCCGTTCCCGTTCGGCGGCGGCACGACGACGTGCGATGCGCTGTGGATGGGCGTTCCGGTCGTGACGTTGACGGGCGAGACGGCCGTCTCCCGCGGGGGGGCCAGCCTGCTTTCGAACGCCGGGCTTGCGGAGCTCGTCGCGAGCACCGAGGACGAGTACATCGAGATCGCCGCCGCGCTGATGCGCGATCGGCAGCGGGCGGCCGCTCGACGCCGCGAGCTGCGCTCCGCGCTCGAATCGTCGCCCGTGATGGATCGGGAGCGATTCATCCGTAATGTCGAGAACGCCTATCGAGCGATGTGGCGCACCTGGTGCGAGCGGCACGGCAACGCCGCCCGTTAGCGAGCGTCGCCGCCGTAACCGGCGCGAGCAGCGAGCGGCGCGGCGTGAACACGAAGACACGACGAGCGTCTCCGCGCCCGGCTTCACGCGCCCACTGCGACGACGCAGAATACGGTCGGCTCGTCGAGAGCAACGCGATTGAACGGAGTAAGTGAAATGGCCGACCGCATGGCGCCCGGCGAATCGCAAGGCTCGGAGCCTCAGCCGCTGACCGTGCTGATGCTGTTCCCGACGCCTGTGGTCGTCGCGACCCTGCCGAACCCCGAAGCGCTGAACGCCGAGCTGAAGCGTCTGATCCTCGCCCGAGAGCGAGCGAGCGAGTCCGTCGAGCGCTCGAACCGGGGCGGTTGGCAATCGAGCTGGGACATGCACGAATGGGGCGGCGCGCCGATGCAGGAAGTGCTGACCCATGCGCTGGCGATCGTGAACGAAGCGACGGTCGACCGCGCGGGCAAGCGGCACAAGCTCGCGTGGCGGATCAACTCGTGGGCGAACGTGAACCGGCACGGCCACGGCAACCAGTTCCACACTCATCCCGGAGCGCTTTGGTCGGCCTCGTATTACGTCGACGACGGCGGTATAGGCAGCGATCCTTCGCTCGGCGGCGAGTTCGAGATTCAGGACCCTCGCGGCGCAGCGCCGGTCATGTATGCACCGCACCTGACCTTTCCGGGTCCGGAAGGGGCTGCGCTCGGCGAGTCGCAGCGCATCCCGCCGCGAAACGGCATGATCGTCGTCTTCCCGAGCTGGCTGTCGCACGGCGTGCGACCCTATCGCGGCAATCGCGAGCGAATCTCGATCGCCATCAACTTCAGCCTCGCGGGCACTTAAACGGCGCTCGTCGAGACGGTCGACCTGTCGGTCATATTCGCAAAATCCGCATTATCGTTTCGTTGCGCGCACGCCACGGCGCCAATCGGCCGAGACTACCGCTTATCTGCGGTTTCCCGGCAGCCGTTTAGCAGGTAGTTGCAATAATGCCTGACGTGATGCTAGCCTCCGCGGAAGCTCGGGGCAATCTCTGATGTGAGAGGATGTCAAGCGTCCTCGTTGCGCCCGCGCAAACAACAGCAACGCCTTGGGGGAGGAATAATGACCGTTGCTACGAATTCAGCGGGCGTTCGCCCGCGCGTCGGGGTATTGTCATCCGCAGTCGCCGCAGCCATCGCAAGCCTCTCGTCGGCGAGCTATGTGCACGCGCAGGAGCAACAGGCGCAACCGCAGCTCGAGGAAGAAATCACCGTCACGGGATCGCGTATTCAACGGCGCGATTTCACGGCGAACAGCCCGATCCAAACCGTCGATCAGGAGATGTTCGAGGAGACGAGCGCGGTCGGCGTCGAGACGGTTCTGAACCGCTTGCCGCAGTTCGTGCCGGCCGTCACGCAGTTCACGACCGGCGACGTGCAGCAGACGGTCACGAACACGGTCGGCGCGTCGACGGTCAGCCTGCGCGGTCTCGGGCCGAACCGTAACCTCGTGCTGATCAACGGGCGCCGCGCGATGCCCGTTGATCCGCGCATGGTCGTCGATACGAACTCGATTCCATCGGCGGCAGTGCAGCGCGTCGAGGTCATCTCGGGCGGCGCATCCGCCGTGTACGGCGCGGACGCCGTCGGCGGCGTCGTGAACTTCATCCTGAGGGACGACTACGAGGGCGCGACCGTCGACGTCCGCTTCGGCGACACGCAGCACGGCGGTGATCAGACGACGACGATCTCCGCGCTGATCGGCGCGAACATGGCCGGCGATCGCGGCAACGTGATGATCGGCGTTTCGCGCGACACGCGAACGAAGCAGTACCAGTGGCAACGCGACTGGCGCATCGCGGATTACGCGAATCCGTATGCTCCGGGCGGGTTCTTCGCGTTCGGAAGCGCGACCTGGGTTCACAACGAGCCGGGCGCCGAGAATCTTCCGAATCCGGATTTCGACCCGAACCTGCCGCCTGGTCCTGCGAATCCCGCAACGATCCCGAACGCGCCGAGCCAGGCCGTCATCGACAGTATCTTCGATCAGCTTCCGCCCGGCACGCTCGATGCGAGCACGATGGGCGGCGCCGGCAGCCGGTTCCGCTTGAACCGCGACGGGACGCTCTTCTCGGGCCTGAACGACGGCACCGCGTGGGCGCCGGGCGCTTACCGCTTCAACGGCCCGGTCTATAACCATCCGACGAACCCGCAGAGCGGCGATCTCGACGGCGATTTCCAGGGCCTGCCGGTCTTCGTGATGCAGCCTGACGGCCGCATCAAGGAGAACGCGCTGTACTCGTGGGCATCGAGCCCGCTCGAGCGCCTCTCCGGATTCGCGAACGGCCACTTCGACCTGACCGACAACATTCGGGTCACGGCCCAAGCCATGGTGACGCGCACGAAGACCGAGTCGAGCCTCGGCCTGACGGCTGCGAACATCAACCAGTGGGGCGCCGGCGTACCGTTCGGCAACGAGCTCTACCGCGGCGACAGCAACACGTACTACGAGATTCCGGACTCGCTGATCGACGTCAACGGCAACGGCATCGCCGATCCGGAAGACATGACGCATCCCGCTTACACGGTGAACGGCCGGTTCGGGGTCGAGTGCGACGCGCAGCCTACGCCCGAGATGCCTTGGCTCGACGGCCTGCCGGGCTGCACGAAGTCGGAGGCGTGGCCGACGTCGCCGGAAGTCTACGCGATGATGATGAGCCGTCCGGATCCGGAGGCCGTGATCTGGCTGAGCCGCGAGCCGGACTGGATGCGCAGCGCGCTCGGCGCCGGCCGCTCGACGAACAACATCACGACGACGATGAGCTTCACGATCGGTCTCGAGGGTGACTTGCCGAGCGGCAACCACTCGTGGGACGTGTCGCTGACCACCGGACGCTCGGACAACGTCGTCAATCAGCTCGGCTCGATGCGGCTCACGACGTACCGCGACGTGCTCGCGTCGCCGAACTTCGGCCGCAACGCGATCTTCGACGTGAACCCATGGGAGTTCGGCGGTTTCGCGGAGAGCATTCCGACGTGCACCACCGGTCTGCCGGTCGTCGACGATCGCGATGTCTCGGAAGACTGTCTGCAGATGATCTCTCCGGCGCTGAAGAACATCCGCGAGATGACGCAGACGATCTTCGAGGCGAACCTCGTCGGCGATCTCGCCGAGATGCCGGCCGGCCCGCTGCAGTACGCGCTCGGTGTCGCCTACCGCGAGAACAGCTTCGATTACGTGCCGGATAACCTCAGCGATATCCAGAACGTCGCGGATCCGATCGCGGGCCTGTTCCCGAACGAATCGGCCTCGGGCGAGTTCGACGTGTCCGAGATTTACGGCGAGCTGCTCGTGCCGATCGTTCAGAACGGTCCGACCGGCGTTCAGCACTTCAACCTCGAGCTCGGCGCTCGTATCTCGGATTGGAGCATGTCGCACATGCCGACCCTCGAGACGTACAAGGCGCTGATCGACTGGGCCGTGTCGCCGCGCTATCGAATCCGCGGCGGCTTCAACCGGGCGTTCCGCGCACCGAACCTCGGCGAGCTGTTCAGCCGACGCACGCAGCTGTTCGGCGGCGGCGGCGCGACGCGGGACTGGTGCTCGCAGAACCTGTCCGATCCGGGCACGTTCAGCGCGACGCCGGGGCCGAACAACAGCGCGCAGCAGGTCCAGCAGACGCTCGAGATGTGCCGCGCGTTGATGGGCTCAACCGGTGCATTCGAGTACTACGACAGCCGCGATATCACGGAGCAGCCGACCGCCGGCGGTCTCGGCATCCCGATCAGCTTCGGTAACCCGACCCTGCGGGAGGAGCAGGCGGATACGTGGACGATCGGCGTCGCGATGGACATCCTCGAGGATTGGTCGCTGACGGTCGACTGGTATCAGATCGAGATCGAGAACATGATCGCGCTCGAGGGCGCGGACGCGACCTACCAGCGCTGTCTCGACATCTCGTTCAACCCGACCGGCGACCTGAACCACCCTGCGTGCCGCCAGATCTCGCGAAACCCGACCACCGGAGCGGGAGGCACGGTCGACAGGTCGTTCACGAACGAGGGACGCGCGCTCTTCTCGGGCTTCGACGTCGCCCTGAACTGGGCGAGGCTGTTGGCGGGCGGCGGCAGGATCAGCCTGAACTTCGCGGCCAACGCGCCTCTCGAGGAGATCACGCAGGATCGTCCGGAGCTACCGGAGACGGACTGGGCCGGGTACAACCAGTGCGGGCTGCAGATGCAGTGCCAGAACTACGACTACCGGCTGTTCACGACGATCGGGTACGGACGAGGCCCGTGGAACATCAATCTACGGCACCAGCACTGGCCTTCGCTGAAGAACAACTCGTGCCGCACGACGCCGGATTCGGTTCAGTGCCTCTATAACAGTCTGCCTGCGCACAACCTGTTCGCACTGTCCGGCAACTACCGGTTCGACCGCTACATGGTGAGCCTCGGCATCGAGAACCTGTTCGACGAGGAGCCGCCGTGCGTCGGCGCGAACCCGACGGCGACGCCGTTCCCGACGGCCTGCACCCGCACCGGCGACGGCGCGACGTACGATCCGCTCGGCCGGCGGTTCTTCCTCAGCATGAATATGGATTTCTAACCCAGGGATCCGCGCGACTCGGCGGCGGGCTTCGGCCCGCCGCCCTTTTTCTCTGCAACTCGGATGGCCGCCGGGACGATGCCGCGACGCTGCGAGACGTTACTTGCGCGCGGGGAAGTCGATGTGCAGCAGCAGCAGCAACGCGAGAATCGTCGAGTGCCACGATGACTCGTCAGGCTTGGCCGGGTCCACGACGTCCAACTTTCCCCAGCCGCCGTCCTCGTTTTGAATCGCGACGACCCGCTGCACGAAACGCGGGTTCACTCGCGAGCCCTGGCGCGCGAGGCAAAGGAACGCCGCGGCTTCGAGCTTCAGATCGTTGATCGTCGTGGGCTGCTCGTCGATGATCGCAGCTACCGTGCGGTGCATCTCCTCGACGAATCCGTCCGGCAGACGTACCTCGCAGCGATTGTCTTGAACCCAGATCCACGCCAGCAGCGCGTGGGTGGCGTAGTACCCGCCCGCTTTCACGTCGCGGACGAGCGTCTCGGCGAACTCCGGAGGCAGACCCAAGCGATCGCAGTAGAGCGCGCAAACGAGCATTCGGTCCGTATGAATCTTCACATGGTCCCAGTCGTCGGGCTGGATCGGATTGTCCGCATCGGCAATGCGTCTCAGCACGCGCAGGAGCGGCGCCTCGTCCGGCCGCTCCGCCATCACGGCGTCGTATCGCTCGAGCGCGTCGGCGAACTCCGGAACGCCGAAGCGGCGGTGCATGATGTCGAGGAACAGCAACCCGTAGGGCTCCCGCGTCCGGTTGATGAAAGCGATTGCTTTCGCGACGGCCGTGCGAACGGCGGATTCGATCAGCATTGGAGTCATCGTCGTTGCGCACCCAGCACGAATTGGAGTGCTCGCTAGAATATTGAGCGAGACATCGGGAGGCAAACCGGCTCTATGTCGATCAACCTTCTTTTCGGCGTCCCGCTCCTCGTCGAGGACATCGCTCCCGCCGTGCGGGACGGGATTCATGCCAAGGTCGCCGCGTATCTCGCGTCCGACCGGGCGAAGCGCGACGTCAGGCCGTCCCCCGAGGAATCCGTCGCGACCTCTTACTACAATCCCGAAGCGTCGATCATCGTCGACGCCGACCTCGGCGAGCTCGAGCAGTTCGTCATCGCTGCCGCGCGAGCTTTTCTCGAGAAAGCGCTGCGCCTTCCGCACCGGCCGCTCGAGATCGAACGGGCGTGGATCAACGTTTTCGCGCCCGGTGCGCAGGAAGCGCAGCACACGCACGACGGCAGTCTGCTCTCGTGCAGCTACTACGTCGATGCCCCGAAAGATTGCGGCTGCCTCGTGCTTCCGGACCCGATCGCCGCGCGACGCACCCATCGCGAGTTCACGAAAACCACCGGCCCCGAGCTGCTCACGCGCGCCGAAATCGCGGTCGAGCCGCAGCCAGGGCGTTTGATCATGTTCGAATCGTGGATGCCGCATTACGTCCAGTGCAATAAGAGCGATCGCGTGCGAATCTCGATCGCGATGAACCTGCGCGAGGCGCCGGCGCGCACCGCGGTGCAGACCCCGTCCGCTGCCGTGCAGGCGGCCTCGCCCGAGCCGAGCCCCGTTGCGGCGACGTCCGCGGCACACGCACCCGCCGACGTGCCCGCTGCCGGCGCCGCGCCTCGCCCGCCGCGCGCGGACGCGATGCCTTTTCTGTTCGACGAGCTGTTCGCCGTTCGCACGGATCTCAAGCTGAGCCTCGAGCCGATACAAGGCGTGATTCCGACCGTCGTCGTCGACGATTTCCTCCAGGATCCCGAGCGGGTCCGCGACGTCGTCGGCCGCGCGCCGGCGCCGAACTGGAAGCACGAGAAAGGCGGCAGAAACTTCGTCGACTATTACGATTGCCGCCTTCGCTTTCCGATCCGATACCCGAACGCGTTGATCGGCGCGTCGCAACAGATCATCCGCAAGGTCTATTCCTTCGATACCCGGCCGTCGGACGCGTGCGTCGACGTCAACTGGTTCATGCAGATTCACGAGAAGCGCGCGGATTTCGCCGTCCCGCACAACGATATGACGAACGTGCGGCGCTCGTTCACGTGTATCGTCTATTTGAACAGGGCCGGCGAGTGCTCGGGCGGCACCGCGTTCTTCCGCTTCAAGAAGTCCGGCTCGCTGGTGCTCGACGAGTCGTACGTTCAGGCGATTCGCGAGAATCCCCGAATAGCGGAAACGGGCCTCGACTATTGGCCGAGCGGAGCCGACGAGTGGTGGGAGCACGTCGGCACGGTGGATATGGCGCCCGGACGGCTTCTGATCTTCCCGTCCGAGTACTTCCACTCCGCCTACCATCCGCAGAACTCGTTCTACGAGTTTCCGCGCCTGACGCTCGCGTTCTGGATGGTCTGTTGAACGAGCGCCCGGTCATGCAGGCAGCACTGCGACAGGCCAGCCCGCTGGTCGTGATCGGCATGCACCGCTCGGGCACGCGGCTCGTCGTCGACGTTCTCGACAAGCTTGGCGTCTTCATGGGCGCGGACCGGCAAGGCGATGCCGAGTCCGTGACGTTCATGCTGATCAACGAACGCGTCCTGCATCAATGCGGCGCATTCTGGTCGGAGCCGATGTCCGCGCACTTCATGCTCGCGGAGCCGGAGGTCGTCCGGCACCTCGCCGCGGCCGCTGCCGAGACCCTTGCCGCCGAGCTCGAACGATACGCGGGCCCTTCCGGCTGGCACCGCGAAGCCGCCGCGAGCGAATGGCCGAGGTTCGGCTGGAAGGATCCGCGCAACACGTTCACGTTGCCGGTCTGGAAAGAGATCTTCCCGAATCTGCGGGCATTGCACATCGTCCGACATGGCGTCGATGTCGCCGCGAGCCTGTCGCGTCGGCATGCGGCCGCGCTGCGCGCCGCGACCGGCGAGTCGGTGCCCCCGGCGCTGACCGTGATCCGCGATCACGGCCTCGGCGTTCTGTCGTCGCGCCGGGGGTGGACGCTGACCGAGGCGCTGACGATGTGGGAGCAGTACGTCGAGAAGGCGCGGCTCGAATGCGCGGAGCTCGGTCCACGGGCGCTCGAGATCCGCTACGAGGATCTTCTGCTGCAGCCCGAGCGGGTGATTCCGCAGATCGCCGCGTTCTGCGGGGCGGAGCTCCGCGGCGCGCACGAGCAGCTGCCGGTTACCCTCGAGCCGCGCCGTGCTTTCGCGTTTCGCCGCGATCCCGAGCTCGTCGCGTTCGCGGAATCCGTTCGCGAGATTCTCGGCCGCTACGGTTATGCTATCTGAGATCGAGGAGAGAGCCGTTCGATGCTTCAGATCCGGTCCATGCGCATCTTGCCCGTCCTGGCGCTCGCGCTGACGGCGCTGTCGACCGCCGCTGCGTCGGCGCAGGAAGTCGCCGCGTCGGCGCAGGAATCCGCGCCCGAGGCGGCTGCGCCGGCCTCGAGCGCCGCCCCGCGAGTCGAGGAGGAGGTCCTCGTGCGCGGGCGTCGTCTCGACGAAATCGAGTTCGAGCTCGATCTCTATATTCACGAATTCCTCGACGAGATCACGGCGCCGGCGCGTACGCGCGGCTATGCCCGTTGGCATCGCGACGTCTGCATCGGAGTCCACAACCTCGAGAACCGCGCGGCCAGCTACATCGTCGACCGCATCTCGAGCCTCGCCGCGGAGCTCGGTCTCGAGCCCGGCGAGCCGGGCTGCAATCCCAGTGTGAACATCGTCTTTTCGACCGATGCACAGGCGATGGCCGCGTCGATGGTCGAAAGCGAGCCGCGTCTGTTCCGGCCGGCCGGCGGCCACGCCGGGATGGATCTCGGCCTCGAGGCGCTCGATGATTTCGCGACGTCGGACAGGGCCGTCCGCTGGTGGCAGGTGAGCTTGCCGGTCGACGCGCGCACCGGCGTGCCCGCGATCGAGATGCCGCAGGTCAAAGGCTCTTGCGGCGCGATGCATTGTCCTCCGCAAGTGGCCGTCGCCGGCCCGTCACGCATTCACAGCGGCATCCGCGACGACCTGCAGTACGTGATCATCATCGTGGATGCGACGAAGCTGCCCGGCACTACATGGCAACAGCTTGCCGATTATCTCGGCGTCGTATCGCTCGCTCAGATCGATCCGAAAGCAGATCCGAGCGCTTTCGACACGATCCTGAATCTGTTTACGAATCCGGCCGCCTATTCGGGGCTCACCGATTGGGACCGCACGTATCTCCATGCGCTCTACGCGTTCGACCAGGAGCGAACGCCGACCGCGCAGCGACGCGAGATCGTCAACCGGATCGCGAGACGGGAACGCGCGGCGGCCGAGTGAGGCCGCCGCGCTGCGTCACTGGATTCGCTGAACCTGGATGAAGCCGTTCAGCTCCTCGGCCGTCATCCGATACGAGCTGCCCCACTGCGTCGAATAGATCCGGACCCGGTGCCCCGGCCGCAGCGGATAGAACGACGGCCGCGTCTGGCGCCAGACGTGCCCGTTCTCGAGCGTGATGATGTACTGATTCGGCAACGTCTCGCGAACCGATGCGACGGTGCCGTAGAACTCCTGCGTCTCACGTTCCTGGCGAACGCGTTCCTCCCTTGGAGGCGGGAGCCCGAAGCTGTCGTCCGCATTCGGAGCAGGCTCGATCACCCGCTCCGCAGTCACGGCAGGCGACGACTCTGCCGGACGGGCGGCCGTCGCGGACGGCCGTGCCGCTGACGCAGCGGGCGCGGGCGCGGGCTCGGCGGCGGCGGCAGGCGTCGTCGCAGCGCTCGCCGCGGGCGCCGTCTCGGCCCGCGCAGCGGGCGCTGTTTCCGTGCTCGCAGCGGGCGCGGTCTCGGCGGACGCCGCGCCGCCAAGCGCCGCATCCACGCGACTCTCGTAGCACCTGAATCGCTCCGCAGGCGATTCGATCTCGACGCAGTCTGCGACGTCGACCTCGAGGCGTCCCCGCTCGCGCTGCGCTTCGGCCATCCCTGTACCCAAGATGCTCCAAGCGGCGACGACGGCGATCAACGCGCCGCCGCGTCTCGTTACGGTTCTTTCGTAACCGCTCAGCATGCCGTTCCCCCTTGCTGTTATTGCCGGCTGTGGTCTTCTAAGGAAGCGCGTAGACCATGACCCGATCCCCCGCGATCACGGCGACGTGCTGCTTCCCGCTTCGGGAAAGATAGCTCATCGGATTTGCATTGGCGTGTGCGTCGAGCTGCGCGGACCACAGCTCCTCGCCGGTCGCGGAATCGAACGCCCGGAAGCGCTGGTCGTTCGTCGCACCGATGAACACGAGCCCGCCTGCGGTGACCGACGGCCCCGCGCTGCCGGAATTGCCGACCAGCTGCTTGCCCGCCGGCAGGTTCTCGTCGAGCCCGAGCACCGCCTGCCAGACGATCTCGCCCTTATTCGGATCGACAGCGGTCAAGCGGGCCCACGGCGGACGATAGCACGGCGCCGTCGGGCCGACGGCCCGGCCGCTCTCGTCGAACTCGCCGCCGATCGGCGCATTGAAGCTCGCGTACGGCCCCGGTCCGTTGATGCTCGCGCGGTCGTACGGCTGGCCCGACGCCTGCGTGCCGCGCCCATAGTTGCCCTCCGGGTCCCGGTCCTCGACCCAGCCGACGAGCGACGTATCGTGCGCATTCACGTAAACGAGACCCGTCTCGCGGTCGATCGCGACGCCGCCCCAGTTCACGCCGCCGGTGCCGCCCGGCAGCTGGATCGTCGAGCGCGGCGGCGCATCGGGCGCCTTGTACAGAAACGGCGTGAACGGCCCTTCGTTGTACAAGCCGCCGCTGCGCTCGAGCAGCTCGCGGCAAGCGGCCGCGTGCTCGGGCGTCGTGTCCTCCGGGCGCACGAGATCCACGTCCGGGTCGAAGCTGACTCGCGACAACGGCTCCGGGCGAACCGGAAACGGCTGCGTCGGCGAATACCACTCGCCCGGCACATCGCCGGCCGGCACAGGCCGATCCTCGACCTCGATCAGCGGCTCGCCCGTCGCGCGGTCGAGCACGAAGAAGTAGCTCGTTTTGCCGACGTGCGCGATCGCAGGTGTCGTTCGCCCGTCCTCGTGCACGAAGTCGAAGAGCGCGCCGGCCGAAGGCATGTCCGCGTCCCAGATATCATGGCGCACGGTCTGGAAATGCCATGCGTACTCGCCGGTCAGCGCATCGAGCGCGACGATCGAGTTGCCGAACACGTTCGTACCGGGCCGGTCGCCGCCGTAATAGTTCGGCGATGGGCTCGAGATCGGCACGTAGACGAGCCCGAGATCGGTATCGACCGGCGCGGAGAACGCCCACATGTTCGTGCCGGAGCGCCCTTCCCAGCTCCCCTGCTCCCACGTCTCGTTATACGGCTCGCCGGGGCGCGGCACCGTCCAGAACTCCCACAGCTTCTCGCCGGTCCGGATGTCGAACGCCCGGACGTTGCCCGGATCCCCTTGCGGCAGCTCGCCGACGTTCGCGCCGATGATCGCGACATGGCGATAAATGACCGGCGCACCGCCGTACGGGATGTCGACGTCGACCGCGCCGCGATCGCCGAAGTCGGCGACCGGCTCGCCGGTCGACGCGTCGAGCGCGAGCAGCCGCGTGCCGCTCGTGAACAGGATGCGCGGACCGAGCTCGTCGTCGCCGGGCCAGTAGCTGACGCCGCGGGTCGACGCGCGTCCGCCGCGCAGCGGCACCGGCGACGCGGAGGCGGCCTCGCGTTCCGGCCCTCGCGGCGGCGACAGCACGTGCACCCAAACCTCGTCGCCGCTGTCGCCGTCGAGCGCGACGATGCGGTCGCCGTTCGGCACGTACATCACGCCGTCGACGACGAGCGGCACCGCGGTCGACGCGCCGTTCAACCGGTAGCTCCACGCCTCCTCGAGCCGGCTAACGTTGTCGCGATCGATCTGCGTGAGCGGCGAGTAGCGAGTCGCCGACGGATCGCCGTTGATCGTCGGCCAGTCTCCGGGAGCGAACGCCGCGGACCCGTCGCCCGCCGCCGTCTGCGCGGACGCGGATGAGCATGCGATGCCGAGCGCGACACCCGCGAAGAGCGCATGGCGCGCGGGCCCGACGCGGCGCCGGCCGCCGGCCGCCGCGGCGAGCGCAGACACCCGGCTCGTGCGCGTGTTTCGAGGCGAACAGTCTCGCAAGCTTTCAGCGAATGTCGAGGCTCGCTCCATCGTCATGCTCCCGTTGCTTTGCGCGCCGAGCGCCGCCAGCTCAGCGACTCGCTTGTTGCGCGCGCTCGTATCGAGACGTTTCGATGTAGTTGCGAATCGCGGTGTTCCCTTCGTGGCACGCGTATTCGTAGATCACGTACTCGGGGTCGAGCTGCCATTCGTACGCGACCGTCCACGGCGCAACCATCATCTCGGGATCGTGGGTCGTGATCTCGTACTGGAGCCTGTCGTCGCTCGTGCGCGTGAAGCGTTCGACGATATGCATCGACTCGCTCGTCGGAATATCGTTCTCCGGCGGAGCGCCCGGCGTCACGACGTTCGTCATCGGCGTCTGACCGTTGAAGTTCGTCGTCTCGACGACGAGCGTATTACCTTCGAAGCGCCCGCGCGATTCGCCCATCCACAGCTTGATCTCCGGATCGAGAGGCGGCCGGCCGTCGACCGGCACGATCCGCACCTCGTGGATCATCTCGAGCCGAATCAGCACGTAGCCGGGCATCTGGTAAATCTCGATACCGTTGTTGTACTGCATCGGGAACATCGACGCGGGCATGCCGCGCGTGATACAGCGATCCCAGCTGTCGAAATCTTCCGGTGTATCGAACGGGATGTCCTGCCAGCTGCTGCGCATCGTCTCCGATTTCGCGCGGCCCGCGTCGGTCAGCGCCGGGAGCCGCCCATTCGGCGGATCGACGATCAGCGAGGCCTGGCGCTGCGGAATTTGCCCCGCTTCGGCCCAATGGCCCTGCCCCAAACGGTTCTCCGAGGTCTCGCGGTCGTACCGCGTGTTGCGCGCCTCGACGGCCGCGGCCCGCTCCTCGAACTCCTCGTCGGTCAGATATGCGCGCGTGCCGAGCTCGACCGGCCGCTCGAGCGGCGTCAATGTCATGTGTCGAATCGGCCACCGGCCCTGGAGGTCGGGATCCCCCCACGGCGTCATCGGATGCTCCCACGCTTGCGCCCCGTCCTCCTGCGCCGATGTGACGAGCGGACTCGCGGCGAGCGCCGCGGTCAGCACCGCCGACGACGCGCCGACCCGTACCGCGGCCCGCAGGACGTCGCGTCCGCGCCGGCAGGCCCCGAGGGACCGCCTCCTATCCGTTGCCTCCTGCATCTCGTTCTCTCCTCGAATGTTTGCGATCGAGTAGCTTCGATCGACACGCTCCGCTCCGCTTGCGGACATCCTAATGTACCGCGCCCGGCCCTTCGACGCTCGGAAAGCACGAACCGCAGCGTACGTTCTCGATTGTATTTCCTAAGAATTGGGGCACAACTAACGCACCGCCGCGTGCACGGAGGCAGCCGAGCTTGGGTGACCCTACCGTGATCGGGAACGCGATGGTCCGTCGCACGTGTTCTGAGTCAGACAGGCGTGATCGATAGCGGAGCCCCGATGACACTGGTTTTCAACGAATCGGAATGGGAATGGATCGACCGGCGCGCGGAACGCATCGCGCTCGAGACCGGCACTCCTCTGCCCTTCGCGCGCGCCGCGGCGATCTCCGAGCTACGGGTGCTGCGCCGCCGGCCGAAGGCAAAGGTCATCGCGTTCGCTCCGCGCGCCGCGGCCAAGGAGGAGTGTGCCCGGTAACGGCACATCACCGGCAAGCGGCGATCAGTTCAGGTCGAGCGGCTCCAACCCTTCCGTGCGCTGTTCGTGTCTGCTCCTCCAGAGGAGCCGCTCGACCTTTTCCAGCTAGTTCGCGCGCGTGCGCGGGCGGCACGCGCGCTGCCGCTCCTGCACGAACTCGAGGAACGCGTCCTCGGGCAGCGGCTTCGCGATCAGATACCCTTGCGCCCGATCACAGCGATCCTCTCGCAGAATGCGCATCGCCGCGTCGTCCTCGACACCCTCGGCGACGACCGCGAGCCCGAGCTCGTGCGCCATCGCGATCGTCGCGCGAACGATGCTGCGGTTGCGCTGCTTGCCGGGCAACCCGGCGATGAACGAGCGGTCGATCTTCACCTCGTCGACCGGCAAGTCGTTCAAGTAGGCCAGCGACGAGAACCCGGTGCCGAAGTCGTCGATCGACAGCATGAGCCCGCTCTCGCGCAGGCGGCTCATCATCCAGCGCATCGCATCCGGCGACTGCGCGAAGCTCGTCTCCGTGAGCTCGAGCTTCAAGTCCTCCAGGCCCCCGCCGTGCTTGCCGAGCGCTTCGAGAACGTGCTCCTCGATGTCGCCGCGCAACAGATCCGACGCCGCGACGTTCACGCTGATCGGACACCTCGCCCCCTTGCCGCGCAGCGCGCCCGCGACGCGAGCCGCCTCCGCAATCATCCGCCGCGTCAACAAGCGGATTGCGCCGGCATCCTCGAGCAGGCGCGCGAGCTTTGCGGCCGCCACATCGCCGATGCCCGGCGCGCTCCAGCGCGCGAGCGCCTCGGCGCCGACGATCTCGCCGGTGTCGATATCCACCTGCGGCTGGAAGAAGGCACGCAAACCCTCCGCGCGAGTTTCGCGAAACAACTGCACGAGCCGCACGTCCGTGCCGAGCTCGAGCGACTCCCGCCATTCGACCCACGGCCTGCGCTCTGCGATTGCGTGCCCCAGCGCCGTTTCCGCACGCCGCACGAGCTCGCGAGCATCGCAGCCGCTCTCGCACTCGGCGATGCCGGCATAGAGGCGCGGCCACGGCGACGTGCCCGCGGCAAGCGTGTCGTCGATCGACGCGAGCTTGCCGCGCAGCTTTGCCTCGATCCTCGCCTTCTCGCCGAACGCGAGAAAGACGTCGCGCCCGGTGACGCCGTAAGCATCCAGGCCGAGGGCCGTCAGCTGCTCGGCGAAGCTCCTTGCCATGCTGATCGCCGCGTCGTGTCCGGCCGCCCGGATCGTCTCGTCGAGCTCGGCGAGCTTGAGCGCAACGACGCTGCGGCCGCGCGCGTCGGCACCCAACTGCTCGAACGCTCGATTCACCGACTCGACGAAGTGGTGAAGACGCGGCAACCCGGTATAGACGTCGTGATCGCTGACCCAGCGCGTCCGATCCTCGGCCGCGCCGCGCCGTTTGGCTTCGCCGGCGAGCCGTGCATCCCTCGCGGCAATGGTCCCGCGCAGCCGCAGGATCCACACGCCTGCGAGCACGAGCACGACGACGAGACAGAGCACCGCGACTACGCCCGGCCCGTCGCTCAACCAGGCGAAGAAGGGACCGGTAGCCGAAGGCACAGCGGCTCCTTCGTTGCGTAACGACGAACGAAGCTTAGCAGCTCTAATGGTCTGAGCCGAGACAGTTGCGACCGAACCGGCATGATCGGGCGATCTCGCCGCCGCGGCCGTCGCGGACGTCGGCCGGAGCCTCTCAGGCAGCCGCGGCCCGCGTCCTGATTCCGTTCATCAGCTTCGCGAACGAGTCCGCGAACGCGTCGACCCCGTCGCGCTCGAGCTTCTCCGTCACGTCGTCGTAGTCGACGCCGGCGGAAGCGAGCCGCTCGAGCAAGCGGTGCGCTTCGTCGACGCCCTCCTCGAGGCTCGGACGCACCCGCCCGTGGTCCTGAAACGCCCTGATCGTCTTCTCGGGCAGCGTGTTGACGGTCTCGGGACCGATCAGCTCCTCGACATAGAGCACGTCCGAGTACGCAGGATTCTTCGTTGAGGTCGAAGCCCACAGGCAGCGCTGCGCGCTCGCGCCTTTCGATGCGAGGAACTCCCAGCGCTCCCCGGCGAACACTTGCTTGTAACGCTGGTACGCGAGCTTCGCATTCGCGATGGCGAGCTTGCCCTTCAGCTCATCGTGGCCGCCGATCTCGTCGAGGCGCTTGTCCGTCTCGGTATCGACGCGCGAGACGAAGAAGCTCGCAACGGACGCGACGCGCGAAGGATCGCCGCCCGCCGCGATGAGCCGCTCGAGCCCCCGCACGTAGGCTTCCGCAACCTCCGTGTAGCGCTGCAACGAGAAGATCAACGTCACGTTGATCGACTTGCCGGCCGCGATCATGTCCTCGATCGCCGGAAGGCCGGGCCGGGTCGCCGGAATCTTCACGAGCAGATTGGGTCTGTCGATCAGCGCATGCAGGCGGCTTGCCTCGGCCGTCGTGGCCTCGGTGTCGTAAGCGAAAAGCGGATCCACCTCGATGGATACGAAACCGTCGACGTGCGCGGCCGCGCGCCGCTCGGCCGCCGACAGTGACCCGCCAGCCGCTTCCCTGCTCTCTCGCGCACGCCGCACGCCTTCGTCGTAAACCGGCCGCAGCGTATCGCATGCATCCGCGATGTCGCGCGCGGCAAGCGAGATGAATATCTCTTTCGGATCGGACGTCGTCTCGAGCGCTTCGCGGAGCTGCTCGTCGTATCCGCTGCCCGCCGAAATTGCCTGCTCGAAGATCGTCGGGTTCGACGTGACGCCGACGATCCCTTCGCGGATCAGATTCTCGAGCGCCCCCGATGCGAGCATCTCGCGCGACAGGTAGTCGATCCAAACGCTCTGACCGTGCTTCGCAAGCTCGTGCAGCGGGGTCGTGCCCATCCTCAGGACCTCCAATCTCCTCCTAAGCGGAGCCGAGCATATCAAATTCGCTTTTTCAGCAGGCCTCTCGCCCGCTCGACGACGTTCTCCAGCGTGAAGCCGAGCTTCTCGAGCACCGTGGTGCCCGGCGCGGACGCGCCGAAGCGGTCGATCGAAACCGTCTCGCCGGCATCACCGATCCACCGACGCCAGCCGAGGGAGACGCCCGCCTCGACGGCGAGCCGCGTGCGCGTCTCGGGCGGCAATACCTGGTCGCGATAGGTCTGCGGCTGCGCTTCGAACAGCTCCCAGCACGGCATCGATACGACGCGCACTGCCGCGTCTGCCGCGAGCCGCTTCGCCGCCTCGAGCGCGACCCACACTTCCGAGCCGGTCGCGATCAGAATCAGATCGAGCCGTCCGTCGCCGGGCGCGACGTCGCGGCTGTCCCAGACGACGTATGCACCGCGTTCGACGCCGGCCGCGCCGGCCGCGGCCGGCGCGTCGAGCACGGGCACGCCCTGACGCGTCAGCAGCATAGCGACGGGTCCGGTCCTGCGCTCGAGCGCGACCTTCCAGGCCGCCGCCGTCTCGTTCGCATCCGCCGGGCGGAGGACCCAAAGATTCGGGATCGCACGCAGCGCCATGCAATGCTCGACCGGTTGATGGGTCGGACCGTCCTCGCCGAGACCGACGGAGTCGTGCGTGAATATCCAGACGACCGGAAGGCCCATCAGCGCGGACAGCCGAATCGCGGGGCGCATGTAGTCGCTGAACACGAGGAACGTCGAGCCGAACGGCTTCACGACGCCGCCGTGCAGCGCGAGCCCGTTCACGATTGCGCCCATCGCGTGCTCGCGGACGCCGAACGGCACGTTGCGGCCGGCGTAGTGCTTGCCGAACACGCCGGCGCCGTCGAAGACGGTCTTCGTCGACTCGACGAGATCCGCGGCGCCGCCGATCATCGTCGGCACGTAGCGTTGGAACGCGTGCATGACTTTTCCGCCCGCGGCACGCGTCGCGATCTTGCCGTCGGCCGGCGCGAACTTCGGCAGCGCGTCGACCCAGCCGGGCGCGGGCGCTCCGGCAAAGGCTCGATCCCAGTCGTCGGCAAGCTGCGCAAACGCGGCGCGCCACGCGGAGAAGCGCTGCTGCCAGGCCTGCTCGGCGCGGCGGCCTTGCTCCGCGAGATCCATATGACGGCGGACGTCCGGAGGCACGTCGAAGCGGCGGTCCGGGTCGAGCCCCATCCGTTCCTTCGCCGCGCGGACCTCGTCCTCGCCGAGCGGCGCCCCGTGCGCCTTCGCGGTGTCCTGGGCATTAGGTGCGGGGAACGCGATATGGCTGCGCACCTGTATCAGGGACGGGCGGTCGGTCTCGCGCTCGGCCGCGGCCAGCGCGGCGGTCAACGCGTCGAGGTCGTTGACGTCGGCGACGCTCTGCACGTGCCAGCCGTGGGCCTCGAACCGTCCGGCCTTGTCCTCGTGATCCCACGACAACGCCGTCGGACCGTCAATCGTGATGCGGTTGTCGTCGAACAGCACGGTGAGCTTGCCGAGGCCGAACGCGCCTGCAAGCGACGCGGCCTCCTGGGACACGCCTTCCATCAGATCGCCGTCGGACGCGATCACGTACACGCGGTGATCGACGATCTCGTGACCCGGCCGGTTGTAGCGCTGCGCGAGCGCCTTCTCGGCCATCGCCATGCCGACTGCGTTCGCGAACCCCTGACCCAGCGGGCCCGTCGTCGTCTCGACGCCGGGCGTGATGAAGTGCTCCGGGTGACCGGGCGTCAACGATTCCCATTGTCTGAAGCGGCGAAGCTCGTCGAGCGGCAGCGCGAAGCCGCACAGGTGCAACGTCGCGTACTGAAGGATGCACGCATGGCCTGCGGACAGCACGAAGCGATCGCGGTTCGGCCATGCCGTATTCGCAGGATTGACGCGCAACGTATGTCGGTACAGCAGATAGGCGACCGGCGCGAGCGCCATAGCCGTTCCGGGATGCCCCGAGCCGGCCTGCTGCACTGCATCCATCGCCAACGCGCGTATCGTGTCGATCGAGCGGCGGGTGATCTCGTCGTTCACGGCAACATCAACGGCTTCGAATGGAGGCAGAGCGCGGCTCGTCGTATTCGCTCGTGTCCAACGCGGCGCGCCGCGACTCCACCGAGATTGCATCTACGCTAACGACGGCGACACCCTCCGTCGCTGACGGAGGATGCCGCGCCTGCGGGACGCGCGACAGCCGCGGCGCCCTGCTCACCGAGCGTGCCTACTGCAGCACGCGGGTCTCGTCCTCGATCGCTGCGTACTCCTGCGAGTCGTACTCCGGCAGCTGCTCGAGCTCCTCGCGGCTCATCCGCGTCACGATATCGCCGTCCTGATTGCGCTCGAGCCGATCGAGCGGCAACGCAACCGTGCGCTCGCCGATGCCGAGGAATCCGCCGACATCGATCAACGCATGCATGTCGTCGTCGGCGCGCGACCGCGCGACGCCCGAAATCTCGCCGAGATCGTCGCCGTCCGGAGTGACTACGTTATTGCCGACGAGCTCCTGCGGATCGAGATCCGTCGTGAACTCCGTCGTCTGACGGGACTGCTGCTGCTCGATCCGATCCTGCTGCTGCGATGCAGCCTGGCGCTCTTCCTGCTGCACGCCTTGCCGCTGCTGCTCGCTCTGCTGACCGACGCTGACGCTCGGTTCGCCCTGGCGTACGCTCACCTCGGGCTCGCCCTGCTGCACGCTGACTTCAGGCTCCGCCTGCCGCACGCTGACGTCCGGCTCGGCCTGACTGACCTGAACCTGAGGATCCGCCTGACTCACCTCGACCTGCGGCTCCGCCTGGCTGACTTCGACCTCAGGCTCGGCCTGGTTGACCGTGACTTCGGGCTCCGAGCGACGAATCGTCACCTCGGGATCCGGCTGCCTCACGGTCACACGCGGCTCCGGCTGAGTCACCGTCACGCGCGGTTCCGCCTGGCTGACCTCGACTTGCGGCTCGGCTTGCGTGACTTCGACCTCTGGCTGCGCCTGACGGACCGTGACCTCGGGCTGCGGCTGCGTGATCTGCACATCCGGCGCGGGCTGCTCGACTTGCACGTCGGGCGCGGGCTGCTGCACCTGAACCTGCGGCGATGCCGGGTCGACCTGAACCTGGGGCGCTTGCTGCTCTACCTGCACGCCGGTGCGGTCGGGCTCGCCCGCTCGCTCGGCCTGCGCCGTCTCTATGCGCTCGTCGGCACTCTGCGCGCTCTGCGACTGCAGCGCGCTCTCGCCCGAGCGCTGCTCAGCGCCCTGCGCCGACTGTTGCGATGCGCTGCTTTGCGCCGCTTGCTGGGATTCGCTGCGTTGTGCCGCTTGCTGCGATTGCCCGGCCTGCGCCGCCTGTTGCGATTGTCCCGCTTGTTGCGATTGCCCCGCTTGCGCGACTTGCTGCGTTTGACCGAGGCCCTCGATCTGCTCGCGCGCCTCCGTTACGATCTGCTGGCAATCCTGCTCGCTCGCTCCTTGCGCGGCATTGAGGAGCTCTTGCACCTGCCGCTGCGTCTGCTCATCGAGCGAACGCTCCTGAAGCTGTCTCTCCAATTGCTGAATGTCTTGCTCGCAGGCCTGCTGGCCGAACGCGGCTCCGCTCGCGGCCAGCGCTACTGCGAACAGGCATCCCGTATAGGTAAACCTTGTCATCGCGTGCTCCTGTATCGGTTCAAGCTTTCGATCGGGAGCAACGGTGTGCAATCCACGTGCCAATGATGCTGCACGCTTTCGCGTTCGCAGTTTTTTGAAACGCGCGTATGAAACGGAGCGGACGAACGTCCGCGGCCGTTAGCGATCTCTCAGGAATGATCGCGAACGAACTCGAGGACCGGCGTCGTCAGCGAATCGTCGGCAGTGCCGACCGCATACGTTTCGGAGATGTGCGAATGATTCGGCAGATGGACGTAGCGGGTCGGCTTGCCCGTCTCCTTGCGCCGCTGCAGCAGCTTTCGCGCTTCGACACGAAAGCTCTCCGGATCGAGCTCGGCGTCGACGACGAGCAACGGCACGTCGGTCACTGCAAGCGCGGGCAGCGACGAGCGCTTCGGATAGGCTGCGACGTCGTTGCCGTAATAGGCCTCCCAAACCGACACCTCGTCGCCGAGATCGTAGAAGCCGGACGTCAATATCGCGCCGACGACCTTCGGCGCGCGGCCGCCCCGCTGACGATGGGCGAGATAGTCGGCGACGTGAGCCGCACCGGCCGAGTGTCCCCATAGAAAGATCCGCTCCGCGGAGCCGCCGTGCTGCGCGATATTGTCTTCGATCCACGCGACGACAGCCTCGACGTCCTCGATGCCGGACGGCCATTGAAACTCCGGCGCGAGCCGATAGTTCACGTTCACGCCGACGAAGCCTTGCCTAGCCGCCCACAGCATGACGTTGTCGTAGAACGGGGATCCTTCGAGACGCTTCGCGCCGCGAGTAAAGCCGCCGCCGTGCACGAACACGACGACGGGTTTGCTGCTTCCGGCCGCGGCGATCGTGAACACATCGAGCACATGCCGCTCGTGCCCGCCATAGCGCACGTCGCGCGTCACGTCGACGCCCTCGTACGGCTCCGCCGGGTGCAGAGGGGCGTACAGCGCCGCCGTCTCCGGGGGCGCGATTCGCGGACCGATCTCACGCAACGCGCGAGCGATGTCGGCGGGCATGCCGGCGGGTCGGGGCGCAGTCTCGCCGGCTGCAGCGCCGGCGCCTTCTGGAGCTTTCATCGAACAGGATTCGTGTAGTGAAACGGAATGTCGTAGACGGAGAGCCTACTCGTCGACCAGAGTCAGGAACTGCCAGCGCTTCCCCGGCGCAAGGCCGGCAAGCTCCCGTCCGATCGCTCCGTATACCGGCGGCGCGGAGGTCACGTGCTGCGTTCCGGCGTGCATGTCTCTGAAGAGACGCTGCAGCGTACCGGCGCGAAGCGCCAACGTGCCGGCCGACTTGTACGCGAACATCGCCGCGTGATGCGCGGACCACGTCGCGTTCGCAAGCGCGAGCCTCATCAACGAGTGCTGCCGGACCGACAGCCGGTCGCCCCGCTCGAGCGTCTCGCGTACGTCGGCCCAGGTCTCGTAGACGAGCGCCCGGGCCGAGCGGTAGACGGCCTCCGCATGCGCAAACTGCTCGTGAAAGCTCTGACTTTCCGCGAGCGTGCCGGGCCGCCCCGCCTTCTGCTGCACGACGTCGGTCAGCTCGTCGAGCACGCGGCGGCCGATGCCGCACGCCCAGCCGGAATGGCACATCGACGCGAAACCGATGATGCCTATCGTATAAAGGCTGCCGCCGCGCAGCGGCTCCTCGGTCGTCGCGAAGTGCGTATAGCTCTCCGGCACGTGCGCGTTGTCGATCGTGTAGTCGATGCTGCCCGTGCCGCGCAGACCCAGCACGTCCCAGTTATCGATCAGCTTCGCCTGGCCGACCGGCAGCACGAAAATCCGCGGCTCCCCGGTCGTCTCGATGATTCCGAGCGTATGAATGTGCGTGCCGTGCTTGATGCCGGATGCGAAGCTCCAGCTGCCGCTCAAAAGGTATCCGCCGTCGCTCGGCACCGCCTTACCCGGGCGCGTGCCTTGCCCCGCGATGACGGGCAGCCGCTCGCCGCCGAAGAGCTCTTCGACCGCGTCGTCCTTCAGGTACGCCGCGCCGGTGCCGATCGCGAGCGCCGCAGCCATCAGCACCCAGCCGGCGGAAGGATCGCCATATGACAGGTTCTCGAGCACCTGCAGCGACGACACCGGATCGAGCTCGTGACCGCCGCGCACGGACTTCGGCACCCACATGCCGAACAGGCCCTCCTCGTGCAGCGCCTCGACGACCGGGTCGGCGAGCGCACAATGCTCGTCGGCATAGTCCGCGTGCTGGCGCGCAATCTCCGCGACGCGCTTGGCGCGGCCCGGCAGGGATGTCTCGTTCGTGCTGTTCATTGTTCTTCCTCCTCTGCGTCCCGCCGGCGGACGTTGGCCGCCGCCCCCTCGAGCGTGGACGAGCGATCTGCGATGCGCAGGGGGGAAACTTAACGCAAAACCACGTCGATGGGGTGAATGGCGAAAATTCGTGCCAGGCACGATTTTTCTCGAAAAGCGTGCCTGGCACGATTTATCTCTGCGGGAGAGCGTCGACCGAGCCCGCCGCCGCAGCGACCGCCGAGACGTGCGTGGCACGCCGCTTGCACTAGAGCCACGTCAAAGATGCCGAATGGAGTACGGTATGTTCAAACGTTTGACATTGCTGAGCCTTTTGCTCGTCGCGGCCGGCGCGCAGTACGGCTGCGGATATCTCGGCGGCAGCCGGCGTCGGCGCCGCGGTCGGGGCTGAAGCTGCAAACGACGACGACGAGTAAGCCGTTACGCGTGCGCCGCCGAGTAGATCGCCGCCTCGACCTCGTCGAGGACGGCGAGACTACGCGGATGGCAGAACGGGCTCATCTGCATCATCAGCACGGCACCGATGCCGGTCTTTGGATCGCCCCAGAAGTAAGTATTGAATATCCCGGCCCAGCTCCAGCTTCCGGCCTGGCGCCTACCGGGCCTGTCGCGGGTCTCGATCGCCAGGTTGAAGCCGAACTTTTGCGTGCCGTCGAGGAACGTGAAATCGAGCGTCCTCGGCGGGAACACGCTGCGCTGCAGCCCGGCAAACAGATCGCCGATCTGGTTGCTCGTCATCGCATCGACCGACGCGGCCGTGAGGAGCTGCTCTCCTCGGTCGCTCGTGCCGCCGCGCAACAACATCCGTAGGAACGCCGCGTAATCGCGCGCCGTCGAATGAAGACCCCCGCCGCCTCGCGGCGCGTCGCCGCGCGTATCGCTCGCGACGCGCTCGAAACCGTCGTCGACGCAGCGATGCATTCCGGCAGCCCGGGTCGGATCCTCCGGCTGATCGAAGCTCGTCTCCGTCATGCCGAGCGGAGCGAAGATCCGCTCGGCGAAGAAGCGCGCGAGCGGCAGCCCCGACAGCGGCTCGATGAGCTGACCGAGCACGTCGGTGCTGATGCCGTAGGAGAAGCGCTCGCCGGGATCGTGCATCAGGAACGGCGCGTTGAAATATTCGACCCGGCCTTTCGCTTCGATCAGCAGCTCCCGATCGAGGAACCAATAGCCGTACCCGGACGTGTGGGTCAGCAGATCGCGTATCGTGACGTCGCGTTTTGCAGGACGCACCGTGTACTCCCCCGTCGTATCGTCGAACGAGGCGAGCACGTGCGGTTGGCGGTAACCCGGAAGATGACGCGCAAGCGGATCGTCGAGCGCGAGCTTGCCGTCCTCGGCGAGCATCAGCACCGCGACGGACGTCACGGGCTTCGTCATCGACGCGATGCGAAACACCGTGTCCGGGCGCATCGGCACATCGGCACCGATCGCGGTCTGCCCGCGAGCCGACTCGAACAGGATGCCGCTCGTGCCGGTCACGACGGCGACCGCGCCCGGCACGCGGCCTTCGGCAACCGCGCGCTCGAGGACGAGGTCTATCGCGTCGAACGACGGCCCGGGTCTACGGCTCACTCGAGCGATGCGCGACGATCTGGTAGTAGAAATCGAGCGGCTCGCCGACGGACAGCACGCGCATGAAGCTGAATGGCTTCATGCCGAGCTGCTCATGCGTGAGCCGGAACGTACCGGACGCTTCGAGCACGCCGTCCTCGACGACAAGCTCGGTAGGAACCGTAACCGGAATCGAGCGGCCGAGCAGCTCGATCGTGACCTCGAGGCGCTGCTCGCCCCCTTCGACGACGGGGCCCGTGCCGCTGATCCGCAAATACGGATGGTTCTCGGCATCGAGCACCGATTCGCTCAGCATATTGCGGCGCGTTCCGGCGATGTCGTCCTCGGACGGCGTGCTCGAGAACTCGTCGCCCTCCTTCGCGCGGAGCTCGGGGTCGTCGACGACGAGCGACTCGACCGGAATTTCCATCTCGAAGCGTGATTGCTCGAGCTCCGGATGCAGTAGGACTTGCCCGGAAAGCTCGCTGACCGAGACGACGTGGTTATGGCCGAGGCGCTGCGAGATCGCACCCTCGCCCTTATATACGAGCCAGTAAATCTCCGAGCTCTCGACGTCGATCTCGTAGAGCTCCGCTTCGTCGGGCGCCTGAACCCGAGCGGGCTGCGCGAGCGCGAGGCTTCCTGCCAACGCAAACGCAGCGGCGCCTATCCATCGGACACGCATCTCGAATCTCCTGCGGACTTCGTGCCGCTTTGTCGGCGAACGTCGCCGTACGAGTCGAAAGTTTACCACGCTGCGCTCACCGCTCCCCGGCGCTGCCGGGCGGCCCGCGACGTGGTCGTTTCGTGGACCGGATCACGTTTTCGAATGCTGCCCGACGTACGCTGAACAAACGCTTAAAGAACGGCGCGCTCCGGCCGATAAGAGCCCCGGATCCGGCGACGGTCCGCGGCGGGACGCGCGCCGTCGCACAACAGGGAAAGCATTCGCAGGCTGCAGAAGGAATTTCGTGGACGTCGCAACCCTGATCGGTTTGATCGGCGCGCTCGTTACCGTCGCCGCCGCGATCTTCATGGGCGGCACGGCGACAGCGTTCGTCGACGGCCCTTCGGTCGTAATCGTGATCGTAGGCACGCTTCTCGTCACGCTCATCAAGTTCAGCATCGGGCAGTTCTTCGGGGCCACGAAGGTGGCGTTCAAGGCTTTCGTCTCCCGCATGCCGGATGCCGAGGCGCTGATCGAGAAGTCGGTCGAGCTCGCTAATCAAGCGCGCGCGAACGGCATTCTCGCGCTCGAGGACGCGGAGGTTCCCGACGAGTTTTTTCGCAAGGCCGTGAACCTCGTCGTCGACGGCCACGATCCGGAGATCGTGCGCTCGATCCTGCATAAGGACCTCGAGCTGACGTTGAAGCGGCACGTCGACGGCCAGGCGATATTCAAGGCGATCGGCGACGTCGCGCCGGCGATGGGCATGATCGGCACATTGATCGGCCTCGTGCAGATGCTCACCGTGATGGACGACCCGAAGCAGATCGGTCCTGCGATGGCGATCGCGTTGTTGACGACGCTCTACGGCGCCGTGATCGCAAACCTGATCGCGCTGCCGATCGCCGACAAGCTTGCGCTGCGCAGCAACGAGGAGCGCTTCGCGAAGTCGCTGATCATCGACGCGGTCATGGGCATCCAGGAAGGACGCAATCCGCGCATCATCCAGGACATGCTGCACAATTACTTGCCGAGCTCGCGCCGCGGCGAAGAGCGAGAAGCAGCCTGATCCGCGATGTCGGACCTGCGCAAAGAGGACAAGGGCCTGCCGCCGTGGGTCATGACGTTCGCGGACCTCATGACCCTGTTGATGTGCTTCTACGTGCTCCTCCTCTCGTTCTCCGAGATGGACGTCGCGAAGTTCAAGCTGCTGTCCGGCTCGATGCGCGACGCGTTCGGCGTGCAGGCCGATATCGACGCACGCGTGATGCCGGCCGGAACGAGCATCATCGCGCGCGAGTTCAGTCCCGCGGATCCCGAGCCGACGCCGCTGAACAGCATTCGGCAGTTCACCGTAACGTCGAGCCTCAACTCGCTCGAAACTCGCCGCGACCACATCGAGCTCGAGGCGCGCGCGGAGCGCGAAGCGCAGCGCCTGCGCGCTGCTCTTGCAGAGGAGATTCGCGAAGGCACGCTGATCGTCCGCCGGGAAGGCATCGAGGTCATCATCCAGATCCTCGAACGGGATTCGTTTGCGTCCGGCCGCTCCGAGGTCGATCCCGACTTCTTACCGACGCTCGCCCGTGTCGGGGCTGCTCTCGGGCCGCTGCGCGGCGCGATCACCGTCGCGGGCCATACGGACGACGTGCCGATCGCGACGAGCCGTTATCGCTCGAACTGGGATTTGTCGGCGGCGCGTGCCGCTTCGGTCGCGCACGAGCTGCTGCGCGCGGGCATCGCACCCGAGCGGATCATGGTTGCCGGTCACGCGGACACTCAGCCGCGCTTCCCGAACGATTCCCCGGAGAATCGTGCGGCGAATCGCCGCATCGACATCGCGCTGATCACGAACCGCGAACGCCACGGCGCGCCCGCGGGCGCGCCCGACCCGAGCCCCCCGATCGACGTCGGATCAGCCGCGCTTTGACGTGTGGGGTCAAACGGTTCGGGACGTTCCATGTCCCGAACCGCGCCCCGCTCCTCCCCTCTAAAACGAATAGTTCAAGCCGAGCGAATAGCGGCGCCCGAAGATGTCGTAGTTCGGGCTGACGAGCTGCGCGCCGCCGCGGTCGCCGTACGCCGCGATGACCGGCGGATCCGCGTCGAGCAGGTTCGTCACGGTCAGCGACAAACGCATCTGCCCGCCGTCGCCGACGTCGCGGTCGTAGCCGAGCGTCAGGTTCACGACCGACTGCGACTCGACGGTGTTGTCGTCGACGTGCACACCTTCGACCCAGTTCACGTTCAGCAGGCCCGAATCGTAGTAGCGATGCTGGAGCCCGATCCGGTAGTTGCCGATCTGATAGTTCAGGAACGCGGTGGTCTTCAGCTCGGGCCATTGATAGCCGCCCGCCCGCTCGACGGACGCGCCGCCGGCCGGCTGGTCCTTGTTGTCGAGCATTACGCCCGCGAGAAGCCGGAAGCTCAACGACTCGGCGAGATTCGAGAAGAAGTCGGGCTCCGTGCTGTATACGAGCTCGTAATCGATGCCGCGGACGAGCGCCTCGTCGACGTTCAAGAACACGTTGCGGACGTTCGTGATGATGCCGTTCGCATCGCGCTGAACCAGGTCGCAGAGCACGCCGTTGTCGAAGCACTCGTCGACGATGCGCTGCTGGCCGAGCGTGCCGATCGCGTCGCTCAGCTCGATCCGATACCAGTCTGCCGAGAACTGCAGACCGGGAATCCGGTTCGGCTGGTAGACGAAGCCCGCCGTCAACGTATCCGCTTCCTCCGGCGCGAGGTTCGGGTTGCCGCCGGTCGTGACGGTGATCTGGAACTGCGCGTCGTTGAACGCAGGATCGTCGACGCTGCCGCCGCCGCCCTGCAGGTCGAACCGCTCCGAGAACGTCGCCTCGCGAACGTCGCGCGACAACGTCGTTCGTAACCGAAGCGCATCGTTGACCGCGAAGTCGAGCCCGGTCTTGTACGCCGTGATCTCGCCGCCGAGCGAGTAATCCGAGCGGCGGCCCGCGAGATTCAGCTCGAGCCGCCGATCGCCGTTCGCGTAGAGCGGCATGATGAACTCGCTGAACACCTCGGTGACGTCGAACTCGCCGCTGATCGCCGGCACGGTCGAGAACTCGTGCAGGTTCGCGCTGCCTCCGGTGAAGCCGGGCGGAATGCCGCGAATGCCGAGCTGCGGCGCATTCTGCGGCGGCCCGTACTTCATCAGCTCGACCGGGAAGCCGCGCTGCCAGAACGACTCCTCCCGGTAGGTCACGCCCGCGGCCATCGAGAACGGCCCGGGCCCGAACCCTTGCCAGATGTCGCCCTGGAACAGCAGCTCTGCAAACGACTGCACGACGGCAGACCGGCCCCACTTCGGCGACGTGACATAACGCCGCGCCTCGTCCGACACGTTGCCGTGCCCGAAAATGTTCATGGGGACGCAGTTCTCGATCGAGCCGTCCGGCCCGATCGGGCCGGGAATCGGCACGAGATCTTCCGGGCCGCCGAGCGAGTCGTCGCCCTGCGGGGCCGGCACGCGAACGTTCGCGACGGCGGCGGCCAGCTGCTCGGGGGTCGGGTTGTACCGCTGAACGTTGCACATGATCACGCCGGCCGACGGATCCTCTCCGGGATCGTCGCCGAGCAGCTCGCCGGTCACGGGGTCCACGGACACTGCATCGATCGCAAGGAACATCCGGTCGACGCGCAGGATGTTCGGGCTCGCCGTATATTTGTCGGTCTCGCCGCGCTGCAGCCGCGCTTGCATTCGCCAGTTGTCGCCGCTGAAAAGGGAATGATCGACGCCGAACGCGATGGACCACGTCTCGAAGGAGTTGCGGTCGTCCTGCGCGTCGGCGAAGTTGCTGTTGCCCGGGCCGAAGATCTGCCCGAGCTTGTCCACGCGTATTCGGTCGACACCCTCGGCGAACATGCGTTCGCGCACGACTGCCGGCAGGTACGGGTTTTCGCGATAGATCGTCGCGTTCCAGATGCCCATCAGGTGCGGGTTACCCGGGCGGTCGTGCTGATTCGATTGCGTTTCGCCGGCCAGCAAGTGGCCGAAGATGCGCGTGCGGTCGCTCGCGTCGAACTGCAAGCCGACGAATGTGTTCCAGCGCTTGACCTCCGCGCCGTACGGACCGCCGGTGAATGCGACGTTGGCATTCGAGAACTCGGGGCCGCCCATCGTCGATTGGATCGTGCAGCCTTCCGCCGGCGAGCCGTGGCAGCCGATGTCGCCCATCGCGAACGGGCGAACCGAGCGGCCGTCCGGCAGGAACGTGTATCGGTCGAGCGTGAACGGCACCGGCCCGGCCGGCCCGAACGCATCATTGATGATCCCGCCGGGCGAGTGCATCGATGAATGCACGAACGGCACGACGAGCCGCTGCGGAACACCGGGCGGCGCACCCGGAGACCATTCCGGATTCTGGACGAAGCCGTAACGCTGGAACCAGTCGCCGAGATCCTCGGGATGTCGGTTGCGATCGATCTGCTCGATCTGCTGTACGCCTACCGCGCCGACCAGATGCAGGCGGTCGGTGAGCGCGGTTCCGCCCGCGAGGTCGATCGCCCAGTTCTCGCCGTCGCCTTCGGACGTAAGGCCGGTGCGCACGTCGAACTCCATGCCCTCGAATTCGCGGTTCAGGATGAAGTTCGTCACTCCCGCCAGAGCGTCGGCGCCGTATGCGGCGGACGCCCCGCCCGTGACGACCTCGACCCGCTGCAGCAGCGCGTTCGGAATATTGTCGATGTTCACGCGGCTGTTGCGGTCCGCCGGCACGGTGCGCGCCCCGTCGATCAGGATCAACGTGCGCTGATCGCCCATGCCGCGCACGTTCAGATAGCTGCCGCCGGCGGTGCCGAACAGCACGCCGCCGCCGCGTTGAGCACTCTGCGTCTGGAAGAACTGCGGTAACGCATCGAGCTGATCGACGAGCGTCGTGTTCGGATCGAGAGTCGTGAGCTCGTCGGTCGTCACGGCGGTGACCGGGACAGGCGATGTGAAGCCGACCTCGCGCTCGATGCGCGAGCCGGTCACCGTGACCTCCTCGATCACCGACTGCTGCGCGCGGGCCGGCCCGAGCGCGAGCGAAACGGACAAAGCGATGCCGGTCAGCGCGAGCGGACGAACCCCTCTTGCTGTGCGGCCGGGCCCGAAAGCCGGGCACGACGGAACCTTCTGCCTGACGGCATGGATCGGTGACATTAGCTTTCCCCCTGACTTGAGTCCTCCCACCCCATCTGTTGCACCTCAGCAACAGACGCTTCCGAAGCCAGTTTCCGCCGTTCTTGTACTTCTTCTACCACTTTTTTGTCTACCACGGTTCCGCCCCGTCGTCAAAGTGCAACCACTACGGAGAACCGCGGCGCGCGCCGTTTCTTCTCGCACTGTTCGCCGAGTGCTACTCTCGTCGATGCCGATTCGCTCGCCGGTTGGCGAAGGTCGACGGCGGCGGGCGGCAGTCCCCGCTTCGGCTGCGTTCCGAGGTGAGCACGATGAAGCGTTCCATCTGCCTGCTCTTCGCCGGCGCGGCGCTGCTGCCGGGCGCGGCTGCGCTGTGCGACCCGGAGCCGGGCTCGCAGCACGGCGTCGTCATCGGCGCGAGCGAGTATCTGTCGGCCGGCGCGGACGCGATTCGCAACGGCAAATTCGACGAGGGCATTCGCCTGACGACGATCGGGCTGCAACGCCAGGCGCGCACTCTGCGCGAGCGCGCCGCAGGCCTCGCGAATCTTTGCGCCGCACATGTCGCGAAGGAAGAGCCGGATGCGGCAATCCCGTTCTGCGACGAGTCGATCCGGCTCTACGACGGTAATTGGCGCGCGTTCAGCAACCGCTCACATGCCTATCTGCTGAAGGGCATGCTCGACGAGGCGGCGCGCGACAATGCAGCCGCTTCCGCGTTGAGCCCGCGGGCCGCCCACGTGCAGATGATCCGCGGCATGCTGAACGAGCGAAACCTGACGCCGCGCATCACGATGGAGGAGCATCCCTGACGGGGACGGTTCGCGTTCGGCGACCGCGCTCGCGCGGCGCCCGAACGAAATCAGAACCGAAACACGATGCCGACCGTCGCGAACGGCAGCAGATCGAAATCCTCGATCGCTTCGCGCAGCTCGGCCTCCTCGGCGGCGATATCGTCGTCGAACTGCGGAAAGCCTGCGATCGGCCCGGTCGCCGACAGCAACACTCGCGGCCTCCCCTGTTTCACGACACCGACGTCGAACGATACTCCAACGCGGCGGGCACCGCGGCGGGACCAGTCCCAGCCGACGCCGATGAACGGCGCGCGGTCGTCGAAGTCCACGCGGCCGACGAGCGCACCGACGTCCGCCGCGTCGTAGGTCGTGTCGCCGATCGTGATCCGATCGCCGAGCACGCTGCGCGCGTCGAAACGATTATCGTTACGTAGCAGACCGCCGAATACCCGCAGCGGACCGCCGGTCGGATGGAAATCGACGCCGAGCGACAGCGAATCCCAGACGAGATCGAGCTCGTAGTCGATGCCGGCCTCCTCGGCATCGAAGCCGAGGTTGGAGCCGTGCCATCCGACCCGCACGGCCCAGCGTTCCCCGATCGAAAGCGCGTACTCGGCGCCGAGACCGAGAATGCCTGCCTTTGCGGCCACCGCATGGCCGTCCGCGAGCGCGCCGGACGCCATGGATGCGGCCATGGCGGCGACCACGGCGGACGATACGCGACGGCCTAGTTGCACGTCCTTTCGATTACGGGCCATGACAGCATCTCTCCGGATCTTCGGCTTCCCGATAGTGTCGAACACCGCGCGCCGCCGGCAAGTGACGCGCGTCCCGATCGGCGCGGACGAGCCGCTCCGACGCCGGGCTTCCCGACGGCTCGCGACCGCGCGGAACCGCGCCATGCGCAACGCGTCGGCGGGCTTTCTGCCCGCCGCTAACGGTGATAGTGTTCTATTAAACCGTGGAAGGCCCGCGGATCGGGCCGGAAACATGAGCCTTATGCGTAGCGCCCTAAGCACCCTCTCACGGCCCGCGCTGCTTGCGGCGACGAGCGCGTTGACGTGGGGTTGCGTCTCTTCGGTCGTCGTCGACTCGGACTTCCCCACGCCGCTCGTGCAGCCGTTGCCCGTACGGATGGGGCTGATCTTCGACGAGGACCTGACGAACTACATCCACGTCGAAGACCTTCCGCAGCAGTCGGCGTGGACGATCGACCTCGGCGACGCGAACATCGCGATGCTGTCACCGTTGTTCGACGCGATGTTCGTCGAGACGGAACGCGTCGATTCGGTCCCGATCACCGGCGCAGCGGGCGTCGACGGCGTGCTGCAGCCCCGCCTCGAGAAGTTCGAGTTCGATGTGCCGATCGGCGAGCGGGACCAGTTCGTCGAGGTGTGGATGCAGTACCAGCTCACGCTCTACGAGCCCGACGGCTCCGTCGTCGTCGAATGGCCGGTCAGCGGGTACGGCAAAGCCGAGCTCACGCGCCGGCGAGAGGATTCGGTGCGTCGCGCCGCGATCGTCGCGATGCGCGAGGTCGGCGCGACGATCTCGACCAGGTTTGCAGAGCAGCCGGACGTGAGCTACTGGCTGCAGGAGAGACGAAATGAAGCTGCGATGTCCGCCGAGCTCGGCGGTTGAGCGACGCGCGCGCCCGGCACGGGCGCTGTTGCCGCTGCTGGCCATCCCGCTGCTCGCGTCGTGCGGCATTACGTCGCGCATGGAGCCTTACAAGCAGACGAACGCGGTCATCGGCGATGGCGAGCAAGTCGTGATCCTCGCCCGCAAGCACCATGCGAATCGAGAGGCCGAGCAGGGTTTCATCGACTGCCTCAGCGATTCGCTCGCCCGCGGTAATGACGGCCTTCAGGTGCATCCGTCGACGGATTTCGAGGACAAAATGTATCCGTGGTTCGAGCCGTCGATGGCGCCGCTCAGCACGGAGGATCTGTCCGCGCTACTCGAGAAGCCCGAGGTCATGGAGCAGGTGCGCTCGACCGGCGTCCGCTTCCTGATCTGGCTCGACGGCTCGACGGACCGCGTCGCGAGCGGCGGCGGCATCACGTGCGCCGCCGGCGTCGGCGGCGCCGGCTGCATGGGCCTCGCGTGGTGGGAAGACGATGCGCGCTACGATGCGACCGTTTGGGACATCAAGGAGCTCTCATCCGCCGGCACGATCCACGCCGACGTGAAGGGCCGCTCCGTGATGCCGGCGATCGTGATTCCGCTGCCGTTCATCGCGCGCCCGCAGGCCGCCGCGTGCCGCGGCCTGACGCAGCAGATCCGCACGTTCCTGACGACGCCGGAAGGCTACGGCGCAGGGCCGGATCGAGATCTCTGAACGCAAGTCTTTGAGCCCCGACGGCTGAGCTGCGGCGCCGGCGTCGCAGTCTGCCGACGCCGTCGTTTGCGCTCGCGCGCCGCATCCCTACACTTCGGCGCACCCCTCGCGAGCGCCGCTAATGAATGACCGACACGATCTGAAGCTGGTCCTCGACTCCGGCGTGCCGATCATCGTGATCGAGACGGCGGACGAGGACCGCGCCCTCGAGATGCTGACGCGGATCGCCGACACCCGGCACCGCCGTCCGATCTATCGCTGGTCGATCACGGACGGGCTCCGCCGGCTCGACGTCGACCTCGAGCCGCAGCGGCACAATGCCGGCGCAACCGAAGTGCTCCGTCACATCCGTGCGGTCGCGAAGCCGGGCATATATGCGCTGCTCGACCTGCACCCCTTTCTTTCCGACCCGGTCAATGTCCGGCTGCTGAAGGACATTGCGCTAGACGCGCCGCGCACAGGGATCACCCTGGTGTTGATCAGCCATTCGCTCGACGTCCCTCCGGAGCTGCGCCGGTCGGCGGCCCGCTTCGAGATGCGCTTGCCGGACATGGCCGAGCGGCGCGCGATCCTCGACGGCGTGATCGCCGAATATCGTGCTCGCAACTTCAAGCGCGATATCACGGTAGATCCTCATGCCTTTGATCTTTTGGTAAGAAACTTAAGCGGCCTCTCACACGCCGACACGGAGCGGCTGGCCCGCAACGCGGTCTTCCAGGACGGCGCGATCACGCGTGAGGACGTCGCCGCCGTGATGGCGGCGAAGTACAGCCTGTTGAACACGGGCGGCGTACTGACCTTCGAGTACGACTCGGTCGACTTCGACGATATCGCCGGCTTCCGGAACGTGAAGGTCTGGCTGATGCAGCGGCGCGGCCTGTTCGGCACCGAGCGTCCGCCGGGCCTCGATCCGCCGAAAGGCATCCTGCTCCTCGGCGTGCAGGGATGCGGGAAAAGTCTTGCGGCGAAGGCGGCCGCCGCGGCGCTGCACTCACCGTTGCTGCGCCTCGACTTCGGCGCGCTGTACAACAAGTACCACGGCGAAACCGAACGCAACTTGCGGGAGTCGTTGCGGATTGCAGAGACTATGAGCCCATGCGTCCTGTGGATCGACGAAATCGAGAAGGGCATCGCGTCCGGGCACGACGAAAGCGGAACGTCCAGGCGCGTTCTCGGCAGCCTGCTCACGTGGATGGCGGAGCGCCGCGCTGACGTGCTGCTCGTCGCGACCGCGAACGATATCGACGAGCTGCCGCCGGAGCTCGTCCGCAAGGGGCGGTTCGACGAGATCTTCTTCGTCGACCTGCCGACGCCCGCTCAACGCGCCGACATTTTCGCGATTCACCTGAGGAAGCGCGGTCTCGACCCCGAGGGCTTCGATCTCGCTCGACTCGTCGCGGCGACGGACGGCTTCTCGGGCGCCGAGATCGAGCAGGCCGTCGTGTCGGCACTGTATGCCGCGCATGCGCTCCGCCAGGAGCCGAGCCGGTCCCACGTGCTCGCGGAGCTGCAGAAGACGCGGCCGCTGTCGGTCGTGATGGCCGAGCGGGTCGACGCGCTGCGGATCTGGGCTCGCGACAGGACGGTACCTGCGGATTAGGCTTCTACTTAAGGAGCCATATGAGAAATAGAGAAGAAATCATTGAGTGAGCAGAATTTAAACGAATTCGACGAAAGCCCGACGGACGAGCTGCCGATTCTCACCGAGGTCGACGTCGTCGATCTCGACGCGAGCGTGATCCTCCCGCCTCCCCGCGAGTCCGCCGTCGGGGAGCCGGACGACGTTCCGCCCGGCCCCCGTTTCCCGCTGCCGAGCGAGCTGCCGGACGTCGAGCCGCTGCCGGACGGCGATGACGAGCTCGCGTTCGCGCGCCGACAGATCGTGCTGCTCGAGGCGACCCTCGACGACAAGGACGCCGAGATCGCGTCTTTGGCCGAGCGGCTCAGGGCGACACGCGAGGCCGTCGAGCGCCGCGACGAGACCGAGCGGCGCCTCCGGATCGAGCTCGGCGAGGCGGCCGCACGCGAGCAGCAGCTCGAAGCGAGGCTCGCGGACGCGGAGACGCTCGCCGCGAGGTATGCCGAGAGCCTCGCCGAGCTGACGAGCCGCCTGCGCACGCTCGAGCAGACGCTCGCCGAGCGCGACGCCGTGTTCGCCGACCTCGAGGCCGAGCTGATCGCACGGGAGGCCCGGATCGTCGAGCGGGAACGCGCGCTCGAGGAGCTCGGCATGGACCCGGCCGGCGCGAACCACTCCTCCGCGCCGGCCCGCGCCGACGTCGGCGCAGACGACGCCTGGCCGGCCGACGCGGAGCTCGAGACGGCGCTCGCCCACAGCCGCGAGGAAGCGGCCGCGCTCGCCGAATACATCGACTGCCGGCGCGCGCATTGGCTCGCGCTCGAGGCGCAGCTCGAGGAGCATCGCGAGCGCGTACGCGAGCTCGAGGAGGAGCTCGAGACGCTCGCCGAGCGCGAGCGAACCGCGACCGAGCGCGCGGAGACCGAGGCGCGGCGCGCCGAGGAGCTGAAGGCGCAGCTCGCGGAGCTTCGCGCGCAGGCGGTGCCGTTCGACGCGGTGCCGAGGGCGACGGCGCCCGGCGAAGGGCCGACGACGACGCTTCGCGTCCGCCGCGGAGCGCGGCGCACGCCGCTCGTCGACAGCCCCGCGCCCCCGCCGCCCGCAGCGACGCTCGTGTGCCTGACGAGCGATCCGCCGGCCGAGTATCGCGTCGGCTCGTCCGCGCTGCTGATCGGCCGCAGCCCGCATTGCGACATCCGCATCACGACCCATTTCGTCAGCCGCGAGCACGCCCGGATTCTTCGCGATCGTCAGCAAGTGCTGATCGAGGATCTCGGCAGCAAGAACGGCGTGTTCGTGAACGCGGTACGCGTCGAGCGCGGCGCTCTGCGGCACGGCGACCTCGTCACGATCGGCGAGACGCAGTTTCGGTTCGAGCTCGAGCCGAGCGCCGAGGCCGTCCGCGCGTAGCGGCCCGGCTAAAGCCGCGTGCCGGCGGCGCGAGTCGCGTGGCATACTCTGCGCGCGACCGCTCCCGGTAGAGTCGTTTCCAGCACCGGTCGACAGGAGCCAATGACCGCATCCGCCGTGAAATTCGAGCTGATCCTCGGGCTGACCCTGCTCGCGGTCGGAATGCTCGCGCTGCCGGTCGGCATCTACTGGGTCGGCCAGATCGTCATTGGCGGCTACGAGAGCGATGCGGGCGTCGCCGGGCTCATCGGCTCGATCTGGGACGACCTCGGCCGCGGCAGCGTCGTCGCATGGTTCCTCGTGCTGAGCCCGTACGTCGTCATTCAGCTTCTGCGCGTAGCGATTCGCCTGCTGCGCCGCTCGTGAAGGTCGTCACAGTATCGAAGCGACGATCGCGGCCGGCTCGCGCCCTTCTGTTAACCTCTCGCGGCAAAGATCCCTGCGCACGCGCCGCTCGATGGCTGCAAAGAGGTTTCGACGCAGATGCTGAAGCTGTTACTGAGACTCGTCAGGCCGGGCAGCCCTCCGCGCGCCCGACGCCCTGTCCGCCCCACCGCCGCGACCAGCGACGTTCTCGCACGGCGCACGAGCCCGATTCCGCCGTCGCGCGGGAAAACCGGGACCGGTGTCGAGTTCGATCCGTACAATACCGGTGCGTTCGACCGGGCCGCGTCCTGGGAACGGATCGGCAAGCGCGACTACTAGCCGGAATGCCTGACGGCCGGCGCGGCCCAGCGTGCTCGCCGCCGTCCTTTTGCTTACATAACGACTTACATAACGACGCTCGGGCTCACGCGTCAGGATTCAGGCCAGTAGTACCATCCTATCAAACCGATCGTCACGGCCAGCGGGATGAACGCCGCGAGCCGCCACGCGCGCTCTTTCAGTGCACCGTAGAAACTCAGGGCCGCGAACACGGTCAAAGCGCCGAAGAAAGCGAGCCCGACCAGCAGGGAGCCCGCTTCCGCCTCGATTCTCGGGTAACTCGGACCGAGAACGAGGAAGATCACCGCCACCCCGACCAGAGAGAACAGGATCGATACGGCGGTGCCTAATACGAACCCGAGCAAAACGACCGATGGCCTCATAAATCTTCCTGATTCCGCCTGTTCCATCCGTGGGGCCCCGGCGGAGTCCAGGCTTGATTCGCCGGGCTAACGGCCGGAAACTTAACGGACGGTCATCATGTCGGCAACCGTAAGTCGAGGAGGTAAAGTGAGGGAGATTCTCCGCCCGCTCATGATCGGCGCCGCGCTGCTCTGTACGAGCCTCACCGCCTCCGCCACTCTCGAAGACATCCCGCCGCCTCTCGAGATGAGCACCAAGCATCCCGAGATCGCGCGCAACGTTACCCGGCTGATCGAGGAGTTCCACTTCTCTCGGCCCAAGATCGATAACTCCTACTCCTCCGCCATCCTCGACCGCTACCTCGACGCCCTCGACGGCAGCCGGATGTACTTCCTCGCGAGCGACATCGCGAACTTCGGCCGCTACCGCTACGAGATGGATGACCGCGTGAAGTCGGGCGAGCTCGATCCGGTTTTCGAGATCTTCAACGTTTTCATGCAACGCACGCACGAGCGTGTGAGCTACGCGCTCGAGTTGCTGCAGACCGAGCCCGATTTCACGATCGACGAGGAGTTCCAGTTCGACCGCACGGAGCTCTCGTGGCCCGTCTCCGAGGAGGAGATGCGCGAGGTGTGGCGCAAGAAGGTCAAGTCCGACGCCCTGTCGCTGATGTTGACGGACAAGACGTGGGAGGAAACCGTCGAGCTTCTGACCGAGCGCTACGAGAACTCGTATAAGCGGATCACGCAGCTCACGGCCGACGACGTCTTCGAGACGTACATGAACGCCGTCGCGCACACGATGGATCCGCATTCGAGCTATCTGTCGCCTCGCCAGAGCGAGGAATATCGAATCCAGATGAGCCTTTCGTACGACGGCATCGGCGCATCGCTTCAAGCCGAAGGCGACTACGTGAAGGTCATGGACGTGATCCCCGGCGGCCCCGCACAGATCGACGGTCAGCTGAAGCCCGAGGATCGGATCACCGCGGTCGCCCAAGGGCCGGACGGCGAGTTCGTCGACGTGATCGGCTGGCGGCTCGACGACGTCGTGCAGATCATTCGCGGGCCGAGCGGCACGACGGTACGGCTGCAGGTGCTGCCGGCCGGTGCGACGCCCGGCTCGCCGCAGAAGGTCATCGCGCTCGTGCGCGACAAAGTGAAGCTCGAGGAGCAGGCCGCGAAGAAGGCCGTCGAAACGATCGAGGTCGACGGTCAGGAGCTCAAGGTCGGCGTGATCACCGTGCCGAGCTTCTACCAGGATTTCGCGGCTCGCAGCCGCGGCGACGCCGAGTACACGAGCACGTCGCGCGACGTCGCGCGCCTGATCGGAGAGCTCGAGGCGGAAGGCGTCGTCGGTATCGTGATGGATCTGCGTCAGAACGGCGGCGGTCATCTGACCGAAGCGACCGAGCTCAGCGGCCTGTTCATCAAGGACGGTCCGGTCGTCCAGCTCAAGGAGACGAGCGGCAGTGTTCAGGTGCTGCCCGATCCGAGCCCGAATCAGGCCGTCTACGAAGGCCCGCTCGTCGTGCTCGTCGACCGCTACAGCGCGAGCGCTTCCGAGATCTTCGCTGCCGCGATCCAGGATTATGGCCGCGGCCTCGTGATCGGTCAGCAAACGTTCGGCAAGGGCACGGTGCAGAACCTATTCAGCCTCGACCGGGTCATGCGCGGCAACGACAACGGCCAGCTCACGCTGACGATCGGCAAGTACTACCGCGTGACCGGGGACAGCACGCAGCATCGCGGCGTGATTCCGGACATCGCGCTGCCGTCGCGCGTCGATCCCGAAACCGTCGGCGAGAGCAGCCGCGACACGGCGCTGCCGTGGGATCGGATCCAATCGACGCGCTTCTCGTCGTCGAACGCGCTCGAAGCCGCCGTCGAAGCGCTGCGCGACTATCAGCTTCAGGAAGCTGCAAACGATCCGGACTTCGAATACCTGTTGAACGAGATCGCCGCCATCGAGCGCATCCGCTCGCAGAAGACGGTGTCGTTGAATCTCGAGGCGCGCAAGGCCGAGCGCGAGCAGCTCGAGCAGGAGCAGCTTGCGCGTGAGAACGCTCGCCGCGCGGCGCTCGGCCTCGAGCCGATCGCAAGCCTAGAGGACCTCGATACGAGCGTGGATATCCCGGGGAAAATCCTGCTCGACCAGGCGACGCGTATCGTCGCCGAGATGGCGATGCTGCAAGACGGCAAGCGCGAGCTGATCACGCGGGGCAGGCTGAGCGCGAACGCGGCAAACGCGGACGACGCGAAGGAGCCGGCGGCGTCTAACGCAGCGCGCTGAGCAGCTCCCAGTAGTCCTCGGTCAGGACGTTGACTCTGATCGGCGCGTCGCTAGCCCGGCGCGCCGGCTGTTCCCCGTCGAAGCTGACCTGTATCTGCTCGACGCATTCGGGCGCGGGCACCGCGTCCGTCTCGTTCCGGTAGCGGATCTCGAGCATCAGCGCCTCGGTCCGGCGCCGCACGTCCTCGGCGAAATTCTGCTGCTTCAGCTCGCTCAGCTTCTCGCGGATACGCTCGACCATCAGGTCGCAATCGCGCCTGTCGCCGAACTTCATGTCGGCCACCGCCCGCTCCGTGGACGCCTTCGCGAGCGCCGCAAGATCGTGCTCCGCGAAATGCACGTAGAGATGCTGGGCGAGCGCGATCATCGCCGTGTTGATCAGCCGGCGGCTCTCGAGGCTGAGCCCCTCGAGCTCGGGCAGCGGCTCGCCCTCGATCTTCGTGATCAGCTCCTTCAGCTCGTCGATGCGATCCGCGAGCACGGACTGGCCGCTCGTCAGTCCGCGGATCCGACGCCTGAGCTTCGGCCCGTGCCACAGCTTGATCAGCAGGTTGCCGCGCTTCAGGCGTTGCTCGAGCCGGCGCTTCTCGCTATCGAGCCCGACGCTCTTGTGCTCGAGCTCCGTCAGCTTCAGCGCGATCGCATTCAGACGGCGGCCGCGCTTTGCGAGCGCTTCCTCCCGCAGCTGCTTTCGCTCGCGCTTCTCACGCTGCGCTTCGAGGTCCCGCCCGAACTGCTCGACCCGCTGCGTCGCCGTGTTCCAAAGGTGCCGAAGCTGAAAGTAGACCATCGCATTCGCCGCGGCGAGCGGATTCGTCAGCAGCCTTTCGAGACCCTCGAGCTGCTCGCGAGCGCGGGCGATCGCGGCCTCGTGCTCCTTCAGCCTGTCGAGCAGCTCGTAGCGCTCCCGACGCAGGTCCCTGAGCTCGCGTTTGACGGCCGCACGGTTCCAGTACAGCTTCAGCAGCTGCTCGTTCTGCTTTTTCTCCGGGCGTGCTTCGAGGAATCCGAAGATCATGGTGCGCAAGTCCGTTTTCGGCTCGTGATCTTCCTTGTGCGACGACGGCCGACTATACCGGGCACGGCACCGTAAAACCGTGATTTAGAGCGAGAATTCGGCTTTCCCGGCCACGGGCGGCCGTGGCCGGGACGTAGCGGCGCGCGAAGCCGAACCGGCGGCGAGGCGGGCTAGACGGGGCTGGCGGCGGCGAGCGGCCGGGCGCCGATCAGCGGAATTTGTGCCCCATGTCGAGCAAGTAATCGAGCCACTTGTTCAACATGATGTTGTTGCGCCAGCGGCGATCGAGCTCGAGCGAGTGCAGCGCCGCGGCTTCCTGGGCGGCAAGCTCGCGAAGCTTATGGTGATAGTGCGCGTCGGTCGCACGCACGGCCTCGACGAGGCGAGCGTCGTGATAGACGCGAATCATCAGATCGGGATCGGCAACGGGCTCGCCCTCGTCGCCGTCGAACCAATACGTGAGCTTGATCGTCGTCGTGTACGGCTCCGACGAAACCGGCTTCATGTGCAGGTCGCAATCGTTCGGCGACACCGAGACCGCATGGCCGATGCCCTTCGGCCGCTGCGCGGACAGCGGTTCGATCAAGCTCACGAGCTTGATGTAATTGCTCTCGTAGAGCGTCATCAGACCGGTGAAGCTGCCGGGCCGATAGACGCACTGCGGAACGATCAAACTGTCGACGAGTGCCTGCATGAGATGAGTCGTCCTTGCGAGCGAGCATGCCATAAGCGCCTCGGCAGAACAAAGGCTTGACAACCCTCGTTGGAGTCGAAACGAAGCGTGAAAAGCCGTGCGAAACGTGCGTCCGCACGGCCCTCGAAGGACGGCGCGGAAAGCCCGTAGCAGCGCGTCGCCGACGCGCCCGAGACGCTACCAGCTAGACCGCTTCTTGCGTCGGAAGTTCGGCGCGACGAGCCCGATAAGAATGCCGCCGAACAGGACGCCGGCTCCGACGAGGAACCAGCTCTGCCTGGCGTCGCTTGCGAGCTCGGTGTTCTCCATCGCGAGGCGGTTGATCCGTTCCTCGGCTTCTGCGACTCGCCGCCGCAGCTGCTCGTTCTGCTCGCGCAAACCGAGCACGTTCGAGGAGACGCTGCGAATGTCCTGCAGCTCGGCCGATACGTCCTTGTGCGCGTTTCGAGTCGTCTCGAGCTCCTCGCGGGTGCGAGTCAGATCCTCGGTCAGCGCGGCGACCTGCGCCTCGAGCTCCGTGACGCGCGCCCGGGCCGCGGTCAGGTTCTGCTCCACGGCGGCCAGCCGTTCGCGAGCGATCGGCTCGGACTGCAGATAGCGCGTCAGCACCCAGCCCTCGGTGCCGTCGCGAACGAGCCGGATCTGGGAGTAGCCGTTCGCCTCGTCGACGCCGATCACCTCGACCCGCTCGCCGGCCGTCAGGTTGCGGACGATGCGATTCTCGAGGCTCGGCCCCGTGCGAAGGGTGATCGGAATCGAGTCGGAGATGTAGCGCGTCTGCCCGAAGGCGGCGACGGAAACGAGGAACACGCAGACGAGTGCGGCGCTTCGCAACATGTGATCTGCTCAGGTGCTGGTGACTGCCGGGCGCGACGCTTCGGCCACGGACGGCCGATTCGGCCGTGGAGCCTAACTGATCTTCGCAAAAGTTGGAACGGCGATCTTCGATGTCGCCGAATAACAATGGGATAGCGCGCAGCCGACCGCCGGATCCTACGCGTTCCCGATCTTCATCACGTGCTCGCGGTAAAAGCGCAGCTCTCGAATCGAGTCGTGGATATCCGCGAGCGCGAGATGCGTCGATTGCTTCTCGAATCGAGCAGCGATCTCCGGCGCCCAGAGCTGCGTGACGATTTTGAAGCTCGACACGTCGAGGTTGCGGTAATGGAAAAACGACGCGAGCTCCGGCATGTGGCGTACCAGGAAGCGCCGATCTTGGCATATGCTATTGCCGCACATTGGGGAGGAGCCTTGATCGACGTAACGGCGCAGGAACGCGAGGGTTTGTTGCTCGGCCTCCTGCTCGGTCACGGTGCTGTTGCGCACGCGCTCGACGAGGCCGGACTGGTTGTGCTGCCGCGTATTCCACTCGTCCATGGCCTCGAGCACGGAGTCCGGCTGGTGGATCGCGCACACCGGGCCTTCGTCTAGCACGATCAGATCCTTGTCCGTTATGACCGTCGCGATCTCGATGATTCGGTCGGAATCCGGATCGAGCCCTGTCATTTCGAGATCGATCCAGACGAGATTGCTTCTGCGGTTCAAAATAAGGCCCTCCAGTCGAAGCATTGTAGCAACTGCGCACTCCGCAGGACGCAGCGATATCGCCGCTCTCGGCTGCGCAACGCGGCGGCAGGCTCTGACGGCACCTGCGAGCCCCGCTCCTCGCGCCTTCCGCCGTCGAGGAGGCGGCCGATGAGCAGCCGCGGCATCGTCGTCGCGCGCCATCGCCGGCACGTGACGGTCGAGGATCCGAGCGGACGGCGCATCCTGTGCAAGACCGCGCAGCGGCGTCTGCAGCCGGTCGTCGCCGACGACGTCGAGTGGCGCGCGGAGCCCGACGGCACCGGCACCGTGACGCGTGTGCTCGAGCGCCGGACGGTGCTGACGCGTATCGACAGCCGCGGCCGCTGCGAGATCGTCGCCGCGAATCTCTCGCGGCTCGTCGTCGTCGTGGCGTACGCGCCGCCGCCCGACTGGTTCGTCGTCGATCACTACCTCGTCGCTGCCGAGCTCGCCGGGATGCGCGCGATCGTCGTGCTGAACAAGGCCGATCTCGGCACGGAACCGATTCGGCACGTCGACTGCTATCGCCGCGCCGGATACCCGGTCGCGACGACGAGCACGGTCGACGGTCGAGGCCTCGACGGCCTCGCGGACGCTTTGCAGCAGGATCGCAGCGCCCTCGTCGGACAATCGGGGGTCGGCAAGTCGTCGCTGCTGAACGCGCTGCTCGGCGACCTCGTGCAGGACACCGGCGAGCTTACCGGCAAGGGCGGCCAGGGCAGGCATACGACGAGCAGCGCGGTGCTGCACCGTCTCGCCAACGGCGCCGAGCTCGTCGACTCGCCCGGCGTGCGCGCGTATGCGCCCTACATCGAGGATCCGGCGCGGTTACAGCACGGCTTCCGGGAGTTTCGCGAGCTGATCGGCCTCTGCCGATTCGATAACTGTCGCCACCTCGCCGAGCCCGATTGCGCCGTGAAGGCCGCGGTCGACCGCGGCGAGATCTGCCGGCGCCGGTACGAGAGCTATGTGCGGCTCCACGAGCTCGTCATCGCGCTGCGCCCGCGGCATTGACGGTACGCGATCGCCGCAGAGGTCGTGCCGCGGTCTCTCCTCGATGCGTCGGGTCGCGCGCAGCGCAGCAGCGCTCAGCCGAGCTGCCCTTTCATCTGCCGCCCGCCGAGCACGTGCAGGTGCGCGTGAAATACGACCTGCCCGCCTTCGCTGTTCACGTTCATCGCGACGCGGTAGCCCGGCAGGCCCTGCTCCGCCGCGAGACGCTTGCCCGTCAGCATCAGCTTGCCTGCCAGCGCGGCGTCGCCGTCGGCGAACTCGTCGAGCGTCGCGAGATGCCGCTTCGGGATCACGAGCGCGTGAAACGGCGCTTGCGGACGGATGTCCTTGAACGCGACGATCTCATCGTCCTCGTAGAGCTTGTCGGCCGGCAAGTCGCCGGCGACGATCTTGCAGAATAGACAATTCGGGTCCGTGCTCATCCTCTCGCTCCGCAGGTTTCGATCGAGCGGCTAGCGCTCGTCCGACGCCTCGATCCTACGTCGGCCGGTCAGCGCTCGCGACAAGGTTCCGCTGTCGATGAACTCGAGCTCGCCGCCGACGGGCACGCCGTACGCGATCCGCGTCGCGGTCACGCCGTGCTTCTGCGCGAGCGCGGCGACGAGGTGCGCCGTCGCGTCGCCCTCGACCGTGACGCTCGTCGCAACGATCATCTCGTCGATCTCGCCCTCCGCCAGGCGCTGCTCGAGCAGCTCGAGCCCGAGCTCGCTCGGGCCGATCCCGTCGATCGGCGACAGATGGCCCATCAGCACGAAGTACCGCCCGCGATACGCGTTCGAGCTTTCGATCGCGAGAAGATCGGCAGGCGTCTCGAGCACGCAGATCTTCGTCGCATCGCGCTGCGGGCTGCGGCAGAAGCGGCATACCGTCTCCTCCGTCAGCATCCGACAGCGCTCGCAGTGCCGAATCGCCTCCGCCGCCGTATCGAGCGTGCGGGCGAGCCGCCGCGCGGCCTCGCGCTCGCGGTCGAGCAGATGGAACGCCATCCGCTGCGCCGATTTTTGGCCGACGCCGGGCAGGCATTGGAGCGCCTGGATCAGCTCCGCAAGAAGCGGCGAGTAAACGTTCGACATCGCGCGCGAAGTGCCGTCAGAACGGCAGCTTGAGTCCCTCCGGAAGCTGCAGACCGCCCGTCAGCGCGGAAAGCTTCTCCTGAACGGTGGTCTCGACCTTGCGGTTCGCGTCGTTGATGGCCGCCGCGACGAGATCCTCGAGCATGTCTTTGTCCTCGCCGACGAGGTTCGGCTCGATCTCGACGCGCCGCACGACGTACTTGCAGGTCATGCGCACCTTGACCATGCCGCCGCCGGACTGCCCCTCGACCTCCGTCTCGGCAAGCTCCTCCTGCGCCTTCTGCATGTTGGCCTGCATTTCCTGCGCCTGTCGCATCAATTGGCCCAAGCCTTTCATGATTCCTCTTCCGTTGCGTATCGGGTGAATCGTCGCGGTTCCGGCTCTCGTCGAGCCGGATCTAATCGGCGCCGTTTCGCGGCTGGATCGTATCGGCCTCGAGCACGGCGCCGAACGCTTCCTGCGCGGCTCGAACGTTCGGATCCTGCTCCATCGCTTCACGGGCCCTGCGCATACGCTCGTTCTCGTTCGCGAGCCGCACCTGCGCCGGAGTCGGTCGCGGCGGCTTGCCGATCGTGATCGACAAGGTGATCGGCCGGCCGAGAAACTGGCTGATCGCCGTCTCGAGCCGCGCGCGCACCTGCTGCGTCGCGAGCGTCTCCTTCTCGGGCACGAGCACGATCTCGAGCCTGCGGTCCATCGCTTTCACGAGCTCGCAATGGTCGGCGAGCTGGCGGGCCGCGCCGCGCACGTCCGCGCCGTCGATCAGACTGATCCAGCGGCCGTCCCAGCGCTGCGCCGGAGCCGCGGCGTCACCGTCGTATGCGAAGTCCGGGCCGAAGGGTGCAGCCCCGTCGTCGAGCTCCGGCGGCGGCGCATCGTAAGGTGCGAACGGCTCGCCCTCGTAGGCCTCGGGCGGCAGCGGCGGCGGGCCGTTATCGGCGTCGTCCGCTCTGCGCGGCCGTGCTGCGGCATGCGGCTCGGGAACGAGTCCGTCGGCGGCCGAGCGCTCGAGGTGTCGGGATACGGAATTACGGCCTGGGCGCGGCGGCGTCGGAGCGTCCTCGCGGCGGGACGGCTTCACGCTCGTCTTGCCGAGCTGCTCCTCGAGCTTCGCCTTGATCGCGGACGCGCTGCTCCGAGACGGCGGTCTCGACTCCGCCGCGTCGCTCAGCGGCCGTGACTCCGCCGCCGGCCCTGACTGCGGCCGCGAGTCCGCCGCGCCGCCCCGCTGCGGAGCGCCGGACGCGGACCGTGCGCCGCCCGCGCCTTCGCCGAACCCGGTACGCGCCGGAGAACGGCCGGACGTCGCGCCCGATGCGGCGGACTCGGCGCCGACCGGCCGAAACGCGAGCATCCGCAGCAAGGTCATCTCGAAGCCGACGCGCGGATCGCGGCCGACAGGCAGATCCCGCCGCCCGTGCAGCGCGATCTGGAAAAAGAGCTGGACATCCTCCGGCGAGATGCGCTCCGCCAGCGGCTTCAGCGCCTCGAGATCCTCGTCCGGCAGCCTGTCGCCGACGAGCTGGATCACGGCGAGCTGCTGCAAAGTGCCCATCAGATCGTCGAGCACGGCCGCGAAATCCGGCGCTCGCTCGGCGAGGCGCTCGACCTCGTCGAGCAGCGCGTTGCCGTCCTCGGCCGCGAGCGCCTCGAGCAGGCGCAGCACGTGACCGCGGTCGATCGTGCCGAGCATCGCGTTCATCGCGTCGGCCTTGATCTCTCCGCCCGAGAACGCGATGCCCTGATCGAGCATGCTGAGCGCGTCGCGCATGCTGCCGTCCGCCGCGCGCGCGAGCGCCTTCAGCCCTTCGGGCTCCGCGGTAACACCCTCGGCGGCGCAAATCTTCTCGAGCTGCGCCTGAATCTGCGCGACGGTGAGCCGCTTCAGGTTGAACTGCAGGCAGCGCGACAGCACCGTGATCGGCAGCTTCTGCGGATCGGTCGTCGCGAGCAGAAACTTCACGTGCGGCGGCGGCTCCTCGAGGGTCTTCAGGAGCGCGTTGAACGAATGGTTCGACAGCATGTGCACCTCGTCGATGAGGTACACCTTGTAACGGCCCCGCGACGGCGCGTACTGCACGTTATCGAGCAGCTCGCGCGTGTCGTCGACCTTCGTGCGGGACGCGGCGTCGACCTCGAGCAGGTCGACGAAACGGCCCTGATCGATGGCCGTGCACGCGTCGCATACGCCGCACGGCTCGGCCGCGACGCCCCGCTCGCAGTTCAGCGCCTTCGCGAGGATCCGCGCGACCGTGGTCTTGCCGACGCCGCGCGTGCCCGTGAACAGATACGCGTGATGGAGCTTATCGTTGGCGAGCGAGTTGACGAGCGCACGCACGACGTGCTGCTGCCCGACCAGGTCCTCGAACCGTCGGGGCCGCCACTTCACTGCGAGAACTGTGTAGCTCACTGAAGGATCGCGATCCTCGGCTGATTCGCGGTACCCGAAAAACGAGATCCGCGTCAGCCCGACCCCGGCACCCGACCGAGCCGCTACCGCTGCTCCCTTCCGGGCCTGACGGGGTTTACGACGGGTCGTCGCGGGGGGACCGACGCGGACGGCGCCATTTTATCAGACGCCGGGCCGCGGTGCCGGCTCGACCCGGGTTCGAGTTTCGGCTACCCTGCGCGCGATCGGGAGAGGTGGCCGAGCGGTCGAAGGCGCTTGCTTGGAAAGCAAGTGTACGGTAACCCCGTACCGTGGGTTCGAATCCCACCCTCTCCGCCAGAACCCAGCCGCCGGCAAGCTCGATCCCCGCTCGCTCGTCGCGCAGCGCTTCGATCGGCGATACAGCCCGAAACGCCAGCCGGAACGAGGCTGCCTTCCGAAGGTCGAACTGCAACGCAGGTCGCACACGTCTGCAGTGCGCGGACCAAAACTTGCAGTTACTACTCATGCGTCCACGGAAGCAGCCAGGCGTGCATAGCAGGCCCGATCGTGGGAACGCATCGGGTGTCACGATCTCTCGCATCGTCAACGCCGAGCGGCTCGTGCTGCTCGGCTGGACCCGGGCGATCCTGTTGCAGTTCGCCCATCCGCTGATCGCCGCAGGAATCTACGAGCACAGCCATTTTCGCGCGCGGCCGTCGGCCGCAGTGCAGCGCTTGCGGCACACGGTGCGGGCGATGCTCGACTTGACGTTCGGCACCCCGGCGGACCGTCAGCGCACACTCGACAAAATCATGGCGATTCACAAGCGCGTGAACGGCGTCCTGCCGGAGGACGTCGGCCCGTTCCCGGCCGGCACGCGCTACTCCGCCGAGGATCCGGACCTCGTGCTATGGGTGCATGCCACGCTGATCGAATCGGTGCCGATGTTCTATCAGATGCTCGTCGCGCCGATGACGCGGGAGCAGCGCGACGCGTACTGCTCGGAGGCGGCGGCCGTCGCGATCGCGCTCGGCGCGCGGCCGGACGAAGTACCGACGACGGGCGCTGCGCTCGACGCGTATCTCGCCCGCACCTACGCGTCCGGCGTCATCGTTCCCGGCAAGCAGGCGAAGGAGCTCGCCGAGGCCGTGCTGTCGCCGCCATTCGGCCCGCTCGCAGCACCGGGTACGTTCGCGAATCGGTTGCTGACGCTCGGCACGTTGCCGGCGGCGCTTCGCACGCAGTACGGCTTCGACTGGAGCGACCGCGATCAGCGCCGTTTCGAAAGGCTCGTCGCCGCGATCGCGCGCGTGCGTCGCGCGCTGCCGCCGGCCGCGGCGAAATGGCGAGCATCGCGCCGGCACGCGGCGCTCGTGCATGCGACGACGCATTCCTCCGGCGTCGAGCTCGATCAACGCCGTTGATGCGAGCTCGCGCAACGTGCGCTTACGCGGTGATCATTTCCTCCGGGCGCGTTTCCCATGCGAGCGGCAGTCGAACGATGAACTCGCTGCCCCTGCCGAGCCCATCGCTCTTCGCCTCGATCGATCCGCCGTGTCGCGCGACGAGCTGACGCGATAGCGCGAGCCCGATCCCGAGTCCGCCGCCGCCCGTTCGCTCCCGATGCTGCGGGACTTGCGTGAACATGTCGAACAGCGAGTCGACCTGCTCCGGCGGCAGGCCGTACCCTGTATCCGCAACGCGCACGACGACGTCGTCGCGCTCGATGCCGGCGGTGACCGTAATCTCGCCGCCGCGGTCCGTGTACTTCGCAGCGTTGCCGAGCAGATTGCCGACGACCTGAATCAGGCGCTGGAAGTCGCCCTCGGCAGGCAACCGAATACGCCCGGTCTCGACGAGCAGCCTGTGCTGGCGCTCGACGATCGCGGGCATGCACAGCTCGACCGCGGCGTCGATCACGTCGCGCACATCGAGCGGTGCCTTCCGCAAGACGATGTCGCCGCGGCTGATCCTCGACAGGTCGAGCAGGTCCTCGACGAGCCGCGACAAATGGTCGAGCTGCCGCTTCATCATCGCGCGCACCTTGACGATCGACTCGAAGTTGATCGTCGGCTGCTGGAGCAGCTCGATGCCCGCGCTGAGCGGCGCGAGCGGGTTGCGCAGCTCGTGACCGAGCACGGCCAGGAACTCCGTCTTGCGCTGATTCGCTTCTCGGAGCGCCTGCTCCGCTTCCTTACGGTCGGTGATGTCGATGCCTGTCGATTGCGCCTCGCTGCAGCGGCCCGATTCGTCGAACGACAGCGCGCGGTTGGTCCAGAGCGTCCAGCGCACCCCGTCGACCGTCTCGAAGCGATTCTCGATCCTGATCTCGGGAGTTGCGGGTGTCAGCCGATCGAGCAGCGCATGAACGGCAGTACGATCCTCGTCGGCGACGAAGTCCCAGAAACTGCGTCCGACGAGCGCCTCCGGGGACGTCGCGAGCGCGCGAGCGTAGCCGCCGTTCGCGAACAGGATCTCGCCGTCCATACGGAACCTGCAGACCATCTCCGACTGCGTGTCGACGATCGCGCGGTAGCGCTCTTCGCTGCGGCGGAGCGCCTCCTCGACGGCGGCGCTCGCGGGCATCGGCGCGACGACAGCGCGACCTCGAGTCACGCCGAGCAGCCACGACAGCACGCCTCCCTCGACGACGAACAGACCGAGCGCCGCGAGGCGAGCCGCCGACCATTCGACGGGCCCGGCCGGAATCAGGACCGCAAGGACTGCCGCAAGCCCGGTGGCGGCAAGACCCGGGCCGATTCCGCCGACGAACGCGGCGAGCATTACCGGCAGCAAGAAAGGCAGCAGCGAGAACGCGTCGCCGGCCGACGGCAACAGCGCTGACAGACCCGCGGCGACCGCGACGCCCCCGGCCGCGACGATATAGCCGCCCAAAATGGAGCGATTCCCCATCAGTACGTGTTCCTCGCTCCCTCCCCCCGGGGCCGCAATCCGGAGTGTACGTAAGCCGGCTCCCGGTCACCATGCCATTGGTCGCCCCGATGATCGCCACAATGATCAACGATGGCTCGCCCGGCTCCGACCCGAGCTTCGAGCGCGTCGACGGCCGGGCGCAGAGAGCTGCTACAATCGCGTCGCTCGCCCATCCGGCAACCGCCCTCTCGATCCGGAGCGAGCCCGCGATGCCGCCGAGCCGTCCGTCCCGCTCCCGCCCGCTCTCGCTGTACGTCCACCTGCCGTGGTGCGTGCGCAAGTGCCCGTATTGCGACTTCAACTCGTATCGCGCGGCCGGTTCCGTGCCGGAAGCCGAGTACGTCGATGCGCTGCTGCGCGACCTCGGCGCCGAGCTGGACATCACTGCGAACCGCCCGGTCCACACGGTGTTCATCGGCGGCGGCACGCCGAGCCTTTTCTCGCCCGACGCGATCCGCCGTCTGCTCGACGGCCTGCGCGAGCGAGTCGATCTCGTCGCGGACGCGGAGATCACGCTCGAGGCTAACCCGGGCGCCGCCGACGTCGCGCGTTTCGCCGAGTACCGCCGAGTCGGCGTGACCCGTCTGTCGATCGGCGTGCAAAGCTTCCGGCCGCAGCAGCTTCGCTCGCTCGGGCGGGTGCATGACGAGCGCGAAGCCGACGAAGCGATCGTCGCGGCGCGAGCGGCCGGCTTCGAGAACGTCAACATCGATCTGATGTACGCGCTGCCCGACGATTCCATGGCCGGCGCGCTTCGCGATCTCGAGCGCGCGCTCGCGCACGAGCCCGCGCATCTGTCGTGGTATCAGCTCACGCTCGAGCCGAATACCGCTTTCCACCGCCGCCCTCCGGCGTTGCCGGACGAGGATCTCGTGCTCGCCATCGAAGAAGCCGGGCGCGCGTTGCTCGACGCGAGCGGCTACGAGCGCTACGAGATCTCGGCCTACGCGCGGCCCGGGTTTCGCTGCCGGCATAACCTTCACTATTGGCGCTTCGGCGACTACGTTGGTATCGGTGCGGGCGCGCATGGCAAGTGGAGCGCGCCGGACGGGACCGTCGTGCGCCGCGCGAAGACGCGCAACCCGCGCACGTACGTCGAGGTCGCGGGAACCGACGCGGCCGTGCACGTCGAGCGCACGGCCGCGCCAGCGCAGATCGCGCTCGAGTTCATGATGAATGCGCTGCGTTTGCAACGCGGCTTCTCGATCGCCGAGTTCGAGGCGAGCACCGGGCAGTCGGTCGACGCGATCGGCGCACCGCTCTCGGCCGCAATCGGGAAGGGTTGGATGCGGCGCGACGGCGACGTGCTGGCGACGACGCCGCGCGGCTACGCGCTGCTGAACGAGGTGCTCGGCCTGTTCGTCGATGCGTGACTCGCGCCGCGCCCGTCTCTTCGATGCGTGACTCGCGGATGCGTGACTCGCGCCGCGCCGCCGCGCGCTCTTCGGGAGACGGTCAACCCGCGTCGACGATCTCTCGAGCCGCCCGCTCGCCGCTCTCGAGCGCGCCGGCGACGGTCGCGGAGCTGCCGGACGTGTCCGCCGCTTCGCCTGCGAAGTACAGCGTGTCTTCGAGAGGCGCTGCGAGCTCGGCATGCGCATCGCGGCCGCCGACGGTCACGTAGCTGTACGCGCCGCGCGAGTACGGATCGGCTTGCCAGTCGTGGAGCCATGCATTCACGAGCCGCGCGTCGGCAACGACCCGACTGCCGAAGATGCGCTCGAGATCGTCGAGCGCCTGCGCGACGATCGTGTCCTTCGCGCTGCCCGAAAGCCTCGCCGCTCGCGGCCCGCCGCACCACGCGGTCAACACCGTGGTGCGCATCGGCAGCGTCGTCCAGAACGTCGGGAACGTCGCATCGGGCGCGTGAAAGAATGCGGCGTCCGCATAGCGCTCGTCGTCGACGCGCTCCCAGAACGGCGTCGCGAAATGCAGCAGCACCTTCAGCGCAGCGCCGGAAGCGAGCCCGGCGAACGCGTGCTGCTTCGCATCGAGCGGCGGCGTGAAACGTACCGCGCCCGGCGCGTCCGGATCGGCTACGAGGACACCGAGCGGCAACGTGACGAGCGCACGGCGCGCACCGACGACGAACTCGCGGCCGAGCCGCCGTCCGGCGACCCGCACGCGGCCGCGCGTCCACTCGACGTGCCGCACCTCGGCGCCGAGCCGAAGCTCGACGCGCGCCGCCGCGAGCGCCTCGGTCAGCGCGTCGAGCAGCACCGCGTAGCCGCCGGCCGGACGAAACGTCGGCGCGTCCGCGGCGCTCGCGCCGCTCCACTCGGCTAGCGTGTCGAGCAGGCTCGCTCGCGCCGGGTCCGCAGCGTCGAACCCTTCGATCAGCGCGCGGGCGAACGCCGCCGTGCGCTCCGAGAGCTTTCCGCGCGCAGGCCCTTCGAGAAAAGCTTCGAACGTGCAGTCGGCCGCCGGCATCTCGATCTCGGCGAGCGCACGCTTCAGCTCGGTGAACGTATCGTCGGCCGCGCGCAGCCGCGCGCCTTCCAGCGTGTAGCGTGCACCATGGACGTCGATTGCCGCGGCGTTTGCGCGCGCGAGCCATTCGAACGTCGCGCGCGAGCGCCCATGGATCAGCTCGGCGCCGAGCTCGAGCGCGACGGGCACGCCGGTCTCGTGCCGGGTCAAGATCCGGCCGCCTACCCGGTCGCGGGCCTCGAGCACGAGCACCGATGCGCCGCGCGCGCCGAGCGCCGCTGCCGCCGAGAGTCCGGCGGCGCCGGCGCCGATGACGACGACGTCGTAACGGTCCTCCATGCCGATTGCAGCTCTACGCGCGCGGCCCTCGCCTCAACCGCGCTCCTCGCCGGCCGCGCGTGCGAGCGCGGCCGAGAGCTCGCGCGCGCCGTTGCCGAGCAGCAAAGTGTCGACCCCTGCGACGAGCAGCGTGCACCCGCGTGCGGCATAAGGCGCAACGGCTTCCGCCGAGACGCCGAAGATCCCGAGCGGCATGCCGGCCGACGCGCAGCGCTCGATCACGCGCTCGATCGCTGCGACGACCTCCGGGTCGTCGATACGCCCCATTTTGCCGAGGCTCGCCGAAAGATCGTACGGGCCGAGCAGCAACGCATCTACGCCGTCGACGCGAACGATCGCGTCGATGTCGTCGACCGCACGGATGTGCTCGACCTGGACGATTACTGCGACCCGCTCGTTCGCGGTAGAGACGTATTCGGGAAACGAGAACCCGTAACCGTGGGCTCGTGCGAGACCGACGCCGCGCGCGCCGGCCGGCGAATAGCGCGCGAAGCGCACCACTGCGCGTGCCTGCTCCGCGCTCTGCACCTGCGGGACGATCACTCCGGCAGCGCCGAGATCGAGCGCTTTCTTGATCGGCACCTCGGCCGCCTCGGCGACGCGCACGATGCACGGCACACGATGGTCGACCGCCTGCAGGATCGCAACGAGGTCGCGCGTCTCGAGCGGACCGTGCTCCGCGTCGAGGAACAGCCAATCGAATCCGGCGGCCGCGACGATCTCGGCAACTGCGGCGCTCGGCAGCGTCAGCATCGTGCCGAGCAGCTTTTCCCCGCGGCGGAGCCGCGCTCGAAACTCATGCATCGTCGAAGTTCCTCGGTCGATCTGAATCGATGAATCTGAGTCGGTCAATCTGAGTCGGTCGATCTGAACCGGTCAGACGACACAGGCTCGCGCTCACACGAATCCGCGCGCCTCTTTGATCAGGTCGTAAGCGGCGTTGAGCTCGCGCGTCTTTTCCTCTGCGATCGCGCGCATGCTCTCGGGCAGACCCTTCGCCGCGAGCTTGTCCGGATGATTTTGACTGACGAGCCGCCGATACGCCCGCTTGATCTCGCCCTCGGTCGCGTCCGCCGTCACGCCGAGCGCGGCATATGCATCCTCGAGCTTTTGCCGAGGCGACGAGCCCGGCGCACGGGCTTCGCCGTGCTCGAACGGCCCCTGCGAGGCCGCCCGCAGCAACGCCTCGAGCTGGGCCACGTCTCGCTCGCCCAAGCCGAGCCGGCGCGCGACGCGCACGAGCATCGCATGCTCCGCCGGATGCACGCGGCCGTCCGCCGCAACGGCCATCAGCTCGACCTGCAGAAACAGCTGCAGCAGGAAGATGCGGCCCCGCGCGACGCGGGCGAAACGGTCGACCTCGCCGTCGAGATCGAAGTCCGGCGCTTTGCCGCGATTGAACGCCGCCTTCGCGGCTTCGCGCTGCTGCGGCGACAACCGCAGACGATCGAACAGCGCCTCGGCCGCACGAATCTCGTCGCGCGTGACGACCGAATCCGCCTTGCTGAGCGCACCCATCACGGCGAACGTCGTCTCGAGGAACTGCGACTGAATCCCGGTAAGCCCTTGCCGCAGCACGCTGCGCGCGGCATAGCCGAGCGCCCAGCCGATCAGTGCACCGATGATGAGCCCGCGAAAGCCGCCGAACAGGAGCCCGACGAACGCGCAGAAGAATATCAGCGTCAAGACGAACCCGCGCGCGGCCTGCAGTTGATCAAGAATCGGACGACGTTCATCGATAGCGCGCCGCGATCTCTGCGAGACCGGCGTCGAGCGCTTCACGATCGAGCCAGCGGCCGCGCACCATCACGCCGGCGGGTTCGCGCATCGCGGAAACATCCTCGAGCGGATTGCCGTCGACGAGCACGAAGTCTGCGGCAAGCCCCGGCGCGATGCGGCCGAACTCGTCCTCGGCGTCGAAGAACTCGGCCGCGTGCACGGTGCCCGTGCGCAACGCCTCGTACGGCGTGAGCCCTGCCGCAACGATCGCGTCGAGCTCGTGATGCAGCGAGAAGCCGGGAACGTTGAACACCTGCGGCGCATCGGAGCCGAGCAGGAGCAGGTTCGGCGCCGCGTCGTGCAGCGCCGCGACGAGGCGACGGCGCACGTCGATCAGCGCGCTCGCCTTCTCCGCGCTCCAGTCCGGCGATTGCATGATCTGCCGCTTCGACTGAATCCACTGCTGCCGGGTCTGCGGCGACACGTAGGCCAGCTCGGGCCGCGCCGCGAGCTCGTCCACGGTCGGGCTCGGCGCGGCCCAATGCTCGAGCAGCGTCTGCGTCGGCACGTTGTACACGCCGGCCGCGAGCGTCGCGTCGACGGCCGCCGGGATTCGCTCGACGTCGATGCGGTCCGCTATGCCGATGCCGAAGAAGCCCGCCGGTGCCTCGCCGCGCTCGTCCTCAGGAACGAGGAACTGGGCATAGCCGTCGAGGTGATCGATCGTCGCCTGCCGCGCCTCGAGCGCGCGCTCGACACCGACCTCCTCGGACACGTGACCCGCGAGCGCGATGCCCGCCTCCTCGGCCGCTTCGACCGCCGCGTCGAACTCGGCGCGCGTGAGCCCCGGGTGCAGCTTCACGAAGTCGTAGCCCGCCTCGGCCTGCTCCCGCACGATTCGGGCCGCCTGCTCCGGGCTCGCGACGCTCTGTGCACTCAACGACGGACCGGACGTGTACAGGCGCGGACCGAGCACGTCGTGCCGCGCGATGCGCTCGCGCAGCTCGAGGTGGGCGGGCTCGCCGAGCATGCCGCGTGCGGTCGTAACGCCGTTCGCGACGTAGAGGAACAGCACCTCCTCGAGGTAGCGCGCGTCGCTCGCGGGCGGCACGTGCGCGTGCATCTCGGCGAGGCCGGGCACGAGGTAGCGGCCTTCGCCGGCGATCAAGACGGCGTCCGCCGGCACCTCCGCATCGCTCGCGTCGACGATCGCCTCGATGCGCCCGTTCCGAACGATGACCGTCTGCGACTCGAGCACGCGCTCGTCATCCATTGGAACGACGTTCACGTCCTCGAGCACGAACAGCTGTTGCGCAAGCCCCTGAAGCGGTACGAGAACCGCCAGGACGGCGGCGAATCGACAGCGTTCGAGCATGGCGTAGCGACTCCTCCCGTTTCAATCCATGCTGCCGTGGGGCTGTGCCCGGATCAATACGGCGCGCGCCACGCTGATCGGCCCCATTCAGGTGCACGAGCATCGAGCCGAACGCTGCACGATGGTGCATTTCGTCCAGCGGCCGCGTGCACTCGAAACGCCAACCCACGGAAATAGAACGAAAAATCCGCATGGCACGGAGGCTGCAAAAGGGGGCGCGGTTTGACTTGAACCGCCAGCAGAAGCAACTCATCAGCCCCCAGCGGAGGTTTTCGGCACATGGACAGCGTATTGGAATTGTCATACGCGCTCGACACGTTCTACTTTCTCGTGTGTGGCGCGCTCGTGATGTGGATGGCCGCCGGCTTCTCGATGCTAGAAGCCGGACTCGTGCGCGCAAAGAACACGGCCGAGATTCTGACGAAGAACGTCGGTCTCTACTCGATCGCGTGCATCATGTACATGGTCTGCGGCTACGGGATCATGTACGGCGACGGCAACGGCGTGATCCCCGGCATCAGCATGCTCACGGCCGGCGATAATGCGGCCGCCGACGTGCTCGCGGGAGGAGACGGCGCGCCGTACTACTCGAAAATGGCGGACTTCTTCTTCCAGGTCGTGTTCGTCGCCACCGCCATGTCGATCGTCTCGGGCGCCGTCGCTGAGCGCATGAAGCTCTGGGCGTTCTTCCTGTTTGCGGTGCTGATGACCGGCTTCATCTATCCGGTGCAGGGCTACTGGAAGTGGGGCGGCGGCTTCCTCGACGAAGCGGGCTTCCTCGACTTCGCCGGGTCGGCAGTCGTGCACATGACCGGCGCGACCGCGGCACTTGCCGGCGTCCTGCTGCTCGGCCCGCGCCGCGGCAAGTACGGAGCGAACGGCGAGGTCCGGGCGATCCCCGGCGCGAACCTGCCGCTAGCCGCGATCGGCACGCTGATCCTGTGGCTCGGCTGGTTCGGGTTCAACGGCGGATCGGAGCTCAAGGTCTCCAACGTCGACGAAGCGAACGCCGTTGCAGCCGTGTTCGTAAACACGAACATGGCGGCTGCCGGCGGTCTCGTTGCCGCGCTGCTGCTCGCTCGGCTGTGGTTCGGCAAGGCGGACCTGACGATGGCGCTGAACGGCGCCCTCGCCGGCCTCGTCGCGATCACGGCGGAGCCGTTGACGCCCGCGCCGCTGCTCGCCACGGTGATCGGCGCGATCGGCGGCTTGATCGTCGTCGGCTCGATCGTGACGCTCGACCGGGTGTTCAAGATCGACGATCCGGTCGGCGCGATCTCCGTGCACGGCGTCGTCGGCATCTGGGGCGTGCTCGCGGTATGCCTGTCGAACCCGGACGCTTCGTTGAGCGCTCAGCTCCTCGGCCTCGGCGTGATCTTCGCGTGGGTGTTCGCAACCGCGTTCATCGCATGGATGGTCGTTAGGCTGACGGTCGGGCTCCGCGTCTCCGAGCAGGAAGAGTACGAAGGCGTGGATATCGGCGAGTGCGGCCTCGAGGCCTACCCCGAGTTCCGCTCGTCGCGCGAGACGTCGCTGCCGACGCCTCCTGCGACCCCGGGCGGGCGCCCGCTCACGGCCCCAAGCGAGACCCTCGCGACGACCGGCTGAGCGCCGCCACCGGACCGGCCGCAACCGCGGCCGGTTCGGGCTTCCCCTCACCGGCCCGCCGCTCGACGGCGGGCCGTTTCGTTTTCGGCGCTCTCGCAGCCGACAAGGACCCGCAACGGGACATGCGCACCGACGGAGTTCCCGGGCCGACGGAGTGCCCGGGCCGACGGAGTTCTCGGGCCGACGGAGTTCTCGGGCCGACGGAGTACCCGGGGCCAGCCTATTCGCCGAGCTCCGCGATCCGCCGCTCGAGGAACCGCCGCTCCGGCTCGACCCGCGTCAGCTCGAGCGCGCGCAGATACGCCTCCCGCGCCTCGCGATGCCGTCCGAGGCGCCGGCACAGATCCGCCTTGACCGCATGCACGAACTGATAGCGCTCGAGCTCGCCGCGCTCGATCAGCGCCTCGACGAGCGTGAGCCCCGCGTCGGGACCGTCGCGCATCGCGACAGCGACCGCGCGATTCAGCTCGACGACCGGCGACGGCTCGACTCGATTCAGAAGATCGTAGAGCGCGACGATCTCGGCCCAATCCGTCGCATCGGCCGACGGCGCCCGCGCGTGCACGGCGGCGATCGCGGCCTGCAGCGTGTACGGACCGAAACGCCGCGACGCGAACGCCCGATCGACGAGCGCAAGCCCGTCGGCGATCATCTCGCGATCCCACAGCGAGCGATCCTGCTCGTCGAGAAGGATGATCTCGCCGGACGGCGATGTGCGCGCAGCCCGCCGTGACTCCTGTAGCAGCATCAGCCCAAGAAGCCCCATCGCCTCGGGCTCCGGCAAGAGCTCGACGAGCAGGCCGCCGAGCCGAATCGCCTCCTGCGACAGATCGCGGCGCGTCAACGAGCCGCCCGCCGACGCGAGATAGCCTTCGTTGAACACGAGATAGACGACGCGCAGCACGCTGTCGAGCCGTTCGTGCAGCGCTTCGCCGGTCGGCACCTCGTATGGGATGCGATCCGCCTTGATTTTGTTCTTCGCGCGCACGATGCGCTGCGCGAGCGTCGCGGGCGACGTCAGGAACGCGTGCGCGATCTCCTCCGTCGTGAGGTCGCAAACCTCGCGCAGCGTCAACGCGACCTGCGCGTCCTGCGGCAGAGCCGGATGACAGCACGTGAAGATCAGCCGCAGGCGATCGTCCTCGGGGCCTTCGCGGTCGATATCGGGCGCGAACGCCTCCTCGGTGCCGCCGTGCAGGCTTTCGGCGATATCGATCTCGGACGCGTCGAAGCGCTTGCGCCGTCGAATCGAGTCGATCGCCTTGAAGCGGCCGGCCGAGACGAGCCATGCGCGCGGATTGTCCGGAACGCCCTCGGTCGGCCATTGCTCGACCGCGGCACGAAACGCATCGTGCAGGGCCTCTTCGGCAAGATCGAAGTCGCCGAGAAGCCGGATCAGTGTCGCGAGCACGCGCCGCGACTCGCGACGGTAGACGTCGTCGATCAGCGCGCCGATCGCCTGGCCGCCTTCGCTCATGTCTGCGCAAGCCGCACGGTGATCGCGCGGCGCTCGTCGTCGCGGAGCTCGAATTCGAAGATCGCAAGATCCTCGCGCATGTGCTGCTCGCTCTGCGTGCCGGTCAGCGGCACGACGCCTTCGTGCGTAAGGTAGCGGAACAGCACCTGCGCCGGCGTACGCGCGAGACGCTCGGCCGGACCGCGCAGCTCGGGCGACGCGAGGAGGTCCGGGTTTGCCGTCAACGTCCAGAAGCTCTGGTAGATCATGCCGCGCTCGATGCACAAACGCCGGATGTCGATGTCGTAGCCGGTCGCAGCATAGAAGCGATTCTGCACGACGGCCGGCTTGACCTTCGCGTGCGCCCAAAGGTGCTCGAGATAGTCGCGGCTATAGCAATTGCTGATGCCGAGCTGACGCGCGCCGCCGCGCTCCGCGATCGCTTCCATCGCCGTCCAAACGGCCTCGAGCGATCGCGCATCCGGCATCGGGGAATGCAGAACGAGCGCATCGACGTAGTCCGTGCGGAGGTTGTGCAGCGAGCTCGCGAACGACTGCGCGACCTGCTCGCCGAGCGGCGCGGACGGATCGTACGGCACGCGGCGTGGATCATGGCCCTCATAGGGCGTGAACTTCGTCTGCACGTACAGCGCGTCGCGAGTTGCGACGCCGCGCGCGATCACGGCCTCGAGCGCGCGGCCGACCGCGGCCTCGTCGTAGTGTTTCGGCTGCCCGGCGGTGTCCACGCCTCGAAATCCTAGCTCGAGCGCCTGCTCGACGAGCGGCTGCGTGCGCTCCTTCTTCCAAGCCGTGCCGTAAAGGATGCGGGGCATCGAGACGCCGGCATGTGACGTCACGCGAGGCGCATCGGCGCCGCGCTCGCCGGTCGGCGGCGTCATCCGCGCTTCCCTTTCGGCAGCTCGGCGCGCAGGTCGGCGAGGATCTCGTACGAGCGCAGCCGTGCGCGGTGGTCGTAGATCGCGGAAGCGACGATGACCTCGTCCGCGCCCGTCTCCTCGATGAACCGAGCGAGCCCGTCGCGTACCTTGCTTCGCGAGCCGACGAACGAGCACGCGAGCATACGCGACGCCTGTGCCTTCTCGAGCGGCGACCAGTAGGTCTCGATATCGTCGATCGGCGGCGGCAGCTTGCCGCGCGCGCCGCGGAAGAGGTTCGCGAAGCTTTGCTGCGCGGACGTGAAAAGGCGCCGCGCGCCGGCGTCGTCGTCGGCCGCGACGACGTTCGCGCCGACCATCACGTACGGCCGATCGAGCTGGTCCGACGGCTTGAAGCGCGCTCTGTAGAGCTCCAGCGCTTGCATCAGCGCATCCGGCGCGAAGTGCGACGCGAACGCGTACGGCAGCCCGAGCTCGGCCGCAAGCTGCGCGCCGTACAGGCTCGAGCCGAGAATCCAGATCGGCACGTTCGTGCCGGTGCCGGGCGTGGCCTGGATCGGCATGTCGGGACGCTCGGGACCAAGGAAAGCCTTGAGCTCGAGAACATCCTGAGGGAAAGAGTCCGCGCTCGACGGATCGCGGCGCAGCGCGCGCAACGTCAGCGGGTCGGTCCCCGGGGCGCGGCCGAGACCGAGGTCGATCCGGCCGGGGTAAAGCGTCTCGAGCGTGCCGAACTGCTCGGCAACGATCAGCGGCGCGTGATTCGGCAGCATGATGCCGCCCGAGCCGACGCGGATCGAGCGCGTGCCGCCCGCGACGTAGCCGATCACGACGACGGTCGCGGAGCTCGCGATGCCGGGCATGTTGTGGTGCTCGGCGAGCCAGAAGCGCGTATAGCCCCACGTCTCGGCGTGGCGGGCGAGATCGAGCGTATTACGCAGCGCATCGCTCGGCGTCGCGCCCTCGGGGACGAAAGCGAGATCGAGGATCGATAAGGTCGTCATCGTTCAGCGTTCCATGCAGCTCGCGAAGCGGCGGACGTCCCGTTGCAGCCGGGTCCGGTCCGCCGCCCTATCGTAGACGCATCGGCCCGTGCGCGCAGGCCGTTGTTCGACGGTGCGGCCGACCTCGCCCGCGGCTTGCTTGACAGCCGGCGACCGACGCCGGTAAATGCGGGAGTCCACGCCGTTCCGGGGGAAACATGGCATCGCTTGCATACCGCGTCCTCGTCCGCGGGGCCGTTTCTCGGCCCGCCGCCTCGGCCGCCCTTCTCGCCGCGGCGCTCGTCGTCGCCGCGCCCGGCGTCCGGGCGCAGCAGGACGACATAGGCGTCGCACCGGTCGTGCTCGACGACGGACCGTACGTGTTCGATACGGCCGAGCAGCACGGCATCCGCGTCGACGTCGTCGTCCGCGGTCTCGCCCATCCCTACTCGCTCTCGTTCCTGCCGAACGGCGACGCGCTGATCAGCGAGCGAGGCGGCGCGCTGCGCCTCGTAAAAGGTGCGACGAGCGCCGATGCGGCGCTCGTGCCGGAGCCGGTCGCCGGCGCGCCGGCGCCCGCCGCCGCGCGCGGCGCGGGCCTGCACGAGGTTGCCGTGCATCCGGATTTCGAGAGCAACCGGCTCGTGTACCTCACGTATAACGACGCGGCTCCGGCCGCCGGCTCGGGTCCCGGAGGTCCGGTGCCGATGGCGCTCAAGATCGCGCGCGCCCGCTTCGACGGCGAGCGTCTCGCCGACTTCGAGGACATCTACACCGCGGCCGAGCGCTCGGGCGGCAGCGGCTCGCGCCTCGCGTTCGCGCCGGACGGCACGTTGTACGTCACGACCGGCGCGCCGTTCGGCGACGAGGCGCAACAGCTCGGATCGGCGTACGGCAAGGTGCTTCGCCTCGACGGCGACGGGAAGCCGCCGGCGGATAACCCGTTCGTCGGCCGCGACGGCGCGCTCCCCGAGATCTACTCGATCGGCCATCGGGATCAGCTCGGCCTCACCGTGCATCCCGAGACCGGCGCCGTGCTCGCCGCCGAGCACGGGCCGAACGGCGGCGACGAGGTGAACCTGATCGTCGCCGGCGGCAACTATGGGTGGCCGACGTACAGCTTCGGCCGCAATTACGACGGCCCGCGAGTCTCGGCGCTGCCCGTCGTCGAAGGGATCGAGCAGCCGCTCGTGCTGTGGGTGCCGTCGATTGCGCCGACCGGGCTCACGTTCTACAGCGGCGCCGGAATCCCGGCGTGGACCGGCAACCTCTTCGTCGGCAGTGCCCGCCGCGGCGAGATTCCGCGCACCGGCGGTCTCGAGCGCGTCGTGCTGAACGAACGGCTCGAGGAGCTGCGGCGCGAGACGTTGTTGACCGAGCTTCGACAGCGCATCCGCGACGTTCGCGAAGGCCCTGACGGTTTGCTGTACGTGATCACCGACGAGGACGACGGCGCGCTGCTCCGGATCTCCGCTGCCGCGCTCGACTGACGAAAATTCGTGCCAGGCACGCTTTTCCTGAAAATTCGTGCCAGGCACGCTTTTTCGGGAAAAGCGTGCCTGGCACGATTTATCGGTGCGCGCGGCGTAGCGTCAGGTTGATTCGAGCCGCGCCGGCGAATGCGTGGTCCGCGTCGGCGAGCGGCGCGACGCCGTGATAGTGCAAGCGCGCGGGGCCGCCCCAGACGACGACGTCGCCGTGCTCGAGGCGCACACGCACGACCGGATCCTTCCGACGCGCGCCGCCGAACAGAAACGTCGCCGGCACGCCAAGCGACACCGAGACGATCGGCGCCGAGAAATCCTGCTCGTCCTTGTCCTGATGGAGCGAGAGCCGCGTGCCCGGCGCATAGCGGTTGATCAGGCACGCGTCCGGCTCGAATCCCGGAAAGCCCGCGGCATCGGCCGCGGCGCCCGCGAGCGTTCCGATCACGGCCGGCAGCGGCGGCCACGGCCGGCCCGACATCGGGTCCGCGGGCTCGTAGCGATACCCGTTCCGATCGGAGACCCAGCCGAATGTGCCGCAGTTGGTCATTGCGACGGACATCCGGCGATTTCCCGGCGTCGTCATGTGGCGGAACGGCGCCGCGGCCTCGATCTCGGCAAGCGCAACGCGGATCTCGTCCGCCGCCGGTAGCGCGAAGCCGCGCAGCACGACGGCGCCCGGCGCGAGCGCCTCGACAGCTCGTGCGCCGTCGCTGGTTCCAGTAGGCGGCGGCGCGGTGAGCCCTTCGATCTCGAGCTGCACGGACCGCGATTGCGGAGCCATGAGCGGCTCGATCACGCCTTCAGCGGCAGCCCGAGGCGCGAATCGATCTCGTCGCGCAGCCAATCGGCGAACGCCGCCGGCGACGACGCGAAGCGGTGGTGCGGCACGCCGAAGCGCCGCCCGTCGACCTCGAGCACGAACGTCGGAAAGCCGCGGGCGCCGACCTCGCTCATCAGTCGCCTGCTGTCCGCGATGTGCGCATCGACCGGCGCCGCCGCGCATGCGGCCGCGAACGCCTGTCGTTCGAAGCCGAGCCCCTCGGCGATATCGCAGAGCACGTCGTCACGCACGACGTGTCGGCCGTCTTCGTAGTGCGCGTGCTGAATGCGCTGCAGCATATCGAAGCCGCGCCCCTTCTCGAGCGCTTCCGCCGCGAGCACGGCCGCGATCGTCGGCGGCGAATGCAGCACGAGATTTGGATCGAAAAGCAGCCCGTCGAGATAGGCCGCACCGTACGGCTGGCCGCTCATCTCCGCGACCCGCCCGTCGGCCTCGCGGATGTAGCGGCGCATGTCGTCCGGAAGGCGGGTCGGCGTCGGCCAGAGCCCGCCCGCACGCAGACGAAGCTCGAGACCAGGCACGTCCCGGGCCGCGCGGACCAACGGCTCCGCTCCGTAGCACCATCCGCAGAGCGGATCGAAAAGGTAATGCAGCACTGCCATCCGTTCGCCCTCGCCATCCCGATACTACACGGAGCCGGCCTCGAGCCGACCGTGCCGACGCGTCGATTATAGTCTTGCGACCATTTCGCCCGCCCGCGCATCTATACCACTGACGATGAACCGCGGATTCCCAACGGTCGAGCCCGAATGGCTCGCGCGCGCCAAGCGAGGCGACAGGAAGGCTCATGCCCGCCTCTACGAAGCCTTTGCACCGATGGTCTACACGCTCGCGTACCGCATGCTCGCGTCGAGGACGCAGGCCGAGGACGTGCTGCAGGAAACCTTCGTCGAGGTGATCCGCAAGCTCGACACGTGGCGCGGCGACGCAGAGCTCGGCGTCTGGGTAAGGCGAATCGCCGTGAACAAATGCCTGATGCACGTGCGCTCTCACTGGGAAGCGCGCCGCAGCACGCTCGACGACGAGACGCCGGCGCCGGCGCTGACGACGGAGGACGCGGCCGACGGCCTTGCGCTCGAGCGCGCGCTAGCCGCGCTGCCCGAGACCGCACGCGTCGTCGTGCTGCTGCACGACGTCGAAGGCTATACGCATCGCGAGATCGGCCGGCTGATGGGCCGGACGGCGAGCTTCTCGAAGTCGCAGCTCGCCCGCGCCCACGACCGGCTGCGAGAGCTGTTGAAAGACCCGGAGACGACGGAAACGCCCTTATGCGAGCCCGTACTGAAGACCTGCTGACGATTCGCGACGGCGAGCCGATCGACGCGGAGCTGCGCGCGGCGCTGACGGCGGAACCCGAGAACGCGCGCGAGATCGAGCGCCTCGCGCAAGTCGCGGAACAGCTTCGACGGCTGCCGACGCTCGATCCGCCTGCGGGCGTATGGGAGCGCATCGAGGCCGAAACCGCCCCGCTCGAATCGCGGCGGAGCGCGCGCCCGGTGTGGGCCGCGGTCGCGGCCGTCGCCGCGGTGGCCGTTGCCGCGCTGCTCGTCGCGCCTTGGCGCGCGAGCGATCGCCCCGATACGGCCGCCACGGCGGGCAGCGGCGCTCGCCCCGCTCCGCTCGCGACCGAATCGGCCGCGGATCCGTCGGTCGAGTATCGGCAGCTCGTCGCGGAGTCCGTCCGGCTCGAGCTTCTGCTGTCCGAGCTCGAAGGCTCGCCGCGGCTGATGAACGCCGGCACGGCCCGGACGATCGCGGATCTCGAGGACCATATCGCGATCGTCGACGAGCAGCTCGCATATGCCGAGGCGCGCGGCGCCGATCCCCTGTATCGCCAGGCGCTGTGGCGCGAGCGTGTCGACGTGATGAACGCATTGCTGCACGTGCGCTACGCGCAGTCGCAGCTCCCGACCTATTGATCGCCGTTACTGATCGGCACAGCACGGAGGATGAGATGATGCGAAGCCGAGATCGAAGCCGCCCGCGATCCGTTCGCGGCGTATCTGTGCTCTTTTGCGCCGCGAGCCTGTTCGCTGGTGGCGCGGTGCTCGCCCAGCCGGCGGAAGACGACGATCTGCCGCCCGGACCGCGCGAGTTTCAGGACCCTGCCGCGCGCGAGCTCGAGGACGCGCGGCGCGCGCTCGAGGACGCGCAGCGCAACTTCGAGGAGGCCGTCCGCGAAACGCAGACCCGCGACCGCGAAAGAAGCGCCGCGAGCGAAGCCGCGCGTGAAAGAAGCGTTCGCGAGCGGCAGGTCGCGACGGAGCGCGCCGACCGCGAGCGCTCGGCCGCGCGCGACGAGTCGCGCGGCGAGATCGAGCGCGCGCGCCGCGAGCTCGAGGCCGCGCGGCGTAATCTCGAAGAGGCGGCGCGCGAGGTTGCGCGGCTGTCGGCGCGCGCCGCGTCGCCGATCGTCGAGAGCTTCAGGAGGCAGTGGATCGGCACGGGTCAGCGTGCAATGCTCGGCCTCGTCGTCGAGGATGCGCCGGACGGTGCGCGCGTTACCGCCGTCACGCCGGGCGGTCCCGCTGCGGAAGCAGGCATCCAGACCGACGACGTGATCGTGTCGATCGACGGGCGCATGCTCGCCGCGCCGAACCGCCGGCCGTCGCGCGTGCTGATCGAGCGCCTGACCGACGTCGAGCCCGGCACCGTCGTCGCCGTCGGCGTGACGCGCAACGGGATGCGCCGCGACTTCCGCGTCGAGACCCGCGAGCGCGAGAGCAACTTCTTCACGTTCGAGCGTCCGCGCGTCGAGATCTTCCGGAGCCTGTTTCCGCAGGAGACGTGGTCGTCGATGGAGCTCGTATCGCTGACGCCCGAGCTCGGCGCGTACTTCGGCACGGACCGCGGTCTGCTCGTCGTGCGGGCGCCGGACGACGAGTCGCTGATGCTGCAGGACGGCGACGTGATCCTCGACATCAACGGACGCGAGCCGAACTCGCCCGAGCATGCGATGCGCATCCTCGGGACGTTCGAGCCGGGCGAGACGATCGAGATGACGATCATGCGCCGTCAGCAGCGGCAGACGCTCGAGATTCCGGTGACCGGCGGCGAGCCGAACGGCGGCGACGACGCGCGCGGCGAGTCGGCCTAGGCGCGGCCTCGTGATCCGTCACTCCGGCGACGGCGAATCGTGCGTGCGAAGCCAGTCGAGCAGCTCGTCGAGATTCGCCGTCGCGAGCGCGACGGACGTATCGGCCGCGCCGTAGTACATCCGCAGCTCGCCGTCGACGAGCGTCCATCCGCACGGAAAGACGACGTCGGAGACGTCTCCGGTCCGCTCGTAGCTCTCCCGCGGCGCGAAGATCCACTCGTTCGAGCGCCGGATCACGCGCCGCGGGTCTTCGAGATCGAGCAGCGCGAGCCCGAGCCGATACAGGCAGCCGGCGGCCGTATTGCGCACGCCGTGGTAGAGGATCAGCCAGCCTTCGTCGGTCTTCAGCGGCGGCGGTGACAGTCCGATCTTGTTCGCATCCCACCAGCCGCCCTGACGCGCGCGCAGCAAGATTTCGTGGTCGCCCCAATGCTTGAGGTCCGGCGAGAACGAGATCCAGATGTGGGCGCCGAGCGAGACCGCGTTCGCGACCGGGCGGTGGATCAGTGCCCAGCGTCCTTGAATGCGCTCCGGAAAGAGCGCCGCATCCTTGTCTTCCGGCGTCATGACGGCGCCGAGACGCTCGAAGTGCACGAAGTCCGACGTCGCCGCAAGCGAGACGAGCGGACCGCCGCGTGAGAACGCCGTGTACGCGATCACCCAGCGGTTCTGCTCCTCGAGGTACGTGATGCGCGGATCCTCGATGCCCCAGATCTCTTCCGCGTGCGTTTCCGGCGACGGCTCGAGCGTCGGCTCGGGGTCTATGCGCCAGCCGGTGATGCCGTCCGCGCTGCGCGCGACCGTGAAGTGGGAAAACCCGCGCCGATCCTCGACCCGCAGCAGCAATACGGTCTCGCCGTTCACGATTGCGGCGGCCGGATTGAAAACGCTGTTCGCCCGATAGTCGAGATCGTCGACCGTCAGGATCGGATTGTCCGGGTGGCGCTTGAAGATTTCAGGAGCCGTGCTCGCATCCATTACGCCGATCGCCATCGTCACCTCTCCCTGATTGCCGTTAGCTAGGTCCTCGCTCGCCTTTACCCCGCACTAGCCCGCACCGCGAAGCTGCGCGCCGAAGAGCCGCGGCGTACCGTGCTGCCATTCGAGCTCTTGCGCAGCGCTGAGCTCGTGCATCTCGGCCAGCGCATGCAGCCACGCAAGCGTCGATTCGGCGCCCTGGTTCTCGTTCGCGCTCGAGTGGTCGAGGCCGTCCCTGCACCCGCCGGTGCTCTCGTCGTAAAGCGGTACGCCGAGATCGTTGTAGCCGACGAACCAGCGATACGCGCGTGTCGCCTCGCCGATCCACGCGGTGTCGGCCGTCGCGCGATACGCCGCGACGCACGCGCCGACCGACGTGTCGGCCTCGATCGGCTGCTGCGCGAAGCGCGCCCGCGGGCCGCGTCGCCGATACCAGCCGGCGTTGCCGATCGGCACGAAGCGGCCGTCGAGCGTCTGCACGCCCATCAGCCAGCGCAGCGCAGCGATTCCCGCGTCGATCATGTCCGCACGTCCGAGCGCGTCGCCGGCCGCGAGGAGTCCGTGCGGCAGCACGGCATTCGCGTAGGTCAGCATGTCCTCGGGCCACGGCCACTCGGCATCGTGGCTGCTCGCGTCGAACGCGCGAAGCAGCGCGTCGCCCATCCGCCGCAGCGCGCCCTTCAACCTGCGGTCGCCGTCGAATTCCTTCGACGCGGCGGCGAGCCCGAGCACGGTCATCGCGCGGGCGCGCAGATCGGGCGCGGTCTCGGCATGCGGCAGCGCCGCGTGCAGCAACGCGAGGCATGCGCCTTTGATGCGGGGATCCTGCGCTTCCGCTGCGCCGACGCCGAGCGCCCAGATCGCGCGCCCTTGGCAGTCGGGCGACCCGACGTCCTCGAGCCATCGCCGGTCGTAGCCGAGGAAGTTCCGGAATCCGCCTTGCTCGGGATTGAACGCGTGCTCGAGGAAAGCGAGATAGCGGACGACGAGCGTGTCGAGCGTACCCGATTCCTCGATGTGCCGGCGCAGCTTCAGCGCGACGATCAGCGCGCGTGCATTGTCGTCGGTGCAGTAGCCGTGCTCGCGCCGCGGCACGAAGTACCGCGCATGCTGGATGATCCCGACGTCGTCGGTGAGCCGCTCGAGATGCGTGAGCGTGATGGCCGGCAGCAGTTGGCTGCGGTCGCGCTCCGTCCGCGCGGCGAACGCGGCTCTCGGCCGCATGCCGCGCTCGCGGCGCACCTCGTCGAAGAGCTCGACGTAGCGCGCGCCGATCGTCGGCCACGTATGCGAGCGAGTGTACAGATACGCGCGCTTGCGGATCGCGTGCCGTTCCCGATCGTCGTCGAGCAAACGCACGACCGCGCGCGCGAGATCCTCCGGATCGCCGAAGCCCGCGAGCACGCCGCGGCCGTCGGCCAGCATCTCGGCCGCGTGCCAGTACGGCGTCGACACGACCGGCTTGCCGGCGCCCATCGCATACGCGAGCGTGCCGGAGACGATCTGATCCTTGTTCGGGTACGGCGTAACGTAGATGTCGGCCGCGCCGAGCCATTCGCACAGCTCGGTCAGGTCGACATAGCGCTCGTGAAAGATCAGGTGCCGGTCGACGTCGAGCTCGGCCGCGAGCCGCTGCAGCCCGCGCCGATACGACTCTCCGGAGCTTTGACGCACGTGCGGGTGCGTCGCACCGACGACGGCATACACGACGTCGGGATGCGCGGCCGTGATCGCCGGCAGTGCGCGAATCATCGTCTCGATGCCCTTGCCCGGACCGAGCAGCCCGAACGTCAGCAGCACTTTCCTGCCTTCGACGCCGAACTGATCCTTGTAGAAGCTCGGATCGACGAACGGCAGATCCGGAATGCCGTGCGGGATCACGCGAATGCGCGCCGGCGGCACGCCGTACACGTCCTCGAGGAACCGCCGACCGGTGTCGGTCATCACGACGAGCCTGTCGCTCGCGTCCGCCAGCTCTCGGATCACGTCTCGCTGGCGTTGCGACGGTTTCTCGAGGACCGTATGCAGGGTCGTCACGACCGGCATACGCAGCTGGCGCACGAGCTTCAGCACGTGCGTGCCGTCGACGCCGCCGAAGATGCCGTACTCGTGCTGCAGCGAGACGACGTCGACGAGATTCATGTTCAGAAAGTCGGCCGCCTTACGGTAGCCGTCGAGCACGTTCTGCGGGATCTCGAACCTGACCTCGTCCGGATAGGCGTACTCGTCGGCGCGGTCGTTCAGCGCGACGATGTCGACCGCGGCCTGACCGGTCGCCTTGATCGCCCCGGCGAGATCCGCACCGAACGTCGCAATGCCGCACCGTCGCGGCACGTACGTGCCGACGATCGCGACGCGCGTGGACTTTTCCTCTCGATACGGTCGAAGGCGGCGCACGGCCGCCCCGTCTCGGGCAGCGCTCATGTTCTGCTTGCTCCTCCCGTGTGTGTATGTGTCGCGGATCGGGAGGACGAGCCGCGTGGCGCTGCGGCTCGTCCGCAGGCCCGCGCTATCGGCCGCCGTGCGCGGCCTTCTGCCGCTCTTCCGGAAAGTTCTTCCGTGGGAAGAGGGCGATCTCGTGACGGCCGCGGTCGCGCTTCGCGGCGACGTCGAGCTTCTCGACGGACTCGAGGAATCGCTCCACGTCGAAGTCGTCGTAGAGCAACGATTCGTCGATAACGTTCAGCGGATCGTTGGATGCGGCGGTGGTTCGACCTTGCATGATTCGTGCTCCGTCGTTTGCGGGGCCCGAGCATGGTGCTCGCACGCCCGATGTTTCGTCAGTCCTTGTGCCTCCAGTCTCCGAAGACTCGCGGAGAAATCGTGAAGAGGTGTCCGGAAGGGGCTGCAATGCCCCTTCCGGAACCCCGCTACGTCCCTGTCAGACGCTATCGCATCCTGCGGGAACCTGCGGATCAGAAGTCGTCCATGTCCTCCGGCGCACCGGCGGGCATCGAGCTCTTCTTCTTCTCCTCGGGCACCTCGCTGATTGCGCACTCGGCCGTGAGCAGCAGGCCCGAGACCGAGACCGCGTTCTGCAGCGCCATCCGCGTGACCTTCGTCGGATCGATGATGCCCATCTCGAACATGTCGCCGTAGGTCTCGTTCGCCGCGTTGAAACCGAACGCGCCCTGGCCGTCCTTGACCTTCGCGAGCACGACCGCGGGCTCGCCGCCGCCGTTACGCACGATCTGACGCAGCGGCTCCTCCATCGCGCGGAGCAGGATCCGCGCGCCGGCCTGCTGGTCGTCGTTTTCGAGCTTCAGCGCCTCGACGGCCTTCTGCGCCCGGATCAGCGCGACGCCGCCGCCCGGCACGATGCCCTCCTCGACGGCTGCGCGAGTCGCATGGAGCGCATCCTCGACGCGCGCCTTCTTCTCCTTCATCTCGACCTCGGTCGCGGCACCAACCTTGATCACCGCGACGCCGCCGGCGAGCTTCGCGACGCGCTCCTCGAGCTTCTCGCGGTCGTAGTCGGACGTCGTCTCCTCGATCTGCTGCTTCAGCTCCTTGATCCGGCCCTCGATCGCGGCCTTGTCGCCGCCGCCGTCGACGATCGTCGTGTCCTCCTTCGACACGCGGACGCGCTTCGCCGTGCCGAGATCATCGAGCTGCACTTTCTCGAGCGAAAGGCCGACCTCCTCGGAGATCACCTTGCCGCCCGTCAGGATCGCGATATCCTGCAGCATCGCCTTGCGGCGGTCGCCGAAGCCCGGCGCCTTCGCCGCGGCCACCTTCAGGACGCCGCGCAGGTTATTGACGACGAGCGTCGCAAGCGCCTCGCCTTCGATGTCCTCCGCGATGATCATCAGCGGCTTGCCCGCCTTCGCGACCGCCTCGAGCACGGGCAGCAGGTCGCGGATGCTCGAGATCTTCTTGTCGTGCAGCAGCACGTACGGGTTCTCGAGCTCGGCCGACATCGACTCCTTGTCGTTGATGAAGTACGGCGACAGATACCCGCGATCGAACTGCATGCCCTCGACGAGCTCGAGCTCGTTCTCGATACCCGAGCCCTCCTCGACGGTGATGACGCCCTCGCGGCCGACCTTGTCCATCGCCTCCGCGATGATGTTGCCGATCGCCTCGTCGGAGTTCGCCGAGATCGTGCCGACCTGCGCGATCGACTTCCGATCGGTGCACGGCTTCGAGAGGCTCTTCAGCTCGGCGACCGCCGCGGCCGCGGCACGGTCGATGCCGCGCTTCAGGCCCATCGGATCGAGACCCGCCGAAGCGGCCTTCAGGCCCTCACGGAAGATCGCCTGCGCGAGCACGGTCGCCGTCGTCGTGCCGTCGCCGGCAGTATCGGACGTCTTCGACGCGACCTCTTTCACCATCTGCGCGCCGAGGTTCTGGAACTTGTCCGCGAGCTGAATCTCCTTGGCGACGGTGACGCCGTCCTTCGTGACCGTCGGGGCGCCCCAGCTCTTCTCGATCAGCACGTTGCGGCCCTTCGGGCCGAGCGTCTCCTTCACGGCATTCGCCAGGATATTGACGCCCTTCAACATCTCCTCGCGCGCCTGGTGCGCGAAAACGAGTTGCTTAGCGGCCATTGCAGCTTTCCTCTGACTGGATCCAGTGACGTCTTATTTCTCGAACACGGCGAGGATGTCCTCCTCGCGCAGGACGACGATCTCCTCGCCGTCCACCTTGACCTCGTTGCCCGAGTACTTGCCGAACAGCACCTCGTCGCCGGCCTTGACGTCGAGCGGACGGACGTCGCCGGAGTCGAGGATCTTCCCCTTACCGACGGCGATGACCTCGCCGCGGCTCGGCTTCTCGGCGGCGGTGTCGGGGATCACGATTCCGCCTGGAGAGGTTCGGGTCTCCTCCACGCGCTTGACGATCACGCGATCGTGCAAGGGACGAATCTTCATCTCCTGCAGCCTCCTGAGTGAGACATAAGTGTTTGAGTTGCCTTTCGTTCTTAGAAACTGTTAGCACTCTCGATCGGAGAGTGCCAGCAAATATAGGGACGGAGTCCGGAGTGTCAAGACCCGCGGAGCGCTCGCGGGCGAGACGCGCCCGCGCCGCCGGTCAGCGATCGAGACGGTGCCAGCTGCGGGTCGGCGAGCGGCGCTCCCAGCCGTGATACGGGTGCCTTGCGACGAGGCGCGGATCCTTGAAGAGCAGGACGAGGACGGCGCCCGCGACGAAGCCGCCGACGTGCGCCCAGAACGCGACGCCGCCGCCCTCCGCGCCGAGCGTCGAGAACCCGCTGATCAGCTGGACGACGAGCCAATAGCCGAGCATCAGGAACGCCGGCACCGCGACGGTCGTGACGAAAAACCCGAGGAAGATCAGCATGTGCACGTGAACGCGCGGATACAGCATGATGTAGGCGCCCATCACGCCGCCGATCGCGCCGGACGCGCCGACCATCGGCACGGGGGAATCGATATCGGCGAGGATCTGCGCGGCTTCCGCCGCGAATCCGCACAGCAGATAGAAGATCACGAAACGCACGTGCCCCATCGAATCCTCGACGTTATTGCCGAAGATCCACAGGAACCACATGTTGCCGATCAGGTGAAACCACCCGCCGTGCATGAACATCGATGTGACGAGCGTGTGCCAGCCCGGGGAGTCGCCGAGCACACAATAGGTATTCGGTCCGATCTCGAGCCGCGTGCCGGGCTGCACGGTCTGCAGCAGCTCGCCGGGGATCAAGCCGAGGCGGCATACCGATCCCGACAGCATCGGCTCCGTGCCGAGGCCCTGCAGAAACACCCACGCCGCGACGTTCAGCGCGAGGATCGCGTACGTCGCATACGGGGTCATGAAGTGCGGGTTGTCGTCGCGTATCGGAAACATCTGAATCCTTTCTCGGCGGGCTCCGTGAACCTAGCACACGCCGGACGGCCGGACGATACGCGGGCGCGCGGGTCCCGCGCCGCCGGTCAGGGGTGACGGCAAGGATGACGGTCAAGGGTGGCGGTCGACGAACTCGCGCGTGACTCGGGCGAGCTCCGCGAACACGTCCTCGCCCGATGCGCGCTCCCGCCGGCGCACGCGATAGCCGTGATCGGCGGTCTCGAGCCAGTGGAGCTCCGCGTTCACGAGCCCCGCGACGACGGGCTCGAGCAGCTCGCGCGATGCGAGCGGATCGCGGTCGCCGGATACGAACAGTATCGGCCGGCGGATATCGCCGAGATGGCGAGCCCGATCCGTGCCGGGTTTCCCGGCCGCATGCAACGGAAACGAGAAGAGCGCGAGCCCGCGCGGCTCGACCCGCCGTTCGGCAACCGCATGCGTCGCCATCCTGCCGCCGAACGAATGCCCGCCGAGCCACACAGGCACGTCGGCGCGCGCTGCGGCCGACGCATACGCGCGCTCGATCTCGGCGATCGCGACGTGCGGCGGGTCGACGCGCTTGCGGCCGTCACGGATGAACGGGAAATCGAAGCGCAAGGTGCCGATACCGCGGCTTTCGAGCGCGTCCGCGATCGCCTGCATGCTGCGGTGACGCATTCCTGCCCCGGCACCGTGCGCGAGCACGAGCACCGCGACCGCATCGGGCGGACATTGGAAGATTTCGTTCATCGCCGCTCGCACGAAGCTGCAGGCTCGACCTAAGAACGTTTATGCTACCGCCTTTCACTCCAACCCGTTTGACAGAGGGGAAGACATGGCCGATAAGAAAATCATTGCAGTGCTTGGCTCGACGGGCGCCCAAGGCGGGGGGCTTTGTCGCGCGATCCTCGCGGATCCCTCGGGCGGGTTTGCATGCCGCGCGATCACTCGCGACCCGAACAAAGACAAGGCCAAGGCGCTCAAGGATCAGGGCGCAGAGGTTGTCGCGGCCGACCTCGACGACGTCGAAAGCTTGAAGAAGGCCTTCGCGGGCGCTCACGGCGTGTTCGTCGTAACGAACTTCTGGGAGCACTTCTCCGGAGAGAAGGAAAAGGCGCAGGCGAAGAATGCGGCCGACGCGGCGAAGGCCGCGGGCGTGAAGCACGTGATCTGGTCCACGCTCGAGGACACGCGCAAGCTGCTGCCGGCCGGCGATACGCGGATGCCGATGCTGCAGGAGAAGTATCGCGTGCCGCACTTCGATGCGAAGGCCGAGGCGGACGAGTACTTCGCCGGCCTGCCGACGACGAAGCTGCTCGCGTCGTTCTACTGGGACAACTTCTACATGTTCGGCCTCGGCCCGAAGAAGGGCGAGGACGGCACGTATTCGTGGACTTTGCCGATGGGCAACTCGAAGCTCGCCGGCATCGCGGCCGACGACATCGGTCCTGTCGCGTACGGCATTTTCAAGGCCGGCGAGCAGTACATCGGCAAGACCGTCGGCATCATGGGCGAGGCGCTGACGCTCAACGAAATGTGCACGAAGATCGCGAGCGCGTACGGCCTGCCGTCGGTCACGTACAACGCCGTCGAGCCGGATGCGTACCGCGGCTTCGGTTTTCCGGGCGCGGACGAGCTCGGCAACATGTTCCAGATCTATCGTGACTTCGAGCGCGAAGTGCTCGGTGCGCGCAGCGTCGATGAAGCGCGCAAGCTCCATCCGGGCCTCAAGAACTTCGATCAGTTCCTGAGCGCGAAGAAGGACGCCGTCGTCGCGTCGATGAGCTCCTGATCGAAACTGCGCGGGCTGCCGGATCGATCCGGCAGCCCGCCTTTCGATCCCGCCCCCCAACTGCACGTCCGCGAGCACCGCGGACAGCCGTTCCGGCCGGACCGGCTTGGACAGCACGGCGCGAAAGCCGATGCTCTCGACCCGCGCGGCGCGATCCGCTCGCGTAGCCGCAGCAAATCACGACCGCAGCGGTGGGAGTGTAGGCACTCGAAGACCCTCTCACGCATAGGACGATCTTCGTCGACGATCGGCACGGCCCCCACCGCGATCTTGCTCCTCGAACGTGCGAACGGGCGAAGCACGCCGGAGAGCAGCGGGCCACGGGGATCGAATTGCGAAATACCGCATCCTCGCGCCACCTGCGATAATCGGGCGGGCGATCAAGGAAGGATCACACCGTGTTGCAAAGGATGCAGCTCCTGCTCCCGTTTTGCCTGCTTGCCGTCTGTTCGCTTGCTGCGGCGGATACCGACGGCAGCGCCGATCTCGCCGAGCGCCTCGCGCCTTGCGCGGCCTGTCACGGCGACGGCGGCCGCTCGACGAGCGAGGTCTATTTCCCGTCGATTGCCGGCAAACCGGACGGCTATCTCTACGCGCAGCTCGAAAACTATCGGGCCGGGCGACGCCGTCACACGATCATGGAAGGTCTGCTCGCGCATCTGTCCGAGCCGTATTTGAAGGAGATCGCGGCCTACTACGCGCGCCAGGAGCCGAAATGGACGCCGCCGCGGCAGCCGCGCACGGACGATGAGCTCGCGCGCGGCCGCCAGCTCGTCGAGGACGGCGATGCAGAGCTCGACATCCCGTCGTGCCGCGCGTGCCACGGCGAGCGGCTGACCGGGGTCACGCCGTACATCCCGGGCCTCGTCGGCTTACGGCCGGAGTACCTGTCGGCGCAGCTCGCGGCATGGCGGACCGGCGCGCGGCGCGCTGCCGAGCCCGACTGCATGGCGCAGATCGCCCAGCGCCTCGATCGGGACGACATCGGCGCCGTCACCGCGTGGATTGCGAGCCGCCCGTATCCGGAGGACTCGCGGCCGATCGCAGCGCTGCCGAACGATCTGCCGCTCGAATGCGGGGTCGTGCAATGACGCGGCGAAAAACCCTGATCGGCGGCGGCATCGTCGCCGTCGTCGCGGCCGCGGCGCTGTGGCTCGCGTGGCCCGACGTGCTCGAGCCCGCCGAGATCGCGGCGACGCCGACCGACGTCTCGCCCGAGACCGTCGCGCGCGGCGAGTACCTCGCGCGCGCGGGCAACTGCATCGGCTGCCATACGCGCCGCGGCGGCGAGCCGTATGCCGGCGGGCGCGCGGTCAGCACGCCGTTCGGTGCGATCTTCAGCACGAACCTGACGCCCGACGACGAGACCGGCCTCGGCACGTGGACGACGGCGGACTTCTGGCGCGCGATGCACCACGGCCGCTCGAAGGACGGCCGCCGCCTCTACCCCGCGTTTCCGTACACGAGCTATACCCATGTGACGCGCGAGGACGCCGACGCGATCTTCGCGTATCTGATGTCGCTCGAGCCGGTCACGAGCCCGCGGATCGAGCCGGAGCTGCGCTTCCCTTACAGCCTTCCGCTCGCGCTCGCCGTCTGGCGCGCGATGTTCTTCAGGCCCGGCGGCCTCGAGGCCGTCCCCGAGCGCAGCCCCGAATGGAACCGCGGCGCCTATCTCGTCGAAGGGCTCGGCCACTGTAAGGCCTGCCACTCGCCGAGGGGCCGCCTCGGCGCGATCGATCCAGACGAGGCCTATGCCGGCGGCGAGATCCCCTGGCTCGGCTGGGATGCGCCGCCGTTGAATCCGCACGGCAAGCTGAGCGACGAGGAAGCGGAAGACCTGGCCCGGCTGTTGTCGACCGGCGTGTCGAGCCGCACGGCCGTGACGGGGCCGATGGCCGAGGTCGTCTTTCACAGCCTCCAGTACCTGACGGCGCCCGACATCGACGCGATCGTCGACTACGTTCGGACCTTGCCAGCGCGCAATTACGCGGTCGCGGGCGGCCCTGTCCTCGCGCCGGCGCGCATGCAGAACCAGCTCCTTGCCGGCGCGCGCATCTATGCCGAGCACTGCGCCGACTGCCACGGCGACGACGGCCGCGGCGAACCCTTCGTCTACCCGCCGCTCGCCGGCAACGCGCTCGTCACGGCTGCGTCGCCGACGAATGCGATCCGCAGCGTGCTCCTCGGCGGTTACCCGCCGAGCACGCACGGCAATCCGCGGCCGCACGGGATGCCGCCGTTCGCACAGAGCCTGTCCCCCGAAGAAACCGCGGCCGTGTTGACCTACGTGCGCAACGCATGGGGCAACTCGGCGCCTCCGGTCACGGCGGCGCAGATCAATCGGCGCCCTTGAGGCCGCGCCCCGTCGCGTCGACGTGACGCCCTCGGCGCCGAGTGCGAAACTAGCCCTCGTAGAACGAGCAGCGGGGCGCCGGCCGACTTTCGGCCGGCAGGCAGCACGGGGGAGGCTCGAGTGGATAACGACAAGACTGCACGGGCCGCGTGTGACGACGGTCGGCGCGCGGCCGACCGGGATCAGTCGACGCGGCCGGTTCTCGATCGCCGCGGATTTCTGAAGGGCGCCGCGACCGGCGCCGCAGCGCTTGCGGTCGGCGGCGAGGCGAGTGCGCAGACCGGCGCGACGGCGGATGCGTCGAGCACCGCCGTGCCCGCGCCGACGGCGGCTCAGGTCGAGCGCGATGCCGGCAACGTCCGGCCGCCCGCGCCGCCGCCGCGCGCCGCGGTGCGCCCGGGCTCCGACCTGATGGTGCAGGTGCTGAAGGAGCTCGGCATCGAGTTCGTCGCGTCGAATCCCGGCTCGAGCTTCGAGGGGCTTCAGGAGTCGATCGTCAACTACGGCGATCCCCCGAATCGGATGCCGGAGTTCATCACCGCGCTGCACGAGGAGTCGGCCGTCGACATGGCGAACGGCTATGCGAAGGCCGAGGGCCGGCCGATGTGCGCGCTGCTGCACGGCACGATCGGCCTGCAGCACGCGGCGATGTCGATCTACCAGGCCTATTACTCCGGCACGCCGATGCTGCTGATCGCGGGCCGCGACGACGGCTTCATCCAGGCGCACACCGCGAACGACATGGCGGCGTTGGTGCGCGGCTTCACGAAATGGGATGCGCAGCCGAAGACGTTGCGCGAGTCGCTCGACGCGCTACAGGAGGCCTACAGGCAGGCGATCACGCCGCCGACTGCCCCGACCCTCGTCGTGCTCGACATCGAGCTGCAAAAAGAGGAAGCCGGCGACCTCGAGGTGCCCGCGTACGTGCCGCCGACGATTCCCGGCATCGACACGACGACCGCACGCGAAATCGCGCGCTCGCTCCTCGCCGCGGACAACCCGCGCATCGAGGTCGGCCGCTTGCGGACGCCCGAGGGCGTCGCGAAAGCCGTGCGGCTCGCGGAGCTCGTCGGCGCGTCGGTCGGCACGAGCGCGACGTCGGGCCCGATGAGCTTCCCGCAACGCCACCCGCTCGCAGGCCCGGGCGCCAATACGCGCTACGACTTCAGGCTCGGTCTCGAGACGGGACCGGCGGACGTCGCGCTGATCGGCCCGCGGATCGCCGACATCGCGCAGGCGCGGGACACGGCCGGCATCGGCTTCGGCGGTCTGCGCGACAACGGTCCCGCGAATGCGCTCGGCGGACCCGAGCCGCAGATCGCGCGGCGCATCGACATCGACGCGGAAGCGAGCCTCGACGCGCTGCTCGGCGCGGTGATGCGCGAAGCGACGGCCGCGCAGCGCGGCGTGATCGACGAGCGGGCCCGCCGCCACGCGACGGCGAACGCGGAAGCCTACGCGCGCGCGGTGCGCGATGCGCTCGCGGAGAAGCGCCACGGCTGGGATGCGAGCCCGGTCGCGACCGCGCGCATCTATGCGGAGCTCTGGCCGCTGATCATGAACGAGAACTGGTGCCTCGCGTCGCCGAGCAATTTCTCGGGCGGGCATCACCGCGACCTGTGGGAGCACAACAAGCCCTACAGCTACCTCGGCGGCCAGGGCGCGGGCGGCATGGGATACGGCATCGGCGCGTGCGCGGGGGCGGCGCTCGCCGCGCGAGAGCGCGGCCGTATCGTGATCAACGTGCAGACCGACGGCGACCTGAACTACGCGCCTGGCGCGCTTTGGTCTGCCGTACATCACAAGCTGCCGATGCTGACCGTGATGCACAACAACCGCGCCTGGCATCAGGAGCTGATGTTCCTCGTCTACATGGCGGGCGTTCGGGGACGCGGCACCGACCGCGGCCATATCGGCACGACGCTGCGCGACCCGTTCATCGACTACAAGAAGATGGCCGAGGCCTACGGCATGGCGAGCGAAGGTCCGATCGAGGATCCGGCGCTGCTTCGCGCGGCACTCGAGCGCGGCGTCGCATCGGTGAAGCGCGGCGAGCCGTACCTGATCGACGTCGTCACCCAACCCCGCTGACGGAGCGCACGATGACACGCGATTCGATCCGTTCCCAATTCGTGCGTCGCGTCCTCGTGACCGGCGCGCTCGCTGCGGCGGGCGCCGCGGCCCCGCTCGTGCTCGGCCAGGACGCCGCGCCCGCAGACCCGTCCATCGGCAAGGCGCTCTATTACGAGCACGGATGCTACGCGTGCCACGGGTTCAACGGCGAGACGGGCGCGCGCGACCTCGTCGGCACGAACAGCCCGATCATCGCGGACGAGGCGACGTTCATCGCGTTCCTGCGGCTGCGTGCGGATCAAGCGCCCGTGCTGCCGTCGACCCGGATGCCGAACTATCCGGTCGAAGCGTTGAGCGACGAGGACGCGCGCCATTTGTACGCGTACGTTGCAAGCTTCGAGCTCGACGCGCCGGAGATCGACGACGTGCCGGTGTTCAGGCAAATCCTCGAATCGGCATCCCGACCATATTCGCCTTGAGTACGCTCGAGCACGCAGTCGCTCCGCTTCGGGTACAATCCCGCGGCCACGATTGCGAGGTGCGAACGATGCCCCTGGAACCCGACGAGCTCGAGGAGCTGAAAGAAAGCTTCGACTACAACGACGCGAACGGCGACGGCAAGATCGAGTTCGACGAGTTCGTGTCGATGCTGAAGGGACTCGATGCGTTCGGAAGTCCCGACGAGGCGCGAGTCGGCTTCGACTCCGTCGACGGCGACGGCGACGGCATGATCGACCTCGACGAGTTCATCGCGTGGTGGACCGAGCGTTGAGCCGCAAGCGCCGTCAGTCGTTCCGGCGGCGCACCTTTGCCCCGTCCGTGACGCGCTCCCCCGGATAGAGCACGACCGTCTCCCCCGCGTCGAGACCGGACGTCACCTCGGCGAACTCGCCGTTATTGCGGCCGATCTCGATGAAGGTCAGCCGCGCGGCGCGGTCCAAGACCCGAAACACCGCCCATCGCCCGCCGCTGCGGAAGAGCGCCGCAACCGGCACCCGCAGCACGTCGTCGGCCGACCACGTGACGACGGCGGCGTCGACACGGAAGCCGTGCGCGAGCGCCGGCCGCTCGGCGGCCGCGTCGACGAAGTCGACGATCACGTTCACGCGCTGCTCCTCGACGCCGAGCGCAGAGACCTTCGTGAAACCGTACGGCTCGACGAGTCGAACGCGGCCGCGCAGCGGCGCCGCGTCGCGGCCGTAGCCCGTGATGATCACGTCCGCATCCCGCTCGACCTGCACCGCATCCGTCGACAGCATCTCGACGACGATCTCGAGGTCGTTCGGATCGCCCAAGCTGAGCAGCGCCGTGCCGACGGCGACGACCGCCTCGCTCTCCTGCAGCAGCCGCAGCACGCGGCCGGCGATCGGCGCCCGCACCGCGACGCTCGACTCCATCTCGGTGCCGCCGGAGTCGTCGTCCGAATCGCCGCTGCCGCCGGGCTGCAGCAAGCGGCTACGGGCGGCGTCGAGCTCGGCCGAGCGGACGCGCACGGTTTCCTCGGCCGCGCCAAGCGCCGTCTCCGCGCGCCTCAGCTGCAGCCGGGCGCGGTCGAGCGCGTCGGCGGATGCGAGGTCTCGGCCGCGCAGATTCTCGATCCGCTCGAGCTCCGTGCGCGCGAACTCGAGCTCCGCTTGCGCACGCACACGCTCCGTCTGCGCCGCCGCGAGCGTGGCTCGGGCCGCCTCCACTGCGGCACGCCCTTCGGCCGCGGCGCGCGTATCGAGGAACGCCGGCGGCCCCGGGTCGATCAGCGCGACGACGTCTCCCACGTGCACGTGCTCGCCCGGATCGAGCTCGATGCGCCGCAACCGGCCGGCGACGGGCGCCGAGATCACGTATTCGTCGCGTACGCGCGTGCGGCCTTCGTCGCGGACCGTGACGACCATCGGCCCGCGCGACACCTCGGCGAGATCGACCGGCACCGGCTGCGGCCGAAACGCGTATACGAGCAGAACCGCGACGACGACTGCGGCGGCGATCCAGAAGACGGTGCGAAACTTCAGCTTCATTCCAATCCCTTTCGTGCCGAACCCTTCCCTCTGTCCGTCGTCGTCAATCGCGGCTCTTCAGCACGCCGACGAGATCCATACGGTCGAGCCGCGAGCGGACCAGAAGCCCCGAGACCGCCGTCACGATGATCACGACGAGCCCGGCATAGCCGTACGTCGACGGGGCAATCACGAATGGCAGCCGGAACAGGTCCGAGCTCATCGCCTGCGCGAGCGACCACGCGAGCGCCGTGCCGAGCGCAGCGCCGAGCGGCAGCGCGATCAGGGTCAGAACCGCGATCTCCCCGAGCAGAATGTACGACACTTCCGCGCGAGAGAAGCCGAGCACGCGCAGCGACGCGAGCTCGCGCTCCCGCTCGGCGAACGAAATGCGCACGCTGTTGTAGACGACGCCTATCGCGATCAGCCCCGCGAACAGGGTGTACACCCAGATCGACATGCCGATGTTCTGATCCATGAGCTCGGTGAAGTTGCGCTGCGCGAGCGTCTGCAGGCCGACGCTCGCGACGATCGGCTGGCCCTTCAGCTCCGCATAGAGCGCCTCGGTCTGATCCGCATCGACGCTGAGGAACGCGCCGGAGACGACCGGGCCTTCGTTCAGCAGCGCGTTCAGGTCCTCGAGGCGCATCTGGGCGCCCGAGCCGATGAACGTCGTCGTGACTGCGGCGACCGGCACCTCGAGCGTCGGCCGCCGCCCCTCGGTCACCTCGATCGTCAACAGCTCTCCGGCGCCGATCCGGAGCTTGTCGGCCACGTCCTGCGACAGCACGAGGCCGCCCGGCGGCGGCACGACGGGCCGGCTCGACGTGTCGATCATCCTCGACAGCTTCGCGTCGAGCGGCACGCCCATGAGGCCGATGCGCTCCGCGAGGTAGCCGTTGCGGAGGCGCGCGGACACGGAGCGGAACGGCTCCCCGTCGAGCACGCCCGGGGCGCGCAACAGCTCGAAATACGCCGACCTCGCGCGCGGCTCGACGAAGCGCACCTCGACGTCGTGCCGGTTCGCGACGTTGAAGTAGACGTCGATCATCTCATCGAGCGCATCGATGAAGAACAAGGTGCCGATCAGCAGCGCGCCCGAGACCGCAACGCCGATGCTCGTGAACGCCGCGCGCGTCGGGAAGCGCACGATCTGGCGCAGGATCATCCGCGTCTGCTGGTCGAGCATCCGCAATGCAGTGATCCGCGCGCCGAGCGCCTTCGAGTAGTCGGGCGGCGGCGGAGGCTGCATCGCCTCGGCCGGCGCGATCGTCGCGGCTCGGCGCACGGCGAACGCCGCGCCGCCGCCGACCGCGGCCGCCGTCACGGCGAGCACGAGCAGATAGACGCGGGGATCGGCCTCGAACACGAGCAACGGGAAGCGGTAATAGTCCGTGTATACCGACGCGAGCAGCCGACCGAGCCATATGCCGAGCGACGCGCCGAGCGTGAGCCCGACGAGCCCGATCGCGCCGACCAGCTTCAAGTAGTGCACGACCACGGCGAGGTCGGAGTAGCCGAACGCTTTCAGCAGGCCGATCTCGTTGCGCTCGGTCGCGATCAGCCGCGAGATCACGACGTTCACGAGAAACGCGGCGACCAGCAGGAAGATCGGCGGCAATACCCGCCCCATCGTCTCGAGCTGCTCGATCTCGCTCGAGATGAACGCGTCGGAAATGTGCTCGTCGCGGCCGTACGCGCCGGCGGCGCCGTACGGCTCGAGCAGATCGTCGAGCGCCGCGGTCACGGCCGCCTCGTTCGCGCCGTACGCGAGGCGCACGACCGCCTCATTGAACGCGCCCTCCTGATTCACGGCCTCGGCAAGCGCGTCTCTCGCCATCCATAGGACGCCGAACAGGCGGTCGTCCGGCACGAGCTGACCGGGCGCGATCGCGTAAACGTGCTCCGGGGAAAGCGCGATGCCTACGACAGTGATCGTCTCCCGGCCGCCGTACACCGTGGCCGCGATCGTGTCGCCGATCTCGAGGCCGTGCGCATCGGCGAAGCTTTGCAGCACGACGGCCTCGTCGCGCCGGCCGGCCGCGGGCACGCGGCCCCGCACGAGGTAGATTTGATTCACCGACGGCTCTCCGACCTCGGGGAGCGAGAAGATCTCGCCGGTCGCCGGCTCGTCCATACCGGGCATGTCGAAGAGCGCGGCGGAGCGCACCCGCGTCTCCGCGGCCTGCACGCCCTCTATCGCGCGGATCTCGTCGATCAGCACATTCGGCGCGCGCACGACCGGCGCCCAGAGATCCGCGAACCGGTAGCGCTCGTAGTACGCGCGCCGCGTCTCCTCGAGAGAAGACAAAAGACCCGCCGCAACGAGATGCACGGATACGCCGCCTGCGATTACGAACGCGATTGCGAGCGCTTGCCCGCGCATGCCGAAAAGGTCGCGGAGAAGCTTGCGGTCGAGCGCGGAGATCACGCGCGCGAAACGTGTCCTCACCACGAGAGCTCCGACGGCGCCTTGCGATGAGCATTGCGCCGCTCCTCGCGAACGCGACCGTCCGAGAACGTGATCACGCGGTCGGCCATGTCGGCGACCGATGCGTTGTGCGTGATCACGAGCGTCGTCGCATTCATCGTCTCGTTTGCGTTCTTCAAAGCCTCGAGGACCCGCACTCCGGTCGCGCTGTCGAGCGCGCCGGTCGGCTCGTCGCACAGCAGAACGGACGGACGCTTCGCGATCGCCCGGGCGATCGCAACTCGCTGCTGCTCGCCGCCGGACAGCTGCGACGGGAAGTGGTCGAGGCGGTGCTCGAGCCCGACTAGCGCGAGCGCCTCGTCCGGCGGCATCGGATCCTCGGCGATCTCGGTCACCAAGGCGACATTCTCGCGTGCGGTAAGGCTTGCGATCAGGTTATAGAACTGGAAGACGAACCCGACGTGTCGGCGCCTGTAGGCGGTCAGCTCGCGGTGCGACGCGCCGGTGAGCTCGCGGCCGCGGAAGAACAGCCGCCCGGACGTCGGCCGGTCGAGCCCGCCGAGGATGTTGAGCAACGTGGATTTGCCGCTGCCCGACGCACCGAGCAGAACGACGAGCTCGCGCTCCGGCAGCTCGAGATCGACGCCGCGCAGCGCGTGCACGGCGTTGTCGCCGGAGCCGTAGACCTTCGTGAGCCCCTCGGTCTTGAAGCACAGGCTCTCGGGCGCAGTAGCCCCTGCCCCGCCGTCTCGAGCGTGGCGCGATTCCATGTCGGCAATCTATCAGGTGCGGGCTGTCGGCGCATTTAGACACGCCGGAAGGCCGGGGCACGGTCCGAATGACCGGCCCGACGGGCGGGAGTGCTGGCACGAAGCCTGCACCCGGTTCGCGGCGCGGTCGGAGAGCCGGCGGAATGCCGGAGCTAGGCCAGCCCCGGACGAACGGGGCCGACGGGAACGGCGCCGACTTCGAAGGCGAGCCGACCTAGAAGTCGGGCGGATACTCGAGGCACCCTTCGCGCGCGGCGCCCCTGTCGGAGCGCTGCGGACGCGGCGGGATGCTGAACGCGCCCGATTCGTCCGGCACGCTCAAGTCGTCGGGCACGCGGATCGGCTGCACGGTGCGCGCGCCCTGATAGCGCTCCGTGCTTTCGCATCGCAGCTCGCGCTCGCCGGAGCAGCCGACGAGCGCCGCGAGCGGTAACAGTACGAGCAGCGCGCGCCTCACCCGGCCGAACCTCGCACCTCGACGCCTGCCGTGCGCAGCGCCGCGCGCACGACGTCGTGATACTGCTCCGAAAGCGGCGTCAGCGGCAGCCGAATGCCCGGGCCGATCAGGCCCATCTGCTGCACGGCCCACTTGACCGGAATCGGATTGCTTTCGACGAAGAGATCCCGATGCAGCGCCTGCAGCTTCTCGTCGATCGCCTCGGCTCGAGGGCGGTCGCCTGCACGCGCCGCGTCGCAGAGTGCCTTCATCTGCCGCGGCGCGACATTCGCAGTGACCGAAATCACGCCGTCGCCGCCTCTCAGCATGAACTCCGCCGCCGTCGCATCGTCGCCGCTCAACAGTGCGAACTCGTTTCCACACCCGTCTCTGAGCCGCTCGACGCGATCGAGTTCCGCGGTCGCCTCCTTGACTGCCGCGATGTTCGCATGCGACGCGAGTCGGATGACCGTCTCGGGCTTCAGGTCGACGCCCGTCCGCCCGGGGACGTTGTACAGAATCAGCGGATGGCTTACGGCATCGGCGATCGCCGAGAAATGCCGGTACATCCCCTCCTGCGTCGGCTTGTTGTAGTAAGGCGTCACCACCATCAGGCCGGCGAGCGGCAGGTGGTCGACGGCGCGCGAGAGCTTCAGCGTCTGCGCCGTTGAATTCGAGCCGGTGCCGGCAACGATCGGCAGTCGGCCTGCGGCAAGCTCGCAGCTTCGCTCGAGCAACTCGACATGCTCCTCTCGCTCGAGCGTTGGCGATTCGCCCGTCGTGCCGGCGATCACGAGTGCATCCGTGCCCGCATCGATGTGAAAATCGATGAGCCGGGCGAGCGCGGCATAATCGAGCGCGCCGTCGCGGTCCATCGGCGTGACCAACGCCGTCATGCTGCCTGCAAACATTGCCCGCCCAACCGGAAAAGAAAGGCGAGGATAGTACTGACGGGCGCTCGCGCCCGCAACTTGCCATTGCCTCCGCTCGACTTCGGGGTACACTGGACCGGCCCAAATTCGTCCAGCGGGATTCATCTCTTAATGCAACAACTGTTGGTCATATCCGCCGTGGGCGGCGACCCGACGGCCGTCGTTCAAGACCTCACCCGAACCATTCTCGACTGCGGAGGCAACATCAAAGAGAGCCGCATGGCGGCGCTCGGCTCCGAGTTCGGAATGCTGCTGCTGGTCGGCGGGAACTGGCACACGATCAGCCGGCTCGAGCGAGATCTCGAGCGCTTCGCGAACAGCAACGGCTTGACGATGAAGTTTCGCCGCACGGAGCCGCGCCATTTCGGCAAGGAGCTTCTGCCGTACGCGGTCGACGTCGTCGGCCTCGATCAGCCCGGCATCGTCCACAGCCTCGCCGGCTTCTTCGCGAGCCGGCAGGTCGAGATCGGCGAGCTCTCCGCGCGCAGCTACGTCGCGTCGCAAACGGAAACGCCGATGTTCTCCGTGCAGATGTACATCAACATTCCCGCATCGATTCACATCTCCGCGCTGCGCGAGGAGTTCATGGATTTCTGCGACCAGCTGAACGTGGATGCGATCATGGAGCCGGTCAAGCACTCCTGAGCAGCTGCACCGCCCTACTCAAAAGAACAACGAGCATGGCGAAGACCACGGCAAAGCCCCCGACGAAGTCGCGCGCGAAGGCCGCGTCCGCAGCGCCCTCAAAAGCCGCGAGCAAGCCGCGTGCAAAGGCCGCGGCGACGCCGAGCGCGGCCTCGAGCGCGTCCGCAGATACGAAGGCCGCCCGAAAGGCGGCCGTCGCGGTCGGCAAGAAGGTGCCCGCCTTCACCGCAGAGGCGACCGGCGGGCGCAAGGTGTCGTCGAAGTCGCTCGTCGGCCAGCCGTATGTGCTCTATTTCTATCCGAAGGACGACACGCCGGGATGCACTACCGAAGGGCGGGATTTCGCGGCTCGGTACGACGCGTTCCGGCGCCTCGGCGTCGAGGTCCTCGGCGTCTCGCGCGACAGCCTTGCGTCGCACGAGAAGTTCAAGGCGAAGCACGGCCTGCCGTTCGATCTGATCTCGGATCCGGACGAGAAGCTGTGCAATCTATTCGACGTAATCCGGGAAAAGAGCCTGTATGGCCGCAAATTCATGGGCGTCGAGCGCAGCACGTTCCTGGTCGATGCCGCCGGCGTCCTGGCCAAGGAGTGGCGGAAGGTTAAGGTGAACGGCCACGTCGAGAACGTTTTGGAGGCGGCGCGGTCTTTATAGACAAGTCAATCCGCGGCCGTGCGGATCGGGGGCGCGATGAGGAAATGGTTGTGCCTGCTCTTGATCGTCGGGCAGATCATCGTTCCGGCGTGGGCTAACGAGCTGCCCGACTTCGGCAATCCCGCCGATGCGATTCTAAACAAGAGCCGAGAAGGGCAGCTCGGCCGCAGCGTCATGCTGCAGCTGCGCAATGCCGGCGTCATCGTCGACGATCCGCTGCTCAACGAGTACATCGGGTCGATCGGGGCCGAGATCGGCAGTCACGCGAACAACGGCACTCACAGCTTCCGCTTCTTCGTCATCGACGACCCCCGAATCAACGCGTTCGCGATGCCGGGCGGCTATATCGGCGTGCACACGGGCCTGATCCTCGCGAGCGACAACGAGAGCGAGCTCGCCGGCGTCCTCGCGCACGAGGTCTCGCATGTGACCCAGCGGCACATCGCGCGCTCGCTGTACGACGCGCAGCGCACGAGCATCGTGTCGATGGCGGCGATGCTCGCGGCCGTGCTGCTCGGCGCCGCCGCCGACATGCCGGCCGACGCGCTGACCGGCGTCGTCTCGGCGTCGCAGGCCGCCGCGCTGCAGCGCCAGATCAACTTCACGCGATCGCACGAGCACGAAGCCGACCGGATCGGCATCGAGGTGCTCGCCGCGGCCGGCTACGACCCGAACGCGATGGCGACGTTCTTCGAGAAGATTTCGCGGCGCTACGGCCTTGCGGGCCAGGAGGTGCCGGAGCTCCTGCAGACGCACCCGGTGACGTCGGCCCGCATCGCCGAGGCGCGGGATCGCGCTCGTCGTCTGCCGCAGCAACGCCCCCCCGACAGCATCAGCTACAGCCTGGCGAAGGCGCGAGTCGAGGTGCTCGCGGCGAACGATCCCCGCACCGCGCTCGTCGCGATGGAGGCGAAGCCCGAGCAGAACGCGGCCCCGGTCCGCTACGGTAAGGGCCTCGCCCTCGCCCGCCTCGGCCGGCACGACGAGGCCGAGCGCCTGTTCCGGGAGCTGGTGCGCGAGTCGCCGGACGTAATCGCGTACCGCATCGGCCTCGCGGAGGCACTCGCCGGCAGCGGCGCGATGGAGCTCGCGCTCCAGGTCTATTCCGAAGCCGTGCGGCTCTTTCCGCGCAACGTCCCGCTGACGATCAGCTATGCCGAGGCGCTGATCGATGCCGGGCGTCCGGCCGAAGCCCACCGTCTGCTGCTCGACCTGCTGAACAACGTGCCGCCGACGCCCGCGCAGATCCGGCTGATCGCCCGCGCCGCGAATGCCGAGGGCGATACGTTGAACGCCTACTACTATATGGGCGAGTACTACGTCTCGATCGGCAATCTCCCGCTTGCAATCAACCAGCTCCACATGGCGCTCGAGCTGCCGGACGCCCACGCAGTCGAGCGCGCTCGGCTGAATGCGCGGCTCGAGGAGCTGGTCGAGTATCTGCCGGAGGAGCAGCGGGGCGAGGCCATGCGGCGGCGCCCGTCCGGAGGCGGCTGAGCGAGATCCCTGCGTTCGCGCGAGTCCCGCGCTTTTCGCCGGCACCAAAGGGGACTAAAATGGTCCCATATCAGCGAGGCGGGGCACGGCGATGTTGCGGATGAGCAAGCTGACGGATTACGGCACCCTGGTGCTCGCGCAACTGGCCGCGAGCGGCACGGGCCTCACGACGTGCAGCGCGGTGGCCGAGGCCACGCGGCTCGGTCAACCGACCGTCAGCAAGCTGCTGAAGCTGCTCGTACGCTCCGGGCTCGTCGTCTCGGTGCGCGGCCCGCAGGGAGGTTACGCCCTCGCCCGCTCCGCGGACAAGATCACGGCGGCCGAAATTCTCGACGCGCTCGAGGGCCCGGTCGCGATTACCGCGTGCAGCTCCGCGGCCGGCATCTGCGATCTCGAGTCGCATTGCCGCGTCGGCGCGGCCTGGCAGCGAATCAATCGCAGCATCCGCACGGCGCTCGAGTCGGTCACGCTCGCGGATCTGAAGGCGGCGGATGAGCCGCTGCCCGCCACTGCGCTCGCACGAGAGCTGCGGAAGTCGGCCTAGGGAAGGATTGATGGCAACCGAATCGAAGGAACTGAAAGAGCTCGTCGAGCGAAAGTACCGCCACGGCTTCGTGACCGACATCGAGCAGGAAACCCTGCCGCCCGGTCTCGACGAGGACGTGATCACGAAGCTCTCCGCATTGAAGGGCGAGCCGGACTTCCTGACCGAGTGGCGCCTCAAGGCCTATCGTCATTGGCTCACGATGCAGGAGCCGACGTGGGCGCACGTGAAATATACGCCGACGGACTATCAGTCGATCTCCTATTACTCGGCGCCGAAGCGTCCGGAGAACGCGCCGAAGAGCCTCGACGAGGTCGATCCGAAGCTGCTCGAGACGTACGAGAAGCTCGGCATTCCGCTGCACGAGCGCGCGAGGCTCGCGGGCGTCGCAGTCGACGCCGTCTTCGACAGCGTGTCCGTCGCGACGACGTTCAAGGACAAGCTCGCGAAGGCGGGCGTGATCTTCTGCTCGTTCTCGGAGGCGGCGCGCAACCACCCCGAGCTCGTGCGCAAGTATCTCGGCACGGTCGTGCCGTATCGCGACAACTTCTTCGCGGCCCTGAACTCCGCCGTGTTCACGGACGGCTCTTTCGTCTACGTGCCGAAAGGCGTCCGCTGCCCGATGGAGCTGTCGACGTACTTCCGGATCAACGCGGCAAATACGGGGCAGTTCGAGCGCACGCTGATCATTGCCGACGAAGGCAGCTACGTGAGCTATCTCGAGGGCTGCACGGCGCCGATGCGCGATGAGAACCAGCTGCATGCTGCGGTCGTCGAGCTCATCGCGCTCGAGGGCGCCGAGATCAAGTATTCGACGGTGCAGAACTGGTATCCCGGCGACGAGGAAGGCCGCGGCGGCATCTACAACTTCGTGACGAAGCGCGGCGAATGCCGCGGCGCGCGCTCGAAGATCTCCTGGACGCAGGTCGAGACCGGCTCCGCGATCACGTGGAAGTATCCGAGCTGCATCCTGCGAGGCGAAGGCTCGGTCGGCGAGTTCTACTCGGTCGCCGTCACGAACAATTACCAGCAGGCCGATACGGGCACGAAGATGATCCATATCGGCCGCAATACGCGCAGCACGATCGTGTCGAAGGGCATCTCCGCCGGGCATGGGCAGAACGCGTATCGAGGCCTCGTGCGAATGATGCCGACGGCGAAGAACGCGCGGAACTACACCCAGTGCGACTCGCTGCTGATCGGCGACCGCTGCGGCGCGCACACGTTTCCGTACGTCGAATCGCGCGAGCGCACCGCTCGCGTCGAGCACGAGGCCACGACCTCGAAGATCAGCGAAGACCAGCTCTTCTATTGCAGGCAACGCGGCCTGTCCGAGGAAGACGCGGTCAGCATGATCGTGAACGGCTTCTGCCGAGAGGTCTTCAAGGAGCTGCCGATGGAGTTCGCCGTCGAGGCTCAGAATCTGCTGAACGTCAGCCTCGAGGGCGCCGTCGGCTAGCGCAAGGCGACGGCGAGACGGCAAGCATCGAGCGAGCGGCACATCGGAGCGATGCGGACGCACCGGATCGATTTCGGGCGCCGCAACGAGGGAACGAAATGCTACGAGTGAAGAATCTTCATGTGGAGGTCGAGTCGCGGCCGATCCTGAACGGCCTCGACCTCGAGGTCGGTCCGGGCGAGGTCCACGCGATCATGGGGCCGAACGGTTCGGGCAAGAGCACGCTCGCGCAGGTGCTCGCGGGGCGCGACGATTACGTCGTCACGGCCGGCACGGCCGAGCTCGACGGCCGGGACCTGCTCGCGATGGCCCCCGAGGAGCGCGCCGCCGCCGGCGTCTTCCTCGCGTTCCAGTATCCGACCGAGATTCCGGGCGTGAACAACGCTTATCTGCTCAAGGCGGCGATGAACGCGCAGCGCCGCGCGCGCGGCGAGCCCGAGGTCGACGCGTTCGAGTTCATGAAGCTGATCGCGTCGAAGCTCGAGGTCATGCAGATGTCGCGCGACTTCCTGCATCGCAGCGTCAACGAGGGTTTCTCGGGCGGCGAGAAGAAGCGCAACGAGATTTTGCAGATGCTGATGCTCGAGCCGCGCCTCGCGCTGCTCGACGAGACGGACTCGGGTCTCGACGTCGATGCGCTGAAGGTCGTCGCGAGCGGCATCAACAGCCTGCGAAGCCCGGAGCGGTCGATGGTGCTGGTCACGCATTACGAGCGGCTGCTCGAGCTCGTCGTTCCGGACTACGTGCATGTCCTCGCGAACGGCCGAATCGTGAAATCCGGCGATCGCCAGCTCGCGCGCGAGCTCGACGAGCGAGGCTACGACTGGATCCAGGCGGAGGCGGCCGCATCGTGAGCACGCCCGCACTCGTTCGCCTTTTTGAGCGTGACGGCGCTCTCGCGCCGGCCGGGCTCGACGCGCGACGCGAAGCGCTCGACGCGTTCCTCGCGGCAGGCTTCCCGACGCGCCGCGACGAGGCCTGGCGCTATACGGACCTCAAGCCGATCGCGGAGGCCGACTTCGACGTCGCGCCCGCGGAGACGAGCGCCGAGGTTCGCCGGAAGACCGCTGCGCTGCTCGCGGACGCGGCCGCGCTGCCCGCAGACGAAGCCTCCGGACGCATCGTGCTGATCGACGGCCGGCTCGACGAGCAGCTGTCACGGCTCGACGGCGCGGCGGGGCTCGAGATCGCGCGCACCGGGCCGGAGCGCGCGCCGCGCGCCGGCCGCGCCGCGGCGCATCCGCTCGCGCTGCTGAACCGCGCGTTCGCGCGCGACGTCGTCTCGATCCGCGCCGCGAGCGGCGCGCGTATCGACAAGCCCCTCGAGCTCTTCGTCGTCGCCGGCGGCGCCGGCCGGATCGCGCAGCACCCGAGAATCGCGATCTCGCTCGGGAAGCACGCTCGACTCGACGTCGTCGTCCACTGCATCGACGCCGCCGAGGCCGAGGGCTGGGTTAACCTCGTCGTCGACGTGACGCAGGACGACGGCTCGCATCTCGCGATGCACCGCCTGCAGGAGCACGGTGCGCAGCTCCACCACACGTCGCTCCTCGCCGCGGATGTCGGCCGCGACGCGTCGCTCGCCGCCGCGTATGTCGATCTCGGCGGCCGGGTTGCTCGCAACGACGTCGACGTTCGGCTCGCAGCGCCGGGCGCAGCGGCCGAGCTCTTCGGCGTGTTCGTCGCGGCGCCGGGCCGGCACGTCGACAACGAGATCCACGTCGAGCACGCGGCCCGCGAGACGCGCAGCGATACGGCCTTTCGCGGTATCGCCGATCGGACCGGCCGCGGCGTCTTCCGCGGCAAGGTGCTCGTGCAGCGGGACGCTCAGAAGATCGACGCGCGCCAGAAGAGCGACAACCTGCTGCTCGCCGAGCACGCGGAAATCGACACGCGTCCGGAGCTCGAAATCTATGCGGACGACGTCAAGTGCAGCCACGGCGCGACGGTCGGCGAGATCGATGCGGACCACATGTTCTATCTCCGCTCCCGCGGTATCGACGAGCAGAGCGCCCGCGCGCTTCTGACCTTCGCGTTCGCGCGGACGCTGCTCGAGCGGCTCGAGCCTGCACGGCTCCGCGACCGGGCGATCCGGCTCGTCGCGGGTCAGCTTCCCGCCGCGCCGGCGTGGGAGGACATCGAATGAGCGCAACGGCCGCGAGGCCTCACGCACGAGGCAAGATCACGGATATCGCGTCGCTGCGGGCCCGCTTCCCGGCGCTCGCTCAGCAGATTCACGGCAAGCCGCTCGCATACCTCGACAACGCGGCGTCCTCGCAGTGCCCGGACGTCGTGCTCGATGCGATGCTCGCGCAGCAGACGTCGAATCACGCGAACGTGCACCGGGGTGTGCACGCGCTGAGCGGCCGGGCGACCGAGGCTTACGAGGGCGCGCGCGAGAAGATTCGCGCGTATCTGAACGCGTCGGGCGTCGACGAGATCATCTTCACGCGCGGGACGACGGAATCGATCAATCTCGTCGCAGCGAGCCTCGGCGGCAGCGTGCTGCGCGAAGGCGATGAGGTCTTGATCTCGCACATGGAGCACCACTCGAACATCATCCCGTGGCAGCTCGTCTGCGCCCGCGCGGGCGCGAAGCTCGTCGTCGCGCCGATCACGGACAGCGGTGAGATCGATCTCGAGAGCTTCGAGCGGCTGATCTCGGACCGCACGCGGATCGTCGCGGTCGCGCATGTATCGAACGCGCTCGGCACCGTGAATCCGCTTCGCCGCATCATCGAGCTCGCGCGCGCGGCCGGCGCCTACGTGCTCGTCGACGGTGCGCAGGCAATGGCGCACTTGCGCCCGGACGTGGCCGCGCTCGACTGCGACTTTTACGCGTTCTCCGGACACAAGATGTTCGCACCGACCGGCATCGGCGTGCTGTACGGCAAGCGCGACGTGCTAGACCGTATGCCCCCGTGGCAGGGCGGCGGCGAGATGATTTTGTCCGTCAGCTTCGACAAGACCGTCTACAATGCGCTGCCTTACAAGTTCGAGGCCGGTACGCCGAACATCACGGGCGCCGTCGCGCTCGGTGCCGCGATCGACTTTCTGGACGGCATCGACTTCGACGCCCTCGCCGCGCACGAGCATGCGCTCCTCGAGGACGCGACGGAACGGGTTGCATCGCTTCCCGGCGCGCGGATCGTCGGCACCGCCAGGCATAAGGCGAGCGTGCTCTCGTTCGTGCTCGAGCGCGTGCACGCGCACGACGTCGGCACGATCGTCGACAGCGAAGGCGTCGCGATCCGCACCGGACACCACTGCGCGATGCCCGTGATGGAGCGGTTCGGAGTGGCCGCGACCGCCCGGGCATCGTTTGCGCTCTACAACAACCGCGACGACGTCGATCGGCTGATGGTCGGCCTCGAGCGGGCGCTGGAGATTTTCGGGTGAACGAGCTCAAGGAGCTGTATCGGGAGGTCATCCTCGACCACAACCGCTCGCCGCGAAATTTCGGCGAGATCGCCGACGCGGACCGCGTCGTCGAGGGCGTGAACCCGCTCTGCGGCGATCGCTTGACGCTATACGTGAAGCTCGACGACGGCCGCATCGGAGACATCAAGTTCAAAGGCAGCGGCTGCGCGATCTCGGTCGCGTCGTCATCGCTGATGACCGAGCGCGTCAAGGGCGCGAGCGTCGCGGAGTCGATGCGGCTGTTCGAGCAGATCCACGAGATGCTGGCCGGCGACGGCGCCGCACCCGACGCGCTCGACAAGCTCGCCGCGCTTTCCGGCGTGCGCGACTACCCGGCCCGGGTCAAGTGCGCGAGCCTCGGCTGGCACGCGCTGAAGACGGCGCTCTCCGGCGAGGACGACACCGTTTCGACGGAGTAAGGGCCGCCCGGCCATTCGAGTCATGGCCACGACTGAACGATTTGCGAGCAACTGATGTATTTCGCACAGAACGAGCCCGTCACCTTTTCCCGCGACTGCGACGCGGTGCTGATTCCGTCCGGCGAGAAGGTCACGCTTCCTGCCGGCACGTATGGTTTCGTCACCCAGGCGCTCGGCGGCAGCTTTACCGTATACATCGAGGGCAATCTCTTCCGCGTCGCCGGCATCGATGCGGACGCGATCGGCAAAGAGCCGCTGCGACCGCCCGAGATTCCGGAGAACGCGAGCGAAAGCGACATCGAGGCCGCAGTCTGGGACCAGCTGCGTACGTGCTTCGACCCCGAGATCCCGATCAACATCGTCGACCTCGGGCTGATCTACGAATGCTCGATCGAGCGCGCGGAAGACGGCGGCCGCATCGTGCACGTGCAGATGACGCTTACAGCACCGGGCTGCGGGATGGGAGACATCCTCGCCGCCGACGTGCGCGAGAAGATCGAGCTGATTCCGACGGTGGAGCGCGCGGACGTCGAGCTCGTCTTCGATCCGCCGTGGAATCAGTCGATGATGTCCGAGGCCGCCCGTCTCGAGGCAGGGCTGCTCTGAGCGAGGCGCCCCGGTGAAGCAGCTGACGTTGTTCCGGCACGCAAAGTCGAGCTGGAACGATCCCGGGCTCCCGGACAACGAGCGCCCGCTATCGAGCCGCGGCGAGCGCGACGCGCCCGAAATGGCGTCGCGCCTCGCGTCGCGCGGCGAGCGCCCGGACGTGATCCTGACGAGCCATGCGGTACGCGCGACGGCCACCGCCCGCGCGATCGCGGCCGGCCTCGGCTGCCCGGACGAGACGATTCACATCGACCGGCGGCTCTATCTCGCCGCGCCGCACGCTCTGCTCGACCTGCTCCGCAGGCAGGACGACCGCGACCGCCATATCCTCGTGGTCGGCCACAATCCCGGCCTGACCGAAGCCGCGAACCTCCTGTTGCCGACCTTCGCGATCGACAACCTGCCGACCGCCGCAGTCGTCGCGATCCGAGTCGACACCGACCGCTGGTCCGACCTCTCCCCGATCGTCTGCGAGCTGCTCTACTACGACTACCCGAAGCGCGCTCCGCGCACCTAACCTGCAGCGACGGCGCTTGCGCCAGAACGACTCTGCGGCATACGGCACAACCGCGCTCTTCCGCCGGCGGTCAGACCACGCTCCTCCAGCGCGGTCACTCCTCCGCGATTCGCCGCGCCCGCAACAACCGCCGCGTCCGCTTATCCGGCCGCCCCGCCGTAGGCGCGCGATACATCTCCCGCTCGATCGCGCGCCGCTCCTGCGCCTCGGCGCGCCGCGCGATCGACGCCTCCGTCTCGACGTAGCAGCGGCTTGCCTCGGGCGCGGGCCCGCGCCGGACGGGAATGCCGGCGATCGTCACCTCGCGCTCGACGTCGCCCTGCACGATCGCCAAGGTGTCGCCGACCTTCACGTCGCGAGCAGGCTTCACGCGCTGACCGTTCACGCGAACGTGGCCGGCCTTCACCGCGTCGGCAGCTAGGCTGCGCGTCTTGAAGAACCGCGCGCACCAGAGCCAGCGGTCGATACGTAACGCTTCGGAGTCCACGATCGTCCTGCCTTCGCCGTGCGGCAACTCACAGCGCCCCGCATCCTCTGCCCTACCGGAGCCCTATTCGCGGCCTAGCAGCTCGCGCGTGCCCGCGAGCCGTGACGCCGCTAGCGCACGTCGCAGAAACAGTGCGCATACGTCTGCCGCGGATCGTTGAGCCGCGCAAGCAAATCGAGCGGCGCCCGCGCGCCGTCGATCAGACGCTCGACGTTCGCCGGCCACGGCGAGAAATCGAACGCACGGAGCAGCGGTGCGCCGACGCGCACCAGGCCGAGCGCGAGCCGCTCGGCGAAGCCGAGCCTCGGCTCGAAGTAGTAGACGTCGTAGCGGCCGTCCTCGAGCCCTGCGAGCTCCGCCGCCGAGGCGATCGCGTCGTCGAGATCGCCGAGCGCGTCGACGAGCCCGCGCTCGAGGGCCGCCTCGCCGGTCCACACGCGGCCGCGCGCGACCCGGTCGACCTCCTCGATGCTGCGGCCGCGATGCATCGCTACGCGGCCGATGAACTGCTCGTAGGTCTCGACGATCGTCTGACCGAGCACGTCGCGGATATCGTCGCCGAGACCCTGCAGCACGTCGTACTGCCCGGCCAATGCCGTCGTGCCGACGCCGTCGATCGTGACGCCGAGCTGGTTCAGCGTGCGCTGGAACGTCGGCAGCAGCCCTGCGACGCCGATGGATCCGGTCAGCGTGGTCGGGCTCGCCCAGATCTCGTCCGCCGACATCGAGATCCAGTACCCGCCGGACGCGGCGACGCTGCCCATCGAGACGACGACCGGCCGGCCGCTTTCCTGGAAGACCTCGATCTCGCGAAGGATCACCTCCGACGCGAACGCGCTGCCGCCGGGGCTGTCGACGCGCAGCACGAGCGCCTTGACGCGCTCGTCCTCGACCGCCTGCCGAATCAGCCTCGCCGCCGAATCGCCGCCGATCGTGCCGGGCGGCTGCGAGCCGTCGACGATCTCGCCCGAGAGCACGACGACCCCGACTCGGCTGCGCTCGGTCGGCGCCGCGACGCGCGCGCTCACCGCGCGCAGATACTCGTCGTAGCCGACCGCCGGGACCTCCGTGTCGGCGTCGCCGCCGGCGCCGACGGCCTCGCGGATCCGCGCACGCACGCCGTCGCGGGGCACGAGCGCGTCGACGAGCCCGTAATCGAGCGCGAGCTGCGCGGTGTTGCCCCCCGCTGCGCGCAGCAGCTGCGGCAGGGTGTCGGCATAGCGCTGCATCGCGTCCGCGGGCAGCTCGCGCGCCGCGATCACGTCCGCCTGATAGCTCGACCAGAGCGCACCAAGGTACTCGACGGTCGCCTCGCGATCCTCGTCCGACATGTCGTTGCGCGTGACGGGCTCGACGACCGACTTGTACTCGCCGACCGTCCACACGTTGAAATCGATGTAGAGTCTATCGATCGCGTCCTTGAAGTACGGCTGGAAGCGGCTGTAGCCGTCGACGAGCACGAACCCCATCGGGTGCATCAGGATCTCGTCCGCCTGAGCCGCGAGGTGATACTGATCGCGATCGAAGCCGTCGCCGACGGCGAGAACCGGCTTGCCGCTCTCCTTGAACGCTGCGATCTCCTCTGCGAGCTCCTGCAGCTTGCTGAGGCCCGCCCCGCTCATCCTGTCCGTTTGCAGCACGAGCGCCTTGATGCGCTCGTCGTCTTTCGCGGCGCGGATCGCGTCGACCAGATCCTTCAGCAACGTCTCGCGCGCAGCCGCACCCTGCGCCCGTGCGAGCGCTCGGTCGAGCGGATCGCCGGAGAGCTGATCGACGAGCACGCCTTCGGGAGCGATGATCAGCGCCGCGGCATCGGGAATGCGCGGCCCGGGCCGCGACAGCGCCGCGATCACGATCAGAAACAGTCCGAGCAGCAGGAACAGGTGCAGCAGCTTCCTGAAGCCGTCGATGACCGCCCAGGCGGTGCCGAGGACACGTCCGAAGATGAAGCGATTACTCATGGTGCTCTGCCGTCAACCGACCGGGAACCGTGATGGGGCTCAGCCGACGAGAAACAGCGACAACGCCGGCCAGAAGGTGATGATCACGACCGAAACTAACAATACCAAAAGGAATGGTATGGTCGCCAAATAGACTTGGACGATGTCCTCGCCGAAGCGGTGGCTCGCGATGAACAGGTTCAGCCCGACCGGCGGCGTCAGGTAGCCGAGCTCCATCGCGGCCAGAAATACGATGCCGAGGTGGATCGGATCGACGCCGTATTCGAGCGCGACCGGCACGATCAGCGGCACGACCAGCACGATCGCCGAGAAAATATCGAGTATCGCGCCGAGGGCCAGCAGAAACACGAGAAGCGCCAGCAGGAACGTATTGTGGCCGGATACGAACTGGCTCGTCACCTCGAAGAGCCGCTGCGGCACGCCGACGTCGATCAGGTAGTTGGTCGATGCAAGTGACATGCCGAGGATCGTCAGGATCGCGCCGACGAGCACCATCGACTCGCGGACGATCCGCGGCAGTGCCTCCACGCGAATTTCCCGCAGCACGATGAGCTCGACGACGAGCACGTACAGCGCGGTCACGGCCGCGGCTTCCGAGATCGCGAAGTACCCGCTGTAGATGCCGCCGAGCACGACGACCGGCAGCGGGATGTCCCACTTCGCGTCGAGAATCGCGCCGAGCACCTCGCGGCCCGGCACGCGCGGCATCGCCGTGTGACGGTTGCGGATGAAGCCGTAGCCCGCGAGCAGCACGACCATCAGCAAGCCCGGCAGGATGCCCGCGCGAAACAGATCGTCTATCGACGCTTCCGCGACGACGCCGTACAAGATCAGCGGCAGCGACGGCGCGAACAAGAGCCCGAGGCTGCCGGATGCGGTGATCAGCCCGAGGCTGAAGCGCCGCTCGTAGCCCGCCTCGACGAGCGCGGGAAACAGCAGCGCGCCGAGCGCGATGATCGTCACGCCGGACGCGCCGGTGAACGCGGTGAACAGCGCGCAGACGGCAAGCGAGATCATCGCGAGCCCTCCCGGCAGCCAACCGAGCAGCGCCCGCGACAACCGCACGAGCCGCTGCGGCGCCTTGCCTTCGCTCAGCAGAAATCCCGCGAACGTGAACAGCGGAATCGCGACGAGAACCGGCGTCTCGGCGATCCCGAAGAACTCGATCGCGAGCACCGAGAGGTCGATTCCCTCGCGAGAGAAGCCGATCATCGCGCCCGCGGCGATGATCGCAAACAGCGGCGCGCCGATCAGCGCGAGAACGACGAGGACGACGCTGGCGGCCGGCATCGGCGTCAGGCCGTCCGCCCGCGCAGCGCGGCGAGCGCGCGCAGGACGTAGCGATACGCGATCAGCGCGAACGCGACCGGCATGATGACCTGGAACCACCACGCGGGCAGGTCGCCGAGCAAGGTATCGCCGAACTCGCGCGAGTCGCGGACGAAAACCCACGAGTACCACGCAAGCGCGGCGCAAATGCCGGCGGTGAAGAGGCTGCGCACGACGGACACGGCGCGCCGCAGCCCCGGCGCGAGGAGGCGGTCGGTGACGTCGATTGCGATGTGCCTGTTCTCGCGGCTCGCGACCATCGCGCCGAGCAGCGCGAGCCACAGCACGAGCAGGCGCAGCGCGCCGTCCGCCCAGACGAGGCCTATCGAGAAGACGTTACGCAGCACGATCTGACCGGACGCGATGACGACGAGCGCCGCCACGCCGATCACGAGCAGAGCATCCTCGAGCCGGCGACCGAGATCCTGCGCCCGCTCGAGCCAGGCGCCGCGCCTCGATTCGCTCAAAGCTCCGGCTCGGCCTCGGCGACCGCGTGCGACGCGCGATACTCGTCGAGCAGCCCGAGCAGCCGGTCGAGCAACGCGGCGTCGACGTCCGCTCGCGCGCGAATCCGCGGAAAGATCGCCTCGATCTCGCGGCGCAGGTTTGCGACGTTCTCGTCGTCGACGTGCACGATTTTCGCGCCGGAGCGCTCGAGCACCTCGCGCGCACGGCGATTGTCGTCGCGCGCGGCCTCGTCGAGCTTCGCGACGGTGCGCGTGATGACCTCCTCGACGACCTGCTGCTCCGACTCCGAAAGGCGCTCGTACACGCGGCGGTCGAGCGCGAAAAGGCCCATCGAGTACGAGACGGGAACGTCGGTCATGAACGAGACCTTCGTATGCCACTGCAGCACGAGCGCGGCGACGGGCGATGCGGCGACGATATCGAGAAGACCGGTTTGCAGGCCCGTCAGCACGTCCGTCACCGGCAGCACGACCGGCGACAGGCCGAGCTCCTCCATCGCGAAGAAGCTGATCGGGTCGCCCTCGGGCACCCATACCTTCCGCCGGCGCATGTCCTCGATGCCCCTGACCGGATGATTCGCCATCAGGCGAGCGAAGCCGCCTTCGATGAAGCCGAAGCTGACGAATCCCGCCTTGTAGAGACCCTCTCGGAGCACGGGATCGAAATGCTCGCGGACGTAGTCGACCTCGTCGAGCGAGCGGAACAGGAGCGGAATGCCGTACAGGTTTAGCGGGCTGTAGCGCTCCGCAAGGCCGCCGGCCGTGAACGCGCCGCCGTGCAGCTGCCCGATCCGGATCTTGCGCAACACCTGCGCGTCGTTGCCCATCACGCCGCCCGGATAGAACTTGATCTGGACGCTGCCGCCGGTTCGCTGCTCGATCTCGGCCGCGGCGGCCCGCATCTCACGCATCCAGTGCGAGCCGTCCGGCGCGATCGTCGCAACCTTCAGCTCCGCGCCGACGGCCGGCAGCGCGGCGGCGAGCATTCCGACCAGCAGTATCGACAGGCTCCGCAGACCCATCACGATCCTTGCCTTAGCCATCAGAAGTACTCCTCCGAGGTTGCGAGCAAGCGCTCCGCCTCCTCCTTGGCCAATGCATTGAACAACGTGAGACCAGGCGCATCCGTCGGCGCGGCGAGGACGTCCGCGAGCAATTGGTCGTGCAGCTCCTGGTCGAACACCATGCGCGCGTAGCGACGCGCGTACTCGACCTTGACCGACAGATCGCGTCCTTCGGAGAGCTCGATGGCCCGCTCGAAATGCTCCTTCGCGACCTCGGGACGTCCGCCGAGCGCGGGCGGGCGCAGCGCGTTCAACGTGCCGAGGTAGCCGTGCACCGCGCCCTGCGCGTAGGCCTCGTCGAGCTCGAGCACACGCCCGAGCGCGGCCTCGACCCACGGCAGCTCCGCTACTGCGGTCCAGTCCTCGCTGGTCGCATCCAGATGGCTTAGCCAACTCACCGCATAAGCGTACAGCAAGTCGATGTCGCGTCTTGTGACGTCGCTCAACTGCCGGACGAAAGTATCGTAATCCGTGTGCTCCGGATCACACGCCCACTCGTACGAGATGCACATCGCGTGGGCGCCGTAGCGGCGGGCTTTGGCCGTCAGCTCGATCGCACGTTCGCCGTCGTCGACGAAACGAGAGCCGTAGAGCGCGTAAAGCTGGGCGCCGGCGGCGAGGAGCGCCTCGTCATCGGGGTTGCGGCTGATGAAGCCGTCGAGGAGCAGAAGGTACGCCGGCGCCCCTTCCTGGATCAGTACCGGGTCTTCCTGCTCGAGAATCGCTGCCGACAGCGTGTCGGCAGCCATCGAGCCGATCAGGCCGGAGCAGCCGGATAGCGCCGAGCCCACGGCCGCGACGGCCGCGAGCGCCGCGCGGCGAGGCGCGCCGTCTTCAGCTGCCGGCCAGAGCCGCCATCCGTTTTCGGCTCGCATTGCCGATTCGCTCGACTGCCCGCACGCCGTCGGGCCCGATCGGCCCGGCGTCAGGAACCGCGCGTCAGACCTTTTCCTTGATGCGCGCGGACTTGCCGCTGCGCTCGCGCAGGTAGTAAAGCTTCGCGCGGCGCACGTCGCCGCGGCGCTTTACCTTGATCTCCGCGACGGCCGGGCTGTGCGTCTGGAACACGCGCTCGACGCCTTCGCCGTGGGAAATCTTGCGCACGGTGAACGACGAGTTGAGGCCGCGATTGCGCTTAGCGATCACGACGCCCTCGTAGGCCTGGAGCCGCTCGCGGTCGCCTTCCTTGACGCGGACCTGCACGACGACGGTATCGCCCGGCGCGAACGATGGGATGTCCTGCTTAAGTTGCTCCCGCTCGATCTCTTCAATCACTTTCGACATTGCCACACCTCGACTTTCGAACCGGTCGCCTGCGCTTCGCGCGTCATCTTACCCGCTCGGCGCGTCGGCGGCTCGATGATCCGCCTCCGTCACCGGCGCCGCCGCCGTCAGCGGTCGGCCAGCTCCCGTTTGAACTCCTCGAGCAGCTCCGCCTCCTCCGGCGACAGCGCTCGTCCTTCGAGCAGCGCCGGGCGCTTCAGCCACGTGCGCCCGAGCGACTGCTTCAACCTGTAGCGGCGCACCGCGCCGTGATCGCCGCCGAGCAGCACCTCCGGCACGCTCATCCCGTCGACCCGCTCGGGCCGCGTGTACTGCGGACAGTCGAGCAGGCCCTCGCTGTACGAATCCTCGACCGACGAATCCTCGTGGCCGAGCACTCCGGGCAGCAGCCGCGCGACCGCGTCGATCACGACCGCCGCCGCGAGCTCGCCGCCCGACAGCACGTAATCGCCGAGCGACAGCTCGTTCCGTACTTCGCCCTCGACGATCCGCTCGTCGATGCCTTCGTAGCGGCCCGCGACGAGCAGCACGCCCGGCGCCGCCGCGAGCTCGCGGGCGAGCGCCTGGTCGAACACCCGCCCCTGCGCGCTCAGCACGAACTCCGGGCACCCCGGCGGCATCCGCGCGCGCAACGCGCGGATCGCGTCCCGCAGAGGCTCGTACTTCATCACCATGCCCGGACCGCCGCCATACGGGCGATCATCGACGGTCCGGTGCCGGTCGTGCGCGAACTCGCGCGGCGACACATGCTCGAGCGCGAGCAGCCCGCGCTCTCGCCCCCGCCCGACGACGCCGTAGCGGACAACCGGCTCGATCAGCTCCGGGAACAGCGAAACGACGCCGAAGCGATACATCTCACGGCTCCCAGAAGCTCGCTTCCCAGTCGACGACGACGTAGCCGCCGTCGACATTCACCTCGCGCACGACGCTCGGCACGAACGGAATCAGCCGATCGCCGCCGCCGCGCAGCACCATGACGTCGTTCGCGCCGGTGGCCATCATGTGGTCCACCTCGCCGAGCGGCTCGCCGCGCAGGTTACGCACCGACAGCCCCTCGAGGTCGACCCAGTAATACTCGCCCGGCTCGCACGGCGGCAGCGCCGCGCGCTCCACCGAGATCTCGGCGCCGAGCCATTGCCTCGCCTCGTCCCGGTCGTCGATGCCGCGCAGCTTCGCCAGCACGTTCTTGCCCGAGCGCTGCCCGGCCTCGACCTCGATGCGATGCTCCGCACCGTCGCGCTCGAGAATCCACTGCGTGTACTCGACGACGTTCTCGCGCGGCTCGGTGTAGGAATGGATCTTCACCCATCCCTTCACGCCGAACAGGCCGCTGACGCGGCCGACCCGAACTCGTTTGGACTCGCCGTCGATCACTGCGGACAGAAGGCGTCCGCGATGCCGACGTCAGGCGGCCGCGGACTTTCGATACTGTTTCAGCAACTGCTCGACGCGCTCGGACACCTGCGCCCCGTTCGCAAGCCAGTAATCCGCACGCTCGAGATTGATTTCGAGCTCACGCTCGCCGCCGGTGGCGATCGGATTGAAGTAGCCTAGGCGCTCGATGTAACGGCCGTCGCGGCGGTTGCGGCGGTCCGTCACGACGATGTGATAGAAGGGGCGCTTCGTCGCTCCGCCGCGCGACAGACGTATCGTGACCATAAACTGCGAATTCCTGGGTCCTTGGTCGACCTGCATAAAAACCAAGAGCGGCCGTGGGACCGCTCCGTGAGGCGCGGGATTTTACTTCTTTTCGACGCAAAAGTGTAAACCCCGGGCGGCGATCACCGCCTTTCCGCGCCGGGCCGGCGGTCCTCCGGGCAGCCCTCGGCCGCCCGCTCGCTCGGGCACGGCCGCGCGGCTCAGCGGCCGAACGGGCTCATCGGCCCGCCGCGCCCGCGCATCATGCCGCCGAGCGCCCGCTGCAGGCCGCCTTTCGACGCCCGCTTCATCGTCTTCGCGAGCAGCTTGTGCTGCTTCAGCAGGCGGTTGACCTCCTGGATGGCGAGCCCCGAGCCCGCCGCGATGCGGCGCTTCCGGGATCCGTCGATCAGCGCGGGATTGCGCCGCTCCTTGCGGGTCATCGAGTTGATGATCGCGATCTGGCGCTTCAACTGCCGGTCGTCGAAGCCGCTCGACGCGAGCGCCTCGGGCTTCACGCCCGGGAGCTTCTCGAGCACGGACGCAAGCCCGCCCATCCCGATCAGCTGCTCGAGCTGGTCCTTGTAATCCTCGAGGTCGAGCTCGCGGCCCTTCTTGACCTTCGCCGCGACGCGCTCGGCCTTCTCGCGGTCGACCTGCTTCTGCACCTGCTCGACGAGGCCGACGACGTCGCCCATGCCGAGAATTCGCGACGCGAAGCGCTCGGGCACGAACGACTCGAGCGCGTCGAGCTTCTCCCCTGTGCCGACGAGCTTGATCGGCACGCCGGTGATCTCGCGGACGGACAGCGCGGCGCCGCCGCGGGCGTCGCCGTCCGCCTTCGTCAGGATCGCGCCCGTCAACGGCAGCGCGTCATGGAAGGCCTTCGCGGAGTTCACCGCGTCCTGGCCGAGCATCGAGTCGACGATGAACAAGGTCTCGACCGGGTCGACCGCGGCGTGGATGTCGCGGACCTCGGCCATCATCGCATCGTCGACGTGCAGCCGGCCGGCCGTGTCGACGATCAGCCACCGCGAGCCGCGGCGGCGCGCCTCGTCGAGCGCCGCGACGGCGATCGCGCGCGGATCGCCTTCGGGCCGCACGTACCCGGCGCCGAGGTCCCGCGCGATCGTCTCGAGCTGCTCGCGGGCGGCAGGCCGGTATACGTCCGTGCTGACGAGCAGCACGTCGGACGTCGCGCCATTCGATAGGAACTTCGCAAGCTTGCCGGCGGTCGTCGTCTTGCCGGCGCCCTGCAGGCCGACGAGGAGCACGACGGCGGGCCGGCCCTTCGCGCGGAGCGGCGCCTGATCCCGCCCGAGCACGATCACGAGCTCGTCGTGGACGATCTTGACGAAGGTTTGACCCGGATTCAGGCTGCGCGCGACCTCGGCGCCGAGCGCCCGCTGGCGGACGCGCTCGACGATCCGCTTCACGACCGGCAGCGCGACGTCGGCCTCGAGCAGCGCCATACGGATCTGCCGGACGGTGTCGCGGACATTGTCCTCGGTGATCCGGCCGCGGCCGGTCACCCGTTGCAGTGCGCCGTTCAGGCGCTCGCTCAGAGTCTCGAACATACTTCAGCGGAATGAGTGGGTCAGGTTGAGTGGGTCAGGGGTGCGCCAGCCTAGCATGCGCGGCGGAAAGTGTCCCCGCGGCACGAAGATGGGGCCCTCCGGATGGCCGGAAAACCGGCTCCAATACGCGATCGGGCTCCTTGACACCCCGTTTCGGGTTCGGTCACTCTACGACCAACCGTTCCTCGTGGAGGTTCACCTTTTTTGAACGGCGACGTTCCTCTAGGGCTGCTGTTCGGCCTGCTGATCGTTCTCCTGGTCCTCTCCGCGCTCTTCTCGAGTACCGAAACGGCTCTAATGAGCCTCAATCGCTACCGATTGAGGCATCTGGCTCGAACGGGTCATCGTTCCGCGAAGCTCGCGGAGCAGCTCCTCGAGCGGCCCGATCGCATCATCGGGCTCATTCTCCTCGGTAATAACGCCGCGAACCTGGCCGCCGCCGCGCTCACGACGATGATCGCGCTGCGCCTCGGCGGCGAGAGCGCGGTTCTCGCCGGCACGCTGATCCTGACCGTCGTCGTGCTGATCTTCTCGGAGGTCGCGCCGAAAACCCTCGCCGCGCTGCACCCGACGAAGGTCGCTCTGCCGGCCGCTCTCGTCTACTACCCGCTGCTGAAGCTTGCCTATCCGGTCGTCTGGGTGATCAACCTGATGGCGAACGGCATGCTGCGCCTGCTCGGCCTGCGCCAGCAGAACGTCGGACCGAGCGCACTGAGCGCGGAGGAACTGCGCACCGTCGTCGCGGAGGCCGGCGTGATGGTGCCGCGCCGCCATCAGCGGATGCTGCTCAGCGTGCTCGACCTCGATGCGATCACCGTCGACGACGTGATGGTGCCGCGCCAGGAGATCGTCGGCATCGATCTCGATCGGGACTGGCAGCAGAATCTCGCGTTGATCCAGACGACGCAGCACCAGCGGCTGCCCGTCTACCGCGACGATATCGACAACATCATCGGCGTCGTCCGCATCCGGCAGCTTCTGCCGGATCTTGCGAAAGGCGCGCTGACCGAGCAGCGGCTCCTCGAGCATACCCGCGAGGCCTACTTCGTGCCGGAGGGCACCCCGCTCAACAAGCAGCTGTTGAACTTTCAGCAGCAGAAGCGCCGCTCGGCGTTCGTCGTCGACGAATACGGCGACGTGCAGGGGCTGATCACGACCGAGGACATCCTGCGCGAGATCGTCGGCGAGCTCGAATCGGAGCCCGTGCTATCCGAGGTCGGCGTCACGCGCGAGAGCGACTCGAGCTACCTCGTCGACGCGAGCACGAACATCCGGCGTCTGAACCGACTGATGAACTGGGATCTGCCGACCGACGGGCCGAAGACGCTGAACGGGCTGATCATCGAGCATCTCGAGACGATTCCGCCGTCCGGCACGGCGCTCGTCGTCAACGGCTACCCGATCGAGATCCTCGATACGACGGAGCACGGCATCAAGCAGGTGCGGGTCGTGACGCCGGATGCCGACGAGCCGCCGCGGCTTCGTGCCGCACAGGGTTGACGTCGCCGAGTCGACGTTTGCGGCGCCCGCCGGGCGGTAATCCAGCGGCTCATCCGTCGATCAGCGCGTCGAGCGCATCGACCAGCTTGTCGACGGCGATCACGTCGAGATTCGAGCGGCGCGGACGGTTCGCCTTCGGGATCACGACCCGGCGGAAGCCGTGCTTCTCCGCTTCGACGACCCGCTCCTCGCCGTACGGCACCGGCCGGATCTCGCCGGTCAGCCCGATCTCGCCGAACACCGCGAGGCCTTCGAACATCGGCCGCTCCCTGAAGCTCGACAGCACCGCGAGCACGACGGCGAGATCCGACGCGGTCTCCGTCACGCGCAGGCCGCCGACCACGTTCGCGTAGACGTCGTAATCACTTATCCCGATCCCGCAGTGCCGGTGCAGCACGGCGAGCAGCAGGCCGAGACGCTGCGGATCGAAGCCTTGCGCGAGCCTGCGCGGATGCCCCGACGAGCTCTGATCGACGAGCGCCTGCACCTCGACCAGGATCGGCCGTGAGCCCTCGCGGCTGATCAAGGTCACGCTGCCGGGCACGGGCTCCGCACGCCGCGCGAGGAAGATCGCGGACGGGTTCTTGACCTCCTTGAAGCCGTCCTCGCCCATCACGAAGAAGCCGAGCTCGTTCGCGGCGCCGAAGCGGTTCTTCACGGCGCGAACGATTCGGAAGCGGCTGCCGGCATCGCTTTCGAAATAGAGCACCGCGTCGACCATGTGCTCGAGGACGCGCGGACCCGCGAGCGTGCCCTCCTTCGTCACGTGGCCGACGAGCACCGTCGCGACGTTCCGCGTCTTCGCGAAGCGCACGAGCTGCGCCGTCGACTCGCGCAGTTGCGTGACCGAGCCGGGCGCGGACTCGAGCGCATCCGTGTACAGCGTCTGTATCGAGTCGATCACGAGGACGGCCGGCGGCGCCGTCTCGATCTGCGCGAGCACGGCTTCGACGCATGTCTCGGCGAGCAGCTGGACCGGCGCCTTGTCGACGCCGAGGCGCTTCGCACGCAGCGCGATCTGATCGAGCGACTCCTCGCCGGTCACGTAGCAGACCGCGCGGCCTTCGGCGAGATTCGCAACGGCCTCGAGCAGCAGCGTGGACTTGCCGATGCCCGGGTCGCCGCCGATCAGCACGACGGAGCCCGGCACGAGGCCGCCGCCGAGGACGCGGTCGAGCTCGCCGAGCCCGCTTTCGAGCCGCTCGACGCGCGCGGTTTCGAGCGTATCGAGCCGCGCGAGCTCGACGCGGCCCGCGTACTGCGCGCGCGCCGCCCGCGACGCCCTGCGATCGGGCGCGGCGGATTCGACGATCGAGTTCCACGCCTCGCAGTCCGGGCATTGGCCCTGCCACTTCGGCTGCCGCGCCCCGCAGGCCTCGCAGACGTATACCGACTTCACTTTCGCCATGCGCGCAGGATAGCGGATCGGCGTCGAGCGGAGAGGCTCGCTATTCACCTGGTCCGAGCGCAAACGCACCCCCGGCGCCCGAGCCGATCGAGTCCGCACTGTGAAATCGGCCGCACTTCACGACGGGATCGCCGCAAGCAGTGGCATACTCCGCGCCGACGAATGCGTTGCGATGTGCGTACCGGAGACGATCAATCACGTGAACGCTGCGAGCGACTTTCCGCGCGTGCTCGGCCGCTACGAGCTCGCGAGCGAGCTCGGGAAAGGCGCGATGGGCCGCGTGTTCCTCGCGCGAGACCCGCGGATCAACCGCGACGTCGCGATCAAGGCGTTCGACCTCGCGAACGAGTGTGCGCCGGACGAGCTCGACGGCGCCCGCGCGCGCTTCCTGCGGGAAGCGGAAGCAGCAGGACGCCTCAACCATCCCAACATCGTCACGATATACGACGTCGGCGAAACCGACGGCATTGTTTACATCGCGATGGAGTATGTGCGGGGCCGGCGGCTCAGCGACTATGCGGCGCCGGGCTCGCTGCTGCCGGTGCGGGAAGTGCTCGAGGTGCTCGCCGCGGCAGCCGATGCACTGCACTATGCGCACCGGCTCGGGGTCGTGCACAGGGATATCAAGCCCGCGAATATTATGTATGATTCGCTCTCGCATACGGTAAAGCTGACCGATTTCGGCACGGCTAGGCTCATGGACTCGGTGCGCACCCGTGTGGGCATCGTGCTCGGGACGCCCTCGTACATGTCACCCGAACAGCTCGAGGGGCGAAACGTGAACGGGCACACGGACTTATTTGCGCTCGGTGTTACGCTTTTCCAGCTGCTGACCGGCGAACTGCCCTTCCGGGGAAACTCGATGACAGATCTGATGTTCGTGATCGCGAACGAGCCGCATCGGCCCATCGGCTCCATCCGTGCCGATATGCCCGATGCGGTCTGCGCGATCGTCGACAAGGCGCTCGCCAAGATGCCCGCCGGCCGCTACCGCGACGGCGCCGAGATGGCGATGGCCTTGCGTGATGCCGCGGCCGCATTCGCCTGACGCGACTGCCGCGTGACAGTGCAACGCCGCCGATCCGTCGATCGACACACATGAGTCTCCGAGGGAAGTTCGCACACGTCGAGTTGACCGACGTCGGCCGCGTGCGCGATCACAATGAAGATGCGATCGCCGCGGACGCCGACATCGGCCTTTGGGTGCTGGCCGACGGAATGGGCGGATACAATGCCGGCGAAGTTGCAAGTGGCATCGCTGTGAAAACGGTCGTCGATCTCGTGTCCGAAGCTTGCCGGCGCGAGAAGCGCAACGAGCTCGAGCCCGAAACCGGCTTCATGCGGCAGACGATCGTGCTCCGCGACGCCGTTGCGCGCGCGAACAAGATCATCAATCAAACGGCTCAGTCGCAGCCGCAGTGCGAGGGCATGGGCACGACGCTCGTCGCGTGCCTCTTCTACGACAATCGCGCGTCCGTCGCGCACGTCGGCGACTCGCGCCTCTACCGCCTGCGGGGCAACCGATTCGAGCAGATCACGCTGGACCACTCGCTGCTTCAGGAGCTGGTCGATCGCGGCTTTTACTCGCCGGAGGAAGCCCAGCGCTCCACGAACCGTAACTACGTTACTCGCGCGCTCGGCGTCGAAGCGACGGTCGACGTCGAGGTTCAGGAGATCGAGGTCGAGCGCGGCGACTACTTCCTGCTTTGCTCCGACGGCCTTCCCGACATGGTCGAGGACGAAGACATACATTTGACGATCAGCACCTTCGAGAACGATGTCGAGACGATCGGCGAGCAGCTCATCAAGCTGACGAACGACAACGGCGGTCGGGACAACGTGTCGGTCGGTCTCGTGCACGTGATCGATAGTTTCCCCGCCGACGTCGGCCTGCTGGGGAAGTTTCGCAGCCTGTTTGGATGAACCGGGACGACAGCCATGCCACGTTTGATCCTTAGCCTGGATGGCCAAACCTTGGCCGAGTACAACATGACCAAGGAGCGTTACACGGTCGGCCGCCTGCCCGACAACGATATTCGCATCGACAATGCGGCCGTCAGCGGTCATCACTCGTTGCTGATCAACATCCTCAACGACTCGTTCCTCGAGGATCTGAACAGCACGAACGGCACGTACGTGAACGGCAAGCTGATCAAGAAGCATGCGCTCCAGCATGGCGACGTGATCACGGTCGGCCACCACCAGCTGCGCTACGTCGACGATCGCTCCGATCAGGGCGCCGACGACGAGTTCGAGAAGACGATGGTCATCGAGCCGAGCGGCCACATGGAGCGACAGCTCGCGAAAGCGGCGCGCGCGACGGAGGAAGCCGCGGCGCGGGCGCCGCGCGCAGCTGCGGCCGCCCGGCATGCGCGCAGCATCGATTCGTCGTCGACGACGCAGGACGTCGATCCGTCCGCCGCGCCGCTGCCGCTCGCGAAGCTCCAGGTGCTGTCCGGCTCGTTCGCGGGACGCGAGCTGACGCTGACGAAGGCCCTGACGACGCTCGGCCGTCCCGGCGTTCAGGTCGCCGCGATTACTCGGCGTGCCGAAGGATATTTCATCGTGCACGTCGAGAGCGGCACGGAAGGCGACTATCCGCTCGTGAACGGCTCGAGCATCGGCCCGCAGGCGCGCAAGCTCGACGATAACGACGTGATCCAGCTCGCCGGCGTGAAGATGGGGTTCTTCCTCGACTGACGCTGACGAGCACCGCCGGCTCCCTGCCGCTTCCCGGCAGCGGACGGTGCGCGGCGTAAGCCGCGCTCTCGGTGCAGCACCGCGGGCGCCGGATCGACGCCCCGCGCGTCGCGTCGGATGACGCTCTAGTAGACGCCCTCCCCGTACGCCTCGGCGACGAGGTTCTCGAACTTCGTGAACTCGCCGAGGAACGTCAGGTGGAACTCCCCGACGGGGCCGTTGCGCTGCTTCGCGATGATGATGTCCGCGATGCCCTTACGCGGCGTGTCCGGCTCGTAGACCTCCTCGCGATAGATGAACACGATCAGGTCGGCGTCCTGCTCGATCGCGCCGCTCTCGCGCAGATCCGACATCACGGGCTTCTTGTCCGTGCGCTGCTCGACGCTGCGATTCAGCTGCGACAGCGCAATGACCGGCACGTCGAGCTCCTTCGCGAGCGCCTTCAGCCCGCGCGAGATCTCCGAAATCTCGGTCGCGCGGTTCTCGGTCGTCCCGGTCACCTGCATGAGCTGCAGGTAATCGACGACGACGAGGCCGAGCCCGTGCTCGCGCTTCAGTCGGCGCGCCCTCGCTCGCACGTCCGTCGGGGTCAGGCCGGCGCTGTCGTCGATGAAGATCGGCGCGTTCGACATCATCGACACGGCGGACTCGATGCGGGACCAGTCCTCGTCCGTCAACCGGCCGGTACGCAGGTGCCCCTGATTCACGCGGCCGATCGAGCCGATCATTCGGAAGCTGAGCTGCTCTGCGGACATCTCCATGCTGAAGACGGCCACCGGAACGTTCGCGCCGATCGCGGCGTTCTCCGCGATGTTCATCGCGAACGTCGTCTTTCCCATCGACGGCCTGCCGGCGATGATGATCAGATCGCCGCGCTGCAGCCCGGCCGTCATGCGGTCCATGTCGCCGAAGCCGGTCGAGATGCCGGTGATGTCGCCTTCGCTGTGGCTCAGCACATCGAGCCGATCGATCGTCTTCGGCAGGATGTGCTTCAACGCAACGAATCCCGAGCCGCGGCGCTGACCGCGGTCCGCGATCTCGAAGACGCGCTGCTCGGCGAGATCGACGAGCTCTTCGACGGTGCGGCCGCTGTCCTCGTGCGCGCTCGCCGCGATATCGCCGCCGATCTCGATCAGCTGACGCAGCATCGCACGCTCGCGGACGATGCGCGCATAGGCGCGAATATTCGCGGCGCTCGGCGTCTCTTCGACGAGCTGCGCGAGATAGTCGAGACCGCCCGCCGCGTCGAGCTCGCCCTGGCGCGCGAGCAGCTCGCCGACCGTGATCGCATCGGGCGGCTGATCGCGCTCGATCAAGGTCGCGATCGCGTTGAAGATCAGGCGATGATCGGCCCGATAGAAATCGGCAGCCTCGACCGCGTCGGCGATCTGATCCCATGCCCGCTGATCGAGCATCAGACCGCCGAGCACCGAGCGCTCGGCCTCGACGGAATGCGGCGGCAGCCGCAGCTTCTCGGTCGCGCGCCGACCTATGCTTGCAAACGACTCAGCCATCGAGACGGCCGTCGCAGCAGTTGAGTGCAGCGATCATCTACGCGATCGCGCTCACTCCACGACCTGGTCCGCCGACTCGACCGCGATCGTCACCGTGACGTTCACGTCGCTGTGCAGGTGCAGCTCGACTTCGTGATCGCCGACGACGCGGATCGGCCCTTCCGGCAAGCGCACCTCGCTGCGCGAAACCTCGACGCCGAGCGCCGAGATCGCCTCGGCGATATCGACGGTGCCGATCGAGCCGAACAGCTTGCCCTCGGGCCCCGCCTGCGCCTTCATGCGCACGGCCTGACCTTCGAGCTTCTTCGCGCGCGCTCGCGCCGCCGCGAGCTCTTCCGCGGCCCGCCTCTCGAGCTCGGCGCGGCGCTCCTCGAACTTCGCGATGTTCTCCGGCGTCGCGACCGTTGCCTTGCCCTTCGGAATGAGGAAATTCCGCGCGTACCCCGGCTTGACCTTCACGAGGTCGCCGATGCCGCCGAGGTTGTCGATCTTCTCGAGCAAAATGACTTGCATCAGGTTGTCTCCAATTCACGTTCGCGGACGCAACGGCGCCCGCAGATCGAACCAGTTGTCCATCAGGCCCGCCGCAGCGAGCCCGAGCACGATGAGCCCCCGCAGCGGCGTCAGGAGCAGCACGTATACCGGGGCCACGTACCCCGCGTGCCAGCGCCGCACATGCGCCCACGCATGCAGCACGGACAGCCCTTGAAAGAGGAAGCCGACGAGCGCCAGCGCCGTCAGATTCTGAACCAGAGGCGCCCGCAGGACCAGACTAAGGGTGACCAGGATCGTCGCAGGTATGCCGATCGCGCGGCTCAAGCGCAACTCGCGAAACTCGGCCCCGAAGCGAGGTTCGCCGACGGCGATGCCGCAGAGCCAGTACGCGAGAAACAGCGACAGGACGAGCGTCGACGTCAGCCCCGCGGCGAGAAGCCCGAGCACGAGCGGTTGAGCCTGACGGAACGCTTCGAGCTGCGCCTCGGTCACGTTCTGGTCGGCCGTCAGCGCGTCGATCAGCTGATCGAACAGCGGGGTGAACAGCTCGCTGCCGCCAGGTCCGAACAGGTTCAGCACGAGCACGCAAGCGGCGCCGAGCACGAGTATCGCCTCGAACGCGAGCGACAGCCGGCGCGCCCAGCGCAGCAGCGCGCCGAGCGCGACGCCGACGACGAAGATCGCGACGGCGACGGCCGCGTACACCGTCCCATAAAGCGGATCGACGCCGAGCTGCGGCCCCACGACCGCCCACAGGAGCACGAGCACCGCACCCGCGAGCCCGGCCATCGGCAACGTCGCGGCGACCCCGCCGCGCACCGTCTCGAGCGCAACGATCGCGGCCGAGACGACCGGAACGAGCGGCATCGCGGCGCCGGCGATGAGCATCGGTCTCCACCGGCGAGCGAGAAGCCAATCGACGAGTGCCTTCATCAGAATCCCGGCCGCAAAACGATCCACGACTGCCCGATGCGCGCGACGAGCGGCGCAGCGGACACGATGCGGCCCGCCGAATCGCAGGTACCGTGCTCCGAGCCCGCAATCGCCGGCCGTGCCGGCGATGCCCGGGCCTTCAGCGCGGCTCGGCCCGCGATATCGGGACAGCCCTTGCGGCCGCGGTCAGTGCTGGTCCGTGTACGGCAGCATCGCCAGGAAGCGCGCCCGCTTGATCGCGGTCGCGAGCTGGCGCTGATACGGCGCACGCGTCCCGGTGATACGGCTCGGGACGATCTTGCCGGTCTCGGTGATGTAGGCCTTCAGAGTCGCGAGATCCTTGTAATCGATCTCCTCGACGCCCTCTGCCGTGAATCGGCAAAACTTCTTACGGCGGAAATACCGTGCCATGTTCCGTCTCCTCGATCTCGGACGCGCTTAGGCGGACTGCTCTTCGGCGGCTGCCGGTCGACGCTCTTCGTCGGCAGAAGCGGCTTCGCTGCGGCCGCTGCCCGCGTCGTCGGAATCACGTCGCCCGCCGCGCGAGCCCTGCTGCGACTCGCGGGACTTGTCCTCCTCCTGCGCCTTCGCCATCGGCGACGGCTCGGTGATCGCGCGATCACGCTTGATCACGAGATGACGCAGCACCGCGTCGCTGAAGCGGAAGGCCCCGACGAGCTCGTCGAGCGTCGCCTTGTCGCACTCGATGTTCAGCATCAGGTAGTGCGCCTTGTGGACCTTCGCGATCGAGTGCGCGAGCTGACGCCGCCCCCAATCCTCCTGGCGGTGAATTTTGCCGCCGGCGCCCTCGATCATCGAGCGATAACGCTCGAGCATGGCCGGCACCTGTTCGCTCTGATCCGGATGGACCAGGAATACGACTTCGTAGTGTCTCATCGGACTCCTCTCGGGTTACAGCCTCCCGTCATGCGGTGAGGCAAGGAGTGAACGGCCCTTCATGGGCCGGGGCGCGCCATCGTACGCGACGGCCGCGTCCGGCTCAAGCCGCGCCGGCCGACTCGGCCGAGCGTCTCCCTAGGTCGGCGGCGACTGCCTGACGGCCTCGTACATCATCACGGCCGCGGCAACCGAGACGTTCAGGCTCTCTACCTGGCCGTACATCGGGATCGCGGCCAGCGCGTCGCACGCGTCCCGCGTCGACGGCCGCAAGCCGCGGCCTTCGCCGCCGAGCACGAGCGCGATCGGCGGCACGAGCGAAAGACCGAACAACGGCTCGCCGTCGGCGTCCGCGCCGACCACCCGGACCCCGGCGCTCTTGAGCCAGCGCAGCACTTTGCCGAGGCTCGGGGCGCTCAGCACCGGCAAGGTCTCGGCGGCGCCGGTCGCGACCTTGCGTGCGGCCGGAGTCAGCTTCGCGGCCCGCGAGCGCGGCACGACGACGGCGTCCATCGCGGCCGCGTCCGCCGTCCGCAGGCACGCGCCGAGGTTGCGCGGATCCTCGACCCCGTCGAGCACGAGCACCCGCAACGCGGGGCCGCGGGCGACGACGAGCTCCTCGAAGTCCGGCAGCGTGAACTCGCGTTCGGCCGCCGATTCGACGACGATGCCCTGATGCGCGGCGCCGCCGGTCAGGCGGTCGAGCTCGCGGCGCGGCACCCGCTCGACGGTAATCCCGCGCGACTCGAGCTCCGCGACGAGCTCGGCCAGGCGGCCGCCGGCGGCCTCGCCGAGCACGAGCGCACGAACGATCGCGTCCGGCCGCCGGTCGAGCACGGCCCGAGCCGCGTGCACGCCGTAGATCCGCCTCATCGCCGCCGGGCGGACATCGGGTTAGCGACGCGCCGGCGCACGGCAGACGTAGACGTCGCCCCGCCGCCGCTCACGACCGTCGCCCTCTGCGCGGACCGCGCCGGGCATGCCCGTCCGATCGTGCGGCGCGGCCGTCGCCGCGGGCGCCGGCCGCGTCGAGCTCGTCATCCGCGTCGATCGGCACGAAATCGATCTTGCGATCCTCGACGTTCGCGCCGACGAGGCGGACGTCGAGCGTGTCCGTCAGGCCGTACTCGCGCCCGGTGCGCTCGCCGACGAGCTTCGTGCCGGTCGGATCGCGGTGGTAGTAGTCGCGCGGCAGCGACGACACGTGGACGAGCCCGTCGATCTTGAGCTCCGGAACGCGCACGAACAGTCCGAACGGCACGACGGAGCTCACGATCACGCGAAACTCCTCGCCGATCCGCGTGCTCATGTACAGGCACTTCAGCTGCTCCTCGACGTCCCAGACGGCTTCGTCCGCGCGCCGCTCGTAGCGCGAGCAGCGCTCGCCGAGCTGCTCCATTTCCGGGAGCGAGTATGGGTACCCTTTCGGCGAGCCTTTCTCGATCGACCACTTGATCGCGCGATGCACGAGGAGATCGGGATAGCGCCGGATCGGCGACGTGAAATGCGTGTACGCGGCGAGCCCGAGGCCGAAATGCCCGATGTTGCGCGGCTGATAGCGGGCCTGCTTCAACGAGCGCAGCACGACGGTCTCGACGAGCTCGGCTTCCGGCTTGCCGCCGACCTTGTCGATCACGTCGGCGAGATGCTTCGGCGTGAGCTTGCCGGCCGGCGGCACCTTGAAGCCGAACGTACGCAGAAACAGCATCAGCTCCTCGAGCCGCTCGGCGTCCGGGCCCTCGTGCACGCGGTACAACGACGGCAGCCGCGATTTCCGGATGCGCTTCGCGGCCTCGACGTTCGCAGCGATCATGCACTCCTCGATCAGGCGGTGCGTCTCGCGCCGCTCCACCGGATGGATCGCCTCGACCTTGCCGTGCACGTTCAGCTCGATCTTCGTCTCCGGCAGGTCGAAGTCGATCGAGCCGCGGCGGCGGCGCGCACGGGAGAACGCCCGATAGACGTCGCGCAGGTCCATCAGCATCGGCAGCAGCTTCGCGTGCGGCCCGCGAGCATTGCCCCCTTCGAGCAGGGCCGCGCTGTCGTTGTACGTCAGACGTGCGGCGGAGCGCATCACGGCCGTGAAGAAGCGGGAGCGCTTCACCTGCCCCTGCCGAGAGACGATCATCTCGCACGCGAGGCACAGCCGGTCGACCTGCGGGTTCAGCGAGCACAGGCCGTTCGACAGCTCCTCCGGCAACATCGGCACGACGCGGTCCGGGAAGTAGACGGACGTGCCGCGCGCCTGCGCCTCACGGTCGAGCGCGCTGTCGGGCTCGACGTAATGGCTGACGTCCGCGATCGCGACGACGAGCCGAAAGCCGTCCCCGTGCCGCTCGCAGTAGACCGCATCGTCGTAGTCCTTCGCGTCCTCGCCGTCGATCGTGACGAGCGGCACCTTGCGCAGGTCCTCGCGGCCTTGTTTCGCGCGCGGCGGCACATGGGCAGGGATGCGCCGCGCCGCGGCGACGACGGCCTCCGGCCATTCGTTCGGTATGCCGTGCGCGAGGATCGCGACCTCGGTCTCGATGCCGGGCTGATCGAGCCGGCCGACGACCTTCACGACACGGCCGATCGCGAGGCTATGCTCCGACGGATGCTGCACGATCTCGACGTGCACGAGGTCGCCCGGCTTCGCGCCGTTGCGCTCGCCCCGCGCGATCAGCACCTCCGTACGCGACTCGCCCTCCTCGCGTACGTAGTCGATGCCGCGCTCGGTGTGGAAATGCCCGACGAGCGCGGTCTTCTTCCGCTCGAGGACGTCGACGACCCGCCCTTCGCGCCGTCCGGAACGATCCGCGCTGACGCGGATCGCGACCCGGTCGCCGTCCCACAGCGCGCGCATCTGCCGAGGCGGCAGATAGACGTCGTCGCTGCCGTCGTCGGGCCGGACGAAGCCGAAGCCGTCGCGGTGCGCGAGCACGACGCCGGTCAGCAGATCCAGATGCCGCATCAGGAGCAGCTCGCCGGCGCGGTTGCGGATCAGCTGACCGTCGCGAACCATGGCCTTCAGCCGGTTCTCGAGGGCGCGGCGGTGCGGGTCCGAGTGGATACCGAGCTTGTTCGCGAGGGCCTTCAGGGTCAACGGGCCGCCGGCCTGCTCCATCGCGACGCATATCTCGTCGCGGCTCGGGATCGGGTGCTCGTATTGACGCTCGCGGTTTGGACCGGAGGGACGTTCTCGTTGCGCCATCAGGACGTCGTCCGGCGCAGAGGCAGTTCAGATGGGCTCATCGGGAACGCATCTTATAACGAAACGCGTTCCGTGCGGCGAAAGCGTTTGACAGACTCGGAGGCGGCCAGTACATTCGTGCGCCTTCCAGCCCCTTGCCGAGGTGGCGGAACTGGTAGACGCGCTGGCTTCAGGTGCCAGTGGGGGAAACCCCGTGGAGGTTCAAGTCCTCTCCTCGGCACCACGGCTTGCGCCCGCGCGCTCTAATCCTCGACCTGTCCCCCGTATCGCCTCTTCTCGGTATCGATAACCCGTGCGGCATCACCGCTCGAGGCCGGCCGGGCGGCGCCCTTCCGGGGCATCCACGATCATCCGATGGACCGCGTCGACCGCGAGCGCCTCCCGGCGCAGCGCGAAAAACTCCTCCCGCGCCGCCTGCCAGTGCTTCTGCGCAAGCGGCGTGCGCAGGTCGAGGCTGCCCGCGGGCCGTCCCGCACGCTCGAGGCGCTCGGCGAGCTCGGAATGAGCCGCCGCGTGCTCGTGTTGGAGCACCAGCTCGAGCACCGCGATCATCTGCGCGCACGTATACGCTCGAATCTCGGGATCGTGCGCGACCACGATCGCTCGAAACGTTGCGAAGAGATCCTGCCTCTGCTCGAGCTGCAGACGGTTGAACGCCTGGCAGCACCGCGCGAGCACGACCTCGCGGATGGTCGTCGGCAAGCGTTCGATAAAATGCAGCAATATCGTGTCGGGGCTTCGATCAGACAGCAATTTCCCTACTCCCTGCGAATCGAGTTGAGACGTAGCAGGCCGCAAGAATCCATCGCGGTTGCACTACGCCCGAAATACAACACGTTCATGACGCGGATGCGTTCCCCTCGAACGGTCACCTATCGCGCCTCGCACGCTGCCGAGCTCTTCATGCTTGTCGCTCTTTGGGGACGATCGAGATCGCGCCGCTTCGCTCGAGAACGGCGTACTCGATTTCGGCGAGGTTCTTCAAACCTTGGGATTCCCGCGCAGCGCTGAGAACGTCGCTCTCGTCCACGCGCGCCTTGTACATCCGATCCCAAAGCGGCTTGCCGTGCTCCACGATGACCATCGGCACGCCCTCGACGAGACGATCCACCTTCGGCCACTTGCGCTTCATCAACGACAGTCCGATATCGAGCCCGACGAGGGTCGCGATCAGCAGCATCGCGTTCGTCAGCGAGTAGTCGTCGCCGAGCAGCGCCTGCTGCGTCGTCTCCGCGACGATCAGGATTAGCACGAAATCGAACGAGGTCATCTCTCCGAGAGTGCGCTTGCCCGCGATGCGGAGCAGCACCAGTAGGTAGATGTAGATGCAAAATGCACCGAGCATCGCGTCCATATCGTATCCTCCCGACGTGCGCGCCGCAGCGTCGATGCGCTACCGCGAAATCCGCCGAAACCGGCGTCGGCGAATCCCGATGTTGCCGGTACCGCGTCATGGGTAGACGAACTGATCGAAACGGAGGTCCGCTCCGCCGTCGACCCCGAGCCGCCCGTCGAGGGCCCACGCTTCCTTCGGCTCGATCTCGAACAGGATTGCGACTACGTCCGCCGGCGCCGCCAGCGCGAACTCGAATACGTAGCGGTCCGCCGATGCCTCGACCCGCTCGGGCTCCGGGAACACACGCGAGATGTGGAGGGCCTCGGCGTACTCGCTTCCGAGCCACAATCGCAGTACCGAAGCCTCGTCCGGCGGACGAGCGGCCACGCGCAGCCGGGACGGAGCCTCCACGCGACAGAAACGCTCGTAGCGCACCGAAAGGCTCCCGTCCTCGGTCGACGTTTCCGCCGAGGCGACTACGCCGCCACCGCCGAAGAGGCCGAGCAGCGCGCCGATCAGGATCAACGCCATTACGACCCAGCCCACGCGCTCGACCAACCAGGTCCGGCGCTGGAACACCATGTCTTCGGAGGTCACGAGCGCCGAACGGTGCTGTCGTGCCGCCATGTCAACCTGCCGCGATGCAGCATTCATGCCACTGCACGGCGCTCGGGAACGTTCCCGCGAGCGAAGCCTTCCCCGATGGGCGGTGTTGCCCCGGCCCGGTGCCGCGGGCCGCACCGCTGCATGCGCGAAGCGCAGTCGGCGCGCTCCGCGGCCGGCCGTCGACACGCGAACGGTCACCGACGAGACCGCTCGTCGACGACGAGACGTCGCTCGGAATCTACGCTAGGCGTTCAGGAAGGCGGCGGAAACGCCGCGCTCGGCGGAAGGCCGAGTCAGGACGGCCGGACGGGCGGCGCGCGAAATCGGCAGCCGGGGCGGGCCGTGGACATGCCCACGTCAGATCTCTTCACCAATCCGCTTCGACAGCTCCTCGATCTGCGACGTGAGCCCGATCGCATCCTCGATATCGACCTGGAACGCGATGCCCGAGCCCGCTTCGCCGTCGAACTGACCCGCTTCCGCGACGCTCTCGAGGATGCGCCTGCTAAGGTGCTCCTCGACGACGAAGAACACGATGTCGCGATGCCGCGTCACGTCGAGGCCGAAGAAGGTTTTCTCCGGTTTCAGGCCCTCGCCGCGCGCACTCGTGATCACGGTCGCGCCGGTGGCGCCCGCTTCCCGCGCGGCCTTCAGGATCGGCCGCACCTTCGTATCGTCGGTCAAAGCGACCAGCAGCTTAAACTGCACTGTTCTCTCTCCTCTTCAACCAATTCCGGTATATGCGGTAGGCCTGGGCAAACGCGAGCACGGTTACTGAAGGGCCCACCAGCGCCATGATGATCAAGCCGAAACCGTCGGCAAGCACCGACCGTCCTGGAAGCGTCTCCGCCAGCGCGATTCCGTAGGCGGCAATCAACGGCACGGTCACGACGGACGTCGCGATCGCGCCGCTATCGAGCGCAAGCGGCACCATGAGGCGCGGCGCGCCGAGCACGAGTACCGCGACCAGCAGCATCATGCCGGTCAGCAAGAACTCGAACGGGAAGCCGACGACGATTCGAACGGTACCGAGCATCAGACCGCCCGCCACCCCGAGCGCCACGACGACACGCAACGTCGACGGCTGCACGGTGCCGCCCGAAAGATCCCGCACGCGGTCCGCGACTGCGATCAGGGTCGGCTCGATCATCGTCGCCGCAAAGCCGATGCATGCGGCGAACAGGACGATCGGAATATACGCTGTCCATCCGGCGTGCGGGTCGTCGAGCGTCGCGAGCTGCCGCGCCATCGATTCGCCGGTCGGGATCAGCGAGATGTTCAGGCCGAGTCGAAACAGCGTGAGCCCGACGACCACATAAAAGAAGCCGATCGAGATGCGGGCCAGGTTGTACAGCGGCTTGCGAAGGACGACGAACTGAAAAATCGCGAATAGAACCGCGATCGGCACGAGGTCCGTGATCGTGCCGAGCGTGCCCATCCACAGGGTTTCGAGCAGTGACAAGCTCAGTCCTTTCGCTGTGCGCGCTTCAATCGCTCAGCCGCCGAGCGCGACGGCGGCAAGCTGAATGACGATCATCGGCATCAGGCTCGCCGCGGCGATCAGGCCGAACCCGTCCGTCAGCGGGTCGCGAGCCTCGATCAGCGCCGCAAGACCGGTGCCGATGATCATCATCAGCGGAACATTCACTGCGGACGTCGCCGCGGCGCCCGCGTCGAACGCAACCGCCGAAAGCGGCGAATCGCTCGACAGCGCGATAGCCGTAGCGAGCCCATAGCCCGGCAGCACGAACCACGCCGCCGGCCACCCTTTCAGGATTCGGAAAACACCGGTCGCGACCGCGAGCCCGACGGCCCCCGAGACGAGATAGCGCAGCACGATCGCGAAGCGCGCAACGTTCGTGTCCTCGCCGAGGCTCCCCGCGGCTGCGGCGGTCGCGGCCGCCTGCTCCGCGACGGCCGCGAGCGCGGGCTCGGCCACCGTGCTGCCGAAGCCGACTGCGAAGCCGAAGAACACCAGCACGAGCATGCTCCGGCGGCTCACGACGCCCTCCGCGAGGCTCTGTCCGAGCGGGAAGATGCTCATGTCGAGGCCTCGCACGAATAGTGTGAGACCAACGAGCGTGACGAGGATTCCGCCGAGGCGCAGCCAGACGTCCGGCATCGGCTCTCCGACGACGACCCACTGGAAAACGATGACGACGGTCAGGATCGGGAAGAAATCGCGAAAATTCTTGCCTAGTTCCTTGGCGATGATGAGAAGCCTGTCCGACATGCGCTGGCCCGCGAATAAGAAACTCTAAACTCGGCGCGCATGGTAACGGCCGCAAGCGCTTCAGGGGAATGCCCAATCGGCAACGGATTCGCCCGGCCGACGCCGCACGGGGCTTCGCAGGCGCTGCGTCAGCGTCCGGCGACTGCGACTTCGGCCGTCGGCGCAACCCGTTCGTGCACGCGATCGCGCTCCGACGGAGGCGTCCAGTAGCGCGGCTTCACCCACCACAACGTGAGTGTCGCGCCCGCCGCGAGGGCGCCGAACGCGATCATGCCGGGACCGAAGCTGCCGTACTTGTCCGCCAGCCAGCCGAACACCGGCGGGCCCGCCGCGAAGCCGAGGTTCACGAACACCGACATGACGCCGATCGTCATGCCGATTCGCTCGATGCCGAAGTAGTGCTTCGTCAGGATCGGCACGTCGACGATCAGCCCGCCATGCGCGACGCCGCGCACGACGATGAACAGGAGCAGCGAGCCGATGCCGGCAACCGGCAGGCCGAGGAACAACGACAGGCCGAGCAGCAGATAGAAGCACGCGATGCCGCGAATCGAGAAGCGGTCGTAGAACCACCCCGAGCCGACTTTCGCGAGCACGCCGATCACGGCGAGCAGCGAGCCGGCCCACGCGATCGTCGTACGCAGGTCCATGCCCTTGTCGACGCGCAGGAAGTTCACGTAGTTCTGCATTAGCGCCTGATCGACGGCCGACACGATGAAGATGCCGGCCGCGATCGCCCAGAACGCACGTTCCCGGCTGATCTCGCGGAAATGCTGCCAGATCGTCGTGCCGTTGCTCGAAACGCTCGGCGCGTCGACGACCTGTCGGCTCGCCGGGCTGAAGGCCATGAACAACACCCACAGCGGCACGGCGACGAGCAGCGGCCCAACGGACAGGAGCGCGATGATCTGCCGCCAGTTCAGCACTTCGAGCAGCGGCGGCCATACCTGCGGCATCACGATCCCGCCGAAGCTCGTCGCCGTCAGCACGATACCCATCGCAAGACCTTGGTTCGCGCTGAAGAGGCGCGCGACGAGGACCTTCATTGCCGCGACGATCGCCGCGGCCGAGAAGCCGAGCAGCGCGCCCGCGAGGTAGTAGACCGGAAGGTTGGTCGCGAACAGGAACAACGCCATCGCGACGCCGCCGACGGCCGTTCCGGCGAGCACGGTCCAACGGCCCCCGGCCTTGTCGATCAGCATTCCCATGCCGAGCGCGGCGACGGCACCGATCAGGAACTTCGCGGTCGACAGCAGGTTCGCCTGCGCGTTCGTCCAGCCGAACTCTTCCATCGCCGCGCCGTACATGAACGGCAGCGAGTACGTCGGCACGCCGAATGCGAAGAAGACGAGCAGGAAGGCGACCACGACGGTCGGCCAGTGACGCGCGAGATCGTTCTCCGCCGTGCTCATGCCGCCTTCTCCCTGTCACGCAACCGCCGGACCCGCCTCGCGAGCTGCTCGCGACGCGAAGCGGACCCGAGCGGCCCCGAGATCGCGGCTCCGGTCAGCGGGCGAAGTGCTCCTCGAGCCGCCCGGTGGCCGCGAGATCCCGATAGTAGCTGTCCGGATCGCAAGGGGCCTGCTCGACGATCGTGACGTCGTCTCCCCTCGCCGAGAACCGAGTGCGCACGAGCGGCTCCGTGTAATACGGGTCGTAGACCGTCATCGTCCGTTCCATCGACAGCCCGTCCTCGCTCGGCGTATAGCGCTCGACGATCCGCGTGCCTTCGCCAGACATCGGCAGCCCGGAGCCGTCGAGCCACGCCGCCGTCAGATGCGTCGTCTCGATCACGAGAACATTACCTTCCCAGCGGCCGACCGAGAAGCCCATCGGCGTCGCCGGATGATCGGGCGGCGCCGATCTGCCGTCCATCCAGACCCAGCGCGGCGTGTTGTGCTCCACGAAGACCATCAGGTAATGCGTGCCCGCATCGACGATCTCCATGTTGTACGGCGCGCCGAAGATGCGCGGCAGCCCGGGCGCGAGGCAGCGCAGCGAATAGTCGTGCCAGGCCTCGGTCGATTCGAAGAGGCGCCTGCCTTCCGCGGTGAACGGCGTCGGCTTCGGCTCGAGATCGTCGACCGTGACCCGCCAGCGATAATCGTTGCGCCAGCGCCCGGTGATGTCGACCGGCCGGCCGGGGCTGCCGTAGCCGTAGCTCTTGTCGGCGCTCGCGTTGATCTCGTTCAGGTTGCGGCGGGGGCCCTCCGCGCGCGGCGGCACGACGCGGCCGTCGGCCGTGACGACCTCCCGGATCCGCAGCTTTTTCGCACCGTCGCGGCCGATATCGCCTTCGGCCGTCACCTTGTCGCCGACGCGCAGCGACTCCGCCGTCCAGTTCTGCCGCAGCAGGTTCGTGACGTTGCCGCCCTGCAGCTCCCAATCCTCGGTCGAGCCGTCGTCCTTCGTGACGGTAAGACGATAGCGGACATGCGGATTGCTGAACCACACCTCGGTGATCTCGCCTTCGAGCGTGGTCTGCTGCGACGTATCGAATTCCGCGGCGACGGAATGGTGAGCGGATGCCGAAGCGGCCAGCCAGAAAGACGCCAAAGCAGCAACGCCGAGTCGCACCATGATTCCCTCCCCGCCCTCTTCGGAGCCGTTTCCCGGGATTCTACGCCCGTTCTTCCGGAAAGTGGCCCGCGCCCCCCGCGGCCTCTTTCTGAATCGGGGTTCCACCCACTACGATAGAGGTATCGTCCGGGGGAGGAGCAACGATGAGAATGCCTTTCGCAGCCTGGGCCCTGGCCGCGGCGGCCGCGACGGCGGCCGGCTCCGCCGCCGCTCACCACGCCTTCACCGCGCAATACGACAGCGAGAAGCCTGTCGCGGTGACCGGGGTCGTCACGAAGATCGAGTGGCTGAACCCGCACGCGTACTTCTTCATCGACGTCACCGATGCCGAAACCGGCGACGTCGTCACGTGGGCGGCCGAGATGGGCTCGCCGGTCGTGCTGATGCGGCAAGGCTGGACGCGCGACTCGATGAAGATCGGCGACGAGGTTGCGGTCGAGGGCATCCGAGCCCGCGACGGGAGCAGCGCGCTGAACGCCCGCTCCGTCGTGCTGACGAGCACCGGGCAGCGTCTGTTCGCCCGCTCGGCGGCGGAGCAGCGCGAGGCAGACGGCGAGCGCGGCCGATGAGCACGAGGCAGCAGTCGCGACTGCGTCGGCTCGGCGCCGCGGCGGGCCTTCTGTCGTGCCTGCTCGCGGGCGGCGCGATCGCGCAGCAGGCGCCGCGCACTGCGGACGGCGCGCCGGCGGGCTCGCGAGACTCGACGCCCCGCCTTCCGGACGGCACGCCGAACCTCGGTCCGCTCGAGGACGGCAAAGGGTTCTGGGACCGCGGCTCGGGGCCGCTCGTCGGCGGCGCCGACTATCCGCCGCCGGACGAGATCCCGTTCAAGCCGTGGGCGCGAGCGCTGTTCGATTACCGGCAAAGCACGCTGGCCAAGGACGATCCGCACGTGCGCTGCGCACCGCCCGGCGGGCCTCGCCAGTTCGCCGTGCCGTTCGGCCTGCAGATCATTCAAGTGCCGTCGATCAAGCGGATCTACATTCTGTCCGGCGGGTCCACTCGCCCATGGCGGGAAATCTACATGGACGGGCGGGAGCACCCGCCGCGCGAGCTGCTGAACCCGACGTACTTCGGACATTCGATCGGGCACTGGGAAGGCGACACGCTCGTGATCGACACGATCGGCTTCAACGAGCGGTTCTGGCTGCATCGCGAAGGCTATCCGCATACCGAGGCGCTGCACCTCGTCGAGCGGATCTCGCGTCCCGACGTCGACACGCTCCGCTACGAGGTCACGATCGACGACCCGCGCACCTATACGCGGCCGTGGACCGCCGCGTGGTCCAAGGAGTGGACGCCCGACGAGGACATCATCGAGTACTTCTGTCACGACAACAATCGCGACCAGTACCACATGGTCGGCGCGGAATGAGCGTCAGCGGCCGCGGCGCGTCCGTCTCGCAAACCAGGCGCGACATGCTCTGCGGCCCCGGGCCGAACGTCGGCCGGCGCCGACGCGCCGCCCGATAGTGCGTCTCGGAGCGCTGTGCTACGGTTTCCGCCGGAAAGGCGTTGGAGACACCCGGTGAAAGGAAAGGATCGCGTAGTGATCGCGCTGCTCGTCTGCGGTGCAGCGCTCGAGGTGCAGGCGGGATGCGATCAGCCGCCGCTCGTCATGATCCCGGCGCCGGAAGACAGCGAAGGCAATGAGGATCGGATTTTCGCCGAGACCGAGCAGTATTTTCTCGCGATGCAGGAGTACGTGAACTGCATTCGCGCGGAGCTCGACTCCGCCGGCCACGATGCGTCGGAGCTCTACCAGAGCATGCTCGTGCAGCGCAACAACCTCGCCGTCACGGAAGCCGAGGCCGTGCAGCGATGGTTCTTGAGCCGCTTCCCGGAGGCGGCGCAGCAATCGACGGACGCGCCGTCGACCGATCAGTGAGCCGTAGCGCCCGATACGCGCGCTACTGCGCGGCCGCCGTCGTCACGCCCGCTTCGGGCTCCGCCCGCTTCAATCGAAACGGCGTGCTGTTCGCGACGCCGAGCACGAGCGCAGAGAAGCGGTAATCCTCCGCTTCTGCTTCTCGGACGATCTTCCGCACGGTCGGCATGTCCTGCGGCGCGAGGCCGCGGCCGAGCGCATACGTCAGCAGCTTCTCGACGATCACACCGACGAACTGCTCCGGCCGCGCGGCGAGCGCCTCGCGCAGCTCGACCGGGCCGGACACTTCCGTCCCGTCCGCGAGCTGACCGGACGCATCGACGGTGCCTCCTTGCTCCTTGAGCCGCCAGCGGCCGACCGCGTCGAAGTTCTCGAGCGCGAGCCCGAGCGGATCGAGCACGTCATGACACGACGCGCATACCGGATTCTCGCGGTGCTCCTCGAGCCGCTCGCGAACCGAGCGCGCGACACCGCCCGGCTCGTTCTCGTCGAGCGCGGGCACGTTCGGCGGCGGCGCCGGCGGCGGCGTGCCGAGCACGTTCTCCATGATCCATTTGCCGCGCAGCACCGGAGACGTCCGATTCGGATACGACGTGACGGTCAGGATGCTTCCGTGGCCGAGCAGGCCGCGCCGCGCATCGTCCGTGACCGACACGCGCCGGAAATGGCTGCCGTAGACGTTCGGCACGCCGTAGTGGCGCGCGAGCCGCTCGTTCAAGAACGTGTAGTCCGCGGTCAGGAGCTCCATCACGTTCCGGTCTTCGCGGACCACGCTCTCGACGAAGCGCGCCGTCTCCTCGAGCATCGCGCTGCGCAGGTTCTCGTCGAAATCCGGGAAATCCTCGATGCCGGGCCGCGCGCTGCGGAGGTTCCGCAGGAACAGCCATTGTGCCGCGAAGTTCTCGACGAGCGCCGCGGAGCGCGGGTCGTCGAGCATGCGTCGGACCTGCGCCTCGTAGACCGCGGGATCCGAGAGCTCGCGCCGCTCGGCGAGACCGAGCAGCTCGTCGTCGGGCAGGCTGCTCCATAGGAAGAACGACAGCCGGGATGCGAGCGCGAGATCCTCGACCGGGTAGATTTCGCCGGGCGAGACGCCTTGCGGGTCGGGCTCGCTGCGATACAGGAACGCCGGGTTCGCGAGCATCACGCGCAGCGCGTTCTGGATTCCGGCATCGAAGTCGGCTTGCTTGCGCGCGGATTCGAAGTACCGGAGCAGAAGCCCGATATCTTCCTCGGTCGCCGGGCGGCGGTACGCTCGGCGCGCGAGGGCCGACAGGATCTCCTCCGCGCATGGCAGCTCCTCGACGTCGCTGCCGGGCCGGCACGTGAAGATCTGCGCACGGCTCGGCGTCTCGCCGCGTCCGGTCGCGTCGAACGGGCCGGTCAGGCTCACGTAGTCGACCAGCGGCTCGCCGTTCATGTTCTGCAGATCCTGATCGCGGGTATGCAGCTCGAGCGGCTCGTGCGTCTCGGCGGAATTCTTGCGAATGAACGCGACGACGACATCGTGCGGCCCGGCCTCGACCGGCACGCGCACGCGGAGCCGCTCGTCGATCGCGTCGGCGGCGGCCGAGAAATTCGCGTCCGACATCGCGTTGTCTTCCTCGCCGCCGACCTGCGCGACGAAGACCCGCTCCCCGTCGATCGAGATCTCGAGCTGATGCGGCCACTCGAGCCCCTTCATGTAGCCGACGATGTTGCGGAGCAGGAAAACGCTGAAGTCGTACTCGCCGTCGAGCGGGAAGTTGTGGCGGAACGCGATGCCGCCGCGAGTGCCGAGCGGAAGCCCTGCGACGTGGTCGCCTTGCGCGAGGTCGGGCGGTGCGCGGTAGATGCTCGTGACCGCACGGGACTCGAGATCACCGACCGCGAGCGCGGCGATCTTCGACGATGCGGACAGGTATTGCTCGAGCAGCGACGGCGAGATCCGCAGCACGTCCGCGATGTTGTCGAAGCCGTACGCCTCGTCGTCGGCCGGCAGGAACTCCGCCGGATCGATCTCGAGCGCCAGCAGGTCGCGAATCGCATTGCCGTACTCGGTACGGTTCAGCCGGTGTATGCCGGCGCGGCCAGGCTCGGGGTTCGCCTCGGCGGCGGCGTCGAGGCGCGTCTCGAGATAGGCGACGAGCTCGGCGGCGTCATCGTTCGCCGGGCGCGGCCGGCCCGGCGGCGGCATCAGGTTGCCGCGCAGCTTGACGATCACCTTCTCCCACAGCGCGGGGTCCTCCGTCACGCGCGCGACGTCCGCGCGCTCGAGGCTCAGGTCCGCTTCGCGCTCGAGATCGTTATGGCAATCCGTGCAGAACCGGCCGATCGTCTCGGTATGCCGCGCCGCGAGCTCCTCCTCCGACGGCTGACACCCGACGAGCAGCGCGGCCAACGCCAAGAACGGCGTCAGGCACGCATTTTTGAGCAAGGGCAGCGGGCCCCCCTCGCGGGCGGCGGTCGGGCTCTGATTCAGCAACGGAAAGGTCACGGCACATCGCTCCACGTTCGACGCGGCCGGCTCAATGTACCACGTTGTCCCGAGCGCCTTCCCGCAACTTTCCTGAATTCCGGACCCGCGCGGCGAGTCGCGCCCGGCGCCTACAGGGCCTTGATCAGCGCCGTCAACGTATCGCGCGCGTCGCCGAACAGCATGTACGTGTTCTCCTTGTAGAACAGCGGGTTCTCGACGCCCGCGTATCCGGTCGCCATGCTGCGCTTCAGCACGAACGTCGTTCGACCCTTCCAGACCTCGAGCACCGGCATTCCGGCAATCGGGCTGTCCGGCACCTCCTGAGCGGACGGATTCACGATGTCGTTCGCGCCGATCACGATCGAGACGTCGACGCTCGGGAAGTCGTCGTTGATCTCGTCCATCTCGTGAACGATGTCGTACGGTACGTTCGCCTCCGCGAGGAGCACGTTCATGTGCCCCGGCATGCGGCCCGCGACCGGGTGAATCGCGAAGCGCACGTCGACGCCGCGGGACTTCAGCTCCTTCGTGAGCTCGAACACCGCGTGCTGCGCTTGCGCGACCGCCATACCGTAGCCCGGCACGATCACGACGCGGCGCGCGTCCGTCAGCATCTGCGCGGCTTCCGCCGGATCGAGCGCGCGTACCTCGCCCTGCTCGGCGGAAGCGGCGGCCGTGCCACCGGAGGTCCCGAAGCCGCCGGCGATGACCGACAGGAACTTCCGGTTCATCGCGCGGCACATGATGTAGCTCAGAATCGCGCCGCTCGAGCCGACGAGCGCGCCGGTCACGATCAGGAGATCGTTCTCGAGCATGAAGCCCGTCGCCGCCGCGGCCCATCCCGAGTAGCTGTTCAGCATCGAGATCACGACCGGCATGTCCGCGCCGCCGATCGCCGCGACCATATGGATGCCGAACAGCAGCGCGATGATCGTCATCAGGATCAGCGGGACGATCCCCGCATCGCTTTCCGACACGCCGAGGAACCAGCCGCCGAGCCAGATCACGATGATCAAAAGCGCGAGATTCAGCCAGTGCCGGGCGGGCAGCAGCAGCGGCTTGCCGCCGATCTTGCCGCTCAGCTTGCCGAACGCGACGATCGAGCCCGAGAACGTGACGGCGCCGATCAGGATGCCGAGATACGTCTCGACGTCGTGGATCGTCTTCTCGACGCCGACATGGCTCGTTGCGGGATCCATGAAGTTCGCGAAGCCGACGAGCACGGCGGCGAGACCGACGAGGCTGTGCAGGATCGCGACGAGCTCCGGCATTTGCGTCATCTGCACGCGCCGCGCGAGCACGAGACCGAACGCGCCGCCGATCACGAGCGCGAGGATCAGAATCGCGTAATTCGCGGTCACGACGCCGAAGAACGTCGCGACGAGCGCAAGCCCCATGCCGAGCATGCCGTAGAGATTCCCGCGCCGGGCCGTCTCCTGATGGCTCAGGCCTCCGAGCGCGAGGATGAACAGCACGGTCGCGCCGATATACGAAGCGGTGACGAGTCCATTCGGCATCGACGGTCTCCTACCTGCGGAACATCGCGAGCATGCGGCGCGTCACCGCAAATCCGCCGGCGATATTGACGGCCGTGATCAGCACGGCGATGAACGCCGACCACTTGATCGCCGGCTCCGGCGAGCTGATCTGCAGCAGCGCGCCGATGATGATGATGCTCGAGATCGCATTCGTGACGCTCATCAGCGGCGTATGCAGCGCCGGCGTCACGTTCCAGATCACCATGTAGCCGACGAAGCACGCGAGCACGAACACCGTGAAGTGCTGCATGAACGCGGGCGGCGCGAACAGCCCGACCGCGAACAATGCGAGCGCGCCGAGGCCGAACGTCACGGCGGGACCGACCCACGCCGGGCGCGCCTTCTCCGGCGCCGGAGCCGCGGCGGGCGCCGCGGCCGCGGGCTTCGGCGGCGCCGCCGAGATCTTCGGCGGAGGCGGCGGCCACGTGATCTCGCCGTCCTTCACGACGGTCGCGCCGCGAATGACCTCGTCGTCCATGTCGACGACGACGTTGCCGTCCTTGCCGGGGCACATCTCCGTCAGCAAGTGGCGCAGGTTCGTCGCGTACATCTGGCTCGACTGCCCCGGCAGCCGGCTCGGAAGATCCGTATAGCCGATGATCGTGACGCCCGAGTGCTCGATGACCTTCCCCGGCTCCGTGAGCTCGCAGTTGCCGCCCTGCTCGGCCGCAAGGTCGACGATCACGCTGCCCGGCTTCATCGACTCGACCATGTCGCGCGTAATCAGCTTCGGCGCGGGGCGGCCGGGAATCAGCGCCGTCGTGACGATGATATCGACGTCCTTCGCCTGCTCGCGGAAGAGCGCCATCTCGGCTGCGATGAACTCGGGGCTCATGACCTTCGCGTAGCCGCCGACGCCCTCGCCCTCTTCCTCGAAGTCGAGCATCAGGAACTCGGCGTCCATGCTCTCGACCTGCTCCTTGACCGCAGGCCGCGTATCGAACGCGCGGACGACCGCGCCCATGCCCTTCGCCGTGCCGATCGCGGAGAGCCCCGCGACGCCGGCGCCGATCACGAGCACCTTCGCGGGCGGCACCTTCCCGGCGGCGGTAATCTGCCCCATGAAGAAGCGCCCAAAGTGCTGCGCCGCCTCGACGATCGCACGGTAGCCCGCGATGTTCGCCATCGAGCTCAGCGCATCGAGCTTCTGCGCGCGAGAGATCCGCGGGATGCTCTCGACGGCGAGCGCGGTCACCCGCTTCGCCGCGAGCCGCTCGAGCAGCGCGCCGTTCTGAGCCGGCGCAAGGAACGCGACGAGGATCTGCCCCGCACGCATCCGCTCGACCTCATCGTCGGTCGGAGCACGCACCTTGAGGACGATGTCGGCCGTCGACCAGACAGTTTCCGCGCTCGCGGCAATGTCCGCGCCCGCCGACCGGTAGGCATCGTCGGAGAAGCTCGCCTCGGCGCCGGCGCCCGCCTCGACGGTCACCGAAAAGCCGAGCTTCACGAGCTGTCCGACGGCCTCCGGCGTCGTCGCAACGCGTCGCTCGCCGGGGGTGACTTCCTTCGGGACCCCGATCCTCATGCGCATCCTCCGCTTCGTTATCGTTAGTTCTTCCGGCCGGGTCTATCCGCGTCCTTGCGGCGGCCGGACGCAGCCGACGCGCAGATTACCCCAAAAGCCCGTCCGATGGTGTCGACTATCGCTCGAAGCCGGTGCCGACAATGCCGGTAGCGCCGCCGCCGCGGAGTCGATCGGGTACACTGGTGCGCCGATGCGAAAGCACGCTGCAACGATGCCGGGTCGAGGTGAGCTCCGCTTCCGGCCGCGATCCGCCGCTCGCCCGGTCGAGCGTCTTGCGGCCGCGTTACTCGCGCTGCTTGCCGCGTTCGCCGCCGCAGCGCAACGACCGGCGGAGCGGATCGAAGAGAGCGAGCCGATTCGGGTCGACTCGCCGCGACGGGAGCTGTTGAACAGCGAGCGCATCGAACGGCGCTTCGGCAGCTACGGTATCGACGTGCTCGAAAGCGGCGGCCGCTATCGCGTATCGAATCTCTACAGCGTCCACGACGGCGCCAAGGTCGGCCGCACGTTTGCGGTCGTCGCGTACCCCGCGCGGATCGATCCGAGCATTCGAGCAGAGCACGAGGAGATACTCGCCGGCGGCTCGATCGGCGCGGTCTTCGCGCGCAACGGCTGGACCGTCGAGAAGACGCATCTTTATTTCGGCGAGCTCCCCGCGACGACGAAAGTCGCAGCGCTCATGCGCGCCGACGAAGGCGCGCCGCTCGCCGTGCATGTCTATGTGCTGACGGTCGTCAGGGACGGAATGTCGTTCGACTATGCGACGATCGCCGAAGTGCACCACCCCGACTATCTGACGCGCGACGATCTGCCGCGGATCTACGGCGCGCCGGCCGCGTCCGACGCAGCCGATCCGTCCGTCCGAGCGATCTTGGACGAGACCGAAGCGCGAATGCGTTAGCCGCGCCCTTTCCCGCTCGCGGCGAAATCGTGCCAATAGCGCCACAAGGTCGCGACGACGAGCGCATGATCGACTTCGCCGGCGCACAGGAGCTCCGGCAGCCGCTCGCGCGGCACGAGCTCGACGACGGTGTGCTCGTTCGCGTCGTTGTGAATTTCCGCGACCCATTCGGCATCCTCGGCCGCGAACGCATGCAGGCGATTGCCGAATAGCGCCGGATTCGGATTCAGCGCGCTGAGCGGCCGGAGCGTCGCCGCCCGATAGCCGGTTTCCTCGAGCATCTCGCGTGCCGCAGCATCGAGCGGCGACTCGCCGTCGTCGACGATGCCGCCCGGAATCTCGAGCGTCACGTCGTCGGAGCCGTGCCGGTACTGCCGGATCATCACGATTTCCCCGGCGGCCGTGACCGGCACGACCTGCACCCAGTCGGCCGACAGGATGCGATAGAAGTCGTGCTCGCCGCCGTCCATCGGAGAGCGCGACCACGCGCGCTCGACGCCGAACACGCGGCAGTCCGCGATCTGCTGACGGCGGACTATCGACCAGCGCTTGACCCGGCTCATCCCCACGAGCCGATCAGTCGAAGGGGTGCTGGCGAACGATCACCGAGTCGCGGCCCGGCCCGGTCGAGATCATATGGACCGGAACCCCGACGAGCTCCTCGAGCCGCTCGATGTACCGCTTCGCCTCGACCGGCAGACGGTCGTAGTCGCGCACGTCCTGCGTCGTCCCCTGCCAGCCGGGCAAGGTCTCGTAGATCGGCTCACACTCGGCGAATCGATCGATCGCGAGCGGCAAGCTCGCAAGCTCCTCGCCGTCGAGCCTATAGCCGACGCAGACCTTGATCTCCTCGAGGCCGTCGAGCACGTCGAGCTTCGTGACACAGAGGCCCGTCAGGCTGTTCGTAAACGCGATCCGTTTCAGGAGCAGCGCATCGAACCAGCCGCAGCGGCGCGGCCGCCCGGTCGTCGAGCCGAACTCGGCACCGATCGTCGCGAGGTGCTTGCCGGTCGCGTCGCCGAGCTCCGTCGGGAACGGGCCTGCGCCGACACGCGTCGTGTAGGCCTTCACGATGCCGAGGACGTAGTGGATGCTCCTCGGCCCGATCCCCGCGCCGGTCAGCGCTCCGCCCGCGGTCGTGTTCGACGACGTGACGAACGGGTACGTGCCGAGATCGACGTCGAGCATCGCGCCCTGCGCGCCCTCGAACAGCACATTGCGGCCTTGCTCGCAAAGTCCGCGCAGAATCTCCGGGACGTCCGCGACGAGCGGCCGGAACCTTTCGGCGTGCGCGAGAAGCGCGTCGAGCTCTTTCGCGGAATCGACGGTCTCGGAGCCGAAGTAGTTCTTCAACATGAAGTTGTGAAAATCGAGCAGCCGCCCGAGCTTCTCCTCGAGCGCCTTCGGCGCGAAGAGGTCGCCGACTCGCAACGCGCGCCTCGCGACCTTGTCCTCGTACGCCGGCCCGATTCCGCGGCCGGTCGTGCCGATCGCGAGTGCACCGCTCGCCTGCTCGCGGGCCTTGTCGAGCGCAACGTGCGACGAAAGGATCAGCGGGCATGCCGGGGATACGCGTAGACGCTCCGCAACCGGCACGCCTCGCGCGACGAGGCCGTCCATCTCTGCGGCGAGCGCCTCGAGCGATACGACGACGCCGTTGCCGATCAGGCTGAGCACGCCGGCACGCAGAATGCCGGACGGTATCAGGTGCAGCACGGTCTTCTCGCCGTCGATCACCAAGGTGTGCCCGGCATTGTGGCCCCCCTGGAAACGCACCACGGCGTGCGCGCGCTCGGCCAGCCCGTCGACGATCGCGCCCTTGCCCTCGTCACCCCACTGGGTGCCGATCACGACCACATTGCGACCCACGTTATCCTCGCACGATGAACAACAGCAGAAGACCGCTGATGACGACCACCAGCCCGAAGGAGCGAAGCTGACCGTCGTTCAGTCCGGCCAGGGATGCGAGCCCCCTTCGCCACGCCTGCGGCGACGCGAACGGGAACAGGCCCTCGAGTATCAGGTAAAACGCGAGGCCCGCAAAAAGATCCGCCCAGGCCACAGCCTCAGCCTCCCGAATCGTGAAACGCCAGTGCTAAAGAATTACTCGGCCGCGACCGTTTTCACGCCGAGGTCGTTCTGAAGGAACCTGAAAAAATCGCTGTCGGGCTCGAGGACGAGAATGTCGCCCTCGCCGCCGATCGACTCGCGATACGCGAGCATACTGCGATAGAACCGGTAAAACTCGGGATCCTTGCTGTACGCGCGGGCGTAAATCTCGGTCGCGCGCGCATCGCCGTCGCCGCGGATGCGCTCGGCCTCGCGGTACGCTTCCGCGAGGATCACTGAGCGCTGCCGCTCGGCGTCCGCTTGGATCCGCTCCGACTCCTCGTCGCCCTCCGCGCGAAGCTGAGCCGCGACCCGCTGTCGCTCCTGACGCATTCGCTGGTAGACCGAATCCGTGACCTCGTCGGACAGCTCGATGCGCTTCACGCGGACGTCGACGATCTGCATGCCGAGCTCCGGCGAGCGCTGCTGCGCCTCGATGAGCATTGCGTCCATCAGCTCCGAGCGGTCGGCCGACACGACCTCCTGAACGGTCCGTCGGCTGATCGCGGCCTTGATGCCTTCCTTGACGATCGCCGACAGCCGCTGCCATGCGGCATCCTCGTCGCCGCGAACGGAGCGGTAATACTGAGCCGGATCCGAGATGCGCCACGTGACGAAGTAATCGACGATCAGATTCTTCTTCTCGCCCGTCAGGAATCGCTCCTCCGACATCTCGTGGTTCAGCACGCGCTTCGGCATCCGCAAGATCGTGTTGACCAGCGGCAGCTTGAAGTGCAGGCCCGGCTCGTAATCGGCCTTTACGATCTCGCCGAACTGGAGCTTCAGAACATGCTCGCGCTGATCGACGGTGAAGACGGACATGCGTACGACGATGGCCGCGAGCACGACGGCGATCAGCAAGCCATTCAACTTGGAGCTCATCAGCGTCTCCTCAGCGTGTCGTCCGCTCACGCGCGTTCGAGCGTGGAGCAGGCGCGCTCGTGATCGGCGCCGGCACGGTAGACGGCTCGCTTTGCGTCGTCCTGCGCTGGCGCTGCTGTATCAGCTGGTCGAGGGGCAGGTAGAGCAGATTGTTGCCGCCCTCGGTATTGACCAGCACCTTCGTCGACGACGCGAGGATCTCCTCGAGCGTCTCGAGATAGATGCGCTGGCGCGTGATCGCGGGCGCCTTCTGATACTCCGCAACGATGCGGCTGAAGCGATCCGCCTCGCCTTCCGCGTTCGCGATCACTTGCTGGCGGTACGCCTCGGCCTCCTCTCGTTGACGCGCAGCGGCGCCGCGCGCACGCGGCAAGATCCGATTGCGGTACTCCTCCGCGCTCAAGATAGCCCGCTCGCGATCCTCGCGCGCCTTGACGGCATCCTGCACGGCGTCCTCGACCTCGCGCGGGAAGTTCGCCTCTTGCAGGTTCACCTGGAACACGGTGATCCCTGTGCCGTACGCGTCGAGCGTGCGCTGCAGCAAATCGTGCGTCTGGGCCGCGACCTCGGCGCGCCCCTCGGTCAGGATGAAGTCGAGATCGTTCTTGCCGATCACCTCGCGGATCGCGCTCGCGGTCACGTTCCGCAACGTCTCCTCGGGGGAACGAACGTTGAACAGATAATCCTCGGGATTCGTGCGCCGATACTGGACGATGAGGTCGACGTTCACGATGTTCTCGTCGCGGGTCAGCATGCTGCCCTGGTACGGCCACGTCTCCGTGCGCTGCGTGTTGATCTTCTCGACGGCCTCTATCGGCCACGGAAGATGCCAGCGCAGGCCCGGCTGCGTCGTCGCCCGATACTCGCCGAAGCGCAGCACGATCCCGCGCTCCGCGGCGTCCACCTTATAGAAGCCGCTGAGGAGCCAGCCGCACACGACCACGACGAGCGCGGCAGCGAGGAGCGCGGCGCCCGCGGCCGCCGGGCCGCCGTCGCCGCCGCGTCCCGCACGCCGGCCGCCGAACAGGCCGGCGAGCTTGCGTTGGAAATCCTTGACGATTGCATCGAGGTCGGCCGGCCCTTTGCCGCCCGGCCGCCACGGATTGCCCTTGTCTCCGTCGTCCCAAGCCATCGTCTTACGCCTTCCGACTTACGTCGGCTCCCGACAAACCCTCACGGCGGCACAGCTCGTTCCAGCGGCCCGCCGTCAGCTCGATCGTCAATGTCCAACCCCCGGACGGGTCTGGCTCCTCCGCCCGCACAGCGTGCCAATCGAAAAGCTTTGCGCGAACCCGGCTCTGCTCGGGACGGAGCTTCACCCGGCCGGCGACGCGGTCACCGAAAGTCTGCTGCCGAATCGCCTCGCGCAGCTCTTCGAGGCCCTCGCCGGTCACGGCCGAGACGCAGACCGCGGATTCCGCGCGGTCCCGCAGGTCGCGGAACGTCTCGTCCGGAGCCAAGTCGACCTTATTGTACACTTGGAGGCGCGGCACCTCTCCGGCACCGATCTCCGTCAGCACCGTCTGCACCTGACGCATGCGGTCCGCGTGATGCGGGTCGCTCGCGTCGATCACGTGCAGCAGCAGCGCCGCGTCGCGCGCCTCCGCCAGGGTCGCCTTGAACGCGGCGACGAGCTCGTGCGGCAGGTCGCGCACGAACCCGACCGTGTCCGCGAGCAGCACCTCGTCCCCGCCGCCGAGCGACATGCGCCTTACGGTCGGGTCGAGGGTTGCGAACAGCTGATCCTTCGCCTCGAGCTTCGCCCCGGTCAGCGCGTTGAACAGCGTCGTCTTGCCCGCGTTCGTGTAGCCAACGAGCGCGACGGTCGGCAACTCCGACCGCAAGCGCTCCTTGCGGCCCGTCTCACGCTGCCGCTCGACCCGTTCGAGCCGCTCCTTCAGGAGCCGGATGCGCTTGCCGAGCAGCCGGCGGTCAGTCTCGAGCTGCGTCTCGCCCGGGCCCCGGAGGCCGATACCGCCCTTCTGCCGCTCGAGGTGCGTCCAGCCCCGAACCAGCCGCGTCGACAGGTGCTCGAGCTGTGCGAGCTCGACCTGCAGCTTGCCTTCGAAGCTCGCCGCCCGCTGCGCGAAGATGTCGAGGATCAGCCCGTTGCGGTCGAGCACGCGCGCCTTGAGCTCGCGCTCGAGGTTGCGCTCCTGGCTCGGCGACAACGCGCGATTCACGAGCACGAGCTCCGCGCCGGTCTCCTCGACGAGCTGCCGGAGCTCTTCGACCTTACCGGAGCCGAGGAAAAAACGGGGATCGGGCCGGGCGCGCTGGGTTGTCATCGAGCCGACGACCTGTGCGCCTGCCGAATCGGCCAACGCCGCAAACTCGTCGATCTCGTCGGCTTCGCACGGCCGGCCGTAACCGATGTGAACTAGGAGAGATCGCTCGCCCGTACGGGGACGTTCAAGCAAATAGTGCTCCCTGCCGTGATACACGGCCGAGTCTCTCGTCCCGCAAGCTCGCTGCGCAGGGCCCGTCGGGCAAGGTGCGGCGATCGAGCCGCGACGAGCGCGCATCGGTGATCTCGCTCACCGCTCGTGCGGCAAGCCACGGGCAGCCGGCCCGGCCCGAAGGCATCGCCGGGGAATCGAGCAACGAGCTTGCGGGACGAGACACTGCGTTAGTCGTCGGAGTCATCGTTGTCCGCGGCCGGCAGACGCACGTTGCGGGCGGGCACGACGGTCGAGATCGCATGCTTGTAGACCATCTGGCTGACGGAGTTGCGCAGCAGCACCACGAACTGATCGAAAGAATCGATCTGGCCTTGCAGCTTGATCCCGTTCACGAGATAAATCGAAACAGGAACCTTCTCCTTCCGCAGCGCGTTGAGAAACGGATCTTGCAACGACTGACCTTTCGCCATGAACGTCTCCTTTATTCTTAGGTGTTGTCGAGATCAGGCCCGAAGTTCGACCCGCACGAATACGCGCATTTCGAAATTTCGTTCCGCTATTGATCCCACGGGCGGAACAAAACGCTAGTCCCACAAACGGCGAATGTTAGCACAATTGCGCCCGTCCAAGGGCTACCGGCACTCCGAGCCGACGCGCTCGAGCAACAGATCGGCGAGCCCGGGCGAGAACGCATCGAACGTCTCCACGCCGGGCTCGGAGCGCAGCCACGTCATCTGGCGCTTCGCGAGCTGACGGGTGGCCGCAATCGCCTTCTGGCGCGCGACGGACCAATCATACCGCCTCTCGAGGTAGGCCCATATCTGGCGGTAGCCGACCGCCCTCATCGACGGCATGTCCGCATGGAGATCCCCGCGCGACATCAGATTCTCGACTTCTTTCACTAGACCAGCTTCGACCATCTCGTCGAAGCGGCGTTCAATTCGTTCGGCGAGCCGAGCCCGGTCCGGGGGTACGACGGCGAGCATCAGGATCGGCTCGTTCGGGCCGCCGCGCATCGAGGCTTCGGCCGCCTCCCGGTGCAGATGCGTCAATGGCCGGCCGGACAGCAGGTATACCTCGAGCGCGCGCTGGATCCGCTGCCTGTCGTTCGGCGCGATGCGCGCGGCGGCCTCCGGATCGACCGCGGCAAGACGCGCATGCAGCGCCGGCCAGCCGAGCGCGTCCGCTTCCCGATCGAGCTGCGCGCGCAGCTCGGCATCCGCCTCGGGCAACGGCGCGAGGCCGCGGCGGAGCGCGCGCAAGTAAAGCAAGGTTCCGCCGACGAGAAGCGGCAGCTTGCCGCGCGCTGCAGTCGCATCGATCGCCGCGCTCGCGTCGGCGAGGAAACGTCCTGCAGAGTAGGTGTCCGCCGCATCGACGATGTCGATCAGGTGATGCGGAACCGCGGCGCGCAGCTCGGGGCTCGGCTTCGCGGTGCCGATGTCCATGCCGCGATAGACCATCGCCGAATCGACGCTGATGATCTCGAGCGGGATCGACTTCGCGAGCTCGAGCGCGAGATCCGTCTTGCCGCACGCGGTCGGCCCCGTGAGGCAGACCGCGCGATAACGCTGCGCGGGCACGCTCATTGTCCCCGGAGAAACAGGCGATCGAGCTCGGATAACGTGATCCGCGTCCACGTCGGGCGGCCGTGGTTGCACTGGTCGATGCGTTCCGTACGCTCCATCTCGCGCAGCAGTGCATTCATCTCGGCGAGCTCGAGCCGGCGGTTTGCGTGCACGGCCGAATGACAAGCCATCGTCGCGAGCAGCTCGTCGACGCGTGCATCGATGCGCTCGAAGCCGCCGCCGCTCGCGAGATCGCTGAGCACGTCGCGCAGCAGCTGCGCGACGTCGCCGCCGTCGAGCAGCTGCGGGATTGCAGCGACCTGCACGTCCTCCAGACCGCGGCGTACGACGACGAGCCCGAGCCGCGCGAGGTCCTCTGCGTGCGTCTCGGCGAGATCCGCCTCGCCCGCCGCGACCTTCACGTCGACGGGCACGAGCAGCGGCCGCGGCTTCAGGCGATCCTCCCGGTAAGAGCGCTTCATCCGCTCGTAGGTGATGCGCTCGTGCGCGGCGTGCATGTCGACGATGATCAGGCCGTCGCGATTCTCGGCGAGCACATAGATCCCGGAGAGCTGCGCGAGCGCGAAGCCGAGCGGCGGCACGCCATCGCGCGCTTCGGGCAACGGGCGCTGCGGCGTCTGCGCATGGCCGTGGCGCGCATGGTCGGGACGCGCATGGCCATGACGGAGCTCGTGCGCCGAATGAGCGTCGCCGGCGAAGTCGGCACCGCTTGCGCTTCCGATGAAGGGCTCGCCGTCCGCGACACCGGCGCGAGGCGTCTCGGCATACGCGTCGACGGGCGCATCGGCATGTTCGTTCGCGTCAGCCGGCGCGTGGAGCTGCTCGTACAGCGCCCACTGCTCCGGCGTCCGAGAATCCCTGACCGGAGCGCGCAATGCGGTCGGCGGCGCTGCGCTCGCGTGCGCTTCGTCGAGCGAGCGCGCGAGCGCGCGCTCGATCGTGCGGAACACGAAGTCGTGCACGAGCCGCGAGTCGCGAAAGCGGATCTCGAGCTTCGCCGGATGGGCGTTCACGTCGACGCGCCGCGGATCGAGCGCGAGGAAGAGCACGAACGCCGGGTGGCGCGACTGATAGAGCACGTCCTGATAGCCGAGCCGGACCGCATGCCGCAGCAGCTTGTCGCGGACGAAGCGGCCGTTCACGAACGTGTACTGCATGTCCGGCTGCGAGCGCGAGAACGTCGGCGCCGCGAGCCAGCCGCGCAGCGCGATCCCTTCGATCTCGTGCTCGACGTGGCGCGCGCTGTCGAGGAACTCGCGCCCGCAAAGTTCTGCGATCCGCGTCTCCTCGCCGGCGCGATCGCGCGCGGCGGGCAGAGCGAGCACGACTTTGCGATCGCGCTTCAGCCGGAACTCGACGTTGAAATGCCCGAGCGCGAGGCTGCGCACGAACGCGTCGACGTGCCCGGCTTCCGTGCGGCCGGTGCGCATGAACTTGCGCCGCGCTGGCGTATTGTAGAAGAGATCGCGAACCTCGACCGTCGTGCCGCGCGGATGCGCGGCGGGACGTACGTCGCCGACCGCGCCGCCGTCGACCGCGATCCGAAAGCCGCTGTCCGCGGCGGCCGTGCGAGACGTCAGCACGAGCCGGGAGACCGAGCCGATACTCGGCAGCGCCTCGCCGCGAAACCCCATCGATACGAGCGCCTCGAGGTCGTCCAGGCTTGCGATCTTGCTCGTCGCGTGCCGAGACACTGCGAGCGGCAGTTCGTCGGGCTCGATCCCGCAGCCGTCGTCCGTGACGCGGATCAGCCGGCAGCCGCCGTCCTCGATCTCGACCTCGATCCGGCGCGCGCCGGCGTCGAGCGCGTTCTCGACGAGCTCCTTGACGACGGACGCGGGCCGCTCGACGACTTCACCGGCGGCGATCTGGTCGATCAGCTGAGAAGGCAGGATACGAATGGCCACGGCGCGCATTGTAGGGGACGCCGCCGAAAATTCGTGCCAGGCACGATTTATCGCGAAATGCGTGCCTGGCACGAATTATCCGAAAAAGCGTGCCAGGCACGCTTTTCTCGGAAAAGTGTGCCTGGCACGATTCTTTTAGCCGGTCGGGATCGTCAGCACCTGGCCGACGCGAATCACGTCCGACTTCAGGCTGTTCGAGCGCCGCAGCGCGGGCAGGCTGACGTTGTAGCGCTCGGCGATCTTCGACAACGTGTCGCCGCGGCTGATCACGTGCTGGACCGGGACGATGACCCGATCGCCCGGATTCTGCGCGAGGTACGCGTCGGGCGGCGCGTGCGTCTGGAAATAATCGAGGATGCCGGCATAGAGCGCGCGCGCGAGCTGCGCCTGATAGTTCGCATCGTCGAGCGCCGCTTCCTGGTTCGGGTTCGAAATGTATGCCGTCTCGACGAGGACGGACGGAACCTCCGGCTGCTTCAGCACGAGGAACTGCCCGCGCTGCACCTGACGCTTGCGCATCGCAGTGACCGTGCCGAGGCGATCGATCAACCGCTCGCCGGCGGCCGTGCTCGCGCTGATCGCCGCGTTTTGCGACAGATCGAGCAGCACGCGCTGCAGCACCGGATCCTTGTCCGCGAGCGACACGCCGCCGATCGTATCCGCCGCGTTCTCGCGCGCCGCGAGCCGCCGGGCGACCTCGTCGCTCGCGCCCTTCTCGGACAGCACGTACACCGTCGCGCCGAGCGCGCTCGCGTCGCGGTACGCGTCGGCGTGAATCGAAACGAACAGGTCCGCCTTCGCCTCGCGCGCAATCTCGCGGCGCCGGTTCAGAGGGACGTAGTAATCGCCGTCACGGGTCAGCAGCGGACGGATGCCGGGCTGCTTGTCGAGCTCGGCCGCGAGCCGCTTCGAGATCGCGAGCACGACGTCCTTCTCGCGGACGCCCCGCCGCCCGCTCGCGCCCGGATCCTCGCCGCCGTGCCCGGGATCGATGACGACGACGAGGTCCCGCCCGCGCGCCGGCACGGCCGCGGCCGGCGCCGCCGTGCGCCGCACGACCGGTGCGGCCGTCCCCGGCTCGAGGTCGATCACGAGACGATGACCGTACTGCTCGCTCGGCGGCAGCAGGAAGCTCTTCGGCTGCACGGACTGCTTGAGGTCGAGCACGACCCGCAGCTCGCCGCCCGGGCGCTCGCCGGTCCGAATCATCGACACGAACCCCTTCGGCTCCGGCAGCACGAGCGCGCGCCGTGCCGACGTGCCCTGCAGGTCGATCACGATCCGGTGCGGATTCATCAGCGAGAACACGCGGTGCTCGGCCGGCGACGACAGGTCGAGGACGACACGCGTCGCCTCGGGCCCCGACCAGACCCGGACACCCTCCACTTCGGCCGCGCTGACCGCGAGCGGCAATACGATCGACGCGAGCCACGCGGCGAACGTAGCGAAGCCCCGGATGTGCACGCTTGCCTCCCTTGCGGACTGTTATTGCTTGTTAGCGACGTTCTAGCGGCTTTTCTCCCGTTTTGCAATATGAATGAGTAAATTAGCTGGCCTAGCTAGAAAAAGGTTCAGCTGTTCGCGACCAGCGCAGCGGCGGCGCGACCCCTATCCGTACGCCCGTGCACGCTGAGCCGGCGGGCGGTCGGGCCCGCGATCTCGAGCGCAAGCTCGAGGTCGGCGAGCGCCTCGAGCGCCGCGGAGCGCTCCGGCCACTCGACGAGCAGCCAGGTTGCGGGCTCCGCGAGCCAGTCCCGGAGCCCGAGGTTGTCGAGCTCCGTATCGTCCGCGAGCCGGTAGAGGTCGAGGTGCACGACGGTGAGGTCGGACTCCGGGATCGGATAATGCTCGACGAGCGTGTACGTCGGCGACGGCACGCGGGCCTGGTACCCGAGCCCCCGCAGCATCGCCCGCACCCACGTCGTCTTGCCGCTGCCGAGATCGCCGCCGAACGCGACGACGAGCGGCCGTATTCGCGCTTCGGCCCAGCGCCGCGCGGTCTCGGCCGCGGCCCGGATCAGCGCGTCCTCGCTGTCGAACAGGCGTGCCGCAGCCGTGCTGCTCGAGCCTTCCGAACCCACGCTGCCAGGGCCGCCGCTCGGCGTCACCGCGGATTCGCCCTGCGGCGCAGAGCCGGCAACAGGTCGCTCGCGATCAGGCCCCTCTCGCCGCCTTCGGCGGCCGCATCGTCGCCCGAGAGCGCGTGCAGCAGCACGCCGACCCGCGCGGCGAGCGGCAGATCCCGCAGCTGCGCCGCGAGACCGCCGAGCACGCCGGACAGCACGTCGCCCGTCCCGCCGGTACCCATGCCCGGATTCCCGTAATCGCAGACTGCGACGTCGACGTCGCCGGCAGCGCCGGACGCCCCGGCGCCCTCCCCGCCCGCCGCGCCGCGAGTGCCGACGAGCGTGCACGCGCCCTTCAGCACGACGGTCGCCGAGAACTTCGCGGCGAGCTCGCGCACGGCCCCGAGGCGGTCCGCCTGCACGTCGCCGATAGTGCGGCCGAGCAGCCGCGACGCCTCGCCGGGATGCGGCGTCAGCACGGCGCGGCCGAGGCTCCGCGGCTCCTCCGCGAGCAGGTTCAACCCGTCCGCATCGACGATCAGCGGCCGCTCGCTCGCAAGCACGTGTCGGAATAGCGCCCGCGCCCAATCCGAGCGCCCGAGCCCCGGGCCGATCACGACGACGTCGGCGATCTCGAGCAGCGGATCGAGCTCCGCGGCCGCGTCGACGGCGCGGCACATCAGCTCCGGCCGCCCGGCCATCACCGGTACGACGCTGTCGCGGTACGTCGCGACGTAGACGAGCCCGGCGCCGACCCGCAGCGCCGCCTCGGCGGCAAGCCGGATCGCGCCGGGCATGCCCGGACCGCCGCCGACGAGCAGCACGCGGCCGTTCGAGCCCTTGTGCGCCGACCGCGGCCGTCGCGGCAGCGCGCGCTCGACGACGTCCGGGCGCAGCCGCTCGAGCGCGACCGGCACAGCGGAAAAGATGTCCGGCGGCAACATCAGATCGGAGAACTCGAGCGCGCCCCGATAATCGGGCGCTTCGCCGAGAAACAGACCTTGCTTCAGGCCGACGAACGTGACCGTCACGTCGGCGCGCACCGCGACATTCATGACGCGTCCCGTGTCCGCGTCGAGCCCGGACGGCACGTCGAGCGCGAGGATCGGCGCGCCGGCGGTGTTCAACGCGTCGATCGCCGCCGCAAAGGCGCCTTCGACGGGCCGGTCGAGGCCCGTGCCGAGCAGCGCGTCGACGATCACGTCCGGCTCGAAACCGTCGCGCCGGCCCGGCGCGAACGGAACGATCTCGACGCCCGCATCCCGGCATGCCTCCCAGGCCGTCTTCGCGTCGCCGCGCAGCCGCTCCGGCGGCACGACGGTTTCGACGTGCACGGCGTATCCGGCCGCGCGCGCGAGCCGCGCGACGACATAGCCGTCGCCCGCGTTGTTTCCGGCCCCGCAGAACACGCCGATCCTATGCGCCTCCGGCCAGTACGACTCGAGCACGGCGAGCGCGGCGCTGCCCGCCCGGCACATCAGCTCGTAGCCTTCGATGCCGCGCTCGTCGATCGCGACGCGATCGAACGCGCGGACCTGCGCGGCGGTATAGACGGCGGCCGGGAGTGTGTCGCGACTGCGTTGCACCGCGTCATTATACTTGGGGCTCATCCCGCACCGGCGCGTCCCGCCGCGCAGCTCGCTGATGCCGCCTCGATCGCTTTCCGCCGCCGAGCTCGAAACGCTCGTGAACGATATCCGCGAGCACGCGGCCGAGCTCGGCTTCGCGAAGGTCGGCATCAGCGGAATCGATCTCGCCGACGACGAGGCGAAGCTCGCGCGCTGGCTCGAGCTCGGCCGTCACGGCGAGCTCGAGTACATGGCCCGCCACGGCATGAAGCGCGCTCGGCCGGCCGAGCTCGTGCCGGGCACCCTGCGCGTGATCTCGGCACGGATGGACTATTGGCCCGCGGACGCCGCGGATGCGCTCGAGACGCTCGGCGACGGCAAGCGCGCGTACATCTCCCGCTACGCGCTCGGCCGCGATTATCACAAGGTGCTGCGCAAGCGCCTGCAGAAGCTCGCCGAGCGGATCGAGGCGCGGATCGGGCCGTTCGGCTATCGCATCTTCACCGACAGCGCCCCGGTGCTCGAGAAGGCGCTCGCCCGCAATGCCGGGCTCGGCTGGATCGGCAAGCACACGAACCTGATCGACCGCTCGTCCGGCTCGTACTTTTTCCTCGGAGAGATTTTCACGGATCTGCCGCTCCCGGAGGACGCGCCGGCGACCGCGCACTGCGGCACGTGCACCGCGTGTCTCGACGTGTGCCCGACGGGCGCGATCGTCGCGCCGTACGAGGTCGACGCGCGGCGCTGCATCTCGTACCTGACGATCGAGCTGCGCGGCTCGATTCCGGAAGCGCTGCGGCCCGGAATCGGCAACCGGATCTTCGGCTGCGACGACTGCCAGCTCTTCTGCCCGTGGAACAAGTTCGCGCGTCCGGCGGAGCTCGAGGATTTCGCGCCGCGTCACGGCCTCGATTCCGCGAGCCTCGTCGAGCTGTTCCGCTGGACGGAGGACGAGTGGTCGCGGCGTACGGAAGGCAGCGCGATTCGCCGGGCGGGCTACGAGGGCTGGCTGCGCAACATCGCGGTCGCGTTAGGCAACGCGCCGGCCGATCCCGAGATCGATGCGGCGCTCGCCGAGCGCGCCGACCACCCGTCGCCGCTCGTCAGGGAGCACGTGCGCTGGGCGCTCGAGCGGCGCAACGCAGCGGCGCCGCGCGAGGATCGACTCGACGATCAACGTAAGGATCGAGTCAGGGATCGACTCAAGGGCTCGTATTGTCGATAAGACGCGCGCGGCCGAGCCGCGCCGCACCGAGCACGATCAGGTCGTTCGCGCTCGTGCCGGCAGGCGGTTTCGCGAGATCCGCGGCCATCCGGATCTCGACGTAGTCCGGCTCGAAGCCGGCAGCGCGCAGCGATTCGACCGCGTCGCGCTCGAGCGCGGCATGATCCGTCGCGCCATCGACGAGCCTCTCGCGCACGTGCTCGAGCGCCGCGTGCAGCGCCGGTGCTCTCGCACGCTCGTTTGCGGTCAGATAGCGGTTGCGCGAGCTCATCGCGAGACCGTCGGGCTCGCGCACCGTCGCGCCGGACACGATCCGCACCGGGATGCGCAGATCCGCGACCATCCGCTCGAGCAGCACGAGCTGCTGGTAATCCTTGCGCCCGAGGACGACGACGTCCGGCCCGACGATGTTCAGCAGCCGGCAAACGACGGTCGCGACGCCGTTGAAGTGACCCGGCCGGCTTGCACCGCACAGCTCGTCGGCGAGCGGCGGCAGAACGAGGCGAATCGCATCCGCGGTTCCGAACGGATAGATCTCGCGCTCGTCCGGCACGAACAACAGATCGACCGTGCCTTCCGCGATGAGTTTCGCGCGGTCCTCGTCGAACGTGCGCGGATAGTGCTCGAAGTCCTCGCCCGCGCCGAACTGCGTCGGATTCACGAAGATCGACATCGCCACGCGATCCGCGACCTTGCGCGCGAGCCGCGTGAGGTGCAGGTGCCCGTCGTGCAGGTTGCCCATCGTCGGCACGAGCGCGACCGTCTGATGAGCGTCATGCCAGCAGCGCACGTGCTCGCGGACGTCGTGCGCCGAGGATACGGTCTGGAAGCTCAATACGTGCCCTCGTTGGCAGCCGGGAATGCCCGCCGCGAACTGTCGTCAGCCTATCGCTTCCGCGGTCGGATTGAAGTAGTGCCGGCCGTGACGGATGCGCTGAATCATCTGCAGCAGCTGCTGATAATCCGACTCGCGGTGGATCGGGTCGATCGACGCCGCGTTGACGATCAACAGCGGCGCCGCGTTGAAGTCGTAGAAGAACTTGGCGTAGGCCTCGCCGAGCCGCTCGAGGTAATCGGCATCGATCGATTGCTCGTAGGCGATGCCGCGCGACGCGACTCGGCGCAACAGCACGTTCGCGGGCGCCTGCAGGTAGACGACGAGATCCGGCTTCGGCGGATCGAGATCGAGGGTCGCGGCCACCTGCTCGTAGAGCCGCAGCTCGTTCGGATCGAGCGTGAGCTCGGCAAAGAGGCGGTCCTTGTCGATCAAGAAATCCGCGATGCGCACCGGCGAGAACATGTCGGCCTGGCGGATCTGCTCGATCTGCCGCGCGCGCTGGAACAGGAAGAACAGCTGGGTCGGCAGCGCCGCATGTTTCCGGTTCGAATAGAAGCGCTCGAGAAACGGATTCTCGTCGGCCTGCTCGAGGATCAGCTCGCTCTCGAAGCTCTCGGCGAGCCGTTTCGCAAGGCTCGTCTTGCCTACGCCGATCGGCCCTTCGATGACGATGAAGCGCGGTCCGTCGACCGGGATGACGCCTTGGGTTTCGCTCATGATCCGGTTGGAAGGACCCCTTGGTCCCGACGCGACTTTAACGGATTAGGGTGCGGAGCGGGGAATCAGGCGGCGTCGATGCTCGCCGCGGAGCGCCGTCGGCCGCCCCGGCGGCGGCGTCCCTGGCGGCGGCGCTTGCCCTCGCCGAACGCGTCGCGCCGCTCCTCGGGCGACATCTCCTGAACCCGGGTCCAGAACTCCGCGATCTCCGGGTCCACCTCGCCGCACCGCGCGCGCAGCACGAGGAAGTCGTAGGCCGCGCGGAACCGCTTGTGCTCGAGCAGCTTCGCGGCGCGCGAGCCCTTGCGGTTCTCGAAGCGCGGCTGCATCGCGATCATTTCCTTCATCGGCCCGCTGAAGCGCTTCGGCAGCGTCGTGTTCCGTTGCTGCTCGCCGACCACGCGGTGCGCCGCTTCGACCAGCGCGAGCACCGGACCGAAGCGCTCGCCTTCGAGCTGCTTCGCGAGCGCGCGGATCGGCGGCCAAAGGAACACGGCGTATAGGAACGTCGGCGTCACGGGCTTGTCTTCCCGAACGCGCTGATCGGTATTCGCGAGGCCGAGCCGGATGAACTCGAGGCCGGCCTCGCCTTCCGGGCCTTCGAGCGCGGCCGCGGTCTGCGGAAACAGATATTGGAACAGCCCGTACTGGCGAAGCAGCTCGAACGAGTCGAGCGCCGACCCCGAATGAAACAGCTTCAGGACTTCGTCGAAGAGGCGGGCCGGGGGCACGTCGGCGAGCAGCCCGGCGAGCCGCGGAATCGGCTCGCCGGTCTCAGGCGCGATCGTGAAACCGAGCTTCGCCGCAAGCCGAACCGCGCGCAACATCCGAACCGGATCTTCCCGGTAGCGCGTTTCCGGATCCCCGATCAGGCGCAGCGTGCGATTTTCGATGTCCTCGAGGCCGGTCGTGTAATCCCAAAGGGTGAAGTCGGCGATGTTGTAGTAGAGCGCGTTGACGGTGAAGTCGCGCCGCCAGATATCCTCGTCGATGGTCCCGTAAACGTTGTCGCGCAGAATTCGGCCCGACTCGTCATGCAGCCGATCGTCGTCCTGCCCGTTGCCGCCGGTCGCGCGGAACGTCGCGACCTCAACGATGTCCCGCCCGAAGCGCACGTGCGCGAGGCGAAAGCGGCGGCCGATCAGCCGGCAGTTGCGGAACAGCCGATCCACGTCCTCCGGCAGCGCATCGGTGACGACGTCGAAATCCTTCGGGTGACGCCCCAGCAGCAAATCGCGCACCCCCCCTCCCACGACGAACGCCGAGTAGCCGGCGTTCTTGAGCCGGTACAGAACCTTCAACGCGTTGCTGGAGATATTTGCCCGGCTGATCGGATGCTCGGCACGCGGAATGATCTTTGGGCGGGGCCGGGGTTGGGTGTCGGTCGAGTTCAAAAAGCTTCCGTGTATTTAACCTCGTTGAGAACCTCGCTATCATAGCAGCCCTCGCCGAGCCTAGGCACCCAGCGCTCCCTTCGTCTAGCGGTCTAGGACGCCGCCCTCTCAAGGCGGAAACACGAGTTCGAGTCTCGTAGGGAGCGCCAATCTTTTCCGTAACCTTACCCTCAACAGCCTCCGCCGCACGGAGCATTTGAAGCGGCCCGACCCGGTGTTCGCAGCACCGAGCCGAGCCTAATCGCAATGCGCAATCCCCATGGAAGTGCGCATCCTGCGACCGAAACCGTGGAGCCGACCTTAGCGCCGGCTCTTATCTGCGTGACAAACTCCTCATCAGGAGGAGGTCCGCAATGACGAAGTGGCTACTGATATGGGTACTTGGTCAGGGAGCGACTGCCGCATCGCTCCCCGACGGGCAACTGTTCAACGATCAGGCATCGTGCGATGCCGCCGCGAAGATTGTGAATGACCTTCGGAGTGGAGGCGGTATCGGTGGGCAGCCGATCTACGTTCAGGCCCGGTGTATCGAAATCCCGGTCACTGCTGATTCGCAAGACCGTTGAGCAGCGAATCGAGAGGCAGCACTCCCTGAGCGGCCCCGATTGCGACCATCGCACCTTCTGGCGTAGCAGCCCCCTCAGCCGGAGGAGGCGTCGCGAGTGCGGCGTCGATTGCCTGACCCACCGGCGGCCAAATGGGATCGAGTTCATTCCATCACGCTAATGAGCAGCCCGATCGCCTGTTGCCAATGGGAAGGTTCATTGTCCGCCTCCTCGCGGCCTCGAGGCCCTGTTCTCCCGGATCTGTCGCCAGACGTCACGGAAGATGCCACCCATGTCCCGTTCCTCGATCAACCGCTGATTGCCCTCTGGCTTTCCCGGCTGAGGCAGGACAGGTCCGGCGACGGCTCAGCTTCGCCCCGGTCCGGAGCCTGAGGACTGCTAGAGGACCGACGGGCGTAGCCGGTGCCGCGCCGAAGCAGCGCGACATCGTGTATCGTGAGGGGGATACCACCGCGCCCGCTGCCTGCCCCGGCCTGACACGGTAACCGGCATCAGGCGGTCATGCTGCTGATGAACCAGGCGATTTCACTCAGGTTCGCCGGCTCAGCTTTCCATTGCCTTCGGCGAGGATGAAGTCGCACTTCTTGCGGTACACCCAAGTGGAGGAATTCGGAGTGTTCGACGCGCCTGGGGCACTGGACCGCTATACAGCGGGTGTTCATTCGACGTAGCGTCTTACGCTACACTCACGTGCGCCGGATCACGGACTGTGAGCCCGCAATCCGGAATGATTACTCCTGCTTAGGAGAGCAGAATGACCGAGTACGCAGACGGCAATGAGCACACCGTTGAGCGCCTGCGCCGGTTCGGCGACGAGGCCGCCTCAGCGAACCGCCTCGAACTTCTCAAGGCCATCGAGGAGACATTGGATGCGCTCGCCCTCGAGCGACGCCGAGTTTCCACGCTCATCGATAATGGCGAAATGCTCATCGAGTCGATCACCAAGTCCTCGACTATGGTGTTCGATCAGGACGGTGAACTTACTCAGCAGCTTGAGAGGATCGAGAGGGGTTTGCGCGAAGAATCCATCCCCACTCTGATCGCAAAACGCAATGCTGCCTACGCTGATCCGCAGATCCGTGGCGACTACTGCGACGGTATTGTTAGTGCGTACGACGAGCTCATCTCTAGGATGGAGAAGCTTCACGATACGACCGTCAACCTCCGTTGGGCCGTGATGGAGCACGATGCCGACCTGGAGAAGCCGATTGGTGACGAATTTCAGTCGCCAGCCGATCTTCTTCGATCCATTCTCGGTTGAGTGCCGCCAAGTATCCGGGCATTTCGGAGGCTTCCGCGCTTCGATAGAGCGCTTAAGAAGCTCCCCGAGGAACGCCACGACCAACTGAAAGAACTACTACAAGATCTCTTGCTTCCCGCAATCCCGAATGGCCGCCACGTGAAGCTTATGAGCGGCATTCCGAAGAGGGACGGCGATATTTGGGAAGCGCGCCTAGACCGCAAATTTCGGCTGACATTCCACATGGACGGGGATGTAGCTGTCCTACGGAATATCGGACCGCACGACATTCTGAATGATCCTTAGGCGTCGTTTCCGCTACCTCTGAACCGCCAGTTGTGCTTCTCGCCCATGCGATGAGATCCGAATGTCCCGGCGACGTGTCTTCGTGGACGAACACTCACCGGAGAGACGGGGCCGAGGACGATCTCGCTATCGCCGATCGGGGTCACGCTGATCAAGCGAATTGGCACGCGCGAAGCTACGGCAAGGCGCCGTACAAGGCGCAAGCGTTCTCAAGTCGTACGACGAGGCCGTGAAGGCCGCACGGCGATGATTTGCTGCTTAGGATGCCGGCATGTCCGATCGACCGCTCACGGTCGCTGGGGCGTGCCAGGAATGCCCCGAGAAACTCGAGAGCGATGGTCGGAAGGAACCGCATACGATTCGCGCCTCCGGTTCAGTCGACACGTTTATTCGCATCCGATAGCGAAGGTTCGGCTTAACAAGGTCAGAGCGCGACGATGATGAAATGGCGCAACGAACTGCCGTGCGGACCGGCCACGCAGGATTCAAGGCGGAATCACGAGTTCGAGTCTCGTAGGGAGCGCCACTTTCCCCCGGAAGCGGGATTCGTGAACCCGATCGCGTCGAGCGTGAGGCCGATGCCGTAGCATCGAGAACGCTCGCGCGCACCTGACGAATACGCACCGGCGAGCCGCTCGTGGTGCGCCGTGACAGCATCGTGGTTGGGGGCCATGGCGAACGTTCAGCCGAAATTCACGAGCCGCTTCGACGACGACGCCGACTTCGCGGCGAGCTTCGTGCTGAACCGCACGGACGTCGACGATGCGCTCGCCGCCTCGTCGTCGAGCGACGCGCCGCCCCCGCCCGAAACCGCCCATCGCTCGAAAAAGATCGTGTACGCGGCCGCGGCAGTCGCCCTTCTCGTTGCCGTCGGCCTGCTGTGGCTCATGCAATAGCGCGGCGGCGGTCGAACCGTGTGCTCGACCGATTCCCGAACCGGCAGGTCGGACCGTTCGCCTTGGACCGGCCGCTCGAACCGATTTCTCGAGCGCCTAGCGGCCGATTTCTCGAGCGTCTAGCGGCTGATCAGAACTGTTTCGTGATGCCGACCGCGGCGCGCCTTCGCCGATACGTCGCGATCGACACGTCCGAGTCGTTGTCCGCGCTCGACACGCTCGCGTTCGCGAGCCACCCTCCGGGCAGGATCCGGGTCACCTCCAACGCGAGCTCCGCAAGCTCCTCGTCCCGCGGCTCGGCGAGCCGCGTGTAACGGCTGTCGCGCCACACGGCCTCGACGTCGATCAGCCAGCTCGGCCCCAAATCGCGGCGATAGCGCACGGTCCACCTGCTGCGACGCGGCGACACGGCCGCCGCCTCGCGGTCGTTGCGCTCGATTCCGCGGCCGAGCGTAAGCCGTCCCCGCTCCCCGTGCCGGTCGAGCCGCACCTCGAGAAGCGCGCGCTCCCCGGCGAAGAACGCGTACTCGGGATCGCCTTCGTCGACGTCGTCGTGAATGTAGCGAAACTCGACCCGCATGCCGGGCGCGATCGCCCGCGAAGCGCGCACGCCGAGACCGACGCGCCGGTCGAGCACGTCGCCGTCGATCGTCGTCCACCCGAGCTGCGGACCGGCTTCCCCTCGCCAGCTGCCGAGCGTCCACTCGTACGGGGTCGAGATGTGCAGCACGGATTGATCGAATATCGACGCTTCGGGATATTGAATAGAGTAAACGTTCGCATCGAATCGAAACGCCGACGCGGCCACCGGCCGGCTGAAGAACCCCCACAGCTCGACGAACCGGCTCTCGGTCGATTGCCCGTCGGGCAGCGAGATCTCGTCCGCGAGAAGGAGAACGTTGTCGTCATACCCGAGCCGACCGTCGACGATCGCGAGCCATTCGTCTTTCGTCGCCTGCTCGATCTCGGCCTCGGCATCGAGGCCGAGCTGCCGGGACGCGAGATGCCGGATCGTCTCGTCGCTGGTGCTGTCGAGCGCGGCCTGAAAGTGCCGCTCTGCGCGAGCGCGGTCGTCCATCTGCAGGGCTACGAGACCGAGGTTGTACTCGGCGAGGCCGCGCATCGCCGGGTAGCGCTCGGCAATCACGGCGAACGCTTTCCGCGCTGCGGGGTAAAGCCCGAGCTTGTAGCGGCACACACCGATGTTGTAGTGCACGGCGGGAGTATCGAGACCCGCGGCGAGCGCGGCCTCGAAGTGCTCGAGCGCTCGCGAATAGTCCTCGGCCGCGAAAGCCGCCGTGCCCGCCGCGAACGCGTCGCTCGGGGATTCGGGCTCGTTCTGCGCGTACGCGGTCCCGCAACGAATCAGCGCGAGCGCCGCAAGCGCGGCGAGCGAATATGCCTTCCGCATTTCGAATGCGCCCCCCATGCTCGGCACGTCCTCGACGGCGCAGTCTACCGCGATGCCGCGCGCATGCGTCGCGGTCACCATTTTGCGACACGTCGAGCCCGGGCCCCGTGTGCAGACGGAGGGTCTGGGTCCGGGCCGGCGCGGTCGAGGCCGTCGCGGCGAAATTCCGGGAACCGGAAGCTGCGACGATCGTGTTATTGATTGAAAGGCTCAATAACTTCAGACAACAAGAGCGGGTCGGGCACGATCCCCTCCCCCGGGGAACCCAAGGGGCTGGGTTCCTCGGGGGCGCCCGACCACCATCGCACGCTCGCGTCGCCCGCGGTCATCCCGTCGCCGTTTCCTTCTCGCCCGTGACGCAGTACACAGAACGGAATGCCCTCCCGCATTATGGTGAGCGTCCCGGGCTACTCAGCGAGCGATCTTTTTCGCGGCACGGCTCGATTCACCATTGCTCGACACGGGGGCACGTATGTTTGAGATCGGCAAGAAAGGCACGGACAAGGGGCAGACCACTATGACACGCGACGAACAGCCAAAGACGCACTCGACTCTCGCGGATCCCCCGAAGCGCCCGGCGAGCGGCGTTCGGGAGGTCGCGGTCATCGGTCCGTCGATCCGCATCGACGGCGACCTGCGCGGCGAGGAAGACCTTCTGATCGAGGGCGAGGTCAAGGGCACGGTTACGCTGAAGGACAATCGCCTGATGATCGGCAGCCAGGGCCGCGTGCGGGCGAATGTGTATGCGCACTCGATCGAAGTCGAGGGCCTGATGGAAGGCGATCTCTACGGCACCGAGCGCGTGAACGTGCACAAGAGCGCGCAGGTGAAGGGCAACATCGTGTGCCCGCGCGTCAGCGTCGAGGACGGCGCTCGCTTCAAGGGCACGATCGACATGGACGCGGAGTCCGTCGAAGCGGCGCTCGGCGCGAAGCGCAGCAGCGTCGCGTCGCTCGGCGGCGGGAACCGTCAGCAAGGTCAGCAGGGCTCGAAGCCCGAGGCCGTCGCGGCCGGCGGCGCGAAGGCCGAGGCGAGCTAAAGGAGCGATTCACGACACGGGGCCCTCGACACCGGGCCCCGCCGTCGTTCCGGATCGATGCGTTCCCGCGCCGCTCGGCGCAGCTGCCTGCAGAACGCGTCAACGCCGCCAGAACGCAGGCGTCAGCAGCACGAGAAACGTGAAGATCTCGAGCCTTCCGAGCAGCATCGAGAAGGCCATCAGCAACGTCGAATGATCGCTGAGCCCGGCGAACGTCACGCCGACCCCGCCTAGACCCGGCCCGAGATTGTTCAAGGACGTCGAAACGGCGCCGAACGCGGTGACCTGATCGACGCCGTCCAGCATCAGCACGACCATCAGCACGGCGAACACCGCGACATAGATCGTGAAAAAGCCCCAGATGCCGTCGATGATGCTCTCGGGCACGATGCGTCCGTCGACGCGCACGGAGTTCATCGAGCGCGGATGGATCAACCGGCGCACATGCACCGCGGCCTGCTTCGCAAGGATCACGGCCCTGATGACCTTGAGGCCGCCGGAGGTCGAGCCGGCGCTTCCCCCGATGAAGCTCGAGAAAATCATCAGCACGGGCAGCGCGAGCGGCCATAGCGAGAAGTTCGCCGTGGAGAAGCCCGTCGTCGTCGCCACGGACACGACCTGGAACGCGGCATAGCGCAGCGTCTCTAGCAGGCTCTCGTATTCGTTCGTCGTGTAGAGCACGGCCGCGACGAATAACGTGAGCGCGGCGACGATCAGCAGGAATACCCGCGTTTGCGTGTCTTGCGCGTAGAGCCGAAAGCGAAGCGCACGCCACGCGAGGAAATGCACGCTGAAGTTGATCGCTCCGAGCAGCATGAACGTCATCGCGATCAGCTCGATCAGCGCGCTGTCGAAATAGGCGATGCTCGCGTCGTGCGTCGAGTATCCGCCGGTCGCAACGGTCGCCATGCCGTGCGCGACGGCGTCGAATCCGTCCATGCCGGCGAGCCAGTAACACAGCGAGCAGACGACGGTGAAGGTCACGTAGAGCTCGGACAGCCGGCGCGCCGTTCGCGCGATGCGCGGCGTGACGCGCTCGTCTTTGAACGGCCCCGGCACCTCCGCGCGGTAAAGCTGCATGCCGCCGATGCCGAGCATCGGCAGCAGCGCGACGGACAGCACGACGACGCCGATGCCGCCGAGCCACTGCAGCTCCTGCCGATACAGCAGGATGGATTTCGACATCTGATCGAGCCCGGTCAGCACGGTCGCACCGGTCGTCGTGTACCCCGAAGCGGACTCGAAGAACGCATCGACGAACGACAGATCGGCGACGAGCATGAACGGCACGGCGCCGAGCACGCTCATCGCCGTCCACATCAGCGCGACGATCGCGAAAGCATCCCGCGTGCGAATCGTCGTTTCGCGCAAACGCATCGGCCACCACAGTGCGAGGCCGATCACGGCCGCGATCGCGAACGTCACCGAGAAGTGCACCGCTTCCCCGTCCGCATAGAACAGCGACACGGCGAGCGGCGGGATCAGCGTCGTGCTGAACAGCATGAACAGCACGCCGAGCGTGCGGATTGTGACGGTAAGCTTCAAGGACTACCCAAGAGCGTGCGGGCGACGGCCGCGCGTATTCTAGAGCAGCGGGCTCCGCCGCGCTCTGCGCGCCGCGCCCGACGAGGGCGCGCGCCGAGCGGCGCTCCGCGTTCCCTGCCCTGCTAACATGCTCGGCATCGACTGATGGACCCGAAGGGAGTCAACATGCGAACGACGACAGAACGCGTATCGCGCTTCGGCGCGGCGCTCGCGGCCGCCGGCGCCGGAGTGATCGTCGCGCTCGGTGCGCAACTCGCTTCCGCAGAGGAGAGCGCCACCGGCACGATCGAGCGGATCAAGGTTCATTCCCCTGCGATCGAAGGCAATCTGCAGGGCAACCCTGCCGAGCGCGACGTGCTCGTCTACCTGCCTCCGAGCTACGGCCAGGACGAGAGCCGGCGCTACCCGGTCGTGTATCAGTTGCACGGTTGGCTGCCCGGCGGCGAGGAATGGGCGCAGATGATCCGCCTGCAGGAGAGCAGCGATCAGGCGATCGCGTCCGGCGCGGCTCGCGAGATGATCATCGTCGTGCCCGACTCGTTGACGATCTTCGGCGGCAGCATGTACTCGACGTCGGTCACCAGCGGCGATTTCGAGAGCTTCATCGCGCACGACCTCGTCGCGGAGATCGATCGCCGCTACCGAACGATTCCGGAACGGCGCAGCCGCGGCCTCTCCGGGCATTCGATGGGCGGATACGGGACGTTGCGGATCGCGATGAAGCATCCGGAGCTTTACTCGAGCTTCTATGCGATGAGCGCGTGCTGCGTGGCGCCGTTCGAAGCACAGGGTCCCGCGCTCGAGCAGGCAGCGAGCATCGCTACCGTCGAGCAAGGCAAGGAGGCGCAGATCTTCGCCCGCGTTCAGCTCACGCAGGCCGCTGCCTGGTCGCCGAATCCGCAGAAGCCGCCGCTCTACTTCGACTTTCCGCTCGAGAACGGCGAGGTGAACGAGCTCGCGCTCGCGAAGTGGAACGCAAACGTTCCGCTCGTCATGATCGACCAGTACATCCCGAATCTTCGGCAGTTCGACGCGATCGCGCTCGACATCGGCCTTCAGGACGGCCTGCTCGATCAAAACCGCCAGCTATCGCAGGTGCTGAACGACTACGGCATCGAGCACAGCTTCGAAACCTACGAGGGCGACCATACGAATCGCGTCGCCGAGCGGTATGGGCAGCACGTGCTGCCGTTCTTCTCGCGAGTGCTCGACTTCGACTAGGCGTCGATCCGAGCCGCGGCGGCTCGCCCAGGCGGGCCGCCCGCAGCCGCGAAGCCGATCTATAGCGGCCGCTCGAGCCGGGTCAGCAGCATTGGCAACGAGACGGTCCGTGCCCCTCCGCGAGCACGCGGCCATCGCTGCCGAGAAGCGTGAGCCGCAGCGAGCGGCCGTCCTCGAGATGCAGCGTGCAGTCCGACGGACCCGCAATACCGTGCTTGTCGAGGTCATCGACGTCGAGTCGACCCTCTATACGGTGCAGGCCGGGCACCGGCATCCCGGACGGGGTCATCGCCTGGAAACGCCTGACCTCGTAGCGCACGTCCGCAAGCATACGATCGCGGACCGCGACGCGGCCGACGCCGACGTACTCCTCGATCAGCCGAAACGCACCTTCATCGGCAGCCGTGCTCAAGCCATCTCTCCGCGACGATCGTCAGGGGAAGCGAATGATAGCAGGCGCGTCCCCGCGGCGGATCTTCGCAGAGCGCGGACGCGCGGCAGCACGGTGCCCGGCGCCGTTCGAAGCGGCTAAGCCGGCTCTCGCTCGAGCACTCTTTCCTCGGTGACGAGGACGTCCATCGGGATGTCGTGCGGCTGAGGGTAGATCGTATCGAGCCGGCCGAGCTCGAAGCCGACGCCGATCGCGAACGGTCGAGGCGACAGGGACGCGAGCGTGCGGTCGTAATACCCGCCGCCGTAGCCCAACCGATAGCAATCGTCGTCCATGCCGACGAGCGGAACCAGCACGACATCGGGCTGCACGCGGTCTTGCTCCGCCGGTATCGGAATGCCCCAAACGCTCTGCCGCGTTAGCCGCGTGCTCGTCGTATAACGATGGAACTCGACCGGCGCATTCTTCTCGACGACGACCGGAAGTGCGGACGTGAATCCTCGCTCGAGCAGCGAGCGAACGAGCGGCCTCAAATCCGGCTCGCCGCGAATCGGCCAATAGAATCCCACACAGCACGGCGCGCCGTTCAACGCATCGAGCTCCGCCGCACGCGCCGCGATCGCTTCGCCCCGCTGCTGCCGCGCGGCGAGCGGCAGTGCGCGGCGCTCGTCGATCAAGCGCGCTCGCTGCTCCTTGCGCCAGCGCCTGACGTCGTTCCAATCGCGCATCCGCCGATTACACCACTCTGCATCGGCGACGCCTATCTCGGATTACCGCAACCATTTGATCGGGCGGGATAATCGATATCGTAGAGCTTGAAACTTCTTTGCAGAGACAGCTTCGGCCGAGGGCTATACTGGCCTCGGTTCGAAGGTTCTCCCCCTGTTGGAATCTTCAACCTCCCCCCTGAGAGCCCGACCCGGTCGGGCTCTTTTCTCTTCGGCGCTTCACGCAGACGCAGCCCCGCTCATGCTGTAGTATCGTGGAGCTTTGAAGTACCGAGTATCCGCGGGATGATCGTCAGATACCTCACCGCAACGGTCGGCGGCAGCCTGATCACGATTGCAATGCTTCTCGGCATGAATCAGATCGCCGAGAAGTTCAAGGAACGGGATCCTACTCGCTATTTCGGCATCGTGGATTTCGTCGCGCTGCCCGAGAACCGCCGGCCCACGCCGCCTCCGGCGCCGGCGACGCCGCCCGAGCGGCCGCGCATCGACGTGCGCGGATCCGGCGACCCGCGCCCGTCGGTGCAGCTGCCGAGCGTCATCGATTCGGAGCTCGTCAGGCCGCCGCCGCTGGTCCCGGAAGCCGATTCCGAACGCACGGGCCAAACCGAGACACGCGGGCGTTGAGCGCCGGATGAGCTTCGAGATCAAGCATGACAGCGACGCTGGCCGGTTCTATGCGGACATCGACGGCTCGATCGCGCATCTCGATTACGTTCGAGTCGACGAGCGTACGCTCGATCTCCGCCACACTTACGTGCCGGAGGCGCTGCGCGGCCGGGGTCTCGCCGGGCAGATCGTTCGGTTCGCATTGACCTACGCGCGGGAGAACAGCTTCAAGGTGATCCCGACGTGCAGCTATGTCGCGGCGACCCTACAGCGGGACCCTTCATACTCGGACATCGTCGTCAATTGACGACTTGTGGATAAAACGGTGGAAAAGCGTCGCGCCGAAATGAACGAGTGGCAACGTTTCCAATCACTGCAATCGCGCGCCGCACTATCATTTACTTATAAAACATAAACTTAGAAGCCTTTCTTAAACGACTTCTCGGGTTTCGCATTGCAATGCGGCTTCGGTGCACACCGCGCGGCGGCTGTGGACACCTGCACCGACCTTGCCTCGGAGCCGCCTCGAACGCCCCTTTAGCCCCCGATCTCAGTCCTTCAGCTTGCCTCTCCCGACGCGGAATCGACGTCGATCCCGGCTGCACGAAGCTGCTCGATCAGCCCGCCGAGGTGCCCGGCGTAGCGTCGCCAGCGGCCGACGTATCGGCCGTGCAGCGGCTCGCGTACCTGGACCGCGCTCGCGGTCGCAACCGGCGACCGGTTACGGTGAAACGCAAGGCAGGCCTCCTCCCAATCGAGCTCGAGGTAATCGAGCAGCCGCTCGGTCTCGCTGCGCGGCGCCGCGACCAGGCGCTCGTACTCGACCTCGTGCAGCCGCGGACCCAGCAGGCCGTGCCAATGCCGCATCAGCCGATCGAAATGGATGTAGTAGCGGCCGATATCCGCGAGGTCGTACGCGTAGCGGTAGTACGCGAAGCCGGTCGCGAAAAGTCGCCGGTAGCTCGCGACGCACGTGTCGAGCGGATTGCGGCGCACGCAGACGATCTTCGCCCGAGGCAGCGCCGCGGCAATCAGGCCGACGAAGAAGAAATTGAGCGGCATCTTGTCGACGAACCGCGGCGCCGCGCCGCGCAGCTCGCGCGTGCTGTCGACGTACCCGCGGCCGAGCGCCGTGAGATCGAGCTCGGGCACGGCCGCAAACAGTGCGGGGTCGAGCAGCTTGGGCGACGCGTGCCGCGCCGCGCGCTTCGCCTCGATCGCGAAGCTCGGCGGCTCGCCGACCGACGACACCTGCGAGTGACTCGTCAGGATGCGCTCGACGAGCGTCGTTCCGGTGCGCGGCATCCCGACGACGAAGATCGGCGACGCGTCCGGACAGCCTGGCCCCGCGCTCGCGAGCCAGCCCGCGTCGCAAACCGCGGTCGCGCGCTCGAACAGCGCACGGTCCATGGCGAAGTCGTAGCCGACCGCTGCGCGCTTGCGGCGTTTCCCGGCCGCCAGCTCCGCGAACGCGGCGGCGTAGTCGCCGAGCGCCTCGAGCTCGGTCGCGAGCGCGTGCCGCAGGTGCAGCTCTCCGTCGACGTCGCTGCCGACGGTCGTGAGCAGCTTGCGAAGCCGCTCGATGCGTCCGTTGTCGGGCGCGGCCGGACGCACCTCGGCCAGCACGCTGTACGCGCGGTAGAAGCGCGGATCGATCTCCACCGCGCGCTCGAACGCCGACGCCGCGCCGGCGAAGTCGCCGACGAAGCGCAGCGCGGTGCCGAGATTGTATTGGAAATCCGCGCGCCCGGGCTCGAGCGCCGTCGCGCGCCGGAACGCATCGGCCGCGCGCTCGTAGGCGCCGACGCGGGCGAGCACGACGCCGGCCGTGTCGAGCGTGAGCGCGTCTCGGGGCTCGAGCGCGAGCGCCTGCTCGGCCGCGTCGCGCGCGGCGCGATCGCGCTGCAGCATCGCGAGGCAGCGGGCATGCTGCGCGTGGTAGTCCGCACGGCCCGGCGCGAGCCGCAGCGCACGCGCGATCGCGTCGGCCGCGGTGCGGAAGTCGCCGAGGCCCGCGGCCGCAATCCCGAGAAGGAAATGGCCGTCGGCATGCTGCGGCTCGAGCCGCAGCATCTCTTCGCAGGCGCGCCGCACGCCTGCGAAGTCGCCGCGGTTCAGCCGGCGCTCGGCCTCGGAATGAAGATGCGCGACATTCGGCGGCTCGATGGGGGTGACGGCTCCGCGTTCAGTTCCCGAGGCTGTAGCGCAATTCTATACCGAACGTGCGCGGCCGAATGACGTCTCGGAAGTAGCGCCGCGATGCGATTCCGTTGATGTCGCGAATCATCAGCGAGCTTTCGCGCACCGCCGTCTCGGCGAACTTGTCGAACAGGTTGTCGGCGTAGAGCATCGCCGTCCAGCGATCCTTGCCGATGCCGATCGACGCGTTGTGCACGGTGTAGCCGCCGAGGACTTCGCCGCCGTTTCGCTGTCCGACCTTCGTCAGCACGCTGCTCGTGAACGTGAGCCCGTAGTCGAGATCGAGCCGCAGGCCGCCGGGCAGCATTCGATAGTAGTTCGCGTAGAAGCTGCCGTGATGCTCGGGCGTGCCCGCGAGACGGTCGCCCGCGAACGCGTCCATACGGTCGACGATACCCGGAGCATCGGAAGTGAGCTCCGCGTCCGCATAAGCGTACGACGCGACGAACGACCACGGACCGTTCGTGCGCGCGCTCGCGGAGAACTCGATGCCTCGCGACCGCGCGCTGCCGCCGTTCACGACGATCGGGTTGCCGCCGTTGATCGTGCGGCTCATCGTCTGAATGTCGTCCCAGTCGATATAGAACAGCGCGGCGCTGAGCGCGACGCGTCCGTCGCCGAGCGTGCTGCGCACGCCGAGCTCGTAGTTCTTGGTCCGATCCGGCTTGATCAGGATCTCGTCGGGCAACGCGCAGATCGCCTGCTCGTCCGCCTCCGTCCCGTCGCACTCCGCGAGCGCGTTCACGCCGCCGATCCGGTATCCCTCGCTGATCGTGAAGTACGTCAGCGTCGAATCGCCGACGTCGCGTGCGAGGCTCACCTTGCCGAGAAAGCCGTCGTCGTCGGCTTTGTTGATCTGCGGCGTCCCGAAGAGGTCGAGAAAAGGCAAGTCGGCCGATAGCGACTGCTGCGTCTCGTACTCGAAGAAGCGCCCGCCGGCCGTCGCGGCCCAGCGGTCCGCGAAGCGATACGTCACCTCGCCGAACAGCGCCTGCTCCTCGAGCCGGATGCTCGTCAGCTGCCGGTACTCGAGATCGCCCGTAGGCAACGTTGCGCCGTGGAACGCGGTATAGCCCGGCGCGAACTCCTCGCTGATCGCATCCCGTGCGTAATCGTTGTAGAAGACGCCGCCGATCCAGCTCCACGGTCCGCTGCCGGTCGAGACGAGCCGGATCTCCTGATTCACGCGCTCGTCGACTGCCCGCTCGCGCGTGTACGCCGTGAACGACGGAAACTCCTCGTAGCCCCACTGCTGATCGAGCAGGAAGTCCGTCTGGTCGCGCTGGCCGAGCTGCTTGTAATCGGAGAAGCCGGTCGCCGACGTGAGCTCGGCGAATCCGAGGTCGGCAACGACCTCGATGCTGAACAGCTGGTTCCTCTGATCGTTCGGCTCGAGAACCCGATGCGCCGACTCGTACCGCCCGGTGCCGAACGAGTGCCGGTGATTCGCCGAGCGGCCGCCCGCCTCCTGATCCTGGTAGTAGTAGTTGAACGTCGCCGCGAGGCGATCGGACGGCTGCATCAGCAACGAGACCCGGCCCGTCAGCGTCTGTTCCCAGTTCACGTCGCGCTGACCGCGCAGGTTCGCCGCAACGTCCGCAGGGTTCGAGAAATCGGGCTGCGGATTCGACACGCCCGGCTCGCGCACGAGATACGGGTAGTCGATGAAGCCGGGATCGTCGAGCCACGCGACCGACGTCCGCAGCGCGACCCGATCATCGACGAGCGGCATATTGACGGTGAGCCCGCCCTCGAAGCCGGCGCCGTCGCCATGCGAGATGTTGAACACGTCGCCTTGCAGGTCCAGCGAGAACCGGTCGAGATCCGGCGCATGCGGAATGTAGCGCACGGCGCCGCCCAAGGTTCCTGCGCCGTACAGCGTCCCCTGCGGTCCGATCAGCACCTCGACGCGCTCGATGTCGTGCAGCTTCAGATCCAGGAACAGCGGGATGTCGCCGACGTACGTCTGCACGCTGTCTCCGGACGAGTTCTCGAGAAACTCGCTCGCGTTCAGCGACGCGACGTTCAGGCCCCGAACGATCATCCGATTCGACGCACGGCCGCCCTGATCGACGACGGTCAGGCCAGGCACCCAGCGGCCGAGCTCGGCAAGATCGCTGATGCGCTGGCGCTCGAGCATCGTGCCGCTGATCGCAGTGATGTTGAACGGCAGGTCCTGCGTCGTCGTCTCGCGGCGCGACGCGGTGACGATGACCTCCTCCATCGGGCCCGAGTACTCGGCCGTCGCCGACGAGATCGCGCAGAGCGTGCCGATCGCGACCGCGACGGCCGCGGTCAGCGGACGGACTCGCACTTCGGAACTACGGACAATCGCATCGTCGTTCATGGTTGACCTGTCGTATCGCAAGCTTCTTTACGCGGAATCGCGCCGGCTGTGTAACACGGGCCCGAACGGCCCAACAACCAACCAGATCACGCCCGCTCCCGCCCCGGCGCCGAGGTGTGAACTGCTCGACATCCTAAGCGGCCCGAAGCGTCGACGGCGTCACGTAGCGGGCATTCGTCGGCCGCGCCGGACGGCTCGGGCTGGGAGCGCCCTGCGCAACCGTCGGTGACCCGGTAAACTTCCCGCCTTTCTCGGCAAAACAGGCAAAAACTTGAGCAACGCGGTGGAGCACGCGAGCACGGGACGGCCGGCACGGGTTGCGCGCAGGATTGCCGCGCTCGTTTACGACCTGATGCTGCTCGGCGCGATGCTCTTCATGTTCACGTTGGCCGTATTCATCGTCCGCGGCCGCGCCGTCGCACCGGGCACGCTGTGGTTCCAGCTGTGCCTCGCCGCGATCGTCGTCTGGTTCTTCACTTGGTTCTGGGTGCACGGCGGGCAGACGCTCGGCATGAAGGCCTGGCGCCTACGCGTCGTCGACATGCGGGGCGGCGCCGTCGGCTGGAGCAGCGCGCTGATACGGTTCGCCGCCGGTCTGCTCGCGGCGCTGCCGGCAGGGCTCGGACTGTGGTGGGCCGCGTTCGACCGGGACCGGCGTGCGTGGCACGACCGGATCTCCGGCACGCGAGTCGTGCACGAGGCACGAGCCTCAGCGCAGCCTCAGGAACGCGATCGAAGTGACGACGAGTAGCACCGCGGTCGGCGCCCAGGCAACGACCAGCGGGTCGAGGTCGAAGACCTCTCCGCTGCTTTGCAGCATCTGCGTCGCGACGTAATAGCCGAGGCCGATCACGAGCCCCGCGAGCAGACGTGCGCCCTTCCCCGCGGAGCGCAGGCCGCCGAACACGAACGGCAGACCGAGCACGGTCATCAGCAGAACCGACGCGATATTCGCGATGCGCGACCAGTACGCGATCTGGTAGCTGCTCGCATCGAGCTCGTTCTCCTCGAGATACGCGATGTAGCGGCGCAGCCCGGGCGTATCGAGCAGGTCTTGCCGCACGACGGCCAGTGCGAGCAGGTCCGTGCTGAGGTTCGTGCGCTGATGCGCGACGGGCTCGCGGGTGACCTCGACGCCCTGCTCGCCGAGGAAGCGCGTATCGGCGTAGTTCGTGAGTAGCCACTCCCCTTCCGCGCCGGGCTCGGCGGAGTCGGCCCGGCCGATACGCTCGAGCCGCCAGTCCGGAGTCAGGTCGAAGATATAGACCCCGCCGAAATCGAACTCGCCGCGTCCGCGCCGCAGATTCCAGATTCGATCGCCGCTCTTGAGCCACGTGGACTGCCCCGTCTCGATCATGTCCTCGTGCAGCGCGCGCATCCGCATCTCGCGCGCATAGGCGCCGAGCGACGGCGCGAGGGACTCGCCGAGCAGGACCATGACGACGAGCAACGCAAACCCCGCGAGCGACACGGCCCCGAGCAGCTGCAGGTTCGACACGCCGCTCGCGCGCATGACGATCAGCTCGCGGTGCACCGCGAGGTTGCCGAGGCTTAGCAGGGACCCGATCAATGCGGCCGGCGGCAGAATCTCGAAGACCGTGCGCGGCAGACGCAGCGCGACGTAGCTCAGCACTTCACGAAAGCCGTAGTCGTTCGTGCCGACGTCGTCGAGCTGACCGACGAGCTCGACGAAGGTCGTCACGGCGACGAGAACCGCGACCGTGACGGCGACCCCCTTCAGGACCTCGAGCGCGATGTAACGGGTCAGGCGCCGCATCAGCCCCCCTCGCCCGCGTTTCGCCCTTCGCCGCCGAGCTGCCGGTCTTGCTCCGCCACTTTCGGCGCCGACACGAACCAGCCGGCGTCCCTCGCGAGCATCGCGAGCGCGATCAGCGCCGCAACCGCATGGACCCACCAGAGCCCGACCCATTCGGGCACGACGCCCCGCTCGAGCCACACTCGGGCGATCGACAGGCTGTTCGCGTAGATGATGTAGATCAGGATCCCGAGGCCGACGCGCGAGTATCGGCCCTCCCGCGGCGAAGAGCGGCTCAACGGCACCGCGAGCATCGCGAGCACGAGCAGCGACAGCGGCGACGAGATGCGCCACTGCAGCTCGGCGGCGTCCCGCGGATCCCGTGACGCGAGCAGCGCGCTCGTCGGGCGCGTCTCGATCGGCGGCTCGTACTCGTCGTCCTCCTCGATGCGCACCGGGATGCCGTGCTCGGCGAAGTTCAGGATCCTGAAGCTCGCGTTTCCGGGCACGCCCTCGTAACGCGTGCCGTCGAAGAGAACGAACGACAGGAGCCCGGTCGCCTGGTCCTGCACGCGCTTGCCGTGCTCGGCGACGACGGCGACGACGGTCTCGTCGAGATGCTGCTGCGCGAAGACGCGGCCGAGCCGCTCGCCGTTCACGTCGCGCGCGTAGACGACCGTATTGCCCGAGTCGGGGCTTGCGAATTTCCCTGCCTCGATCGCCGAGATCGTCAGCGCCTCCTGCGCATCGAGCTTGATCTGCTCGATGCGGCGGCTCGCGGCCGGCGTCTCGACGAGCGCGAGCCAGCTCATCGCGCCCGCGAGCAACAAGGTCAGGAGCCCGATCGGACGAAGCAGCCTGCCGGGCCCGACGCCGCACGCTGCGAGCGCCGCCATCTCGGAATCGCGGTTGAGCCGCGCGAGCGCGAGCATGATGCCGAGGAAGAGCCCGATCGGCGCGAGCATCGTGACGTAGCTGAGCGACGTGAGGCCGAGGATCGGGAAGACCGCCTCCCGCGGCAGCGAGCCCGCCGCCGCGTCCCCGAGCACCTCGGCGAGCTGGTTGCTGAGGAGTATCAGGAACAGCACGCCGAGGACGACCGTCAGCGCTCCGACGCATTCGCGAAACACATAGCGGCTAACCAGGGTCACGCGGTTGTCCGTTTCCAGTCGCTTCGGAGGATCGAGTACACTAGCCGGCACCGTGGGCGCGGGCAACAACATCGATAACACGTGCGATAACACGTAACCGCCCTGCATACTCTCGATCTTCGACCAGCCCCGAGCAAAAGTCCGAGCAAAAGTCTTTGAGGAGCAAGGAATGGAGTTTCCCGTCAGAACCGGGATGCCGGCCGGGCAGCGCTCGGCCTGCGCAATTCTGCCCATCTTCGAGGAGCGGCTGCGCGGGGCCGCGAAGAGCGCGGACGAGGCGTCGAACGGCCTGATTCGCCGGCTCGTCCGCTCGGGGGATGCGTCCGCGAAGCTAGGCTCGACCTTGCTCGTGCCGAACACGAGCGGCAGCGGGCCGGACCGCTGGCTCCTCGTCGGCTGCGGCAAGGTCGACGAGTTCGATGCGCGCAAGCTCGCGAAGGCGCTCGCCGCAGCCGTCGGCGCGCTGCGGGACAAAGGTGTCAAGGACGCGATCAGCTACCTCGCATGGGAGCGTCCCGCATCGCTCGACGCCTACCGCGCGGCGAGGCTCACCGTCGAGACCGTGCGCGGCGCGACCTACCGCTTCGACGAGCTGAAGAGCAACGACGAGCGCAACGGCAAGCGGCTCGCCCGATTCGGGCTCGCTGTCGCCGACGCGGCGGACGTTCGCGACGCGAAGCGCGGCGCGGCCCATGGCGCGGCGATCGCGAACGGGATGGATCTCGCCCGCGACCTCGGCAACCGTCCGCCGAACGTCTGCACGCCGTCGCATCTCGCCGAAACCGCGAAGTCGCTCGCCGAGCGGCACGCGAAGCTCGGCGTCGAGGTCCTGAACGAGCGCCAGATCGAGAAGCTCGGCATGGGCGCGTTCTTGTCCGTCACCCGCGGCGCCGAGGAGCCGCCCCGGCTGATCGTGCTGCGCTATGACGGCGGCGCGAAAGGCGAGAAGCCCGTCGTCCTCTGCGGCAAGGGCATCACGTTCGACACCGGCGGCATCTCGCTGAAGCCGCCCGCGAAGATGGACGAGATGAAGTTCGACATGTGCGGCGCGGCCGGCGTGCTCGGCACCCTCGCCGCGATCGCCGAGCTCGATGCGCCCGTGAACGTCGTCGGCGTCATTCCCGCGGCCGAGAATATGCCGAGCGGCCGCGCGACCCGCCCCGGCGACATCGTGAAGAGCCTGTCGGGCAAGACGATCGAGATTCTGAACACCGACGCCGAAGGCCGGCTGATCCTCTGCGACGCGATGACGTACGCGAAGCGCTTCGAGCCGCGCTGCCTGATCGACGTCGCAACGTTGACCGGCGCATGCGTGATCGCGCTCGGCCACCTGCACACCGGGCTTTTCTCCAACGACGACGCGCTGGCCGACGCGCTGCTCGCCGCGTCCGCCCGATCGCTCGACAGCGCGTGGCGCTTGCCGGTCGACGACGAGTACGGCGAGTCGCTGAAGAGCAATTTCGCGGATTTCGCGAACGCGGGCAGCCGCGACGGCGGCGCCAGCGTCGCGGCGGCGTTCCTCGCGAAGTTCGTCGACGGGATACCGTGGGCGCATCTCGACATCGCCGGCGTCGCGTGGCGCGCCGACTCGAACAAGGGCGCGACCGGGCGTCCGGTGCCGCTGCTCGTCGACTTCCTGCTGAACACCGGCAACGGATGACGGAGATCGATTTCTACGTGCTCGACGCCGTCGGGCCGGACGCGGGCCTCGTGTTCGCGTGCCGACTCGCCGAGAAGGCCGTCGATCGCGGCCATCACGTGCTGATCCGCCCGCCGTCGCCGGCCGATGCGCGGCGGCTCGACGAGCTGCTCTGGACCTTCTCTCAAGGCAGCTTCCTGCCGCACAAGGTCGTCAGCGCCGCGGGCCCGGCGCCGCTCGAGCCGGTCCTGATCGACGACGGACCGGGACCGGCCGGCGAGCGGTGGGATTTGCTGATCAATCTCGGCCAGGACGTGCCCGAGTACTTCAGCCGCTACGCTCGGCTCGCCGAGGTCGTCGACGGCGACGAGGGCCGGCGGGCGCAGGGCCGGGAGCGTTTTCGCTACTACCGGGATCGCGGCTACTCGTTGCAGACGCGTAAAATTCGAGCCTGATGGCGAAGCCGCCCGAACCGCCCATTCCGGTGCTGACCGAGGTCGTATACGGCCTCGACGAAGAGGAATCGCCCGCGTATCCGACCGCCGCCGAGGCGCTCGTCGCCGAGCTGCAGACGCGCCTCGCGGCCGAGACGTTCGCGCTCGCGGAGGAGCTGATGCGCAGCGCGTTCGCGGAGATGGAGGCGCATCTGTTCGAGCAGATCTCGCGGCGCCTGCGCGAGCGGCTGCCCGACCTGATCGATTCGATCCTGCGCGAGCACCTCGGCGCCGAGGACGACCCGCCGCTGGCTTAGCGTCCCGTCGTAGCTGCTATTCTTGCCGGCTGAGCCGCGCGACGAACGGAACGTCGCCCGACGCGGCCGACGGCAGTCCCCGCGTCGGCCAGTCCAGGCACGGAGGAACGGAAGTTGAGCAAGGGATACCGCCCCGCCGAAGTCGAGATCGAGTCGAACCACTACGCCCGCTGGGAGCAGGCAGGCTATTTCGCTCCGTCCGGGCGGGGCGAGCCGTACTGCATCGTGATCCCGCCGCCGAACGTCACGGGCACGTTGCATATGGGGCATGCGTTCCAGCACACGATCATGGACGCCCTGACGCGCTGGCACCGAATGCTCGGCCGCAACGTGCTGTGGCAGCCCGGCACCGACCACGCCGGCATCGCGACGCAGATGGTCGTCGAGCGGCTGCTGAACGCCGAGGGCACGTCGCGGCGCGAGATCGGCCGCGAGCGGTTCGTCGAGCGCGTCTGGCAGTGGAAGGAGCGCTCCGGCGGCACGATCTCGATGCAGATGCGCCGGCTCGGCGCGTCCGTCGACTGGTCCCGCGACCGCTTCACGATGGACGAGGGCTTATCGAAGGCCGTCGCGGAAGTCTTCGTGCGCCTCTACGACGAGGGCCTGATCTACCGCGGCAAGCGGCTCGTGAACTGGGATCCGGTGCTGCACACCGCGCTGTCCGATCTCGAGGTGCTGTCGTCCGAGGAGAAGGGGCACCTGTGGCGCTTCCGCTATCCGCTCGCCGACGGGGACGGCTATCTCGTCGTCGCGACAACGCGTCCCGAGACGATGCTCGGCGATACGGCCGTCGCAGTGCATCCGGATGACGAGCGCTACAAGGCGCTGATCGGAAAAATGATCCGCCTGCCGCTGACTGATCGGCTGATTCCGGTCGTCGCCGACGAGTACGTCGATCCCGAGTTCGGCACCGGCTGCGTGAAGATCACGCCCGCGCACGACTTCAACGACTACGAGGTCGGCCAACGGCACGACCTGCCGCTGATCAACGTGTTCGACGAGAACGCCGTGCTGAACGACGCGGCGCCCGAAGCGTACCGGGGTCTCGATCGATTCGCCGCGCGCGAGCGCATCGTCGAGGACATGCGCGCGCAGGGGCTGCTCGACGGCATCGACGATCACGTGTCGATGATCCCGCGCGGCGATCGCAGCGGCGCGATCGTCGAGCCGTTCCTGACCGACCAGTGGTACGTGCGCGTGAAGCCGCTCGCCGAAGCCGCGATCGAGGTCGTCGAGCAGGGCCGCGTGCGCTTCGTGCCGGAGAACTGGTCGAAGACCTATTTCGACTGGATGCACAACATTCAGGACTGGTGCATCTCGCGGCAGCTGTGGTGGGGCCATCGGATTCCGGCCTGGTACGACGCCGACGGGCGCATTTACGTCGGCCGCGACGAGACGGACGTACGCGCGAAGCACGGCCTCGCGGCGGACGTGCCGCTCCGTCAGGACGAGGACGTGCTCGACACGTGGTTCTCGTCGGCGCTGTGGCCGTTCTCGACGCTCGGCTGGCCGGAGAAGACCGACGCGCTCGCGACGTGGTACCCGACGAACGTGCTCGTGACCGGCTTCGACATCATTTTCTTCTGGGTCGCCCGGATGATCATGATGGGCATGAAGTTCATGGGCGACGTGCCGTTCCGCGAGGTTTACATCCATGGCCTCGTCCGCGATCAGGAAGGCCAGAAGATGTCGAAGTCGAAGGGCAACATCCTCGACCCGCTCGACGTCGTCGACGGCATCGATCTCGAGAGCCTCGTCGCGAAGCGCACCGAGGGCCTGATGCAGCCGCATCTGAAATCGCGGATCGAGAAGGCGACGCGCAAGGAGTTCCCGAACGGGATTCCCGCGTTCGGCGCCGACGCGCTGCGCTTGACGTTCGCGTCGCTCGCGACGACCGGCCGCGACGTGCGCTTCGACCTCGGCCGCGTCGACGGCTATCACCGCTTCTGCAATAAGCTGTGGAACGCGTCGGGCTTCGTGCTGACGCATCTCGCCGAAGGCATGCCGGCCGGCGAGCGCACGCCGACGATTGCGGACCGCTGGATTCGCTCGCGTCTCGGCCGCGCGGTGCGCGCCGCGCACGACGCGGTCGCGGCCTACCGCTTCGACCTCGCGACGCAGGCGCTGTACGACTTCGCGTGGCACGAGTTCTGCGACTGGTACCTCGAGCTGACGAAGCCGATCCTGCAGGCGGACGATGCGGACCCGCGCGACGTCGCATCGACCCGGGCGACCCTTGCCGAGACGCTCGATGCGCTGCTGAAGCTGCTGCATCCGCTGATCCCGTTCGTGACCGAGGAGCTGTGGCTGAAGCTCGCCAAAGCGACCGGCGCGAAAGGCGAGACGATCATGCTCGAGCGGCTGCCCGGCCCTGACGACTACCCGCTCGACCAGGAGGCCGAGGAAGAGATGGAGTGGCTGCAGCGCTTCGTCGTCGGTATCCGCCAGATCCGCGGCGAGATGAACATCGGCCCGTCCCATCGGCTCACGGTGAAGCTCGCCGGCGCAAGCGCGGTCGACCGCGAGCGCGTGACACGCCACCGCAGCTATCTCGAGCGGCTCGCGATGCTCGCCGAAGTCTCGGAGGTCGAGTCCGCGTCGTCCGTGCGCGGCGCCGCGACCGCGCTGCTCGGCGACATGCAGATCCTCGTGCCGCTAGCGGGGCTGATCGACATCGGCGCCGAGCGCGAGCGGCTCGGCAAGCAGCTTGAGCGCGCCGGCGCGGACCTCGAGAAGTGCCGCCGCAAGCTCGACAACGAGTCGTTCGTCGCGAACGCACCGCCCGACGTCGTCGCGAAGGAGCGCGAGCGGGTCGCCGAGCTCGAGCAGCGCTCCGCGCGCCTGCGGCGTCAGATCGAGCTCCTGACCGAGCTCGAGTGACACGGCCTTCGCGAAAAATCGTGCCAGGCACGAATTTCCGGAAAATCGTGCCTGGCACGAATTTTCGAGTCGGTCACAGATCGAGCGCGGCAGGGTGTCGCGCACCGTCGCGTTGAGCGAACATGGCGGGCATGTCCACACCGTCCTTACGTCCGGCGCGCGTCGTCACCGACGCGGCGCCGCTGATCGATCGCGTCGTCGCTGCGCTCGACCGGATCATCGTCGGCAAGACGCCGCAGCTGCGGCTGTGCGTCGCGTGTCTGCTCGCGCGCGGGCATCTGCTGATCGACGACCTTCCCGGCGTCGGCAAGACGACGCTCGCGCACGCGCTCGCGCGCGCGCTCGGCCTCGAGTATCAGCGCGTGCAGTTCACGAGCGACCTGCTGCCCGCGGACGTGATCGGCGTTTCCGTGTTTAACCGGGAGACGGGCCGCTTCGAGTTCCACAAGGGCCCGCTTTTCTCGCAGGTCGTCCTCGCCGACGAGATCAATCGCGCGACGCCGAAGGCGCAAAGCGCGTTGCTCGAGGCGATGGAGGAGCGGCAGGTCACGGCGGACGGCGAGACGTACGCGCTGCCCGCGCCGTTCTTCGTGATCGGCACGCGTAACCCGTCGCATCAGATCGGCACGTTTCCGCTGCCCGAGTCTCAGCTCGACCGATTCCTGATGCGGATCGAGCTCGGCTACCCCGGCCCGGACGAGGAGCGTCAGCTGCTCGCCGGCGGCGACCGGCGCGCGCTCGTCGAGCAGCTCGAGCCCGTCCTGTCCGTCGACGCGGTGCTGCGGATCCAGGCGCTCGTCCCGCACGTGCATCTCGCCGAGCCGATCCTCGACTACGTGCAGGCCCTGATCGCCTATACGCGCACGTCGGGCGAATTCGTCACGGGGCTCTCGCCGCGCGCCGGCATCGCGCTGGTCCGCGCGGCCCAGGCCTGGGCGCTGATGCAGGGCCACGCAGGCGTCCACCCCGAGGACGTGCAGGCGGTTTTTCCGGGCATCGTCGCGCACCGCCTCGAGCCCGCCTCGAACAGTGTGCTCGCCGCCAATGGCTCGCCCGGCTTCGCGATCCTCGACGCGGTCCCGGTCCCCTGACGGCGCCGCGCAGCCGTCTCCGCGGGCGGCCGCAGGCGCCCGGGCCGCGCGCGGCCTGAAGCGGATCGGGCGCGGCGCGGCGCAACGCGCCCGCGTGCGGTTTGCCGCGTGGATCCGCCGGCGCCAAGGCGCCGATGCGGCCGTCGTCACGCTGCAGCGGCGACGCATCTATATCCTGCCGACCGGTCTTGGCATCGCATTCGGCGCGTTGCTGTTCGCGATGCTGCTCGGCTCGATGAACTACGCGACGAGCCTCGGGTTCGCGCTCACGTTCCTGCTGACGGGCCTCGCGCTCGTCGCGCTGCATGAGTGCCACAACAATCTGCTTGGCGTCGAGGTCCGCTATGTCGGCGCGCGCCCCGTGTTCGCCGGGGAGGACGCGCGCTTCCAGATCGCGCTGACCAACGCCGCGACGGCGACCCGCTACGAGCTCGAGCTCCGCTCGACCGACGCCGAGGCGGGCCCCGCCGATATCGCGCCCGGCCGCACGGTCGTCCTCGGCTTGCCGGTCCCGACCCGTCGGCGCGGCCGAGTGAGGCTTCCGCGGTTCTCCGTTGCGACGCGGCACCCGGCGAATCTGTGCCGCGCGTGGACGTACGTGCACATGAGCGCCGAATGCATCGTCTACCCGAGGCCGGCGCCGCCCGGAGCCGCGGCGCCGCTCGGCAGCGACGACAGCGCCGGCTCCGGCGCGGTCGACCATGCGGACGCCGATTTCGCGGGCCTGCGCAATGCCGTGCCCGGCGACCCGCCGCGCCGGATCGCGTGGAAAGCCTATGCACGCACCGACGAGCTGCTGCTGAAGCAGTTCGCGGGCGGCGAGCGGCGCGCCGAGCTCTTCGACTGGGACGCGCTCGCCGGCGTCGAGACCGAGCAGCGACTCTCCGTGCTCGCGCGCTGGTGCCTCGATGCCGCCGCGGCGGATCGGAGCTTCGGGCTCAAGCTCCCGTCCGAGATCGTTCCGATCGGCAGCGGCGAGCGGCATCTGCACCGTTGCCTGACCGTGCTTGCGCTCTACGGCGCGCCGGACGCCGAGGAAGCCGACGCATGAGCAGCGGCGTGCACGATCCGCTGACGCGCGGCAGGCTGCTGTGGTCCGCTGCAGTCGTCGTCGGCGCGAGCCTGCCGCATTGGGCCGTGCTCCCGCCGTGGGTCACGCTGCTCTTGATCGGCTGTGTGCTGTGGCGGCTCGAAGGGCACCGGATAGGCCTCCGGATTCCGGACAAGCGCACGCGCGTCCTGCTGACCGTGCTCGCGTTCGCTGCCGTCTTCGCGAGCTTCAGAACGATCAACGGCGTCGAGGCGGGCAGCGCGCTGCTCGTCGTGATGGTCGCGCTGAAGTTCCTCGAGGCCGCGAGCCACCGCGATCAGGTCGTGTTGACGATCATCGCGTACTTCGTCGTCTTCGCGAGCCTGATCGATCAGCAAAGCATTTTCATCGGCGGATACCTGATCGCGTTCGCTTTCCTGACGACCGCCGGGCTGCTGCAGCTCGGCCGGCGCGGAGCGCTGCGGCCGATGCGCGCCACGGCCGCGCTCGCGGGGCGCATGCTGCTGCAGGCGCTGCCGGTGATGATCGCGCTGTTCGTGCTGTTCCCGAGACTGTCGGGACCGCTGTGGGCGCTGCCGAACGATCCGTCCCGCGCGACGACCGGGCTGTCGGACCGGATGACGCCCGGCAACATCACCGAGCTCGCGCAGTCCGACGAGGTCGCGTTCCGCGTCGAGTTCACCGGCGAGCACCCGCCCGCGGACGCGCTCTACTGGCGCGGCCCGGTGCTGTCCGTGTTCGATGGACAGAGCTGGTCGCGCCGATTCGCTCCGGGCGAGCCCGAGCCGGGCGAGATCGAGTACGGCGGCGATCCGGTCGAGTACGAGGTCACGCTCGAACCGAACGGCCGCGGCTGGACGTTCGCGCTCGACATGCCGCGGGAATGGTCGGGCGTCGAGCGGATGACGATGACCAGCGATTATCAGCTCGTCGTCCGCTTCGGACGGGACACCGCGACGACGAGGCTCCACTATCGCGTCGTATCGCATCCGCGCTACCGCGCCGTCGACCGGCTCGCGGACTGGGAACGCGCGCAGCTCACGAGGCTGCCGCCGGACGGCAATGCGCGCACGCTCGCCCTCGTCCGCGGCTGGCTCGACCGCGGCCTCGACGCGGACGGCGTCGTTGCCGAGGCGCTGCGAATGTTTCGCGAGCAGCCGTTCCGCTACACGCTGACCCCGCCCCCGCTCGGCGACGACGCGGTCGACGAGTTCCTGTTCGAGACCCAAGCCGGCTTCTGCGGTCACTACGCGTCGGCGTTCGCCGTGATCATGCGCGCGGCCGGCGTGCCGGCCCGCGTCGTGACCGGCTATCAGGGCGGCGAGCTGAATGCGTTCCGCGAGCATTACACGGTGCGGCAGTCGGATGCGCACGCGTGGGTCGAGGTGTGGCTCGACGGCCGCGGCTGGGTTCGAGTCGACCCGACGGCGGCGGTCGCGCCGGAGCGAATCGAGCTCGGCGCCGCGGCGAGCGTCGGCGGAGGCTTCGCGGCGCGCAATTTCGGCTTCGTCCGCACCTTGCGCAACGCGTGGGATGCGCTCGACGCGTACTGGTACGGCTGGGTCATCGGCTACGCCGAGACGCGCCAGCGCATGCTGCTCGAGCGGCTCGGGCTCTCGTGGGCGACGCCGGCGATGCTGTCGGCAGTCGCGCTTGCGGTCGTCGCGCTGATCATCGCGGTGCTCGCGGGGTACTACGGTTTCGCACAGCGCGGGCGCAAGCGATCCGATCCGGCCGCGCGCGCGTTCGCAGTCTTCTGCCGCAAGCTCGCGCGCTGCGGCGTCGAGCCGCCGCGAGGCGGAGAAGCGCCGGCGACGTTCGCCGCGCGCGCCGCGAGCGCGCTGCCGGATTGCGCGGCCGCGATCCGACAAATCACGACGGCGTACGTTCGCGCTCGCTACGAGCCCGACGAGACCGGCGCCCGGCTCGAGCGCCTCGAGCGGCTCGTCGCGGCGTTCCGCCCGGTCAGACGCGGTGCTCGCGGGTCTCGCGGAACTCGATATCGGGCCAGCGCTCGCGCGTCAGGTTGAGGCTCACGGTCGACGGCGCGAGATAGACGAGCTCGCCCGCATAGTCCTCGGCGAGATGGCTGCCGAGGCGGCTCTTGAACTCGGCGAGCTTCGCGGGATCGTTGCAGTGCACCCAGCGCGCGGTCTGCACGTTCACGCCTTCGAATGCGCACTCGACCCGATACTCGTCCTTCAGGCGGAACGACGCGACGTCGAACTGCAGCGGCCCGACGGCGCCGAGAATCAGGTCGTTGCCGAGGAGCGGCTTGAAGAGCTGCGTCGCGCCCTCCTCGCAAAGCTGTGCGAGGCCCTTCTGCAGTGCCTTCAGCTTCAACGGATCCTTGAGCACGGCACGGCGGAAAAGCTCCGGCGCGAAGCTCGGAATGCCGGTGAACGCGAGCGTTTCGCCTTCGCTGAAGCTGTCGCCGATATTGATCGTGCCGTGGTTGTGCAGTCCGATGATGTCTCCCGCGTACGCCTCCTCGACGTGCTGGCGATCGGCCGCCATGAACGTGATCGCGTCCGCGACGCGCACCTCGCGGCCGAGGCGCACGTGATGCAGCTTCATGCCCGGCGTATATCTGCCCGAGCAGATGCGCATGAACGCGATCCGGTCGCGATGCGCAGGATCCATGTTCGCCTGGATCTTGAACACGAAGCCTGACAACGCAGGCTCGTACGGATCGACCGTCCGCGTTCGCGTCTCACGCGGCAACGGGCCCGGCGCGTACTCGACGAACGCGTCGAGCAGCTCGTTGACGCCGATGTTGTGGATCGCGGCGCCGCAGAAAACCGGCGTCTGCGCGCCGGCGAGATAGCGCTCCGGGTCGAACGTCGCGCTCGCGCCCCGGATCAGCTCGATCTCCTCGGCAAGCGCGTCCGCGCGGCCGCCGAGGCGCGCACGGGCCTCTGCGGAGTCGATGCCGTCGATCCGCTCCGTCTCGGGCATGCGCGTGCCGTCTCGGCTTTGATAGAGGTACAGCCGATCCTCGAGCAGATGGTAGACGCCGCGGAAATCGCGCCCCATCCCGATCGGCCACGTGACCGGCGCGCACTCGATCTTCAGCACCGTCTCGATCTCGTCGAGCAACTCGACGGGCTCGCGACCGTCTCGGTCGAACTTGTTGATGAAGCTCATGATCGGCGTCGTGCGCAGGCGGCACACCTCCATGAGCTTGATCGTGCGCGTCTCGACGCCCTTCGCCGCGTCGATGACCATCAGCGCGCTGTCGACCGCGGTCAAGGTCCGGTAGGTGTCTTCCGAGAAGTCCTCGTGGCCCGGCGTGTCGAGCAGATTCACGATGCGGCCGCCGTACGGGAACTGCATCACCGACGACGTCACCGAGATGCCGCGCTCCTGCTCGAGCTGCATCCAGTCCGACGTGGCGTGCCGGCGGGCTTTCCTGCCCTTCACCGCGCCCGCGAGCTGAATCGCGCCGCCGAACAGCAGAAACTTCTCGGTCAGCGTCGTCTTGCCCGCATCCGGATGCGAGATGATCGCGAACGTTCTGCGCTTCTCGATTTCGTGTCGTAAAGACTCGGACATGTTCTTTCCTGCGCGCGCCGCAGCGCGCGTCTTGCAAATAAGAGGGATCGAGGGTGCGGCCGCCGCAGCCGCGAGAGGGGCCGGCTCGCGATTCGCCGCCGGCCCGGTACGGCACCCGCCCGTTATCCCGCCTTCCGGCGGCCGCGTATCTTAGCGGATGGGAAGGGCCCGCGTGCGCTACGCGGCGCTAAGGCTCGGCGGGCGGCGTCGCGTCGGACGGCGCAACGTCTGACGATGGCGGGCGGTTCAGCATCGCGGCGAGAATCACCGCGTCCTCGCGTCCCCAGCGAGCCTGGTAATACGCGGGCCGAATGCCGATCTCCTCGAAGCCGACGGAGCGATAAAGCGCAATAGCGTGATGGTTCGACGGCCGAACCTCGAGAAAAACCTTGTCGACGCCGGAGTCGCGCGCTTTGTCGAGCAGCGTGCCGAGCAGCCGCCGGCCGTACCCGCGGCTCTGCGCGCGCGGGTGCACGCAGATGTTCAGCACGTGCGCCTCGGCGGCCGCGATCGACATGATGCTGTAGCCCGACACGATGCCGTCGATCTCGAGCACGATGCAGTAATACCCGGCGAGCAGACAGTCGCGGAAGATCCCGAGACTCCACGGGTAGTCGTACGCCGCCCGCTCCACCTCGGCGATCGCCTTGAGGTCCGTCGGCTGCATCATGCGAATTTGCGCATTCGGTTGTACGGCCGCGCTCATCCACTCGCCCCTTTCGTCAGCTGCTCGACGATGCCAGTAGCGGTACCAGCATGCAAAGGTCCTGCCAGCTCTTTGCCTTCGCGATCGGCGTACGCAGCAGATATGCGGGATGATAGGTCACGACCAGCGGCAGGCCGGTCGCCCCGTGGCGGTGCACGGCGCCGCGCAGGCGCCCGACCGGCTGATCGGTCCCGAGCAGCCGCTGCGCCGGAACGCGCCCGACCGCGAGCAGCACGCGCGGCCCGATCAGCGCGATTTGCCGGTCGAGGTACTCCGAGCACGCATCGGCCTCGTCCGGTCTCGGATCGCGGTTGTTCGGCGGGCGGCATTTCAGGATATTCGCGATGTAGACCTGATCGCGGGACAAGCCTATCGCACGGAGCATCTGATTCAGCAGGCGGCCGGCAGGGCCGACGAACGGCTCGCCCTGCCGATCCTCCTCCTCGCCCGGCGCCTCTCCGATCACGAGCAGCGACGCGTCCCGCCGACCGACGCCGAAGACCGTCTGCCTGCGGCTCCGGTGCAGCGCGCACTTCGTGCAATCGCGCACCTCGGCCTCGAGGGTCCGCCACGCGTCCGCCGGATCCTCGGCGACTCGCGCGACGGCAGCCGTGCGGATGGGCTCGTCGCCGGCGCCCGCGGCGGGTATCGGGCCAACCGGCTCCGCGGCCCGCGCCGAGGCGGTTTCGACGACCGGGTCGACGGCGACCGACGGGGCGGCCGGCTCGGCCGCGGAGCGTGCCGTGCAGATTCGGCCGCCGCGCAGCGCATAGACCGGGATGCCGATCTCGGCGAGATACCGCAGCCGGACGGAGCTCATTCGACGCTCGGCTCCTGGCGCACCCGTCTGCGCCGCAACAGCCACATGACGGGCCCGGACGACGCGTAGATCACGAACAGCAGGAACACGACGAGCTCCGGCTCGATCGCGATCACGATGATCACGAGCGGAATCAACAGCAGCTTGCCGAACCGAACCCGCTGTCCGGGGCCGATGTCCTTGAAACTCAGATAGCTGAAACGGGACATCATCAAGAGCCCCGCGGTCGCCGTGATCGCGATGCCGGCGACGAGCGCAACCAGCCCGTCGATACCGTACGACGTGCTGAGCCAAACCATCGACGCGACGCCCGCAGCGGCGGACGGGCTCGGCAGCCCTTGGAAGTAGCGCCGATCGAGCATCGCCGTATTCGTGTTGAAACGCGCGAGACGGAACGCCGCGGCCGCCGCGTACAGGAACGCGGCGAGCCAGCCGAGCCGCCCCCACACCGCGCCGAACTCCGACAGCCGCGCGACACCCCATTGATAAGTGACGATCGCGGGCGCGAGCCCGAACGACACCATGTCGGCGAGGCTGTCGAACTCCTTGCCGAAATCGCTCGCTGTGCTCGTCATCCGCGCGACCCGGCCGTCGAGCCCGTCGAGGAACATCGCAACGAAGATCGACCACGCGGCCGCCGTGAAGTTACCGTCGATCGCAGCGACGATCGAATAGAACCCCGCGAACAACCCTCCCGTCGTCAGCAGGTTGGGCAGCAGATAGATACCTTTGCGGGGAGTCCCCGCCTGTTCGCCTTCCACTTGTGTTCCCATCTAGCCTGAACCGGCTCGAACTGGCCCTTGGAACGGCCGCACCGCTACAATTCGGCGTTCTTTCAACCCGTCCACTCGAGCTGCCCGCCGAACAATGTACCTTAGCCAGCTACCGATCAACACCCTGAAGGAAGTGCCGGCGGATGCCGAGGTCGTCAGTCATCAGCTGATGCTGCGCGCCGGCCTGATCCGCCGCCTCGCGTCCGGGCTCTACACGTGGATGCCCCTCGGCCGGCGCGTGCTACATAAGGTCGAGCGGATCATACGCGAGGAGATGGACCGCGCCGGAGCGCTCGAGCTGTCGATGCCTGTCGTACAGCCCGCCGAGCTCTGGCACGAATCGCAGCGCTGGGACGCATATGGGCCGGAGCTTCTGCGTATCAAGGATCGTCACCAGCGCGACTTCTGCCTCGGCCCGACCCACGAGGAAGTCATCACGGACATCGCGCGCAACACGCTGTCGAGCTATCGGCAGCTGCCGGTGAACTTCTACCAGATCGGCACGAAGTTCCGCGACGAGATCCGGCCGCGCTTCGGAGTCATGCGCGCCCGCGAGTTCTTGATGAAGGACGCCTACTCCTTTCATCTCGACGAGGCCTCGCTGCTCGAGGGCTATCGGACGATGCGCGCCGCGTATCAGCGCATCTTCGATCGGATGCAGCTCGAGTATCGAATCGTGCAGGCCGATCCCGGCGCGATCGGCGGCAGCCGCTCCGAGGAGTTCCAGGTGCTCGCCGCGTCCGGCGAGAACGCGATCGCGTATTGCGACGCGGACGGCTTCGCCGCGAACGTCGAGGTCGTCGACGTGCCCCCGCCGAGCCTCGCGCGGCCGGCGCCGACGGAGCAGATGACGCTCGTCGAGACGCCGAACGTCGGCACGATCGAAGCGCTCGCGTCGTTCCTCGGCGTGCCGGCCGAGAAATGCCTGAAGACGCTGCTCGTCAGGGGCACCGATTCGCCGGCCGTCGCGCTCTTCTTGCGCGGCGATCACGAGCTGAACGCGGTGAAGGCGCAAAAGCTGCCCGGCGTCGCGACGCCGCTCACGATGCTGCGTCCGGCCGAGGTCGAAGCGCTCGGCACGGTCGTCGGCTTCGTCGGGCCAATCGGGCTCGATATCCCGGCTTATGTCGATCAGTACGCGGCGCCGCTCGCCGACTTCGTCTGCGGCGCGAACCGCGCGGACTATCACTACCGGGGCGTGAACTGGGACCGCGACGCCAAGCTGCCCGAGGTAGCGGATCTGCGCAACGCCGTCGCCGGGGACCCGAGCCCGGCGGGCGGCGGGGCATTGTCGCTTGCGCGGGGCATCGAGGTCGGTCACATCTTCCAGCTCGGCGACCGCTACAGCCGCGCGATGGAGGCGACCGTGCTCGACGCCGACGGACAACCCCGGCCGATGCAGATGGGGTGCTATGGCATCGGTGTGACCCGCGTCGTAGCCGCCGCGATCGAGCAGAACCATGATGAGCGGGGCATCATCTGGCCGGAGCCGCTCGCGCCTTTCGACATCATGCTGATCCCGATCAACATGGAGAAGTCCGAGCGGGTGCGCACCGCGGCCGAGAAGGTCTATGCCGAGCTCGCGCAGGCCGGCTTCGAGGTCCTGCTCGACGACCGCCCGCAACGGCCCGGCTTCAAGTTCGCGGACGCCGATCTGATCGGCATCCCGCACCGTATCGTGATCGCCGAGCGCGCGCTCGACGAGGGCCGCTGCGAATACAAGGCCCGCCGCTCCGCGGACGTCGAGATGCTGCCGCTCGACGGCCTGCCCGAGCTCGTGGCCGCGCGCTGCAGGAAATGACGGCCGCGCGTTCCCGTCGGCACCGTTTGCTCGCGCCGCTGCTCCTGCTGACCGCAGGGGCCGGGCTCGGCGTCCAGCCGGCGGCCGCGCAGACCGGGATGTCCGCGGCGATCCCCGCCCCGGCCGCGACGTTGCGCGGCGCTGCGGAGGATGCGCGCTCGGGGCCCGATCCGCGCCTGCGCGAAATCCTGAAAGCCGCGATCGCGGACGCCAATAGCTTCCAGGACCGCTTCGACGCGGAAGTCTGGCTGACCGACATGTCGGGCCGGCTCGCGCGGCAGGTCAGCGACCCGGAAGAGCGCCTCGAGATCTTGAAAAGCGTTCATCGGCACGCGCGGCAAGTCGGGCTCGATCCCGAGCTCGTGCTCGCAGTGATCGACGTCGAGAGCAACTTCGACCGCTTCGCGATCTCGTCGGCCGGCGCGCTCGGCCTGATGCAGGTCATGCCGTTCTGGGTCAAGGAGCTCGAGGAGGAGCTCGGCTACAAGGACAAGAACGTCCTGTTCCAGATCGATACGAACGTGCTGATGGGCTGTCGGATTCTGAAGTACTACCTCGAGATGGAGAGGTACGACCTCGTCCGAGGCCTTGCGCGCTACAACGGCAGCGTCGGCAAGACGTGGTATGCCGACCGTGTGATCCAGCGCCTGAACAGGAAGTGGTACCGCTTCTAGCGATTGCAGCGTAGGCGGGCGATATCCGCATCCGCGGCGGACGCGCCGCGACCTGCCGTGCTCGTCGGCGAACGTTATCGCGCGGTCAGCGGACGTCGAAGCCGGTCACGTCGACGTCGGCGTCCCACGCTTCGACCGCGACTTCGCGCACGTCCGCGAGAGGCGGGCCGTCCCATAGCCATTCGGCCAGCTGCGACAGCCCGTGCTCGTCCCCGGCAGCGACGACCTCGACCCGCCCGTCCGGCAAGTTACGGGCCCATCCGCGGAGCCCGAGGCGGAGCGCCTGGCGCGCCGTCGAGGCTCGATACGCGACGCCCTGCACCCTGCCGCTGACGAGATAGCGAACCGCCTTCTCCGGCATCGGCTTCACTCCCCGGCGGCGCGCTCCGCGGCTTCCTGGCTGGCCTCGAGCGCCTGTACCGCGCGATTCCTCGCGCGGATCGCATTGATGCGGGCAGCGCCATAAGCCTCATCCCGCAGCAGCTGCTCGGCTGTTTCGAGGAACCGCCGCGCGTCGCTGAGAGGGCCCGGCGCGAGCTCGGCGGCCGATGCTTCTTCCGCGGCGGCAATCGCCTCGCGCGCGTCGCTCATTTCCTGCACCGGAGGCGACGTCGCGCAGCCCGCGATCGAGAGGATCGCGACGAACGCGGCGGCCGTAAGTTGCACGGCTCGAGCCGTGCGAGCTCGAAAGCTTCTGTTCTTCTGCTCCGACAAAACCGCTTCAGTTCCGAAAGGAGACGGCTCGCGCCCAAGCATAGCACGGCCCCGATCGCGGCCTGCGGCTGGAAAGCATTGATCCGCCTCCCCTAAACTGCCGCGACATCGCCGCGCACGAAAACCGTGCGATGCCGAATCCCATCGACGACGGAGGTACAAGACCGTGACGACGAGGATCTACCATAACCCTCGCTGCTCGAAGTCCCGCGCGACGCTCGCGCTGCTCGAGGAGCGCGGCATCGAGCCCGAAATCGTCGAATATCTGAAAACGCCGCCGGACGCGGAACGGCTGAAGGCGTTGCTCCGCAAGCTCGGGATCTCCGCGGCCGATCTGATCCGCAAGAACGAGAAGGAGTGGAAGGAAGCCGGCCTCGCGGCCGACGCGGACGAGGACGCGCTGATCGAGCTGATGGCGCGGCACCCGATACTGATCGAGCGCCCGATCGTCGAGGTCGGCGACCGGGCCCGAATCGGCCGTCCTCCGGAGCGCGTGCTGGAACTGTTCGAGTGACTGACACGCTCGTTCTCGTCCTCTATTATTCGCGCGGCGGGCGCACCGCGGCGCTCGCGCGTCAGGTCGCGCGCGGGGTCGAGGCCGGAGGCGCGGTCGCCCGTATCCGCACCGTCCCGCCCGTGTCGCCGACCAGCGAGGCGGTATCGCCGCCCGTGCCGGCCGAGGGCCCGCCCTACGCGCGCGTCGCAGACCTCGCCGAATGCGACGGTCTCGTTCTCGGCAGCCCGACGCGTTTCGGCACGATGGCGGCCCCGCTGAAGCATTTCCTCGACTCGACGACGGACCTGTGGCTTGCGGGCGGCCTCGTCGACAAGCCGGCTGGCGTATTCACGTCGACGTCGACCTTGCACGGCGGCCAGGAATCGACGTTGCTCTCGATGGCGCTGCCGCTCGTCCATCACGGCATGCTGTGGGTCGGGCTGCCGTACACGCGCGCGGCGCTGTTCGAGACCCGCACCGGAGGCTCGCCGTACGGCGCATCGCACATCGGGGCGCCGTGGAATTCGACGCTGTCGGAAGACGAGAACGATCTCGCGCGGACGCTCGGCGAGCGCGTCGCGCGGATCGCGCGGCAGCTGAAAAGCGCACGCGAGCAGCGGAGCCTGCAATGAGCCGTGACGCGCTCGTGCGCGCCGCATGGATCTCTCATGCGGCGCTGCTTACCGCGGTCACCGTCGGCATCCTGACGTCTACCCTGCCGGCGGCGGCACGCGTTGCGCTCGCCGGCGCTGCGGCGCTGCCGCTCGTTGCCGCAATCCCGGGGCTGCGCCGGCGCCGACAGTACACCTATCAATGGCTCGCGTTCGTGCTCGTCGGGTACGCGGGCGCGGCATCGGTCGAGGTCGTCGCGACGTCAGGCGGCTCGCCGTTCGCGACGATCGCGCTCCTCGCCGCGCTCGTCGAGCTCGGGCTGCTTTTCACGATGAGCCGTGCGAGCCGTTCGCCGCCGCAATCGAATCACGAATGAACGGAATCGTGATGCGCCGCCGGGCTGCGAGCGACGCCGTATCGAGGCGGTGCAGCCAGCCGCAGAGCGCCGGCATGTCGCGCTGAACGCGCGTCTGTAAAAAACGCGCGGCCGCGGGCTCGAGCTCGAAGCCGCGGTTGCGCGCATGCAGCGTCAGCGCTTCGAGCTGCTCGTCGTCGTCGAGCGCGTGGAGCCGATAAACCGTTGCGCCGGCCGCACGCGATGCGAGATCCGGCAGCGCGAAACCGACCGCCGTCGGCGCATTCGAAGCGGCGAGCAACAGCGTCTTGCCGGCCGCGTGAAACTCGTTCAGCACGTCGAACAACGCACGCTCCCAGCCCGCGCGGCCGGCGACGGCATCGACGCCGTCGAGCGCGAGGAAATCGAGCACGTCGAGGCCGGCGAGCACTTCCGGGTGGGCAGCGATATCCGCACCGAGCGGCAGGTACATCGCGCGCTGCCCGGCCGCGTCCGCCTCGCGGCATGCGGCCTGCAGCAGATGGCTCTTGCCGACACCGCGCGGACCGAACAGCCACAGCGACTCGCCGGCGCGGCTCGCGGCAAGCGTACGTACGTGCGCGATCGCGGCGGCATTGCGCCCCGCCACGAGAGTCCCGAACTCCGCGTGATCCTCGAGACGCAGCGGCAGGGGGAGCTGGGTCGGCCCCTGCTTCCCCGACGGATCGTCAGGCGCGGGCATGACTCAAGTGCCACGCGCGACGGCTCCAGCGCAGCACGTAGTTCAGTCCGCTCGTGATGCTCGTGAACACGACCGCGGCGCCGAGCGGCACGAGCACGACCTGCCCTGGCCAACCGTACGCGGCGTCGGTCAATGCGAGCAGCACGAACAGGAGCTGGCACGCCGTATTCAGCTTGCTGATGCCCGAAGGCTGCCCCTGCAGCGGCTCGATCAGGAAGTGATACGCGATCGAGCCTACGACGATCACGACGTCGCGCATCACGACGATCACCGCAAGCGCGAGCGGCACCTTGCCCAGGTAGGTCAGCGTCAGGAATACGCTGCCGATCAAAAGCTTGTCGGCCGCCGGGTCGAGCAGCCCGCCGAGACGCGTGCGCCAATTGAAAGTCTTTGCGAGAAATCCGTCGGCCGCGTCGGAGCCGCCCGCGACGATCAGCAGCAACAGCGCGAGCTCGTAGCGCTCGGCGAGCAGTGCCGCAACCAGCGGCACGACGAGCAGAACGCGAATCACGCAGATCGCGTTCGGCAGCCAGCGAAGACTCATGGTCTCGATCCGCCCGCCAACGTCAGCACGAGGGTATTGTCGGCCGGCGAAGAGGATTGCTCGTCGAGGCTGAGCACACGGCCGAGCCCGAGCGTCTGCTCGAGCACGGCGATATCGGCGCGCGCGGTCGCACGCAGGCTGAGCAGCGCCGAATCCCGCTCATAGGCCTCGACGTCGACCGACTGAAGCGCACTCAGGCCCTCGAGGTAGCTGACCACGCGACCATAGTCGTCCAACGTCGAAACGTTGCGGACGACGAGGCGAACCGGGCGCGCGCCGCCGACGAAGCCGTAGGCTTGAATGTAACGGTCCGCGAGCCAATGAATCCCTTCGGCGATACTCGGATCGCCGTACGACGTGCGCTCGCCGCGATGCACGAGCGTCCACTGCACGCCGTCGCCGAGCTCGAAGAACGGCGCCCGGTTGCCGAGCTCGCTCTGCATCGGAGCGCTCGGTCCGGGCACGCTCTGCAAGGGCATGCCCTGCCGCGGCCCATCCTGCACCGGCGCGTTCTGCCGAGGATCGTCCTGCACCGGTGCGCTCTGCGTCGGCCCGTCCTGCACAAGCGTGTCATCGAGATCGCCGCCGAGCAAACCTTGCGCAAGGTCGTCGAGCTCGCCTCCGACATCGATGCCGAGCTCGGCTTTCACGTCATCGTCGAGCTCGCTTGCGCGGATCCTGCCGATCAATATCGCGTCCGCGCCGTAACGCTGAGACGCCGCCTCGACCTGTAAGTCGAAACCGCCCCAGATATCGGCTGACGGCACGGTCAGCAAGTCTTCGAGGTCGAGAAGCGGATAGCGGATCGGCAGCCCGCGCTCGTCCGCGATCTCGGCGATCTTCGCGCGTATCGCTTCGGCGAGCGCGGCCGTCTGCGGGCTCACGCCGACCGCGGCCGTATCCGCGACACCGTCCACTACGATGCCGCTGTCCGAAAGCAGGACACGCTCCCCTGCGCCGCCGTCGATCGCGATCCACAGCAAGGTCAGCGGACGCTCCTCGCCCCACACGGGCTTGCCGAGAGATTCGAGCGCCTGCTCGACGCGGCCGGAATAGAACTCGACGAGCGTGCGGCTCTGGTCGATTCTTCCGAAGTACGACACATATGTGCCGGAATCCGCGATCAAGCGCGCAAGGTCCGCGTCGGCAGCAGGATCACGGATACCGGTCAGGCGCGTGAGCAGCGCGCGCATCGCGAGCGCGGACGCTGCGTTCTGACCCGCCCCGGCCTCCGGCGTGACCGTGAGCCGGTAAAGATCCGGGAAAACCACCGCACGCGCCGCGGACGGCCCGAGCACGGTCAGAACGAGGAAGGCTGCGCACGCCGCGACTGACGCGATACCGGCGCCGCGGCGCAGGCGCTCCATGCGCACCGCAAGGATCGAGATCGTTCTTCCGTTCATTCGCACGGCCCTGTCGCCCCCCCGTCGGGTCGCTTATTATACCGGCCCACGCCAGAAGCCCCACGGACCCGCGACATGCCGGCCGATCCGACCTTCACCTACAAGGACGCAGGCGTCGATATCGACGCGGGCGAAGCGCTCGTCGAGCGAATCAAGGCGCCGGTGAAGCGCACGCTGCGGCCCGAGGTCATCGGCGGCCTCGGCGGCTTCGGCGGGTTGTTTCGCGTGCCGGACGGCTACCGCGAGCCCGTGCTCGTCGCAGGCACCGACGGCGTCGGCACGAAGCTAAAGCTCGCGATCGAGCACGGCGCGCACGACGGCGTCGGCATCGACCTCGTTGCGATGTGCGCAAACGACGTCGTCGTTCAGGGCGCCGAGCCGTTGTTCTTTCTCGATTACTTCGTCACGCCGCGGCTCGACGTCGCGGTCGCGGAACGCGTGATCACCGGCATCGCGCGCGGCTGCGAGCTCGCGGGCGCCGCGCTTCTCGGCGGAGAGACGGCCGAGCATCCGGGCATGCACAAGGCCGGCGAATACGATCTCGCGGGCTTTTGCGTCGGCATCGTCGAGCGCGATCGGCTGATCGACGGCAGCGGCATTCGCGCGGGCGACGCCGTGATAGGGTTGGCGTCGTCGGGCGTGCATTCGAACGGGTTCTCGCTGATCCGCCGCGTGCTCGAGCATTATCCGGAAGACGCACGCGCGCCGTGCGGCGATGGAACATTGATCGAGCAGCTGCTGACGCCGACGCGCATCTACGTGCGGCCGCTGCTCGCGCTGCGCGCGCACGTCGAGCTCAAGGGTCTCGCGCATATCACCGGCGGCGGTCTCGTCGAGAACATTCCGCGCGTCTTGCCCGAAGGGCTCGGCGTGCGTCTCGATTCGTCGCGCTGGACGCGTTCGCCGGTCTTCGACTGGCTCGAGGGCCGCGGCGTCGAGCCGCGCGAGCTGCATCGGACGTTCAACTGCGGGATCGGCATGATCGCCGTCGTCGGTGCCGACGAGGCGGACACCGCACTCGCGCGGCTTCGCGAGCACGGCGAGCAGGCCTGGGCGATCGGCGAGGTCGTCGACGATTCTGCCGGCCGAGTCGAGATTCGTTGAGCGTGGCCGACGAGCTGCCGGCCGTCGTCGTCCTGATCTCCGGCGAAGGCACGAACCTTCAGGCGCTGATCGACGCGGCCGCGGACGGACGCCTCGACGCGCGGATCGCAGCGACGATCAGCGACCGCCGCAACGCACGGGGCCTCGAGCGCGCGCGCCGCGCCGGAATCGACGCGATCCACATCCCCCCGCGCGAGTTCGCGGATCGGGAAGCGTTCGATCGCGCGCTCGCGGACACGATCGACGGTCTCGAGCCCGCGGCCATCGTGCTCGCCGGGTTCATGCGTGTGCTCGGGCCGGCCGTCGTCCGGCGCTTCGAAGGCCGCATGCTGAACATCCATCCGTCGCTGCTGCCGAAATACCCAGGGCTCGACACGCATCGCCGCGTGCTCGAGGCGGGAGAGCGGGAGCATGGCGCAACGGTGCACTTCGTGACCGAGGAGCTCGACGCCGGCCCGGCCGTGATTCAGTACCGGATCCCGGTGCGCGCGGACGATTCCGTCGACACGCTCGTCGAGCGCGTGCATCGCGGCGAGCACCTGATCCTGCCGCGGGCGACTCGCTGGCTTGCGACCGGACGGCTGCGGCTCGTTGCAGACATGCCGATGCTCGACGGCGAACATCTCGAGAAACCCGTCGTGCTTGAGGAGGAGCCATGATCGGAGCAGGAATTCGCGCGTTGGCGGCGGCATGTGCCGTCGCGCTGCTCGGCGCCGCGGCACCGGCCGGCGCACAGACCGAGATCCCGACCTACACCGCGCAATACGAGGTCGAGTACAAGGGCCGGCGGGTCGGCGAAAGCACGCAAACGCTCGAGCGCACGGCCGACGGCTACAAGTTCGCTTCGGTGACCGAGGCCCGCGGCATCATCCCGCGCCTTGCGCTCCCTCGCCCGCTCATCGAGGAAAGCCGGTTCGAGATTCACGACGGCGAGCCTCGTCCGCTCGAGTTCCGCTACGAAGACGGTACTCGCAAAGGCGAGGACAACGTCTCGATCGAGTTCGACTGGGCAAACGGGATGGCACGCGTCAACTCCGCGAACGGCTCGAGCGAGCTGCCGCTCGAAGCAGGCGTGCACGACCGAGTCACGCTGCAGATGACCTTGATGCGCGAGCTCGACGAGAACGGCTCGCCGGAGCCGCATGCGTTGATCGACGACGACGCGTCGATCAAGACGTACAACTACGAGATCGCCGGCGAAGAGACGCTGCAAACGGCCGACGGCACGTACGAGACGATCAAGGTCGTGCAGCAGCGGGAAGGCTCGTCACGTCACATGATCCTGTGGCTCGCGCCCGAGCTGCATCACTTGCCGGTCAAGATCGAGCAGCGCCGCGGCGACGAGGTTCTGATGGCGTTCCTGCTCCAGTCGGTGCAGGGACTTTCCCGATAGCGACGAAATCAAGCAAGACAATCGATGACGATCAAATCGGACCGCTGGATCAAGCGGATGGCACGCGAGCACGGCATGATCGAGCCGTTCGAGCCTGCGCAAGTTCGCTCGCACGGCGACCAGAAGATTGTGTCGTACGGCGTGTCGAGCTACGGCTACGATGTGCGCTGCGCGGATGAATTCAAGATCTTCACGAACATCAATACGACGATCGTCGATCCCAAGCAATTTGACGAGCGTTCCTTCGTCGATTTCAGAGGGAACGTCTGCATCATTCCGCCGAACTCGTTCGCACTTGCAAGAACCGTCGAATACTTCCGCATTCCGCGCAACATTCTTACGGTCTGTCTCGGAAAATCGACGTACGCGAGATGCGGCATCATTTGTAACGTGACCCCGTTGGAGCCGGAGTGGGAAGGACACGTCACGCTCGAATTTTCGAACACGACTCCGCTGCCGGCAAAAATCTATGCGAACGAGGGCGTAGCGCAGATGCTGTTCTTCGAGTCCGACGAGCTGTGCGAGGTTTCGTACCGCGATCGGGCCGGCAAGTATATGGGCCAGCGGGGCGTCACATTGCCGAAGGCGTGAGCGCGCAGAAAGCGAGCGTGTGCGGCGCGCGACCGATTTCGGCCTACTCGTCCTCGACGGTGATCTTCGGAAACAATCGGCTGTAGTCCTTACCGCTCGCCGCGAGCTCGCCGGCGGCGCGCAGTGCGACTGCGCGGAATCGCGCACCGGTCGCGCCGTCCGGGTCGGCAACGACCGTCGGAGTTCCGCCGTCGGTCTCCTCGCGAATGCGCCGCTCGAGCGGCAGCGCACCGAGGAGCGGAACGCCGTACTCGGCAGAGAGGCGCTCTCCGCCGAGCTCTCCGAAGATCGCTTCCTCGTGCCCGCAGTTCGAGCAGACGTGGATGCTCATGTTCTCGACGATCCCGAGCACCGGGACGTTGACCTTCTGAAACATCTCGATGCCTTTGCGCGCATCGGCCAACGCGATGTCCTGCGGCGTCGTCACGATCACCGCGCCGCTGACCGGCACGCGCTGCGCGAGCGTGAGCTGGATGTCGCCCGTGCCGGGCGGCATGTCCACGATCAGATAGTCGACGCCGCCCCAGTTCGTCTGCATCAACAGTTGGTTGAGCGCGGACGTCACCATCGGGCCGCGCCATGCCATCGGCTGACGCTCGTCGACCATGAAGCCGATCGACATCGCCTTGATGCCATGCGCCGTCAGCGGCTCGAGCGTCTTGCCGTCCTTCGACTCCGGCCGCCGGCCCGACAAGCCGAGCATCCGCGGCTGGCTCGGCCCATAGATGTCGGCGTCGAGGAGACCGACGTCGGCGCCCTCGAGGCGAAGCGCGAGCGCGACATTCACGGCAACCGTGGACTTGCCGACGCCGCCTTTCCCGGACGAGACCGCAATCACGTTCTTCACGCCCGCGATCGGCTTCAGGCCGTGCTGCACGCTGTGCGTGTCGACCGCCCAATCCACGTCGATCGTGACCGGCTGCTCGACGACCGCTCGGCAGTGCTCGGCCAGCGCCGAGATGAGCGTGGCCCGGCTGCGCTCGACCGGAAAGCCGAGCCGCACGGCGACCTCGAAGCCGCGATCGTTGCGTTCGATCTTGAACGAGCTGCCCCGCGTGCCGAGCGGCCGGCCCGTCGCGGGCAGCACGAACTGCTCGAGGTGCGCCCTGAGTTGTTGCTCCGCCGCATCAGCCATGATCATTGCACCTTGGTCGAGGGAATCGGGGGCACGGTGAATGGACCGTTCGATTGTACCCCAACGCTCGAACGGCTAGCCTTCGCCGCGCGCGCTCGCAGCGGTTGCAAACCTGTGATCGGCGTTACATTTCGCCGACGGCCGTGTGGCATAATCCGAACCGTCCCGTAGTCCGTTTTGCTAGGGTCCCGGGCGGAGACGGGGCTCGCGGGGGCGCTGAGGCGCGGGGCGTGTCCTCGGGGATACTCAATTAGAAGAAGGCTGACCCTGGTTGGCAGCTCCAGGTCGGAATGAATTTCATCGTCGCATTCCAAGCGGATAGGCTGATATCGCAAATTCAGGATGCCGCGGACCCGAGCTCTCCGGCCGCCAGGAAGGCGTTCGAGAAGCTCGGCAAGCTCGGCACGGCTGCAATTCCGAAGATCCTCGACGCGCTCGGATCGGCCGATCGGCGGCAGACCGCCGAGTACATCGAGATCTTGAGCTCGCTGACCAGCGACAAGACGCTGAACGTGGTCGTCCGCGGGCTCGCGGATTCGGATTCCCGAGCGGTCCAGGGCACGGTGGCCGCGCTTTCGGCGAACAAGCGCTACAACGTCAACCGGCTCGTCGACCTGCTCGCCGAGGACCAGTACTCGAAGCCCGCGCTGATCGAGGTGCTGACCGCGCACAAGGACCGGCTGAACGTTCGCCAGCTGCTGAATCAGATCTACTACCTGCAGCCGAACGAGAAAGCTGCAGTCTTCAAGCTGATCGACGAGATCGCGACGGAAGACCTCGTGCCTGACTTGATCGAGCGCATGGACGGCAAGGATCCGGTCGTCAAAATGCACCTGATCAACGTCATCACGCGCTTCGATCACCCGGACGTGCACCGCACGGTCCAGGAGCAGCTCAAGGACACGAACAAGCTCGTCCGGCACGCCGCCCTCGGCGCGGCATCGAAGCTCGGCCGTGCGTTCGATACGGCGACCGTCGCATCGCTGCTGATCGATCCGGACATCGACGTGATGAACAAGGCCGTCGACGTCCTGGTCGAGATCAACGATGCGGAAACGGTGAAGTATCTGCTGCCGGCGCTGAAGTCCGAGAACGAGTTCTCGCGCCGCGCGGCCGTCGAGGTGCTGAACGAGATCGGCACGACGGACAGCGTGAAGTATCTCCTCGAAGCGGTCGGCGACGAGGACTGGTGGGTGCGCGAGAGAGCGTCCGACGCGCTCGCACGAATCGGCGGCCCGCGCGTCGTCGACGCCGTGCTCGAGCTCGTGAACGACAAGGACGAGAACATCCGCCGCGCCGCCGTCGAGATCCTGAACACGTGCAAGGACAAGCGCGCCGTCGACCACCTGATCGCTGCGGTCGACGACGAGGACTGGTGGGTCAGCGAGCGCGCTGCCGATGCGCTCGCCGAGATCGGCAACGAGAAGGCGCTGCCGGCGATTCTGAAGCTGCTCGCGCGCAACAACCGCTCGGTGCCCGTCGCGTTGCGGGCGGTCGCCAAGCTCGGCGACGAGAAAGTGCTCGGCCACGTGTTGCCGTTCCTGCGCCGTCCCGAGCGCGAGATCAAGCTCGCGGCGATCGAGGCTGTCGGCGAGCTCGCCGGCGAGCAGACGGCCACGAGGATCCGCGATTTCTTGCAGCAGACCGCCGCGACGTCGGACGAAACCATCGCGCGCGCCGCGACGCGGGCGGTGCAGCGGATCGATGGCCGCCTCGCCCAGAGCGGGCAGTTTGCGTCGACCGGCACATTGGGTCCGACGAATACGCCGACGTCCACGCCGGCGCCTCGCGGCGCGTCGAAAGCCGAGCGCCCTGCGCCGCTGCCCGGGTCCGTCGAGACGACCGCCGCGCGAACGCTGCTCCTCGACGGCGCGGATATCGCGCCGAAGGAACCGAGCACGTTCGACGTCAACACGCTGCAGTCCGGCGACGTGATCGAAGGCCGCTATCGCTTCATCCAGAAGATCGGCAAAGGCGCGTTCGGCACGGTCGTGCTCGTCGAGGATACGGTCGTCGAGGAGCGGCTGATCCTGAAGTTCCTCAATCCGAACGTCGCGTCGGACGAGGAGATGATGAAGCGCTTCGTGCACGAGCTGCGCTACTCGCGCCGCATCACGCACAAGAACGTCATCCGCATCTACGACTTCCTGTACGTCAGCGGCGGCTACGCGATCTCGATGGAATACTTCCCGTCGCACACGTTGAGCACGGAGATCGCGAACGAGAAGCCGATGAATCCGAAGAAGGCGGTGCGGTATGCGATGGATATCTGCCTCGGCATGCTGCACGCGCATCAGCAGGGCATCATCCATCGGGACCTGAAGCCCGCAAACATCCTGATCAACGACGAGGGGCTGCTGAAGATCGTCGACTTCGGCGTCGCGGCGGCCGCAAAGAGCGGCGATACGCAGCTCACGAAGACCGGCTACGTGATCGGCTCGCCGAAATACATGGCGCCCGAGCAGATCCTCGGCAAGAAGGTCGACGAGCGCGCGGACATCTACAGTCTCGGCGTCATCCTTTACGAGATGCTCGCCGGCAACCCGCCCTACACTCGCGGCGATCACATGTCGGTGATGTATCAGCACGTGCAGGGCAAGGCGCAGCCGCTGCAGCAGGTGAACCCGAAGGTGCCGCTCGATCTCGCGGAGATCGTCGCGAAAGCGATGGCGGTCGACAAATCGAAGCGCTACGCATCGATGGAGGAGCTGCGCAACGCGCTCGCCATCGTCGGCAGCAGGCTTCCCTGAGCGGCCTCCCGATGGCACGCATCGACGCGTTTCTGAAGCTCGGTCTCGCCCAGGGGTGCTCGGACGTGCACCTCGCCGTCGGCGTGCCGCCGATGCTGCGCCTGCACGGCGACCTGATGCCGATCAAGTTTCGCGACCTCGGCGAAGGCGAGCTCGAGGGCTACGTCGACGAGATCCTCACGGAATCGCAACGCGAGCGCTTTCGCGCGGGCCACGACCTCGACTTCTCGTACGTGAGCTCCGACGGCGGCCGCTTTCGCGTGAACCTCTACCGGAAGGCGACCGGCATCGGCGCGACGTTCCGGAATATTCCGACCCAGATTCCGACCCTCGAGAGCCTGAATCTGCCGCCGGTGATCACGCGCTTTTGCGACCTGCACCAGGGCATGGTGCTCGTCACCGGCTCGACCGGGACCGGCAAGTCGACGACGCTCGCGGCGATGATCGATCACCTGAACACGACGCGCAGCCTCAACATCATCAGCCTCGAGGATCCGATCGAGTTCGTGCACCAGAGCAAGCGCTCGCAGATCATTCAGCGCGAGCTCGGCACGCACATCCACAGCTTCGCCGACGGCGTCCGGGCCGCGCTGCGCGAGGATCCCGACGTGATCCTCGTCGGCGAGCTGCGCGACGGCGAGACGATCAGCATGGCGATGACGGCCGCGGAGACGGGCCACCTCGTGCTCGGCACCTTGCACACGACGAGCGCGGTCAAGTCCGTCGACCGCATCATCGACGCGCTGCCTACCGATCAGCGGGAGCAGACGAAGAGCTTCCTCGCGCACAGCCTGCACGCCGTCGTCACGCAGAATCTCGTGAAGACGCCCGACGGCCGCGGACGGCGCGCGATCGTCGAGATCATGATCATGAACCGCGCGATCGCGAAGCTGATCATGACGGATCAGACGCATCAGATTCCGGCGCAGCTGCAGACGGGGCGCGACGTCGGCATGCAGATGATGGATCAGGCGCTGCTCGACGCGATCGCGAAGCGCCAGATCGACGCCGACGACGCCTATCGCTTCGCAAACGACCGCAAGAAGTTCGAGCGCTTCGTCACCGACACTACCGTCCTCTCGCCCTCGTCGAAGATCGGCTAGCGGGAGGTCATCGGATGTCGCTGATCGACGATCTCTTGCGCAGCATGCATCTTCGCAAAGGCTCGGACCTGCACCTGGTCGCCGGCGATCCCCCGCGTATGCGGGTCAACGGCGAGCTGATCACGGTGCAAAATCAGCGGCTCGACAACGAGGAGCTGCGCGCCGAGCTCGGCAGAGTGATGACCCGTCAGGCCGTCGAGCAGTTCGAGAAGCACGACGCCGCGGATTTCGCCTATATGATTCCGGACGTCGCGCGCTTCCGCGTGAACGTCTTCCGGCATCTGAACGGTCTCGGCGCCGTATTCCGCGGCATACCGTCGAGTGCGCTGACGCTCGAGCAGCTCGGGATGCCGGAATCCGTCCGCAGCCTCGGGCACGCGAACCGCGGGCTCATTCTCGTCACCGGCAAGACGGGCTCCGGCAAATCGACGACGCTCGCCGCGATCGTCGACGCGATCAACACCCGCCTCAAGGGCCACATCATCACGATCGAGGATCCGATCGAGTTCGTGCATCAGCGCAAGATGTGCCTGATCAGCCAGCGCGAGGTCGGCGTGCACAGCGCGTCCTTTTCCGCCGCGCTCCACTCCGCGTTGCGCGAGGATCCGGACGCGATTCTGGTCGGCGAGCTCCGCGATCTCGAGACGATGAGCATCGCCATGACGGCCGCGGAGATGGGCATCCTCGTGATGGGCACCCTGCACACGAACGGCGCCGCCGCGACGATCGACCGCGTCGTGAACATCTTCCCCGCCGACAAGCAGGATCACGTCCGCAACATGCTGTCGACGTCGCTGCGCGGCGTGATTTCCCAGCAGCTCGTGCGCAAGAAGGACGGCACGGGCCGCGTGGCAGCGCTCGAGATTCTGATCAACACCTCCGCCGTAGCGAACCTGATCCGGCAGGGCAAGCTCGAGCAGCTCGAGAACGTCATGCAGTCGAGCGCCGCCGAGGGCATGTGCACGATGGATTCGTCGCTGAAGCGCCTGCTCGACTCGGGAGTCATCTCGGGTCAGGAGGCATACATGCAGGCGTTCGACAAGAGCAAGTTCGAGCAGTACAAGGACATCGCGTAACTCGACATCGCGCGACCCCACGCCGCTGAGCCGGCGGCCTGCAATCGACGACGCCCGGCAGAGCCGCGTGCGAGGCGCCGAAACGGCGCCGTTCGGCCGAAATTCTGGCGGGGGTGTATCCTATACGCCTTCCCTTGCCAGATCTGGAGACTCCATGACCTCCACTACCCGCTCCCCCGTGGACCCGGGGGGACTCCTCGAGTTTTCGGTCGTCTACACGGACCGTTCGCTGAATCACATGTCCGCCGCGTTCCAGACCGTGATGCGCGACCTTTCCGGGACGCTGAAGGAGGTCTACGGCGCACGGTCCGTCGCGATCGTGCCGGGCGGCGGCACGTACGCGATGGAATCGGTCGCCCGCCAGCTCGCGACGGGCAAACGCTGCCTGGTGCTGCGAAACGGGTGGTTCAGCTACCGATGGACGCAGATCTTCGACGCGGGCAGCATCCCTGCGGAGAGCATCGTGCTGACAGCGCGGCGCATTGGCGACGGCCGGCAGGCGCCGTTCGCGCCGGCGCCGATCGAAGAGGTCGAGGCGCGTATTCGCAGCGAGCGCCCTGATGTCGTCTTCGCCCCGCATATCGAGACGGCGTCCGGCATCGTCCTTCCGGACGACTATCTGCGGCGCGTCGCCGCGGCCGTCCACGACGTCGGCGGCCTGTTCGTGCTCGACTGCATCGCGTCGGGCACCTTGTGGGTGGATATGGCGGCGATCGGTGTCGACGTCTTGATCAGCGCGCCGCAGAAGGGCTGGTCCGGCACGCCGGGCGCGGGCCTCGTCATGCTCGGCGCCGACGCCCGCGAGCGTGTCGAGAAGACGAAGAGCACGAGCTTCGCGCTCGACCTGCGCAAATGGCTCGAGATCATGGATGCCTACGAGAACGGCGCGCACGCCTATCATGCCACGATGCCGACCGACGGCTTGCGGCGGCTGCGCGACGTGATGAACGAAACGCGCGAATTCGGCTTCGAGAAGGCGCGAGAGCGACAAATCGAGCTCGGCCGGCGCGTGCGCGCGCTCCTCACCGAGCGCGGCTTCCCGAGCGTCGCCGCCCCGGGCTTCGAGGCGCCGTGCGTCGTCGTCTCCTATACCGACATCCGCGATCTCGTGCCCCGCTTCGCGAAGGCCGGCGCGCAGGTCGCGACGGGCGTCCCGCTGATGTGCGGCGAGCCGGACGACTACCAGGCGTTTCGCATTGGCCTCTTCGGTCTCGACAAGCTCGAGGACGTCGACGGCACCGTCGCCCGGCTGTCCGGCGCGCTCGACCGAGCCCTCGCCTGACCCCGGAAATTCGTGCCAGGCACACTTTTCGAAATTCGTGCCAGGCACTCTTTTCGAGCAAAAGGGTGCCGGGCACGATCTTTTCGGGCAGGCGTGCCCGGCACGCCTTTTTTCTGCGCCCTTTTTCGGCGGCGGACGCGGGAATGGCATAATTCAGCGTCTGCCGCCGGAGTCTCTGTGAAGTGACCGGAAAGCGAAAGATTCTCGTCACGAGCGCCCTGCCCTACGCGAACGACTCACTGCACATCGGCCACATCGTCGAGTACGTGCAGACGGACGTCTGGGTGCGCTTCCAACGTATGCGCGGGCACACGTGCTACTACGTCTGCGCAAGCGACGCGCACGGCACGCCGACGATGCTGCGCGCCGAACGGGAAGGCATCCCGCCCGAGACGCTGATCGAGCGGGTCAGCGCCGAGCATCGCCGCGACTTCGAGACGTTCAGGATCAGCGTCGACAACTACATCACGACGCACGCCGAAGAGAACGCGGAGCTCACGCGCGAGATGTACCGCAGGCTCGACGCGGCCGGCCATATCCGCCGCCGCACGATCGAGCAGGCCTACGACGAGGCGAGACAGATGTTCCTGCCGGACCGGTACGTCCGCGGCACGTGTCCGGTATGCGGCAAGGAAGATCAGTACGGCGACTCGTGCGAGCGCTGCGGCGCGACGTATTCGCCGATGGACCTGATCGATCCCGTCTCCGTTGTCTCGGGCACGAGACCGACCGTCAGATCGTCGGAGCACCTCTTCTTCAAGCTCGGCGACTTCGAGCAGTCGCTCAGGGAATGGGTGCCGGGCCGCGTCGACGAGGTCATGGTGCACAAGCTCGACGAGTGGTTCGCGGCAGGCCTGAAGGACTGGGACATCTCGCGGGATGCGCCTTACTTCGGCTTCGAGATTCCCGGCGAGCCCGGCAAGTACTTCTACGTCTGGTTCGACGCGCCGATCGGCTACATGGCGAGCTTTTTGAACCTGTGCCGCAGGGAAGGCATCGATTTCGACGAGTACTGGGCGGCCGACAGCGACGCCGAGCTCTACCACTTCATCGGCAAGGACATCGTGTACTTCCACACCCTGTTCTGGCCGGCCGTCCTCGGCGGCGCGGGCTACCGCCGGCCGAGCGGCGTCTTCGTGCACGGCTTCCTGACCGTCGACGGCCAGAAGATGTCGAAGAGCCGCGGCACCTTCATCAACGCTGCGACGTTTGCAAAGCACATCGATCCGGATTACCTGCGCTACTACTTCGCATCGAAGCTCGCGCCGAACGTCGACGACATCGACTTGAGCTTCACGGATTTCATCGCGAAGGTGAACTCGGACCTCGTCGGCAAAGTCGTGAACATCGCAAGCCGCTGTGCGGGCTTCGTTCACCGACTAGGCGGCGGCAAACTCGCGAGCTCGCTGCCCCGACAAGATCTCTTCGACGAGTTCGTCGGCGAGGCGGACGCGATCGCAGCCGATTACGAGGCCCGCAACTACGCGAGGGCGATGCGCAGAATCATGGCGCTCGCCGATCGCGCGAATCAGTACATCGATGCGGAGAAACCCTGGATCGCCGCAAAGGACGACGCGAACAGGGACTCCGTGGTCGCCGTCTGCACGCAGGGCTTGAACCTGTTCCGAGTCCTCGTGCTGTATCTGAAGCCCGTGCTGCCGGAGCTTGCCGCACGCACGGAGCGATTCCTCGCGGTCGAGCCGCTCGTCTGGGCCGACGTCGGCACCGCGCTGCTCGGCCGCACGATCGAGCCGTTCCGCGCGCTGCTGCAGCGCGTCGACCCGGCCGCCGTCGAGGCCATCGTCGAAGAGACCCGTTCCGCCGTCGCAGCCCGCAGCAAGGAGAGCGCCATGACGACCGCCGCAAACACCGACAGCGATTCCGCCAAGACGACGGAGTCCGCCGAGATCGATATCGAGCTTTTCTCGCGGATCGATCTTCGCGTCGCCCGGGTCGTGCAGGCGGAGCACGTCGAAGGTGCGGACAAGCTCCTCAAGCTGACGCTCGATACCGGCGGCGCGACGCGCACCGTTTTCGCCGGCATCCGCAAGGCCTACGAGCCGTCCGCGCTCGAGGGCCGGCTCGTCGTGCTCGTCGCGAACTTGAAGCCGCGCAAGATGCGCTTCGGCACGTCCGAAGGCATGGTGCTCGCGGCGAGCGGGGACGGCCCCGGCGTGTTCCTGCTGCATCCCGATGACGGCGCCGAGCCCGGAATGAAGGTCAGCTAACCCGGCACGGCCGCGCCTCGAGCGAGCCGATCGGTCAACGGAAGACGGAACCGCCCATGGAGCTGCTCCTGATCATCATCGCCGCCGCGCTCGTGAACAACTTCGTGCTCGTGCAGTTCCTCGGGCTCTGCCCGTTCATGGGCGCATCGCGGCGCGTCGAAGGCGCGGTCGGGATGGCGCTCGCGACGGGCCTCGTGCTGACGACCGCGTCCGGCTTGAGCTATCTCGTCGATACGTTGCTGCTGATCCCGCTCGGGCTCGAGTACCTGCGCCTCATCGGCTTTATTCTCGTGATCGGCGCGGCCGTGCAGCTGACGGAGCTGCTGATCCGCCGGCTGTCGCCGATGCTGCACCGCGTGCTCGGCCTGTACATCCCGCTGATCGCGAGCAATTGCGCCGTGCTCGGCGTCGCGCTGCTGAACTCGACCGCGAGCCGGAGTCTGGTGGCGGCGCTCTTCTATGGCGCAGGCGCCGCGCTCGGCTTCGGGCTCGTGCTCGCGATGCTCGGCGGCCTGCGCGAGCGGCTCGAGCGCGCCGACGTGCCGAAACCTTTCCGCGGTCATGCGATCGCCTTCGTGACTGCGGGTATCATGTCGTTGGCGTTCCTCGGCTTTACGGGGTTCGCACGGCTCTGATTCGAAAACGGAGTTTGAGCCCGTTTTCCCCGCTTCTTATGCTCACGGCAGTCACCCTTCTCACCGGCCTTTCGCTCGCGCTCGCGGCGGCCCTGATCGCCGCATCGCGCTGGCTGCCCGAGCGCGGGGATGACGGTGTCGAGCAGGTCGAGCAGCTGCTGCCCCGAATCCAGTGCGCGCAGTGCGGATACCCCGGCTGCCGGCCGTATGCCGAGGCCATCCTCGCCGGGACCGCCGACATCAACCGCTGCCCGCCGGGCGGCGACGCGACGATCCGCGCACTCGCGGAGCTCCTCGGGCGCGACCCGCGTCCGCTCGATTCGAGCGTCGGGCGCGCGAGCATGGACGCCGTCGCGCGGATCGACGAGTCGCTCTGTATCGGCTGCAATCTTTGCGCGCGCGCGTGCCCCGTCGACGCGATCGTCGGGATTCCGCACATGATGCATACGGTGCTCACGAGGCATTGCACGGGCTGCGAGCTGTGCCTGCCGCCGTGCCCCGTCGACTGCATCGATCTGGTGCCGCGGCATGCTTGAGCTCACGCCGGACCGGCGCCTCACGGGCGGCATTCGGCTGCTCGCGCACAAGGCGGTTTCGACGTCCGAGCCGATCCTGCGCGGTCTCGTGCCGCCCGAGCTCGTGATCGGCCTGCATCAGCACTCCGGCACGAGCGCGGTTCCGATCGTCGAGGTGGGCCAGCGCGTCGGCAAAGGCGAGCCGATCGCGCTGCCGGGATCCGGCACGTCGGCCGGCGTGCACGCCTCGAGCTCGGGCCGCGTGCGTGCGATCGAGGAACGTCTGATTCCGACCGGCGCACGGCTGCGCAACTCGCTTTGCGTCGTCATCGACACGGACGGCGAGGATCTGCCGTATCGGGAGTCGGACGCCGCCGCGTGGCCGTCCGATCGCGAAGCGCAGCTCGAGCGCGTGCGACTCGCGGGCCTCGCGGGGCTCGGCGGCGCGGCGTTCCCGACCGCCGCGAAGCTCGCGACGGTCGCGGGCCGCTGCAAAGCGCTGATCGTGAACGGCGCCGAGTGCGAGCCCTATATCAGCTGCGACGACATGCTGATGCGCGAGGTCCCTGAAGAGATCGTCATCGGCGTCCTGCGGATGGCGGACCTGCTCGAAGCGCCGCTCGCGATCATCGTGATCGAACGCGACAAGCCGCGCGCGATCGAGGCGATCGGCGACGCCGCGCGCGCGATCGGCGACCCGCGGCTTCGCCTCGCGGAAGTGCCGACGATCTATCCGGCAGGCGGCGAGCGTCAGCTCGTCGAGCTGCTCACCGGTGAGGAAGTGCCGAGCGGCGAGTATCCGAGCGCGATCGGCTACATCTGTCAGAACATCGGCACCGCGTATGCGCTCCAGCGGCTCGCATCGACCGGAGAGCCCGTCACGTCGCGCATCGTCACGGTGACCGGGCTCGGCGTCGCGCAGCCGCGGAACATCGAGGTGCCGATCGGCACGCCGGTCGGCTGGCTGATCGAGCAATGCGGCGGGTATCGCGACGACGTTGCGCGGCTGATCCACGGCGGCAGCATGATGGGCTACGCACTGCCGACCGACGACCTGCCGGTCACCAAGGCGACGAGCTGCATCGTTGCCGCGACCGAGGACGAGATCCGCGTTGACTTCCATGAGTGGGCGTGCATCCGCTGCGGCGAGTGCGCGTCCGTCTGCCCGGCGCGGCTTCAGCCGCAGGAGCTCGTCGTCGCGGCCACCGCGCGCGACTTCGACGATCTCGAGACGCTCGGTCTCGACGACTGTATCGAATGCGGCTGCTGCGACGTGGTCTGTCCGAGCCACATCGTGCTGACGGAGCGCTTTCGCAGCGCGAAACGCGCCTACGCGCAGCACGCGCAGCGGCTCGCGCTGTCGGCCGACGCGCAGACGCGGCATATCCGCCGCGAGCGGCGCCGCGAGGTCAGCGCGGAGGACACTCGTGCGGCGCAGGAGGCGCTGAAAGCGAAGCTGCGCGCGGACGAGGCCGAGCGCCGCAAAGCGATCGAGGCCGCGGTCGAACGCGCGAAGCAGCGTAAGCGCGGCAACGTCGAACCGTGATCGAAGAGCCGAACCCGTCGTCCCGCCGTGCGGCGCCGCGTCGTTTCGAGACGGCGGCTCCCCCGCACACGAAACCGATCAGCAGCGTCCCGCGAATCATGCGGCGCGTGCTCTATGCGCTCGTGCCGGCGGCGATGGCTTATACGTGGTTCTTCGGCTTCGGGCTCCTGATCAACTTCGTGATCGCCGCCGCCGCCGCGCTCGCGACCGAAGCGGCGATCCTGCTGCTGCGGCGCCGGCCCGTGCGCAGCTCGCTGCGCGACTACAGCGCGCTCGTCACCGCGGCGCTGCTCGCGTTCGCGCTGCCGCCGCTGTTGCCGTGGTGGGTTCCGGCGCTCGGCGGCTTCATCGGCATCGCGCTCGCGAAGCAGCTCTACGGCGGCCTCGGCAAGAACCTGTTCAACCCGGCAATGGTCGCGTATGTGCTGCTGCTCGCGTCCTTTCCGATCCTGATGACGCAATGGTTGCCGCCGCGGATGGGCGACCTCGACTATCGGCCCCTCGGCTTCGTCGACGAGGTCCGCTACAGCCTGTTCGTCGAGCTGCCGGCCGAGCGGACGGTCGACGCCTATACCCGCGCGACTCCGCTCGACGCGGTCAAGGAAGGGCTGCGCGCCCAGCGCACTTTTCAGGAGTTTCGCGCGGGCTCGTTGATCGGCACGTTCGGCGGGCGGGGCTGGGAGTGGGTCAACAACTTCATCGCGATCGGCGGACTTTATCTGCTGTACGCCGGAATCATTCGCTGGCAGATCCCGGTCGCCGTCCTCGCCGGGCTTCTCACACCGGCGCTGGTCTTTCACTTGATCGACCCGAGCGGCTACCCGGGTCCGGCCTTCCACCTTTTCAGCGGCGCAGCGATGCTCGGCGCGTTCTTCATCGCGACGGACCCGGTCTCCGCGGCGACGAGCGATCGCGGCAGGCTCTACTACGGCGCGGGAATCGGCGTTCTGACGTACGCGATCCGCACGTGGGGAGGCTATCCCGACGGTCTCGCGTTCGCGGTGCTGCTGATGAACGCCGCCGTTCCGCTGATCGACCGCTACACGCGGCCGCGCATCTATGGACACGTCGAAAGGTAGCGCAACGAAGACACTGGTCCTCGTCGGCGTCATCGCCGCCGTGGCAGCCCTGCTCGTCACCGGCAGCTACGAGCTGAGCCACGAGCGCATCGCGGCGAACGAGCGCGAAGCCCTGCTGCGCAATCTGTACAGCGTGCTCGATCCGAGCCTGCGCGACCGAGACCTCGCGCCGACTCGGCTAGCCGTCACGGACCGCGAGCTGCTCGGCGTCGATGGGCCGGTGGACGTTTTCGTCGTCGCGAACGGCGCGGGGCGGCCCGAGGCCGTGATCTTCGTGCCGAGCGCTCCCGACGGCTACAACGCGCCGATCCGCCTCCTCGTCGGCATGACTCCGGACGGCGTCCTGACCGGCGTCCGCGTGGTGAGTCACCGCGAGACGCCCGGCCTCGGCGACGCGATCGAGCTGCGCAAGTCGAATTGGATTCTGCAATTCGACGGCAAGCGGATCGGCGCGCCGCCCGAGGCAGAGTGGGCCGTCGACAAGGACGGCGGCGCCTTCGACTCGCTGACCGGCGCGACGGTCACGCCGCGCGCGATCGTCCGAGCCGTTCGCAACACGCTGCTATACTTCGAGCGCCATCGCGACGAGCTTTTCGCGGAAGCCGCGCGCGCGGCTGAAGCGGCCGAGTGACGAGGCGGCGAGCACGCCGGCGAAGGGGCGTTGCACGTATCGACCGGCACGAGCGCTACGACCCGATGACGACGCATGAACGACCTTAGAGCGACTTTCTACCACGGTATCTGGGCGAGCAACCCTGCGCTCGTGCAGCTCCTTGGCCTGTGCCCCCTTCTCGCGATCACGACGACGGCCGTCTACGGATTCGCGCTCGGCATCGCGACGACGGCCGTGCTCGTCGTCACGAACACGGTGATCTCGACGGTGCGCCGCTCGCTCGTACCGATCGTACGGATCCCGCTGTTCGTGCTGATCATCGCATCGCTCGTGACCTGCATCGACCTGCTGACCGATGCGTTCCTGCACGAGCTTCACGAGGTGCTCGGGCTTTTCATCCCGCTGATCATCACGAATTGTGCGATCCTCGCGCAGGCCGAGACGGTAGCGAGCCGCCGGCCCGTTGCGTTCTCCGCGCTGAGCGGGCTTGCCGCGGGTCTCGGATTCTTGCTCGTGCTGGTCGCGCTCGGCGCGCTGCGCGAGATCGCGGGTCAAGGCACCCTCTTCGCGGGCAGTGCGCTCCTGGTCGGCGGAGATGTCGATCCGCTGCGGCTCGAGCTGCCTTTCGACGGCGTCCTCGCGGCCGTGCTGCCGCCGGGCGCGTTCTTCGGTTTGGCGATTCTGCTCGCGATCCGCAACGTGCTAATCGGCGAGCGCGACCCGGAGCGTCTGCCGATCGCCGAGGAGCCGGCGACGGCCGCGGAGCGCGGCCCATGAACGCCGCGAAGCGCCGGCAAATCTTCGAGCGGTTCGCCCGGCACAATCCTAATCCGACCACGGAGCTCGTTTACAGCACGCCGTTCGAGCTCCTCGTCGCGGTCGTGCTCTCCGCGCAATCGACGGACGTCGGCGTAAACAAGGCGACCGAGAAGCTGTTCAAGGTCGCGAACACGCCGCAGAAGATGCTCGAGCTCGGCGAGGAAGGGTTGAAAGCTCATATCAATACGCTGAACTTCTTCAACACGAAGGCGAGAAACCTGATCAAGACCTGTGCCGCACTCGTCGAGCAGCACGGCGGCGAGGTCCCGCGCAACCGCGACGCGCTCGAGAAGCTGCCGGGCGTCGGCCGGAAAACGGCGAACGTGATCCTCAATACGGCATTCGGCGAGCCGACGATCGCGGTCGACACGCATATTTTCCGCGTCGCAAACCGCACCGGCCTAGCGCCGGGCGAGACGCCCCGCGACGTCGAGGATGCGTTGACGCGGACGACGCCCGACGAGTTCAAGAAGGACGCCCATCACTGGCTGATCCTGCACGGCCGCTACGTGTGCAAGGCACGCAAGCCGAACTGCGCGGAATGCATCATCGCGGATCTCTGCGAGTACCCGGCCAAGACGACGCTGATCGACCCGGGCGAGAAGCCGAAGACGCGGCGCGTGGGTGCGAAGAAGGCGACGAAGATTGCGGCGAAGACACGCACGACGGGCACGACGGCTCGTCGCGGCCGAAGAACGTGATGCAACCAGCTTAGGCGCCGCGCGACCTCCGCATTGGGAGGGGCCTAGTGCTCGTTAGTTGATCGTTCCCGAAGACGGGCGGCCGTCGACTCACGTTTCGGCGCTCGCCGCCGCCTTTCGCGCAGCGAGATGCTCGTCGAGCAACACGCGGCGCAAGCCGAACGGGCCGAGGTCCCGCAGATAGTAGCGCGGCACGCCGAATCCCTTTTTCTTACGCTCGAAAAGGTCCGGCGGCATCGCGTCGCGGTATGCATAGCGGAGAATTCCCTTCAAGCCGTTGTGGTAGCGCACGGCCTCGGGCAGCGCGAAGCTGAACTCGATGATGCGCTGATCGAGCAGTGGCACGCGCGCCTCGAGCGACACGGCCATGCTCGCGCGATCCACCTTCGTGAGGACCTCGTCCGGCAGATAGGTGCCGAAATCGAGGAGCTGCAGCCGAGTGCGCAGCGACACCTCCGGCCGCCAATGCTCGCGGAAGTACCACAGGTGATCGTAATCGCGCGGAATACCGAACTCGGCCGCATATGCGCGCGCCTCGTACGGGGACATGCCTTTCATCAGCTTCGACCACAGCGAGAGATCGCCCGAGAATGCCCATTCGAGCTGCGTGAGCGCGCGCTGCCATCCCCGAGCCGGCACCAGACGTCGAAGCGCATGTGCCCAGCCGTCCATGAAGCTCGGCCAGTTCGGGTATCGTGAGTAGCGCTCGAAGCGCAGATAGGTGCGATACCCGCCGAACACTTCGTCGCCGCCGTCCCCCGTCAAGACCACGGTCACTTTTTCCCGAGCCAAAGCCGAGACGAAATAGGTCGGCAACGACGACTCGTCGGCGAACGGCTCGTCGAACCAGCCGTTCATCCGCGGCAGCAGCGCTTGCGCGGCCTCGCGCGTCAGCACGCGCTCGGTATGCTCGGTGCCGAAGTGCATCGCGACGGCGCGAGCGTGCTGTGTCTCTGAATGCTCGGCGGTGTCGAAACCTATCGAGAACGTCTTCAGCGGCGCACCGGTCGACGCGGCCGCCGCAACCACGGAGCTCGAGTCGACGCCGCCGGACAAAAAGAATCCGACCGGCACGTCCGCAACCATCTGCTCGCGTACGCACTCCGCGAGCAGCCCGCGAAGCTCCTCGGCCGCCTCGTCGACGCTGATCGCTTGCGGCTCTTCGGGCACCGGCACGCTCCAATAGCGGCGCGGCTCCTCGAGGGTGCGGGTATCGGGATGGAACGTCAACGAGTACGCGGGACGCAGCTTGAAGCACTCCCGATAGGGCGTCTTCGGCGTCGGCACGTACCGGTAGCTCATGAAATCGTAAAGTGCGGTGTAATCGGTGCTGAGCGCGGCATGCCCGCACGCGATCTCGAGGCCCTTCAGCTCGGAGGCAAAGCCGAAATCACGACCGTTCCAGAAGTAATAGAGCGGCTTGATGCCCGAGCGATCGCGATAAAGCTTGAGACGGCGCCGGGCGGCGTCCCAGAGCACGATCGCGAACATGCCGTCCATGTGCTCGAGGAAATCGTCGCCCCAATTCAAATATCCGCGCAGCACGACCTCCGTGTCGGACGTCGTCTTGAACCGCATCCCCTCCGCTTCGAGGCGACGGCGAATGGCCGCGTGGCGGTACATCTCGCCGTTGAACAGGATCCATGACTCGCCGTCGTCGGCGAACATCGGCTGATTCGCGCTCGGCCTGAGATCGATGATCGACAAGCGGCGAAAGCCGGCCGTGAACGGCTTACCGCGTATCAACGCTCCGTCATCGGGGCCGCGATGTGTAAGCGCGTCGAGCGCAGCCTCGTAGTTCCAATGCTCCGCCGTTCCGCCGATGAGGCCGCACATTTTCCGTTCTCGCTCCGTAACGTTGCCCGCGCACGAGCGCGCGTTATCTTCTCAAGCAAAGGCCAGCCCGGGCCGGCACGCCTGCCGGACTGGACTCGCACCCCAAATAATCGTGTGCTCGAGCGAGCCGTGCTCGAGATAGGTTTCCGACCTGGTCACCCGCCCCCCCGGGCGCAGCCCCTCCTCGGCGACGCGCCGATCGCGAAACTCCGGATGATGGTCGGCGACGAGCTGGTAGAGCAGCATCGACGTAGCTCGCAAGGCCCGCTACGCCGCTGAGGCCGGCCGCAACGCCTGCGTACGTCGGCGGATCGAGCCGGCTCGACTTTCGGGGCTCAACGATAGCATGAGACACCGACGCCGGCTGCACCCCGGAAAGCCGAAGCGCGGCGCAGGGCCGCGTCCTCCACGTGCCGCGGCCCCGCAGACTGGTCCACGCTTCTGACCGCAAGGCTACCTTCGTGTCAGCGCGCGCAGTATCTTCTTCGTCCCGATCGGCGCGTCGACCGCAGCATGAACATCTTCCTGAGCTACGCCTCCGAGGACCGGGCGAAAGCGGACGGCGTTCGGTATGCGCTGCATGCGGACGGCCATGACGTCTTCTTCGATCGCGAGGATCTGCCTGCCGGGGACGAGTTCCATACGCGGATCCGCCGCGGCATCGAGCAATCCGACCTGTTCATCTTCCTCGTGAGTCCGTACGCCGTCGACGCCGGAAGCTACACCTTGAACGAGCTGGCGATCGCGGAGAAGACCTGGCGGGCCCCAGCCGGCCGCGTGCTGCCGGTCATCCTGGAGCCCGTGCCGATCGACGCACTGCCGGCGTTTCTGCGCGCCGTGACGTTCCTCGAGACGTCGGGCAACGTTCCGGCAGCGGTCGTCGATGCCGTGCACCGCCTCACCCTCGCCAAGCGACGTCGGAGGCTGCAGCGACTCGTCCCGGCCGCGGCGGTTGCGGCGATGGGCGTCGTCGGCGTAGGCCTATACTTCGCGCCCCGAGAGCTGCCGGCCATCCGCGACGGGAACGACGGCGCGCCGGCGATGCTGATCGATGCGGGTGTGTTCACGATGGGCGATGACGACGCGGCGCCTCGACGCGAGGTCTACGTCGACGCCTTCTACATGGACCGGTACGAGACGACGGTCGCGCAGTACGGCCAATTCCTGTCGAGCTCGCGTGCGCCGGCTCCGCCCGACTACTGGGATACCGTCGATCCGATCCGGCATGCGAACCTGCCGGTGATCGGCGTCGACTGGCGCGATGCGAATGCGTATTGCCGCTGGGCAGGCAAGCGCCTGCCGACCGAAGCCGAGTGGGAGAAGGCGGCTCGCGGCGCGGACGAGCGATTATATCCGTGGGGCGATGCCTCGCCGACGCTGAGCCACGCGAACTATCAGAACACTTCGCCGGACGCCTACGACGGCGGCCTCGCAGCCGTCGGCTCGCGCAGCACGGGCAAGAGCGCATACGGTATCGAAGACATGGCGGGCAACGCGGCGGAATGGGTCGCCGACTGGTACTCGGAAAGCTTTGCCGCAGGCGACGCCGATAACCCGAAAGGGCCGGCAGACGGGCCGGGTCACGTGGTCCGCGGCGGCGGACGATACGATCCTGACTATCGGATCACCGCGACCCGGCGTTTCTTCGCACCGCCCGCGACGCGCGCGGACGACATCGGCTTTCGATGCGCCGCCGATCCGTGACGCGGTCTTCGGCCCCTCTGCGCTCGGTGCACGCGAGCGCAATCATCTCTCGAAAAGGACCTCCGGATAGACGAACTGGTTGATGAAACGCGGGGTCGCCGGACGCCGCCGACGCTGCACACGGCAGCAGGCGGCACCCGTCGGACTCGTCGTATCGCGGACGCCTACTCAGGCTTTCTGAACAGCAAGGTGAAGCGATCCGTTCGATCGTTGACCTCGGGATGCGCGACCTCGTAGACCAGCGCATCGTTCGGCCTCGCGAGGACGTCGCTGAAATCGACGAAATCGAAGCCGCTTTCCTGAACTTCCTTGATCACGAGCACCGGGTCGACACGACGCCCGTTCTCACGATTGCCGGGCTCCATGTGCCGGCGCGTATGGTCGACGATGCCGTAGTAGCCTCCCGGCTTCAGCGCTTCATAGACCGTGCGATTCAGCGTCATTCGGTCTTCGACCGAGAAATTGTGGTAGTTGCGAAAGGTCAGCACGAGATCGACCGGCTCGACGTCCCAGCGCCCCGGAGGCCCGAACGGTCCGCCGCTTCCCGGGCCGGTCGCGCCCCAGTCGATCTCCTCGACGGCTTCGAGACCCGGCAGCTCGGCGACTGGCGCGAACATGTCGGCGTAGAACCCGGGCGGATGCGCGACATACAGCTTGCCCTGCTCCCTCAGCACAGGAGCGAGAATTTTCGTGTACCAGCCGCCGGCGGGCAGAATCTCGATGACGCGCATATCCTCGCGCATCCGGAAGAACTCGAGCACTTCGGCCGGCATGCGGTTCGGGTCGCGCGCCCGCTCCTCGCTCGTGCGTATTTCTCCCTGCATTGCGTCGAGCACGCGTTGCTGGAACGGCGTCGGGTTCGGGGGCTGGGCCTCGGCCGCCGCCGAGATTAGAAGGACGGCCGAAGCCATGACGGTCATAACCGAACCTAGAGAGAGGACAGTGCTGCGCATCAGAAATATCCCTTCCGTTCCCGGGATAAGCAGGATCGCAGGGATACATGTGGCAACGCAACGTCCTCGCACGGCGCGACATCGCCGCTCGACCGTCGCCGTGAAGCGCGGCTCACCCGCTCTGGCTCAAATGTAGCGTAACGTCGTCGTCGGCACGGCCCTGGCCGCAGGCCGCGCCGCGATCAGCGCGGCGACGAGCGCGACGCCGAGCACGAACAGCGCAGCGCCGCCGATGCCGAGCGGATCCGCGGGGCTTACTCCGAACAGCACGCCCGCCAGCATTCTGGATATGAAGCTCGCCGCCCCGATGCCAAGGACGGCGCCGATCAGAACGGGACGCATCGTCCGGCCGAGGATCGTGCCAAGCACGTTGCGCATGCTCGCACCGAGCGCCATACGGATTCCGATCTCGTGATAGCGCCGGCTCACCGAGTACGACACGACGCCGTAGATTCCGACCGCCGCGAGCAGAAGCGCGAGACCTCCGAGCGCCGCGCCGAGGCCCGCAAGGGTGGTCGACAGCCCGCGCCAGAAGCCGAGATTCGCCTCGAGAGGAATCACGCTGACGACGAGCCCTGGATCGAGCGCCCTGACGATTCGATGGATGCTCGGCGCCAACGTGCCGAGGTCCAAACGGCTGCCGATCAGCAGATCCTCGCCGCCGGGCAAGTAGACGTACTCGGCCGGGACTCGGCCGAGCGTGCTCACCTGCGCGTCTGCGGCGACGCCGACGACCTGCAGGCGGCTGTCGCCCGTAAGCAGGATCTCGCCGAGCGGATCGGCGTCCGGCCAGTACGCGCGTCGTACTCGGAAACCGAGAATGTGCCGCTGCCGGTTTGAGCTCCGTCGCGTCCTCCGGCCTCAGTGAGCGCGCCGCGTAACGCACATCCGCCCACAGATGCTCGAACATCTCGGTCTTCCCTCTCTCAACTTCTCACCGCAGCTGGCGCAAGCCATCGCATGGATCGTGCCAAACTTTCGGACGACCGCAACTCGGTGACCTCCCGCCGAAAACCGCTGCCAGCACGCCGTCGGGCAGCGCGCAGATCGTCTCGATATCGGCACCCCTGTCCCGAGCTCGGGAGCGATGCTCGCCGCGATCGAATACCTGCCGGCCCGCGTTCGACGGCGCCGCTCGGGCGGTCGCTCCGAACGCGAAACCGTTCCGCGCGTATTTTCCGCAGTCGGGTATATTCGGCGGCATGCGCATTCCACGCTGTCTATGGCTTGCGTTGCTCGTCACGCTCGCTGCGTGCAGCGACGCGGCTCGATTCGAGGCGCTGCCCCTGGAAAGCGCCGTGCTCGCGTTCGGCGACAGCGTCACGTATGGCACCGGCGCCGGCCGCGGCGAGGACTATCCGACGAGGCTCGCCGCCCTTTCCGGATGGCAGGTGCACAATGCCGGCATTCCCGGCGATACGGCACGGGCGGCGACGAATCGGATCGCGGACGCGCTCGCGAGCTCCAACGCAGTGCTCGCGATCATCGAGCTCGGCGGCAACGACTTCCTGCGCAGGCGCCCGAGCGCCGACGTCAAAGAGGACTTGCGGACGATCATCGACACGACGCGGGCCGCGGGCGCGATCCCGGTGCTCGTCGCCGTGCCGCAGTCGTCCGTATTCGGCGCAGTGACAGGACGACTGCGAGACGATCCGATCTATTCCGCGCTCGCCGATGAAGAAGACGTGCTGCTGATCGAGGACGTCTTCGCCGACGTGCTCTCCGATGCGCGCCTACGCAGCGATCCGATCCATCCGAACGCCGAAGGCTACCGTGTTCTCGCCGAGCGTATCGCCGACGGGCTTGCACGGGCCGGGCTCTTGAGCCGCGTCGAGCTGCGCTGAAAGGCTGCGGCGGAGCGCGGCCCTGCCACGTCAGTCGCCGCGCTCTCGTCTCTTTCGCGCCTGAATGTTCTTGTGAAGCTTGCCGGTGCGCCGCTCGCTCTCCCGGCGCTCGTGCACGGTCCGCGTCGCGTGCTGCGCCTCGCGCACGAGCTTCAGATAGCTCGCGAGGCGACGCGCATCAAGGCGCCCCTCGTCGATCGCAGCACGGACGGCACAGCCGTCGTCGCCGTCATGGCGACAGTCGCGGAAACGGCAGCGATGCGCGAGCGCGGTCACGTCGTGGAATGCGCTATCGACGCCGTCGTGCGCCGCGCCGATCCGCAGCTCGCGCATGCCGGGCGTGTCGATCAGCCATGTGCCTCCCGGCATCAGCACGAGGTCCCGGGAAGTCGTCGTATGGCGTCCGCGGCTGTCGTCCTCGCGGATCGGGGCGGTGACCTGGCGCTCGGCGCCGAGCAGCCCGTTCACGAGCGTCGACTTGCCGACTCCGGACGAGCCGACGAATGCTACCGTGCGCCCGGGCTCGAGCCACGGATCGAATGCCGCGTAGTCGGAGGCTTCCGTCGAGTTCAGCGCGATCAGACCGGCGCCGCCGGCGACCGCACGCGCGCGGTCGACGTACGACGAGACGTCGTCGCAGAGATCGGTTTTCGTCAGCACGATCACGGGCTCGACACCACCGTCGAGGGCGAGCGCGAGGTAGCGCTCGAGCCTCGCGGCGTTGAAGTCGTGATTGCACGACGTGACGACGAACAGCACGTCGACGTTCGCGGCGATCGCCTGCGGGCGCGTGTTGGATCCCGCTGCGACGCGGACGATAGCGGACTCGCGCTCGAGCCTGCGGCGGATTCGGGGCGCGTCGCGCTCGACGAGCACCCAGTCGCCGACCGCGAGCACGGACGCAACGCCGTCGCGTTGTATCTCGCGCGGCACGATGAGCTCGAGCTCCCCGCATTCGGCGATGCCGCGAATACCGGATCGATTCAGGCCCGCGATGCGGGCGGGAAAGTGCGTGTCGAGCTCCGCGGGGCTCGGCTGTTGTGAATGAAACGTGCGCCAGCCGAGCTGCTGGAGCGTGAGAGTGGTGAGCATTGCCGTCGACTCCGACCGGTCATGAGGACCACCCGCGGTTCCGTCACAGGAACGCGGGGCGTAAGCCGGGTCTCTCGGCAGCTCAGAAAACGGCAGCTGCGCTCGCGCGAACGATCGCGGGCGACAGCGAGTGTCTCAGCGCTCGAGATCCCGGCGCGACGCGCGGGATCGGGCAAGCATATTTCCGACGGCCACTCTTAGTAGGCGGAAGAAGCCCGCAGAGCGTACGACGACGGGGTTGGAACCGCAATGCTCCATCGGCGATGGGGGCATCGGCGATGTGAGCGAAGTGGCGCCGTTCTTCCTTCTCCGCGCTTGGCTAGGGGGACGGATCACCATGCAGGTCAGGCCGCGAATCATCTGCCAAGTGGTCCGCATCCTCGCTCGACGCCGAGGATCGAAAGCGCGTCGAGTTTGGCGGGAGACGCCGGCTTCGGGCGAGCGGCGCGGCCGAAGTGCGAGGTCGTGCGCCGCTGTCAAGCCGGTCGTTCCGCGCGTCGCATCGCGCATCCGAGTCTGTCACAATGTCTGTCATTAGCGACGAGCGGGCGATTCCGACCTGGGAGTCCGAAACGATTCGGGTCTTCTCGATCGGAGCACGACGAGATCGACGTCCGGGGGGAACGATTTGAACTAAACCGCCCCGGCCGCCGCCGTCTACGAACCCGCTCGCGATCGAGCAGGTAATCCAAGAATGAAAAATCGGCCTGCCACGACCCGTCGCGCAGGGGGCGGCGGGGTGTGGAGCCTTATCGCGATTCTCGCGGCGCTCGCGTCGGTGAGTGACGTGCGCGCGCAAATCGGCGGGACTCCCGTCATCACGCTGGTCGGCGAAGACGTCGTATCGATCTTGCAAGGCCAGCCTTACGTCGACCCCGGGGCGGTAGCTATCGACCCCGAGGACGGCCTTCTGACACCGCAAATTTTCGGCATCGTAGACATCCAAACGCCAGATATCTACACGCTTACGTACTCGGTCACTGACTCCCACGGCAACTCCGCGTCCACCATACGCATCGTTACGGTGTTACCGAACAATCCACCGAGTATCACTCTCAGCGGCGAGAATCCGCAGGTAATTCGCCAAGGTTCGACATACGCCGAGCTCGGTGCAACAGCCACTGACCCGGAGGACGGCGATCTCGCCGTCCAAATCGACAGCAGCGCCGTCGACATAGACGTGGTCGGCGAATACATCGTCGTTTACTCCGTCACGGACTCCCATGGCAACGTTGCATCTGTCAATCGGACCGTTACCGTCGTTCCAAGTCCGCCGACCATCACGCTGATCGGCGAGCCGTCTATGAAGATCGCGCAAGGCGAAGCGTTCGAGGATCCCGGCGCAACGGCGACCGATCCGGAGGATGGGGACATCACCGCGTCGATCGTCGTCTCCGGCGCGGTCGATTCATCGACTCCCGGCACCTACACGCTCCGCTACGACGTGATGGATGCGCAAGGAAACGCGGCACCGACAGTCGAGCGCGTCGTGATCGTCAACAGCCCGCCGATAGCGGCCGATGACGCGTACGAGACCGACGAGGACGTCACGCTCACCGTGCCGGCTCCCGGCGTAATCGCGAACGATTCGGACGCGGACGGCGACGACCTGACGGTCGCGGTCGTCGACGACGTCACACCCGCCAACAGCGGCGAGCTCACGTTGCGGCCGAATGGATCGTTCGACTTCGTCCCCGCTCCGAATTTCGTCGGTGAGGTCACGTTCACCTATCAGGCGTTCGACGGCAGCGAGCGCAGCGGCACCGCAACCGTCACGATCGCGGTGATCGACGTCAACGACCCCCCGGTCGCCTCCGCCGACAGCTACGTCACCGAAGAAGATGGGCGTTTGGCGGTTCCCGCCCCCGGCGTCCTCGAGAACGACGACGACGACGATGGCGACGGGCTGACTGCCGAGCTCGTCCGCGCGCCCGCCAGCGGAACCGTGACGTTGAACGCGAACGGCTCCTTCGAGTATGTGCCGAACGCCGACTTCAACGGCATGGACACCTTCACCTATCGCGCGAGCGACGGAACCGCCTCGAGCGAACCCGCCACCGTCACGATAGAAGTGACACCGGTCAACGATCCGCCGACAGCCAGAAACGACGCGTATCAGATCAACGAGGATGCGACGCTGCAAGTCACTCCGGCCAACGGCGTGCTCGTCAATGACAACGACCCTGACGGCGACACGCTGACCGCCGTACTCGTCACCGGCCTGGCGGCCGACGAAGGCACGCTGACACTGCAGCCGAACGGCGCTTTCACGTACGACCCACCGACCGACTTCAACGGCGAGGTGAGCTTCACCTACAGGGCGCGGGACCCGGCGGGTGCGGAGAGCGCCAGCGCTACGGTCACGATCACCGTCAATGCGGTCAACGACCCCCCGGAGCTCCTGGAAGATATCGTCGCGCCGAATGCGACCGAATCGATCGAGTATACATTCGACCTCGCACCCTACTTCTACGACGCCGAAGGCGACGACCTGTACTTCGACGTGAACTTCGGGCCGCATCCGACCGGCTTGCCCGAGAGCCGCAACCTCGTCATCGACTCCGACGGCTCTCGAACCGGCGTCCGCGGCCGGATCTTCGGCACGCCGACACTCGACGACACGAGCGACGACGGCCCCCGAACCGTGACGGTGACCGTGCGGGACCGTCTCAATGACGACGACCCGGAGGTCGGGAAAACCACCGTGCCGTTCGAGCTCACGATCTCGTCCTTGGATCGTGTTGACGTCGGAATCACCGCGTCCGCCGCGCCGGACCGGGCTGTCAGGAACGCGGCGGTCGCCTGGCGTTTCACCGTATCGAACGCGAACCCGTTCGTCGCCGTCGACGACGTGACGCTCGACCTCGAGTTCTCCGGCGTCCCCGTCGACTTCACCAACACGACCGGCTGTGCGGTCAACGGGCAGACGCTGAGCTGCATCGTCGGGCCGATTCCCGCGGACGGCACGTTCGTGCACGAGATAGGCGGCTCCGCAGCGCTCGAGGGCGAGATCCTCGTCAACGCGACCGTGTCGGCGCCGAACGTCGGCGGCCTGACCGCAATCGATCCGAACGAAGGCAACAACGCCGCGAGCTTCACGCTGCACATCGGCGACTCGTTCAGCACGGGTCCCGCGCAATCGCTCGAGCGCGCCGCGAACAGCCGCGCCGTCGCCGCCGGCGACCTCGACGGCGACGGATACGTCGATCTCGTCGTCGGCATGGGGGCCGGCGAAAGCACGCTCGTCTTCCTGAGCGTGCCGATGGATCCGCAGGATCCTGACGGCGAAGAGTTCCGACGACTCTCGGCGTCGCCGATCACGCTCGGCGATGTCGAGACGAACGCGCGGCACATCCTTCTGGTCGACATCGACGGCGATGACGATCTCGATATCGTGGTCGCGAACGGCTCACCCGGGGCTCCGCAACCGAACGGCCTGTTCATCAACGAGCTCGACGAAGGTCATCTCCAGTTCGTGCGCGCGGCGGCCGACCTCGGCGCCGGCGTGAGCTTCGCGGTTGCCGCTGCGGACCTCGATGGCGCGGGCCTTCCGGACCTGGTCTTCGCGAACGGCAGCCCGAACGAGCTCTATACCAACTTAGGAGGGGGGCGGTTCGCGCCGGTGCAGCCGATCGGCGACGGCGACAGCCGCGCGGTCGTGATCGCCGATCTCGACGGCGACCACGCGCCCGACATCGTCTTCGCGAACACCGACGCACCGAGCGTCGTGCATCGCAACCTCGGCGGCGGCACGTTCGACAACGGCGCCGCCGTCGAGACCCTGCCCGCAACGTCGGTCACGGCGGCAGATATCGACGGCAACGGCTTGCCGGATCTGCTGTTCGGCCTCGCGAACTCGACAGGCGGCGCGTCGAAGGTCGCTCATCTGAACACGAGCGCTTCCGGCACGATCCGGTTCACCGGCGGAACGGAGCTCACCGGGATCGCGACGCCGGTCGCCCTCCTTGCAGCAGATATCAACCTCGACGGCATCGCCGACCTGATCGCGATCAACGCAACGGGCACGCACCAGATCCTGATCGGCAACGGCAGAGGCGGATTCACGCTGCATGCCGAGCAGTTCACGAGCGCGGCGCCGACCGGCGCAACGGCCGGAGACTTCAACAACGACGGCCGCACCGACATCGCGGTCTCCGGCCGCGACGGCGTGCAGATCTTCTTCAACGACGGCCGCGGCAACCTCGGCCCCGGCGACGTCGAACCGCCAATAGTCCAGCTCGTCGGAGCCGCGACGATCGACCTGACGGTCGAGGAACCGTACACGGACCCCGGCGCGACCGCGACGGATGCGATCGACGGAGACGTGACGTCGCGGATCATCGTCGACAATCCGGTCGACATCGGCGTGATCGGCACGTACACGGTGCGCTACGTTGCAACGGACCTGTCGGGCAACAAGTCGCAGCCTGTGACGAGAACGGTTCGCGTGCAGGCTCGGCAGGCCCAGGGGGGCGGCGGCGGCGGAGCCTTCGGGCCGGCCCTGTGCATTTTCCTCGTCGTCGTCCTCGTATTGCGCTGGCGACGCGACTACCCACGCGCCGATCGGGAATAATAGCCGCCGCTCGAAGAGATCCTGAATCAGCACGCTCTGTTCGAGCTTGCGTCCCCATGTATGGCAACCGTTAAGCCGCCTCGAGCATTCCGGCCGTGACGATGAACTCCTCGACGAGGTCGAGGCCGAGGTTCTGCTTGATGTTCGTGAACACGAACGGACGCTCGCCGCGCATCCGCAGCGTATCGTCCTGCATGACCTGAAGCGACGCCCCGACCATCGGCGCGAGGTCGATCTTGTTGATGACGAGCAGATCGGACCGCGTGATGCCGGGACCGCCCTTGCGCGGAATCTTGTCGCCGGCCGCGACGTCGATCACGTAGATCGTCAGGTCGACGAGCTCCGGGCTGAATGTCGCGCTGAGATTATCGCCGCCGCTTTCGACGAGCACGAAGTCGAGATCCGGAAATTTCGCGGTCAGCGCGTCGATGGCTGCGAGATTCATCGACGCGTCCTCGCGAATCGCCGTGTGCGGACAACCGCCGGTCTCGACGCCGACGATATGATCCGGATCGAGCGCCTGCGAGCGCGTCAGGATCTGCGCATCCTCCTGCGTGTAGATATCGTTCGTAACGACGGCGATGTGATAGCGATCGCGCATGCGCTTGCAAAGCGCATCGATCAAGCTGGTCTTCCCGGAGCCGACCGGCCCGCCGACGCCGACCCGCAAAATGTTGGATTTCATCCTTAATCTCCTCAAGAGCGAAACAGCCTCGTGTATTGCGTCTCGTGACGGGCGCTCGCGATCGCGAGGCCCGGCATGCCGAAACCGATCGCGCCATCCGTGACCTGCGACGCCGACGCGACCGCCGCGAGCACCGAAGCGCTGCGCCCGAGCATCAACCGCTGGCCGGCCGTATGGCCGAGCGGAACGAGCTTGATCGCCGCGGCGACGTGCGATTCGCACCACGACCACGCGTATCCCGCGGCAGCCTCCGCGCTCGGCACGCCCCAATGCGCGGCCGCGAAACCGAACGCACCGGCGAACGGCCACGCGCCTTCCGGCATCCGCACGCCGAGATCCTCGAGCAGCTTCGCGAGCGCGCCGCCCATGCTTCGGTCCGCGAAGCGCAGCTCCGACGTCTCGCGCATCGCGAGCAGCTTGCGGCACCAGCGCATCGCGTCGGCGAGGTCGCCGCGCGCGGCGGCGTTCTGCACGCGGATCAGCACCGCAAGATCCGTTCGCGCAAGCCCGGTGGTCAACACGTCGTCGAGCCACTCTGCGACGTCTGCTTCGCAGCGCACGTCGCCGGCCTCGATGACCTGCTCGAGGCCGTTCGAGTACGAGTAGGCGCCGACGGGCAGGTTCGGACTGATCAGCTGCCAGAGACGAAGGCTGCCCTCGGCGCTAATGCGCATGGTGGGCGTGCGCGGCCGCGTGCGAGTGCCCGCGCGCGTAGGCGCCGCTTTCGGGCTCGAACGGCAGCGTCTCGTGCACGGCCTCGCAGCCGAGGTGGCGCACCATCTCGTCGAGCACGTGATCGCGCACGTAGCGGACCCAGCCGTCGCCGACCTCGAGCGCGACGTGACGGTTGCCGAGGTGGTATGCGAGCCGCGCAAGCTTGCGCCGCTCCTTGCAGTAGACCGTGGAGAGCTCCTCGGGCGCCGCGACGACCGCGATCGCCTCGCCGCTGCGGCAGCGCAAGAGATCGCCGCCGCGCAGCACGGTGCCGCGCGGCAGCACCACCGCGATCTCTCTTCCGGACGCGAGCTTCACGCGCTGGCGCGCAATCTGCCGGCGCTCGAAAGGCAGCACCAGATGATCGCCCGCAACCTGCTCGATCGGCCCGGGAACATGCTCGTCGAAAATCGTGAGTGCCATCGTCAAAACAGAAAGTACCGTTGAGTGAGAGGAAGGGTTTGCGCCGGCTCGCACGTCAGCAGCACGCCGTCCGCGCGCACCTCGTAGGTCTCCGCGTCGACTTCGATCCGCGGCGCATAGTCATTGAGCCGCATATCGGCCTTGCGCACGGCCCGCGTGTTGCGGACCGCCGCGAGCGGCTTCGCGAGCTTCAGCCTCGCCGCGATGTCCGCGTCGAGCGCGGCGGCCGAGACGAACGTCACCGACGTCGCCTCGACGGCACGCCCGAACGCGCCGAACATCGGCCGGTAGTGCACGGGCTGCGGCGTCGGGATCGACGCGTTCGGATCGCCCATCGGCGCTGCCGCGATCATGCCGCCCTTGATGATCAGCGACGGCTTGACGCCGAAGAACGCCGGCTTCCACAGCACGAGATCCGCGAGCTTGCCGACCTCGATCGAGCCGACGTCCGCCGCGATGCCGTGCGTGATCGCCGGATTGATCGTGTACTTCGCGACATAGCGCTTCGCGCGGAAGTTGTCGTTGCGCGCGCCGTCTTGCGGCAGCGGGCCGCGCTGCACCTTCATCTTGTGCGCGGTCTGCCAAGTCCGCGTGATCACCTCGCCGACCCGCCCCATCGCCTGCGAGTCCGACGAGATCATCGAGAACGCGCCGAGATCGTGCAGAATGTCCTCGGCCGCGATCGTCTCGCGGCGGATCCGCGACTCGGCGAACGCGACGTCCTCCGGAATTCCGGGGTCGAGGTGATGGCAGACCATCAGCATGTCGAGGTGCTCGTCGATCGTGTTCACCGTATAGGGCCGCGTCGGATTCGTCGACGAAGGCAACACGTTCTGCTCGCCGCACGCCTTGATGATGTCGGGCGCATGCCCGCCGCCCGCGCCTTCGGTGTGATACGTATGGATCGTGCGGCCCTTGAACGCCGCAAGCGTCGTCTCGACGAAACCGGACTCGTTCAACGTATCGGTGTGGATCGCGACCTGCACGTCGTAGCGGTCCGCGACCGCGAGGCAGGTGTCGATCGCCGCCGGCGTCGTGCCCCAGTCCTCGTGCAGCTTCAGGCCCATCGCGCCCGCCTCGATCTGCTCCGCGAGCGCGCCCGGCAGGCTCGCGTTGCCCTTGCCGAGGAAGCCGAGGTTCATCGGGAACGCGTCCGCGGCCTGCAGCATCCTGCCGATGTGCCACGGCCCGGGCGTGCACGTCGTCGCGTTCGTGCCGGTCGCGGGTCCCGTGCCGCCGCCGAGCATCGTCGTGACGCCGGACATCAGCGCCTCCTCGATCTGCTGCGGGCAGATGAAGTGGATGTGCGCGTCGATCCCGCCGGCCGTCAGGATCTGCCCTTCCCCGGCGATCACCTCCGTGCCGGGGCCGATCGCTATGGTCACGCCGTCCTGCGTATCCGGATTGCCGGCCTTGCCGATCCCCGCGATGCGCCCGTCCTTGATGCCGACGTCGGCCTTGACGATGCCCCACCAGTCGAGGATCAGCGCGTTCGTGATGACCGTATCGACGGTGCTCGCGGACGGCAGCTGGCTCTGCCCCATGCCGTCGCGAATCACCTTGCCGCCGCCGAATTTCACCTCGTCGCCGTAGACCGTGTGATCGCGCTCGACCTCGATCACGAGCTCCGTGTCGCCGAGCCGCACGCGGTCGCCCGTCGTCGGCCCGTACATTTCGGCGTACGCCCTGCGCGAGATCCGGCTCATTTTTCGTCCTCGACGGCGCCCATCACGCGCCCGAGGAAACCGTAGACGTGCCGCTTGCCGGCGAACGGCACGAGCGTGACGGAGCGCGTCTGCCCCGGCTCGAAACGCACGGCAGTCCCGGCCGGAATGTCCAGCCGACAGCCGCGCGCCGCCTCGCGCGGGAACGACAGCGCGTCGTTCACCTCGAAGAAGTGATAATGCGAGCCGACCTGGATCGGCCGATCGCCGGTATTCGCGACCGTCAGCGTGACCGTCGGGCGGCCGGCATTCAGCTCGATCTCGCCGTCGTCGATGAGAAGCTCGCCGGGAATCATCGCAGCCTCATTCAATCGGGTTGTGCACGGTCACGAGCTTCGTGCCGTCCGGGAACGTCGCCTCGACCTGCACCTCGTCGAGCATTTCCGCGACGCCATCCATCACGTCGTCGCGCGACAGGATCGCGGCGCCTTCGCTCATCAGCGCCGCGACGGACTTGCCGGCGCGCGCGCCTTCGAGAATGCCGGCCGTGATCAGCGCGACGCTTTCGGGGTAGTTGAGCTTCAGACCGCGCTGCCTGCGCTGCTCCGCGAGCTGTGCGGCAACGAAGATCAGCAGCTTGTCCTTCTCTCGGGGTGTGAGCTCCATGAGCGTCTATGTCCTCCAGATACGCGGCGCGCTCGGCGCGCGCCCGATGACGGCCGCGCGAATCGCGGCCCAGACGGATTCGAAGGTCTCTCGAAGCGTCTCCGCGGCCGGCGCGAGCGCACGGACGACGAGGAGACCCTCGACGCACGTCGCGCCGGCGCGAACGGCGGTGGACGCGTCGAGCCGCGCGCGCGCGAGCGCAAGCTCGTCGGCGCCGGCGGGATACGCATACAGCGCGCCGAAGACGTCGTGACCGGCGAGGCCCCACGAGCGCGCGAGCAGCGAATCGCTCGCACGAAACGTCAGCGGATCGAGCAGCAGCGGCGCGCCGTCGACGAGGATCTCGGTCCGCTGATCGAGCTCGCCGCTGCGATAGTCGTCGCCCGAGAGCCTGCGCCCGATCGATGTCATCTCCCAGCCGGCGAAGCGCGCGCCCACCGCGAGACGAATCCGAGTCGAAATCTTCGCGCGGCTGCCGCCGAACAGGATCGTGTCGAGCGGCAGCCACTCGAGCGACGCGCCCCGCGCGACTCGAAAGACCTGCACCTGCCGGCTCGAAGGTCCGAGGCTGCGATAGAACTTCGTCGCGGCCGGCGTCGTGACGAGGGCCGCCGCTCCGGGCTCGACGGTGCACGTCAGGATCAGACGATCGCCGCCTGCGAGCCCGCCCGGAGGATGCAGCACGTAAACGTGACACGCGCCGTCGTCCGGATAGAACGGCCGCTGGATGCACAGCGGACCCGAATGCCGGCGCGAGACGACGGTCCGCCCGCGCGCCGCACGGAAGCCGAGCGCAAGCCGCGCGCGCCAGCCGCGGCCGGGCGGGCTCGTGCGGCCGAGGCGCGCAGCGTCCGGCGCGGCAAGCGCCGCGTCGGGATCAGCCGACGCCGCGCCCGCTCGCGCCGTGCTCGGCGCAGCGACGTAATGCGGCTCAGCCGCCACCCGCGACCTCCGCGAACAGCAGCACGCCGGTGACGACGCCCGCGACGCCGACCGCACCGTGCAACGCGGCGCGCAGCTTCGCGCCCGCCCGCTCGGTGCATGCGAACGCGCCCGCGAGCATCCGCGAGAAACTGCACGCGCCGGCCGCAACGCCGACCGAGAAGAACGCGAGGTAGACGCCGCTGTCGAAGCCCGCATCGAACGACGCGATCGGCAACAGCGCGATGACCGCGGCCGAGCCTGCGCCGCCGTGCAGCATACCCATCAGCACACCGGCGCGTCCGCCGAGGCGGATGCTCCCCGCGCGTGTCTCGACGCCGTGCAGATGCCGGCGCGCGCCGCGCAGCGCGTGCAGGCCGACGGCGACGAGCGTCGCGGCGACGACGACCTCGGCGTAGCCGCTGACGCTCGTCAGGCCGACGAGACCGAGCCCGAGCACGAACGCCGCGATCAGCGCGAGCGCGGCGGCGTGGCCGAAAGCCCAGCGGATCGCGTAGGACATCGGCGACGTCGAGCGATCGCTGACCGCGAGGCCGCTGATCGCCGCGACGTGGTCCGCGTCGAATGCGTGCAGCAGCCCGAATGCGAGCCCGAGCAGCATCGGCTGCTGCGACCACAAGCCGAAGAGCGAATCGGAGAAAGCCGTCGTATCCATACCGTTCACACCGTCAGATAAGTCTTCACGAGCCCGTCCGTGAGCTCGTCCATGCGGCCCGCGGCGACGATCCGGCCCTTGTCCATGATTCGGAAGCCGTCGCAGAAGCGGCGCACGAACGGCAGCTTCTGCTCGACGACGAGCACCGTCAGGCCGAGCTCGTGATTCAGCCGGCGAATCACGTTGCCGATCTCCGCGACGATGCTCGGCTGAATGCCTTCGGTCGGCTCGTCGAGGATCAGCAGGCGCGGCTCGAGGACGAGCGCGCGCGCAATCGCGAGCTGCTGCTGCTGCCCGCCGGACAGGTCTCCGCCGCGGCGCTTCAGCATCGTGCGCAGCACCGGAAAGAGCTCGAATACGAGATCCGGCAGCGCCTTCGCATGGCCGCGCCGTACCGCGAGACCGGTGCGCAGGTTCTCGTCGACCGTCAGCAGCGGAAAGATCATCCGACCTTGCGGCACGTAGCCGATGCCGAGCGCGGCGCGCCGCTCGGGCGCCGCTCCGGTCAGGTCGATTCCGTCGAACGTGATCGTGCCGGAGTGCGCGCGGACGAGCCCCATCAGGCAGCCGAGCAATGTCGTCTTGCCAACGCCGTTCCGGCCGATCAGGCTCACGCACGAGCCTTTCGGCACGTCGAGATCGACGTCCCATAGCGTGCGGCTCTCGCCGTACGACTGATTGAGGCCGCGCACGTCGAGCAACGCAGCTCCGCTCGATGCGGAAAAGTGTGCCTGGCACGAATTTTCGGACGGGCTACTCACCGAGATACACCTCGATCACGCGGGGATCGTTCTGAATGTCTTCCATCCGCCCCTCGGCCAGCACGCGGCCCTCGTGCAGCACGGTGACTTTGCGGGCGATCGAGCGCACGAACTCCATGTCGTGCTCGACGACGACGACCGAGTGATCGCCGGCGAGCGCCGTCAGAAGCTCGGCCGTCGCTTCGGTCTCCTGCCGCGTCATGCCGGCCGCCGGCTCGTCGATCAGCAGCAGCCTCGGGCGCTGCATCAGCAGCATCCCGATCTCGAGCCACTGCTTCTGGCCGTGAGACAACGTACCGGCCGGACGGTGAGCGTGCGCGGTGAGCCCGATGATGCCCAGAGTCTCGTCGATCCGATCGCGCTCCTCGCCGCTCATTCGCGCGAACAACGTGCGCCAGACGTCCTTCCGCGGCGCACCAGCGAGCTCGAGGTTCTCGGCCACCGTGTGCTGCGTGAAGACTGTGGGCTTCTGGAACTTGCGGCCTATCCCCAAGTTCGCGATCTCGGGCTCGCTGAGCTTCAACAGGTCGATGCGCCGGCCGAAGTACGCGACGCCTTCATCGGGCCGCGTCTTGCCGGTGATCACGTCCATCATCGTCGTCTTGCCGGCGCCGTTCGGGCCGATGATGCAGCGCAGCTCGCCCGTATCGACGTAGAGGCTCAGCGCATCGAGGGCCTTAAAGCCGTCGAAGCTGACGGTGATGCCGTCGAGATAGAGGATCCATCCCTGCGACACGTCGAGCGCCTCGCCATCGACGGGAATCGTCGGCGCGAAGCTCGAGTCGGACTCGACGTGCGCCGTCTGGGGCGCGTCATGCATGGTGCGCTCTCCTCGCAAGGAGCTGCCGCGCCTGCGCGGCGACGCCGGCCATCCCCTTCGGCAGCAGGACGGTGACGATCACGAACAGCGCGCCGAGCGCAAACAGCCAGATCTCCGGAAACTCGACCGTGAACACCGACTTCGCATAGTTCACCGCGAGCGCGCCGAGCGCCGCGCCGTACAACGTCCCGCGCCCGCCGACCGCGACCCAGACGACGAGCTCGATGCTCGCGAGCGGCTGAAACTCCGTCGGATTGATGATCCCGACCTGCGGCACGTAGAGCGCGCCGGCGATGCCGGCGAGCACGGCCGAGACCGTGAATACCCACATCTTGTAATGCTCGACGCGGTAACCGACGAACCGCACGCGGCTCTCCGCATCGCGGATCGCCGTCAGCACGCGGCCGAGCCTCGAGGTGACGATGAAGCGGCAGACGAGATAGCCGGCCGCGAGCGCGATCGCCGACGCGACGAAAAGCGTGACGCGCGTCGTCGGGGCCTGAAGGCTCGCGCCGAGGATGTCCTTGAAGTCCGTGAGGCCGTTGTTGCCGCCGAAGCCCATCTCGTTCCGAAAGAACGCGAGCATCAGCGCATACGTCAGCGCCTGCGTGATGATCGAGAAATAGACGCCGGTGACGCGCGAGCGGAACGCGAGCCAGCCGAACACGAACGCGAGCAGCCCCGGCACGAGCACGACCATCAGCATCGCGAACCAGAACGAGTCGAAGCCGTGCCAGTACCACGGCAGCGCGTCCCAATTCAGGAACACCATGAAGTCAGGGAGCTCCGCGTTGCCGTAGACGCCTCTATCCCCGATCTGACGCATCAAGTACATGCCCATCGCATAGCCGCCGAGCGCGAAGAACGCGCCGTGGCCGAGGCTCAGGATCCCGACATAGCCCCACACGAGGTCGAGCGCGATCGCGAGCAGCGCGTAGCACAGGAACTTGCCGAGCAACGCGACCGTGAACGTCGGCACGTGGAACGGCGACCCGGGCGGGACCAGAAGATTCGCGGCCGGGACTAGCACCGCCGCAGCGGCGAGCACTGCGAGGAAGATCCACCCGCCCCGCTCGTGATCCAGGAAACGTCGCAGCACCATCATCCCTCCGCGGCACGGCCCTTCTGCGGGAACAGCCCGCGCGGGCGCTTCTGAATGAAGATGATCAGGAACACGAGCACGAGGATCTTCGCCATCACGGCGCCGACCTCGGGCTCGAGCAGCTTGCTGACGACGCCGAGCCCGAGCCCGCTGACGAGCGTGCCCCAAAGACTGCCGACGCCGCCGAACACGACGACCATGAACGAGTCGACGATGTACGCCTGGCCGAGGTTCGGCCCGACGTTCGTCAGCTGCGACAGCGCGACGCCCGCGACGCCGGCGATGCCGGCGCCGAGCCCGAACGTCAGCATGTCGACCCGATCCGTGCGGATGCCCATCGCCTTCGCCATCGCGCGGTTCTGCGTCACCGCGCGCATCTCGAGCCCGAGCCGCGTGCGCCGGAGCACGAACAGCAGCAGAGCGAATACCATCAGGCTGAATGCGAAGATGTAGAGCCGGTTCAACGTCAGCTCGAAGCCGGGCAGGATCTCGACGGAACCGCTCATCCAAGACGGCGTGATCACGGAGCGGTTCAGCGGCGAGAACACGCTGCGCACCGTCTGCTGCAGCACGAGGCTGACACCGAAGGTCGCGAGCAGCGTCTCGAGCGGGCGGCCGTACAGGAAGCGGACGATGCCGCGCTCGATCGCGATGCCTGCGAGCCCGGAGATCACGAATGCGACGGGCACCGCGATCAGCAGCGAGTAGCCGATCGCATTCGGGAACGCCTGCTGAATCACGTAGGTCGTGTAGGCGCCGAGCATGATCAGCTCGCCGTGCGCCATGTTGATCACGCCCATGATGCCGAACGTCACGGACAGCCCGATCGCGGCGAGCACGAGCACGGAGCCGAGGCTGAGCCCGAAGAAGACCGTGCTGAGGAGCTCGTAGAGCTCCGCCTTCGCCTCGATCTCGGCGAGCGAGCGGGCCGCCGCAGCGCGTGTCTCCTCGTCGAGGGTCTCGTCGCGCGCGAGCCGCGTCAGCTTCGTGCGGACGTGAGGGCTCATGACGCCCGCAACGCTCTCGATCGCGTCGAGTCGAACGGCAGGGTCGCCGGAATCGAGTCTCAGCACGGCGATGGCCGTCTCGATCGCTCGCGCAACCCGCCCGTTCTCCTCGCGAGTCAACAAGTCTGCGAGGACGTCGATCATCTCGGTGTCACCGGAGCGGCCGACCTCCGAGATCGCCGCAAGCCGCCGCCGCGGATCCTCATCCTCGAGCCGAAGCCGCGCGATCTGCGCGCGGAGCGCCGAGCGAAGCGCATTGTTCACGCCGACGCGGGTCACGTCGCGCCGACCCGCGCGGCCGAGATCCTCGCCCGTCGCGGCATCGGACAACACGTAGCCGCGATCCGCGCTCGCCGCGATCACGATGCGGCCGTCCGCCCGCGTGGTGTAGATCTCGCCCTCGAGCAGCGCGCCGAGCACGAGCAGCGCGCGAGCGTGGCCCGATTCCGCGATCGCGGCCGCTGCCCGCTCCTTTTCCGCATAGGATTCGGCGCCGGCGAGCTCGTCGAGCGCCTCGATGAATGCGGCTTCGCTTGCCCGCGCCGGCGAGCCGAGCGCGAGCGCCGCTGCATAGACGCACGTGCATAGCACCGCACGGACGAGCGACGCGCGCCGACGCGAGCCGATGATGCTCACTTCTCTCCTCCCTCGAGCGGGCGCCGGCCGTCGAGCCGGCGCCCGCCCCTTCCCTAGCGAGCCCGAGCTACTCGTAGCTCTGACCGGAGCACTGCCCCGTCTTCACGTTGTAGTTGCCGCACGAGAGCGGCGGCATCCAATCGGCGGTGATGTCTTTCGAGCTCGGCAGGTAGTCCGACCACGCATCGCCGACGACCGTGCCCGGCGTTTGCCAGACGACCTCGAACTGACCGTCGTCCTGAATCTCGCCGATGAACACGGGCTTCGTGATGTGATGGTTCGGCATCATCGTCGCGACGCCGCCCGTGAGATTCGGCACGGCGACGCCGATGATCGCCTCTTGCACGGCCGTCGGGTCCGTCGTTCCAGCCTTCTCGACGGCCTGGATCCACATGTTGAAGCCGATGTAATGGGCCTCCATCGGATCGTTCGTGACGCGGTCGTCGTTGCCGATGAACTCGAGCCACCGATCAATGAACTCGTCGTTGGCCTCGCTCGGGATGCTCATGAAGTAATTCCACGCCGCGAGGTGACCGACGAGCGGCTCGGTGTCGATGCCGGAAAGCTCCTCCTCTCCGACCGAGAATGCGACGACCGGGATATCCTCGGCCGAGATTCCCTGATTGCCGAGCTCCTTATAAAACGGCACATTCGCGTCGCCGTTGATCGTCGACACGACCGCCGTCTTCTTGCCCGCGGAGCCGAACCGCTTGATATCCGCGATGATCGACTGCCAGTCGGAATGGCCGAACGGCGTGTAGTTGATCATGATGTCGCTCTCGTCGACGCCCTTCGATTTCAGGTACGCCTCGAGAATGCGGTTCGTCGTGCGAGGGTAGACGTAGTCCGTGCCGGCGAGCACCCAGCGCTCGACGCCGAGCTCGTTCATCAGGTAGTCGACGGCAGGAATCGCCTGCTGATTCGGCGCCGCGCCGGTGTAGAACACGTTCTTCGACGACTCTTCGCCTTCGTACTGCACCGGATAGAACAGGAGCCCGTTCAGCTCCTCGAACACCGGAAGGACGGACTTGCGGGACACCGACGTCCAGCAGCCGAACACGACTGCGACCCGCTCGACCTCGAGCAGCTCGCGCGCCTTCTCCGCAAACAGCGGCCAATCCGATGCCGGATCGACGACCACCGCCTCGAGCTTCTTGCCGAGCAGGCCGCCCGCTTTGTTCTGCTCCTCGATCAGCATCAGCATCGTGTCCTTCAGCGTCGTCTCGCTGATCGCCATCGTGCCGGACAGCGAATGCAGGATTCCGACCTTGATCGTGTCTTGGGCGCTGGCGGCCCCGCCGGCGAGCATGAGTGCGGCGGCAATCGCCGCGGCCACGCGAGTGTTTCTTACGATCATCGTTGTAGTCCCCGTATCTCGAAAATTTCTGGTGATCAGATCTGGATCTGGACGCCGAAGAAGAGCGCGTCCGTATCGGCGCCCCGGTATCCGGTGATGTTGGCGTCCCCGCTCGTGTAGTTCAGGTTGAGGCGCGCGTTGTGTCCCTTCAGCACGAAGTTCACGCCGACCTCGGTCAAGTCGCTGTCGAGCGCATCGTCCGGCTCGTTCTTCGTGAACCGCACGTACGGCTGATAGCGAACGAGTCCCGCGCCGGGCAGAAGGTAAGCCGCGGTCACGAAGTACGCGTTGCCGTCGAACAGGCAGAAGCACGACGGATCGGCTCTTGCGGTCGGCGTAACGTCGGCGTCGAACCACTTGTATTCGCCTTCGATCGTCACGGCGGCGCCGCCTCGCAGCGGCTTCTCGAACAGCATGTCGAGGATCGTCGCCGAGAAATCGGCCGGCTCGGCCGCCGTGCCGGCGCCATCGGCCTGCGACTGGAACGACAGGCCGAACGTCAGGATGTCGCCGCCCTCTCCGAAGTACGTGCTGCTCGTGTAATAGGCAGGATTGGCCTCCATATCGAGGAAGTTGAACGCGACGCGCGATGCGAACAGCAGGTTGTCGTCCTGATTCGGTCCTCCGTCCACGCCGTCGAAGAGGCCGAGCGAGTACTGGAACTTGCCGACGCCCCCCCAGATCGTCACGCCGTCGTCACGACCGAGCAGCCCCGCCTGTCCGAGCTGATCGGACGGCAAGAGCGGCACCGTGTACTGATTCCACGAGAGCCCGTAGAACGGACCGTTCATCTCGATGCGATCCGCCGGCGTCAGCATGCGGCCGATCCACAGGTTGAACGCGGGCGAGAGCTCGATCTGCGCGATCGCGTCGAGGATATCGATGTCCCCGGCCGCGCCGATCGGATCGTTCTCGTCTTGACCGAACACGCAGCTCTCGCATTCCGTGTTGAACACGAACCTGACCTTCTCGTGCGCTTGACCGCTGACGTAGAGCCTTAGGTTCTGCACGTTGAAGCTCGTCGAATCGTCGTCGCCGTTCGGCGCGCCGTTGTCGACCATCGAGAAGCCGGCTCTGATTCCCGCGCCGATCGTGATCCACCGGTCCTCATCGATCTCTATCGTCCCCGCGGCTTGCGCCGCCGGTGCGATGCACACGGCTCCGAGCGATACGACCAGGGGCGCTGCCCTGGTGAGAGACGCTGTCATCTGTTTCTCCTTGCCTGAAGCGAGCCACTTCCCCCGAGAGTGCAAGCTCTTTTGGTCGTTATGAGCTCGTCGAGAAACACGAATGTCGTTGCTGTGACGGAAACATCCATGCGGCTCGACGACGCCGCTTGAGCAAGGTCCGTGCCACGGCTCTTAGTCGTTGCTGCAGAAGCACTTTCGGAGGATGTCGCACATATGTGTGCGCAAGCGGAGTGCACCGTGACGCGGCAGAAGCGCAGCGATGGTGCATTTCGAGACGCGAACTATCGGAAGGCGTCGCGACGTGAAGATGCGCCGGTGCGTTCGACGAGCGCGGCGCGCGACGACGAGGAACGGATCGACGGCCCGGCGCCAACGCGCGGCGTGCGACGCTCGTTGTGCTCACGCCGCGCGTCGGCACGGCTGCCGATCGCCGCAAGCATGCAGCGATCGGCAGCGCTTCGCGGAAAGCGTCCGCGGAGATTTGCTTCAGTTGCGGGCGGGGACGGACGTTTCCGGCGCGGCAGCGACGGCCGATGGCCGACCGACCTTGTCCGCGTCCTGGAGGATCACGTTGCGGCGGAAGCAGGCGATGCCGCCCGCGATCAGCGAGATGATGGACAGCGTAGCCATCGACAGGCGCAGGCCCTCGGCTTCACCGTAGGTCGCCTGGAAGAAGTCGCTCATGAAGCCGACATACGCGGGGCCCAAGCCGAGCCCGGCGAGAGACAGGATGAAGAAGAAGAATGCGGTCGCGACCGCACGCCCGCGCAGCGGCGCGAGACGCTGCACGACCGCGAAGTAGGGGCCCATCAAATAGAACTGGGCGAATGCGGCGACGAAGATCGACGCATACACGACGGCGACCGACGACGTCCACAGCGCGAACACCATCGCGACGGCGAACAGCACCATCGTCGCGCCCGGCAACGTGAGGAACGCGCGCGGATCGCGCTCGGCGGCGCGGCCGGTGAGCGCACCGCCGAGCATCGCTCCGAGCCCGCCGCCTGCGCCCATCATCGCGCCGAGCGCCAGCGAGAACTCCGCCGGCGACAGGCCATGGATGCGGCTCATGAACTGCGGCATCCACAAATTCATTCCGTATCCGCACAGCGACGACAGCGCCGCCGAGTAGCTCATCACACGGAACGTCGGGCTCGCCCACAAGGTCTTGACGCCTTCGAGCAGCGGAACGTCGTCTACCTTCCGCAGCGCGGCGTCCGCCGGATCGTCGAGCGCACCGCGGGTCGGCTCGCGGATGGTCGCGAGCACGAGCAGCGCGAGCAGTATTCCAGGCGCACCGAGCGCGACGAACGTCCACCGCCACCCGATCGAGTCGACGAGCAGCCCGCCGACGTAGATGCCGAGGAAGATGCCGATCGGCACACCCAGCGAGAAGAAGCCGATCGCCGTCGGCCGGTCGGCCTTGCGGAAGTAGTCGCCGATCAGCGAATGGGACGCGGGACCCGCGCCGGCCTCGCCGATGCCGACGCCGACGCGAAATAGGAACAGCTGAGCAAAGCTCGCTGCCGCACCGCAGAGCGCGGTCATCCCGCTCCAGATCGCGACGACCACGGCGAGGATCGTCGTTCGGCGCCGGCGGTCCAGCAGCCGCGCGATCGGAAACCCGAGGGTCGCGTAAAATGCCGTGAACGCGATACCCATCACGAGGCCGATCATCGTGTCGGAGACCTGAAACTCTGCGCGAATGTCGCCCGCGAGGACCGAGATCGCGGTGCGGTCCACGAAATTGAGCGTGTTCACCGCGACCAGGATGAACAGCACGTAGTTGCGGTAAGCCGACGACTGAGCGGTCGCAGCGCTATCTGGCATCGTTCCTCCCCATCCGCCGCGCAGCTTCGACCGTCATCGAGCGCCTCGAATGACCTGCTCGGCCGATCCCGTGACCTCCGAGCCCGTCTGCGCGGGCTTCGTCGAGAGTCGAACGTTATGCGTTTATCCTCGCCGCGTCCAGCACTTGCGGCTCGGCGGGCGACACAGCGCGGGGCTGGCGAATGCCCTCAGGTAGTTTAAGCTTCCGAGTCCGGCAGAGCGGCCCGACGCCGCAGCCACGGGGAGCCGTCGACGCGCGTGCGCCGCAGGCTCGTCGGCGACTTCAGGGGGAGATCGAATGGCAAAAGAGCATATCCGGCACTGGCAGATCGGCGACGTGCAGGTCACGCGCCTCGTCGAGGTGAATGCGCACGAGGATCCGTTCACGATGCTGTCGGTCGAATGCGAGCCGGACATGGGCAAGCACTACCCATGGCTCGCGCCGCACTTCGTCACTCCCGACGGCCGAATGAAGATCTCGTTTCAGGCTTTCGCGCTGAGGACGCCGACAAAGACGATCATCGTCGACACGTGCATCGGCGCGGACCGCGAGCGCGAGTTCGACGTCTTCACGAACATGCAGTCCGACTACCTCGAGGACCTCGTCGCGGCGGGCTACGACCCCGACAAGGTCGACTTCGTGCTCTGCACGCATCTGCACTTCGATCACGTCGGCTGGAACACGCGCCTCGAGAACGGGCGCTGGGTGCCGACCTTTCCGAATGCGCGTTACCTGTTCGGTAGAGAGGAGTACGAGCATTGGCAGGCCGCGCGCGCGTCCGGCAACGGTCACCTCGCCCACTTCACGGATGCGATCGATCCGGTCGTCGACGCGGGCCTCGTCGATCTGATCGAAACGGAGCATAGCGTCTGCGAGGAGGTCAGCCTGTTCCCGACACCCGGCCACACGATCGGCCACGTCAGCGTGCTGATTCGCTCGCGAGGCGTCGAGGCCGTGATCACGGGCGACCTGATGCATCACCCGATCCAGCTCGCGCGGCCCGACCTGCCGATGAATGCGGACTCGGACAAGGCGCTCGCGGTCGAGACGCGCCGCGCGTTCTGCGAGCGCTTCGCGGACCGGGACGTAACGGTCATCGGCAGCCATTTCTGCGAGCCGACCGCGGGACGCATCGTCAGCGACTCGACGAACTGGCGCATCCGGCTCGACTGAGCGGGCGCCGCCGAGCACACGGACCAGCTTTCGGAACATCCGGGCACGGTGGACCGCCGCACCGTGCCCGGCTGCGCGGCGTCGTCAGTGGGCCATCGCCGGATCTCGTCGCCGGCGCGCGGTCGGATCGAATCCCTTGAAGGCTTCGATGTCGTGCATGCCGTGCGGCTTGCGCAGCGATTCGCTCATGTAGAAGTCCGGCTCGTACTCGACGTCCTTCCACATATACCACTCGGGCTTCTCGATCTCCTCGTATTCGATGACGAGCATCGAGCCGCCGTGGTCCGCGCCGTTGTTCGTTGTGTGGTGCTCGATATGATCATGAGTCACCCAGATGCCCGGATTGTCCATCCGCATGATCAGGTCGTAACGCTCGCCCGGCTGCATCGCGAGCACGTCGACCGCATAGGGGTGCGGCAACGGCAGGCCGTCCTTGTGAGTGACGAGAGCGTCGTGACCATGCGGGTGGAACGAAACCGGCACCGTCGGCGCATAGAGCCGCAGCCGGAGCACGTCGCCCTCTTTCACGCGCAACGGCTGATTCATCGGGTGCGACTTGCCGTTGATCGAGAAGTAGTTGATGACCTCGCTCGGATGCCCGCCGGTGCCGTAGCTCTGCGCAACCTCGGAGTTCCAGCCGGAGAACATCAGCACGGCGTCTTTCGTGACCTCGCGCTCGAGATCGGTAGGCTCCTTCGGATCGATGACGAGCGGCCCCCACATGCCGCGCAAGCCGACGTGCTCGGCGACGTTCACGTGGCAGTGATACCAGAGGCTGCCGGGCTTCTCGACGACGAACCGGTACGTATAGCTCTCGCCCGGCTCGATCGCCTTCTGCGTAACGTCCGGCACGCCGTCCGATTGCCAGCTTCCTCTCTGATAGACGCCGTGCCAGTGGATCGTATGGCTCATCGTCGTGAAGTTGTGCACGACGACCTCGAGCTCGTCGCCCTGGACGACGTGGATCAGCGGTCCCGGCACCTGTCCGTTGAACGCCCAGACTTTGGCGTTGAAGCCGGGGGCCACTTCGATCTCGACCTCTTCGATCGTCATTTCGAACTGCCGCAGCTCCGCGGAAGCTGCGGTCGAAAGACCGAGCAGCGCGAGCGCGGCCGTCAGTCGCATCGAGCACGTCATTGCAAGAGCTCCTATCGGGATTCGCTGCAGCAGAGGACGCGGAGATACGCGACGAGCGCGTCGATGTCCTCATCGGAAAAGTTCTCTCCCCACGCGGGCATCAGCACGGACTTGTTGACCGCCTTGCCGCCGCCGCGGATGGCCTTCGCGAGATCCTGATCCGTGCGCGCGGACATCTCGCCGGTATCTGTGTGGTCGCGCGGCTGGACGGCCATGTCTCGCGTGTTCACGCCTCGCCCGTCGCCGGCGAGGCCGTGGCACTGCGTGCAATAGATGCGGTAAAGCGCCTCGCCGCGTCCGGCCGCGTCGTCGCCTAGCGTCGCCGCCGGGACGAGGAGACTCGCGGCCAGCAGACCGCCGGCTGCCGCCCAGCTGCTCGATCGGCCCGCGCGCGGTGCGCGCACGGCCGGCTCCGTATCCTTGTGCATCGTCTGACCTCCGTTCGCTGCTGTCGCTGGTCGGACCGCCGTCGAGCGAGCATGGCTCCCGCCCCCGCTCGTCGGCGCCGCTGCCGTTCCGATGGCCGCAAGCCTCACTGATCCGCCTCGGCGAGCGCCTTCAGGTAGTCGGCGAGCTTGTGCACTTCCGTGTCGTTCAAACCGCTGACCGGCATCATCGAGTGCGGATCGAACGCGGTCGGATCCGCGATGTAAGCGCTGATGAACGCCGGCTGGAGGCGTGCCCACGCGGTGTAAAGCTCCGGCCCCGATACTCCGCCGTAGTCCGGCTCGTCCTGGTGGCAGCTGTCGCAGCCTTTGAACTTGCTGAAGTTCATTTGCCCCATGCGCAGCGCGATCGTGCCGGGCTCGTACGTTTGCGCAGCGAGCAGATCGTCGTAGGGCCTCAACGTCATCAGATAGCCGGCGACCTTCTCCGCTTCGCTCTGCTCGAGCGCGGGATGCTCGATCAGCGTCGACTCGTCGACGATGTCCCCTTCGTCGGTCGCGACGGTGTGGGCCGGCGCGAACACGCCGGCCGGGCGGATGCGCTCCGGGGCCGCGAGCCACGCGGCGAGCCACTCCTCACGGAACTTGTTCCCGGCGTAGAAGAGCGGCGGCCCGTTACGCTCGGCGCGCTCCTCGATACCGAGCGAGTCATAGTCCGGCGCGTCGAGCGCGTGGCATCCTCCGCAAGCGGCCTCGACTTCGTCGCGCGTGTCGCCCCGCGACGTCACGGGGAGCAGCATCGACGCGCAGACGCCGACGAGGGCCAGTTGAACGCTTCCTCTCATGCTCTCGGCCTCCTGCGTGATCAGCGAAGAATCAACAGCTCGCCGCGGCCCTTGTCCGCGTCCGCCCCCTCGTAGTTCATCAGCACGGTGATGCCGCCGCTCATCGCGTGCTTCATGCGATGATCGACGATCGCGTTATTCGTCGAGCGGCCCTCCGGAATCAGCAGATCGAGCGCTACGCCGTGCGCGGGCGCGACGTCCACGGTCTGCAGGCCGTGGGACACGTTCTTCGGATGACCGTTGTCCCAGACCCGGTCCCAGATACCGGCGATCGGATGCAGCGCCGCGGCTTCGTTGATCATTGCGTTCACGAAGAAGATGCGGACGCGCTCGCCCGGCTCGGCCTCGAGCGCGAGGCTCGCGTTCGGGTCGTGCACGGGGTCGTAGTGAAAGACCTTGCCGTTCACGAGGACCCCTTTCCAGCCCTTGCCCATCGTGATGTCTTCCGCAGACGTTCCGGGCTCGAAGAGATCGCCGTGCACGAGCACGTACTCGCGGTCGGGTTTCGGATACTCCGGACTGTATCCGTCTGCGGGATCTACGATGATCACGCCGTACATCCCCCGGGAAATGTGCTCGGCCATCGAGTCCGCACCGCAGTGATAGATGAACACGCCGGGGTAGTCGGCTTTGAACGTGAACTTCTTCGTGTCGCCGGGCTTGACCGCTTCGAACTCGTCGAGCACGTCGACCCGAGCCGCGTGGAAGTCCATCGAATGACTTTGCTTGTTGAGCTCGTCGTTGATCAGTGTGAAATCGACAATGTCGCCCTCGGTCACGCGCACGAGGGGACCCGGGATCGTGCCGCCGAACGTCCACATCGGATGGGTCGTCCCGGCGTTATCGACGACGAGATCGGCCTCCTGGACTCGAATCTCGACCTCGACGTGCCCGGCGAGCACCGGAGCGGCGAGAAACGCAGCGCCGGCGGCGGCGAAAGACAGCTTGTTCATCGGCAACTTTCCTCGATCGGGGATGAAGCGTGCTACGACATAACAACTTCCATGCCATTCCGTAGCCATTTGAATTTAGGCATGTTTTTTTCAGCGTTGTCACTCGCACCACCGCATACGCGTGGTTCTCTCGACCACGCGTTGTCCGCATGACCACGGGACGAAACTTCTCGAGGCTCGCCGGCATCGTCACGGACCTGACGCGCTCGATGTCGACGCATGCACGCTACGAGCGCTTGCTCGATGCGTTCGGCGCGAGCTTCCCGTGCGACGCGATCGCGCTGCTCGAGCTCGACGGCGGCGTGCTCGTGCCGCGGGCGGTGCGCGGCTTCAGCCCGGACACGCTCGGGCGCCGCTTCGCCGTAACGGAGCACCCTCGCCTCGCGCAGGTCCTGCATAGCCGCGCTCCGGTGCGCTTCCCGGCAGATTCCGCGCTGCCCGATCCGTACGACGGGCTCGTCGACGGCCCCGACGGTCATCTGTACGTGCACGACTGTATGGGCGTGACCCTGCGCATCGAGGACAAACCGTGGGGCGTGCTGACGCTCGACACGCTCGAGCCGGGACGCTTCGACTCGATCGACGGCGAAGTCTTCGACGCGTTCGCGGCCGTCGCCGCCGCGAGCGTCCAAGCCGCGAACTGGATCCGCAGCCTCGAGCAGCAGCTCGAGCGTCATCATCAGGTGAATCTGTCCACGGTCCATGAAAGCGCGAGCGACGAGCTGATCGGCGAGAGCGGCGGAATGCTTCAGCTGCAGCGCGAAGCGCGCGTCGTCGCCCCGTCCGATCTGCCGGTGCTGATCCTCGGCGAGACCGGCGTCGGCAAGGAGCTCGTCGCACGGATGATCCACCGCTGCTCGAACCGCGCGCAGGAGCCGATGGTGCAGCTGAACTGCGCCGCACTGCCCGAATCGCTCGCCGAGAGCGAGCTGTTCGGCCACGTCCGCGGCGCGTTCTCGGGCGCGTCGGACGATCGGATCGGCAAATTCGAGCTTGCCCACCAAGGCACGCTGTTTCTCGACGAGGTCGGCGAGCTGCCGCTGTCCGTTCAGGCGAAGCTTCTGCGTGCGCTGCAGAGCGGTGAAATCCAAAGGCTCGGCTGCGATCGCGGCCGCCGCGTCGACGTTCGCGTCGTCGCGGCGACGAACCGCGACTTGAAGCAGGAAGTGTTGGCAGGCCGCTTCCGCGTCGATCTCTACCATCGCTTGAGCGTTTACCCGCTCTGCGTGCCGCCTCTGCGGGAACGCGGCGACGACGTGATGCTGCTCGCCGGCTATTTTCTCGAGCGCAGCCGCCGCCGGCTCGGCGTTCGCGGCGTGCGGCTAGGCGGCCCGGCACGGCGCTGGCTGCGCAGATACCCGTGGCCCGGCAACGTCCGCGAGCTCGAGCATGCGCTGAGCCGCGGGATCGTACGTGCGCTGAGCGAAGGCCAGGGGCGCGAGCAGATCATCGAGCTCACGCCGAAGCACCTCGGGGCGGACGATTTTCCCGAAGTCGAGCGCGACGCGGTGAAGCGGGCGGCCCCGCGGCCGGTCAGCGCGCCTTCCCTGCAGGAAGCCATCGACGACTTTCGGCGCGAGCTGATCGAGCAGCGGCTCGACGAGCACGCCGGCAACTTTTCGGCCGCCGCACGCTCGCTCGGGATGGACCGGTCGAACTTCCACCGCCTCGCGCGCAAGCTCGGCGTCAAGCTGCCGAATCGGCGCGACGCCGGCACCGGCTGACCGAACCGGCGGGCCTCGCGACCGGCGCAGGAGGGCTCCGCGCGCAGCGGGGCCCTCCGGCGGCGATCGCCGTCAGTACTCGAAATTAAGGCTCAGCGTGTAGCGCCGGCCTCTCAGGTCATGGCTCGTGAACACGCTGATGTCGCTGTTCGGGTTCACTTCCGGCGCCTTGTCGAACAGGTTCTGGAAGTTCAGCCCGATGCTGAGCCGCGAGTTGCCCGGCGTATCGAGACGGTAGGACACGCTGCCGTCGAGGTAGAACGGCCTTTCGTCCGTATTGTCCGCGACGTCCCAGATGACGCGGCCCTCGGCCTCGTCGTACTCGTTGCGCCCGTTCTGCACGGGCAGCTTGCCCGCATAGTTCGTGCGCAGCGATATCGACAGCGGCCCGCGCGTGAAGCCGGCGCTCAGGTTCCAAGTCCACGGCGCCCAGAAGATGCCGACGCGCTCGGCTTCGACGCCGTTGGTCGTCAGAATCTGCGTGTCGAGATACGAGCCGAGAAAACGAACGTTGAAGTTGCCGCCGCCGAACCAGTTCACCGGCCTGCGGTAAGCGATCTCGAAATCCTTTCCTTTCGCGAGCGTGTAATCCTGGTTCATGTACGGGTTGTAGATGTAGCTGATCATGTTGATATCGGGATTCAGCTCGCTCGGCGGCCCGTCACGGACGATCAGGTCGCAGAGCGCCTGAATCTTGTCCCAGGCGCACCCTTCGATGACCGCCTGCCCGCCGAGCTGATTGATGTTGTCCTTGATGTGGATCCGGTACCAGTCCATCGAGAAGGACAACCCCTCCGCCCAGTTCGGCTGATAGATCAGGCCCAACGTGACCGTCCTTGCGTCTTCCGGCTTCAGGTCCTTGCTGCCGAACGACGCGGACAAGACCTGACCCTGATAGCAGCCGGTCTCGAAGAACGCACAGTCCTCCTTGATCACGTAGTCGCGGACGAAGAACACGCCGCCGCCGGTACGGTCATAGCGCTCCGCCATCGTCGGCGCGCGCACGTCTCCGGAGACCGTGCCGCGGAAGCGTAGCTGCTCGGTCGCGCGCCACGTGTAGCTGAATTTCCACGAATCCACCTGCGTGTCGATCGTCTTGTAGTCCGCGTAGCGGTACGCCAGGCCGACGTCGAGACTCCTGACGACCGGCACGAGGAACTCGATGAACGCCTCGTCGACCTCGTACGCACCCTTCGCGAACGGGACGTTCGAGAAGAACGTGTCGTTGTAGCTCGTGAAAATCAGCGACGATATGCCGCGCCGGCCCGCGGCGGCATTGTTGAAGCCGGATGGCCGAAGATCGGGGTGGTTGTCCGGGTTCAAGCCGGGAATCTCGATGACCTGCCTGAACGACTCCTTTCGTGAAGCGATCCCGACCGCCATCGAAACCGGGCCCGCGCCGAGGCCGATCCCGTTCGGCAGGATGATGCCGTCGGCGGAGACCTCCCAGTTGTCGAGGTACAAGTCGATCGCCCGTGTCTTGTACTCGCCCGCCGTGTACTCGTGCGGAATCGGATCGTACTCGCCGTGCTCGTTGATGAAGTAGCCGTTCGCGCGCACGCGCGCTCCCGGCTCGTAGTCCGTGATCCAGTCGAGCGCTGCCGCGTTCGCCTGGCCCCGGCCGAACGGATTCCAGGGCACACAGCCTTCGAGATTCTGTCCGACGTTGTCCGGATGATCGAGGTACAGACTGACGTTGCAGACGATCTCGCCGGTCTCCGGATGGCGGACGGCATCGAGAGCGAGATAGGCCCGGTCCTGGCGCAGCAGGCCGCCCTGGATGAACCTCGTATCCGTCTTGCCGGATTGGTAGTACGCGCTGATCAGCCAGTCATTGAAGATTCCGTCCGTATTCAGGCGATAGTCGAAGCCGACGTTGATCGACCTCGTTTCGGACACCTGTTGCTGGAAGCCGATACCGAGGTCCGCCGGATGAGCAGTCTTGCCGAGCGACAGGTACTCGAAGCCCTCCTCGTCCATCACTTGCTGAATCTCGGGCGGGATGAACGGGTTCCCGCTGAAGATCAGCGGCGCATACTGATTCTGCTGTATGCCCCCGTTCGAGACGACCACGCTCTGCGCTCCGCTGAGCCCGGTCGGCGGCGACGGCCGCCGGTTGTTGATCTTCGAGACCATCGCCTCGGCATAGAACGTGAGCTGGTCCGTGACGTCGTAGCCGATACGGCTGAAGTAGCTGTCGCGCTCGACTCGCGGCATTCCGACCCACGTGTAGTAGTTGTTGACCGTACCCGAGCCGCCGCCGACCAGCGAGTTCGCGTCGGAATCGTAGTAAGCGCCGTTCTTGAAAATCCCTGCGCTGCCGTCCGGGTTCACGGCAAAGCGATCGTGCCCGTAGCGCGCGATGAAGTCCTCGCGCCGCGCCGTGTTCGCGGCGCCGATCAGCTGCGGGAAGAAGACGATGCCGTCGAACGAAGATTGGTTCGAAACGATCTGCGGCGCGGGGATCAGCAGCGGGTTCGACGGCGACTCGCCCGCATTCGGGTCAGGATTGTCGATGTAGCGCGTCCCGGTGTACCAATCGACCTTGTCGAGGCCCACCGTCTCGTCCTGTACCTGTCTTTCCGCCGACATCAGCACGTGAATCTTGTCGTGCGGCGAGAAGCCGCCCGCGATCGAATAGGTTCGGTTCCTGAACTCGCCGTCCTCGTTCGCACCGCCCGAGACCCGCGCCTTGATGCCCGTATACTCCTTATCGAGGATGAAGTTGACCGCGCCGGCGACCGCATCGGTGCCGTAAGCCGCGCTCGCACCGCCGGTCACCGACTCGACCGTGCGCAGCAGCTGAGTCGGGAACAAATTCGCATCCGGGCCGCCGAACAGCGACGCACCGACGACGCGCTTGCCGTCGAGCAGGGTCAGCGTGCGTTTGCCCTGCAGGCCGCGCAGGGAGAGCGTTCCGGACCCGGGGCTCGTGACGAAGAACGCGCCGCCGAAGTTCTCGGTCGTGAAGGAGCCATTGAACTGCGGCAAGTCCGCGAGCCCGTCGATGACGGACGCCGGGTTGATCAGGTTGATCTCGTCCAAGGTAACGACGGTCACTGGCTGCGGCGATTCGAAGCCGTCCGTCCGCGTCCGAATGCGCGAGCCGGTAACGACGACCTCCTCGTCGGCACCCTCGTCCTGAGCGAACGCGGGCAGGCCGGTAAGCCCGATCGACGTCGACAGCCCCGTCAGCACGATAGGCTTCAACGCGCTGCGAATGCAGACCGCAAGCCCATGTCGCGATAGCTCGTGCATTACTCCCCCTCCCTTTCCGAATGAGAACTACGCTACTGTTTTTATCGACTATGGCCGGATACCGGTCACTCACCTCCCGCTCGGCGATCGGACGTCCGCTGATGCGGATCTCTGCGTGCTGTTGCCGGGCCCCTGGAAACCAACAGACCGCTGCCGCGTCGGCGGCAGGTGGATTCCTTTCCCGGGCTGCGTTCGCTTGAATCCCGGATTGCCGGGATGGAACGCTCCTACGACGGCTCCAAGAACGGGGCAAGACGTGTGCGCGAGCCGGCGGAATCGACGATCACGTCAGCTCATGCATGGCACGCGATGCGTCGCGCCTCGAGAAAGTCTCGAGCTCCCCTTCGTATTATGCTTGCATGCAACGAACAAATAGTTGCACATGACACCATAGCGAGCTTATCCACGGCTCCCTATCGTGTCAAATACAAGACATTCAGTCAGTACATCTAATTTCGAGCCTTGATCTTTCGCTCGAAGAAGATAGGGGCTGCTACAGACTCCATACGCGGCCGTAGTTGCTCGGCAGAGTCAGCCAGCGCTGCTCACCGGCTTCGGCGTCGAAGTCGTCCTGGCGGTGAAGCTGCTCGCGGAAGCGGCCGCCCCGCGGCGGTATGAACGGAACGCTGACCTCGGCGTCCGTGAAATTCAGGCCGACGAGCGAGAAATGCTCCGCGGTGCTGCGCGAGAAGAGCAGCACGCCGTGCGACTGATAGCGTTCCCAGTCGTTGTAGAAGTAGTAGTCGCCATACTGCAGCTCCGCGCGCGCCCGACGCACACGCGTCAGGCGTCGGACGAGGCTCAGCACGCTGCGGCCCTCCTGGTCGTAGAAAAGCTCCCACGGCATCGGCCGAAGCAGCCCGATCCGCGCGAATCCTCGCTCCGGCACGACGTTGTCCGCGCCGAGCTCCTGGCCCTGCCACAGCAGCGGGATGCCCTTTCCCGTGAACAGCGCGATCAGGTACGGCTGCAGCTTGTACCAGCGCGAGCGGTCCGCCTTGTCGAAGAGCGGGTCGTCCGCCTTGATCACGCCGAAATGCACGAGAAAGCGCGAGTGGTCGTGATTCTCGACGTACTGAAACGCGCTTTTCGGCAGCGCGTCGTCGTTATGGCTCGTGCGATCCGGATAGCCATCGAGGCCGAGCCGCATCCCGAGATCGTAGAGTCGGCCTCGATCGCCGTGCGCGACGGCGCGGGCCGCGTCCAACGTAGCGTTTTGCCAAGTCGAGTTGCTGTACGTCTGCCAGACGGCTCCTTGCGGATCCTCGAGCTGCTCCGCGCACTGGATCAAGTTGATCTCGCCGCTGCGGAAGAAGCGTCGGAATGCGCTGTCGGGACCCTGATCGCGGACGAGCCGATACGTCTGGAATACGAGATTCGCATACCCGACGCCGGTCGGCCCGTCCCAGTAGTTCGGCACGCAGTCGTACCGGAAGCCGTCGACGTGACACTTGTCGAGCCAGAAGTGGTTTACCGTGAAGAAGTAGTCGCGCACGAACGGCCTGCTCCAGTCCGTGCTCGGCCCGAACATGTCGGCCGCGAACGCCCCCATGAACGGATTCTCGCGGTAGCCCAACCGGGAATACACATACTCGTAAGGAAAGTGCTTTCCGGTATGGCCGTACACGACGTCGAGAATCACGGCGATGCCGTTCTGATGTGCGGCATCGACCAGCCGCTGGAAGTCGGCGCGATTACCGAATCGTTCGTCGACGCCGAAGTAGCCGATCGGCTCGAAACCCCAGTTCAGCGTAGCCTCGACGTTGCTGATCGGCATGACCTCGATGCAGTTCACGCCGAGATCCGCGAGATACGGCAGCCGGTCGATCGCGCGCGCAAGGTCGCCGCGGAATTCGTGGAGCATGACTTCGTAGACGATCAGCTCTTTGAGCGGCGGCGTCTTCCACGCCGCCTCGCCTGCGCTCCATGCGTGATCGTCGAAGCCGAGCGTGAACGCCGAGAGCCTGCCGATCCCGAACTCGCGCGCGAACGGATCGACGATCCAGTCGATCGGATCGCGCACGTTCGGGCTATGGATCTCGAAGCGGTAGACGTACGTTCCGGCCTGCCCCCATGCGGAGCTCGGTGTCGGCCGATCGGCCGGATCGATCGCGATATCGACCGACCAGTAGTCGCCGTGCGCAGCGTCGATCGAGTGCGTCAGCTCGAAATCGAGAGGCGGAACGTCTTGAAGAAATTGATCCGCCTCGTGGATGACCCTGACGAACATGCGGTGGCCGTCGGCGGCATCGATCCACGGGAAGAACACCCCGAAGCGAACGCGGCCGGGTGTGATCTCGCGCGGTCCGAGCTTCTCGAGCGGGAGCAGCTGCATGACACCCCCCTGCGTTCGTCGAAACGCACGTGCCGTCGGTGTCGTTCGAGTCTAGTGCAGTCCGTGCGACCTAACCATCGATGGTGCGAACCGCCAGCGCGCGCGGTCGGCGGGGCCGCACCGTGACGCGAACGGGCGCCGACGTCCCTGCCGCGACGTCGCGACGGCACGTCGGTTGCGGTATCTTGCGCGTCGCATATGAACGACCTTCAACTCGTCGGCGCCGCGCTCGCGGGCCTCGCGCTGCTCCTCTTCCTGATCGTGCGCGCGAAGCTTCACGCGTTCGTTGCACTCCTGATCGGCAGCCTCGTGATCGGTATCGGCGCCGGGATGCCGTTCGCCGCAGTGCTCGAGTCGGTCACGAACGGCATCGGCAGCACGCTCGCGTCGATCGCTGCGCTGGTCGGGCTCGGCGCGATGTTCGGACGCATGCTCGAAATCTCCGGCGGCGCGGAAAGACTCGCGGACGCGCTGATCGCGCGGCGCGACACGGACGGGTCCCAGTGGTCGCTGCTCGCGGTCGGCCTTCTCGTCGCGATCCCGGTGTTCTTCGACGTCGCATTCATCGTGCTCGTATCCGTCGTCTACGGGCTGACGCGGCGGTCCGGCCGTCCGATCGTCTACTATGCGCTCCCGCTGCTGGCCGGCCTCGCGGTCGGGCATGCATTCATCCCGCCGACCCCGGGACCGATCGCGGTCGCGGCCGTGCTAGACGCGGACCTCGGCTGGGTCGTGCTGCTCGGGCTGCTGATCGGCGTTCCGTCGGCGATCGTCGCGGGTCCGATCTACGCGCGGCTCATTGCATCGAAGGTGCCGGCACCTGTGCCGGAGTACATGCAGGTCGAGCACGCCAGACCGACGAAGGCGCTGCCGGGCACAGGTATCGTCGTCGGGCTGATCGCTGCGCCTCTGATACTGATCGTCGGCAATACGGTCAGCGGAGTTCTGCTGCCGGAAGACAGCGAACTGCGCGCACTTCTCGCCGGGGTCGGTCACCCGCTCGTTGCGCTGCTGATCACGACCCTGCTGTCGTTCCGGCTGCTCGGCACGCGCGCGGGATACACGCGCGCGGAGATCCAGGAGATCGCCGCGCGCGCGATCGAGCCCGCCGGCATGGTCATCCTCGTCACCGCCGCGGGCGGCGTGCTGAAGCAGGTGCTCGTCGATTCGGGCGTCGGCGGCGTGCTCGCGGAAGGGCTGCTGAGCACCGGAATGCCGCCGCTCGTGACGGCGTTTGCGATCGCGGCTGCGGTGCGTGTGATGCAAGGCTCCGCGACGGTCGCGATGCTGACCGCCGCAGGGCTCGTCGCCGCCCTCTTCGAAGGCGCCGAACACTCTGCGCCCTATCTCGCGCTCGCCGTCATCGCGATCGCCGCCGGAGCGACGACCACATCGCACGTCAACGACTCCGGTTTCTGGCTCGTGAACCGCTATCTCGGGCTGTCCATGCAGGACACGTTGAGGACGTGGACCGTCACGACCACGTTGATCGCGTTCCTATCGATCCTGCTCGTGCTGCTCGCAGCCGCGCTCTTCGGGTACTGACCCGCCCGATGCCGTGTCGGCGGCCGCCTGCTAGAGGCGGGCTCGTCGCGATCGTAGTCTCGACGCTCGCTTTCGGCGGAGCATCCCGGTAAATTTCGGCGCATCACCGATATCGACGGGAGCCCGGCAAGCATGTCGACGAGTCGCCTGCGCGCGTTTCGATACCTGGCCGCCTTTGCCGTGATCGCGGCGACGGGCCCGGTGCCGGCTCAACCGCCGACGCCGGCGACGGAGTATCGGGTCGTTTGCGGCAAGGACTGCCTCGAGCAATTTGCCGAGCGCTTCCTCGATGCGCTCGTGAACCGTCAACCTTCTCGCGTGCCCCTTGCGCCGAACGTCCGTTACACCGAGAACGGCGTCGAGCTCGCGATAGGCGACGCGTTGTGGGCGACTGCCGACGCGCTCGGCGAGAACCGGCTGATATTCACGGATCCCGAATCGGGCGGCATTCACCTGTACGCCGGCATCGTCGAGGCCGGGTTGCCTTCGATGCTCGCGGCGCGGCTGAAGGTCGAGAACCGGCACATCACCGAGATCGAGACGACGGTGCTGCGCAGAAACGCGGACGATCCGAGCATGTCGAGCTTCGCCGTCCCGCGCGCGATCTGGTCGCAGCCGGTGGCTCCAGAGCAGCGCGTGTCGCGCGAAGCGCTGATCGATATCGCGGATTCGTATTTCGAGGGCATTACGCAGGCGCGAGGCGACCTCACGCCTTTCGACGACGCGTGCACGCGCTTCGAGAACGGCGGCCAGATGACGCTCGCGACGGACGTCACGATCAGCCCGGTGCAGCGGATGACCTGCCAGGAGCAGTTCGAGGCCGGCATGCTGATCATCGTGACGTCGGTGTCGAACCGGCGCTATCTCGTGATCGACGAGGAGAATCAGGTCGCGTCGGCCATCGCGACCTTCGATCATCGCGGCAATCTCGACGCGGTGCCGTTCGGCAATCCGAACAACGTGACTCCGGCGGGCCAGTTCAGCCGCCCGTTCAGCTTTCTGATCTTCGAATCGTTCAAGATCATCGACGGCAAGATCCGGCAGATCGAGGCAACCGTGCTCGGCGTGCCGTACAAGATGCACCCGGGGTGGCCCACCGATTGAGCAATGCCCGAACTGCCGCCGTTTCAGATCGCCGCCACGGCATGGGGGCTTCTGACGGAGCCCGAGATGGATCGGCTGATCGCCGATCACGAATCGTCTCTGACCGAAGGCAGGCTCGGCACCGGCGGCACGGCCGCCGAGATCAGAAGGTCCCGAGTGGCATTCGTCGACGTCGAGAAGTACCCGTGGCTGTATCAGCGCGTCTGGCACGCGGCGCTCGAGCTCAATCGCAAGTACTTCAACGTCGAGCTTTCCGGCATCACGGAGCGCATCCAGATCGCGCGCTATGACAGCTCCGACGGCGGCTTCTATACGTGGCACACGGATTTCGCGGATCTCGCGCCGCGCAGAAAGCTGTCGCTGTCGTTACAGCTCTCGCGCGGCGAGGACTACGCAGGCGGCGACCTCGAGCTGCTGTTCTGCGAGAAGCCGTACGGAATGGACAGGTCCCGCGGTGCGCTCGTCGCCTTTCCGAGCTTCGCGTTGCACCGCGTCACACCGGTGACGGCTGGCACGCGGTGGAGCCTCGTTGCGTGGATCTCGGGCCCTCGCTGGCGGTGAGCGAACGCCCGCCGAGCACGCTTACGCCGCGTCGCGCAGCCGCACGGCAAGCTCCGCGATGACCGCGGCGAGCGCGGCAAGACGCCGGCGCGTCGCGTCCCCGTCGACGTCGTCGGCGGAAGGCAATGATTCGGCAACCTGCTCGAGCCTCGCAGCCGCGTCCGCTCTCCCGCCGCGCGCGCCGAGCGCGGACTCGGCCTCGTCGAGCGCCGCGTTGACGGCCGCCGCATCGGACGCATCGAGCGTCCTCGTGCGCACGAGCTGATCGACGTAGGCTCTTGCTACGGCGGGCTCCGCCGGCCAGACGGCTTTGCGCTGCTGCTGCGGGTTCACGACGACGTCGCGCGCGACAAGCGATGCCGCAGCGATCTCGTTCGCGGACAGGTGCCCGCTCGGCGTCAGCGCGAGCACGTCGAGTCCTCGCGAGATTTCCGTGCCGAAGATATGGCCGGCATGCCAGTAGGCCGACCAGTAACCGCCCATGATCAGTTCGTTGTCGTCGAGCGGCCCGCGATCGAAGAACGCGATCTCGATCGGGCTCGACGAATCGGTGAAGTCGATCACCGAGATGCCGCCCTGGTACCACGCCTGCACGAAGATGTCTCGCCCGGGAACCGGCACGAGCGAGCCGTTGTGGGCAACGCAGTTCTCCTGCTCCGTCTGCGGCGCCGGCATCTTGAAGTAGCTGCGGAACTGCAGCTTGCCGTCGACGATGTCGAAGATCGCGTTGGCGCCCCACGTCTTCGGGTCCGACGCGCGGCAGCGCGGACGCGAGCCCCCGCCCCACTCGTCCGTGAAGATCACCTTCGTGCCGTCGTTGTTGAAGGTCGCCGAATGCCAGTACGCGAATCCGGGATCGATCACTTCGTGGATCCGCACCGGATTCACCGGATCCGAGATGTCGAGCAGGATGCCGTTGCCCGAGCACGCGCCGGCCGCAAGACCGGTCTCCGCGAACGCGGTGATATCGTGGCACTGATCGGTCCTGAACGTCTCTTGCGTATTCGGCCCGTGATCGCCGCCTTCCCACAGGCCGGCGAGAACTCCGGATTCGGGATCCGAGAAGATGAACGGCCGGTTCACGACGCGTGCGCTGCCCGGATCGTCGACCGGGATCTGGATCACGTCGATGCGAAACAGCGCCGTCTCCGGGTTCTCGAACGGCGAGTCGTCGGAGCAGCCTTCGAGCTCGTCGCCGGAGCGAACGCGGCTCGTGCCGGACGCATAGACATAGACGTTGCCGGCATCGTCCGGATCGGTGATCACGGTATGCGTATGCGAGCCTCTGCACGTCTGTACCGCGCCGACCTGCCGCGGCATGCGCACGTCCGCGATGTCGAAGATCCGAATGCCGCGGAAGCGCTCGTCGCTCGTCTCCCCGGCTACGCCTTGCAGCCCGCAGTCGAGCCGGCCGCGCGGCTCCTCGACGGAATAGATCAGCAGGTCGCCGACGATCGAAACGTCTCCCTGCCCTCCCGGGCAGACGACGGAGCTCAACAGCTCCGGCGAGCGCGGATCGGCAACGTCGTAGATGTTGAAGCCATGATAGTTACCGACGACGAGCGTCTCGCCCGCGAAGACGAGATCGGTGTTCGCGAAGCTCAGCAGGCTCGGACGCGGCTCGCTCCTCTCGTCGTCTCCGTCGCCGCCGTCGGCGTCGTCCCGTTCCACGTCGTCGTCGCGTGCGGCAGCCTGCCCCGCCGGCGGCTCCGACGGCGAGTCGGAGTCGTCCGTCGCCGCGTCCGGCTCCTCGTCGTCCGCCGCGGAGTCGCCCGCGTTTCCGCGGCGGCGCTCGCGAGCCATCGGCCGTCCCGCCGGGTGCTCCGGATCGAAGAATCCGGGGGGCTTCGGCACGGATGCGATCAGCTCCATGTTCAGCACGGCCTCGCCCGCATCGGCGAACCCCGCCTTGAGCGCGACGCGCGGGTCCGGCGAGAAGCCGGCGAGCATGCCGTCCATGCGCTCGATCTCGCTGCTCTGATCGGCCGTGACGTCCGACGTGAACTCGTAAAGCACCGGGTCCTGCGCCGCTCCGAACTGCTCGAGCAGATCCTCGACCATCCGCAACGCGCCGCGGTGGTGCTCGATCATCAGCTCGAGGAAAAGCGTGTCGAACTCGTGCCCTTCGGCCGCGGACAGCGCCTGCATCTGCTCCGGCGTCGCCATGCCGGGCATCGGCGCGCCGCTATGGGCGTGATGAGCGGGATCCGGAACGTCGAGACCATGGCCTCGCAGCCACGTCTCCATCATCTCGATCTCGTCCCGCTGCGACAGCTCGATGCGCTGCGCAAGGCGTCGCATCGCGTCGCGCGTCGTTCGATCGTCGACGAGCGCCGTCATCTCGAGCGCCTGCGCGTGATGCACGAGCATGTCCTGCACGAACTTCACGTCGGCGGCCGAGAAACGCACGCTCGCGAGATTCGTCGCCTCCTCCGCCGTGATGAGTCGGCTCGGCTCGCCGGGCGCGCCGGGCTGCACGATCGGCGCCTGGGCAAGAACGTGCGCGGCGGTCGCGAAGAGCGCAGCCGTGCCGATACCGATCGACGCGGTGCCCGCCGCAATGAACGACGCCCGGCGGGACACCCTCTCTGTGCTCGAGTCGTTCATCGTTGCGGCTCCCGCCCGCGGCGGATTTCGTCTACTCTGCGCTGAGGCTGCCGGGGACAAGCCGAGCCGCCGGTCGCGACGCCGGCACGATTACCCCACCGACGGGACTTTGCCTGAGGCATCGAGCCGTCCGCAAGCCTGTAACCTTTCGCAGGGCGAGCCGTCACGGATTCCAACATGAGCCATCTCGACCCGCCCCCCGCGCAGAGCTCGCGGACGCCGCTCCTCGACGTTCGCAACCTGCGCGTTGACTACGGAAGCTTCACGGCCGTGCACGATTTGAGCCTCGCATTGCCGGCGGGCGAGATTTTCGGCCTCGCGGGCCCGAACGGCGCCGGCAAGACGTCGACGATCCGCGTGCTGGCGACGCTTCTCGAGCCAACGTACGGAGAAGTCAGCGTCGCCGGACACGACCTTTTCGATGAGCCCGACGCCGTGCACGAGGTCATCGGCTACATGCCGGATCTCGCGCCGGTCATTCCGGACCTCAAGGTGTGGGAGTTCCTCGATCTCTATGCGCACAGCCACGGTTTGCGGGGCCGTGCACGCCGCGAGCGCGTCGACGCCTGCCTCGAGCGCGTGCGTCTGACGGACAAGCGGAACGTCTACGGCCGGGCGCTGTCGCGCGGCATGATGCAGCGCGTCGTGCTTGCGAAGACGTTGTTGCACGCGCCGAAGCTGCTGCTGCTCGACGAGCCGGCGAGCGGCATGGACCCGATCGCCCGGCGCGACCTGCGACGCATTCTGCAGGACCTCGCCGCGGACGGCGCCGCGATCGTGATCTCTTCGCACATCCTGAGCGAGCTGTCCGACATGTGCACGTCCGTCGGCATCATGCACGGCGGCCGTCTGCTCGAGCACGGGCCGATCGACCGGGTCATAAGCGCGCTCGAGGCCGAGTCCGCGCAGATTCGCATCGAGATCGACGGCGATTTGGACGCGGCGGTGCGGTGGCTGCACGAGCAGCCCGGAGTCGAGCGCGTTCGCGTCGACGGCGACAGGATCTCGCTCGCGTTTCGCGGCGATCGGCGCAGCCGCACCGAGCTGCTGCGCTCGCTCGTCGAGAACCGGTTCGACGTGAGCGCATTCACGCCGGAGCGCTCGAGCATCGAAACCCTGCTGATGCGCCTGATCGACGGAGATCGCGATGTCGATAGCACTCGGAGCTGACGGAGCACGCGTACCGGCCGCCGCCGCGCCCGACCGCCGCGACATCGAAGCGACCGCGCTCGACGCGTTCCTGCCGTGGCGCAATCCGGCGTTCAAGCGGTTCTTTCGAAGCCGTCTCAGAGCCCGAAAAGCGATCTTCTGGTACCTCGTCACGCTGATCATCACGACCTTCGTCGTGACGTTGATGTACACCTTGCAGACGAACGGCTCGACGCCGCCCGCCGACGCCGCGCGCAGCATCTGGATACCGCTGCTCGTCCTGCAGGGCGTGATCTTGATGGTCAAGGGCACGGGCAGCGTGTCCGCCGGCCTGATTCAGGACAGGATCGATCAAACGCTCGACTACCAGCGTCTGACGCCGGTCTCACCGCTGCGCAATCTCGTCGGCTACCTCTTCGGCCTGCCGGTGCTCGAATACGCGATGTTCGCGCTCACGCTGCCGCATCTCGCGTTCATCAGCGTCGTCGGCAAGATTCCGCCCGGGACCTTGGCATCGGTCTATTTCTCGTTCTTCGTCTGCGTCGTCATGTACCACATGACCGGCATCGGGGCCGGCATGGTGATCCGGCGGTGGATTTTCGGCTACATGCTGTCGATTCTGCTCGTGCTGTTCGTCAACGTGATCCTCCCGGGGCTCGTGTCGCAGCTCGGCCTGCGCTTCTTCCAATATCTCTCGGTCTGGCCGGTGATCGGCCAGAAGGTGCTCCCGCTCGTGACCGACTCGGACGTGCTCGCGCCGTCGGGGAACCCGTATCTCTCCGTGTTCGGCGACGTCCCTTTCTATCGGTGGACCTTGTCGCCGTTCGTATTCACATTACTGCTGCAGGGCGCGCTGATCGTCACGTTCGGCTCGATCGCGTTGCGGCGCTGGAAGTCCTCGACGAAGCATTCGTTGAGCAAACCTTATGCGCTCGCTTTCCTGATCGGCTTTATCGTGGTGCTGATCGGCAACGTATGGCCGATCGTCACCCGCGCTTACATGCCGTTCCCGCTGTTCGGCCAGACGAACTTCGATGCGCTCGGCGAGGTCGTCGCCGTCGGCCTGCCGCTCGTTTACGCGTTCGTCGTGTGGTGCCTCTGCATTATGCTTTTCGCGATCATCGTACCGTCGCACCACAGTCATGTCCGCGGCATCCGCCGGGCGATGAAGCACGGCCGCTCCGACGTTCGCCCGTTCGACGACGACTCCGCATCGCTCGCCGTCTACGCGCTTTTCACCGTCGTTGCGGTCGGCGGCCTCGCGGTGCTGCTTCGCGAGATCGCGATATCCGGCTTCTTCGAGTCGTTCGGCGGCGTGCCCCGAAGCGCATGGCGCCTCCCGCTCGCGCTCGTGCTCGTCGTGTTCTACACCGCGCTGCTCTTTCAGGCGCTCGGATTGCGCCGGTCAGTGCTCGCCGTGCTGCTCGTCTGGTTCCTGCCGATCCTCGCTGCCGTCGTGATGTCCGCGCGCAGCGAAAGCTTCGGCGTGCCGCACGCCGTCGTGCACTCGCTGTCCCCGCTCGCATTCCTGCTGATGTCGGGCCTCCCGGCCGAAGACTTCGAAGCGCCGGAATCGCTCGAGGACGGCGCATCAGCCATCACAATCGCCGCCGACACCGGCCTCGCCGCCGTGACGCTCCAAATCGCCGTCCTCGGCCTCCTCTGGCTGCGCCGCAGCCGAGCCAGCCACGCTCTCTGCCGCAACACGGCCGCCCCCGACAACGAGCGCTGACACCAAGCCCGCGACGACGGCCGCTAACAGCAAGCCCGCGAACGACGACCGCCAACACCAACCCCGCGACGACGTAGTCCCGGACGCGTGTGCGCGTAGGCGCGTTCGCGGGACCGTGAGCGGCCATGGACGGCCGCGACCGAGCGACAGGGATGTTCTTTCCGCGTGTCCCGCGAACGCGCCTACGCGCGCACGCGTCCGGGACGAACTATCGGTCCGACGCATCGACGGGTGCCGAACGTACGCCGATGTCGAATCGTTAGGGAGGAACGGAAAAAGACAAGGGACCGAGGCGAACATCCATTCGCAAAACCGGTACTACCCGGCCCCTCGAAGACAAGGACCACCGGTCCGTCCTCGCGCTACTCGATTGGGGGAGGATCGAGGTCGCGCAGCGTGGTCAGGCTTGGGGCAGATTGACCACGAGGGAGATATCGGCGCCCGCGACCTGTAGCCGCGGGGCGGCGAGCTCTTTGAGCTCGACTGAAATCTCGGCATTGAGCCGCTCGGTTACGACGCGCATCTGCTCGCGCAGCGCGGCGGCAAGCTGATCGTCGTCGAGGTCGACCCTCCTGCCGTAGACGACGATCTCTTCGATCGGCTGCGCCTCCAAACCGGCGCCGACCTCGGCCGCGTCGTAATGACCGCCGACGCCGACGTCCGCTCCCGCGTGCGTCGCGAATGCGGCCGTGACCACCAGCAGCCCCGTAAGGCCGAAACTCTTGCTGATCTTCATGCTTCGACTCCTGTTGCTGCGGATGTGACGACCGACGGCGCACACATTACCTGCGGCCGCTCGCGCAATCTGCAGCGATTTCTACGGAGCTTTGTCGCGAAAACGTCGCGGCCGAACGTTGCAAACGCGGCTGTCGCGCCCGTCGGCGGCAGATACGCGCCCCTCGACGGCCGAGACCGACACAATTTCGCTACAAATCGACGAAAACTTGCGCAGGGCTCAGCGATGCGAGCTCGCGATGCAGTCGAAGTCATACGCGCGATACCGCTTGTACTGCGTGAACCACGCGATCGGGACGACCAGGTAGTACGCCGCGATCAGCGCACCGAGGTCGGGCCGCTCGTTGCGGCGGAAGCTGTAGTGCTCCGCCTTGCAGCCCTCCTTGCGCAGTGTGACCTTCTGCCGCGTGAACGCAGGCTTGCGATCGGAATAGTGGCCCTTCCCGGTACCGACGTACTCCCCGTTCACATAGATACGAGCGTCGGGATCGGAGACTTGGATCGTTGTGCCGCTCGAGCAGGCGGTCAGCGCGGCCGTGACCGCCAGGCAGACGACTCGCTTCATCGTGCGTACCTCCGTGGAGTGTCCGACGATCAGAGTCTGCGGAAACGAAATTGAATCTACGCTGAACCGGTACTCTCGAGCTCGCGATGCTCTCGGTCGCTGAGCGTCGCGCTCAGCCCTTCCGACTTATTCCTGCGATCTCGGCGAGCTCTTCGTACGCGCGCTCCTTGTCGGCCGCGGGATAGCCTTCGTAGTAGATGTCGATCAGCCGCCGCACGAGCTCGATCTTCGACTCTCGCGAAGTGGAAGGAACGTCGAAGCCTTTGCCGTCGAAGCATCGCAGCAGAGCGAAACTATGCCGCAGCGCGGGCTCTGGAAGATTGCGGCCAGTCGCAAGCTGCCGCCCGACATGCTCGTGCATTTTGGCCGCGTACGTTGCACCGAGCTGCGCGGCCAACGCGCGGTGCTCGCCGGCGCGCCGATCGGCAGCGACGCTCTCGAGGAGCTCGAGCCCCTCCTCGAGATGAGCGAGCCCGTCGTCCATGTCGATTGCCGCCTCGGCGCGGGCGAGGTGGCGGCGCGCGCTCGTCAGCTCGGCGGGCTCTTTCGCGGGAGGTGGCGGCATGGACGAAACCGACTTACGCGGAGAACGGCGACCGGTTTCGGCGATCGAGCAATTCTCGGCGCATGACCGGCCGCCCTCCCGCGCGCGCCTAGCGCACGCTCTGAATCACCTCGGAAATCGACTGCTCGTACGTGCTCCAGCCGGACGTCATCCCGAACGGCGCCTTGTGGAACACTGCCTCGATGCGGCGGATCTGTCCGTTCTCGATCTTGAACAGCTCCGCGAGCTGCCACGTCCAGTTGATCTGATGGTGGTCGAAGAACCCGAACGCGAACACGATCCCCCGTTCGCGGTCGACCGCGACGAAGCGCCGATCGCGTATCCTCGACACGACATTGAACAGCGAGCCGTCCTCGAACTGCTGCTTGCACGTGAAGTTGCGCGTGACGAGGATGCCGTTCTCGTAGCGGATGCAGTCGTCCGTGAACGGGTAGTAGCCCTTGCCGTCGTTACGCGCGAGCCCGGTGAAGTAGTAGTTCGCGGTCTCGATCAGCTCCTCACGCGACGCCCGCTCCGCCTCGGGAATGGCCTCGCGGAAGATCGCGTGCGGCTCGCCCATTGCCTCGACGTTGTCGCCGGTGTTGCCGAACGGGCTGTTGCCGCCCTCGCCGCCGCCGAAGAGCTGCACCTCCGGCCTGATCGCGAGCTGCTCGACCTCGGTGATCAGCTCGTCGACGATCTTGAGGCGAATCGCGACTGCGACGAAATTGCCTTCGCCGTCGTCCGCATCGCCGTTCTGCATGTTCTCGATGACGGTGCCGATGAAGGCGATCTGCTGCGTCTCGATGTCGGGCACGTAGAACTTATAGCTGCCGATGCCCGTCATGCCGTACCAAAGACCCTCGCCGCCGAGCGGCAGGCGCAGGCCGTTCTCCGTGAATTTCACTTCGCGGGCGAAGAGACCCGGGTCGACGTTGTTCTCGAGCATCGCTTCGAGATAACGATCGATGTAGCCCTCGAGGCACGCTCGGTCGCAAGCGGGCTCGACGGCCGGCGGCTGGGCGTGAGTGACCAAGGCAAGCCCCCCGAGCATCGCGACGGCCAACAGCGCAGTTCGCATTTGTTGTTCTCCTTATCGCCGGTGACCGACGCAGTATAGCGCCCGCTCCGGCGGCGCCGCGGGGGTGGAAGTACGGATAGCTCGCGCGGCGAGAACGGGCCGAGGCGCCGGATCAGTGACGACGACGGGGTCCCGGATCGACCGGGGCCGCGCGAGGGTTACCGCTTCGGAACGTAGAGATCGGTGACCGTCCCCGCCGCGACTTCCGCCGCGAACGCGATCGTCTCCGACAACGTCGGGTGCGGATGCACCGTCAGACCGATATCCTCGGCGTCGCAGCCCATTTCGATCGCGAGCGCGGCCTCCGAGATCAGGTCGCCGGCGTTCGGGCCGACGATGCCGGCGCCGATGATCCGCTTCGTCTCGGTGTCGAACAGCAGCTTCGTCAGCCCTTCGGAACGGCCGAGCGACAGCGAGCGGCCGCTCGCGGCCCACGGAAACGCGCCCTTCTCGTATCGGACGCCGCGTGCCTTCGCGTCTTCCTCGGTCACGCCGACCCACGCGATCTCAGGATCCGTATACGCCACCGAAGGAATGACCCGAGCGTCGAAGAAGCTCTTCTCGCCCGCCGCCGCTTCGGCCGCGACCTTGCCTTCGTGCGATGCCTTGTGCGCGAGCATTGGCGGGCCAACGATGTCGCCGATGGCGAAGATGTGCGGCACGTTCGTCCGCATCTGTTTGTCGACTTTGATGAAGCCGCGCTCGTCGACGTCGACGCCCGCGGCGTCCGCGCCGATCGCTCCGCCGTTCGGCCTCCGCCCGACCGCGACGAGCACACGGCCGTACAGCTCCTCTCCGGCCGGCGCCGCGTCTCCTTCGAAGCGGACCGCGATGCCGTCCTGCTTCGCCGTCACTTCGACGACGCGCGTACCGAGCATGATCGCCTCGTAGCGCGCGTTGAGCCTCTTCTCGAGCGGCCGGACGAGATCGCGGTCGCAGCCGGGGATCAACGTTTTAGTCAGCTCGACGACCGAGACTTTGACGCCGAGCGCGTCGTAAACCGTCGCCATCTCGAGGCCTATGATGCCGCCGCCGATCACGAGCATTCGCTTCGGCAGCTCCTCGAGCTCGAGCGCCCCGGTGGAATCCATGATACGAGGATCGTCCGGCAGATTCGGCAACCGAACCGGTTCCGAGCCTGCGGCGATGATGCATTGATCGAAGTCGACCGTCTCTGTCTCGCCGTCGCGTGCGACCTCGATCCGATTCGGTCCGACGAACCGGCCGGTGCCGTGCACGACGCGTACCTTGCGTTGCTTGGCCATGCCGGCGAGCCCGCGAGTCAGCTGGCCGACGACACCGTCCTTCCAGTCGCGGAGCTTGTCGCGATCGATTTTCGGCGTGCCGAAGTCGATGCCGTGCGCGGCCATCTCCTTCGTCTCCTCGATCACGCGCGCCGCGTGCAGCAGCGCTTTCGACGGAATGCAGCCGACGTTCAGACAGACGCCGCCGAGCGACGGCCAGCGCTCGATCAACGTGACGTCGAGCCCGAGATCCGCCGCGCGAAACGCGGCCGTGTAGCCGCCCGGCCCGGCGCCGAGCACGACGAGCCGCGAGCCGGGACCGCCGCGCACCGCGGAGACGTCGCCGGCCGTCGATGCGGCAGCGGCCCGCCGCTCGGGCGCCGCGGCCGGCGCCGCCCGCCCGCGCGCTTCGGATTGCGCGGCGTCGTCGCCTGCAGCGCCGCCGTATCCCGACGACGAATCGGCGGAATCCTTCGCGCTCGACGTATCGTTCTCGGGCTCGGCGCCCTTCGCGTCTGCCGTTTCGGCACCCGCAGCGTCGTTCTTTGCGTCGGCGTCGCCGCTGTCCGCCGTCTCGAGGGTGACGATCGTATCGCCCGTCGATACCTTGTCGCCGGACGACACCCGAACGTCGACGATGACGCCGGCGCTCGGCGACGGCACGTCCATCGTCGCCTTGTCGGTCTCGAGCGTGATCAGCGGATCGTCCTTCTCGATGCGGTCGCCGGCAGCGACGTGCACCTCGATCACGTCGACCGCATCGAAATCGCCGAGATCGGGAACGCGGACCTCGGTGCCGCTCACGGGATCGCCTCGATCAATCGCTCGACCTGACCGAGTGTCTCCGCGAGCCGAGTCGTGAAGCGAACGGCGTCGGCGCCGTCGATGACCCGGTGATCGTACGACAGCGAAAGCGGCAGCATCAGCCGCGGTACGAACTGGCCGTCCTGATAGACGGGGCGCCACTGGCTGCGCGATACGCCGAGAATCGCGACCTCGGGCGCGTTGATGATCGGCGTGAAGAACGTGCCGCCGATGCTGCCGAGGCTCGACACCGTGAAGACGCCGCCCTGCATGTCGTCCGGCTTGAGCTTGCCGTCGCGCGCGCGCGTGCTGAGCTCGCCGAGCTCCGCCGCGATCTCGTAGATGTCCTTTCTATCGACGTCGCGAATCACGGGCACGACGAGACCGTTCTTCGTGTCGACGGCGAACCCGAGATGCGTGTAGCGCTTCAGGATCAGGCTCTGCCCATCCTTCGACAATGACGACTTGAAGTGAGGGAACTCGTCGAGCGTCAGCACGCACGCGCGCAGGATGAACGCGAGCGGCGTCAGCCGGATGCCGCGCTCCGCGGCCTGCTCCTTCAGCGATTGCCGCGTCTCCTCGAGCGCGGTGATATCGGCCTCGTCGTGCTGAGTGACGTGCGGCAGATTCACCCAGCTCGCGTGCAGCCGCGCGCCGGAGATTTTCTGGATACGCGAAAGCGGCCGCTGCTCGATCTCGCCGAACTTCGTGAAATCGACGTCGGGGACGCTCGGCAAGCCCGCGCCGGGCGCGCCTTTGCCGCTGATGATTTCCTTGACGTAGCTCTTGACGTCTTCCGCCCGAATGCGGCCCTTGACGCCGGTGCCGCGCACCCTGGCGAGATCGACGCCGAGCTCGCGAGCGAGCTTACGGACGGACGGGCTCGCGTGGGCACGCGAGAACGCGGCCTCGTCGATCTGCGCGGGCGCGGGCGCGGACACGGCCGGGGACGGCATCGTCCGCTCGCCGTCGGGCTCGGCTCCGGGCGCGGTCATCGGCCGCGGCGCGGCCGGCATCTCCGCCGAGCGCGGCGCGGCGACCGAAGCGGAGAGCCCGCCCGATGCCGCATGTCCGGCGGCCTGGCCCGCAGCCGCACGCTCGCCGGCGTCCATGCCCTGAGGTCCGGTCGCGAGGGACGGCTTCAAAAGCAGAATCTCGTCGCCGGTCGACACACGATCGCCGACGCGCACCTTGACCGAGACGACGACGCCGGGCTCCGGCGCCGGCACGTCCATCGACGCCTTTTCCGTCTCGAGCGTGATCAGGCCCTGCTCGGCTTCGACCTCGTCGCCTTCGGCGACCAGCACCTCGATGACCTCGACGTCGGCGAAGTCGCCGAGGTCGGGCACGACGACCGGCCGAGGCTGCGCCTCGCCGCCGTTGCCCGCCGCGCCGCTCTTCTCCGCGCGCTCGGCAGCCTTCGGCTGCGCGCCGGCCCCCGCCTCGGGCTCCGCTCCGGCCGCCGCCTCGGGCTCCGCTCCGCCGTTCTCGGCGCCCGCGGTCTCGGCCTTCGAGCCTAGCGCGTCGGCGGGCTTCGCCGCCGTCTCCGCAGCCTCGCCGTCGACGACCATCAGCACGTCGCCGGTCGAGACCCGGTCGCCGACCGAAACCTTGATCTCCTTGACGGAGCCCGCGGCCGGCGACGGGACGTCGACCGTCGCCTTTTCGGTCTCGAGGCTGACGAGCGGATCTTCCGGCGATACGCGATCACCGACCTTGACGAGGATATCCGTGATTTCTACGTCGGTGACGTCACCGAGATCGGGTACCGAAATCTCCACGGCAGTACGACCGCCAGCCTAGAGCGTCACCGGATCGCGTTTTTCGGGATCGATACCGAACTCCCGAATCGCGCCTTCGACCACCTCGTGCTTCAAGGCCCCTTCGTCAGCGAGCGCCTTCAGCGCCGCCACGACGATCGAATGCTTGTCCACCTCGAAAAACTCCCGCAGCGCTTTGCGCCCGTCGCTTCGACCATACCCATCCGTGCCGAGCGTGACGTACCGACCGGGCACCCATTGCCGAATCTGATCCGGAACGGTCTTCATGTAATCCGTCGCCGCGATGAACGGCCCCTTGTAGTCCTTGAAGCATTCGGCAACGTAGCTCGTGCGCGGCTTCTCGAGCGGATGCAGCTCGTTCCAGCGGTCGACGGCGAGCGCCTCCCGCCGCAGCTCGCTGAAGCTCGTGACGCTGAACACGTCCGCATCGATCTTGAAGTGCTCGTCCAGAATCTTCGCCGCGTCCTGCACCTCGCGCAGGATCGTGCCGGACCCCATCAGCTGCACGCGCGGCCGACCCTTTTTGCCCTTGCCGCCGCCGTCGAGCAGGTACATCCCCTTCAGAATGCCTTCGGCGGCGCCGTCCGGCATCGGCGGATGCACGTAGTTCTCGTTCATGCAGGTGATGTAGTAGAAGATGTTCTCCTGCTCGGCGAACATCCTCCGCATTCCGTCCTGCACGATCACGGCGAGCTCGTACGCGTAGCACGGGTCGTACGCGCGGCAGTTCGGCACGGTCGTGGCGACGAGCTGACTGTGCCCGTCCTGATGCTGCAGGCCCTCGCCGGCGAGCGTCGTACGTCCCGCCGTGCCGCCGATCAGGAAGCCGCGGGCCTGCATGTCGCCGCCGGCCCAGATGAAATCGCCGATCCTCTGGAACCCGAACATCGAGTAGAAGAGGTAGAAAGGGATCATCTGCACGCCGTGATTCGCATACGACGTGCCGGCCGCCGCCCACGAGCAGTACGACCCCGCCTCGTTGATGCCTTCCTGGAGGATCTGGCCCTTCTTGTCCTCACGGTAATACGTGAGCTGGTCGGCGTCCTGCGGCGTGTAGAGCTGGCCGAGCGGCGAATAGATACCGATCTGCCGGAACAAGCCCTCCATGCCGAAAGTACGCGCCTCGTCGGGCACGATCGGCACGATGCGCGGCCCGATCTTCTTGTCGCGGACGAGCGCGGTCAGCATGCGGACCATCGCCATCGTCGTCGAGATCTCGCGGTCGCCGCTGCCTTCGAGCTGCGCATTGAAGAACTCGAGCGGCGGTGTCTCGAGCTTCTCGCCCTTCGTGCGCCGGGCCGGCAGGAAGCCGCCGAGCCTCTTGCGGCGCTCGAGCAGGTAACGCTGCTCCTCGCTGTCCTCGGGGAACTTGCAGTACGGGATGTTCGCGATCTCCTCGTCGGAGATCGGCATGTTGAAGCGGTCGCGGAAGGCCTTCAGGTCGTCCTCGTCGAGCTTCTTCTTCTGATGCGTGATGTTCTGGCCTTCGCCCGCGGCACCCATGCCGAAGCCCTTCACGGTCTTCGCGAGGATCACCGTCGGCCGGCCCTTGTGATTGACGGCCTGATGGTACGCGGCATAGACCTTGATCGCGTCGTGACCGCCGCGATTCAGCCGCCAGATGTCATCGTCCGACATATCGGCGACCATCGCTTTCAGCTCCGGATGCCGGCCGAAGAAGTGCTCGCGCGTATAGGCGCCGCCTTTGGCTTTGAAGGCCTGGTACTCGCCGTCCACGCACTCTTCCATCGTGCGGCGGAGGATGCCCTTCTCGTCCCTCGCGAGCAGACGATCCCAGCGCGAGCCCCAGACGACCTTGATCACGTTCCAGCCGGCGCCCTGGAAAGCGGCCTCGAGCTCCTGGATGATCTTGCCGTTGCCGCGCACCGGGCCGTCGAGCCGCTGCAGATTGCAGTTGATCACGAAGATCAGGTTGTCGAGCCCCTCGCGCACCGGCATCGTGATTGCGCCCATCGACTCGGGCTCGTCCGTCTCCCCGTCGCCCATGAAGCACCAGACCTTCCGGTCCTGAGCGGGCAGCAGCCCGCGGTTCTCCATGTAGCGCATGAAGCGGGCCTGGTACATCGCCATCATCGGGCCGAGGCCCATCGAGACGGTCGGGAACTGCCAGAACTCGGGCATCAGCCACGGATGCGGATATGACGAAAGCCCCTTGCCCTTGCCGACGACCTCCTGACGGAAGTGCTTCAGATGCTCCTCCGTAAGACGGCCCTCGAGGTACGCACGGGAGTAGATGCCCGGCGACGAATGGCCCTGGAAGAACACGAGGTCGCCGCCGTGCTCTTCGGTCGGCGCGCGCCAGAAGTGGTTGAAGCCGACCTCGTACAACGTCGCGGACGACGCGTAGCTCGCGATATGGCCGCCGTACTCCGAGCTCTTGCGGTTCGCCTGCACGACCATCGCCATCGCGTTCCAGCGCAGGTACGCCTCGATGCGCCGCTCGATCGCGCGGTCGCCCGGGTACGGCGGCTGCTGGCCGACCGGGATGGTGTTCAGATAAGCGGTATTCGGGCTATACGGCAGATACGCGCCGGACCGGCGCGCATGATCGATCATGCACTCGAGTAGATAATGTGCACGCTCGGCGCCATGCACCCGAAGAACTGAATCGATAGACTCGAGCCACTCTTGAGTCTCCTCGGGATCCAAGTCGTCTTCGGCCGCCCTGAACGTCGGCAAAGGTCGTGCGGTCGCCATGGACGTCTCCTCGACGAAGCGCGGAAATTCAAGGTTTTACCTATGAATTCCCGCGGTGCTCCTGCTACGATGCGGGCCCGATCCTGAATTGTACCCTCGCGGGCGGCGCTATGATCTAGGTTTGCCCTTTAGGGGTCAAGGCAACAGGGAATGCTCGATCTTCCGGAATTCGTACCGCTCAAAGTCACGCAAGCAACGCGCACCTTCACCGAGTCGCATCTCGCATCGTTCGATCACGTCGCGATCGTACTGCCGAAAGAACCGCCGGGTTCCGTGTTCGCCGACCTGCCCCAGGGCAAGCAGCTGCACAAGCTCGTCGACCGCGCACGCGAGCAGGGCTTGAAGAGCGTATTCACGCGGCTCGACAACGCGCGCGCGACCGGCGTGACCGTGACGCTCGTCGAAGGCGGCGCGCCGTTCGCGATGCTCACATGGGCGCGCGAGGTCATCGCCGACTGCCTGCGGGAACGGCCCGCGAAGCTCGCGCTGCTGACGGCCGGTCTCGACGATGCGCTGCGCGCCGACGCGCTGTCCGCGCTCGTCGCAGCCGCGTACGCGGCCGCTTTCAAGCTTCCGTCGTTCAAGACCGAAGAGCAGCCGCGGCCGATCGAGCTCCAGCACGTGTCGGTGCTCGACGGCAAGCCGAAGCTGCCGCTCGAGCGGCTTCACGCCGAGGCGCTCGGCAACAACGTCGCGCGCTGGTTCACAGCGCTGCCGCCGAACCGGCTGAGCGCGCGCGCATACCGGCAGGCGGTCGAGGAGCTCGCCGCCAGGCGCTCGCTCGGCTGCAAGTTCATCGGCGAGAAGGAGCTCGAGAAGCTCGGCGCGGGCGCATTCCTCGCGGTCGCGCAGGGGAACCCGCACCGCGATGCGGGCATGCTGCGCCTCTGCTATCGGCCGTCCGGCGCGCATCCGCCGGACCTGACGCTCGTCGGTAAGGGCGTCCTGTTCGACACCGGCGGCACGAACCTGAAGCCGTTCAAGGGCATGCTCGACATGCATATGGACATGCAAGGCAGCGCGGTCGCGCTCGGCACCTTGCTCGCGCTGCAGGAGCTCGCCGTGCCGTATGCCGTCGACGCGTGGCTCGCGGTCACCGAGAACCGGCTCTCGCCGAGCAGCTACATGCCTCAGGAAGTCGTGACGGCGGCGAACGGCACGAGCATCCAGGTCATCCATACCGATGCCGAGGGCCGGATGATCCTCGCCGATACGCTTGCCCTCGCCGCGCGCGACGAGCCGAAGCTGATCATCGATTACGCGACGTTGACCGGAAGCTGTATCTCGGCGCTGACGCAGCGCTACTCCGGCGTTTTCTCGAATCGTCCGGGCAGTCACGGGCTGCTGCAGCAGGCGGGCGTCGCTTCCGGCGAGCGCGTGTGGCCGTTCCCGATGGACGAGGATTTCGACCAGCTCCTGCGCAGCGACGTCGCGGACATCAAGCAATGCGCCGTCGAGTCGCACGGCGACCATGTCCTCGCCGCGCGTTTCCTGTCGCGCTTCGTGCCGAAATCGATCGCGTGGGTGCACGTCGATCTCGCCGCCGGCGAGCACAAGGGCGGGCTCGCGCACGTGCCGACCGACATGACCGGATTCGGCGTGCGGTGGACGGTCCAGTTGCTGCACGGCACGCAGCCGTCCGCGCTTGCAACGGCGATGGCCGAGCAATGAGCACCGGCAACGAGCACACTCTGCCTCCCGACGACGACGTCGAGCAGAGCCAGGAGACGCAGACCGCTGCGGACGGGAGCTCCGCGATCGCGCAACGCTTCCGCGGTTTCCTTCCGGTCGTCGTCGACGTCGAAACCGGCGGGTTCAATCCGGCGACCGATGCGTTGCTCGAGGTCGCGGCGGTGCTGGTGCGGATGAACGAGCACGGCGATCTCGAGCCGGCCGAGACGACGCGCTATCTCGTGAAGCCATTTCCCGGCGCGAATCTCGAGCCCGCATCGCTGCAGGTGACCGGGATCGACCCTTATCATCCGCTGCGTCCCGCCCTCGACGAGGCCGACGCGCTGCGGCGCCTGTTTCAGGAGATCCGCAAGGAAGTCAGACAGCAGAAGTGCAACCGCGCGATCCTCGTCGGTCACAACTCCTTTTTCGATCTGCAATTCCTGAATGCGGCCGTTGCGCGTAACGCGATCAAGCGCAATCCGTTCCACCCGTTCTCGAGCTTCGATACCGCGACACTCGCGGGCGTCGCATTCGGGCAGACCGTGCTCGGACGAGCGGTGGCCGCGGCCGGAATGGAATGGGACGACTCGAAAGCCCACTCCGCGCTTTATGACGCGCAGATGACGGCCGAGCTCTTTTGCCGGATCGTGAACCGGTTTCGGCCCTTCTTCGAAGGGCCGTCCGGGGATCAGCAGACTTAGGAGACCTTCGCCTTCGCGTTCTTCACGATGTCCGCGAGCTCTCCGGACTGGTAGAGCTCGAGCGTGATGTCGCAGCCGCCGATCAGCTCGCCGTTCACGTACAGCTGCGGGAACGTCGGCCAGTTCGAATAGACCTTCAAACCTTCACGGATCTCCGGATCCTCGAAGATGTTCACGTACGCGAATTCGGCGCCGACGGCGCGCAGCGCGGCCACGGTCTGTGCCGAGAAGCCGCATTGCGGAAAGTCGGGCGTGCCCTTCATGTAAAGCAGCACCGGATGCTCGGCGAGCTGCTTCGCGATTCTTTCATTCACATCCATTGATCGTCCTCCGTGCAGCCGCTGCCCGGCCGGAACGACCGCTGCCGCGTACGCGGCAACGCGACCCGCCGGCCGCGTAGAGCCGGGATCGGCGCTCGAGGGTAGGCGGGAGGGCGGCCGGGTCGTTGAACTGCCACAATCTGTCACCTATTCTTCTAGACTCGCCGCGCCGAGGCAAGTCCTGGCCACGCCGCGAGAAAAACATCAACGAGCGGGCTTGGGGGGTGCGATGAATCCGTTGAACTCGATCTGGGGAACCATTACGGCCGGCGTCGTGCTCGCAGTGCTGATCGGCCTCGTCAACGGCGTCGATTTCAGCGACTTGACGTTCATCGTCTGGGTGCACGTGCTCGCCGGCATCGTGTGGATCGGCCTCCTCTACTACTTCAACTTCGTGCAGGTCCCCGCGCTCGCCGCCGCGGCGAGCGACGCGGGCGGGCCGGGCGGCTCGGGCATCTCGAAATATGTCGCACCGCGCGCACTCGCGTGGTTCCGCTGGGGGGCTGTCGTCACGTGGCTCACCGGCGCCGCCGCCCTGCTCCGCTACGGTCTTTTCGACGACGCGTTCATGCTCGGTTTGAACGAGAATGCGCCGGGCAATGCGTGGGTTATCGGCGTCGGCGCGTGGCTCGGCACGATCATGCTATTCAACGTCTGGGTGCTGATCTGGCCGAATCAGAAGAAGGTGCTCGGCCTCGTCGAGGCCACCGCGGAGGAGATCAACCGGGCGCGCCGGATCGCGTTCCTCGCGTCGAGGACGAATACGATGCTGTCCGTGCCGATGATTGCGAGCATGGTCGGATTCGGGCATACAGGCTTTTTCGTCTGATGCTGATTGCCCGATGACGGAGCCTTCATCTGCCGTTGCCGCCGATCTCGCGGCCGTAATCACCGCCGACGTCGCGCGGGCGCTGTCCGAGGATATCGGCACCGGCGACGTGACGGCCGCGCTGATCGAGCCCGGGCGCACCGTCGAGGCCCGCGTCGTCTGCAAGGAGCCCGCGGTGCTGTGCGGCGCGCCGTGGTTCGACGAGGTGTTTCGTCAGCTCGACCCGACGATCACGGTCGATTGGAAGCTCGCCGAAGGCGCGGAGGTCGCGAGCGGCACGCCCGTCTGCACGCTGCACGGCCCGGCACGCGCGATCCTGAGCGGCGAGCGGACGGCGCTGAACTTCCTACAGACATTGTCCGGGACGGCGACGTCGGCCCGCCGTTACGCGATGGCCGTCGCCGGCACCCGGGCGCGGATCCTCGATACGCGCAAGACGTTGCCCGGCCTGCGGCGCGCGCAGAAATATGCGGTGCGCTGCGGCGGCGCATCGAATCACCGGCAAGGCCTTTACGACGCGGTGCTGATCAAGGAGAACCACGTCGCGTCCGCCGGCGGGATCACCGAGGCGGTGCGCCGCGCGGCGGCGAGCCATCCGGGGCTCTTGATCGAGGTCGAGGTCGAGTCGCTCGAGGAATTGCGCGAGGCGCTCGCGACCGACGCGCAGCGCGTGATGCTCGACGACTTCGATCTCGCCGCGCTGCGGCAGGCCGTCACGGTTCGCGATGCGCACGCGGCCGAAACGAACACGAAGCCGAAGGAGCTCGAAGCTTCGGGCAGCGTCGACCTCGACACGCTGCGTGCCGTCGCCGAGACCGGCGTCGACTTCATCTCGATCGGCGCGATGACGAAGCACGTTCGCGCGATCGACTACTCGATGCGCTTCGTCTAAAAAAATCGTGCCAGGCACGCTTTTTCCAGAAAAGCGTGCCTGGCACGATTTTCTTTACGCGACGGCTTCCAGCAGCCGTTTCGGCTCGGAGACGCCGTAGCCCTGCGCGTAGTCGACGCCGATCGCGCGCAGCATCGTGATGATTTCCTGGTTCTCGGCGAATTCGGCGATCGTCTGCTTGCCGGTCAGATGACCGATCTCGTTGATCGAGCGCACCATCTCGCGATCGATCGGATCGTGCAGGATCTCTTTGACGAAGCTGCCGTCAATCTTCAGGAAGTCGACCGGGAAGTGCTTCAGGTAGCCGAACGAAGAAAGGCCGGTGCCGAAATCGTCGAGCGCAAACCTGCAGCCGATCTCCTTGAGCGCATGAATGAAGCGGTTCGCCTGCGCATAGCTCGCGATCGCAGCCGTCTCGGTGATCTCGAAACAGATGCGCCGCCCGTCGAGCCCGCTGCGCTGGAACTGCTCGACGACGAACGGCAGGAACTTCTCGTCCGCGAGACTCTGCCCGGAGAGGTTGATCGAGCAGAGCGCGAGACGCTCGCGCTCGTCCGCCTCGGAGACGAGCCAGCGGAAAGCCTGCCCGATCACCCAACGATCGATCGCCGGCGTCAAGCCATAACGCTCGGCTGCGGCGATGAAGAGCTCGGGCGACACTAACGCGCCGTGCTCGTCGCGCATCCGCAGCAGCAGCTCGTAATGCGCGCCGCTGTCGAGCCCCGGCTGCAGCGGCTGGATCGTCTGACGGAACAGCTCGAAGCGCCCTTCCTCGAGCGCGTTGCTGATGCGCGCCGCCCACTGCATCTCCTTGCGGCGCTTCATCAGGTCGAGATCGTTCTCCTGATAGCTGTAGACGCGATTGCGGCCCGCGTCCTTCGCGGCCGAGCATGCGCTGTCCGCAGCGGTCAGCAGCGACGCGACGTCGTCGGTGCCGGCCGTGATCGGGACGACGCCGATGCTCGCGTTCAACCGGAACGTGCGATCGTCCCAGACGAACTTGAACTCGCCGATCATCTCGCGGAGCGTCTCGGCGGTGCGCAGCGCTTCGTCCATCGTGCAGCTCTCGAGCAGCACGCCGAACTCGTCTCCGCCGAGGCGCGCGAGCGTGTCGCGCCAGCGGATCTTCGCCTTCAGCAGCGCACCGATCTGTTTCAGGAACTCGTCGCCGGCGCCGTGCCCGCATGCGTCGTTGACGATCTTGAACTGGTCGAGGTCGATGTGCAGGACGGCGTACGACGTCTCCCGCGCCTTCGCGCTCTTCAGCGCTCGCTCGAGACGACTCTCGAACTCGCGACGGTTCACGAGCTCGGTCAGAATGTCGTGGCTCGCCGCGTACGACAGCCGCCTGTTCAGCTCGCGCGATTCGCTGACGTCGTGGAACACGAGCACGCCGCCGGTGACGTTGCCGAGCGGATCGCGGATCGGCGCCGCCGTGCTCTCGATATAGAGCTCGTTGCCGTCGCGGCGGATCAGCAAAGTCGGTCGCACCGACTTCGTCGAGCGATTGCGCCGCATCGCGACCGCGACCGGATTCTCGACCGGCTCACAGGTCTCCTCGTGGAAGCCGCGAAAGATCTCGTCGATCTGCCGACCGACCGCATCGTCGAGCTTCCAGCCCGTCAGATCCTCGGCGACCGGGTTCAGATACTGAACGCGGCACTCGGCGTCCGTCGTGACGACGCCGTCGCCGATCGACTGCAGCGTGATCTGGGCACTCTCCTTCTCGCGGAACAGCGCTTCCTCGTAGAGCTTCCGCTCCGTGATATCCGTCTCGACGCCGACCAGCCGCCGCAGCCGCCCGTGATCGTCGACTCTGCCCTTGACCCGGCTCTGAACCCAGCGCCATTCGCCGTTCGCGTGCCGCATCCGGTGCACGCTCTCGAAGAGCTCGGTCTTGCCTTCGAGGTGCTCGCGGATCTGCGCCTGCACGCGCGCCATGTCGTCCGGATGGACGAGGAAACGCCACTCGGGAATCGCCTCGTCCTCGCCGTAGCCGAGCATCGCGCGCCAACGCGGCGAGAAGTACATCGAGTTGTCGCGGACGTCGTAATCCCAGAGGCCGTCGTTCGCAGTGTTCGTGACGAGGCGATCCCGCTCCTGGACCGTCACGAGATCTTCCTTCAGGCGGATGCGCTCGATCCCGCTCGCGCAGCTCACGCCGATCAGCTTCAGCGCGAGGTGCAGGTCGGCGTTCCAGTCCGGGCACGGGGTCGAGCTGCAGATGCCGAGCATGCCGCCGAGCCGGTCGCGAACGTTGAACCCGACGACGAGGATCGCGCCGACATTGAGGCTCGCAAGCTGCTCTGCATCTCGCCGCTGCGCGAGCGGCGCGTGCGACGTATCGTCGATTTCGAGCAGCCGCAGGTGCTCGAGCCGGCTACGGATCCATGGAAAGTCGCTGAGCTCGCGATTTTTCAGGACCTCGGGATTGCACGTCGAGAACGTCGAGCGGCCGGCGAAGACCGTGTCGATCGTGCTGGCTTCCTCGTCGAACAGCGCGATGAAAAGCGAGTCGGCGCCATAGCCATCGGTCAGCTCCTGAAGGCCGGCCTTCAGGCGCTCCTCGGCATTGGTCAGGGTGATCGATTGAAAGTCGACGGCGACTTTGGTGCAGATCAGATCGAGCCCGTACCCGCGCGGCAGCTGTGCCGACCGGCGGATAAGGCTGGTTGTCGCGGACGCTTCTTGGAGTTGATCCTCTTTAATGACGCCAACGCTCCCATGGCATCCTCGGTTACGACGGCGCTGGGAACGTCTCCGCTTGCGTTAGCCCACCCCGAATGCGCTCACATTCTGACAGTAATCGTCAAGATTACAAGCAGCTAATTTCGGAATCGAGACTCACGTCATCGTCCCGCCTACCGCCCACTCCGGGTCCATCCCCGCGGCTCGACCATCTCGCCCGCGCCTCTTACGGCGCGTTCGAGGCTCCGCCCTCTGGACGCGGCCGCCGCAACATCAGCACGTTCCGCCGGCAAACCGCGACCAGCTCGTCACGCTGGTTAAACCCGCGATGCTCGAGCGTCAAAATCCCGTTCTGCGGCCGCGACCGGCTCGGGCGCAGCGCGATCACCTCCGTCTCGACGTGCACGGTATCCCCGGCGAACAGCGGCGCCGGGAACCGCACCTCCTCCATGCCGAGATTCGCGACCGTCGTGCCGAGCGTCGTCTCGTGAATCGAGATCCCGACGATCAGACCGAGCGTGAAGAAGCTGTTCATCAGCGGCTCCTTGAACTCGGACTGCGTCCGCATGTACTCGCGGTCGATGTGCAGCGGCGCCGGGTTGTGGGTCAGCGCGCTGAACAGCACGTTGTCGGCCTCGGTCAACGTGCGCCGAATCGCGTGCCGAAACACCTGCCCGACCGCGAACTCCTCGAAATACCGCCCCGCCATTCGTAGTGCCTCCGAAAGCTCAGGCGCCGGACAGCTCGCGGCTGCGATCCGCCGCCGCGCGCACGGCCCGCTCGAGCAGCTGCTCGAGCCCGTCGTCGCCCATCAGCACCCGCAGGGCCGCCTCCGTGGTGCCGTTCGGGCTCGTTACGCGGCGGCGCAGCTCCGCCGCGGCCTGCCCGGACCGTTCCGCGTACGCGCCGGCGCCGGCGACGGTCGCCGTCGCGAGCCGCTCGGCAAGCTCCTCGCCGAGGCCGACCTTCACGCCGGCCCGGGTCAGGCATTCGATCAGCAGGAACACGTAAGCCGGCCCGCTGCCCGAGACCGCCGTCACCGCATCCATCTGCCCCTCATCGTCGACCCAGGCGGTCGCGCCGACGGCGCCGAGCAGCTCGTCCGCGAGCGCGCGCCGCGGCGCATCGACCCCGTCGGACGCCGTCATCACGGTCATCCCTCTCCCGATCGCGGCCGGCGTGTTCGGCATCGCGCGGACGACGGGCGCGTCGGTCCCGAGCGCGCGCCGGAGCGACGCAAGCGTCTTGCCCGCCGCGATCGACACGAACAGCGCGCCGGCTGCCGCGAGCGGCGCGAACGGCCGCATCACGTCGTCGACCTGATGCGGCTTGACCGCGATCACGACCGCATCGGGCCGGTGCGCGAGCGCCGGCTCGTCCGCGGCCGCGCTCGCGCCGATCCCGAGCGTGCGAGCCGTCTCGCGCGAAGCCTCGGCAGGATCGACGACGTGAATGCTCGCGGGCGGCATGCCGCGCTCGAGCCACCCATGAACGAGCGCCTGCCCCATATTGCCGAACCCAATCAACAGAATTCTGCGGTCCATCTTCCTCTCATCCGTTCTCACGCGCCGGCCGTCGGCTCCGGCCGCGGCGGGATCGACGCGGTCCCGCGCTCGTCCCCCGCATCGGGATCGTTGAACACGGCGAGGTCCAGCTCGCCCTCGGAGCGGGCGACGACGGCAGCGACGACGCAGTCGCCGGTGACGTTCACGGCCGTCCTCAGCATGTCGACCAGCCTTTCGATGCCGATGATCAACGCAATGCCCTCGACGGGCAAACCGACCTGCTGCAGCACCATCGCGAGCATGACCAAGCCTGCGCCCGGCACGCCGGCGGTGCCGACGGACGCGAGCGTCGCGGTCAGGATCACGGCGACGAAATCGCCGAGCCCGAGATCGACGCCATAGACGTTCGCGATGAACACGGTCGCGGCTCCCTGCATGATCGCGGTGCCGTCCATATTGATCGTCGCGCCGAGCGGAACGGTGAACGCCGCGACGGAGTTCGATACGCCGTGCCGACGCTCGAGCGTGGTCAGGGTGACCGGAATCGTTGCGCTCGACGATGACGTGCTGAACGCAAACGTCATCACCTCGCGCAGCTTCGAGAAGAACGCGGCCGCGCGCAGCCCGCCGATGCGCAGCAGCGTCGTATAGACGATAGCGACCTGAAGCGCGAGCGCCACGACGACGACGGCAAGGTAGCTCGCAAGCGGCACGATCAGCTCGAGACCCTCGGCCGCGAACGTCCGCGCGAGGAGCGCGAACACGCCGAGCGGCGCGGCCCTGATCACGATCATGACCATACGCATCACGACGGCGTTCATATCGGCGAACAGCGCCGCGACCCGCCTGCCGGTTGCGCCCGTCACGGACATCGCGAACCCGAGCAGCAGTGCGAACGAGATGATCTGCAGCATCTCGCCGTCCGCGAGCGCCCGGATCGGATTCGTCGGCACCAGGCCGACCAGCACGTCGACGACGCCTGGCGCCGTGCGCGGCTCGTACGACACGTCGGCGCGCATCTCGAAGCCTTCGCCCGGCCCGGCGAGCACGGCAACGGACAGCACGAGAACGAGTGCGATGACCGTCGTCATGCAATAGAGCGCGAGGGTTTTCGTCGCGAGCCGGCCGAGCGCACGCACGTCGCCCAACGACGTGACGCCGGTGACGAGCGACAACAGCACGAGCGGCACCACCATCATCTGCAGGAGCGAGAGGAAGATCCGCCCGACGACCGCGAAGACACCGCCGACGAGGAAGTCGTCGACGAACGGGGTGCCCCCGCCGTACTCGCCGAGCAGCCAGCCGACGATGATGCCGGCCGCCATCGCGACCAGTATTTTCCGCGTGAAGCTCATCGCGGCAGCGCGGCTCGGGCCGCTCGCACCCCGTTTGGCGCCGGACCGGCGCTCGGACCGCACACTAGCGGCCGGCGGACGCGCGCGCAACCGCTCGAGCAGCCGCGGCCGCCGGCCATCGGACGCAGCGGATAGATTGGTTAATATAGGGCCCGCGAATCCGGCCGCGCCGCGGCCTTCACCAACCCACGACAAAAGGAAGCACGGCATGCATCGCACGATTCTGATCCTGGCCGGATTGGGCCTCGCTCAAGGCGCGCTCGCTGAGCCGCGGGATTACGAATTCGACATGGCGCACTCGCGGATCTTCTTCGACATCGATCATCGCGGCTACTCTGTGATGCTGGGCCGCTTTGCGGAGTTCGGCGGCACGTTCAGGTACGACGCCGAGAATCCGGAGAACAGCTCGCTCGACGTCACGATCGATCCGTCGAGCATCGATATGTTCCACGAAGGGCTCAACAATCACTTGAAGACGGCCGACTTCTTCAACGTCGAGCAGTACCCGGAGATGCGTTTCGTCAGCGAGCGCGTCGAGGTCGCCGGAGACGGCAAGTTCAAGGTTCACGGCCAGTTCACGATGCTCGGTCAGACGCATCCGCTCGCGTTCGACGTCGTGCTGAATCAGACCGGGACCGCGCGAAGCGGCGGGGCGATGGCCGGCTTTTCGGCGACCGGTACGATCGACCGTACGGCCTACGGCATGGGCTACGGCGTGCCGGCGGTCGGTCAGAACGTCGAGTTCCGCATCGAGGTCGAGGCGAGCGAAGCACCGGCATCCTAACCGCCCCCGGCTCGCAGGCCAGACACGAGACGCGAGCCTGGCTCGCGTCTCTCGTTACAGGGAAAGGATCTCCCGTCGTCCGATGACCGCTTCGATGATCGAGCATCCCGAATCGCGTCCTGAAGCGCCGGAGGCGGCGTGAGAGAGGTTCATATCGTCGGCGTGAGCCAGGCGCCGATCACGCGCGATTCGACCGTCCGCGGGCGTCACCTGGCGGCCTCGGTCGTCCGCGACGCGATCGCGGACGCCGGGATCGAGAAAGACCGCATCGACGCGCTCTACGTCGGCAACATGACGTCCGGCCTCCTCGCCGGCCAGCAGCAGCTCGGCGGACTGATCGCGGATTACGCGGAGCTCGCAGGCATCGATGCCGTCACGGTCGAGGCCGCGTGCGCATCCGGCGCAGCCGCGGCACGGATGGCCTACCTGACGATCGCCGGCGGCATGCACGACGTCGTGGTCGTCTGCGGCCTCGAGCGGATGACGCACGTCGACCGGGACACGGCGACCCGTGCGCTCGCGACGGCCGCGGACTGGGAGCTCGAAGGCTCGCGCGGCGAATCCTTCATGTCGTTGAACGCGCAGCTGATGCGCCGCTACATGGATCGGTACGGCGCAACGGCGCACGACTTCGCGCCGTTTTCGATCAACGCGCATCGCAACGCGCTCGCGAATCCGAACGCGCTGTTCCACAAGCAGGTCGACATCGACGGGTATCTCGCGTCGCGGGTCGTGGTCGACCCGATCCGGGTTTTCGACGCATCGCCGATCTGCAACGGCGCAGCGGCGCTCGTGCTCGCATCCGCCGATATCGCACGGGCGCTGAATCGGGCGCGGGTCGCCATCGCGGCATCGGCGGCGGCGACCGCCCCTCTCGCGCTCGAGCGCCGTGCCGACGTGCTGCGCCTCGATGCGGTCGAGGTCTCGACTCGAAAGGCGCTCGAGCAGGCCCGCGCGAGTCATCGCGACGTGAGCTTCTTCGAGCTGCACGACGCGTTCACGATCATGGCCGTGCTGAGCCTCGAATCGGCAGGCTTCGCGGATCCGGGCACGGGCACACGCCTCGGCACGGAGGGCAGGATCGGCGTCGATGGCGATCTGCCCCTGTCGACGATGGGGGGGCTCAAGGCGCGCGGCCATCCGGTCGGCGCGACCGGGGTCTACCAGTTCGTCGAAGCCTACCTGCAGCTCACCGGCGCTGCCGGAGACAACCAGGTTCGTGCGGCCGAGCTCGGCCTCGTGCAGAACATCGGCGGGACCGGCGCAACCGTCGTCACGCACGCCCTTCGTCGGGTCGGCTGACTCCGCAAACCGTTCCGCAGCTCGAGCGCGGCGGTCGGCGCTCGTCGAGAAAATGTTAGCCTAGGCTCCAATAGCGCAACGCGAAAGGGATGACACAGATGTCACAGCAGCCCGCGGACGCCGACATCGAAATGGACGGCGCCAATCTGTATCAAGAGGAAACATTCACCGATCGGCGGATCGGCAGTCTCCTTCGGCTTACGCCGGTCACGGCGTCGGGAAGCCGGGACACCGCCCGTCCCGTCCTGTTCATCGGTCAGACGCAGGTGCTGACGCCCGCCGGCGCACTGCCGATCAGCTTCGAGATCGAGGCGGCGGACCTCGAGGAAGCCGTGAAGAAGTTCGGCGCCGAGGCTCAGGAAGCGCTCGCGAACACGGTCAAGCGGCTCGAGGAGATGCGCCGCGAGGCGGCCTCGTCGTTGATTGTGCCCGGCAGCGGGATGGGCCCCGGAGGCCCCGGCGGCTTCGGAGGACCGGGGGGCGGTCCGCGCGGCGGCGGCGGCATCCAGATTCCGTAACGCAAGGTACTTTCGGGATGCAAATGGCCGCCGCGCCGACCCGTCGGCGCGGCGGAGCCGGCTCGGCCGGCGCATCGGCGATCCGTCCCGTGCGGGGACGACCGCGGAGCTTTCGCGATGATGCGTGCGTTGATCCTGCTGCATCGGTACGTCGGTATCGGGATCGGTTGGCTCATCGTCGTCTGGTGCCTGTCGGGCGTCGTGATGATGTACGTCGGCTATCCCGACGTCTCGACGGCCGAGCGGGCCCGCCTGCTGCCGCCGCTCGATCTCGCCGCGTGCTGCCGGCTCGATCCGGACTTCGGCGGCATCGGCGTCAGCGGCGCGCACGTCGAGATGCTCGGCGCCGCGCCGGTCATGCGCGTGACCGACGATTTCGGCCGCACGTGGGCGCTCGGCCTCGCCGATGGGACCTTCATCCATGCGATCGACGACGACGCGATACGCTCCGCGGCCGCAGCCCTAGCGGCTTCCGTGCCGGGTGCGGTGCCCCGCTACGTCGGGAGCGTCGAGCGGGATCAATGGATCGTGACCGCGGCATTCGACGCACATCGCCCGTTGCATCTCTTTGCGCTCGACGATGCCGCCGGCACCCGTTGGTATTTCTCGAGCACGACCGGCGAGCTCGTGCAGTCGATGACCCGCGCGGAGCGCTTCTGGAACTGGCTCGGCTCCGTGCCCCACTGGCTGTATCCGACCGTGCTGCGGCAGAACGGACCGCTTTGGGTCAACGTCGTGATCGGGACTTCGCTCGTCGGGCTTTTTCTGACCGTCATCGGCGTTTACATCGGCATCGCGCGCCTGAAGCACCGCCCGGGCCGCTGGTCGCCGTATCGCGGCGTCGCGTGGTGGCACCACTGGCTCGGCCTGGCGTTCGGCCTTCTGACCTTAACGTGGCTGTTCAGCGGCTTCCTGTCCGTCTCGCCGTGGGGGCTGCTCGAGCCGTCCGGCGCCGCCGCGGAGCGTCAGCGCCTGCGCGGCGTCGAGCTCGGGATCGATGATCTCGAGCGTCTCGCCGACAGCCTGTCGCGACATGCTCCGCCGCCCGGCACCGTTCGAATCGAGCTCGCCCCGTTCGCGGGCGAGGCGGCCGTTCTCGCGTACGACGCCGCCGCTCGCCCGACCCGGCTCGCCCTCCCCGATCTCGAGCCGGCGCCGCTCGGGCTCGCCGAGCTCGAGCGAGCCGCAACGAGGCTCGTGCCCGGTCAGAAGATCGCCAACGCCGAGCTGCTGACGACCGAGGACGCCTACTACTTCAGTCACCATGCGGCGCGGCCGCTCCCGGTCTATCGCGTGATCCTCGACGACCGCGGCGGCACGCGCTACTACATCGATCCGACGAGCGGCCGCCTGCTGCTCAAGGTCGATGCGGCCCAGCGCGGCTACCGCTGGCTGTTCGAAGGGCTGCACCGCTTCGATTTCACGGCGGCGCTGCGCAGCAGGCCGCTATGGGACGTGCTGATGATCCTGCTGCTCGCCGGTGTGACCGGCGTCAGCGCGACCGGCACCTTCATGGGCATTCGTTACCTGCGCAGACAGGCGCGGAGGAGCTCGCAATGGACACGACGGCAGCAGATCGCGACGCGATCGTCCGAGTCGTCAACGACTGGGTGATCTGGAGCGATTCGGGAGACTTCGAGCGTTTCGCGACCGTCTGGCACGACGACGCGTGGATGACCGCGACGTGGTTCCAGGGGCCCGCGCGGGAGTTCGTCGAGGCGCGCAAGCGCGGCTTCGAGCGCGGCGTCAACATCATCCACTTCCTCGGCGCAATCACGTGCGACGTCGTCGGATCGCGGGCGATCGCGCAGTCGAAGATGACGATCGGGCAGCGCGCGACGGTCGACGGCGTGCTAGCGGACGTCACGTGCACGGGCCGCTTCTACGACTTCTTCGAGAAGCGGGCCGGACGCTGGGCGATCGTGCGGCGACAGCCGATTTACGAGAAGGATCGCCTCGATCCCGTCGACCCGGCCGCCCGCCTAGAGCTCGATCCCGAGCTCCTCGCGCGATTCCCGGAGGGGTACCGCCATCTCGGCTATTTGCAGACGAAGGCAGGTTTCGACGTGAAACTCGGGCTGCCGGGACTGCGCGGTCCCGAGGTCGAGAAGCTGTACGCCGAGGGCAAGGCCTGGCTCGCCGGATCGCCGCAACCCGGCGAGCCGCTCTAGCACGCCTGGACGCGGAGCTCGCTGCGCTGCCGGGCCGTCGGCGGACGATCTATGCGGCGACCCCGTCTCCGGCTTTACGCCCGAACGCCGTCAGGAAGCGGTCGACGACGCGGGTCGCGCGGTCCCGAATCGCGTCGCTGCTCGGGCTGTTGCCGAGCAGCAGCGCTTCCATGACCCACCAGTGCACCATCATCCCGATCAGGAACTCGGCGGCCTCCTCCGCGGTGCCGGCGTCGAGCACGTTACGGCGCTCGAGCTCGGCGAAGTACTCCGTGAGCATCGACCGGCTGCGCAGAGGCGCCCGCTCGTAGTACATCTTCGCGAGATCCGGGAAGCGCTCGCGCTCGGCGATGATCAGCCGCAGGAGCGCGTGGTGCTTGGCCGAGAAGAGCACGTTGAGCCGCTGCACCGAGAACTCGACCAGCGAAGTGCGCGGATCGGCGTGCGTGTCGAGCTGCGGCAACTGATCCGCCGCAAGCACCTCGTCGATGACCGCCCTGAAAAGGTCGTCCTTCGTCGGGAAGTAGCTGTACAGCGTCGCCTTCGAGCCGCCGGACAGCTCGAGAATCGAATCGATCGACGTCGCCCCGTAGCCGTCCTTCAGAAACAGCTCGGTGGCCGCTTCGAGAATTCGTGCGAGCCTCTCGCGTCCCCGGGAGGACTGAGGCAGCACGATGTTGCTCGCCGAATTTTCCATGGCTTCGCCCATCCTTGCATCACGGTCGCTCGACGACGATTTCGTCGACGTCGCGTCTCTTTTGACTCGGGACGACCCTCGGTATTCCATACCAGAAGAGACCGACCAGCATCTCGACCTCCGGGTCGAAACCTACGATCTCGGAGAAACGCGGCTCGCGGGTGACGGCACCGGTCGTCCATTTGACGCCGAGCCCGCTTTGCCACATGTACAACATCAGGTTCTGGACGGCGCAGCAGCACGCAGCGTAATCCTCGCGCTGCTGCAGCTCGTCGTCGCTGCGGGCGCAGGTCACCACGAAAAACGCCGGAATCGCGCCCCAGCGCTTGCGCCGGGCCTCTCCGGCGCGCTCGCCCTTCGCTGCCGTCTCGATATCCACCGCGAGATCGACGATCTGGTCGGCCGTCTGCGGCCCGAGCACGTAGAACCGCCAAGGCTGCGTCAGCCGATGATTGGGTGCCCAGCGCGCAAGCTCGATCGCCTCGAGCAGCCGTGCGGTGCCCGGCGGATCGGGCTCGAACAAGTCGATCGACCGCCTCGAACGGATCGCTTCGGCGAAACGCGCGAGCTCGTCGCTCGACGCCTGCGGAACGCTGTCGGGCATCGAAAACCTCCATGTAGAATCGGGCGCCCCCGACGCATCATTCTAGCAGGCCGGCGCAAGCGCCGAGCGGGAGGAAAATGGAGCCGCAATTCGATGTCGTCGTAATCGGCGCCGGCGTGGTCGGTCTCGCAATCGGGCGCGAGCTCGCGCTGGCCGGCCGCGAGGTGCTGGTCCTCGAGAAGAACGCTGCGATCGGAGAGGAAACCTCGTCGCGGAGCTCGGAAGTCATCCACGCCGGAATTTACTACCCGCGCGCGAGCCTGAAGGCGCGCCTATGCGTCCGCGGGCGGGACGCGCTCTACCGCTACCTCGCCGCGAACAATATCCCGCACGAGCGGCTCGGTAAAATCATCGTCGCAGTCTCGGAAGCGCAACTCGCCGAGCTCGAGCTCCTACGCATGACGGGCGAGGCGAACGGCGTCGACGATCTCGAGTGGCTCGATCGCAACACGCTGCACGCGCTCGAGCCCGAGGTCGAAGGCGTTGCAGCGCTGCTGTCGCCGTCGACCGGAATCGTCGACAGCCATGCACTGATGCTCGCGCTACAGGGCGACCTCGAGCAGGCAGGCGGCCAGGTCGCGCTCCGCTCGCGGCTCGTCGGCGGCGCGTTCGAAGGCGGCGGTCTGCGTTTGACGATCGATAGCGACGGCGAAACGATCGAGCTCCGCACCCGCGCCGTCGTGAATGCCGCCGGCCTGCATGCGGAGCGCGTCGCGCGCGCGCTGCCGGAGCTTCCGTCGGTGCCGATACCTACCGTGCGCTATGCGAAAGGCAACTATTTCGTCTATCAGGGCAAGAGCCCGTTCCGCCGTCTGCTCTATCCGCTGCCCGAGCCCGGCGGGCTCGGCGTGCATGCGACGATCGATCTCGCGGGGCGCACGCGCTTCGGGCCGGACGTCGAGTGGAGCGAGCAGATCGACTACACACTCGACCCCGGGCGCGCAGAGCGATTCTACGCGGCGATCAGACGCTATTGGCCCGCGTTGCCGGACGGCGCGCTCGTGCCGGGCTATGTCGGCGTCAGGCCGAAGCTGAGCGGGCCGGGCGAGCCGCCGGCGGACTTCATGATCGCGCTCGCCGACGGGCCGGGCGGCGCGAAGATCCTGCAGCTGTTCGGCATCGAGTCGCCCGGTTTGACCGCGTGCCTCGCGCTCGGCGAGCACGCGCGGGAGCGGCTCGTCGGATGAGCCTCGAGTCTGCGGCGGTGCCCCGCCCGCCGGCCGCTCCGGGTGCCGGGCGGCGGCGGGACGGACGATGCATGAAGTCAGTGCGCCGCGCTGAACTGGCGATCGAAGAAGTCGTATGCGCTGCTGCGCAGCAGCGGGAAGTAGAACACCGACGTCCGGTGCCCGGTCGGCAGGAACAGCGTCTCGGGCTCGCCGAGCTCGCGTCGGAGGCGCTCCTGCGCCTCGAACGGCACGATCATGTCCGTGCGCGTCATCACGAGCAGGACCTCCTCCGCGTCGACGTACGGCGCGAAAACGAGCGGATCGGACGCGATCAGGCGCTCGAGGCGCTCCTTCAGCCGCTCGCGTGTCAAACCCGACTCCCGCAGCGAGCGCTGGATCTGCCGCGCGACGGCGCGATAGCTCGTGTTCATCACGAGATACGGCAGATCCCCGCCGGCCATCGCGGCGACGACCGCATCGACGCGGTCGTCGAGCGCCGCGAGCACGACGGCGGCCATGCCGCCGAAGCTGATCCCGAAGATGCCGACGGTATCGATCTCCGGCTGACGGTCGACCCAGTCGAGGACGCGCCGGTAATCGAGGATATTCCGGCGGATCGCGCTCTCGGGATCATCGAGCAGATCGTCCATCGGATCGCGCGCGTGATCGATGACGAGCGAGGCCCAGCCGCGCGACGCGAAGTAGCGAGCGAAGTAGCGCGAGACGAGCATGTTGCCGTTCGCGATCGGCAGGACGACGATCGCTGGGCGTGTTTCGTCGCCGCTGACGTCGTAGTACTCGAACGTCAGTGTCTCGAGCGCCTTATCGTCCCCGGACGCCGGACGCCCCGGAAGCACGATCTCGCGCACGACGAAATCGCGACGCTCCCGCAACGTGTCGCTGATCGCCTCGGGCGGCTCGTCGATCTCGAGTGCATACCGCTCGGCGAGCGGCTCGGGCAGCGCTGCGGGGCCCGAATAGGTGTCGGTCAGCGGCGCCCGCGTGACGCAGCCCGCGGAGGCCGCGAGCGCCGCGAGCAAGATCCAACCTGCGGCGCGGGCCGGCTTCACGGCAACGGCACCTGCATCGTGCGCACCCGCTCGTCCGTCGGGTCGGTCCATGCAAGCACGGCGCTGTCGCCCGCGAGCTCGAGCTGCGGCATGTCGAGCGGTTGCGCGACCGCGGCCGTCGCGACAGCCTGCGGCTCGCCGAGTGTGCCGTCCGCGCCGACGCGCCGGAGCGCGAGCTCGATCTCGCCCGGCGCGCCGCGGCGCCACCAGCTGACGATCGCGTCCCCATTGCCGTCGAGCTCGACGTCCACGTAGCCGAAGGAGCCGTCGCGATCGACGTCGACCGGCGCTCCGAACGTCGCGCCGCCGTCGCCGGACCTCGCGAAACGCACGCTGGGCTGCCCTCCGGGCGCCGTGAACCATGCGGCGACGACCGTCTCGCCGGCCGCAGCGATCGCCGGACCGTTCACCGGGCATCCTTCGATATGCCAGCCGTCCGGCCCGAGCACGGTCTCCGCGCTCCAGCCGTCCCCCGTATGCCGCCGCACGGCAATGTCGCGAATCTCTTCCGGCGTCCGATCGCGGTAGACGATGACGGGCGCGGAGCCCGCAAGCGCCGCGCTCGTCGGACAGCAGTCGCAGACCAGATCGTCGATCTCGCCGCTGTCAGCGACGGTGCCGTCGTACGCGATCTTCGCGAAGCGCAGGCTCATGCCGACCGGCGGGCCGTCCGGATCGAACTCGCCGGACTCGAACAGCTCGGCGAGCCGCCGGCCGTCGAGCCAGACCGCACCGATCGCCTCGTCCCACGGGAACAGCGAGACGAATCCGTGCTCCGTCAACGCGCCGTCGTCATTCAGCAAGCCATGCGCGATGAAGCTCGACCCGCGGTCCGACGACGTCGCGTACGCGATGTCGTACGACGCATAGCTTTCCGGCGAAGCTTGCAGCCAATGCGCGATCCACACGTCTTGCGTGATCGGCACGACGGACGGGAGGTCGGCCCAGTTCACGACGAAGTCCTCGCCGGTCGCGGCCGTACGCGGCTCGCTCCACGCATCGCCGGCGAGGACCGAGAAACGAAGCGCGGTGCCCTCCCCGGCCGGCTCGAGCCAGCTGAGGACAATCTGCCCGTCCGAGCCGGACGCGAGCCGCGCCTGGCCGCTGCCGGCGCCCGCCGGCACGGCGAGCTCCGCCGCCGCGCGCGGCAGCGGATCCGGCGCCCGGTCGCACCCGGCGGCGAGAGCCGCGCTTGCTGCCGCGGCCAGAAGGAGGGGGCGCTGCGAAAAACGACGTCGTGGGTCAATCATCGGTACGGGTCAATCTATAAACGAACGCTGGAGGGATATTCAACGCCGCGACGCCGAGCAGCGACGCGCGAAGGCCGTAACGGGCGAGCAGCGCGCGGCTTACCGAGCATCGGCCCCCGTAAGTGAATTGATGAATACAACCGCCGCGGTCGAGCATCGTCAAGGCCTGCTGGAGTACCCGCGCCTTACGCGCCGCTGTAAAGAGCAGCAGCGGTAAGCCGCTGATCACGAAATCGAACGAGCCGCGCCGTCCCTGCAAATGACGCGCCAGGCGCTCCGCATCGCCGGCGACGACCGTGCACGCGGTAAAACGCCTGCGGAGCATCGCGGCGAAGTCCTCGTTCTGCTCGACGATATGCAGATCGGACGGCCGGACGCCGCGATCGAGGATGGCCTGCGTCAACGTGCCGGTACCGGCACCGAGCTCGACGACCCGCGCGCCGGGATGGAGGCCCGCCGTCATCAGCCTCCCGAGCTCCCGCCCGCTCGGAGCGACGGCGCCGACGGTGAGAGGATTCTGGAGCCAGTTCAAGAAGAAGCGGGCAGGCTCCGTCGATACGCGGGACTGACCAAGGTGCTGTCCGTCCATTTCGGCCCTTTCAGTACGCAGCTCGAGGGGATGTCGCGAACCGTGCGCGGTATCGACATCGACGGCACGGCGTCGCACGCCAGAATCGGTCGGGCGAACCTCGAGCGGCCCTGCTCACGTCCGCGTCGATGCGCCCGCTGCGTGCGCCGCCGGCTCGGCCTCCGGAGCGGATTGCGCCACTTTTGGCCGAATGACCCGCTGCGTTCCCGCAGCCCCCATCGGATCCGTGTCCGGCAGCGAACTATCCGCAATCCGGCCGTGCTTGACAAGAAGGGTTTCCTCGGCCCCGCGAGCGAATGCTAGGCTGGGCCGCTCCGCACGGTTGCCGGTCGGCCCGCGAAGCCGCGTTGGTGCCCCGGAGGCCGCGCTCTGGGGGTCGGTTGGTTGAGAGGGACAACCTAAGGCGCGAATGCCCCCGGGGCTCGTGCATTTTACGGGATTCTTCCGAATGCTGAATAGTCCAATGTAACGGTCGGTATTTAGCACGGCGAAGTGGAAAGTTTGAGACTCAACGAAGATGCTCGGTCGGGCGTAAATGCGCGGCCGCGGCAAGGCGTTTTTCTCGCGCCCCGCTGCGGCAGGACTGCCTCTCAGCGGCGGAAGCGAAGACGATGTCGTCACACGGCGACTGCGGAAGACGTCCGCCCCGACGCGATGCATCGCCGTGACGGACGGTATAATCGAGAACGGGCCGAGGGTTGGGGCCATCGCGGATCGCGCGCGTCCCGCCGCCGGGGCGCACTTGCGTAAGAGGGACTGACGGAACGATCAATGCAGTTCAGGGATACGAGCACGGGCTACGGATGGCTGTCCATCGCGCTGCACTGGTTCACCGCAATCGCGGTCATCGTGCTGCTCTTCGTCGGCGATACGATCTCGACGCTGGAGGGACAGGAGCGTGAGCACGCGCTGCTGCTGCACACGTCGATCGCGATCACGAGCTATCTGTTTCTGTGGGCTCGCATTCTCCTGCGCTTCGTCTCCGGCCATCCGGGTCCGCTGCCGAAGCAGCACGGCCCGTTCTTCTGGATCGGCAAGTACGCGCATTACCTGCTGCTGATCGCGATCGCGGCAATGCTGATCACGGGCCCGTTGATGGTGTGGTTCGGCGGCGGCGCGATCGGAGTATGGGACTGGTTCTCGATCCCGAGCCCGTTCGAGCAGAACTTTGCGATCCGCGATGGGCTGCACCGAGTGCACGCCACATCCGCGATCATGATCTTGCTGCTGACCCTGCTGCACATCGGCGGCGTCTACAAGCACGCGGCGTTTAACCAGGACGGAACCTTCGGCAAGATGCTGATCCCGGCAAAGCCGGACGACGAGAAGGAACGCGAACGGGTTCGAACGCCCGCGCGTCCTCCGCAGACCGCGCCCGCGGCCGCCGCCCGCGACGAGACCTGATGCTCGCGGCGGCCCGCGGCGTTGCCAGGTTGCGCCGTGCCGCCGGTATTCGAGCTTCGCGCCGCGGATGCCTGCGATGATGACCACCGCGCTCCTGTGGGTCCTCGCGATCGTGCTGATCGTCGGCGGCCTCGCCGGGATGGTGCTGCCTGCGCTGCCCGGCCCCGTGCTGCTCTTCGCAGGATTCGTCGTCGGCGCGTGGGCGGAGGACTTCCGCTTCATCGGGTTCGGAACGCTAGCCGTGCTCGGCGCGCTCGCCGTGCTCGCGTACGTCGCCGATTTCGTCGCGGGCTCGCTCGGCGCAAGCCGTTACGGCGCTTCGCGACGCGCCGTGGTCGGTGCTGCGATTGGTGCCGTCGTCGGCATCTTCTTCGGCCCGATCGGGATCCTGCTCGGTCCATTCGGCGGCGCAGTGCTCGGCGAGCTGCTCGAGCAGAAGGGTCTGCGCGATGCGAGTCGCGCCGGTTTCGGCGCGACGCTCGGCATGATCGTCGGCACGGCTGCGAAGCTCGCGCTCGGCTTCACGATGCTCGGACTTTTCGTGCTGATGCGCTTCGTCTGAGCCGCGCTCACGGCGCGTCGAGCGGCGTGCGGCCGCCCCGCTCGCGCAGCCAGTTCATTGCCGATAGCACATAGGGGCGCCGCACGAGCCAGCGCTCGAAGCGGTACTTGCCCGGATAATCCATTACGATCAGCCCGGCGAACAAGGTCAGCAAACCCTGGCCCGGCAGGAACATCAACGCGATGCCGGCAACGATCAGCACCGCCCCAAGCAGATTCTTCGCGGCGAGGATCAGCGCACGCATCGCCGGATGGCGCGCTTGGCGCGTGAGCCGCACGCGCCGCTCGGGCAGGAAGTAATCTGCCGGAATCCGGAGAATCATGAAAGGCACGAGCAGCGCCCCGAGGAGGACGCTGAGGACCGAAGCGCCGACCAGCCACGGCACGAACGGCGCAAGAATATGCAGAAGCTCGATCAGCGGGTCTCCGAACTCAAAGCGGCCGCAAGATTGCAGGTTGCTCGATACCGGTCAAGAGACCTGACGATCGCGCGGTCGGCGCGTCCGTGCCGCGGGATCCTGCCTGTAATACGCCGCGAGCTGACGGTAGAGCGCGGGATACGCAATCTGCAGATCCAGCGGGACATCGAAGAAGAGCTCGCTGCACACGGCAAAGAACTCGCCCGGATTTTCTGCGGCATAAGGATCGATCCACGTCTCCTCGCCCCGCTCGACCTGCTCGACGAGATCGTCATACGCCGCCTGAAAGGTCTCGGTCCATTCCGCGACGCGCATGTCGCGGTGCAGCGGCGGTACGCCGTTCACGGCGCCGTCCAGGAGATCGAGCTTGTGCGCGAACTCGTGCGCGACGACGTTATAGCCGTCGCCCTGGCCGCTGGCTGCGACGTCCGCCCACGCGAGAATCACCGGGCCGAAGTCCCACGCCTCGCCGCTCAGGATATCGTCCGCAATGTGCACGACGCCCGCGTCGTCGACGTGCTCCCGTCCCGGCACGACGAACTCGTCGGGATAGACGATCACGGCCGCGAAGCCGTCGTAGCAGTCGAGGCCGAGCTCGAGGATCGGCAGACACGCGAGCGCGGCGAGCCGCACGGCCATTTCGTCATCGAGCACGAGGCCGCCGGCAGGCTCGAGCCGCTTCTCGTGCAGAAAGAGCAACGCGAGATCGCGCAGGCGGGCACGCTCATCGTCATCGAGGGTACGGAGCACGGGCACGGCGCCAACCGCTGCGTTCCACAGCGTTTCGGGTATCGATTCGGTTGCGAGGATTCGGCGCCGCCGCCGGTTCTTGATGATCTGGAACACGGCGACATCATACGTGACAGCCCGCGAAGCCGCTGTGCGCGGTGATCCCGGCGAAGCGGGCGCGCCCGCACGAGTGCCGCCGCCGCGGCGAACGCGGCTTACGCGGCGCGCCGGCGTCCCCCGGCCGCACGCCGGCGCTTGCTTTGCGGCCGGTTCAGCGGCGCCGCGTCGGCGGAGCCGTCGTGCCGGTCGCGCCTCGCCGAACCGTGCCGTGCCGAGTCGCGTTCGCGGCCGTCGTCGTGCCGGGCGTGTCCGTCGCGTGCGCGTCGTCACGCGCGCGAGGCAACACTGCGCTCCACGCCGCGAAAATCAGCACGAGCGCGCCGACGATAACGTCGTTCCACATCTCCTGATCGTAGTCGTAGCTCAGGATGAACGGCGCAGCGATCAGCCATATGCCGATCGCGGCATTGACCCAGCTCGCGGGTTTCGTGCCTTCGGTCGGCCTCGACAGACGAGTCAGCGCGAGGATCAGCACGATCACGCCGACGAGCAGGTCGTTCCAATAGGCCTCCTGGGATTGAGCGATCGTGAATGCCGCGATGATCAGCCAAATGCCGAGCAGCACGTTGATGCCGCTCGCCATCCGAATCTGACCTCCGGCACGAGCCGTCGGCAGGGTGTCCGCACGAGCCATGATGCACCTCCGGTAGGCTGTTCACGCCGAAGCAGAACAGCGGGGTGCAACTTGTATGCCACGGACTTTGGAGTCGTATTACAGGTTTTGCGCCGGCGCTCCTGCCTGCTGCTGCGACGCTCGAGTCGCATTGATCAGGCTCGGAATCAGCGTGTTTCCCTCGTGGCACGCATACTCGAAGATGCGAAACTCCTCGTCGAGCTTCCACGGGAAAGCCGCCTTCCAGGGGCCGGTCAGCATCTCCGGATCTTCGACCTCGAGCTCGTACTCGATCGTGTCCTCCGCGACGCGGGTCAGCCGCTCGACGATGCGCAGCGACGTGCTCGTCGGTATCGTGTTGCCGCCCGGACCGACGATCAGCATCGGCGTCTCGCCGTTGAAGTTCGTCGTCTCGATCACGAGCGTGTCGCCTTCGAAACGTCCGCGGGAATCGCCCATCCACTGGCGGATCTCTGCGTCGAGCGGCGGACGGCCGTCGAGCGGAATGATGCGCGCCTCGTGAATCATCTCGAGGCGTATCACGACATAGTCCGGCGTTTGGATGATCTCGATACCGCTGTTGTACATGAACGGGAACATCGACGCAGGGAGGCCCCGCGTGATGCACCGATCGAGCGGATTGAAGTCGCCGATGTCGTCGAACGGAATCTCCGACCACGAGCTGGTCATCGTCGCCGCCTTGCGGCGAGCAGCTTCGGTCAGCGGCGGAACGCGTCCGTCCGCAGGCTCGACGATCAGCGACGTCAGCCGATTCGCCTCGCCCATCTCCGCCCAATGCCCCATGTCCATTCGGTTCGTCGCGATCTCCTGCTCATAACGGGCGTTGAGCGCGGCGAGCCGCTCCGCGCGCTCGGCGTACTCCTCGTCCGTCAGATAGCGCCGCTCGCCGAACTCCGGCGGACGTTGGACGGGCGTGCCGTTGATGTAATCGAGCGGCCACATGCCCTCGAGGTCGGGGTCACCCCAAGGCTTCCGCGGCGGGGACCACTCGCTCGTAGCGCTCGCGTCGGCGCCGGCTGCGGCCGGTCCGGCTTCGGGCGGCTGAGCAAGGACGAGTGCAGGCGCGAGCAAAGCCAATGCGGCTCCCGGCCACGCTCGCGACGACCGAATCGACGTACCCATCGGCAAGCTCCCCCGTGAACAGAGCGATCGTCAGGCCGAGCGCTGCGACAGCTGACCGAAGCGGCGATCGCGCCGTCCGAACTCTTCGAGCGCCGCGTGAAACTCCTGCTCGGTGTAGTCGGGCCAGAACGTATCGGAGAAGATCAGCTCGGCGTACGCGCTCTCCCACAGCAGGAAATCGCTGAGCCGTTGCTCGCCGCCGGTGCGAATCAGCAGGTCGACGCTCGGCACTCCGGGCACCGAGTGGATGGCCGTCGCGATGCGCTGCTCGAACTCCTCGAAATTCTGCGCTCGCTCCGAGGTCACGGCGGCGGCCTCGAGCAAGGCCTGGCGGGCCGAGTAATCGACGGCAAGCCTGAGCAGGAGCCGGTCGCCGCCCGCGGTGATCTGCTCGAGATCCTCGATCGAGCGGACGAGCTCAGGCGCCAGGCGGTCGCGGCGCCCGATGACGTTGACGCGAATGCCGTTCTGCAGGCAACGCACGCGCTCGCTGATCAGGTAACGTTTCATCAGCTTCATCAGCGTCGACACCTCGCGGCGCGGCCGCAGCCAGTTGTCCGCCGAGAACGCGTACAAGGTCAAGACCGAAACATGCGACTCGACGGCCGCCTCGACGATCTTCCGCACCGTTTCCGCCCCGGCGCGGTGCCCGGCAGGCCGGGGCAGCCCCCTCTGCACGGCCCACCGGCCGTTTCCATCCATGATGATCGCAACGTGCATCGATGACTCCCGTTCTAAATCTTACTTTGCAGCGCAGAGCACGTGCTTAATTGAATTAGCGACCGCGCGCCGCCTCGATCAGCGCTTCCATATGACTCAAATAGCGCTCGAATACCCGTCGCCCCTTCGCCGTCAGGCTGTACTCGGTTTTCGGCATACGGGCAGAGAATGACTTGCGGCACGTGATATAGCCCGCTTCCTCGAGCTTGCGTCCGTGCGCGCTCAAGTTGCCATCGCTCGTCTTCAAAAGCTCCTTCAGCTCGTTGAACGTCATGCTCTCGTTCACGCTGAGGGCGCTCATGATGCCGAGCCGCACTCTTTCATAAATGAGCCGATCGAAATCTTTCGACTCGCCGTCTGCAACGTACGAGCTGACGGCACGAAGCCGGCTCAGCTTCGTCGCCTCCGGCGCGGACGCCGGTTTTACTGCTCGCTTAGCCACCATGCCTCCGTTGAATGATCAAACCGAGCGCCAGGTGGAAGCCACCAAACCCGGTCGCGAGAAGCACCGTCGAGAAGGACGGCGGCAGCGCAAGTGCGAGTGCTCCGAGCGCCATGAAGCCGAAGCCGGCGAGCATCACCGGCCTGATCGAGAACACGCCGCTCGCCGCCAGGCCGGCGCCGTACAGCAACAGCCATGCGCCGGAGACGAGGTCGCGCGCGCCGAAATCGAGCAACGCCACGGTGAGAACCGCGCCGGCGACGAGTGCCGGCAGCAAGGTCAGAAAGAACCGCCTCGCAACGCCGCCCCATAGATATAACCCCTGCGCCCTCGCCTTCTTTACGAGAAAGTAGCTCGACGATCCGATCGCCACCGTCGCTGCCGTCACCCAAATTTGCAGCCAGTACGCGGAGAGACCGGCGATCGAATCGAGACCCGCGGCCACGAGCGCCGTGAGCCCCATCACGATGCAGCCCTTCCCCGGCACCGACGTGAAGGTATGCGCCGCTTCGATTGTGTCGCGGATGTAGCGCAGATGGGCAAGCGCCCCCGCGTCTATCGACACCGGCGCAGAGCCGCGCGAAGGCACGCTCTCTGGGAAGGTGGATGCCATCGGTGCTCCTCAGTCTCGATCCTGAGTCATTTGGCTGTCAAGTACTTTGCAACATAAAGACGGCGCGGAACGAACGCAAGCGCCGCTCGGCAGCGGCGCAGGCTTCGGGACGCAGATTCGCGGCGGCGCATGCGGACGCGGCGGCCTCCGACACGCGTCGCCGCATTTCTTCGCCGTCTGAAATCGCCGACAGGCTCGCCTGCCGCGTCGAGCCAACCGAGCCCCGGCCCGTGCATCGAACGAGTGCTCACGTCACATCCCAAGGAGATTCAGCGCGTTTCGGCCATGATGCCGAGGCGCCCCAAAGCGTCGGCAACCCGGCGGAATCATCGTGAGGTATTCCCCCGGCGCGGTCAACGCGCGACTTCTCGTCTCGGAGACGGCGGGACGGTGACCTTATCGCGGCACCGGCAACGGCTCGCGCGCCTCCTCCGGCACGCGCAGGATGAACGGCGTCGGCGCATCGAAGTACTCCATCCGCTCGACGCGCAGTCCGCCGGCACCGTCCTCGGAGACGAGATACGCGTGCGCGCCGTCGCACGACACTCGCCACGTCGCGAGCCCGTCGTCGCCCGCGGTCGATGACACGACGTCGATGCATTCGTAGCCGGCGGCGCGGATCACCGTCGCGAGGCTCACGTTGCGGTAGGTCGGAGACGGATGGCGCAGCGCCTCGATATGCGGATTGACGTCACCGCCGGCGTGCTCGGCCGGCACATCCGGCTCGGCGGCGGCGGAATGGCTCTCGTCGCCGACGAGGTCTACCGCCGCCGTGCGATCGTCCGCGAGCCCTTCCGACCGTCGGCCATTAACGTCGTCGAGTGCGGCCCGCGCGGCGAGTTCCGGAGACGGCGCCTGCGCCTGCGGCTCGCCGTTGACGACGACTCGATGCAGGGTGAAGACGGCCGCCGCCGATGCGATCCCGATGCCGATCACGAACAGCGCCCCACGCAACGTCGTCGGTGTCATCGCCGTCTCCGAGCCCTGCAAGCAGCCCGCAAAGCGTAGCGCCCAGAGCGTACTCTTCCGCTTCGCGCCCGGCAAATGCGCCGGGGCGCTGGGGCGGGCGGTGCTGATTTGGCGGAGTCAGCCCACTACAATCGAGCTCGAGGTGACGACCGTTCATGTAACGACGCGTCGTGACGAGTCGATGTAACGGATCGGGCAACGGGCATGATGCGCACGATACTTCTTCTGAGTGGAGTCCTGATGACGACGACGCCGATCGCGCATGCCGACGACCAGCGCTGGCTCGATGATGACGAAGCCCTTACGGCTACCGGGCAATTCACGATGTACGCGCTGCCGGACGGCGCCGAGGGGCCGACGACCGTTGCGCTCGCGCCGGACGGCACGGCCTGGTTCACGCTGAACAGCAACGCGATCGGCCGAATGGATCCCGACGGCTCCAACGTTCGCCTGTTCCAGCTCCCGAACGAGAACAGCTCGCCGCGCATCATCGCGCTCGGCGCAGACGGGAACATGTGGTTCTCCGAGCACGTCGGCAACCGCATCGGCCGCATCACGCCGGACGGGGAGATCGCCGAGTTTCCGATCCCGACGCCGAACAGTCAGCCGCGCGCGATCGCGCTCGGCGCAGACGGCAACATCTGGTTCGGCATGTTCGCCGCCGGCAAGATCGGCCGCATCACGCCGAATGGCGAAATTACCGAGTTCGAGATTCCGACGGAGGACAGCGGCCCCCGCGCGCTGGCCGCCGGCCCGGACGGCAATATCTGGTTCTCGGAGTTCAAGGCCAGCAAGATCGGCCGCATTATGCCCGACGGAGTGATCACCGAGTTCGAGCTGCCGCGTCCGAACTCGGGCCCTGGAGATATCACGGCCGGCGCGGACGGCAATATGTGGTTCGTCGAGCTCGCCGGCACGATGGACGGCGTCTCACCCGACGGCAATCGAGTCGCACGCATCACGCTCGACGGCGAGGTCACCGAATTCATGATCCCGAGCGAGACCGGCTCGCCGATCAACATCGCCGTGGGCCCCGATCGCAACGTCTGGTACACGAAGGGCGACCGCGTCGGCCGGGTCACGCCGGACGGCGACATCACGGAGTTCGAGGTGCCGGGCCCGGTTGCACGCGCGGTCGGCTTGAGCGCCGGCAGCGACAGGCAGCCGCCCGAGCGGCTCGCGAACCGGCTCTGGTTCACCGACGGCGCCGGTCACCGCCTCGGCGTTCTCGAGTTCGAATGACGCGGCGCTCGCCGCGTCCGGTCATCGTCGGCACTCCGCCCTTGCGGGCATGAAAAAGGGAAGGCCGCAGCCGCGACCTTCCCTTCGTTCGATGTGCGCCGGGACTCGCCCGGCGCAGCCTGTCGGCCTTAGACCTGGCCCGCGCGGCGCCAGCCGCCCTCGTACTGCTCGCGAACGACCTTCGCGTACGGGACCGGGCTCACGATCGCGCGAACGCCAATCTGCTTGTGGCGTTCGACGGTCGTCTTCTTCGTGCCGCCGTTCTCCTCGCCCCACACGAGCGTGACCTCGTCGCCGATCTCGACATCCGGATCGACGGTGCCGAGCGACAGCATCGAGCGCTCGTTGTAGCTGTAGCCGGCGAACATCGAGAAGCCGACGACCTTGCCGTTCTTCTCGATCCTGTCGTACGACGCCGAAGCGTAGTTCGACAGCGGCAGATCGATGTACTTGTAGTGCTCCTGTCCCGGCTCGAACATCGAGCGGAAGATCTTACCGACGTCGTCCGCGTTCCACGCGAACGTCACCTTCTTGCGGTGCGGCTGATCGGCAATCTTCTCGAGCGCCTCGCGACCGATGAAGTCGTGGTCGAACTTCACGAACGGACCGTAACCGATCTCGTACGGCGTGACGTAGTAGTCCTCGATGTTGCTCGACACGAAGCTGCCCGCAAGGCCGCCCGAGCCTTCATAGCTGTCGGCCGGCAGCCACTCGCGATACGGCTTCAGCTTGTCGCCGGTGTAGACGGCGGGCAGCGGCGACGGAATCCAGCCGGATTCGAGCGTGTTCGTCGCGTAAGCGCGCGAGCCGACCTGATGCAGGCCGAAGTCCTTGCCGGCTTCGACGATCGCGGCGCGAATCTCGTCGCCCTCCTCGTACGGGCCCCAGATCTCGAGACCCGGCGCGCCGGCCATGCCGTGCCGCAGCGCGCGGACCGTGCGGCCTGCGATCTGGATCGTGCCCATGTTGAAGAACTTGATCTTCTCGACAGGACCGCCGTTCAGCTTCTCGATCACCTGCCACGCATTCGGGCCTTGGATCTGATAGCGGTAGCACTTGCGCACGACCGGCTTGCCCATCGGCCGGGACGGCGAGCGATCGTCCTTCTCGACCGTGACGTCGTAGCCGCCGGTCGCCGCGTGGAACTGAATCCAGTTCGCGGCCGGAGCGCGGCCGACGTAGACGAGCTTGTTCTGCTCGAGGTGGAAGAGGATGCCGTCGCCGATCACGTGGCCGTAGTGCGTGACCGGCACGTACTGCTTGGCCTTGTTGACACCGAAGTTCGCGAAGCTGTTGATAGCGGTCTCGGAAAGCAGCTTCAGTGCGTCCGGCCCTTCGACATAAAGGTCCACCATGTGGTGGGACTGGTCGAACAGCACACACGTCTCGCGCCAGGCACGCTGCTCGTCGCGCCAGTTCGTGAACTCGGCGGGGACCACCGGATAAACGTAGGCACCGATCTGCGAATTCCTAAGCAGATCAACCGGATTCCCTACCGACTTCAACAAATCTTCCAAGCTTCGCTGGCTCATAGCTCCTGGTAACCTCTTATTCGGCTCAATGCCTTGGAAAGGCCCCAGGGGAGTCGGGGCCTGGAAAGCGGATGCGTGATTTTGAGCGCGCCGGCGAAAATTTTCAATTCGGTGCAGTGCTTAGTAGTGCCAGCAGCACTACCACGCCACTACCCGCGGGTCGGGTCCGAGGACGGCCCGACCGCGTGCAACGGTCGTCCGGACATGACTCGCTTTGCATTCGCGAGCAATCGTACTCGTCGGTCCGCGTGATGTGAGAACTGCGCCAGCGCTCAGTCGTCGAGCGGTTGCCTACAGTTCGCGCCGCTGCATGGCAGCGGCACGAGATAGAGGCAAATGCTCAGAAAGTCGTTCGCAAGTGTCCCGATGCTGGCGGCCGGTCTTCTCGCCGTGAGCTCCGCGCACGCGGAGCCGAACTGGCGGGCAACACCGACCTACACCACCGTCGACCTGTCCGCCGGCTTCCTGCCGGACCCGTGGAAACGGTCGCTCCAGGCGGGCGGCAACGATCGGGTATCCAGCAGCCTCGGCCCAGGCTGCACGGGGTACATCAACGGCTCCGCGCCGGATGTCGACTTGAACTACACGGCCGGCCGCACGTCGCTCTACTTCCACGTCTCTGCAAGCGCAGACACGACGCTGGTGATTTACGATCCGCACGGCAACTGGCATTGCAGCGACGACGCGCTCGGCCTCGACCCGCTCGTCGCATTCGACGCCCCGCTCGACGGCAACTACAACATCTGGGTCGGCGTCCACGGTGAGTCGCGCCTCGCGCCCGCCGAGCTGCGCATCAGCGAGATCGATCCGCGGCACACCGGAAACAGCGGCCAGCGGCCGGACTGGGCCGCGGCGCCGACGTACGGAACCGTCGAACTGTCGGCGGGCTTCAGGCCGGATCCGTGGCGTCGGAGTCTCCAGGCCGGCGGCAGCCACGACGTCGGCGCGAGCGTAGGCGGACAATGCGTCGGCTACATCAACGCGTCGGCTCCGGATATCGATTTGAACTACGACGCCGGGTCATTGTTGTCGCTGCACTTCCGTGCAGCCTCGAGCGCGGACACGACGCTCGCCGTCCTCGATCCGGCCGGAACGTGGCACTGCAACGACGACGGTATCGGTCTCGATCCGGTCGTGACCATCCACAACCCGAGGTCGGGCAACTACAACGTCTGGCTCGGCGTGCGCGGCTCGACCCGATACGAACCGGCGGAGCTGCTCATCAGCGAGATCGATCCGCGCTGACGACTCCTTCCGCGGCGGCCTTCATCGCAACGACAACGTCGGCAGCGATCGGTCGTTTATCGGACGGGCTCTGCAACCGGAAACGACCAGCTGCCGTCGAGGATCTCCTGACGGGGGCGATACAAGCGGACCATGTAATTCCACCCGGCTGTCACCGGCAGACAGTTCGGCGTATCCGCCGCGCAGTCGCCGAACTCGATCAGAATGGAGCCGTCCTCGCGCCGCTGACCGGTGACGCTGTTGACCGAGTAGGCATCGAGATCGTTGGGCTCGAAGTATCCGTCCGCGTTGTAGACGGATACGGACCAGAACGCATCCACGGGCACGTTCCCCACGATGAGCCGGTGCGGGGTTCTTCCATCGTTCCGCTCCGGAAACACGTTCAGGTAGATCGCATCCTTGTCGGGATTCAGACCCCAGCCCAACGCCGCCGCCGCAATGCGTCTGACCGGATCGACGGAATGCTCGTCGGGACCTGCGGCGTAGCGCAGCTCCGGAATCGTATTGGAAAGCGCGATCAGTGCATCGCGCACCTGCTTCTGACTGACCGGATCCCAGTCCGGAATCTCGAAGCTCCCGGGCCCGCCCGGCTGGCTGGCGGTGATCGCGTCCTGAAGCGCAGTGGCCTCTCTCAAGTCTTCCGAGTCCGCGGGGTTCGCCAGGATTCGCACGGCCACCATCACGTAACGGGTGCCGACGTCCTCTCGTGTAAGCGTATGCGTGCCGCTGCCATAGAAGACGAACGGGTTGTAATGATCTTCGTTGATGACCAGGGCCGAAAGAAAGCGCTCGCCCGGATCCGGGAGCGTGATCGTGACCGGCCCCGCATCGAGGTCGAAGACGCCGGACGAGTAGATCGTGTCGCGGTTGAGCCGCACGACGAGCTGCCTGTCGATCGGAGCGACTTCGCGCGTGTGCTTGAATCGCCCGAACGCACCGTCGTGGACCTGCCCCGCCATGTACATATCCGACTCGGCGCGGATGAAGTTGTCCGGCGTGACGACGACCTTGCCTTCGGCGTTCCGCCGCCACCGCTCCTGGCTCGCAAGATCGGGCACTTCCGAAAGCTTCGGGCCGCCGGAGACTGCCGTCGAGTCGACCGAAACCGATTCAGCCGCAATCCGGACGGCGGGCGGCACGTTCCACGTACCGTCCAACGCTTCGGGCTTAGGCCAGTACTGTCGCATCACCATGAAGAACGGCCCGTCGGGTGCCGGCAGCCAGTTGGCTTCCTTGTCCTCGCCTGGCGATTCGTGCTGGACATACAGCGTGATGCTGCCGTCTGCATCGCGGACGAGGTCCGGCTCCATCGTCGAGTTGATCAAATAGCGATCGATCGCGTTCTCGGTAAGGAGGCTGGCCGGCAGTTCGTACATCGTCAGCGACCAGAACGAGTTGACCGGCGGCAGCTCTCCGGCCTCGAAGCGCACCGTATACCGGCCCGTCGCGCCGTCGAGCGGCATGCCGTCGGAATCGGCGAAGTACGCCGGATAGTTCGCTTCTTCCTTGGAGTTCCCATAGATGCCAAGCACCGCCGATGCCATGCGAGCCATGTAGTCGTTACCGAGGAACTCGCGCGTGCCGAAGCCGTCGGCGCTGCCTCTCCTGCCCGAATCGATCTCTTCGCGCTTGAACAGCGCGTAGGCATTCCAGGCGTCGGCGATGCCGTCCTCGATCGCCTGGCGTTGCTCGGGCGAGAACATCGCGAGATCGAAGTGCTTGCCCGCACCGATGCCGGCCTTGGAAAAGCGTTCCATAAGCTCCGTCTCGCTCGGGTGGGTCGGAGCGAACTGGAGCAGGAAGTTGAGGATAGCGAAAAACTCCGGCGAGCTTTTCTGCGCGTCGGCCGACAGCGGTTCGATGAACTCGACGGGCACGGCCGACCTCGGACTGCCTCCCGTGAACAGAGAGAGCGGCTGGACTTCGAAGCTCGCCTGTATCCTCTTGACCTCCTCCAGATCATCGGCGCTGAACAGCTGCGTGCGACAGAGCACGAATGCCAGCTCCGTTTCGGAGCGGATCACCGCATCGATGCCGTCCGGCGCCTCACCCTGCCAACCGGGGCCGGCAAGCAGATAGTCGCCGGCAGCGCTGCCCGTTGCCCGGCTGCCCACGTACGCGAAGTTGTGCGTGTACATGTCGATGAACTGCAGTGAGTAGTACCGGTCCGGTATTGCAGACACGCTGATCACGAGCGGCTCCGCGCGGAGGTCCGCGCCGAGGAAACCGTACGGCGTGTCGGAATTCGGCGTCTGAATCGCCTTGTCGTCCGGAGTGTAGACACGTGCAACGTTGTGCAGCGTATTCCAAGCGCCCTTGTACTCCGGGTGATTCTCGTCCACGAAGTACGAGTACTGGATCCGGTAGCTGTCCACGATCGGGAAGCCGTAGACGTACGCTTCCTCGATGATCTGCCGCAGCTCATCGGGTGCGGCGTGGCCGGCAGTCGGACCGCTCTCCTGCGACAGCGCGCCCGTTCCGAAGAACGACGCCATCAGTGCGGCGGCAACCGAGCCCGCGATGCATCGGCTGAGGCCGGGCCGGTCATTCGCTGTGCGATTCATGAGCCCTCCGGTGGTCCTTCACAGCGGCTCACCGGTTGCCCCGCGGAGTGGCGGCGACCCGGTTGAGCGACTTGGGGCTATTAGGGCTTACGCCGCGAGCTCGACCAATACGACCTTCGGCCCATTCTTCGGACGAGGGACGCGGCTGCGACGCCATCCGGCTCACGTCGCTGCTCGGCGCTTAAGGCAGCGGCGGCGGCGCCCCACCCGAGCTCACCGCAGCGCTTGTAGTTGTTTCTTCTGCGGCGTGATGGTGGGCCGTGCAGGGATCGAACCTGCGACCATCGGATTAAAAGTCCGGTGCTCTACCAGCTGAGCTAACGGCCCATGCAGTTTTACGTCGAGCACGGCTCGACGAGACGCGCGGGGGGCGAATCATACTGGATGACCGGCCGAGCACAAAGCACGACCCGTCGCCGCCCGGATGTTCATTCTCCAGAGTACCGCGTCGGATCGTCAATGCCGGCGGCGCGAAAACCCTCCCGTCGCAGCCGACACGCATCGCAGCGGCCGCACGCTCGGCCGTCGTCGTCCGCCCGGTAGCACGAAACCGTCGCGGCGTAATCGACGCCGAGCTCGACGCCTCGGCGGATGATCTCCGCCTTCGACATCCGTATCAGCGGCGCCTCGATCCGAACGGGCCGGCCTTCGACGCCCTGCTTCGTCGCGACGGTCGCGAGCGCCTGGAACGCTGCGATGAACTCCGGACGACAGTCGGGATAGCCGGAGTAATCCACGGCGTTGACGCCGATGAAGATCGCGGCTGCGTCGAGGACCTCGGCGAAGCCCAACGCGACGCTCAATAGGATCGTATTGCGCGCGGGAACATACGTGACCGGTATGCCATCGCCGCCGACGTCCGGCACGTCGATCGCCGCATCGGTCAACGCCGAGCCGCCGAATGCGCCGATCGGCAGCGGAAACTCGCGATGAGACGCGGCGCCGAGAAGGTCGGCAACACGGGCGGCGGCTCGCAGCTCCGCGCGGTGGCGCTGCCCGTAATCGAAGCTGAGCGCATGGCACTCGTAGCCGCCGCTTCGAGCGATCGCGAGCGTCGTCGCGGAGTCGAGCCCGCCGGATAGGAGAACGACTGCACGGCGCATCGCTACGCCTCCGTCGTGCGTGCGCTCCGCCGCGAACGTGTGCGGTCGGTGCTCATCGCCCCGGCGTGTCGCCCCACAGCGCTTTGTGCATTTGCAGCTGGAGTCGCACCGGCAGCCGATCCTCGAGAATCCAATCCGCGAGGTGCGCGGCATCGAGCTCGCGGTAGCTCGGCGAGAAGAAGATCGGACACGGCACGTCGTGGTCGCGCACGAACGCCCTCGCCCACTCGTAGTCCTCGCGGCTCGTGACGACGAGCTTCAGCGCATCGCGCGGCGTCAGCAGCGCGAGATTCTCGAGCCGATTACGCGCGCATTCGCCGGAGCCCGGGGTCTTCACGTCGACGATGCGGCTCACGCGGGAATCGACAGGCCCGATATCATGCGCGCCGCCGGTCTCGAGACACACTTCGTAGCCGGCATCGCAGAGCAGCTCGAGCAGCGCGATGCAGCGCGGCTGCGCGAGCGGCTCGCCGCCGGTCACGCAGACGTAACGGGAGCCGAAGCTTGCGACCTGCTCGAGGATCTCGCCGCCCGTGCGCCACTCACCGCCCCCGAATGCGTACTCGGTGTCGCAATAGCGGCAGCGCAGCGGACAACCGGTCAGCCGAACGAATACCGTCGGCCATCCCGCGTACAGGGCCTCGCCCTGAATCGAATGGAAGATCTCGGTGATCTTGAGCCGCAGCGCGGCCGCCTCGCCGCGGGTTACCCCGGCGAACGGCGAAGCGGCCACGACACTCAACCCGCCTCCCGCTCGAGAACTTCGAGGCGGCTGATTGCGAGCTGCGCGGCCGTCGTGCCGGGATAGTCGCGCATCACTGTCTGCAACGCCGTGCGCGCCGCATCCCACTGCTCGAGCTCGTAGTTGCAGTAGCCCACCTTCAGCAACGCATCGGCGAGCTTGTCGGACTGCGGATACGAATCGATCACCTTCTGGAACTCGGGCAGCGCCGCCGCGAATTGCCGCTGCACGTAGTGGGTTTCGGCGAGCCAGTACTGCGCGTTGTCCGCGAGCGGGCTATCGGGATACATCTGCAGGAACTGCGTGAACGCCCGCGCCGCATCCTGATAGCGACGCGCCTGGAGCTGCTCGAACGCGGCCTGATAGCTGGCCTCGTCCGATACGGCCGCCTGCTGTGCGCCGCCGGCCGGCACGCCTGCACGCGGCGCGCCGGCGCCGCCGGCATCGTCGAGATCGCCCGCCCCCGGCGCAGCGTTCGCGCCGAAGCCTTGATTCGCTCCGCCGAGCCCGGCGCGCCCTTGCGACTCGAGCGCCTGCAGCCGTTGATCGATGTCGAGGTAGAGCTGGCGCTGCCGTTCGGCTCCGCTCTCGGTCTCGAAGCGCAAGGTCTCGACCTCGCCGCGCAGCGCTTGCGTCTCGGCGCGCAGCTGATCGAGCTGATTCGCGATCTGGATCAGGCTCTCGTTATTGACGACGCGCTCGATCCGAATCACGCGCGCCTCGAGATCCTGAAGGCGCAGATAGACGGGATCGTCCGTCGGGGTCAGCGTGCTGCAGCCTGCGAGCAGGGCGATGGAAACGCCGAGCGGAAGGGCCAGATAAGAGCTTCTCACGGCGGACTCCTCGAGTGGGCGCCTTCTTCGAAACCGCTACTGCCTGTAGACGATCTCGACCCGGCGATTGAGTCGATAAGCTTCCTCGTCACTGCCGAGCGCGGCCGGGCGCTCCTCGCCGTAGCTCACCGTGCTCAGCTGATCCGCGGAAGCCCCTTGGAGCATCAGGACGCGACGCACCGCCTGCGCTCTGCGCTCCCCGAGACCGATATTGTACTCGCGCGAGCCGCGCTCGTCGGCGTGCCCCTCGAGTCGCACCTGTGCATTCGGGTTCGACGCCAGGTATCGAGCATGCGCATTCAGAATTTCGTTGTACTGCGCCGGTACGTCGCTGCGATCGAACTCGAAATAGATGACCAGCTCGTCGAGTAGGCCGCCCTGCGGGCCCACGCCGTCGTCGAAAACTCCGATGCCCCCGTCGCTTCCGAACGGATTCGTTGCCGCCCCGTTCGCGCCTTGACCCGACGCCGAGCCGGACTCGAAGTCCGGCAACGTGTTTCCTCGATTGCAGCCGCTGAGCGCGAGCGCGCCGAGGATGCACGTCAGCAAAACGCTGGTTCGAAGCATTTTTGCAATCCTTTTACAATGATCTGCGTATTGTTCTTAAAGACATTCCTACGTCAAGGCCGAGGGAAAGGCCCCCAAACCGGCTCACGCACGTCCCCCGAGCCCGACTCGATCTGCTGCTGAATCCGTCCGTCGCTCGTGACTGAAGCGAGCACCCCCCGGCCGCGGTCGCGCGTCGCATAGATCAGCACCGCGCCGTTCGGCGCGAAGCTCGGCGACTCGTCCAGCTGACCATTGCTCAGCACGACGGTCAACGCATTGCGGCGCAAATCGACGGTCGCGATGCGGAAATTGCCTTGGGTCTGCTCGCTGCGGTGCACGATCGCGAGAAAGTTGCCGTCCGGCGAGACGCGCGGACGAGCGTTGTAATTCCCTTCGAACGTCACGCGCTGCGGCGTCCGGGAGCTGCCGTCCGCTGCAATACGATAAATTTGCGGCGAGCCGCTCCGATCGGACATGAAGTAGATCGACTGGCCGTCGGCCGACCACGCCGGCTCCGTATCGATCGCCTGATGATCCGTCAGGCGGCGCAGCACCTGAGTGCTGAGATCGAGCGTGTAGACGTCGAAGTTGCCCTCCGCGAGCGACAGGGTCAGCGCGAGCTGACGGCCGTCGGGCGAGAAGACCGGTGCGCCGTTGTGCCCGGCGCGCATCGAGACGCGCTCGCGGGTCCCGGTGCGCAGCGTCTGCACGTAGATGGCGGACTGATTGCCTTCGAACGACACGTACGCGAGCCGCCGTCCGTCCGGCGACCATGCGGGCGACATCAGCGGCTGATTCGACTCGGCGATCACGGAGCGGTTCTCTCCGTCCGCATCGGCCACGATCAGCTGATACACGCGACGGTCGCCGTTGCGCTGCTCGGCGATGTACGCGATCTGCGTCCCGAACACGCCCGGGATGCCGGTGATCTCCTCGAAGACCATGTCGGCGATCCGGTGCGCGGCTGCGCGCAGATTGTTCTGATCGGACGTCAGCCGGAACGCCAACATCTGCTGCGACGTGCGCACGTTGAAGAGCTGAAACTGCAAGCCGAAATTGCCCGGCGAGCTCTCCGACATGCGGCCGATCAGCAGATAGTCGACGTCGCTGACGCGCCAATCCTGAAAGTTCACCTGCGCGGGATCCGTCGGCCGCGAGATCATGTCCTCGACCGCCATCGGCGCGAAGCGGCCGCTGTTGCCGAGATCGGCGGTGACGACTCCGGCGACGTCATAGGGCGCCTCGCCGCTCCCCTGCCAACCGAACGGCACGATCGCAATCGGCACCGGCCGGTCGACGCCGCGCGTAACCCTGACGTTGAGCTGCGCTTGCGCCCCCGCCGCCGCGAACGCGAGAAAGACCGCGACGCAAGCGTGGAGCGCAGCCGCCCAACGCCTCGGCTTATGTTCGTCTCCTCTGATCATCAAGACCCTCACGAGTTATCGTCGTTGTAGATTCTTCTTACGTTTCGCGGCGCGCTCGCCGCCACGAGCCGCCGTTCCTCAGTCCTCGGGCACGAAGTCGATGATGAGGTTGCGCTCGAAAAGGGACGGCACCGACGGCAACGGCAGCGGCGATGCGCGCAACACCGCGGCTTCGATCGAGCGCACGACGGCCTCGTCCCCGTTGCATCGCGTCACGTTCACGTTGATCACCTCGCCGCTCGGAATCTGCGTTACGTGCACCGTGCAATTGATGCCGGGCCGAGCGCCGGGCGGCCTGATCCAGTTCTGCTCGATCCGGTTCTGCAGCAGCGCCCTGTACTCGTCGAGCGCTCCGGAGCGCGCTGCGGCGAGACGCTCCGCCTCGCGCTGCAGCTCGGCATCGAGCTGCGCTTGAAGCTCGGCTTCCTGACGACGCCTTTCCGCTTCCTCTCGCTGCCGACGCTCCTCCTCTTGCCGGCGGAGCTCCGCCTGGCGCTCCTCCTCGCGACGGCGCTCCTCTTCCTGGCGACGGCGTTCCTCGGCGAGCCGCGCCTCTTCTTCCCTTCTTCTCGCTTCCTCTGCGCGCCGCTCCGCTTCGGCGCGCTCCGCGGCCTCGCGCTCGGCGCGCTGCCGCGCCTCCTCCTCGATTCGACGCTGCTCTGCCTGGCGAGCTTCCTCCTGCCGCTGCAGCTCCGCCTGCCGCGCCTCCTCCGCCCGCCGCGCCTCCTCGGCTTGCCGCTCGCGCTCGGCCTGCTCGGCCTCGCGGCGCCGCTGCTCCTCGGCCTCCCGTTCGCGGCGTGCGGCCTCCTCGCGAGCCCGCTCTTCCTCGAGACGTTGCCGCTCGGCGTCTTCGCGCTGCTGCTCGACGCGTGCGAGCAGCGACTCGTCTACGATCATCGCCTCGATCGCGAGCGCCTGCGGCTGCTGCCGGGGCCTCATGAAGTCGGCGCCCAACGCGAGCACCGCGACGATCGCCGCGTGCAGCGCGACGGACCAGCAGATCGCACCGAGATGTTCACGCAACGGCGACACCGGCGGCTTCCACGCGGCCTTACCGCGACTCGACGTCCAATGGATCGGTGATGAAGCCGACCTTGCGCGCTCCGGCCTGCTGGAGCAGCACCATGCCGGTGACGACACGGCCATACTCCACGGCCTGATCGGCCTTCACGAGCACCGGCGTCTCCGCGTTACGCCGAATCGCGGCCGACGTCCGCTCGACGACCGTCTGATCGTCGATCGGCGAGTCGACATCGTCGCCGATGTTCAGATAGAAACGGCCCTCGCGATCAACGCTGAGCACGATCGGCTCGTTGTCGCGCATCAGCTCGGGATCGAGCGCTTCCGCCCCCGCTTCGGGCAGATCGACGTTGATGCCTTGCGTCAGCAGCGGCGCAGTGATCATGAAAATGATCAGCAGCACGAGCATCACGTCGATGTACGGCACGACGTTGATCTCGCTCATCAGCCGCCGCTTGCCGTGACGCGACGGGATCATGCCGCGGCTCCGTGATGCGCAGACTCCTTCCGCGCCGCGCTTCGCTGGAAGATCGCCGCAAGCTCCTCGAGGAACGTGCCGTAGCGCACCTCGAGCCGGCCGACCTTATCGGCGTAGCGGTTGTACGCGATGCCTGCCGGGATCGCGGCGAACAGCCCCATCGCCGTCGCGATCAGGGCCTCGGAAATATGCGGAGCGACGACGGCGATCGTCGCGTTTTGGAGATTACCGAGCGAATAGAACGCGCTCATGATGCCCCACACCGTGCCGAAGAGGCCGATGTACGGGCTCGTGTTGCTGACGGTCGCGAGAAACGACAGGTTGCTCTCGAGCCGATCCATCTCGCGAAGCTGCGAGACGTTCATCGTCCGCCGCGCCCCTTCGACAATCTGTTCCGGCGAAAGCCCGCCTTCCTGCCTTAAGCGTCCGAACTCGCGGAAACCGGACTCGAAGATACCGGCCATGCCTTGCGGGGAATCCTCGGCCGCGACTTCGCGGTACAGCGCCGAAAGATCGCCGCCGGACCAGAAGCTTTCCTCGAACTCGTTCGCGCCGCCGACCGCCTGCTTCAGCGCCCGGCTTTTCTCGATGATCACGACCCAGGACGCGATGGAAAGGATCAAGAGCAACAGCATCACGGCCTGGACGACCAGCGATGCCTCCAGCACCAAGTTCAGAATGTTCAGCTCGTTGTTCATCGCTCCCACTCACTCAGCAGCTCGGACGGCAGCCTTCGCGGACCGCCGCGCTCGGCATCCATGCACGCGACCTCGGCCGTCGCGTGGCAAACCAACTCCCCGTTCGCGGTATGGCGCCGGATCTCGTGCGCGAAAACGATCCGGGCACCGCGCAGCATCGACACGTTCGCGCCGACGTGCAGCATATCGCCGAGCCTCGCGGGGGCCTTGAATTTCGCGTCCACCGCAGCGAGGACCAGGAAGATCGAGTAGCGGCGAAGCAGCTCGTCGTGCTCCGTGCCTCGGGTCCGCAGCCATTCGGTGCGCGCGCGCTCCATGAAGCGGAAATAGCTCGCGTTGTACACGACGCCCTGCGCGTCCGTGTCCTCGAGGTAGACCCTGACCGGCCAAACGAAATCCCCCATCGCGAGTGCTACTCAACCCTAAGAAACTCGAAATCCGAAACAGTTCACTCGAAGAGACCTCCGGTCTGCGGCCCGGCCACCGGCGGAGTCAAGCCGAAATGGCGATAGGCCGCCTTGGTGCCGACGCGTCCGCGCGCCGTTCTCTGCAAGAAGCCTGCTTGAATCAGATAAGGCTCGACGACATCCTCGAGCGTTCCGCGCTCCTCGCCGATCGCGACGGCGAGGCTCTCGATGCCGACCGGCCCGCCGTCGAAACGCTCGATGATCGTCAGCAGCAGCTTGCGGTCCATCGCGTCGAGCCCGTGCGGATCGACCTCGAGCATATCCATCGCGGCCTTCGCGACCGCCGCATCGACCTTGCCGTCGGCCTTGACCTGCGCATAGTCGCGCACGCGGCGCACGAGCCTGTTCGTGATGCGCGCGGTGCCGCGCGAGCGCGCCGCAATCTCCCGCGCACCGCCCGCATCGATCGGCAGGTGCAGAATGCCGGCCGTGCGGGTCGCGATCTGCGCGAGCTCGTCTATCCCGTAGAAATCGAGATGCTGAGTGATCCCGAACCGATCACGCAGCGGCGACGTCAGCAGCCCCGCGCGCGTCGTCGCACCGACGAGCGTGAACGGCGGCAGATCGATCTTGATCGAACGCGCGCCCGGCCCCTCGCCGATCATGATGTCGAGCTGGAAATCCTCGAGCGCCGGATACAGCACTTCCTCGACGACCGGGCTCAAGCGATGAATCTCGTCGACGAAGAGCACGTCGTGCGGCTCGAGGTTCGTCAGCAACGACGCGAGGTCGCCCGGGCGCTCGAGCACCGGACCCGATGTCTGCTTCAGGTTCACGCCGAGCTCGTGCGCGATGATATGAGCGAGCGTCGTCTTGCCGAGCCCCGGAGGCCCGAACAGCAACGTGTGATCGAGCGCCTCGCCGCGCTGACGCGCCGCCGCGATGAAGATCGACATCTGCTCCTTCACACGCGGCTGACCGATGTAGTCGCCGAGGCGGCGCGGCCGGACCGCGCGGTCGAACGCCTCGTCCTCGCGCGACGCGGATGCCGTCACCATGCGCTGCCCTTCGGTCATGCCCGGCCACCTGCGGTGTTATGCACGCGCTTCAGCGCCTCGCGGATCAGCTCCTCGGTCGGCAGGCGCTCCGTATCGAGCCCCTTCAGCATCCGCTCCGCCTCGGCCGGCTTGTAGCCGAGCGCAAGCAGCGCGTCGTGCGCTTCGTTCGCAGGCGCGGCCGGAGCGAGCGGCGCGGCGCCGGCGCCCGCCGCCGCTTCGGGGATGCGATCGGCCATCTCGAGAACGAGCCGCTCCGCCGTTTTTCTGCCGATGCCCGGCAACTTCGTCAGGCTCGCTACGTTTTTCTCGCGCACGCACTGATGGAACGCTTCGACGCTCATCCCGGACAGCACGCCGAGCGCGATGCGCGCACCGACGCCGGTGACCTTGAGCAGGTTGCGGAACAGCGCACGCTCGCTTTCGGTAAAGAAGCCGTATAGCACGTGTGCGTCCTCGCGAATCGAGAGGTGCGTCACGAGCGTCAACGGTTGACCGACATCGGGCAGCTTGTAGAACGTCGACATCGGCGCATCGACTTCGTAGCCGACGCCGGCGACTTCGATCGTCAGCGACGGAGGGCGCTTGCTGACCAGCGTGCCCTTCAAGAACCCGATCACGTCGCCCCCGCCGCTCGTAACAGCATCGCCCGCGCCACTCGCGAATGCGCATGACAGAGCGCGGCCGCGAGCGCATCCGCCGCATCCGCCTGCACGTCCTGCTGAAGGCCGAGCAGCATCTTCACCATCCGCTGCACCTGCAGCTTCTCGGCAGCGCCGGAGCCCGCGACCGCTTTCTTGATGTGTCTCGGCGAGTACTCGTAAATCGGCAAGCGCGCGCGGAACGTCGCGCACAGCGCGGCCGCGCGGGCCTGACCGAGCTTCAACGCGCTGTCGGCATTGCGGTGCACGAACACGCTCTCGATCGCGATCTCCGCAGGCGCGTGCTGCACGACGATACGATCGACCTCCTCGAAGATTCGCCGAAGGCGGTCGCTATGCTCTCCCGACGTGCGAATGCTGCCCCACTCGACCGCCCGGGCTTGTCCACCGACCGCATCGACGATGCCGAAACCGGTGACTTGAGAGCCGGGATCGATACCGAGGATGCGGACCGGCCGAGTCACGGGCCTCGATCTCGTCCGGCAATCGAAGGAAGCGCCCCCGGCCGCACTACGCCGTCTCCTCGAGGAGCTCTTCCGGAATGTCAGCGTTCGTGTAAACGTTCTGCACGTCGTCGAGCTCGTCGAGAACGTCGAGCAGCTTCAGCAGCGTTTCCGCCTGGCTGCCCTCGACGCGAACCTTCGTCGACGCGCGCATCGTCACCTCGGCGTTCGCGGGCTCGAGCCCCGCCGCCTTCATCGCCTCGAGCACGCTCTCGTAGTCTTCGGGCGCCGTCAGCACCTCGATCGAGCCGTCGTCGTCGGTCACGACATCGGATGCGCCGGCCTCGATCGCCGCCTCCATGACCCGCTCCTCGTCGCTGCCGGGGGCATACGACAGCTGCCCGACTTGCGAGAACAGATACGCGACGGAGCCGTCCGCGCCGAGGTTACCGCCGTATTTCGAGAACGCGTGCCGGACGTCCGCTACGGTCCGGTTCCGATTGTCGGTCAGGCAGTCGACCATCACCGCGACGCCGCCCGGGCCGTAGCCTTCGTAACGCACTTCCTCGTAGCTCGCGCCCTCGAGCTCGCCCGTGCCGCGCTTGATCGCGCGCTCCATGTTGTCCTTGGGCATGCTCTGCGCTTTCGCTTTCTCGAGCGCGAGGCGCAGACGTGGATTCGAAGCGGGATCGCCGCCCCCGGTGCGGGCAGCGATCGTAATCTCGCGGATCAGTTTCGTGAAGATCTTGCCGCGCTTTGCGTCCTGAGCGCCTTTTCTGAAACGGATGTTGGCCCACTTGCTGTGACCGGCCATGTCACTGCTCCCAGCGTTCGGCTGCGTTGGCTGATTTGGTTCGGACAGAGCGGCGTGCCGGGCGAGAAACGCCCCCAAGAGTCGCCCGGCGGCCGACCGCGCGGCTGCCGCTCTGCGCCGTAGATTCGAACTCCGAAACCCACTGGCGAAGCCGTCCCGGCTTTGCCGGCGCCTATCATAACGGCATTCGTACGGCGTACGCGACACGTCAACGCGCGCTTGGGATACGCGCCGTCGACGTCCCGCGCATCGCGCACAGCGGCAGCACCGCGCGAGCCGAACGACGCACGCCGACGTGCACGCTGCGAACCACACCAAGCCGCTAAGTGCGATTCCTCACCAATGACTGACGCGTCATGTCGGCGTTACAAGTTAGCGCCTACAGCGTATCGACGAGCGCGTGTCGGAACGCAGCGACAGCGTCGCGCCTCCGACGCCAAACGCGGTGCAGCCGGCAGGGAGTGCGCCTTCGGGACATCGGCTTCCCGCGACCGTCGTCGGCCATGGACGGCCGACGACGAGCCGCAGGGATGCGATTTCCGGCGTGTCGCGGGAAGCCGATGTCCCGAAGGCGCACTCGCCGCGACGCCGTCGATCGAAACGATCTCCCGAGCGACTAGACGAGCGCCTCGGTCGAATCCGAACGCCTTCCGCGTCTTCCGGGTCTTCCGCGACCTAACGATTCAGCGCGTGTATCGCCCGCTTATCCGCCGCGAGCGCCGCCTCGTGAAGCGCCTCGCTCAATGTAGGATGAGCATGAACTGTACGCTGTAAGTCCTCGGCAGAGGCCGAAAATTCCATTGCGACGACCGCCTCTGCGATCAGCTCGCCAGCCATCGGTCCGATGATATGCACGCCGAGGATGTCGTCGTACTCGCCGTCCGCGACGATCTTCACGAAGCCCGCCGTCTGCTGCAGCGCCTTCGCGCGTCCGTTGATCGAAAACGGGAACGTGCCGACCTTGTACTTGCGGCCGCTCTGCTTGACCTGCTCCTCGGTCAGCCCGACCCACGCGATCTCGGGCGCCGTGTAAATTACGGACGGAATCGTCTTGTAGTTCACTTCCGCCGCGTGACCCGCAATCAGCTCCGCGACCATCACGCCTTCCTCGGTGCCCTTGTGCGCGAGCATCGGGCCGCGGACGACGTCGCCGACGGCCCAGACGTTGCGGGCCGTCGTGCGGCAGTTTTCGTCGACCTTGACGAAGCCCCGCTCGTCGAGCTCGACGCCGGTGTTCTCGCCGAGCAGCCCGTCGGTAAACGGCCTGCGGCCGACAGAGACGATCAGCTTATCGACCTCGAGCTCTGCCGCGCTGCCGTTCTGGTCGTAGCGCACCTTGACGCCGTTCGCGGTGCGCTCGGCGCCGGTGACTTTCGCGCCGAGCCGGACGTCGAGCCCCTGCCGCTTGAACTGCTTCAACGCCTCGGCGGCGACCTGCTGGTCAGTCATATATAAAAAGGTGTCGAGCGCTTCGAGCAGCACGACCTCGGAGCCGAGGCGGCGCCACACGCTGCCGAGCTCGAGGCCGATCACGCCGGCGCCGATCACGCCGAGCCGCTTCGGTACCTCGCCGAACTCGAGGGCGCCGCTCGAGTCGACGATGCGCTCGCCGTCGAACTTCGCGACCGGGAGCTCGATCGGCGTCGAGCCCGTCGCGATCACGACATGCTTCGCCTGAAGCACCGTCTTGCCGTCCGCGCCTTCGACCTCGACGCGGCAGCCGTCGAGCAACCGCCCGTGGCCCTTCAGCGCCGTCACGCCCGCGGACTTGAACAGCGCTTCGATGCCGGACGTCAGCTGTTTGACGATCTGACGCTTGCGCTCGAGCATCTTGCCGACGTCGACGCCGAGCTGGCCGACGGAGATGCCGTGCGCCGCGAACTCCGACTGCGCGCGATGATAGAGCTCGGACGATTCGAGCAACGCCTTCGACGGAATGCACCCGACGTTGAGGCACGTTCCGCCGAACGGACGGCCGCCGTCGGACGTCGTCCACTCGTCGACGCACGCCGTCTTCAGTCCGAGTTGAGCCGCACGTATCGCCGCAGGATAGCCTGCCGGTCCGCCGCCGATCACGACGACGTCGAAGTTCTTGTTTTCCATTACGCCACTAGATTTGCAGGATCAGTCTCGCCGGATCTTCCAGCGACTCTTTGATGTGCACGAGGAACTGCACGGCGTCGCGGCCGTCGATGATGCGGTGATCGTAGCTCAGCGCGAGATACATCATAGGACGGATCTCGATCTTGCCGTCGACCACGACCGGCCGCTCCTGAATCTTGTGCATGCCGAGGATGCCGCTCTGCGGCGGATTCAGGATCGGCGTCGACATCAGCGAGCCGAACACGCCGCCGTTCGTGATCGTGAACGTGCCGCCGGTCAGCTCGTCGAGACCGATTTCGCCGGTGCTCGCACGCTTCGCGTAGTCGGCGATCGTCTTCTCGATCTCCGCAAAGCTCATGTTCTCCGCGTTGCGCAGCACCGGAACGAGCAGGCCGCGCTCCGTCGATACCGCGACGCCGATATCGAAGTACTCGTGATAGACGATGTCCGTGCCGTCTATCGATGCATTGACGAGCGGATACGCGCGCAGCGCCTCGATCGAAGCGCGGACGAAGAACGACATGAAGCCGAGCTTGATCTCGTGCCGCTTCAGGAACTCTTCCTGATAGCGCTTGCGCAGCGCCATCACGGCGCTCATGTCGGCCTCGTTGAACGTCGTCAGCATCGCGGCCGTTTGCTGCGCCTCGACGAGACGCTCCGCGATCCGCCGGCGCAGCCGCGTCATCGCGACGCGCTGCTCGCGCCGCCCGCCGACGACGGGACCCGCGTCGGGGCGCGCTTCATCGAACCCGGTCGTCGCCGGCTGCGTGCTCGCGAGGTAATCGAGCACGTCGCCTTTCGTCACGCGGCCCTCGCGGCCGGAGCCGCGGATCGCCGACGGGTCGATGTCGTGCTCCTCGACGAGCTTGCGAACGGCGGGGCCCATTCGCTGCAGCGCATCCCGCGACTCCGGACGTTGCCGGACGACGCCGGCCGTCGTGGCCTCGCTTTCCGACGCACGCGGCGGGCTTTCCGCTGCCCGCGGCGGCCGCGGCGCCGGCTCGGCGGCGCTCGGGGCCGGAGCCTCCGCGGCTCGCGCCGGCTCCTCGGGCTCGGCCGGTGCCGGCTCCTGCGCCGCCGTCGAGGCCGACTCGGCGGCGCCGCCGTTCGTCTTCGCAGGCGCAGCGCCGGGCTCGAGCACGGCCAGCACCTGACCGCTCGTGACCGTCGCGCCGTCGGCGACCTTTATTTCCTTTAATACTCCGTCACTTGGAGCAGGAACTTCGAGCACGACCTTATCAGTTTCCAGATCGACGAGATTCTCGTCGCGGCGAACAGGATCGCCCGCTTTCTTGTGCCAACTGACCAATGTCGCATCTGCGACGGACTCGGGGAGCTGGGGAACCTTGACCTCGATGCTCACGTTGCGACCTCGATGCTCAAGCGCGCTTCGCCAACGTCGTACGACGCTCGCGCGAGTCGGCGGCGAGCGCGGCGGCAACGAGCGCCTGCTGCTGGCGCACGTGCAGCGCATGGATTCCGGACGCCGGCGCCGCAGCGCCCGGCCGTCCCGCGTAGAAAAGCTGGTGCTCGTCGGTCAACGGCTCCTGGAGTCGGTGCCGGATCTGATACCACGCTCCTTGGTTCTGCGGCTCCTCCTGGCACCAAATGATCTCCTTCGCATTCGGGTAACGTGCAATCGTGCGGGCGTACTCGTCGATCGGGAACGGATACAGCTCCTCGATCCTGATCAGCGCCACGCGCTCGAGCTTCTCGGTGCGGCGCGCTTCCGCGAGCTCGTAGTAGACCTTGCCGCTGCAGAAGACGATGCGCTGCACCGCCTTCGCATCGAGCTCCTCGACCTCGCCGATCAGCGGCTGGAAACGTCCGCGCGCGAGATCGTCGAGCGAGGAGACGGACAGCCGATGTCGAAGCAGGCTCTTCGGCGTCATCACGATCAGCGGCTTGCGCAGCGGGCGCAGCATCTGTCGACGCAGCATGTGGAACATCTGCGCCGGCGTCGACGGTACGCAGACCTGCATGTTGTGCTCGGCGCAAAGCTGCAGGAACCGCTCGAGACGGGCCGATGAATGCTCCGGTCCCTGCCCTTCGTAGCCGTGCGGCAGGAACAAGGTCAGGCCGGACAGCCGTCCCCACTTCGCCTCGCCGGACGAGATGAACTGATCGATGACGACCTGCGCGCCGTTCACGAAGTCGCCGAACTGCGCCTCCCAGATGACGAGGCAATCAGGCGACGTCGTGCTGTAGCCGTATTCGAAGCCGAGCACGGCCTCCTCGGACAGCAGCGAATCCGCGACGAGGAACGCGTTCTCGCCGCCGATGTGCGCGAGCGGAACGTGCACTTCGCCGTTCGTCTGATTGAACAGCGCCGCATGGCGGTGGAAGAACGTGCCGCGGCGGCTGTCCTGGCCGATCAGCCGGACATGAAAGTTCTCGGCGAGCAGTGTCGCGTAGGCGAGGTTCTCGGCGAAACCCCAGTCGAGGTCGAGCTCGCCTGCCGCCATCCGCCGCCGGTCATCGATGATGCGCTGCACGCGCGGATGCAGCGGGAAATCAGGCGGCACGCGATTCATCAGCTCCGCCAGGCGCTTCAGCTCCGCGAGCGGCACGCCGGTATCGACGGATTCGCCGAGGCCCGCCTGCTGGTAACGGCTCCAGTCGACCGTGTGCTGGTTGCCGAGCATGCCGAGCGCGTTCTCGTTCGGGTTCCTGCCCTCGTCGAGACACTGGCGGTACGCTTCCGCCACGTCTTCGACCTGCTCCTTAGAAACAACTCCTAAGTCTTGGAGTTTTCTACCGTAAAGAGTGAGGACGCTCGGGTGCCGCCGAATGGTCTGGTACATGATCGGCTGGGTCGCGGCCGGCTCGTCGGCCTCGTTGTGACCGAGCCGCCGGTAGCAGACGAGATCGATGAACACGTCCTTGTGGAACTGCTGCCGGTACGCGAGCGCGAGACGCATCGCGGCGACCGCCGCCTCGGGGTCGTCGCCGTTCACGTGGAACACCGGCGCCTCGATCATCTTCGCGATGTCGGAGCAGTACGGCGTCGAGCGGCTGTCGTTCGCGTCGCTCGTCGTGAAGCCGATCTGGTTGTTGACGATGATGTGGATCGTCCCGCCGGTGTAGAACGCGCGCGTCTGCGACAGCTGCAGCGTCTCGGCGACGACCCCCTGCCCGGCGACTGCGGCGTCGCCGTGGATCAGCACCGGCAGCACCTCGTCGCCGACACGGTCGCCGCGTCGATCCTGGCGCGCCCGCACCGAGCCTTCGACGACCGGATCGACGATCTCGAGATGCGACGGGTTGAAGGCGAGCACGACGTGCACGTTGCCGCCGGGAGTGCGCAGATCCGCCGAGAAGCCCATGTGGTACTTCACGTCGCCCGAGCCCTTGAGCGTCGCGAGGTCGTACGCGCCTTCGAACTCCGAGAAGAGCTCCTGCGGCGATTTGCCGAGCACGTTGACGAGGACGTTCAACCGGCCGCGATGGGCCATGCCGATCACGATCTCCTGCACGCCCCGCTCGCCGGAGCGCTGAATGAGATCGTCGAGCATCGGGATCAGCGTCTCGCCGCCTTCGAGCGAGAAGCGCTTCTGACCGACGTACTTCGTGTTCAGGTAACGCTCGATGCCTTCCGCGCGGGTAAGGCTGCGCAGGATCTCGAGCTGCTCCTGCTTCGAGATCTGCCAATGCGCGCGGCAGTCTTCGAAGCGCTCGCGCAGCCACAGACGCTCCCTGGCCCGGGAAATGTGCGCGAACTCGGCCGCGAGCTTGCCGCAGTAGATCTTCTTCAGCAGCGCGAGTATGTCCCGCAGCTTCATGCGGGCGTGGCCCGTTCCCGCGAGACCGCCGGTGTAGAACTCGCGGTCGAAGTCGGCGCGCTCGATGCCGAGGAAGTCGAGCTTCAGCACGGCAGGCGTGTGCCGCTTCCACAAGCCGAGCGGGTCGAGGTCCGCGATTTGGTGGCCGCGAAGGCTATAGACCTGTATCAGCCGCGAGACGGCGGCTTGCTTCTCGCTCGCGGGCGCATCCGCCGGCGCGCCGACGCGCGCGGCGCTCGTGATGCCGGGCTGCACGGCAAGCCGCTGCCCGATCGCTTCGCGGATCGGGCCGTGAGCGATCTCGTCACGCTCCGCGCCGATGCTCTCGAAGAAGCGGCGCCAAACCTCCGGCACGCTCTCGGGCGATTCGAGGTATGACTCGTACAACGCTTCGATGAACGAAGCATTCGCGCCTTGCAGGGGGGTCGATTGCAGTTGCTGCTTAAATACCGTACTGCTCATTACCGGGACTCGAGCCGAGGTCGATGCGGCGCCGGCGGGCGGCACCCCACTCGGGCCGGAAACGGGGCCGGCGTAGTGTAGCTAAACGAGTATCAAACTGAAACGCGACGGCTTACCCGATTTGGTGCAGCAGCCAGTACTCGTAAGCGATGAGTCCCGCGTAGATGAACAGGCACCAGTGCATCATCGAGCTGACGCGGATGACACGGAATACTGTCGCGCGCGCACAAACGACGAGCACCAGCACCCCGCCGCCGGTCAGCGCCATTTTGATTGCGGCAAAGAGCTGGGGCTTTTCGCGCAGCACGAGGTCCATTACCGGGTTCGCCTCGTGCGCCCCGGCGGAGAGCAACGTCAACGTCATGAACGCGTCGGTGACGCTCAGCATCAGTATCGCGACGGCCAGGAACAGCAGGTGCGGCTCGTGCCAGTCGACGAACAGAGCCTGATCGTCCTGCCGCCTCCCACCGTTGCGGCGGCGCGGCGTCAACCCGCCGCGGACGAAAGTCTTGATGCCGGTGCGCCGGCGATCGTAACCGCTGCGACGCTCGATGCTCCCAAACCCGGCCCCTGCTGCGGCGGCCAGCGGCCGCGGTTGTTGTCGATGCATCGGCACTCCTTGGCTGGTCTTTCGGGCCGATGCAAGAACCGGACCCGGCGAGTCGGCGCTGCGAGAACCGGGAATTCGCGCGCTCGGCGCCGCGGACACGTAAATTAATCCGACGTCCCGTCGCCCGGCACTGACGCAGAATCGGCGCCGTCGTCCACGGCGGGCTGCGTCTGCCGACGCAGGTAGGCGATCAGCGCGCGGCGATCCTCCGCCGAGCGGAAGCCCGCGAAGGCCATGTCGTTGCCGGGCAGGAAGGTCTCCGGTTGCGCGAGCCATCTATCGAGCGTCTCGTCGGACCACACGATTCCGGACTCGCGGAGCGCGGTCGAATACTCGAAGCCTTCGACCTGCGCCGCCCGGCGGCCGAACATGCCGTAAAGGTGAGGCCCGACCGGGCTTTCGTCGCCGGGCGCAAGCCCATGACACGGGCGGCACGCAAAGCTCAGCAGCTCGCCGCGTCTCAGCTGCGCGTCGCCATCGGCAGCAAGCCGCGCGGCTGCCGCGGCGTCGACGGTGCCGGATGCGGTTGCGTCGCGAGCGTCCTCACCAGCGCATCCGGCGAGAAGCGCGGCGGCGACCGCCGCTGCCGCGCGCAGCGCGTAGCCGCCGGCGCGCGCCGCTCCGGACCGCGCCCTCCGCGAATTCGGTGCGAGCATCAAAAGGCCCATTGGAGGTTGACGTGGATCACGAGATCCGGCGACGTGCTAACCGCCAGATCCTCGTTGACGCCGAATTCGACAACGCCGCCGCCCCGGAGGTCCCGCCACCCGCCGATCGTGACCTGAACCCCCGGATCGCCAATCTCCCGAAGCCGCGAGTCATAAAGTGCACTATGCACCTCGATCTGCGCCTTGGCGCCCCAACGGGACCACGGCCGAATACTGCCGCCGACGAGGCCGATCAGCCCGGTGTCCCGTGCGTCGAACTCGATGACGTCGGGCGATCCGAGCAGCAGTCCGCCGATTCCCCAGTAATACGCGGCCGAGCGGTTCCAGATCTCCGCCCGTCGAGTCGTCAGCCACGTCAGCGCGAAATCCGCGGAGCCGCTTCCGGCGAGCCACAGCTCGTCGCCGGTCGGCACCTTGACCGACGCGCGCAGATACCGGCTCGCCCCGTTCGCCGCGGTGAACGAGCGCCCGGCCGACAGCATCACGTCGCCGATTGCGGCGCCGCGCCGCCCGAGGGCGTAGAACTGCCCGTGCCCCGCATCGAGAACGTACGCGATCTGATCCTCGCCGCGGCGGTTGCGGCCGCCGTCCGGCAGGTTGAACGCGGCGTGCCACGCGTCGATCACGTCGTCGAGCACGCCTCCCGACTGCTGGTAATACGGCAGCTCGAGCGACACCGACCAGTTGTCGCCGAGTGCCTTGTCGACGAACAGCGCGGTGCGCCACGTTTCGCCGTCGAGAATCAGCACCTCGTCGCCGCGGCGCGAGAATCGATAGTGATTCGCGAGCTCGACCGTGACCCCGATGCGCATGTCGTCGCGGGGCGGAGTCGTCCACGCGGGCACTCCGAACATGGAAACGAGCGGGCTCAGGTTACGCGTGCGAAACGGCTCCGCCTCGTCGGCGGCGGCGCCTGCTGCTGCGGCGAGCGCGACGAAGAGCGCCAACGCGGACGAGCCGCGGCGCATCGGCTCCACGCCTATCACCGGCCTCGTCTCTCGATGATCAGCACCTCGTAGCGCCCCTTCGGCCCGATGAACCACGAGGCCAGGGCGCTGACGAGAGAGACGATCAGCCAGCCGAACAACGCCGAGAAGAAGCCGTCGACGACGAATCCGCTCAGCATCCAGGCGACGAGCCCGAACATCGCGGCGTTGATCACGAGTAGAAAAATGCCGAGCGTCACGATCGTCAGCGGCAAGGTCAGCACGACGACGATCGGGCGAATCAACGCGTTGACGATGCCCATCAGCAGCGCCGCAAACAGGAGCGTGATCGGGCCGCTGAACTCGATGCCCGGCACGATGAGGTCCGCGAGCCAAAGCCCGACGGCATTGATCAGCAAACGTATAAGGAATCCCGGCATCGCCTCGTCATATCCTTGCCGAACCGGGGAACGGGCTCGCCCGGGGTCGCTCGGCGCCCGCATTGTAGCGGCGGTGCACGGCCGGCACACTCGCGTCGGCGCATGGCGACAAGAGGGGGCGGCGAGCGGGCGCGACGCTCGGACCGCTTCGGCCGCCGCGCCTTCAGCCTACCGCCTCACGTCGCGGAGCCTGTAACATTGGGCGCCTCTCAATCCCTTCCTGTCCAAAGGGCTCGATGAAACCACGAACACGTTACGCCGCGCTGGCGGCCTGGCTTCTTGTCTCGAGCGTATTGGCGGGCTGCGAAGACGGCCGCACCCGCCCGCCGAGCGTGACGGTGCGTGTCGTGCATGCCGCGCCGGAGCGCAGCACCCTCGACTTCCTGCGCGAGCAGCGCACGGAGGCGCAGCTCGACTATCGACAAGCATCGGGGCAGCTCGTTTTCGACTCGGACGAGTACGATTTCAACGTGCGCGCGCTCGATCCGGGCGGTCAGACGACGACGCTGATCGGCAACTTCTCGCACACTCTCGTCCCGGAAAATACGTACCTGTTCGTCATCACGGAGGCGGCCGGCGAGCTGGTGCCGATCGTCATCGAGAAGGAGCCCTACGACGGCGATTCGTCGGAGATCAACGCCGTGCATTCGGCGCCATCGCTGGGGCCGATGTCGCTGTACCTGTTGCCTCCCGGCACGCCGCCCGCCGTCGGGACCGAGATCGGCACGCTCGCGTTCGGCGAGACGCTCGACTCGGCGACGGTAGAGCCCGGCGACTATCGCTTGACGCTGACGGAGGCCGGGAACCCCGCGAACGTGCTGATGTCGTCGGGCACGTTCGAGCTCGAAGGAAGACGATCGTACGCGTATGCGATCCTCGACCCGGCCGACGACAGCCACGCCGCCTTCTCGGTCGTGTTCCTCGGAGGCGAGACCACGCAGCTCTTCGACAGGGGCCTTCAGTCGTCGATGACCGTGCTGAACGCGGCGGCAGACGGCGAACCGCGTGACGTCTACGTCGACGAGGACTTCAGCGAGCCCGTGCTCGCCGCGGCCCCGCATCTCGTCCGCTCCGACGACATCCCGGTCGCGTTCGGCAGCCGGGACATCAGCGTGACGCCGGCCGGCAACCCCGCTGCCGTCGAAGGGGAAAACAGCGGCACGTTCGCCCGCGCCCGGCACCATCTCGTGCTGATCGGCGGGGAGACCGGCGACCTTTCGATCGTGTCGGCGCTCGACGATCGGCGAAGGATCATCGATCAAGCGTCGGTCTCGTTCATGAACGCGACCGTCGGCTACGAGAGGCTCGAGTTCTTCCTGGTCCCGCCGGACACCGATATCTCGGACCGCCTGTCGTCGATCGTGCTCGACTCTCCGGCGATGACGCCGCGCGTCGCGTTTCGGCCCGGAGACTACGAGCTCTACGTCCGCGAGCTCGACGGCGACGTGCTCGCCGGGCCGGAGCCGGTCTCGGTCAGCGGCAAAGGCCTCTACTCCATCCTCGCGACCAACGGCGCCGTGGCGGGCACGGTCGACGTCGTCTATTACGAGGACTTCGTCGACTGAGCGGAGTCCGCGTTCGCGGGAGCGGGTCCTCGGGTACGCGCCCTGCTCGGGCGCGTACCCACGAGCACTCCTGCATCCGCGGGCTCAGAATGGAACCGTTCGGGAACGTTTCGGGAACCTTCCGGGAACCTTTCACCGGTCCGTTCGTGTTTCTTGTCGAACTGCAGGTTCGGAGGAAGCGCAGATGGAGCTGCTCTTTCAAGCGTGGGACGAGCTCGACGATGCACTTGCCGCGGTGCGGCACGTGCTCGCCCGTTACGCGAGGAGCGAAATCTACGCAGTGACTGCGGGGATCACCGCGTTCCGAAGAGCGGTACGGGCGGCGCTCATCGCGCGGCGAAGGCACGCGCGGATGCGGCCGGCGCGAGCAGCCTGACTCTGCCCGGCCGCAGGCTACTGACTACAGCCCGCTCAGCTCGTCCGCACCCTTCTCCGCGTCCGCAAGAGCTTGCTGCAGCTCGGCCACGGCGCTCTTCAGCGCCAGGGTAATTCGCGGAGTTTCGACGCCGGCCGATTCGAGCAGCTCCATCAGGCGTTTCTGCACCTGCTCGCCTTGCTCTTGCGGACCGTGCGCACGCAGCCAGATGAACTCGATCATCAGCTGCTGCTGCTCCGGCGTCAGCGCACCGCACGTATCGAGGATCCGTTCCCGAAGCCTTTCCGGCATATGAGTGTCCTTCCCCGCGCCGAGCGCGAACCTGAGGCCGTCGCCCCGCAGTGACGACGTAGTGTCGCCGGGCCGTAAGCTCCGCGTCGGCACCGGAAAACGGCGCTTCGGCCGGCGATCGATCCGCTATTTCCTACGCCCGAGCGCCGAAACTTGCAAAGTGTCGGCGATGTACGCCACCGTGCGGCCGCACGGAGCTGATGGGTATGGGCCGTCCCCCGGATTCTGTTACCTAAGGCTCCGGACGGACCATCGTGAAGTGGTGCCCCGGGCAGGATTCGAACCTGCGACCTTCCGCTTAGGAGGCGGACGCTCTATCCCCTGAGCTACCGGGGCCGATCGCGGCGCGGACGCGCTCGCGCGACGGCTCATTCTACCCTGCTCTCCGACACATGCGCGATGTAGCTTTCCCGCGCCCCGCACGCCGCCGGCCCGCGGCGAGCGGCGCCGAATGTTCCGTGCTATAAACAATCCTGAGACCGGTTCTGGCTTCAGTCTCGGGAGACGTGCCGAATGTCCCCTTTCATGCGCTACGGCATGACGATCGTCATCCTTCTGTACAGCATCTATCAAATATCGAACGACAATTCGATTGCTGGCCTGATCGGTGTCGTGCTCGGCGCCGGGTTCTTCTGGTTCAGCCGTAAGTGGTGAGCCGTCCGGCGGCCCCCGAGACCGGCAGCACGGCTGGGGCGGCCCCTTCCGTAGCGCTTCTGCGGGACCGAAAGACGAGCCCACAAACGCCCCGCGCGCAAATAGAATAATTCGTCGGCCGTCCGCGATGCCGCGGGCGAGGCGTTGATCGAGATCAGCCGCGCCGCGCGGCCGCGCGAGTCGGGCCGCGGACGGCACGCGCTCAGGGGGAGAACATGCCGAATTTCCTGTCCAAGGACCGGATCGTTGCCGGGCCGGGCTACAACCGCTGGTGGGTGCCCGTCGCCTCCGTGTCGATCCACCTGTGCATAGGCTCCGTATATGCATGGAGCATCTATAACCCCGCGCTGATCCGCGTCTTCGGCGTGGTCACGCCCGCCGCCGACGATTGGTCGCTCGCGAGCGTCGTGCAGGTGTTCACGGTCGCGATCGTCTTCCTGGGTCTGTCCGCGGCGTTCGCCGGCAAGTGGCTCGAGGAGGTCGGCCCCCGAACCGTAGGCGTCGTGGCCGCGTGCTGCTGGGGCGGCGGTTATCTGCTCGGCGGTCTGGGCATTCTTACCCACCAGCTCTGGCTCCTTTATCTCGGCTACGGCGTGATCGGCGGATGCGGGCTCGGTCTCGGCTACGTGTCGCCGGTCAGCACCTTGATCCGCTGGTTCCCGGACCGCCGCGGGATGGCTGCCGGCCTCGCGATCATGGGCTTCGGCGGCGGCGCGATGGTCGGCACGCCGCTGAAGCAGAACCTGATCGAGTTCTTTTACTCGCCGCCTGAATATGTCGGCACCATTCAGCAGGTCGAGCTCGCGACGCGGGACGGCCGGCGGTATACCGAGATCGACGGTGTGCTGCGCGAGGCGGTGATCGTCGGCCCGAACGACGTTGCCGACATGCTCGTGCCCGGGCCCGAAGGCGTCTACCTCGTCGGCACGGGCAGCGCCGGCGTCGCGCAGACGTTCCTCGCGCTCGGCGTGCTGTATTTCCTCGTGATGCTGGCGGCCGCGTTCTCGTATCGCGTGCCGCCGCCCGGTTGGCAGCCCGCCGGATGGACTCCGCCGGACGAAGCGTATCGCGAGCGCAAGATGATCACTCGCGGAAACGTGCATATCGACCAGGCGTTGAAGACGCCGCAGTTCCATCAGCTGTGGATCGTGCTGTGCCTCAACGTCACGGCCGGTATCGGCGTGCTCAGCGTCGCGCGAACGATGATGAGCGAAATTTTCGGCACGGCGCTGCCCGGCATCGTCGACGGCGCGTTCGCGGCGACGTATGTCGTGATGATCAGCGTCTTCAACATGCTTGGCCGTTTCATGTGGGCGAGCGCGTCGGACTACATCGGCCGGCGCAACACGTATCTGATCTTTCTCGGCCTCGGCATCGTGCTGTACTTGTCGATCCCGTATACCGCGCAGCAAGTCAGCGTGAGCCCGTCGGTCGTCTGGCTCGTCTACTTCTATGCCGCGACGATGATCATCTTCACGATGTACGGCGGCGGCTTCGCGACGATTCCAGCCTACATCGCCGACGTCTTCGGCACCCGCTACGTCGGCGGCATCCACGGACGCATCCTGACTGCCTGGAGCGTCGCCGGCGTGCTCGGCCCGCTCGCGATCACGTCTTTGCGCGAGCGCGCGATCGACGGCGCGATTCGCGAGCTCGCCGCCCGCGTGGATCCGGGCGCGTTTGCCGCGGCCTTCGGCGCGGGCGTCGATCAGCTCGACGCGCTCGTCGCGAGCCGGACAGTGACTATCGCGAAGCTGATGGAAATCGCGCCGCCCGGCACCGTCGACCCGACGAGCAGTCTTTACAACACGACGATGCTGCTGATGGCGGCCCTCCTGCTGATCGGTCTCGTCGCGAACGCGCTGATGCGGCCCGTCGACCGCAAGCACTACATTGAGAGCACGGATCAGGCAGGCGCCGTCGAAACGCGGCCGGCCGTCGCGGCCGACGGGCTCGGCGGCGCGCCCGCGGCGCGCTCCTGATCGGCGGCCCCCGCTCCCGATAGCCGCGGCGTTTGTTCGCGGTAACGCGGCCCGCTAGACTCGGCGCCGTTCACGAACGAACGGAGGCTGCCGATGATCCGCAACCTTGGCCGCGCTGCGGGAGCGCTCGTCGTGCTCGCGGCCTCCTTGAGCCTTGCCGCATGCGACGGCGGCTCCGCGCCGTCGCCGTCCGCCTCGGTGATTGCGCCCGCGGCGTCGAGCGTTCATGCCGCGACGTTGACGCTCGATACCCACGTCGATATTCCGTTCGACTTCGCGACTCCGGCCGTCGATCCGCGCACTGCGCCGCTGCAGGTCAATCTCGAGAAGATGCGGCGCGGCGGGCTCGACGCCGCCTTCTTCATCGTCTACGTCGGGCAAACTGCCCGCACTCCCGAGAACTACCTCGCCGCGCAGGCCGGCGCGATGACGAAGCTCGACGCGATCCGGCGCATGACCGACGAGCTCTTTCCCGATCTGATCGGGCTTGCCCGCTCGCCGGACGACGTCGAACGGCTCGTCGCCGACGGCAAGCTCGCCGCGGCGATCGGCGTCGAGAACGGCTACGTGATCGGCCGCGATCTCGCCCTCCTCGACCGCTACTACGAGCTCGGCGCGCGCTACATGGGCCTCGTGCACAACGGGCACAACGACCTCGCCGACTCCGCGCAACCGCGCCCCGACCTCGGCGACGCGGACGCCGAGCACGGCGGCGTCAGCGAGCTCGGCGCGCAAGTCATCGCGCGGATGAACGATCTCGGCATGATGGTCGATGTCTCACACGCATCGAAGCAGAGCGCGCTCGATGCGATCCGGCTGTCGCGCGCTCCGGTGATCGCGTCGCACTCGAGCGTCTACGCCCTCGCGAACCATCCGCGCAACATGGACGACGAAACCCTTCTCGCGCTGCGCGACAACGGCGGCGTCGTGCAGATCGTCGCATTCGATATCTATCTGAAGTACTCGCCGGAAGCGGTTGCCGAGGACGCGGCGCTGCGCGAGGAGTTCGGCATCGCGTCACCACAGGCGCTTGCGGAGGCGCCGGAGGACGTGCGCGTGCGCTACCTGCGCCGGGTGCAGGAGATGCAGCAGCGCTGGCCGCCGCCGACGGTCGAGGATCTCGCGGATCATATCGACTACGCCGTGCGCCTGATCGGGATCGACCACGTCGGCATCTCGTCCGACTTCGGCGGCGGCGGTGGTGTGATCGGCTGGACCGACGCGGAGGAGACGCCGGCCGTCACCCGCGCGCTCGAAGCGCGCGGCTACACGGCCGACGAGATCGGGAAGCTGTGGAGCGGCAACCTGCTTCGCGTCTGGCGCGAGGTCGAGCGCGCGGCGCGGCGTTGAGGATCGCGTCGGACGCCGTTCGAGAACGGCGTCCGATGCGATCGTTCATTTCACGCGCCAGGTGCTCGTCTGGCGAAGCGCGTCGGCAACCTTCGCCGTGCGCTTCATCTGCGTCGGATGCTTCGCGATGAAGAGCTTCTCGAAGCTCTCCGCGGGATTGCGGTAGATGACGCCGAGCGCGACCGGGAACTCCGGGGCGCGCATCCCGAGCAGCAGCTGCGCGAGCGTCGGATTCGTCTCGTCGTGCACGATCACCGCCCCGGGCTGCTCGCGCGCATCGACGACCGTGAGCGACAACGTCCTCGGATCGAGAGCGAGCCCTTTCGAGCCGCCTTCGCCGAACACGAGCGGCTTGCCGTGCTCGACGTGAAGCTGAGCATCCGCCGCCCGCTCCTTCGCCGTGAACGCACTGAACACGTCGTCGTTGTAGACGATACAGTTCTGGAAGATCTCGACGAACGCGGCGCCTTCATACGCATGCGCGGCCTCGAGCACGGCGCCGAGCCCCGTCTTGTCGACGTCGATCGCGCGCGCGATGAAGCGCGCGCCGGCGCCGAGCGCGAACAGGCCGGGGACGACGGGCGCATCGAACGACCCGCCCGGCGTCGACGGCGTGCGCGTGCCGAGCCGCGACGTCGGCGAGTACTGCCCCTTCGTGAGGCCGTACACCTCGTTGTTGAACAGCAGGATCTTGAGGCCGACGTTGCGGCGCAGCGCGTGCAGCAGATGATTGCCGCCGATCGACAGCCCGTCGCCGTCGCCGGTCACGACCCAAACGTCGAGATCCGGCTGCGCAAGCTTGAGCCCAGTCGCGATCGCGGGCGCGCGGCCGTGAATAGTGTGGAAGCCGTACGTCTCGACGTAATACGGGAATCGCGACGAGCAGCCGATGCCGGACACGAACACGGTACGCTCCGGCCGCGCGCCGACATCGGCCAGCGCCCGCGTCATCGACTTCAGGATCGCGTAGTCGCCGCACCCGGGACACCAGCGCACTTCCTGCTCGGTGGCGAAATCCTTGGCCGTCAGCGTGTCGACCGCCGCGCTCATGACCTGTCTCCCTCGTTCCGCGCTGAGTGAACCGTCGTTTTTGCTCTGCATCAGACGGCCCTCGGTTGTCGTTGCGCGCCCGAAAGCTCCGCAAGTTCCCGCTTGATCGCCGCAACGACCTCGGCGACGAGGAACGGCTGACCGGTGACCTTGTTGAGCTGCACGGGCCGCACGTTCAGGCGATCACGCAGCAAGGTCGCGAGCTGCCCCATGTTCATCTCGGGCACGAGCACCTTCTCGTATCCAGCGAGAAGCTCCGCGAGATTGCTCGGGAACGGGCTCAGATGGCGAAGGTGGATCAGACCGACCTTCGCGCCGGTCTTCGCAACCTGCTGCACCGCCTGGTAGAGCGCGCCGTACGTCGAGCCCCAGCCGACGACCGCGAGATCGCCCGCTTCCGCGCCGACGTCGACCCGCTGCGGCGGGATGAAGCGCGCGACGGACGCGACCTTCTGCGCACGCAGCTCCGTCATCGCCTGATGGTTCGCCGGATCGTACGAGATGTGCCCGGTCCGCAGGTCCTTCTCGAGCCCGCCGATCCGGTGCATCAGGCCCGGCATTCCGGGCACGATCCACGGCCGGCCGAGGCTGTCCGGATCGCGGTCGAAGATCGGCTTCTCGCCGGGCCGCACTTGCGCGGGATCGACGGTCCGGACCTCGATCGGCGGATACGCGCCGAGATCCGGAATACGCCACGGCTCCGCCGCGTTCGCGAGGTAGCCGTCGGTCAGCAGGAACACGGGGGTCATGTGCCGGATCGCGATGCGCACCGCCTCGATCGCCGCATCGAAGCAATCGCTCGGCGAGCGTGCGGCGACGACCGGCAGCGGCGCATCGGCGTTGCGGCCGTAGACCGCCTGATAGAGGTCGGACTGCTCGGTCTTCGTCGGCAGGCCGGTGGACGGGCCGCCGCGCTGCGAATCGACGATCACGAGCGGCAGCTCGGCGTTGATCGCAAGGCCGATCGCCTCGGTCTTGAGCGCGATGCCGGGCCCCGAGCTCGACGTCACGCCGATCGCCCCGCCGTACGAGGCGCCGATCGCGGCGCACACGGCCGCGATCTCGTCCTCGGCCTGGAACACGCCGACGCCGTGCGCGCCCATCTGCGCGAGCCGATGCAGCAGCGGCGACGCCGGCGTGATCGGATACGAGCAGAAAATCAGGGACCGGTCCGCGAGCTCCGCGGCGGCCGCGAGCCCGAGCGCGAGCGCCTCGCTGCCCCGGATACCGCGATACTCGCCGGGCGGGAACTTCGCGCGTTGCGTCTTCAGCTGCGGGATCGCGGCGCTCAGCTCCGCCGTCTCGCCGTACGCATGCCCGGCTTGCAGGGCCGCGACGTTCGCGTCACGCACCGCGTCGTTCGCGGCGAAGCGCTTGCGTACCCACGCCTCGATCGAATCGATGTCGTGGCCGAACATCCATTGCACGAGCCCGAGCGCCCAGAAGTTCTTGCAGCGGCCGGCATCGCTCTTGCTGAGCCCGAACGGCTTCACGGCGTCGGCCGTGAGCTTCGCGATGTCGAGCTCGATCACCTGAAAGCCGTCGAGCTCGCCGCTCTGCCGCGGATCCTTCGCGTAGCCCGCCTTCGCGAGCCCGCGGCTCGTGAACGTATCCGTATTCAGGATGATCAGCGCGCCGCGCTCGAGCAGCGGCAGGTTGACCTTCAGCGCCGCGGGATTGAACGCGACGAGCACCTGCGGCGCGTCGCCGGCAGTCGTGATCGGCCCCGCGCCGAGATGGATCTGGTAAGCGGATACGCCGAACGTCGTGCCGGCCGGCGCGCGGATCTCGGCCGGATAATCCGGAAACGTGCCGAAATCCTTGCCCGCGAGAGCCGTGGCGCCGACGAACTGCGTGCCCATCAGCTGAACGCCGTCGCCGGAATCACCGGCAAAGCGCACGACGATGGATTCGGATTCCTGGTTGTCGAGATGGATCATTTGCAGTCGCCGCTCGTCAAAAGTACAGTCCGCCGCAGCTCCGTGCCGTCAACGAGCCCGCCATTGTGCAATAAACTGCGCGCGGCATTCATTGCTTGGGCGTGGATTCATCGGCGGATCACGAGGCGCAGCGCCCCGAGAACGATCGAGCGGCGGGCTGGCCGCCGCGCGCTATGTGCCGATGCCTTCGCGGACGCTCGCGTAACGCGGGGTTCGAAACGCACTCGGGATACGAGAACCGGCGCGATTATAGCCGGCCCGCGTGCGTAAAGGTGACGCAAAACGAATATGGATATTCGTCTAGTTAAGGTTGACCCGAGGCGGGCCGCAGCGGCCCGACAATTACGATGACCAGAGTAACTTATGTCCAGCCGGACGGCACCGTGCGCGAAATCGACGCGGCGCCGGGCACGACGGTGATGGAAGCCGCCGTCGACAATGACGTCGAGGGCATCGTCGCGGAGTGCGGCGGCGCGTGCTCGTGCGCGACGTGCCACGTCTACGTCGATCCCGACTGGCTCGAGCGCCTCTCTCCTCCCGACGCTCAGGAGGACGGCATGCTCGACTGCGTCATCGAACGGCGTCCGAACAGCCGGTTGAGCTGCCAGATTCAGCTGACCGACGAGCTCGACGGCATCACGGTCACGGTGCCCGACGCCCAGATCTGAGCGGCCGGGAATTCCGGCTAGATGCCCACGCCGTTTTGTAGGACAATGCGCGCGCTTCGGCGCCCCGCCCGGAGGATTTTCAGGGATGACGTTCGTAGTCACCGAGGCCTGCATCAAGTGTAAGTACACCGACTGCGTGGAGGTGTGCCCGGTCGATTGTTTCCACGAAGGGCCGAACATGCTCGTGATCGACCCCGAGGAATGCATCGACTGCACGCTCTGCGAGCCGGAATGTCCGGTCGAAGCCATCGTTTCCGAGGACGACGTCCCGTCGGGCCAGGAGCAGTTCCTTGCGCTGAACGCCGAGCTTTCGAAAGAGTGGCCGGTGATCACGAAGGCCAAGGCGCCCCCTGAAGACGCCGACGAATGGAAGGACGTCAAGGAAAAGCTCCAGTACCTCGAGCGTTGACGCCTGCACGCCGCGCGTGCAGCGCGGCCGTGGTCACGTCTGGTTCTTGATCGGCAGCAGGTTCAGGAAGAACTCGACCGCGCGTTGCGAGAAGCCTTTCGCCGGCTGACGCGCGACGGATTCGTCGCCGTTCCACCACTTCAACCAGCCTCCGTCCTCGAGCGTGACGCGCCACGCGTTCTCGGCCCGCATGTCGCGCTCGAGGATGCGGGTCAACGCGTCCGCGAGCGACGGATCGTCCGCGACGATGCCGATCTCGGTGTTCAGGATCATCGAGCGCGGGTCGATGTTCGGCGAGCCGACGAAGCTCCAGCGCCCGTCGACGACGGCTGCCTTCGTATGCAGCGCGAGGCTCGCGGGCTCCGCCGGCGGCGTTCGATACTCGGCGAGGATGGCCGCATCGCCGCGCATCTCGTAGATTTCCGAGCCGGTCGCAAGCAGCGCCCTTCGCCACTTCTTGTACGCAGAATGCGCGATCACATGGCTGTTCGACGCGAGCGAGTTCGTCAGGATCCGCACGCGAACGCCGCGTCGGACCGCGTCGTCGAGGAGCGCAACGAAGTCCGCGTCCGGCACGAGATACGGCGAGCTCAGAATCAGATCGCGCTCTGCGCTCGCGACGAGTGCCTTGAAACGGTCGTAGAGCTGCTCGGGGCGCCGCTCGTCGATCTCGGGCCCATCGAGCATCAGCTCCGCCTCACCGTGCGTCGCCCGCTCGAGAAAGCGCGACAGCCACGGCTCCCAACCGGCCGGCGGCGGCGCGAAAGCGCGCAGGAGCTCGGCCTCACTGGCTGGCGGCTCCGCGCGCATCGCGTCGAGCACGCCGGTATCGCGCGGACGCACCGGCAGCGGCTGGGATAACGGGCTTCGCCAGAACAGCTCGAACGACTCGAGCAGATCCGCGAGCGCCGGCCCCGCAACCATCAGGTCGATGTCGTTCTGCACGAAGCGTTCGTAGATACCGAAGTAGCGATCGCCGATATTGCGGCCGCCGAGGATGCCGAAGCGCCCGTCCGCGGCGAAGACCTTGTTGTGCATCCGGTGGTTCAGGATGCCGATTCGGCCGACGAACTCGAGCGGACGGGCGAGCTGGGAGCGAGAGCGCCACGGATTGAAGATGCGCACCTCGATCCGCGGATGCGCGTCGAGCGCCGCGAGCTCGCCGTCGCGGCCGCCGATCGCGAGATCGTCGAGCAGGAGCCGGACCCGGACCCCGCGATCCGCCGCGTCGATCACGTGCCGCATCAGCAGGCGTCCCGTCATGTCGTCCTGCCAGATGAAGTACTGGATATCGAGAGTTTCCTCGGCGAGATCGGCCAGTGCGATCCTGACGCGCAGCGAATCCGCGTTGTGATCGAGCAGCCAGAACGCCGACTCGCGCCCCTCCGGATGCGGCACGGATGCTGCCGCGAAGCGCGCGAGCACGCCGTCCTCGGCAGGCAAGGTCGCAGGAGAATCCGCGTCGCGCGGCGGCGGCGACGCTTCGAAGAACGGCAGGGGCGCACACGCTGCGCACGCGGCGATGAGGAGCATCAGCGCGGCCCGGGCGATGACGACCAATGCAGCGGCGCGGAGCACCGAGTGACGAAAGCGCTGCCGAATCATCCGGCGAATCCTAACAATCGAGCCGCGTCCGTGCAGCGCGCCATCCGGAAGCCGCAGTTCGCTTGCTCGGCCCGGGAGCGGCTGGCCGATGTGCCCTATACTAGTGGGACCGCGGATCGCAGCCGCCCCCGCGCGGATGCGGCGCGAAAGGCGGGCGCGTCGCGAGCGGCGATCGATCGAGCGGCGCGACCAGCGATGTATCAAAGAACCGAACGGCGCGGCCTCGCCGGTGCGAGTACCGCGGCAGCCCGCCCGGCTGCATATATGAGGAGACAGCGATGGGCAGCAGCAAAAGAAATCTCTTCATCAACGGAGAGTGGGTCGCCGCCAAGGGGGGCGCGGAGTTTCCGGTCTACAACCCGGCGACGGGCGAGGTCTGGACTCACGTCGCAGACGGCTCCCGCGAGGACGCGGCCGCGGCGATCGCCGCCGCTCAAGAGGCGCAGCCGGCGTGGGCCGCAATGACGCATTCGGAGCGCGCGCGGATCATTGCGCGAGCGGGCGACATCCTCGAGGCGCGCGCGAAGGAGATCCAGGAAGTCATCGTCGACGAAGGCGGCTCGTGGATCGGCAAAGCGATGTTCGAGACCGGCTACAGCGCCGGCGTATACCGCGCCGCGGCCGCGGCCGCGTATCAGGTCACCGGCGAGATCATGCCGTCGGATCTGAATAAGCTGAGTCTCGTCACTCGCGAGCCGCTCGGCGTCGTGACGGTGATCTCGCCGTGGAACTTCCCTCTGATCCTGTCGTCGCGAGGCTTTGCCGTCGCCCTCGCGGTCGGCAATGCCGTCGTGCTGAAGCCGTCCGAGGAAACCCCGGTCGCAGGCGGCATACTGCTCGCCGAGATCATGGAGGAAGCGGGCGTGCCGAAAGGCGTGTTCAACGTCGTGACGTGCTCGCGCGAGAACGTCGGCGAGGTCGGCGACGAGCTGATCTCGAACCCGGCCGTCCGCGGAATCAGCTTCACGGGATCTACGGCGGTCGGTGCGCAGCTCGCGGCGAAGGCAGGCGCGCTGCTGAAGCGCTGCGTGCTCGAGCTCGGCGGCAAGGACGCGCTGATCGTGCTCGACGACGCGGACATCGAGCGGGCCGTGAACGCGGCGACGTTCGGATCGTTCATGCATCAGGGCCAGATCTGCATGGCCGTCGAGCGCATCATCGTCGACCGTAAGATTGCCGACGCGTTCACGGAGCAGTTCGTTGCCAATGCGAAGAAGCTGAAGAGCGGCAATCCGCGCGACATCGCGTCGTGCATCGGGCCCGTGATCAACGAGAAGCAGCTGAAGCGCATCGCGGAGCATGTGGACGACGCGGTGACGAAGGGCGCGTCCCTGCTCTGCGGCGGCCGCTCTCAGGGCCTCTTCTATGAGCCGACCGTGCTCGGCGGCGTGACGCCGGAGATGCGCGTGTTCCGCGAGGAGACGTTCGGCCCGGTCGCGCCGATCATCGTCGCGGACGGCGAGGACGAAGCGGTTCGCCTCGCGAACGACACCGAGTACGGCTTGTCGGCCGGCATCATCACCCGTAACGAGGAGCGCGGTCTCGCCGTCGCTCGCCGGCTGCATACCGGCATGGCGCACGTGAACGACAGCTCGATCCACGACGAGCCGCACGTGCCGTTCGGCGGCATCAGGGCGAGCGGCCTCGGCCGTCACGGCGGCCGTCCGGGCATCGATCAGTTCACGGAGCTGCGCTGGATCACGCTCGAGCGCGGCGGTCGGCACTATCCGCCGATGTTCACCGTGAATCCGGAGAATCACTGACAGAGCGATCGGCCTACGGCCATCTGCCTACGATGATGCGGCGAGGATGATGCAGGCGCTTCTGGTGCTTGCATCGTCCTCGCGGCCGTCGCTCGCACCGAGCAAAACGCGGGCGCTATCTCTGCGGTAAGCGCGCGCGTTTCGCTGACTTTTTCTCGCCGCTTACCTTCCAGCCGATGCTATGCGCCGAGCAGCGCAGCCTGCGTGCGCTCGTGTTCGTCGGTCCAGAGCCCCGCGTCCTTGAAATACGCGACCGCACCGTCGTGATACGGCAGCGGATGGTTCGCCGGCACGAGAGACGACTGCGGAACCTGGGCGAGCAGCGTGTAATCGCGCTGCAGCTCGGCCCAGCTGCCGTAGAGCAGCTCCACGAGCTGATACGCATCCTCGTTCTCGATATGCAGGCCCGCGGTGAGATAGGTGTCGTACATCGCGACGCGCATAGGCCGATCCATGCCGACCGTCGTGTCGCTGGGCTCGATCGTCTCGACCCATGCGCCCGGCATGATCTCGGCGACCTTCGCCTCGTCGCTGCCGACCTCGAGGAAACGCAGGCCGCCCGGGATCGTCGCATGCATCTGCAGCACGAGCGGCAGTCGATAGCCCATCGCGACCGCATCCGCCCTTCCTTCCGAGACGAGACTCGCGCCTTCCGGAAGCCCCGCGGCGGTGACCGCATCGAGATCACCTTCGCCCAGTCCGGCCGTCGCGAGAACGGCGCGATTCAGCCGGCTGAGCTGCACGAGGCTGCGATAGTTCAGCACGACGCGCCGCCCGCGCAGATCGTCGAGCGTGCGCAGCCCTGACGACGCCTTGACCCAGTACGCATAGCCGAGCGGATAGATCGCCATCAGCGCACGAATGCGGGTCATCGGCGCGCCATACGGCGCCTCGCCGCGAAACGCCAGGTACGAATCGATACCGGCGTTGATTCCGAGCGTAATCTCGCCGCGGTGCAGAAGCGGCACGTACGCGGACGAGCCGGCATACGGACGCACGATCGACTGGATACGAAGTCGGCGCTGAATCAGCTGCGCGAAGCCGCCCGCAATCACGTTGAAGTTCGTGCCCGCAGGATTTGCGCCGATGGTCACGCGGCGGAGCGCTGCCGAGCCGATACCCGGCAACGTCGCAAGCGGCCAAGCGGCCCCTGCCACGACGACTCGTCTGCGGCTGATGATCGTGCTGCGCTTCTTCATTTCGTTGCGCTCCTTAACGCCGACGCTCGACTCGAGTATAAAGCCTGATCGCCGCGCCGTGCGGTGCCTACCGAGGCCGTTGGTGTTGGCGTATACTCACGTTCTTCCCGCACTAAAACAATAACTTCTGACCGCAACTCGAACGGCAGCCAGCTACTGGAGGAGAACCCCATAATGCCAAAGAAGATAGTCGACACCCTGCTCCCGACGACGATGGTCGGGTCCTACCCCCGACCGCATTGGTTCAAGCATCAGCTGCTCGGCCGTGACGTTCGAGTCGCCTTCAAGGAAGTCGCCCACGAGGAAGCGTACACCGACGCCGTCGCGACCGTGATCCGAGACCAGGAAGATGCCGGCCTCGACATCGTGACCGACGGTAACATGTGGTACGACGATTACGTCGGCGTGATCGGATCGTTCTGCTGGTACCTGTACGAGCGCATTCCGGGCTTCGAGCCGTCTCGTAATCCGCACCCGAGCTACGCCGGCGCGGATCCGAGCCAGGGCAAAACGATCATGGACGACTGGGGCGGCGTGATCGTCAACGGCCCGGTCGACGCGAAGCCGGACACGCTGCGCTGGGGCGACCTCTATCAGATCGCGTCGAAGCAAGCCCGCGTGCCGGTCAAGGTATCGATCGGCGCCGGACCGGCAAACCTGGCCTGGCACGTCTACCTGAACCAGGATACGTACTACAAGAGCGCGAAAGAGCTGACGTTCGCCCTCGTTCCGATCTTCAACAAGGAGATGAAGGAGCTCGTCAAGCTCGGCGCGAAGTACCTGCAGATCGAAGACCTCGGCGCGTGGATGCCGCTCTTCTCGAACAATCCGGACGACTACAAGTGGGTCCGCGAGAGCATCGAGATGATGTGCGACGGCGTCGACGCGAAGATCGGCTGGCACTTCTGCTTCGGCAACGCGTGGGGTAACGACATCCTGAGCGGCACGTTCCCGGAGGGCTACCAGACGGTGCTTCCGCACTACTGGAACACGGCCGGCATCGACGAGTTCGTGCTCGACTACGCGAACCGCAACATGGCCGGCGTGGACTTCCTGAAGAACTGCCCGAAGGACAAGGGTGTCCAGCTCGGCGTGCTCGACATCCGCACGAACATGATCGAGTCGCCGGCAGTGATCGCAGACCGCGTGCGTGAGGCGCTGAAGTACCTGTCGCCCGAGCAGATCACGCTCAGCACCGACTGCGGCATGAAGCCGCTGCCGCGCATGGTCGCGAAGATGAAGCTCAAGAACCTGGCCGAAGCCGCGGCGATCGTCCGCAAGGAAATCGGCGCGTAAGCCATCCTCAGGGGCCAGGGCTCGGTCACCGAGCTCTGGCCCTGACGGGTCAGGATCAGGATCGAACGGCCGGCGTCCGCCGGGCCGTCCGTCGAATCCGCCGGCCGCGAAATCAGAATCGGCCGGCGACCCTCACGGCGATACCGCCGGCATCCGTCGGACCGGCGCTGACGGTGACCGCGCCGCGCTCCAGCCGATCTGCGAGCAAGAAGGCGCTCGCGACGCCGATCGCGGCCCCCGCGACGACGTCGGCCTCGTCATGCTCGTCCGCGTCGACACGGCTCCATCCGACGAAGCCCGCAAGCACATAGGCCGGCCACGCCTTGCGCGCGCCGTAGCGGCGGTGCAGGAAGCCGGCAGCTTGAAAGGCCATCGACGCGTGGCCGGAAGGGAATGCATCGTCGTCGGAGCCGTCGGGGCGCTCGTCGTCGACGGCTGCCTTCAGCAGCAACGTCGCGCCGACGTTCGCGGCGAACGAGCGGTAGAACTGCTTCCGCCCTTCCCTGTCGCTTTGCCGGACCGTCACGGCAAAAGCCGCCGCCGGCAGCGCGAGACGCAGGACATCTCCCGCCGTCTCGCTGTCGCCGTAGGCGGCGCGCGGCGCAGCCGCGCAAAGCAGCGCGGCTGCGAGCAGCGCAAGGATCGAGTCGGACACGGATCTCTTCGAAAATCGTGCCTGGCACGAATTTCTACGAAAAAGCGTGCCTGGCACGATTTTCGGGCGCGGGACTACGACAGCCCGACCGTCTCGCCGTTCTCGTCGATGTCGATGTGATCGGCGGCCGGCTTTCGCGGCAGGCCGGGCATCGTCATCATGTCGCCGCCGAGAACGACCATGAACTCGGCACCGGCCGACAGGTACACGTCGCGCACCTTGAACACGTGACCGCTCGCGGCGCCCCGGTACGACGGGTCCGTCGAGAACGAGTACTGCGTCTTCGCGATGCAGATCGGGAAGTGGCCGTAGCCGTCCTCCTGATACTTGTCGATCTTCTTGCGCACGGCCGTGTCGGCGATGACCTCGGATGCACCGTAGATCTTCTCGGCGACCTTGCCGATCTTGCGCCACAGCGAGTCCGCATCTTCGTAGACGAACTTCAGCTCCGGAGCCGGGCCGGACAGCGAGTCGACGACGGCGTGAGCGAGATTCTCGGCGCCGGCGCCGCCCTTCGCGAAGTGCTCGCAAACGACGGCCTTCACTCCCTGCTGCGCCATGTGATCGATCACGAGCTTCAGCTCGTTCTCGGTGTCGCTGCCGAAGCGGTTGATCGCGACGACGACCGGCATCCCATAGTGCTCGCGTATGTTCGCAACGTGGCGGTCGAGGTTGACCATGCCGCGCTTCAGCGACTCGAGGTTCTCGGTGTTGAGCTCCTTGAGCTCGGTGCCGCCCTGGTACTTCAGCGCGCGGACGGTCGCGACGAGCACGACGAGGCTCGGTCGCAGTCCCGTCTTGCGGCACTTGATGTCGATGAACTTCTCGGCGCCGAGATCCGCGCCGAAGCCGGCCTCCGTGACGACGTAGTCCGCGAGCTTCAGCGCGGTGCGGGTCGCGAGCGCCGAGTTGCAGCCGTGCGCGATGTTCGCGAACGGCCCGCCGTGCACGAGCGTCGGCGTGTGCTCGATCGTCTGCACGAGGTTCGGCTTCAGTGCCTCCTTCATCAGCACCGTCATTGCGCCCTGGGCGTTCAGATCACCGGCGTGGATCGGCTTACCGTCGCGGGTATAGCCGACGATGATCCGGCTGAAGCGCTGCTTCATGTCCTGCAGCGACGTCGACAAGCACAGGATCGCCATGATCTCGGACGCAGCGACGATGTCGTAGCCGGTCTCGCGCGGAACACCCATCGTCGTGCCGCCGAGGCCGACGACGATGTTGCGCAGCGAGCGGTCGTTCATGTCGACGACACGTCTCCACGTGACGCGGCGAACGTCGAAGCCGAGCTGATTGCCGAAATGAATGTGGTTGTCGATCAGCGCCGCGAGCAGGTTGTGCGTGATGCTGACCGCATGGAAGTCACCGGTGAAGTGGAGGTTGATATCCTCCATCGGCACGACCTGCGCATAGCCGCCGCCCGCGCCGCCTCCCTTGCTGCCGAAGCACGGGCCGAGTGACGGCTCGCGAACGCAAACCATCGCCTTCTTGCCGATGCGGTTCAGCGCGTCGCCGAGGCCGACCGTCGTCGTCGTCTTGCCTTCGCCCGCCGGCGTCGGGGTGATCGCCGTGACGAGGATCAGCTTGCCGTCCGGCCGATCCTGAAGGCGCTGAATCAGCCCCGAGGAGAGCTTCGCCTTGTAGTGCCCGTACGGCTCGAGGTCCGACGGGTCGATGCCCAGCCGCCGCTCGGCCAGCTCGCTGATCCTTTCGAGCTTTGCGCTGCGCGCTATAGTGATGTCGTCGTTCATACCTGCCTCACTGAGAACTTGGGGGTCAGAGCCCAATTTCTCCCTTCTGTTGGAGCGCATCGCGCCGCCGAGGCTCAACCGGCGGCTCAAGTAACCAGGAACGCCTCGGGCTCAATCCGTTGGGCAGCGAGGGTTCCTTGCCGAGAACGGCACCGGCGGAGCATCGCTCCGCCGGTGCGAGAAGAATCGGCCCGGATCCCGATTCGGGACGAACGAATCCTTGCCCGATTCCCGTTCGGCTCAACGGCCCGCTCGGCTCAGTAACGATAATGATCGGACTTGAACGGACCGTCGACGGACACGCCGAGGTAGTCGGCCTGCCGCGGCGACAGCTTCGTGAGCTTCACGCCGAGCTTGTCGAGGTGCAGCGCCGCGACCTTCTCGTCGAGGTGCTTCGGCAGCACGTACACGCCGAGCGGATACTTCTCGGTGTTCTGGAACAGCTCGATCTGCGCGAGCGTCTGGTTCGTGAAGCTGCTCGACATCACGAAGCTCGGGTGACCGGTCGCGCAGCCGAGGTTCACGAGCCGACCCTCGGCCAGCAGGATGATGCTCTTACCGTCCGGGAACGTGATCCGGTCCACCTGCGGCTTGATGTTCTCCCACTTGTACTTCTTGAGCTTCTCGACCTGGATCTCGTTGTCGAAGTGGCCGATGTTGCAGACGATCGCGTTGTGCTTCATCCGCTTCATGTGGTCCTCGGTGATCACGTCGACGCAGCCCGTCGCCGTCACGAAGACGTCGCCGATCTCGCAGGCTTCCTCCATCGTGCGGACGTCGTAGCCCTCCATCGCCGCCTGCAGCGCGCAGATCGGATCGACCTCGGTCACGATGACGCGGGCCGACTGCGCGCGCAGCGACTGCGCGGAGCCCTTGCCGACGTCGCCGTAGCCCGCGACGACCGCGATCTTGCCCGACAGCATCACGTCCGTCGCGCGCATGATGCCGTCGACGAGCGAGTGACGGCAGCCGTACAGGTTGTCGAACTTCGACTTCGTGACCGAGTCGTTGACGTTGATCGCCGGGAACAGCAGCTCGCCGCGCTTGTGCATCTGATAGAGGCGATGCACGCCCGTCGTCGTCTCCTCGGAGACGCCGCGGATTTCCTTCGCCATCTTCTCGAAGCGGCCCGGGTTCTCCTTGATCGCCTTCTTCAGCTGCGCGTAAAGGACCTTCTCCTCCTCGCTTTCGACTTCGCGGTCGAGCACCGAGGGATCCTTCACGGCCTTGTAGCCGAGGTGCACGAACAAGGTCGCGTCGCCGCCGTCGTCGAGGATCATGTTCGGCACTTCGCCGTTGCCCCAGTCGAGCGTGCGGTCGATGAATTCCCAGTACTCCTCGAGCGACTCGCCCTTGTACGCGAATACCGGCGTGCCGCGCGCGGCAATCGCCGCTGCCGCGTGATCCTGCGTCGAGAACACGTTGCAGCTCGCCCAGCGGACCTTGGCGCCGAGCGCTTGCAACGTCTCGATCAGCACGGCCGTCTGGATCGTCATGTGCAGCGAGCCCGTGATTCGCGCGCCCTTCAGCGGCTGCTGCGCGCCGTACTCCTCACGGATCTTCATTAGGCCGGGCATCTCGTGCTCGGCGAGCTCGATCTCCATGCGGCCGAAATCCGCGAGGCCGATGTCCTTAACGAAGTAGTCCTTGCCAGCGTTGCTCGCGGCCAATGCCTCGTTTCTGCTCATTCTCGTCACTCCTGGTTCAAATCGATCGGCCGAAGCTGGCCTTGAAACGTTGCTCGAATTCGTCGCGCGTGAAGCGATGATTCTGCGTGCCGTGCTTTTCGATCTTGATCGAGCCCATCAGGCTCGCGATGCGCCCGGTCGTCTCCCAATCGAGATCGTTCAGAAGACCGTACAGGAGCCCCGCGCGATACGCGTCGCCGCAACCCGTCGGGTCCTCGATCGCGTTCGGCTTCGCCGCAGGGATTTCGTACTGCTTGTCCTTCGTGAAGATCCACGAGCCCTCGCCGCCCCGCGTGACGATCAACGCCTTCGTCCGCGACGTGACGTCCACCACGTCCCAGCCCGTGCGCTCCTTCGTGAGCTGCCACTCGTAGTCGTTGACCGTGACCCAGGTCGCCTGGTCGATGAAGCGCTTCAGATCCTCGCCGTTGAACATCGGCAGGCCCTGACCGGGATCGAAAATGAACGGTATGCCCGCTTCCGCGAACTGCTGTGCATGCTCGATCATGCCGGCGCGGCCGTCCGGGGACACCATGCCGATCGTCACGCCCTTCGCGTCGGTCACTTTGTTGCGCTCGGAAAAGTTCATCGCGCCCGGATGGAACGCGGTGATCTGGTTGTCGTCGAGATCGGTCGTGATGAAGGCTTGCGCGGTCAGCACGCCGTCCAGCACGTTGATGTGGTCCTGCCGGATGCCCCACTGGTCGAGCCAGTGCTTGTACGGATCGAAGTCCTGGCCGACAGTCGCCATCGGCAGCGGATCGGCGCCGAGCAGCTTCAGATTGTAGGCGATGTTCGCCGCGCAGCCGCCGAACTCACGCCGCAGATGCGGTACGAGGAACGAGACGTTCAAGATATGGATCTTGTCGGGCAGGATGTGATTCTTGAACGAATCCTCGAAAACCATGATGTTGTCGTAGGCTACGGAGCCGCAGATCAGTGCTGTCATCCTTCCCTCTTTCCCCCTCGGGCTCGCCTCGTTGCTTCTCAGGCTCGTCGGTCGCGAGTCGCTGCTCGGAAACTCTTCGCAAGCGAATCGGCAATGGTATCGGCAGCATCCGGTAGCGCCGACGTCCGCCGCAGGCTTTCGCCGGCGAACGCTCCTCGGACGGTGCCGTTCACGAAAGATGCGAGGCCAACGCCGGCGATTGCCTCGCCGGCATGACCTCGCATCGGTCTCGTTAGATCAGCTCCTTCAGGGCCTCGACCTTGTCGGTCTTCTCCCAGCTGAACTCCGAGCGGCCGAAGTGGCCGTATGCGGCCGTCCTGCGGTAGATCGGCTTCAGCAGGTCGAGCATCTTGATGATGCCGTACGGACGCAGGTCGAAGTTCTCGCGCACCGCGGCCGCGATCTTCTCCTCGGGCACCTTGTTCGTGCCGAAGGTCTCGACCGTGACCGACGTCGGCTCGGCGACACCGATCGCGTAGGACACCTGCACCTCGCAGCGCTCGGCGAGGCCGGCGGCGACGATGTTCTTCGCGACGTAGCGGCACGCGTATGCGGCAGAGCGGTCGACCTTCGACGGATCCTTACCGGAGAACGCGCCGCCGCCGTGGCGAGCCATGCCGCCGTAGGTGTCGACGATGATCTTGCGTCCGGTCAGGCCGCAGTCTCCCATCGGGCCGCCGATCACGAACCGGCCGGTCGGGTTGATGTGATAGACGGTGTCCTTCGAGACCCACTTCTGCGGCAGCACGGGCTTGATGATCTCCTCCATCACCGCCTCGTGCAGATCCTTCTGCGAGATGTCCGGGCTGTGCTGCGTCGAGAGCACGACCGCGACGATGCCGACAGGCTTGTCGTTCTCGTAGCGGAACGTGAGCTGGCTCTTCGCGTCCGGACGCGCCCAATCGGCACCGCCGGACTTGCGCAGCTCGGCATGACGCTCGAGCAGCTTGTGCGAGTAGATGATAGGAGCAGGCATGAAGGTGTCCGTCTCCGCCGTCGCGTAGCCGAACATCAAGCCCTGGTCGCCCGCGCCTTGCTCCTCGGGAGCGGAGCGGTCGACGCCCTGCGCGATGTCGCGCGACTGCTTGCCGAGGGCGTTGACTACGGCGCACGTATTGCCGTCGAAGCCCTTATCGGAGTGGTCATAACCGATATCGAGCACGACCTTGCGGATAATTTCCTCGGCCTCGATCATCGCGTTGCTCGTGATTTCGCCGGCAACCATCACGAGTCCGGTCTTCGTCAACGTCTCGCAGGCGACGCGGCTCTTCGGGTCCTTCGCGAGATATGCATCGAGGATTGCGTCCGAGACCTGGTCCGCAATCTTGTCCGGATGTCCCTCCGAGACGGACTCGGACGTAAACAGGTATGACTTGCTCATCTTTATTGCACCTACTCTTCGTCGATTTCCTTTTGAATAACGGTCGTTGTGCTCTCGCCCTGCCCGCCCCTGGCTCAGGCGACTTCGAAGCCGTTCCCTCGGCTGTTCAGCTCGAAGCGTCCCGCAATCACGGAGTTGACCCACTGAGCCGTCTTCAGCACTCCGCCGAAGCAGAAGAAGTGCGCCCGCTCGATGCGCGACGACGGATTGTCGAGGCGATGCCGCGCGATATGCGTGATCTGATCGTCCGGCGTCTTCGTGCGAATCAGATTCGCCATGTCGCCGGTGCGAGTGGTCATCATCCGCGCGGACGAGCCGATACCGCAGCGCATCGCGAACCGGACGAGCTGGCGCAGCGACGAAGGCCCCGGCATGCCGATATGGATCGGCAGGTCGATGCCCGCCTCGGAGGTGCTCGCCTCCCAGTCCGTGATGGCCTCGGGATCGAAGCCGAACTGGGTTACGACGCGGACCTTGAAGCTCGCCTGTTTCGCGAAATCGGCCTTCGCCCGCAGAATTTCCGTCGTCTGCGGACCGATGGCCTTGCTGCCTTCCGGGTGCCCGGCGACGCCGATCGCCTGGAAGCCGTGCTCGCCGAAGAGCCCGGTCTCGAGCACCTCTAGGCTCGAGTCGAACCCGGCGTTCTCTGCTGCCTCGTCGCCGCCGATCACGAGGGCTTCCTTCACCCCACCCTTCGACAGCGTCTCGAGCGCGCGCGCAAGCTGGTCGCGGCTCTCGAGCTTACGAGACACGATGTGCGGTACCGCCGTCAGGCCCATCGACTGCATCTTCACGCAGATGCGAGCGATGTCGTCCAACGTGTAGCCCGGCAGGTGGGCCATATACGTTCTGGTGCCGGGCGGCAACGTCTCGACGATCTCGCCGAGCTTGTCCTCGTCGTGCGGTGTCGCCTCTATCGAATATCCGGTCAGATACGAGACGATCGCCTGCTTCAAGTCGTCGGTCGACGGCATGGCGTCCTCACTCCCTTTGTGCGCTCATTGCTTTCGCGATACGACGAAGCTCTCGTCGTTGAACCACAAGCCCTTGTACTTCTTCAGGACTTCGCCGGTGTACTTCAGGTAGTCGCTCGACGACACGACCTCCTCGAGCCGCTCGTCCTCGATCTGTGCAACGTAGATCGAAGCGTTCCAGGCCGCGAACAAGGTCGACGTGCCAATGCTCTGCTGCACCTCGCTCGGCAGCGTGTGCATCTCGTAGCGGAAGACTGCCTTCGCGTCCGAGCCTGCGACGAAGTTGAAGTTGCGGGCGTCACGGCCGAGCTCGTCGCGTAACACCTTGATCAGCTCGTGCCGATCCACCCTGAACGGATCCTCGTTCGGCCAGACCTTTCGGACCAGCTCGAGCGCCGGATCGTCGCCGCTAGACTGTACCGCAAGAAGGCGTCCGCCGGGACCGAGACTCCGTACTAGTGGCGCCAGCACCTTCTTGACCTTGAACTCGGCGCTCATCCGCGCCCGCCACGGCTGGGACGCGAGCGCGAGGTCGTAGTCGCCGGCGACCTGCCCCGGCTTCGGGATCACGTTGTCGAGCAGGAACGAATGGTCCTTGCGATAGATCACGAGCACGGAAGGCCGCACGTAGGTCGGGTTGCCGGTCTTCTCGCTCGATTTGACCTGCCAGCCTTCGACGAGCAGCGGGTCGATCGCCCGAAGCTGCTCGCCGTACTCGTAGGCCGAGTCGCCCTCGAGCGCGACCTCACGCCAATTGAGCGCCGCGGCATTGCGAACGTCGCGCGGGCGCAGCCACGGCGCCTCGGCGTAGTAAAGGTTCGTAATGACGATCACGGTCGCCGGATGCTCGATAAAGCGGTCCGGCAGCTTCTCGAGGCCGAGACGCACGTCCTCGAGGCTGATCTCCTTCGCGACGATGAAGAACGGCATGATCGGGAAACGCCGGTGCATCGCCCGCATCAGATGAGACAGCACCGTTGCATCGCCCATGCCGGCGTCGAAGACGCGCAGCGCGGGCGGCCGAGGCTTCAGCAAGCTCAGCTCGCGGGCCGCTCGCTCGGCGACCTTCCACTTCTCGTTCGTCGTATTGACGAACGCGAGGTACTTCTGTCGGTTATCGTAGAAACGAAACGGCCGGTCCATCGAATCGCCGGCGTCCGCCTCGGCGGTCTTGGCGGTCACACGTGTCGAGGCTTTTTTGCGCGTCGAGGTCTTTGCACTCATCGCAAGATCCTTGTCATCGTCCGCCGAAACGCTGTCTTGGAATGCTCCGTCGTCGGCCTGCGGCGGTGGGTTCTCGTTAATGAAACTCTTGATTTTGTTTGCCGTCTCGAGCGTTACGTCCTTGCCGCTGCGCAATCGCATGCACAGCTTGCCGTCGTTGACGGCGAGCCGCCCGAACGTCGACTCGGCCATGCCGGACTTTCGACAGAACGATTCGATCTCGAGAAGCAGAGATTCCGCGCCTGGCATGTCGTTAGGCTTCCTCCCCTTCTTACACCGGGCGACTCGATGAGCGGAGGCGACGATACGCCTGCGCGCCGCTAAATGCAATTTCTTTTTCGTCCCACTCCGGACTCCCACTTCGTGAGTGGGCAGCGTCCCACCTCTATTTTGTAGTCTCGATCGGCGGATTCCCCTAGAATCGGCGCGCCGCAGCGGGGAAGTGGGGGAACGCTCGAAATGGCGCTGTACACCTGGTCGTGGGCCTTCTTGGTCTTCTATATCGGAATCATGCTTGCGCTCGGCTGGTTCGGCAGCCGGCGCGTAACCGGGGCCGACGACTTCGCCACCGCGCGGCGCGGCTATGGCCCATTCCTGCTCGCGCTCGCGTTTGCGTCGACCGCCGCGAGCGGCGCGACGTTCCTCGGGCTGCCGGGGCTCACGTACACCTACGGCATGTCGACGTTGTGGATCGCCTTCTGCTACCCGCTAGGCGTCTACATCGGCATTCTGATCTGCCAGCACGCGATCGCCCGATTCGGAAACGCAACCGGCTCGCGATCCATTCCGGAATTTCTCGGCGAGCGCTTCAACTCCGAAGGCATCCGGCTCTCCGCGGCCGTCTTTTCTCTGATCCTGCTGTTCTATCTCGCGAGCCAGCTCGTCTCCGGGCTCGTGATGTTCGAGACGATGCTCGGCGTGCCGCAGATCTGGGCCCTCGTGATCACCGCCGCGGTGCTGCTCGGCTACGTTACGCTCGGCGGCGCGCACGCGGACATCCTCACGGACGGCGCGCAGGGTCTCTTGATGGTCGGGCTCGCCGTGGCGATCACCGTGATCTTCTTCCTCGGCGTAGGCGCGGGGGGCTTCGGCGAGATGCTCGCCAATCTGCGCGCGCAGGATCCGGAGCTGCTCGCCCCGTTCAATCCGGCGGATCCGATCACGGCCTCGGTCTGGGCCGCGATCGCCGTGACCGTTGCGCACATACCGCTCGGCCTGCTGCCGCACATCGGTAACAAACTCTGGGCGCTGAAGGACGAGCGCGCGCGGAGCCGCTTCGTGCTGATGGCGTTCGTGTTCGGCTTCGTCCTCCCGGCGATCACGCTCGGCGGGTTCACGGCGCGCGTCGTGCTCGGCGGCGAGCTGTTCGAGCAGGCGGGCGCGGTGAACAACGCGCTGCCGGCGCTCTTCATCGAGATTTTTCCGACGTGGCTCGCGGCCCTGCTCGGCGTCGGCATCCTCTCGGCCGTCATGTCGACCGCGGACGGGCTCGTGATCTCGACGTCGCAGGTGTTCGCGAACGATATCTACCGGCGCAGCATTGCGCCGCGGATTCATCGCCACCTCAGCGAAGCCGAGCTCGACCGCAACGTGCTCCGAATCAGCCGAGCGACGACGGCGCTGACGATCATCGGCGCATGCGTGCTCGGCTGGGCGACGATGAACATGAACGTCGTTCTGCTGATGTGGATCGGCGTCGGCGGCTTCGTCGCCGCGCTGATGGGCCCGCTCGTGATCGGATCGCTGTGGCTCGGCGCGACGCGCACCGGGGCGATCAGCGGCTTCTGGGCTGGGGCCGTGACTTTCATCCTGATCCGCGGCCAGATTCTCGACGGCACGTGGCTCGCCGGCACGTCGCTCGAGGCCGCAGGCGAGTGGTTCGCGTTCTATTCGACGAACCCTTACTCGGCCGCGACGTTCGGCGCCGTGGTGTCCGTGATCGTCACGGTCGCCGTCTCGCGCTTCACCGCGCCGCTGCCGGAGGCGCACCTCGCGCGGCTGCGCGCGCAAACTGATGTCGACGGCGCGGCCCGCGCGCCGGCGCTCGAGACGAGCTGAGATCCGCCGAGCCCAAAAATTCGTGCCAGGCACGCTTCTAAGAAAATCGTGCCAGGCACGCTTTTTGGGGCAAAAAGGTGCCTGGCACGGATTTCCGTCCGCGGCGCGCGTTTCAGTCCGGCAGCTCGCCCGGCGACGCGACGTCGGCGGGCCGGAGCAGCACGTAGAGCAGGCAGACCACGACGACCAGCGCGCCGGCAATCACGAGCGCGAGGCCGCTCTCGCTCGGCTCGGTGATGACCCGGTGGACGCGCGCGGCGATCAAGCCGCCGCATACGAGGACACCGAGGACCGGCACGATCGCCGGCACCTCGAAACGTCCGTGCGGCTCCGTCGGCCGGCGCTTGAGGACGAGCAGCGCGGCGTTCACGACGGCGAAGATGAAGAGCAGCAGCAAGCTCGTCGCGGCCGCGAGCTGCGAGATATTCCCGATCAGCGCGAGCGCGACGATCAGCGCAAGCAGCGCGAGGATCGCGATGTGCGGCGTGCGCGTACGCGGATGCACGTTGCCGAGCACGGCGGGCACGAGCTTCTGTCTCGCCATGCCGTAAAGCAGGCGCGAGCCCATGATGTAGTTGATCAAGACCGTATTCGCGACGGCGAACAAGGTGATGAAGCCGAACACCCAGCCCGGCAGCCACGGCGCCGCGCGGTTCGTGATCTGCTGGAGCGGCGCGCCGAGCGCCGTATTGCCGAGATCGCGGTAATCGACGACCGAGACGGCCGTGATCGCGATCGCGAGGTAGAGCAGCGTCGTGATCACGATCGCCGCTACGATGCCGATCGGCATCGTCCGCTCCGGCCGCTCGACCTCCTCCGCGACATTCAGCATGTCCTCGAAACCGACGAACGCGAAGAACGTGAGCACGGCGCCCGACGCGAGCAACGACAGATCGAGACCGCCGAGCCCTTGACCGGGCGCCCCGTTCGGCGTCTCGAGATAGTCGACGCTGCCCCACCAGCGCAAGCCGACGGCGACGACGAATACCAGGCCGCAGACCTCGACGAGCGTGCATACCCAGTTCGCCCACATCGACTCCCTGATGCCGATGAAGTTGATGAAGGAGACGAGCCCGACGAACCCGAGAACGACGACCCACGGCTCGGCCCATCCGAGGCCCGGCACGGGGACGAGATACGTCGACAACGTCGTCGCGAACACCGTGCTGCCGGTCGCCATCGACGTGAGACCCGACGCGACGACCGTGAGCCCGACGACGTACGCGAGCAGCGGCAGACGGTAGGCGCGGTGGACGATGTACGCAGCGCCGCCCGCTCGCGGCAATCTCGATGCGAGCGACGCATACGAGAGCCCCGTCAGCAGCGCGGCGATCATCGAGCCGACGAACGCGAGCCAAACCGCGTTGCCCATGCTCGCCGCGGCGACACCGATCGTGCCGTAGATCCCCGCACCGACCATGTCGCCGACGCCGTAAACGATGAGGCTCGCAAGGCCTATCCGGCGCACGAGCTGCGGATGGGCGGAACTGTGAGTATCGGCACGATTCATGACGGCGAGCCTTCCCTCCGGCCGGAACGCCCGGCCGCAACGCGACGCGTGCATTCTACGCGAGGAGCCCGCAACGCCCATCCCTCGAGCCGGCAGGCGGCCGGCGCGACGAGTCGCCGTATCGTCCTGCGAACGAGACCTCGCATGGCGCGGCATGGATTTTCATGCTATCAACGCGCAAGCCGCATCGACGAGATTGCAGCTCGCGCACAATCAGAACGCGAGCGCTTTTCGGGGGGAAAGCATGAACGAGCTACTTGGCAGGCTGAGCGAGCAGGCGGCGTTCATCAACTCGGAGGTCATTCCGTGGGTGCTGCGGCTCGTGATGATCGGGCTCGGCCTGTCGTTGACGCTCGCGGATTTCAAACGCGTGATCGTGTTCCCGAAGGCCGCGACGATCGGTCTCGTCGCGCAGCTCGTCGGCCTGCCGCTGGTCGCGTTCGTCCTCGCGTTCCTGTTCAGGCCGCCGGCCGCGATCGCGATCGGCCTCGTGATCGTCGCCGCGTGCCCGAGCGGCGTCACGTCGAACGCCTATTCGTTCGCGGCACGCGCAGACGTGCCGCTCTGCGTAACCTTGTCCGCGATCACGAGCGTCGTCACGGTCTTCACGATTCCGTTCCTGATCAACCTCGCGATGACAACGTTCGCGAACGAGACGCAGGCGGTCACTCTGCCGGTCTTCAATATGCTGCGCGACCTGATCGGCTACACGCTCGTGCCGCTTGCGCTCGGCATGCTGATCCGCGCGGTATTCACGGCGCACGCCCAGAAGGCGATCGAGCCGATCAGGAAAAGCGTGCTGTGGCTGATGATCGCCGTCCTCGTGCTCGGTGTCGTCTCGAGCTATCGCGAGGTCATCGAGCATTTCGCGACGGCCGGAGCGCTCGTGCTCGCAATGAATCTCGTGACGATGACGCTCGGCTTCGGTCTCGCCCGCGCGTTCCGGCTGCCGATCCGGCAAACGGTCACGATCACGTTCGAGGTCGGCGTGCAAAATCTCGCGCTGTCGTTCGCGATCACGTTCGCGATCCTTGCGCGGCCCGATCTCGCCGTAGCGGGCCTGCTCTACGCGGTCGTGATGCCCGCGACCGCGCTCGCATTCGTATCGATCGGCCGGCGGCTGATCGAGACGCAGGCGCCGCTCGAGGACGCGGCTCCGCGGCCGCGCGCCGCGGCGGAGGCCGTCGAATCGTGAACCGTCGGCGCTGCGCGACTCCGCTGCGGGATGGGCAGCGCCGGCGATGAGCCGGCGCGGGCGGATTCCACTGATTCGAAACGAGGGGCCGGGCGGCATCCCGCCCGGCCCCCTCCGCGGCGTCGATGTTGCATCGACTTATGGGATCGTCACTGAGGTCTCGTTCGAGAACTCGCTCTCGAGGCCCTTCGCGCTCACCGCCGTCGTCGAGAAATAGTAGGTTCCTCGGCCGAGGCCTTCGATGACGTAGCTCGTCGCGGCGGGGCTCGTGATCTCGGCCGACTCGTCGTACTCGCCGGACGTGGTGCCCCAGTAGACCTTGTATCCCGCAAGATCCGTCAACGCCGATCCGTCGGCGCGCACCGACGGCGGATCCCAGCGCAGCGTCACGACGCCGTGCGCAAAAGGCTCGACCGTGATTGCGAACGGTCCGAGCTCGGCCGAGTCGGCTCCATCCGTCACCGTGATGACGATGTTCGAATGAGTGCCGATGTGCTCGTCGCTCGGCCGCCCGGTCAACTCGCCCGACGTCGAGCTGAACGTCGCCCACGACGGAAGATTCTCGACGCTGAACGTCAGCACGTCGCCGTCGTCATCGCTCGCCGAAGGCGTGAACCGATACGTCGCGCCGGACACGACCGTCGTCACCGGAGCTCCGGAAATGACGGGCGCCGCGTTTGGAACGGGCTCGGGCTCGGGCTCCGGCTCTGGCTCTGGCTGCGGCTCGGGCTCCGGTTCCGGTTCAGGCTCCGGCTCCGGCTGCGGGTCGGGCTCAGGCTCCGGCTCCGGCTCCGGCTGCGGGTCGGGCTCAGGCTCCGGCTCCGGGTCGGGCTCGGGCCCCGGCTGCGGCTCCGGCTCGGGTTGAGGCTCGGGCTGAGGCTGAGGCTGAGGCTGCGGTTCCGGCTTAGGTTCCGGCTCCGGCTCCGGCTGGGGTTCGGGTTCCGGCTCCGGCTGGGGTTCGGGTTCCGGCTCCGGCTGGGGTTCGGGTTCCGGCCCCGGCTGAGGTTCGGGCTCGGGCTGAGGTTCGGGCTCCGGTTCTTCCGGCTGAGGTCCGGGTTCCGGCTCCGGCTCGCCGTCGTCCGGTTTCCCTTCACGGCCGAGCTGAATCAACGCGAGAATCGCATCGTCTGCAGCACCCGCGATTGCGGACAGCGCCGGAGTCAGCGCCGCGGACCCATCTCGCGGCAGAAGCTTACGGGCCTCGCTCGGCAGCATGCCGGGCGCAAGCCGCGCGACCGCCGAGTCGATCTCCCGGAGCGAGCCCGGTCCGAGCAGCGATTCCGCGGCATCGATCCCGTGCGACGTCCGTTCGATCATCGCCGCGGTGAGCGCCTGGGCGCCGCTCAACGGCACGGATCGATTCCGCGCGAGGCGCCGAATCACGTCGTCGATAGCCCGCGTCGCGACCCGCGCATCGACGCTGAGCTCGTTGCGCATCGCCTCGATCAGCACCTGCGCGCTCGCAAGGATCGACGCCGCCGTAATGCGCGGGAGAGTGCCGCGCGCGCCCTTCCCGTCCAACTGCCCGTCGACGAGATCGGCGGCGAGCGCATCGACGACGCCGTCGACCGTGAGCTCCGGCGCGAACGCAGCGCCGGCCGCCTGCGTCCGGCGCAGTATTTCGGCGAGCGTCTCGGACGACTTCACGATCAGCGCGAGATTGCGGTCGTCGATGCGAGTGCGCATCGGATCGAACTTCGACAGCTCGGGCAGCCCGCTGTTGAACTCGGCAACGACGACCCGCATCGCCGCGGCAACGTTCTCCACCGTAAGCCCGCCTCGCATCCGCTTTGCCGTCGCGACCGCGAGCGTGCCGAATGGATTGAGGTTGACGGTTGCTCGCCTCGACGAGCTGAGCCCGACGCCGCGCAGCACGAAGTCCGGCGCGCGATTCGTGACGAGATCGATGCCGTCGCGCGCCTCGATCAGGAGCGGATAGTCTCTGCCCCGCGCGCGCAGCTCGATGTTGTAGCCTGCATTCTGATCGCTGACGGCCCTGCGCAGAGTCTCGCCGCTCTTCGCTACGACTGTGAGCTGCGCTCCTACGATTGGTCCGTCGCCGACGCTTCCCGTCAACGTCACGTGCTGGCCCGAAAGTCGATCGGCGAGGTCGACGACGTCTTTGTCGTCGCCGCCGCAAGCCGCAAGCGCGATTGAAGTCGTGAGCAATGCCCCGAGGCGCGGTAGCCCCCTTCCGTGCTTCATGCTGGAGTCTCCGTTTCGTTATTGCGAAACCGAAACGAAGGCCGGCAAGGAATCGCATGAAGCCTGGAGTGCCGCGCAAACGAAAGCCGCTCGACCGGCAACCCCGCTGTCTTCCCCAGAAAGACCGGAGGCTTTGCGTCCCGACCTCACGATCGGTTTGCTTTTCTACAGTCGTTCGGACTGTTGAAGACGTTGTAACCTTGCGCGAAACAGCGCTCAAACTGTCGCTATAGCGAGACGAGACTCGCGACGATTTCTCTTCGTGAATTAGCGCTTCGCATGCCTACACGCGCGGCACGCAGACTGCATTCGAGTTAGCGCAGAAGAGATTGCAGGCGTCGGCCGTTGCCGACAACGGAAATTTTCGCGGGCGTCGGCCGCGCCCGGCGGGCCGCTGCTAGTAGGCTTTTTCGCCGCGCAGAACGATCGCGACGGTTCTGCAGATGATGCGCAGGTCGAGCAGCAAGGACCAATGCCTCAAGTACTCGAGATCGTACTCGATGCGCTTGCGCATATCGTCGAGACACGCCGTCTCGCCGCGGCAGCCGTTGACCTGTGCGAGCCCGGTGATTCCGGGCAGCACCTTGTGACGCATCATGTAGCCCGAGATCACGCGCCGATACATCTCGTTGTGCACGACTGCGTGAGGCCGCGGGCCGACGATGCTCATCGTGCCCTGGATCACATTGAAGAGCTGCGGAAGCTCATCCAGCGAGAACCTGCGCAGGATCGCGCCGATTGGCGTCACGCGGCAGTCGTCGCGTGTCGCCTGACGAACGTTATCTCCGTCCTCGCAGACGCACATCGTCCGGAACTTGTAGACCGTGAACTCGGCGCCGTCTAGACCGTAGCGGCGCTGCTTGAAGATGATGCGTCCGGGCGACGTCAGCTTGATCCCAAGCGCAATCCCGATCATCACCGGCGCCGCCGCGAGCAGCAGCATCGACGCGAGCACGACGTCCGTGAGCCGCTTCGCAAATCCGGTCCAGCCATGCAGCGGCGTCTCGCACAACGCGACGACCGGCACGCTGCCGATGTTGTCCGTTCGCGCCTGGATCAGGTCGTAAACGAAGATATCCGGCACGAAGTACACCGACGCGGTCGTGTCTTTGAGCTCTTCGAGCATTTTGCGGACCCGCCGTGTATCCGAGATCGGCAGCGCGACGAAGATCACGTCGATCCGCTCCTCCTTCACGAGCCGCGGCACGTCCCCGACACGGCCGATCGTCTGCCCATGGGTCAGCTGGCCGAGACGGTCGGGCGTGCGATCGTCGCAATAGCCTTTGAGCTCGAGCCCGAGACCGGGATTGCTCGCAATGACCTCGGCAAGCCGTTTGCCCACGGCGTTGACCCCGACGATCATCGCCGAACGTGCTCGCCCGGAAGTCGCGAGCACGTGTCTCAGCCAGTTGCGCAGCAATACGATGACCGCGGTCATCAAGAGCGGCGTCGTCGCGAACCACGTGAACAGCGCGAGCCGCGAGAATTGCGCCGACGTCTTCGTTGCATAGCCGAGCATCAGCAGGAAAGCGACGGCGCCTCCCCACGCGAGAAACACGTCCCGCGCAATGACGAGAGCGGATGCGAACTCCGCTCTGCTGACAGACGGACGAATCAGGATATAGCACAGCAGCGCCGCGATGACGGCGAGCGCGAGATACTCGGCTGAGAACGGGACCCGGTACAGAGCCGAGCTTCCGACCAGCGCGGCGAAGCTCGTAAGCGGCGCGGCCAGCGCAAGGATCGAAGCGAGCAGCCATCCCGTCAATCCCATCCTGTAGTAGCCGGTGAACATCGGGGCGTCTGCGCACTCCTCGGAGCTCGGCTTGTCGGTATGCAGCCCCGGAGCTTAGCAAACGGCTGCCGCGCGAAAATCATAGAAACCACCACTGATCGAACGGACGCATCCGCCATTCCAACGCGGCTTTCGCCGCCTATAAGCTGCATCGTCATGTAGCAGCACCGGCTCATCGGAGCGGTACGCCCGGTCGGAGCAGACTGAAAAACGAGCCTTCATGGCGCCGCCTTTCTCAACCACAACCCGCTCGACGCACAGACGTGTCCTCCCTCGCGCATAGGACGACCGTGCTCGCATCCGCACGACTCGCGAATCAAGCCATCGCGTTCGTCGGCCCCGTGCTGCTCGTCCGACTGCTCAGCGTCGAGCAATACGGCGAATACCGCGATTTCGTGCTCTACGCCGTGCTGCTCCTGCCGCTCGTGCAGCTCACGTTGTCGAGCAGCCTCGCCTACTTCGTGCCGAAAGAGCCCGAGCACGAGCGGATCTTCGTCTCACAGGTCCACTTCCTCGTGCTGTGCTCGAGCCTGGTCGTCGCCGGGCTGCTGCTCGCGTTCGGCAGCCATCTTCCGAGCCCCGTCGTGCGCGGCCACGTCGTGCCGCTTTGCCTATACCTGCTGTTCTCGGCGAACTTCGATGCGTGGGAGGTCTACTGGCTCGCGAAGCGTCGGGTCGCGACCGTGCTCTACTACTCGATCGCCCGCCTGGGACTGCGGCTCGCCGTCGTCGTCGGGACGGCCTACCTGACGCGCAGCGTCGAGCACGTGATCTGGGCGCTCGTCGCATTCGAAGGCCTCCGGATGGGCGCCCTCGTGCTTTATGCGCTGCGCGGAGGTTTCATCACCGTCGGGCGTCGCTTCGACATGCTGAAGCGGCAGCTCGAGTACTCGCTGCCGCTCGGCGCAAGCAGCATCGTCTACCACGCCAACGTATACCTTGGGCAGTTCTTCGTCTCGATGATGCTCGGGCCGGCTGCGCTGGCCGTCTATTCGGTCGGCACCTATCTGCAGCCGGTGATCCAGGTCTTCCGCAACTCGGTGGCCGACGTGATCATGCCGGAGATCGTGTCCCGCCGGGATGTCCCGCCGAGCGAGGCGCTCGGCTTGTGGCAGCGGGCTACGGTCGTCTACTGCGCGGTGATGCTGCCGCTCGCCGTCGTTCTCGCGTACTACGCGGACGTCATCGTCAATACGCTCTTCACGTCCGCTTACGCCGCGGCCGTGCCGATCTTCCAGATTTACGTTCTGCTGCTCGTTCGGGAATGCTTCGACCTCGGGCTACCCCTTCGCGCGTTGAACCACACGCGCGTGTTCCTGCCGGGCGGCGTGCTGTCGCTGCTCGTGAACATCGGCGTGATGCTCCTGCTGTTCGAGCCGCTCGGTCTGCTTGCGCCGGCCGTCGCCATGGTCGTCGCGCGCGTCGTCGCAGGGGTTTACCTCGCGGTGTTCGTCGTGCGTCACGGCGGGTTCTCGGCGTCCTCGATGCTGCCGTGGTCCGACATGGCGAAGGCCGCTGCGATCAGCGTGCTCTGCGCACCCATCCTCGTGCTCGGCGACGCGTTCGACGCGCCGGGGCTCGTCCGCGCGGCGGTTTTCGGCACGGCCTATCTCGCGGCGTGCTTCCTGTTCACGGGGGTGGCGGGCGTCCCCGAGATCAGGCTCGCCGCTATGCGCGTGCGTGCGCAGACATGGGGACTCATTCGGCCGATCCCGGCCGCCAAGGGAGGTGCAGGTCGATGAAGGTCGTCTCGTTGCTCGCTTCCCCCTACTCGGGCTCGACGATTCTCAGCATGGCGCTCGGCTCGCATCCCGACGTCGCGGCGTTCGGAGACACGTACTTCAGCCCCGCTCATCCGGCGCACAGATGCTCGTGCGGAGCGCCGTTCAAGGAATGCCCGCTGCGCCAGCGGCTGAACCGGCGTATGGCCGACTACGGCTTCCCGAGCTACTGGGACACGGCGCAACCTCTGCCCGGCGGCGGTCCGTGGCTCGAGAGACCGTATCTGTACCTGAAGCGCCGGCTCGGCCCGCACGCCCCGTCGCTTCGGCACGCGCTCGACGTCGTCCTCGCAGGCCCCGCGTATCGCGCCCGATTCGTCCGCGAGCAGCACGCGTTCCTCGCCGCGCTCGAAGCCGAGACCGGCGCGGTCCACTACTTCGACGGCTGCAAGTCGCCGGCGCGCGCGGCGCTGATGCTCGACGCGTTCCCCGACACGAAGATCCTGCACCTGATACGCGATCCGCGCGGCTACCTTGCGTCGTTCGCAAAGCACTTCGAGCAGCGCTCCTCGCGGCCGCCGAGCGCGGACGAGGTCGAGACGGCATTTCGCTGGTGGCGCCGCGACAACGCGCTCGTGGCAGCCTACGAGCACGAGCTTCCGACCGACCGCTACCTGCGCGTCCAGTACGCGGAGCTGATCTCCGACCCGGAGGCGACGCTGCGTCGGATCGGCAGGTTCATCGGGATCGACGGCACGCGCGACCCGTGCAGCCTCGACCGGTCCCGGCTGCACGTCTCCGGCAACACGACGAACCTCGTCTCGACCCGAATCGAGAGGCGGCGCCTCGGCGGCTGGCGCGACCGCGATGCGCCGCTCGACTGGGATCGGATCGAAGCGCGCGCTCGCCGCCTGTCGTTCATCGAGCTGGAACCCGTCAGATGAGCGTCGAGACCTACGTATCGGCAAGCACGCTGCCATTGCGCTTCGTCGTGACCGTCGACACCGAGGCCGACGACGCCTGGGCTCACCCGGACGAAATTCGCCTCGACAACATTCGCGCGCTGCCCCGCTTTCAGGAGCTGTGCGAGCGATTCTCGGTCGTGCCGACGTATCTACTGACGTACGAATGTGCTCATCGCGACGAAGCGCTGTCGATACTCGCGCCAATCGCGGACTCCGCGCGCTGCGAGATCGGTCACCACCTGCACGTGTGGACGTGCCCGCCGTTCGCGATCGGCGATCGCGACGTCGATCGCCGCTTCGTCCTCGCCCACCAGTTCATGCTGCCCGACGCGCTGTTCGTGCAGAAAGCGGAGCGGCTCCGGCAGGAGATCGAGATGAGCTTCGGCCGCTCGCCGACGTCTCATCGGGCCGGCCGCTGGGGCATCGATCAGCGGAGCGTCGACTGGCTGTGCGGCGCAGGTTTCGTCGCCGAGACGTCGCTCCGTCCGAGCGTGCGGCTGCCGCCGTCGCTCGGGCACCATGCATCGACGCGCTACACGCTGCACAGAAATCCTTTCCTCTGGGCGTCGACCGACGGCGATACGGGGCTCGTCGAGCTGCCCGTGACCGTCGATCTCCCGCAAGGCGCGGCCGCGCGCGCGTGCCGCGCGTGGCTCGCCTCCGGGCTGCCGTTCGACAGCGCAGTCGCGCGCGTATACCGCAAGCTCGGCGGCCAACGTCAGCTGCGGCCGAATCCGCGCTATCGTCCCGGGGAGTTGTCCGGCATCGTCGATGCCGCGATTCGCCAAGGCGTGCGCGTCCTGAACCTGATGCTGCATTCGTCGGAGCTCGCGCTCGGCTGCAGCCCTCTGTCTCGAAACGAGGACGACGCGCGCCGTGTCTGGCTGCAGCTCGCTGAAGTCTTCGCCCACGTGCAGCGCGCGGGCATTCGGTCGGCCGCGCTGACCGCGACGGCCCGCCTCGTCCGCCCTCCGATCGGTGACGAAACAGGCCACGGCGTGCCGATGGAATCGAGTACCTCGGGCTCCGACGCGCTCGTTCGCACGGCGTGCGAGCTCGGCGACGCTCTCGCGCCGAGCGGCCGCGCTCCAAATCGGCTGACACCATGAAAAGGCTATCGCTCGCGGCCCTGCTCCTCCTGCTGATGCTGTCGCTGACTCTCGGCTGGGATCTCAGCCTCGCGACCGGGCTCAGCGTGAAGAACGCCTTCCTCTACATGATCATGCTGGCGTTGTTCGTCGAGGCGGCCGCGTTCCACAACCGCTCGCTCGACCTGCCGTCCGTCGTGCTGCCGTTCACGATGCTCGTCGCGTACGCAACGGCTTCCTGGCTGATCATGATTTTCGTCGTGCAGTGGTCCGCGTACGACCCGTTCACGTCGGCGATCGCGCTGAAGACCGAGCTCATGGATCACTATATCGCGTTCATGATCTTCTTCTTCGGCCTCGCGTCGGCACGCGATTCGTTGGCGCTGATCCGCTTCATCGTGTGGATGACGATGATCGGGAATCTCATCGCGGTGGTCGATGCTTTCGACGTGCCGGATCTCGGCATCATCCATCAACGCGAGGACGGCCGCGTCAGCGGCCCGATCGGCGAGTCGAACGCCTATGGTGCGTTCATCGCGTTGACGCTCCCGGCCAGCGTCGCGCTCGCGATCGAAAGCCGGGGATCGACGCGGCAGCTCGCGATCGCCGGAACGTTCGTCACGGTCGTCGCGCTGTTTCTGACGTCGTCGCGCGGCGCGTTCGTCGGGCTGGCGGCAGGATGCCTGTTCTCACTCGTGTTCCTGCGCGCCTATCTCTCGCTGAGACTCGTGGCCTACGGCGCGCTGTGCGTGTTCGCGTTCATCATCCTGGCACTGATCCTGCTGTATGCCACGGGCTATCTCGGCCTTATCGAAGAGCGCTTCATCAGGCAGACGTCGGGTAACGCGTTCGAAGCGACGTCGTCGCGCTCGGCGATCTGGACCCTTGCAATCCTGCGCATCGCCGAGCACCCGTACAGCCTGCTGACCGGCTTCGGCTGGGACGCTTACGACCACATGCGCGGGCTCTTTCCGCGCTCGATGCACAACTTTTACCTGAACAAGCTCTTCAACCTCGGGCTGCCCGGGCTGATTCTCGTCCTCGTGCTGTTCCGCAACATCGTCGTCGCGCTGAGGCAGGCCTTGCCCTTCACGAGCGGTGCCGCGCGTACGCACATCATGGGGTGCATCTTCGGCGCAGCGTCCCTCGGCGCCGCGATTTTCTTCATCGACTTGCACGCCCCGTGGATCTTCATCTGGGCATACGTCGGGCTGGTGCTCCGGCTCGCGGTCGAGTCGAGCAAGGCTGCCTACTCCGAGGCGCGCGCCGCGCCGCACGCCGATCCTGTCGTGATTCCGTTCTCGCAAGGCGCCAGAGGAGCGCGATCTTGAACAGCATCTGCTTCTTCGGCGTCGACAGCGGCAGCGTGCTCGCGGGAACGGGCCCGGTCAGCGGCGAGGATCTGCAGCACGTCCTGCTCGCGCGAGCGTTTCGCGACCTCGGGCTCGCCGTCACGCTGATCGACTTCGGCAACCCGAAGGCGCCCGCGGACCGGGTGATCGACGGAATCCGCGTGCTTCGAGCATGCGACTGGAGCTCCGGCCTGCCGGTCGTTCGCTTCGCGCATCCCCGACTTACCGGCGCCGTCCGCGCGCTGCACGAAGCCGACGCGGACGTCTACTACCAGTCGCCGGCCGGACTCTTCACCGGCGTCACCGCCGCATTCTGTCGGCGGCGCAAGCGCAGGTTCATCTTCCGAGTGGCGTCCGATGCGAATTGCGTACCCGGCGCCCAGCTGATCGAGCTGTGGCGGGATCGCAAGATATTCGAGTTCGGCCTGCGCCGCGCGGATCTCGTCGCCGTCCAAACCGTGCGTCAGAAATCCCTGCTCGAGACGAACTACCGCGTCGACAGCGAGGTGGTCGAGATGGCCGTGCAGCTTCCCGAGCGCTGCGAAGCCGAGCGAGACATCGACGTCGTATGGGTCGGCAACCTACGGCCCGTCAAACGGCCCGAGCTCGCGCTATCCGTCGCGGCACAGCTTCCGGAGCGCCGCTTCGTGATGATCGGCGGGCCACTCCCGGGGACCGCGGCGTACTACGAGCGCATCGCCGCGGCGGCGGCATGCGTGCCGAACGTCCGCTTTCTCGGCGCCCTTCCGCACGACGAGGTGAACGCATACATCGCGCGAGCGAAAGTCCTGCTGAACACGTCGACCGTCGAAGGCTTTCCGAACACGTTCCTGCAGGCATGGGCACGCGCCGTGCCCGTCGTCTCGCTCTTCGATCCAGACGGAATCATCGCGCGGCGCGAGCTCGGCGCGAGCGTGTGCTCTCCGGACGAGCTGCGGACGGCGCTCGAATCCTTTCTCGAGGACGACGACAGGCGCGAGCGCGTTGGGCGCGCCGCGCGGGAGTACACGGCCATGAGATTCTCACCGACCGCGTCGGCGCAACGCTACCTAGAGCTGCTATGAACGTACTATTCCTGCTGCCGGCACTCGTTCGCGGCGGATCCGAGACGAAGACCGTCACCCTTGCGAACCTCTGGGCGGCTAAGCGTGAGCCGCCCGCGATCGCCTACCTGCTCGAGCGGCCGGCGCCGCTCCGCGCGGAGATCGACCCTCGCGTGCCGATGCTCTGCCTGCGGCGCAAGGGAAAGTTCTCGCTCGGCGCGCTGCTTCGCCTGCGCGCGCTGATCGAGCGGGAGCGGGTGCCTCTCGTCCTCTGTATGAATCTTTATCCGGTTCTGTACGCGTCGGCCGTCAGGCTCTTGCTCGGCCGAGACGCATTCAAGCTCATCGTCGCGGTAAACATCACCGAGTTCGCGCGGATCCGCGACCGCTTGTTCATGGCGCTCTATCGGCCGCTGCTGCGCCTCGCCGACGCGATCGTCTTCGGCTGCGAGCTGCAGCGAGAGCTTTGGCAGCGCCGGTACCGACTCGCCGCCGTCCCGGCCTGGGTCATCTACAACGGCGTCGACGTTCGCCACTTCGCGCCGGGCTGCACCGACGAGAATCTTCGCGAACGACTCGGCCTCGGCGCCCGGTTCATCGTCGGCGTCGTCGCTCGCCTCGATGCCGCAAAGAATCAACGCGGCTTGCTCCGCGCCGCCGCAATGCTCGCGGCGCAGAACGTCGACGTGCATGTGCTCCTTGCCGGCGACGGTCCCGATCGGGCGCATCTCGAGCGCCTCGCCGCGAAGCTCGGCATCGAGGATCGAGTCACGCTACTCGGGGAAGTCCGGGACCCGCGTCCCGTGCTTGCCGCGCTCGACGTCTTCGTGCTCCCATCGGTATCGGTGGAAACGTTCTCGAACTCCGCGCTCCAGGCGATGGCGATGAGTGTGCCGGTCGTCCTGAGCCGAGTCGGAGGCGCCGAAGAGATGGTCGCGAACGGCGAGTCCGGATTGCTCTACGCCGCCGACGACCTGACTGCGCTCGCGCGATTGCTGCGGCAGCTTCACGACGATGCGCCGCTGCGCAAGCGCCTCGGCGCGCAAGGCCGCGACAGAGTGCTCGAGAAATTCAGCATCGAACGCATGGCGGCCGCCTATCGCACGTTGCTCGAAACGAGCACTGCCGAGGCGCCCGTTCGGTACCCGTCCGATCGAGTGGACATAACGGATTCAAGTCGCAAATTCACGACGCGTTGAGCATCTGCTTGCCATCAGGCAACGTTTGCTTCGCATCGAGAGGGGGGCAACCGAATATGATGTCCAGCATTCGCTCGGAAGGGGCTCGCGTGCATGCATGTCGAGCGGACGTACTACAACAACACCGCGGAACGCGTCGAGGTTATGTCGTCTCACCAGCGCAAGAGACGACAGCCGAACACGCCGCTGCGGCGCCGCACCACGCCCGACGCCGCGCGGGCGGATCGCGAACGAAGCAGAGCCCGCGAGCGACGCTGCTCTGCGCGCTCGCGACCGCAATGGCTGCGCCGGCCGCCTTCGCCCAAGGGCTTCCCGTCATTCCCGGCGCGGCGGGCTTCGGCATCACGACGCCGGCGGGTCGCGGCGGGCAGGTCTACAAGGTTACTAATCTCAACGACAGCGGCCCCGGCTCGCTGCGCCAGTGCGCGGAAGCCTCCGGGCCTCGCGTATGCGTGTTCGAGGTATCCGGCGCGATCGAGCTCAAGCCGGATGCGGTCATTAACGTGCGCTCCGGCAACCTGACGATCGCCGGCCAGACGGCGCCGTCGCCCGGCATCGAGATCCGCAACGCGGGCCTTTACATCCACGCCTCCGACGTGCTCGTGCAGCATATCGCGATCCGTCCCGGAGATCGGCCCGGGCCGAACCCCGGCAACCGGGATGCACTGCAGATCGAAGGCGACGATCAGATCACGACGAACGTCGTTATCGATCACGTGAGCCTCACATGGTCCGTCGACGAGGTCGCGACCAACTATTTCGGATGGGACAACGTCACGTTCCGGCACGTGATCTTCGCGGAGCCGCTGAACAACTCGATCCATCCGCAAGGCGGTCACGCCTTCGGCGTGCTGATGTACGACAACAGCGGCCGCGGCCGGGTATCGTTCATCGGCAACCTGTTCGCGAACATGCGCGACCGGGCGCCGCGCTCGCGCACGACGAAGCTCGTGATGGTCAACAACCTCGCGTACAACAACACCGAGCTGCACACGACGCTCAGCACGCTGAACGGCGTCGCCGGCGACGCTTCGCTCGTCGGCAACGTGTTCATCGACGGGCCGATGGCCCGCCGCTGGCGGAAGTCGATCTGGTTCGAGATGCTCGGCTCAGGATCGCGAATCCACCTCAACGACAACGTCGGGCCAGAAGGCACCGACTGGGCGCTGGTCTCGAACGACACGCGCGTATCGACGTCGGCGCTCCGCGCCGACTCGCGGCCGATCTGGCCGAGCGGCCTGCAGGCACGGCCGAACGGCCAGGTCCGCGACTGGGTGCTCGCGAATGTCGGATCGCGCCCGGCAGACCGCGCCGCGCCGGATCGACGAATCATCAACGACGTGCGCAACGGCACCGGACGGCTCGTCGACTGCATCTCCGGGTGCTCGAACAGCGTCGGCGGCTGGCCGTCGCTGACGTCGCGGACGCGGACGCTGAACCTGCCGGCGAATCCGTCCGGCGACAGCGACGGCGACGGCTACACGAATCTCGAGGAGTGGCTGCACGCGCTTGCGGCAGAGGTCGAAGGCAGGGCGCCGATCGTGACCGACACGCCGCCCGCCCCGCCGACCAACCTTCGCGTCGACGCCGCTTCGGGCTGGTAGCCGCCACCACCCGCCGCATGGCGGTTGCTCCGATCGAACGCCGGAGCGCTCTCGTGCTTAACTGGAGCCGTGATGTTTCACGGCTCCTTTTTTTTGGCACTGATCGCCGCTGCCGTCCCGGCCGCCGGCGTGGCCGCGCAGGAAACGGATGCGTCCGGCGAGCCGCCGTACGGCATCCAACCCGGGGACGTTCTCGAGATCTCCGTCTGGAGCGAGCCCGATCTCGAGCGGGACGTGCTCGTCGCACCCGACGGCACGATCTCGTTTCCGCTCGCAGGCGAGCTGCAAGCACGCAATAAGTCCGTCGCAGATCTCCGCGAGGAGATCACCGCGATGCTGTCGGGTTTCTTGACCGATCCGATCGTCACCGTCGCGCTGCGCCAGGTGCAGGGCAACAAAATCTACGTGCTCGGGCAGGTGACGTCCCCGGGCGCCTACGTCGTGAATCCCCGCGTCGATGTGATGCAGGCGCTCAGCATCGCGGGGGGCACGACCCCTTATGCATCCCTGAAGGACATCGTCATTTTGCGCCGCCGCGGCGAGGAGCGAACAGCCCTCCCCTTTCGCTATGACGATGTCGCGACGGGCCGCAACCTCGACCAGAACATCATCCTCGAAAGCGGAGACGTCGTCATCGTCAGGTGACGCCGCTCGGCACGCCGTTACGGAGGAAGAATGCCGCGAGACCACGAACGTTCCTTCGGCCCGAACCGCGATGACGACGGCGGTTCCCTGTCGGACGTCATCATCGTCGTGCGCAGATGGATCCGGCCTATCGCGTGGGTATCCGGCACGCTGATCGCGGCGTTCGTCGGGCTCGCGCTCGGCTGGCCAGCCGTCTGGGAATCCCGCGCCGTGATACGCCTCGATCAGGAGCTCGTGCACGACACGTACGCCGAGTACTACGTGCAGACGCTGCAGCAGCAGGTCTTCACGGACGAGAACCTTTCGACGTGGGCCGAGGAGTTCGGGCTTCACCGCAACGAGCCGTCGATGTCCCGCCGCATCGAGCGCCTGGCCGACGACCTCGGCACCGAGATCGTCACGCAGATCGTGACTGATCCGGTCTCGGGCCGAGAGCGAGATCTCGTCACGGGCTTTGCCGTGTACTACCGCGGCGACTCGGCCGAGATTGCACAGGAAGTCGCAAACGCGGCCGCCGCGGCATTTCTCGAGATCGACCAGACGTCGCAAGAAAATCGCGGCCGGCAGCGCATCGAGTTCTTCAGCCGGGAGGCCCACCGATACCGGCAGCGGATCGCCGACGTCGAGGCGAAGCTCGCGGACTTCAAGGAGACGAACGGTCGAGCGCTCCCGGAGCTCACGAATTTGAACCTCACCGCGATGGAACGCATCGAGCGGGATATCGAGACGCTACTGCTGCAGCTCGGCAACCTGAGACGCGAGCGCGTGATTCTGCAGTCTCAGCTCAATCAGGTCCCGGTGTCCTCCGATCAGTCGCTCGCTCAGCTTTCGGTGCTGCAGAACGAGTATGTGCGGCTCAGCTCGATCTATCAGCAGCACCACCCCGCCGTCGTCAGCGTGCTGAGGCAGATCGAGGTGCTGAGCGAACAGGTCGGCAGCGCGGCAGCCGTGCCGCTCCTCGTCGAGCAGCGTGAAACGACCGCGACGCGCCTCGAGGAAGCCCGCAAGCGCTACTCGGAGGACCACCCCGAGGTACGCCGGCTAACCCGGGCCGTCGCCGCGCTCGACGAGCGCATTGCAGCGATGCCGGCCGCCGACTCGAGCTATCCGGACGTCAGCACGGCCAACAGCCTGTACGTTCAGCTCGACACCCAGATCAAGGCGATCGACACGGAGATCGACGGGCTTTCGACGCGCTTGGACGATCTGAATCGCAAGCGCGACGAGTACGAGCGCCTGATCATCCTTTCGCCTCGGGTCGAGCAGGAATATCTCGAGCTGCAGCGCGACCTCGAGAACGCGAAGCAGATGTACGAAGAGACGCAGGCGAAGCAGCGCGAAGCCGAGCTTGCGCTGGCCCTCGAGAGCGGCACACAGGGTCAGCGCCTGCGGCTTGCCGGCGCCGCGTCGCTGCCGGTCGCACCCGCATGGCCGCCGCGCGCGGCGCTGATCATTCTCGGCGTCCTGCTCGGCACGAGCGCGGCGCTCGGTCTGGCCGCAGTCCAGGAGCTTCTGAGCTCGACGGTGCGAGGCAGCAAGGACGCGCGGCGACTGACCGGCGCGCCGCCGATCGCGATGATTCCCCGGCTCTCGAACCGCGCCGATCGGCTGCGCAAGCGCCTGCATGCCGCGGGGTTTGCCGTCGCGATCGTCGCGCTCGTCGCGATGAGCTACCAAGGGGCCCAAGGACTCGGCTAGCGAGACCCCGCGCACTTCCGCCGCACCACCTGATCAGGAGACGGGCATTGAGCTCACTCGAACACGCGCTCGAGCGGGAAGCCGCCAAGCAAACGCCGCAACCGCGCAGCGGAAGCGGACCGTGGATCGCAGGCGCCGCGGCGCCGCATCGTATCGGCAATGCCGTGCTCACACCGAAGCGCAAAGCGATGGAACGAGCGCGGCTGCTGCCGTATCTCGATCAGTCCGCGGTCAACGCCTACAAGCTCCTGCGTACACGCCTGCTGCAGCGCATGCGTAACAGCGGCTGGCGAACGCTGATCGTGACGAGCATCGGGCCGAACGAAGGCAAGACGACGACCGCGATCAATCTGGCGCTCGCGGCCTGCAATGCGAATCAAGGCGTGCTGCTCGTCGATCTCGACCTGAAGCGTCCGGCGGTCGCGAGGTCTTTCGGCTTCGAGCGCCGCATCGGCCTCAGCGACTACCTGCGCGGGCGCGCCGACGCCGACGCCGTCCTGTACGACACGGACATCGACCTTCTGGCCGTGATCCCGAACTTCGACGTCGTCGCGTCGCACGGCTCCGTCGTCGAGCCGCGGATGGTCGAGCTCGCCGAGCACTTGCGCGAAGCGTATCCGGACCGCTTGATCGTGTTCGACATGAGTCCGGTGCTTGCGTCCGACGACGTCATCGCGTTCGCGCCGCTCGTCGACACGGTGCTGCTCGTCATCGCGGAAGACCGCACGAGCCGCGCGCTGTTACAACGGGCCAACGAGATGCTCGAGGGCATCCCGCTCGTCGGCACGGTGCTGAACTGCTCGTCGGAGGGCGATGCGTCCTTCAACTACTAAGCGCTTGCGTCACTTTTGAGCCAGCAGCTTGATGCCGAGCGGAAGGCGGACGATCGGCACCCGAGCGACGCGGCGGCGCGTGGCTCCCGGCAGCCGTGCGACCCAGCTCTCGAGCGCGCGCAGCGGACGCAGCCCGCACCGGAAGCCGTAGCCGCGATAGCCGACGATAGCGGTAAAGCGCTTGAACCCCGCCTGCCGAAACAGCCCTTCGAGCTCGGCGTACGTGTATTCCTTAAGATGAAAGCCGGTAGCAATCTCATCGAAGTGCTGCGAGACGTCGTGCGGCCCGCTCAAGCGGCTCGGCGTGATGCAGAAGTAGGTCCCGCCGGGCTTCAGCGCCGTATAGACGTTCGCGAGCTGCTCGAGCGCATCGTCCGGATGGAGGTGCTCCATCAGCTGATTGCTGTATGCGACGTCGACGCTCTCCTGCGGTACCGGAACGCTCGTGCCGTCGGACAGAATGAACTTCATGTTGTCCGGCAACGGTTCGGCTGCACCTATCACGGGGCTGACGTCTACCGCGTAAACGAGATCCACGAGCTCCGCAACGCGCCGCGCCAACGTGCCGACGCCGGCCCCGAGCTCGAGGTAGACGCCTCCGTCGCGCAGCAGCGGCTCGAGGAATCTCAGCTGTCCGCGTACTCGTCGTCGCTCGATGTCCGGGTTGTCGCGCTCGACGACCTGAGGGTGATCCGGAAGCCGCGTGAAGAGCTCATCGTAGAGCTCCCGGTAAAGCCGACCGCGGGTACCTCTTTCGGCACGACGCAATTGCTCTGCAAGACCCTTCTCGAGCTCGTAGTGCTCGCGAATTCGGGCGTAGGGTCTGTCCATCATCGGGGCCCCCTCGAGCCGACCGGCCGTGGACGCCGGATATTTCCGCCGCGCGGGCAGGCGCGATGATCCTCGAGCGAGCGCAGCGGCATCATCGACGGCAGCGGCTCGAACGAGAACGGCGACGAGCGCATTCGGGTTCGGATAACAGCGGCATCGCGATGATAGACCGAGCACGCCCGACGCCGGAATCGTCCTCCGCCACCACGCGTCGACTGGTGGCTGCCGCCATTCTGTGCTTCGTGATCGTCGCCCATGTGCTGCCGACCCGCGCAGGCGATTCGTACATCATGAGCGCGTTGTTCGATGTCGCCCACGTCGTCGGCTTCGCGGCGCTATCCGCGCTCGCCGCCGCGTACGTGCTGCGGGACGCTGCGCAGCGCGGCCGGTCGCGGATCGTGCTCCTGTCCGTCACGGGCGCGATCGTGCTCGGACTCGCCGCGCTCGCAGAGGCGGTGCAGCTCGCGTCGTCGCGCGACGCGAACGTCGGCGACATCGTGCGGGATGCGTGCGGTATCGCCGCGGGTCTTCTGGTCGCCGCCGGTTTGCACGCGCCCCGCTTTCGCAGCGCCATGCTGCTCGGTCTCGCCGGGCTGCTCGGCGCGGCCGGGCTCGAGCGTCCTGTCGGCACGCTCGTCGCCTACGCCGTCGCCCGACACGGCACGGACCCGACCTTCGGCTTCGATCTGCCGTATCAAGCTCGCCTCCTCGTCCCGCGAGATGCATCGCTGACGATCGAGGAAGCCCCGCTGCGCTGGCCGCACGGCGGCCGCGTGCTGCGCGTCGTCCCGAACGCGAACGCCGCCGTCGCCGGCTTCACGTATCACGGTTTGCCGAGCACGTGGTCCGGGTTCACGCGGCTCTCCTTTACGATCGCGGCCGAAAGCCCCGAGCCCGTCGATCTTCTGCTGCGCATCGAAGGGCCGCGCGTCGATCGCCATCGCCGGCGTCGATCACGTATTCGCGTTGCGGTCACGTCGACGCCCAGCGAGGTGTCCGTTCCGCTCGCGACGGTCGCGGCCGTATCGAGCCCCGAGGCATTCGATTACGAGAACGTCTACGGAGTCTCCATCCTCGCGACCGGCGGGATCAAGCCGACCTTCATCATCGACGGCTTCCGACTCGAGTAGCGCATATCCGCCTTGCACTCGATGGTGGATGCGCCTAGCCGCACGTGGCGGCGCAAGCCGTAGCCGCGTTCGCACCGCGAATGGGACGATTCCGACCCGGCGCGAAACGAGCTTCGCTGAAATGGCAAAGCGGATCCGAATGCGCCGAAGAGAAGTGTTCCCCCCGGCGACCCATCTAGGTTCCCGACTCGGGGCGTTGCGTCGGCGTCGTCCCGCCGCGCGACGAGATGACGAACGGAGCGTGCGATGAGAGTCATGGTGCTCGGCGTCCGCGGAATCCCGAACGTTCAGGGCGGCGTCGAAACTCACGCGCAGCACCTTTACGAGCGTCTCGTGACGCTCGGCTGCGACGTCGGCGTCGTCGTTCGCTCTCCATACGTTCCGCGCGGCATGACCCACTTCGGCGACATCCGCCTGCATCGGATCTGGTCGCCGACGACCCCGGGTGTCGAGGCGCTGGTGCATTCGATCCTCGGCGTGATCTACGCCGCATTCGCGCGGCCCGACATTCTGCATATCCACGCGATCGGACCGTCCGTCGTGACCCCTCTCGCGCGGCTGCTCGGTCTCAAGGTCGTCGTTACGCATCACGGCCCCGACTACGATCGCGAAAAGTGGGGACCGCTCGCACGCTTCGTGCTTCGTCTCGGCGAGCGTTGGGGCGCGCGCTGGTCGAACGCATGCATTGCGATCTCGAAAACGATCGAGCAGATCGTCCTCGCACATGATCGCCAGGCGATTCGAATCCCGAACGGCGTCGAGCCGCCCGCCGCATCGGTCGGGTGCGTAGAGCCGTATGGGCTCGCGGCCGGCAAGTACTTTCTGCAGGTCAGCCGCCTCGTTCCCGAGAAGCGGCAGCTCGATCTGATTCGCGCGTTTGCGCAAGCGCGTATCGAAGGCTGGCGGCTCGCGATCGTCGGCGGGGGCGCCGGCGCGGCAGCGTATGAGCAGCGGCTGCGCGCGGAGGCCGGCGACGCAGTGCTCACCGGCGCACTGAAAGGCCCCGCGCTCGAAGCACTCTACGCAAACGCGGGCGCGTTCGTGCTTCCGTCGTCACACGAAGGCTTTCCGATCGCAATGCTCGAGGCGCTGAGCTACGGCCTGCCGGTCATCGCGAGCGACATCCCGGCGAACCGCGAAGTGGACATCGACGCGATCCGCTACTTTCCGGTCGGCGACATCGATGCGCTCGCCGATCTTCTGTCCGCGACGGCGGCCGAGGTCGAGGACGAGCAAGCGCGAGCGGCACGGACCGCGCGCGTCCTCGAGCTCTACGAGTGGCAGCGAATCGCCGCGATGACGAAGGCGGTCTACCTGAGCGTGATGAATCGTCCGTCACCCGAACGCCCGATGTACCAGCCTCAGTGAGGGCGATGACCGTGGAAGCGCGCATCCGCTGCGTCATCATGAGAGGGGGAACGAGCAAGGCCGTCTTCTTCTCGCCGTGCGACTTGCCGAGCGATCCCGCGGAGCGGGATGCGCTGATCGTCGCAGTGTTCGGCAGCCCGGACGTGCGCCAGATCGACGGTCTCGGCGGCGCCGATCCGCTGACGAGCAAACTGGCTATCGTCGGTCCTTCTGCAGATCCGGAAGTGGACGTCGACTACACGTTCGGCCAGGTCGGCATCGTCTCGCCGACGATCAACTACCGAGTGAACTGCGGCAATACGGCCGCAGCCGTCGGCTTGTACGCGCTGCAGGAAGGCCTCGCCGACGCCTGCGACGGCACGAGCTCCGTGGCAATCCGATGCACGAACTCCGGCAAGCTCGTCATCGCGGAGGTGCCGGCGGCGAACGGCGAGCCGCTCGCGCAGGGCCGCTTCCGCATCGCGGGCGTGCCGAGGCCCGGCGCAGAGATCCGGCTGACCTTTCTCGATCCTGCCGGAGGCGTCACCGGGCGGCTGCTGCCGACCGGCAACGCGCTCGACGAGGTCACGCTGTCGAGCGGACGCCGGGTGCCGATCTCGCTCGTCGACTGCGGCAACCTCTACGCGATCGCGCCCGCGTCGGCATGGGGGCTCGACGGGACCGAGCTGCCCGACCGGATCGAGGCGATGACGGAGCTCAGGAACGAGATCGAGGAACTGCGCGAAGCGGCATGCCGCGATCTCCTTCCCGAAAGCGGCGAGTCGGGCGGCAAGGCCTCTCGCCTCAAGATCGCGCTCGTCGGCCCGCCGAGCGCGTGCCGCACGCTCGCCGGCGATCCGATCGAATGCAGCGACGTCGACATCGTCGCGCGAGTCATCAACCAGGAGCGCGTGCACAAAGCTTTCGCCGTGACAGGCGCAATCTGCCTGGCTGCCGCGGCGACGCTGCGCGGCAGCGTCGTCAGCCGATACGCTTCGCTCCCGGTCGGCGAGCGAGCAGCGCTGCGCATCGGTCATCCGCAAGGCGTCATCGCGCCCATCGCGGAGGCGCGCTCGGCCGAGACGGGCGACGACGTCGTCGTCGTTCGTTCCGTGCAGATCAGCCGGACCGCGCGCCGAATCATGGACGGCTTCGTGTACGTGCCGGCGGTGGCGCAATGAGCTCGGCAGGTATGCCGTCCCGCCGAAGCAACTCGCGGGGCACGGCCTTCGTCGTCACGCACGAAGCGAATCCGCGGCGGCGCGACAAGAGCATGAGCCTCATCGCGCTCGCCGTCACGCGCTCCCTCGGCCGCCGCGGCGTTACCGTCGTGCGCGTCCATCCGAACCGGCTGGAGCACGGCCTCGCATCCCGCTACTGCACGTCGCTGGTCGTCTCGCCCGATATGTACGCCTCGCCGGAGGACCTCGTCGCATTCCTGCTCCACATCGCGAAGGACTATGCTCCGCCGCGAGTGCTGATCCCGGCGAGCGACGACAGTGCCGAGTTCCTCGGCCTCCGGCGCGAGCTGTTGCGGCCGCGGTATGCGGTCTGCGCGAGCTCCCCGGCCGTTACGCGGCTCGTGATGAGCAAGCAGCGGCAGTACGACAAGGCTCGCGAGCTCGGCATCCCGACACCCGAAACCTACTTCCCGCAATCCGACGACGAAGCGGACGCGCTGATTCGCCGCATCGACAACTTCCCATACATCATCAAGCCGATCGTCGCGCACCGCTGGCGGCTCGCGTCGATGCAGGGCATCTCGAAGGGCCGCAAGGCCGTGCGGGTCGCGAACCGCAGCGAGCTGCGAGACGCGTATGCCGGGCTCGGCGAAGAGCGCACGCGCGTGATGATCCAGGAAGTGATCGGCGGCCGCGACGAGCAGCTCTTCACGTTCCTCGGCTGCATCGCGGAGGACGGAACGCCGCTCGGCTACTGCGTGCGCCGCAAGATCCGCCAGCATCCGCTCGACTTCGGCTACTGCACGATGACCGTCTCCTGTCACGACGACACCGTCGTCGAGCAGTCGCTTCGCCTGCTGCGCGGCATCGGCTTCACCGGGATCTGCGGCATCGAGTACAAGCTCGACGCCGCGACCGGCGAGTACAAGCTGATCGAGATCAACGCGCGCCCGGTGAACACGATCGGGCTTGCGCCGGCCTGCGGCGTCGATCTTCCGTATCTGGCGTACTGCTCACTTGCCGGCCTGCCGGTGACGCCGGTCACGACGTGGCGCGACGACGTGCGCTGGACCCGACTCTGGTTCGATCTCCTCGCGGTCCACGCGCTGAAGGCACGCGGAGGGCCGAGCTACGCCGCGTGGGCGAGATCGCTGCTCCGAGGACACGGCGTCGAAGCAGCGCTCGCGCTCGATGACCCGCGGCCGGGCCTCTCGTACTATCGGGATCTCGTGTGGAACGAGCTCGGGCGGCAGATGCGCAAGCGCTTGCCGGTCGCAGCGCAGCCGCGCACAGCGACGTGACGAGCCGGGATGCGGGCGGCGCATTCTCGTCGAACGAGCCGCGCGAACCGCCCCGCACCGCGCCCGTCTACGCGGATATCAAGCCGACGCTGCGACCGCGGCGCGCGGCCGCAGATACCTGCCGGTCGGCCAAACGCCGCCGCGCACGACGGGCATATTCTTGAGACGCGGAACCGCCACAAGCACATCGGCGCCGAAACGCTCCTCGGCGAGCCAGCGGCGCTTGTGGTCGGTGATGCCGCCGAGGAAATCGTATTCGCGAAGGCCTTGCGCGATGCAATCTTCGATCACGTGGGCACGCAGCACGTTGCCGACGTGCGGCGAGAACTCCGGATCGAACCCTTCCTGAAGCTGAAGGAACGCATCGCCGTACACGTAACCGATCTGCGCAGCCTTAGGCTCGCCGTCGGCGCTCAGCACGTAAAGCGCGAGCCAGCCCCGCTCGAGCGCACGCCGCGCGAACCGCTGATAGAACGCCTTCTCACGGGGCCGCTTCACGAAGGCGCCCTGCTCGCCGACGGCCTGCCAGCGCTTGCCGTGCAGAGCAAACAACGCGTCGAGCGCCGGCTCGAGCTCGTCTTCCGTCCGAACCTTACGAATATCCGTTCCCGGCATGCCGAGGATTCGCCGAGACATGCGCCTCACCTGCTGGCGGCGATTCGCCGAGAGCCGCGCGAGGTATGCGTCGAACCGCTCCGGAAGCGCGATCGCGGAGAACACCCCCGAACGGGTATTGACCAGGAAGCCTTCGGCCCGCAGCGCGTCGACGAGCGGCTCTCCGGCCCCCGTCCACGCGTTGAGCCTCGGCATCCATGCGAGATCCCATTCGCCCTGCATGCGAGCCAGGGTTCTCGCGATCTCGACATGCACGCGCGCCTCGTTCCCGGCACGCGCGATCCACGTCTGATACTCGGCCCCGCAGTCCGTGTCGCCGAGCATCCGCAGCACGCGGTACCGCACGACCTGCACGAGGCCGTACTCGGCAATGTAGTGCGGCGCGAGGCCGATCAGGCGGCCCGACTCGTCCCGGATCGAAACCACGAGCGGGGCGACGTCGTGCACGTCGAGCCATGCGAGCATCCAATCGGGCGTCAGAAATATCGTGCGCGCCGCGCTTGCGTCGAGCAGCGTTTGCCACTCGTCGCTCAGCGCGGCGAGCTCGGGGACCATCCTAATCACTTTCGCGGTCATCTTGGGGCTATAACTCTACGCTCGTCCGCCGTCATTCCAGTATCGGGAACATTACCAATGCATCACGCAGCCCGGCACAAGAGCGCTGTCGTCGCGCGCTTCTCGGACACCGACTCCGCGCTCAAGTGGAGAGACATGTACGACCTCGACACGCGCCGCCTCGACGCCGTCAATTTTCGCCGGCGCCGCGATTTCGCAGTCGAGCAAGTGCTCAGGCTATTGCCGCCGGGGGGCGTCGTTCTCGACGTCGGCTGCGGCTCGGCACCCGTCCTCGCGGAGCTGCGCCGACACGGCGTGCACTGCATCGGTCTCGAGTATGCGCCCGATATGCTGAAGCATGCCGTCGAGCGCCTCGAGTCCGCAGGCGTCGACGCGACGGGGCTCTATAGAGGCGACTGTGTCCGTTTGCCGTTCGTCGACGGCGCATTCGACATCGTCGTCTGCCTCGGCGTCATCAGCTATGTCGAGCACATTCCGGACGTGCTCGCCGAGATTCGTCGCGTGCTGAAGCCCGGCGGCCGTACGCTGATCAGCTATCGCAACCGGTTCAACCCGATCCTGTGGGACCCGGCCGGGCTCGTGAAGCTCGCAGTCGGACGACTCCCTCCGGCGCCGCGCAAGATTGGCCGAGCGATCGATCACCGCGAATTCCAGGCCGAGATGCAGTCGGCCGGCTTCGAGCTCGAAGGCCACACCGGCATCGGCTTCGGCCCGATCCGGATGCGCGGGCGCCCTATCCTGCCCGAAGCCGCCTCCATTCGACTGAGCGATCTGCTCGGTCGGCTCGCCGAGCCGTGGGCGGCGCCTTCCCGGTGGCTCGCCGACATCAGCGTGTGGACGTATCGCCGCTGATTCCGAGCCCGCCGTCTCCCCGATACCACTATAGTTCTATTCAGTACCGGGTATACCCTGAATAGCGTCAGGGTTGGCCGGAAATTTGCTGTAACCGCTCGGGAGGATCAAACCAGCAGAGGGTTGCTCTAGCCCGACACTTAGCCAGCGCGCAATCGAATCGAAACGACGTTCCACGTTTCGAGATAGGCGTTCTCACTTTTAAAAAAATTTCTAATCGGGTCGACGAGCAACTGGTGATTTCCACCATGCCCCGCATAGCAAGATTCACCACGAGGAGAAGAAACGATGTCAGGCGCGACGCCTGCAGACGACAATCGCTCGTGCTCATGTCCGTCCGTCGTGATGATCCTAAGCTCGTTGAGGTCCTGCGCGCTCGCCGAGCTACTCGCCGCCGCGGTATCGGTTCCAGCGCTCGCCTATGTGCTACTGCCGGCCGATCAGGACGTCCACGGATTCCCACCCCCCGACCGCGATCGCAGCTCCATGGCGATCGTCGACGCGAGCCATGGCTCGCGCCTTGAAGCCGGTCGTGTCTACGTCGTGCCGCCCGACCGGCAGGCGCTCGTGCAGGACGGAACGCTTCTCGTCTCCGATTCGACCGACCATGAGTGCGCCGTCGATGCGTCGTTTCGCTCGCTAGCGCTCGAGGACGGCGCGCGGGCGACGGCCATCGTTCTGTCCGGCGCCGGGCGCGGCGGTCTGCAAGGCTTGCGCAGCGTGAAAGCGCATGGCGGGACGGTCATCGTTCAGGATCCGGCGACCGCGGAGTGTCCGGAAGCGCCGCGCAGCGTGATCGATGCCGGGCTCGCAGACGTCGTGCTCGCGCCGGCCGCGATTGCGTCCGCGCTGTCGAGACGCCCCGCCGGCGCGGCCGTCTCATCGGCCATCGGGACCGACGACGAAGCCGCCGCGCTGCCCGAGCCCGTGCAGCGGATCCTTCACGTGATGAAGGTCCGCAACAAGTGCGACTTCGCGCACTACAGGAGCCCGATGCTGCTGCGCCGGATCCAGCGCCGCGCGGTAGCGAAGAACATGAATGGCGTCGCGGACTATGCACGCTACGTCGAGACGCACCCGGATGAGATCGCAGCGCTCTCCAAGGACCTGTTGATCGGCGTGACGTCGTTCTTTCGAGACGCCGCGGTCTTCGACATGCTCGCGGCGGAAGTGCTTACGGATCTTCTGCGGAGATCGACGCACGCGCGGGTCTGGGTGATCGGCTGCGGAACCGGGCAGGAGGCCTACTCGATCGCGATGCTGCTGACCGAGCTCACTGCAGCCGGCCCCCACAGCGGCAAAACCTTCCGCGTCTTCGCGACGGACATCGACGCCGCGTCGCTCGAGACCGCCCGGCTCGGGATCTACCCGGCGAGCATCGTTAACGAAGTCTCGAAGGAGCGCCTCGACAGGTTCTTTCAAAAAGTCAGCGACCGCGAGTACCGCGTCGTGCGGGAGCTTCGCTCGTCGATCGTCTTCGCGAAGCACAACCTGATTTCCGATCCGCCGTTCTCGAGCATGGGGCTGATCAGCTGCCGGCATCTGCTGATCTACCTGAAGCCCAAGGTGCAGGAGAATCTGTTCCCGCTATTCGACTTCGCACTCGATCCGGGCGGCTATCTTCTGCTGTCGCCGGCCGAGTACCCGGCGGGATTGCAGACGCTCTCCGCCGTCTCGTTGAAGCATGGCATTTTTCGCAAGACGCCGCACGCGACCGGCGACGTCGAAGACGCTCGCGCGCTGCCGCCGCCCGTGGTCGCACCGCCCGCGCAACGCTCCGTACGAGGTGCGGACGCGCTCCTCCGCAAGACCCTGCTCGAGCACTGTCTGCCGGCCGCGGTCCTCGTGAACTCGAGGCTCGACATCCTCGCCGTCGAGGGGCCGCTCGTCAGCTATCTCGAGTTCCCGCCCGGCGCGATGAGCTGCAATCTGCTGCAACTCGCGCGGCGCGGGCTGCGCGGAAGTCTCGCGCTGGCCTGCCGCAAGGCCGCGCGCTCCGGAGAGGTCGCACGCGACGACACGGCGAGAGTGAAACGGGATGGCCGCTACGCAACGTGCAGCATCGTCGTGCGCCCGCTCCGCGATCTCGAGACCGGCGAGCAGCTGCTGGTCGTGACCCTGCGCGATCGCGAGGAGGATACGGATCGCGCCGGCCGCGACCCGGATGCCGACTCGGGGTCCGTGATCCACCGCCTCGAGGAAGAGCTCGAGACGACGCGCGAGGAGCTGAACGCTGCGATACAGGAGCTGGTACGCACGAACGAAGAGCTGCGCGCATCGAATATCGAAGTCATGTCGATGAACGAGGAGCTCAAGTCGACCAACGACGAGCTCGAGACGTTCAAGGAGGAGCTGCTGTCGCTGAACGAGGAGCTGTCGCTCGTGAACGGCCGGCTCCGCGACAAGCTCGAGGAGCTCGACACCGCTAACAGCGATTTGGCCAACCTGCTGGCCGCGAGCGACATCGCGACGGTTTTCCTCGATGCGGGCATGAACCTGAAGCGATTCACGCCGTCGGCGGCTGCACTGTTTGGCTTGAGCGCGGCCGACATCGGCCGTCCATTTCGCGAGCTCGAGCTCAAGTTCCGGGATACGAATCTCGAAGCCGACTGCAGACGCGTTCTGACGACGCTCGCGCCGAGCGAGGAGGAAGTCGCGACGCAGGCGCGACGCTGGTATCTGCGCCGCATTCACCCGTACCGCACCGCCGACGGCGCCTTCTGCGGTCTCGTAATCACGTATGTCGACATCACGACGAGGATCGAAGCCGAAGCCCGAGCGCGCCTGCTCGCGGATGTGCTGCTCGAGTCGGAGGAAGCGGTGATCGCGCGCTCGTTCGACGGACGAATCAACGCGTGGAACCGCGGTGCGGAGGCGATGTACGGCTACACGGAAGCCGAGGCTCGCGAGCTCAGCTTCGAGGCTCTCGTCCCCGACGATCTCCGGCGGTCGGTCTCGGACGTCGCGGAGCGCATCGCCCGCGGCGAGACCGTGCCGCCGTTCGAGACGCAGCGGCGGACTCGAAGCGGGCGCATACTCGACGTTTGGGTCGTCGTGACCGCGATGCGGGACGAGGCAGGCCGCCCGATCGGGCTCGCGACGATCGAGCGCGACGTCACGGCCCGCCGACAGGCGGAGTTCGAGGCAAAACGGGTCAACGTGTGGCTCGAGCGGCAGGTGCGACGGCGCACGGCAGCCCTCGAGCGCAGCGAGTTCCAGCTTCGCGCGATTCTCGATTCGGCCGTCGACGCGATCGTCACGGTCGACGCGCGCGGCACGATCAAGTCGGTCAACGACGCGGTCGCGCGAATCTTCGGCTACTCCCCTGGCGAGTTGATCGGCAAGAACGTGAAGATCCTCGTGCCGTCAGCGCCCCCGGGCGTCCGCAGCGAGCAGTCGCGCGCCGGCGGACGGTTCGGGCCCGCGAAGATGCTCGGCACGAGACGCGAGGTGACCGCATGCCGAAAGGACGGCACACCGTTTCCGGCCGAGATCTCCGTCCGCACCGTTCCACGTCTGAACCTCTATACGACGTGGATCAAGGACCTGAGCGAGCGCGCCGCGCTGCACGAGGAGATCCTGCATATCGCGACGCTCGAGCAACGTCGGATCGGACAGGAGCTGCACGACACCGTGCAGCAGGAGCTCACTGCACTGTCGTTGCTCGCCGCGAACTTCGTCGAAGAGCTCGCTCGCGACGGCGACGACGAGCGCCGGGCCGCGGCGGAGCGGATAGCCGCGGAGATCCAGGTGCTGCAGGAACGCGTGCATTCGCTCGCCGAAGGCCTAGTTCCGATGGAGATTCCGGCGGACGGGCTCGCGCCGGCTCTGCGCGCGCTCGCCGGACGCACGACGGCGATTCACGGCATCGACTGCCGAGTCGACGTGCCGGAGTCGATCGTCGTCGAGTCGGACGTCACCGCGACTCATCTGTTCCGAATTGCGCAGGAGGCCGTGACGAACAGCGTCAGGCACGCACACGCGGCGCGCGTGCTGATTCGTCTCGCTGCGCACGGAGACGAGCTCGAGCTCGGCGTCGAGGACGACGGCCGCGGCATCGGCCAAACGTCGACCGAGACGCCGGGACACGGGCTCGGGCTTCGGATCATCAAGTACCGCGCCGCGTTGATCGGCGGAATGCTTCGAGTGGAGGGACGCGAGAGCGGCGGCACTCGCGTGGTTTGCCGCCTGTGCGTAACAGGAACACGGGGTAAGAAAGGCAATGGAAGAGCTCGGATTGGAAAGGTCAGCCGGGAGCGCTGCTAGTGCAGCGTATCATTCGCGGATGGTGCCGAGTCAGTCGGCCAAGATTCTGATCGTCGATGACCATCCGCTCATCGTCGAAGCCCTGTCGGCGCGCCTCGGTGCGCAGCCCGACATGGTCGTCTGCGGCACCGCGTACACGGTAGCGAACGCGCTTGCGATCCTCGACGCCGAGATGCCGGACCTCGCGATCGTCGATCTCGTGCTTCAGGACGGTCACGGTCTCGATCTGATCAAGGCGATCGCGCGCGGCGGGTATCCGACCAAGGTGCTCGTGCTGAGCGCGTACGACGAGTCGATCTACGCAGAGCGCGCGCTGCGCGTAGGCGCGCACGGCTACGTGAACAAGCGAGACGCGCGCAGCAACGTCGTCGAGGCCGCTCGCGCGATCCTGTCGGGCCAGCGCTACCTGAGCGAGGAGATGCGCGAGAAGCTCGTCCGACAGGCCCTCGAGGGACGCAAGAAGCCGGGGTTGAGCATCGAGACGTTGACCGATCGGGAGCTCGTGATCTTCGAGATGATCGGCCGCGGCCTCAGCACCCGCCGCATCGCGACCCGTCTGAAAATCAGCATCCACACGGTCGAGAGCCACCGAGAGAAGATCCGGCACAAGCTCGGCTTGAACGACGGCACCGAGCTGATGCAAAGAGCCGTCGAATGGAGGGTCGGTCAGGCCTCGTGACCCGCGCGCGCGGCGCGTGCCGCGCCGCGGTCGGCCGTTGCCGACGCTCCGCGATCGTCCTACCCTTGCCAGGCGGGAACGGGCGCGCTCGTTTCGCCGCAAGCGCTCCGACTTCCGGCCGCACCCGCTCGGTTGCTGGCCGAAAACCCGGCCGCTAACATGGCTTCGCCGTCGGCGCCCGCGTGTCTTGGGGCCGAACGGCCTTTCGGCGTGCGCCTCACGGTTCGGCGCCGCCCATGCACGAGACTCCAATCGGAGGCGAAGGATGAGACGGATACTCGGAATTTCGGCGTGTGCCGCGCTCGTGATGACGGCGTTATCGGCGGGCGCGCATCACTCGTTCACCGCGACGTACGACGAGAGCAAAGAGATCACGATAGAGGGCGAGCTCGTGCAGTTCTCGTTCCGCAACCCGCATGCCTTCGTGCACGTTATGGCGCCCGACGAGAACGGCAATATGCAGCGGTGGGGCGTCGAATGGGGCGGCGCGGGTCAGCTGACGAGCCAGGGCGTCACCCGCGATTCGTTGAAGCCCGGCGATCACGTGATCATCACCGGCAACCCCGGGCGCAACGCCGTCGATCACAGAATCCGCATGCGCAGCCTGCTCCGGCCGTCCGACGGCTTCGGCTGGGGCTTCCAAGGCGAGACGTTCGATTGATCGCGCCGGGGCGGATCGCGGCCCGCCCCGCTCGCGTTATTATTCACGTCGAGAACGAATACGCGGCCCGATGATGACCGCCGCTTCCCCGCCGCTCGTCGGCTCTCCGCCTTCCGAGCTTTGCATCGTTCGCCTGTCCGCGATCGGCGATACGTGCCACACCGTCCCGGTCGTGCGCGCGATTCAGCGGGCGTGGCCGGACACCCGTATCGTCTGGATCATCGGTAAGGTCGAGCACGGATTGATGCAGGGCCTCGAAGGCGTCGAGTTCGCCGTCCTCGACAAAGCCCAGGGGGTCGGCGGCTACCTCGCGCTGCGCCGGCATCTCGAAGGCCGGCGCTTCCCGGTGCTGCTGCATATGCACGCATCGATGCGGGCGAATACCGCAAGCCGAATGGTGGACGCCGAGCTGCGTGTCGGCTTCGACCGCGCCCGCGCGCGCGACTTCCAGTGGCTGTTCACGAACCGCAAGATCCCCGCGCGCCCGGGCTCGCACGTGATGGACGGGCTCTTTCAGTTCGCCGAGGTGCTTGGTATCGAGCGCGGCGAGCCGCGCTGGGATATTCCGCTCGCCGATGCCGATCGCGAGTTCGCGGCCGAGGTCGTCGACTCGACGCGCCCGTCGCTCGTGATCAGCCCATGCACCGGGCAAAGATTCCGCAACTATCGGAACTGGAGCGTCGAGTGCTATGCTCGAATGGCCGACTACGTGCATCAGCGCTATGGCGCCCAGGTCGTGCTGACCGGCGGCACCACGTCGATCGAACGCACCTACGGCAATGGCATCGTGAGCCTGTCGAAAGCGTCGCCGCGGAACCTGATCGGGCGGACATCGCTGAAGCAGCTGCTCGCGGTGCTCGAGCGCGCCAGCGTCCTGCTCTGCCCCGATTCGGGACCGGCGCATATGGCGACCGCGGTACGCACGCCGGTAGTCGGGTTGTACGCGACGTCGAACCGGCATCGCACGGGCCCCTACTTCAGCCAGCATCTCGTCGTCGACAAGTACCCGGAGGCCGTCGAGCGCGAGTTCGGGCGGCCGGTCGATTCACTGCGCTGGGGCCGGCGCGTGCGTGATCCGAACGCGATGGGCCTGATCAAGCCAGAGGACGTCGTCGAGAAGCTCGATGCGGCGTTCGCCGAGCGCGGGATCCGGCCCGTCTCGGGCGCGGCGTGACCGCGCTCGTCACGGACGGCGCGAACGAACAGCAGCCGATTTGCGAGCATTGACACCATGACGGAAACCTACTCGTTGAGAGACTTCTCCGGCGCCTCCCCGACCGAGATCGAGGATGCGCTCGAGCGCTCCGAGGTCGTGTACTTCGAGCGTTGCCCGGTCGAGCTGCCGAGCGACGAGGACCTCGCGCTGCTGCGCGACGGGCTGCCGGCAGCGTTGAAGGCGAAGAACCTGAGCTACCACCCGGAGTCGGACTCGGTGCCGCGCTTCGAAGCCGATCCGGAGACGCGCCGGCGCGTCGAGACGATCCTGCGCACGCACGGCCAACGGGTCGAAGCGTGGCTGCGCCGCATGCTGCCCGATTACGTCGAAGGCTGGACCGTCGGCACGACGAGCTTCCGTCCGATCGAGGAGGAAGGCCGCAAGCTCCCGCCGCGCTCGAGCAACGAGCTCGTGCACGTCGACGCCGGCGCGTACGGTGCGACCAAAGGCGCGCGAATCCTGCGCTTCTTCGTCAACGTGCATCCCGAGCGCGAGCGGGTCTGGGGCACGAAGGGCAGCTTCGCAGACATCATGGGGCGGCACGACGCACTGTGGGCAGCCGCCCGCAACGGCAAGCCGGACCTGCGTCTCGACGGCTCCGGGCTCGATGCGCTCTACAGCGGCTTCGTCGCCGCGATGAGCAAGATGTATCCGCTCTTCAAGGTCGTCGATTCGAGCCCGTACGATCGCGCGATGCGCCGCATTCACAACTATATGAAGGAGAACCCGGCCTTCCGCGACGACCCGACCGGCTTCAAGGAAATCCGTTTCCCGCCGATGTCGGCGTGGATGGTATTCACGGACGGGATCAGCCATTCGGTGCTGCGCGGCCAGCACGCGTTCGTCACGACCGTGCTCGTGCCGCTCGAGAACTGCCGCCGGCCCGAGCTCTCCCCTTTCCGGATCCTCGCATCGGCATCGGCGTCCGCTGCAGCGACCGCGTAGCCCCGACCCTCGGTTTGCCGCTATGATCGCCCCGGCACGTCGATGCGAGGGAGGAGCATGTCGGCGACCCGAAGCCTTGCCGAGTATGTCGTCGAGAGCGACTACGCGAAGATTCCGGAGGATGTGCGCGCCGAAGCGAAGCGCGCGCTGTTGAATTACTTGGGCTGCGCGCTCGGCGGCAGCGTCGAGCCCGCGCTCGATATCGCGATCCGCGTGCTCGCGCCGTACTCCGGCCAGCCGACGGCGACCGTGATCGGCCGGCGCGAGCGATTCGACCCGCTCAACGCCGCGCTGCTGAACGGCATCGGCTCGCACGTCCACGAGTACGACGATACGACGCCGAAGAACTATATACATCCGAGCGTCCCGGTCGCGTCCGCGCTCTTCGCATATGCGAGCGCGGAGCCCGTCAGCGGCGAGGACTTCGTGCACGCGTTCATCCTCGGCTTCGAGGCCGAATCGCGGATCGGCAATGCGGTCTACCCGGCGCACTACGACGCGGGCTGGCATATCACGTCGACGGCCGGCGTGTTCGGCGCGGCGGCCGCAATCGGCAAGCTGCGCCGGCTGACGGTCGCGCAAATGGTCTGGGCGCTCGGCCTCGCGGCGACGCAGGCGGCGGGTATCCGCGAGATGTTCGGCTCGATGGCGAAATCGTTCCAACCGGGCCGGGCCGCGCAGAACGGCTACACGGCGGCATTGCTCGCCGAGGCCGACTTCACGGCCGGCGAGCGCGGCCTCGAGGGCCCGCGCGGGTTCGCGGCCGTCACGGCCGCGCATTACGACCTCGACAAGATCACGGCCGGGCTCGGCGTCGATTTCGATCTGCGCGAGAACGCGTACAAGCCGTACGCATGCGGGCTCGTCGTTCACCCGACGATCGACGGCTGCAGCCGAGTACGCGAGCGCCATGCGCCCGATCCCGCGTCGATCCGCGCCGTGCGCCTCCGGGTCGCGCCGCTCGTGCTCGATTTGTGCAACCAGAAAGACTTGAAGCGCGCGCTGCAGACGAAGTACTCGATCTACCACGCGGCCGCGATCGGCCTCGCGCGCGGCAAGGGCGGCCTCGCCGAGTTCACCGAGGACGCGCTGCACGATCCGGTGCTCGTGCGTTTGCGCTCGCTGACGACGGCCGTCGCCGACCCGAGCGTCGGCGAGGACCAGGTCGCGATCGAGGTCGAGCTCGACGACGGCCGCGTCCTCGAGCTCTTCGTAGAGGAGTCGCTCGGCAATCTGAAGCGTCCACTGAGCGATGCGCAGCTCGAAGAGAAGTTCCGCGACCAGGCCGTGCGCGCGATGTCCGCCGAGCGCGTCGATGCGCTGATCGCGCAGACCTGGCGGATCGACGAGCTGCGTGACGCCGGCGAGCTCGCGCGTGCCGCGGCGCTGTCCGCCGCGGACGAGACAGGCGCTCCGGGAGCGCGGAACCGATGACGCGTTTCGTCGCGCTCCTCGCGGCCGTCGCCACGCTCGCCGTCGTCGCCGGTTGCGGCGGGGGCGGCGGCGGGGCCGAGATTCGCATCCCGCTCGGCGCGGGCGGCGTCGGCTTTCTGCCGCTTTACGTGATGCGCGAGCACGGTCTGATCGAGAAGCACGCGCGCGAGGCCGGGCTCGACGAGATCGCCGTCCGCTGGATCGAGCTCGGCGGCCCGGCCGTGATGAACGATGCGCTGCTTTCGGGCTCCGTCGACGTGATCGCCGCCGGTCCGCCGGCGTTCCTGACGCTGTGGGACCGGACGCGGAGCTCGGCCGACGTGCGCGGGATCGCCGCGATGAGCTCGCTGCCGATGTATTTGAACACGCGGGCGCCGCATCTCGAATCGCTCGAGGACCTGACCGACGCGGACAAGATCGCGCTGACCGCGGTCAAGGTCTCGATTCCGGCGCTGGTCATGCAGATGCACGCGCGCGAGCGCTACGGCGAAGCCGCGGTCGAGCGCTTCGACCGCTATACGGTGACGATGACCCACCCCGACGGCGTCGTCGCGCTCCTGTCCGGCTCCGGGGGCATCACCGCTCATTTCACGTCGCCGCCGTTCCATCAGCGCGAGATCGCCGATCCGTCGATCCGCACGATCATGACGACCGACGACGTGCTCGGCGGCCCGACGACGTTCACGATGCTGTCGACGACGGCCGCGTTCCGCGAGCGCAACCCCGACGCGTATCGCGCGATCCTCGCCGCGCTCGAGGAGGCCGTCGAGCTGATCCGCGACGACCCGGAGCACGCGGCGGACGTGCTGATCGCGGCCGAGGCCGGCGCCGGGTTCTCGCGCGAGGAGCTGATCGACGTGCTGAAGGATCCGGCGATCCGCTTCACGACGACGCCCGAGAACGTCATGCGCTACGCCGAGTTCATGCACGCGGTCGGCTCGATCTCGAACGCTCCGGAGTCGTGGCAGGACCTCTTCTTCCCGGAGATTCATACGAAGCCGGGCGGATGAGCAGTCGACTCGAATCCGAGCCCGCGGCGTTCGCGGCGAGCGAGGCCGATGCCGACGGCGCGACCGTCGCGGCCGCTGCGGCGCCGCAGCCGCTGCTGTCCGTCCGCGGCGTCACCCTGCGCTATCGGACCAAGGAGCAGATCGTCACGGCGACCTACCGCGTGAGCTTCGACGTGCTCCGCGCGGACCGCTTCGTGGTCCTCGGCCCTTCCGGATGCGGCAAGTCGACGATGCTGAAGGCCGTCGGCGGCTTCGTCTCGCCGGTCGAGGGCGAGATCCTGCTCGACGGCCGCGCGGTCACCGGGCCGGGTCCCGATCGCGTGCTGGTCTTCCAGGAGTTCGATCAGCTGCTGCCGTGGAAGACGGTCCGCGACAACGTCGCGTTCGCGCTGACCGCGAGCGGCAAGCTCGCCCGCCGCGAAGCCCTCGAGCGCGCCGATCACTATCTCGCGAAGGTCGGCCTCGATCGCTTCGGCGCGCACTACCCGCATACGTTGTCCGGCGGCATGAAGCAGCGCGTCGCGATCGCTCGCGCAATGGCGATGGAGCCCGCGATTCTGCTGATGGACGAGCCGTTCGCCGCGCTCGATGCGCTGACTCGCGAGCGCATGCAGGAAGAGCTGCTGAAGCTTTGGGAAGACACGCAATTCACGATGCTGTTCGTCACGCACTCGATTCCGGAGGCCGTGCGCGTCGGCAACCGCGTGCTGCTGCTGTCGGCGCATCCCGGTCAGGTCAAGGCGGAGCTGAACAGCAACGGCATCGACGCCGTCGATGCGTCCGGCAAGCGGCTGACGGCGCGGATCCAGGAGCTCTTGTTCGATCGGCGCGTCGACGACGACGCTCCGGCGGAGGATTGAAAGGATGGCCATCGAAGCGCCGCGGCCGGAGATTTTCCGCGAGATCGACCGCTCGAAGATCACGGTCGTCGAGCAGCCGCTGACCGGCTGGGCGCGGCTTTACGATAACGCCGCGCTGCGCAAGACCGTCGTGCTCGTGCTGCTCGCGCTCGCGTGGGAGATCTACGCGCGGCTCCTCGACAATCCGCTCGTCTTCCCGACGTTCTCCGCGACGATCGCCGCGCTTTTCTCGGGCATCGCGTCGGGTGCGCTGCCCGGCGCCGCGGTCTACACGATCTCGCTGCTGCTGAAGGGCTACGCGGCTGGGCTCGCGCTCGCCGCATTGCTGACCGCGTTCGCGAGCGTGAGCCGGCTCGGCGCGGATCTGCTCGAGACGCTCACCGCGATGTTCAATCCGCTGCCGTCGATCGCGCTGCTGCCGCTCGCGCTGATCTGGTTCGGGCTCGGCGACGGCGCCGTGATCTTCGTGCTGATCCATGCGGTGCTGTGGGCCGTCGCGCTGAATACGTTCTCCGGATTCAAGGGGCTCAGCGGCACGTTGCGGATGGTCGGGCGAAACTACGGGCTCTCGCCGCTCGGCTACATCGGCCTGATCCTGATCCCGGGCGCGTTCCCGAGCATCTTGACCGGCCTGAAGATCGGCTGGGCCTTCGCTTGGCGGACTCTGATCGCGGCCGAGCTCGTATTCGGCGTGAGCTCGGGCTCGGGCGGGCTCGGCTGGTACGTCTTCGAGAAGAAGAACCAGCTGCTGATACCGGAAGTCTTCGCGGGCCTGCTGACCGTGATCCTGTTCGGGCTGCTGGTCGAGAATCTGATCTTCCGGACGATCGAGCGTCGCACGGTCGAGCGCTGGGGCATGCAGAGCTGACGGCGGGCTCTCGCGCGCGACGAGCTGCCGCCGCGCAAGCGGGGTCAGCAGGCGCCTGATATGCGGCGCGGCGGTGCTCGCGACCTCGCGCAGGGCGACGCCTGGGCCGGCGCGCGATCGCGGCGAACACAACGCCCTGGCCCGCCTCAAGATTCTTCAGCTCGCCGCCCGCCCCGTTCGATGAACCCCGGCCGAATTCTTGCTAAGCTCCGGGATGATCTGGCCGGCCGGAGACGCGGTGTCGGCTGCGGACAAGGAGACGGTGCATGTTCCTGACGAAGAAGCATATTCCCCGCCGGACGTTCCTCAGAGGCGTCGGCGCGACGCTGGCCTTACCGCTTCTCGACAGCATGGTTCCGGCATTCGCGAGCAACGTCAAGCAGGGCCCCCGCCTCGGCTTCGTCTACGTTCCGCACGGCGCGATCATGACCCGGTGGACGCCCGATACCGTCGGTCGCGGCTTCGAGTTCAAGGACATCGTGCAGCCGCTCGAGCCGTTCCGCGAGCGGCTGAACATCGTCAGCGGCCTTCACCATCGCGCGGCGGACACGACCGCCGTGCACTCGTTGAGCCCGACGACGTGGCTCAGCGGCGTCCGTCCGAAGCCGACTCAGGGCGTCGACGCCTATGCCGGCGTAACGGCCGACCAGTACGCGGCGATGGCAATCGGTCAGGACACGATGCTGCCATCGATGGAGCTCGCGACCGAGGACCACTCGTCGCTGATCGGCGCGTGCGACCGCGACTACGGCTGCATTTACATGAACACCTTGTCGTGGCGCACGCCGACGACGCCGCTGCCGATGGAGATCAATCCGCGCAAGGTATTCGAGCGGATGTTCGGCGAAGGCGGCAGCGCCGAGCAGCAGATGGCGCGCCGGCGCGAGGACCGCAGCATCCTCGACGCGCTGACGCATCAGGCGAAGGCGATGAAGGCCGAGCTCGGCCCCCGCGACCGCGAGAAGCTCGATCTCTACCTCGACAGCGTCCGTGAGATCGAGCGGCGCCTGGAACGCGCCGAGTCGCAGATCGAGGCGAACCGCGATCTCGAGATTCCCGAGGCGCCGCCCGGAATCCCGTTCGTCTACGAGGACCACATCGACATCATGTTCGACCTGCTGACGCTCGCGTATCAGGCCGATATCACGCGCGTCTTCACGTTCATGATGGCGCGCGAGATCAGCAATCGGACGTACCCGCAGGTCGGCGTCGTCGAAGGCCATCACGCGGTATCGCACCATCAGAACCGCGAGGACAAGATGGACATGAACGCGCGAATCAACCGCTATCACGCGGGGCTGTTCGCGCGCTTCCTCGAGAAGCTCGACGCGGTCGAGGACGGCGAAGGCACGCTGCTCGACAACTCGATCATTCTGTACGGCAGCAACATGAGCAACAGCAACGCGCACGACCATTTCCCGCTGCCGAACATCGTCGTCGGCGGCGGCCGCGGGCGCCTGAAGGGCGGGCAGCACGTGAAGTGCGAGGACCATACGCCGATGACGAACCTGCTGCTGACCCTGCTCGACAAGGCCGACGTGCCGATGGAGTCCCTCGGCGACAGCACCGGCACGATCGCCGAGCTGTAGCTCGGCCGGATCCGGGAGAACCCGCATGCAGACCGCATCAGCGCTTCGCGCCGCTTGCCTCGCCGCGCTCGCGGTATTCGCAACGCCGGCCTTCGCGGCGAAGGCGCACCCGCTCGTCGAAGCCGCCAAAACCGGCGACACGCGCGCGGCGCTCGCGCTCGTGCGCGAGGCCGACGTCAACGTCGCGGAGGCGGACGGCACGACGGCTCTGCACTGGGCCGCACGCAACGACGATCTCGAGCTCGCAGCGCGTCTCCTCGCCGCGGGCGCGGACCCGAGCGCGCGTAACCGCTACGAGGTCACGCCGCTGTACCTCGCCGCCGTCAACGGCAGCGCGGGCATGCTGTCGCTGCTGCTCGACGCGGGCGCCGACCCGAACGAGGTCGGCAGCGAGGGCGAGACGGTGCTGATGACCGCGGCGCGCACGGGCGTCGTCGACGCCGCGCGAGTGCTGCTCGAGCGCGGCGCCGAGATCGACGCACGCGAAAGCTGGCATGGCCAGACGGCGCTGATGTGGGCCGCCGCGCAAGGCCATCCGGCGATGATCCGGCTGCTCGTCGAGCACGGCGCCGACGTGAACGCCCGCTCGGCCCACGAGATCTGGGAGCGGCAGACGACGGCAGAGCCGCGCGCGAAATGGCTGCCGCCCGGCTCGATGACGCCGCTGCTCTTTGCGGCGCGAGAGGGTTGCGTCGAGTGCATTCCGGTCCTTGCGGAGCTCGGCGCGGATTTGAACGCGACGACGCCGGACGGCATCAGCGCGATCGTCTCGGCGTTGATCAACGGCCACTACGATACGGCCGGCGCATTGATCGAGGCCGGCACGGACGTGAACCTGGTCGACGAAACGGGCCGCAGCGCGCTCTATGCGGCAATCGACTTCAGCACGATGCCGGCCTCGAACCGCCCGGCACCGTACGTGCTGCAGAACGAGCGCTCCGCGCTCGACGTCGCCGCGATGCTGCTCGCGCGAGGCGCCGACGTGAACGTGCGGCTCGCGACGATGCCGCCGTACCGCGCGAAGCTCGATCGCGGCAACGACATGATGCTGAACGCCGGCACGACGCCGCTGCTGCGGGCCGCGAAAGCCGGCGACGTGCCTGCCATTCGGCTGCTGCTCGAGCATGGTGCGGATCCGACCCTGGCGAACCGCGACGGCATCGATCCGCTGATGGCGGCGGCGGGGCTCGGCACTGCCGAGCAGGACACGACCGGCCGCTACAAGACCGAGGCCCAGGCGATCGAGTCGATTCGACTCTTGATCGACGCCGGGCTCGACGTGAACGCGACGGATCGACGCGGGCGCACGGCCGCACATGGCGCCGCGCTGCAGGGCTACGACGACGTGCTGCGCTTCCTCGCGAGCGTGGGCGCCCGCCTCGACGCCGAGGACGGCAACGGCTACACGCCGCTCGATACGGCCTTGGGGCGCGCCGGCGGCTTCGGCTTCACCGGCCAGGAAGGCGTCGTCCGCGAAGACACCGCCGCGGTACTCCGCGAGCTGCTCGCGCAGCGCTAAGAAAAATCGTGCCAGGCACGAATTTCGTCTGAAAAGCGTGCCTGGCACGAATTTCCGTGCCGGGCTATTGCGATCATCCCCGCTTCGGCGAAGAATTCCGGCGGCTGCACCTTTCAGGGACCGCCTCTTGCGCATGTCGAACCCGTGCCTGTCGTGCGGCGCGTGCTGCGCACATTACCGCGTGTCGTTCCATTGGAGCGAGAGCGAGCGTTTCCTCGGTGGCACGACGCCTCCTGAGCTGACCGTCCGGATCGCGCCGCATCGTGTCGCGATGCGCGGAACGTGCGGTTCGGCGCCCCGCTGCGTGGCACTCGACGGCGACATCGGACGCACCGTCCGCTGCACGATCTATGATGCGAGGCCGTCGCCGTGCCGCGAGTTCAAGGCTTCGTGGTCCGATGGCCACCGCAGCGAGCGCTGCGACCGTGCGCGCGCCGCACATGGCCTGCCGCCGCTCGAGCCGCCGCGGCCAAAGCGCGTCGCCGGGGGCGCGTAGCTTCGGAGCGGAATCGCGAAAAAGCTGCGTCGTCAGGCGGGCTCGTAGACCGGATACTCCGGAATCCACATCGTCGCGCGCACCTGCGTTTCGACGTCTTCCGCGCGGATGTCGCCGACGCCCTCGTCGAGCGCTTGCCGCGCGACCGCGATCGCGATCGCATAGGAGACCGCTCTCAGGCGCGAGACCGACGGGAACAGCATGCCGGCTGCGCACTCCTCGTCCGTCACCTGGTGCGCGAGCGCCTTCGAAGCGGCGTTCGTCATCCCGTCGGTGATCTTCCGTGCGCGCGCCGCAAGCGCGCCGAGTCCAAGCCCGGGGAAGATGAACACGTTGTTGCCTTGGCCGACCTTGTAACGTCTGCCGCCGCACTCGACGTCGCCGAACGGGCTGCCCGCCGCGACGAGGCACCGGCAATCGGTCCACGCGAACAGATCCGCGGGCCGCGCCTCGGAGTTTGCGCTCGGATTCGACGACGGAAAGATCACCGGGCGCTCGACGTGCGCCGCCATCTCGCGCACGACCTCCTCGGTGAACGCGCCGCCGACGCCGGACACGCCGATCAGGATCGTCGGCTGATACTTGCGCACGACGTCGAGCAGCATCCGCGCGCTCGTATCGTCGAGCCCCCACTTCGCCGCTAGACCCGGCGTCCACGCGAGCTCGCGCTTGTACGGATCCATGATGCGGCCGTCGTCGACGAGCAGACCGTGCCTGTCGAGCACGGCGACCCGGGACAACAGCTCGTCTCCGTGGGCCACGCCCTCCTCGCTGAGCTGCGTCTTGATCTGCCGTGCGACGCCGAGACCTGCGGCACCGGCGCCGAGGATCACGATGCGCTGATCCGCGAGCCGCTCGCCCTTGATCCGCAGCGCGCTGTTCAAGCCGGCGACGACGACCGCACCCGTGCCCTGGATATCGTCGTTGAAGGACGGCACCCGGTCGACGAACCGATCGAGGATCGTCAGCGCGTTGTCCTTGCGGAAGTCCTCCCACTGCACGAGCGCTTTCGGCATCACCGTCGAGACCGCCTCGACGAACTCGTCGATCAGCGCCATATACTCCGCGCCGCGCAGGCGCCGGGCTGGCCAGCCGAGATACTGGTCGTCCGCGAGCATCTCCTCGTTATCGGTGCCGAAATCGAGGCTGACCGGCAGCGCCTGGGCCGGATCGATGCCGGCCGCGGCGGTGTACAGCGCGAGCTTGCCGACGGAGATCGCCATACCGCCCGCGCCCTGATCGCCGAGCCCGAGAATCGACTCGTTGTCGGTGACGACGAGCAGGCGGATGTCGCGATTCGCGACCGCATTGCGCAGCACGTGCACCATCCGACCCTTCATGTCCGGCGTGATCCATACGCCGCCGCCGCCTTGGAACACCCGGCTGAACCGCTGCACTGCAGTGCCGACCGTCGGGGTATAGACGATCGGCATCAGCTCCTCGAGGTGATCGACCAGGACCCTATAGAACAGATGCACGTTGCGGTTCAGGAGCGCGCTGAGCAGCACGTACTTCTGCAGGTCGTCCGGCTGCAGCTTCAGCTGCTCGTAGATTCGATGGGCCTGCTGGCCGATGTTCTTGCTGCGGACGGGTAATAACCCCTCGAGGCCGAAGGCCGCCCGCTCCTCCGCCGAGAATGCGGTGCCTTTGTTCAACATCGGGTTGCGCAGCAACTCCATGCCCCGAGCGGTGACCTTGATCTTGCGGGGGCAGTCAGGCAATGCGTGATTTTCGGCGCTCAAGACGACGTTCTCCCCGAGTGCTGCAAGTGGCCCTGTGGGGCCGCAAGTGTATACAAGATCAGACGCGAACGGACCTCTCTCCAGGGTTCTTGTGGCGGGGGACAGACGCGCTATGCTCCGGAAGGTCGACGCAACGAGATATGCCCCGCTCTGGTGCGCCGTTCGCACGGGCGGGACTGTTACACTCGACCCATGGCGCAAGGCATTGAAATCGACGGCCGCGGCCGAGAAAACGGCGCCGACACCGCGCGGCTCGTGCGCGCGCTGCTCGATCCGCAGCGCTACCCGCATCCGGCCGGACCGATCGAGCTGATCGAGACGCACATCTCCTACGTGCTGCTGACCGGTCCGTACGCCTACAAGCTCAAGAAGCCGCTGCGGCTTCCGTTTCTAGACTTTTCGACACTCGAACGCCGCCGACGGTTCTGCGACGAGGAGCTCGCGCTGAACCGGCGCCTCGCCCCGGATCTGTACGTCGGCGTCGTGCCGATCGGCGGAACCTCGGACGCGCCGGAGATCGGCGCGACTCCGGCGATCGAATACGCGGTCAAGCTCGTGCAGTTCGACCCGCAGGCCACGGCCGATCGGCTGATCGAGCGCAACGCGCTCGAGCGCCCGCCGGTCGAGCGGTTCGCGGAGACGCTCGCGCGTTTTCACGCGGCGGTGCCGACCGCCGAAGGCAAGCATCCGGGCCGCCTCGCGATCGAGAACGTCGACGAGCTCGCCGCCGCCCTCGAAGCCGCCCACATCGATCTCGACGCCGCGGAGCTCGCCGCGTTCACGCGGGCGGCCGCGGCGCGCCTCGAGCCGACGTTCGAGCAGCGGCGCCGCGCGGGCGCCGTGCGAGAGGTTCACGGGGATCTGCACCTCGGCAACGTCGTGCTGCACGACGGGCAGCTCGTCGCGTTCGACGCCCTCGAGTTCGATCGAACGATGCGCTCGATGGACGTGATCGACGAGATCGCATTCCTGGCGATGGACTTCACGGCCCATGCGCGCCCCGACCTCGCGCACGTGCTGTTGAACCGTTATCTCGAGGTGACCGGCGACTATGCCGGCACCGTATGCCTCGGGTTCTACACGCTCTACCGCGCGCTCGTCCGCGCAAAGGTGCGCGCGATCAAGGCCGCACAGGCCGGCACGGCCGCGGCCGAGCAGGTCGCGCCGTATCTCGCGCTCGCGCGCAGGCTGATCAAGCCGCGCTCGCGTCACTTGATCCTGACCTACGGCCTGTCGGGCAGCGGGAAGACGACGATCACGAACGAGCTCGTCGCGCGGCTGCCGGCCGTGCGGATCCGCTCGGACCTCGAACGCAAGCGTCTTGCGGGCGTCGAACCGGCCGCGCACGACGATCTCGGGGTCGGCGAAGGCCGCTACGACGCGGCATCGACCGAACGAACCTATGCGGCGCTCGCCGACGCCGCGGACGCGGCGCTCGCGGGCGGGCTCGACGTGATCGTCGATGCGACGTTCCTGTCGCGCGCTCGCCGGCAGGCATTCGCGCCGCTCGCCGCGCGCCACGGAGCAAGCCTCGCGGTCCTCGCGTGCGAAGCGCCGGAGGCCGAGCTCCGCAAGCGCATCCGCGTGCGTGCGGCGGCCCGCAGCGATGCGTCCGAGGCGACCGAGGCCGTCCTCGACGCGCAGCTGCGCACCGCCGAGCCGCCGATCGACGGCGAGAACGTCGTCCGCGTGGACACGACCGGCCGAGTCGACTACGACGCGCTCGTCAAAGCCCTACTGCATCCCGCTTGATCGCCGGGGCCGCCCCCGTCGCGGCTATACTGCGTGCCGTCATGAAGGCGGATTCACGATGCTCGAATCTCGTTTGAAACGCGAGCTGCGCGGCGACGTTCGGTTCGACCCGTTCACGCGCGGACGGTACGCGACCGATGCGTCGATCTATCAGATCGAGCCGCTCGGCGTCGTCGTGCCGCGCGATGCGGAGGACGCGCTGCGCGCGCTCGAGATCGCGGCGGAAGCCGGCGTCGCGATCCTGCCGCGCGGCGCAGGCAGCTCCCAATGCGGCCAGACGGTCGGCGAAGCGCTCGTGATCGACCACAGCCGCCACTTAAATCGCATCCTCGATCTCGACGTCGAGCGGCGCACGGTGCGGGTCGAGCCCGGCATCGTGCTCGATCAGCTGAACGCGGCGTTGAAGCCCCACGGGCTGTGGTTCCCGGTCGATGTCTCGACGTCCGCACAGGCGACGCTCGGCGGGATGGCCGGCAACAACAGCTGCGGAGCCCGCTCGCTGCGCTACGGGAACATGGTCCACAACGTGCTCGCGGCCGACGTTTGGCTGCCGACCGGCGAGACGCTGCGCCTCGGCGAGGTCGGCCCGGACGGCGGCGCGGCGAACCGCCCGGGCAGCGGCACGACCACTGCCAACGGCGCGGCGCGCTACGCCGAGCTCGTCGCGACCGTGCGCAGGCTCTATGCGCGCGAGAAGGACGAGATCGACGCGCGCGTGCCGAAGGTCCAGCGCCGTGTCGCAGGCTATAACCTCGACATGGCCTCGGACGCGGGCCCGTTCAACATGGCGCATCTCATCGTCGGATCCGAGGGGACGCTCGGCTGGCTCTCGAGCCTCGAGCTCGCGTTGGCGCCGTTGCCGCCGCACAAGGTGCTCGGCGTCGTGCACTTCCCGACGTTCTATCAGGCGATGGATCTGACCCGGCACATCGTCGCGCTCGGACCGGACGCCGTCGAGCTCGTCGATCGGACGATGATCGAGCTGTCGCGCGAGATCGCGGCCTTTCGCGCGACGATGGACGCGGTCGTGCGCGGCGAGCCCGACGCGATCCTGCTGGTCGAGTTCGCCGGCGAGGACCTTGCCGAGCAATCCGCGAAGCTCGCACGCCTCAACGAGCTGATGGGCGATCTCGGGCTGCCGGGCAGCGTCGTCGACGTCGTCGAACCGGCCGCCCAGCGCGCGGTCTGGGAGGTCCGCAAGGCCGGCCTGAACATCATGATGTCGATGAAGGGCGACGGTAAGCCGGTCTCGTTCATCGAGGACTGCGCCGTGCCGCTCGAGCACCTTGCCGAATACACGGACCGGCTGACGCGCATCTTCGCGAAGCACGGCACACGCGGCACGTTCTACGCGCACGCGTCCGTCGGCTGTCTGCACGTGCGTCCCGTGCTGAATATGAAGACCGAGCAAGGCGCGGCGCGAATGCGCGCGATCGCCGAAGAAGCGTGCGCGCTGGTTCGCGAGTACAAGGGATCCTACTCGGGCGAGCACGGCGACGGCCTCGTGCGATCCGAGTGGATCGAGCGCGTCTATGGGCCCCGGCTCACGCGCGCATTCGCGCAGATCAAGCAAGCGTTCGATCCCCGCGGCCTGATGAATCCCGGCAAGATCGTCGCGCCGCCGCGAATGGACGACCGTAACCTGTTCCGCTTCAAGCCGGGCTACACGACGCTTCGCGTCGATACGGGTCTTGACTGGTCCGCGCACGATATCGAGACGCACGATTCCGGACGCGGCTTCGCCGCCGCGATCGAGATGTGCAACAACAACGGGCATTGCCGGAAATTCGATGCCGGCACGATGTGCCCGTCGTACCGCGTGACCCGGGACGAGCGCGACGTCACGCGCGGCCGCGCGAATACGCTGCGTCTTGCGCTGTCCGGCCAGCTCGGGCCGGACGCGCTCGAATCTGAAGAGCTGTACCGCACGCTCGAGCTGTGCGTGTCGTGCAAAGGTTGCCGCCGCGAATGCCCGACCGGCGTCGACATGGCGCGCATGAAGATCGAGTTCCTGCACCAGTATCACCGGCGGCGGGCGCGCAAGCCGAAAGATCTGCTCGTCGCGCACCTGCCGCGCTACGCGCCGTGGGCGGCCCGGCTCGCGCCGCTCGCGAATGCCCGCGACCGCGTGCCCGGGGCCGCGCGCGCCGCGGAGGCGGCGCTCGGCCTCGCCGCGCGGCGCAGCTGGCCGCAGTGGCGCCGCGATTTCTTCCGCGGCGACGCCGAGGCAGAAGGCCGTCGCTCCGCATCCGGTGCGGCCGACACTCCGCCGCCGGACGGCGTGCGCGACGTCGTGCTGTTCGCCGACACGTTCAACCGCTGGTTCGAGCCCGAGAACTTGCGCGCGGCCGTCGCCGTGCTTCGCGCGGCCGGCTACCGCGTGCTGACGGCCGAGCCTCGTCCCGGCGACGGACGCCGGCCGCTGTGCTGTGGTCGCACGTACCTCGCGGCCGGCATGGTCGACGCGGCTCGCCGCGAAGCGCGGCGCCTCCTCGACGCGCTCGCGCCGCATATCGAGCGCGGCGTGCCGATCGTCGGGCTCGAGCCCGCATGCGTGCTCGGCTTACGCGACGAGCTGCCGGCCCTCGTGCCCGGCCCGGACGCACGCAGTCTCGCCGACGCCGCCGTGCTGCTCGAGGAGCTGCTCGTGCGCGAGACGAAGACCGGCTCGCTCGCGCTGCCGCTGCGGGAAGCGGCTGGCGCGAAGCGAGCCCTGGTGCACGGCCACTGCCATCAGAAGTCGTTCGGCGTGATGCCGTCGGTCGTCGCCGCGCTCGAGCTCGTGCCGGGACTCGACGTCGAGGTCGTGCAGTCGGGCTGCTGCGGCATGGCCGGCGCATTCGGCTTCGATGCCCGGCACATCGACGTCTCGTTCCGGATGGCGGAGGATCGATTGCTTCCGGCCGTCAGGGCGGCGGACGCGGAGACGCTGATCGTCGCGGACGGCACGAGCTGCCGGCATCAGATTCGCGACGGCGCCGGACGCGACGCGGTGCACGTCGCGCGCGTGCTAGCCGATGCGCTAGACGTCGGGACTTGATCCCGGCATTCGACCCGGTCGCCGCGAGGCCGAACGCCGCTGAAGGAACCAAAGGGGGTCGAGCCGAGCCCGACCCCCTTTTCGCGCCACAGCCCCCCCTTGATCCGGACCGTGCAGCGCGAGCGCCGATATTCCCCCTTGGCGCCTGGTTTGCGTGCTCCGCTTCGATCAGAACCGCCGACGCAACGTCAGACCGAACAGTCGAGGCAGGCCGGGCTGACCCGACAACGTTCCGCCGCCGCTCTCGTATTGATCGAACAAGGTGTGGAAGTAGTACTCGTCGGTCAGGTTCGTGATCTCGAGCGCCGCGTCCCACGTCTCGTCCGCCGAGTTCCACATCAGACGGGCGTTCGTCAGCGTGTAGCTGTCGATCGTGTTGAACTCCGTGTTGATCGGGCCCGTGAAGATCTTCGACTGATAGCTCGCGTCCAGGCGGACCGCGAAGCGGCCGAGCTCGGTTTGCGCGAACTCGTACTGGATGCCCGCGCTCCACTTCGTCTCCGGAGTGAACGGCGGAACGTGGTCGAGCTGCACGGGCGGCACCGTTTCCTGGTACTCGAAGTCGAGCCAGCTCGCCGACGCGTCGATCGTCAGCCTGTCGAGCGGATACCACTCCATCTCGAGCTCGGCGCCGAGCACCTCGGCAGTGCCCGCGTTGACCGGCAGCGCGCACGGCCCGGGTGAGATCAGCGGGCACGGGTTCAACGTCATGATGATGTCGGTGTAGTCGTTGAAGAACACCGCACCGTTCAGACGCATCGTGTTGTCGAGGAGCTGTGACTTGAAGCCGATCTCGTACGCGGTGAGCTCCTCGGAGTTGAACGGCAACAGCTGCGGCAGCACGAACGGCCGCGGATTCACGCCGCCGCCCTTGTAGCCGGTCGAGATCTGCACGTACCCCATCAGCTGGTCGGTGAAGCTGTAGTCGAGCGCGAGACGCCAATCCCAGCGCTGGTCGGACCACGTCGCACCCTCGTTGAATAGACCGACGAGCGCGCAGTTCGACGGGTTGATCACGTTATGCGGGAACGGCACGCCGAACGAGCTGACGACGCACGGCCCTTCAGGCAACGTGCCGTCCGGGTTGCGCCGGAAATGCACATACGTCTTCTCGTCGTCCGAGAAGCGCAGGCCGGCCGACAGGTTCATTCGGTCCGTCAGCTGATAGGCGGCATGCGCGAACGCAGCGTGATTGTGCGACGGCGTCGGGTCCGGCCCGTGGATGAAGTTGAACTGCACGTAGAACAGGTTCACGTTCGCTTCGAGCGTGCCGTCCTGCTCGAACCAGAACGTGCCGACGGTGTAATCGAGCCGGTCGTCGAACGCCGTGCCGTTCAGGCGAAGCTCCGTGCTCCATTGATCGTGCTCTAGGTGCTGAAGCAGGAACTGGCTGTTGATCGGCGTGCGGTCCTCGTCCTGCGAGAAGCTCGAATCGTACTCGCGATACGAGTTGATCCATTTCAACGACAGGTTGTCGTTGATCGCCCAATCGACGGTGGCCGAGATTCCCCAATGATCCAGCGTCGTCTGCGGGCTGATCGCGCTCGGCGAGAAGCGCTGCTGCGTGTTCGGGTTGAACGAATGGGGGTCCATGTACGTGCTGTAGTTCACGTACTTGTCGTCGACGATCGGATCGCCTCGGAACTCCCCGTGCGTGACGAATGCGTTCGTCAGGTACACCGGCGAGCCGTCCCTGCCGATGATGTACGTGCCGTTCGAGCCGAGCACCGGATACTGCGTGTTCGGGAAGCCCGGCGGCGGATCGTTCGGGTCGACCCACGGCCCGGACGTCGGACCTCCTCCGGGAAGCGGCAGGGTCAGCTCTTCGTTGACCCGGATCAGCACGCTCGGGATCGCCTCGGAATCCTCGTTCGTCAGGTCGCCGGCGAAATTCACCTCGACCCTGTCGGACGGCAGCCACTGCAGCGTCACGCGGCCGGCCGTATAGGCCTGTCCGCCCTCGGTGCCGACCTTGCAGTTGGACAGCCGGCTTACGGAGAAGACCGGCACGTTCGAGTCCGGGTGGACGCAGCCGTAATCGAGCCGGTCGACGAAACCGTCGCGGTGGCGGCTGACGCCGGCGACGCGCGCGTAAAGACGGTCGGGCACGACCGCAAAATTCCCGCTGCCGCGAACGTCGAGACGATTGAGCGAGCCGACGGTTGCCTGGATCGACGCTTCGCTCTCCGCGCTCGGCGCTCTCGAGTACATCTTGATCGCGCCGCCGATCGAGTTCTTACCGGCGAGCGTGCCCTGCGGACCGCGCAGCACCTCGACACGGTCGAGATCGAGGAGATCGACGAGCGAGCCGGTCAAGGTCGGATAGTAGACGTCATCGATGTAGATGCCGACACCCGGCTCCAGCGCGTAGTTGAAATCGACCTGACCGATACCGCGAATGAACGCCACCATGGACGGGCCATTCGCGGCGCCCGCGGGCTTCAGCGTGACGTTCGGCGCTTGCGCGGCCACCTCGAAGATGTTCGTCTGGCTGCGCGCCTCGAGCATCGCGGACGTTACCGCGGTGATCGCGATCGGCGTCTCCTGCACGTTGGCCTCGCGGAACTCCGCGGTGACGATGACTTCCTCGAGCACCGGGCGCTGCTGCTGAGCGAGTGCGGACGTGCATGCTTGCGCGAGCGCCGTCAGCACCAGCATTCGATATGGGGTCTTCCCCCACGACGAATCCCTGGGTCCCGCCGACGAGGGCCTTCCCATCCGTTGCTTCTTCATCACCAATCCCCTGCTCGCGATTAAGAGGATCTCGACATTCTTATTGTTATTGTTCTCATGACTGTTGCAATCGTGCACGTCGGGGTAACACCGAGGATACTTTTGCTTATATCACACTGACCACCACCTCGAAGACCCAACCGTCAACGAGCGTCGAGTCCGCCGCCGGCAGCCGTACGCCGCCGGCCTGCTAGAATCGCGCCCCGTGCAACGCCGAAGGGCCGGTCGAGCCGACACGCATGCTCCGCAGTGAACATCGCATCCTGACGACCCACGTCGGCAGCCTGATTCGGCCGGCCGCGCTTCAGCCCGCCGAAGGGGCGGCGATACGCCCGGACGACGAGCTCTTGCGCTCCGCCGTCGAGGAGATCGTGCTGCGGCAGGTCGAGGCCGGGCTCGACATCGTGAACGACGGCGAATTCGGCAAGTCGAGCTGGGCCGCCTATATCCTCGAGCGGATCAGCGGCTTCGAGACGCGTCCGGATCAGCCGATCCCGCTACGATGGCTCGGCAGCGACGTCGAGCGCTTCGCCGACTTCTTCGCGAAGGAGATGCCGCGGGCGATCAACGGAATGCCGACCGAGGCCTGCGTCGGTCCGATCGAGTATCGCGGCGAGGCCGCGCTCGAGCGGGACATCGACAATCTGCGGCGCGCCGCGGCATTGGCCGGCGCGCGCGAGGTGTTCATGACGGCCGTCGCGCCCGCGAGCACGGCTTACAACGGCGTCGACGAGCACTACGGCGATGAGCGTGACTTCGTTTTCGCGATCGCCGAAGCGCTGCGTCACGAGTATCGCGCAATTCACGAAGCGGGCTTCGTGCTGCAGGTGGACGATGCCGTCCTCGCGAACATGTACGATTACCTCGTCCGTTCGGAGCCGAAGCGGTACGACGAGTGGGCCGAGCTGCGCATCGAGGCGCTGAACCATGCGCTGCGAGACATCCCCGAGGATCGGATCCGGTACCACGTGTGCTTCGGCAGCTGGCACGTGCCGCACGTATCGGACGCGCCGCTCGAAGCGATCATCGATCTCGTCCTGCAGGTGAAAGCGGGGGCGTATTCGCTCGAAGCGGCGAATCCGCGGCACGAGCACGAGTGGCGCGTATTCCAGAACCGGCGATTGCCGGAAGGCAAGATTCTGATACCCGGCGTCGTCTCACACCACACGACGACGGTCGAGCACCCTCGTCTCGTCGCCGACCGCATCATCCGCTATGCCGAGCTCGTCGGCCGCGAGAACGTCATCGCGGGGACGGACTGCGGCTTCGCGCAGAACGACTTCGTCGAGCGCGTGCATCCGTCGGTAATGTGGGCGAAGCTCGAAGCGCTCGTCGCGGGAGCTTCGCTCGCCAGCGAGGAGCTGTGGGGCCGACGAAGCGCGCGGTCCGCCTGACCGCACGCTCGAATCATCGCGCTGCCGGTGCGGACGACGCGGCCGCTCGCGGCGGCGCTGTCAACGCCTCGATCTTCTTGCGGCTCTCCGCATCGTACGGGCAGTAGATCACGACGCGGAGACCCGGATTGCCCTCCGGCACGTACGACGTATGCTCGAGGGTCACGCCGCCGAGCTGCGGGTGCCGAACGATGGCCTCGGAACGGCCGATCACCTCGGAGCTGTTCCACAGCCGCCTGAACGTCTCGGACTCCTCTTCGAGCTCCTTGATCAGCTCCTCGAAACCGGGATCGCCGGTAAACGGGCTGTAATCGACCCGGAACTTCGCGATGACCCGATGGGCCATCGCATCGAACAGATCCGGATCCTTAGGATAGATCTGCTCATCGACGAGCAGGATGCGCAGCAGATTGCGTCGCTCCGGCGGGACCTTCGAGTAGTCGCGGAAAACTTTCAAGGTCAGCGCGTTCCACGCGACGACGTCCCACCTCGCCGTCATCACGATCGCAGGAACGCCGAGCGAGTCGATCGTGCGCTGGAGTGCCGGCGTGACCTCCGCCTCGCGCCAGTTCAACGGCGGTGCTGGCCGATGCTGCACGAGTGCGAAAAGATATTCGCGCTCGTCTTGCGACAGCTGCAAGGTCGACGAGATGCGTTCCAGCACGGCCGCGGACACCTGGATGTCCCGCCCCTGCTCGAGCCATGTGTACCACGTGACGCTGACGCCGGCGAGAGCGGCTACATCCTCCCGACGAAGACCCGGCGTCCGCCGGCGATCGGCTTCCGGGAGACCGACGTCTGCAGGTGAAACTCTCGCGCGGCAACTCTTCAAGAACTCGCTAAGTTGCCTCTTTCGGGAATCCATCGAACCTTCTTCAGCGTGACTAAACGGGAAACGACGCGGCCGCGTTCGCAGCATCGCGCGCCGAAGCGTGTGTCGGCTCCGTTCACAGGGCAGGAGCCGGGTTCGCGAGCGCGCCAATGTAGGTGAAGCGGCCAGGCTTCACAAGGGTGGTGCTGTTGGAAATTGTAACATTACTCGGCTGGGTCGGCGGTAGGCCGCCAAGCCGATGTTGCGTGACCGCAACGCACACCTAACCGTACGGTTCGGAGCGGCGCTAGAATGAGATCCGCTGTCCCTGCTGGCGCTAACGATCCGTTTCACAAAGGCCGTGCCGAAAGATAGCTCCCGGGTCCAGGAACAGACAGAATCCGCAAGCTCGGAACTACTGTTGTCTGCGCGAGACGATTTCCGGCGATACCCTTCGATGCAGCTAAGGAGAAAGTACGTGATCGCGAAGAGATCCTATGGCCTCGTCGGCCCCGGCCTGATCGCCGGCGCCGTGCTGTCCGCGCTTCCGCCGAACGATGCGGCCGCCCAAGGCGCGCTCGAGGAGATCGTGGTCACCGCGCGTCGACGCGCGGAGTCGATCCAGGACGTGCCGGTGACGATTACCGTGTTCGACGAGGCGGCCATCGAAGCCGCAGGCATCCGGCGTCCGCAAGACTTCATCTCGCTGACCCCGAACGTCACGCTCGTCGAGACGCAGAATCAGGGCACGTCGTTCATCACGATTCGCGGTATCTCGCAGGCCCGCAACAGCGAGCCTTCGGTTGCAGTCCTCGTCGACGGCGTTCTGATGTCGAATCCGGCGCAGTTCACCCAGGAGCTGTTCGACGTTCAGCAGATCGAGGTGCTGAAGGGTGCGCAGGGCGCGGTCTATGGCCGCAATGCAATCGGCGGCGCGATCGTGATCACCACGCGCGAGCCGGGAGACGAGTTCGAAGGCCGTGCCCGCCTCGGCTACGACGACGGCCCTGGTGTGACGGCGCAAATCATGGGCAGCGGGCCGATCGGCGACTCGGAGACGCTGAAATATCACGCCGCGCTGTCGCATTACGACACGGACGGTTGGATCGAGAATACCTATCTCGGCGACGAAGCGGATCCGTTCAAGGATCAGTCCGCCCGACTGCGCTTGATTTGGGATCCGACGGATCGCTTGCGGGCGGATGCGCGGCTTTACTACTCGGAGGTCAAGACCCAGGCGCTTTACTTCAATATCGTCGGGCCGCCGATGAACTACGCGCCGCTCGACGTCAATGACACCAGTCTGCCGGTACGCGTGAACAACCCGGGCCGGAACGACCGCGAGCTCTCGCAAGTGGCGCTCAAGCTCGACTACGACACGGGCGGCGGCGGCACGTTGACATCGATCACGTCGTTCGACTCGGTCGAGGAGATCTTGACCGGAGACCAGTACGACTTCCTGCCGATCGAGGAATCCATCTCTGTCATTTTCGGCGGCGAGTTCGATCTCGCCCAGAGCCAGTTCCTCGACGTCGAAACGATCAGCCAGGAGCTGCGCTTCACGTCGCCCGCCGATCGCCGCCTTCGTTGGATTGCGGGCGGATACATGATCGCGACGGATCGTTTCATCTCGACCGGCAACATCATGGACCTCGGCGAAGGCGCGTTCCCGGTCTACCGAACGCCTCGGGGCAACTTCCCGTTGGACAGGTCGGTCTTCACGAACAGCGCGCAGGTGACGTTCCTGGCCGACGAGCAGGACAACTTCGCGTGGGCCCTGTTCGGAGAAGTCGTGTACGACATCACCGACAACACGGAAATCTCCGTCGCGATGCGCTATGACGAGGACACGCGGGAGCAGACGACGTTGACTCCGCAAGCGTTCCTCGACGGGGCAGGGCTCGCTGGGACGACCGGTAGCGTGCGTAAGGAAACGTGGGACGAGCTGCAGCCGCGCATCACGCTGCGGTACGCGCCGTCCGATAACGTCACCTTGTTCGGCGGGTACAGCAAGGGCTTTCGCAGCGGCGGTTTCAACCAGACGGGCGTCGGCTCCGCCGGCGTACCGGGCGTCGGCGATCTGTTCGATGCGGAAATCGCGGAGACGCTCGAGTTCGGCATCAAGAGCCAGCTCGCCGACGGCCGCGTAAACTTGAACTTCAGCGTGTTCGATACCGAAGCGGAGGGCAGCTACTTCTTCGTCTTCCTGCCGGAGAGCTCGACGCAGAACCTCGGCAGCCTCGACGAGGTCGACTATCGCGGCTTCGAGCTCGACGTCACGGGCCGCGTATCCGACAACCTCGAGCTGTTCCTCGGCTACGGCGCGACGGACAGCGAGATCCGGGCCGCTGCGGATCCGAGCTACGTCGGCAATCAGGCGCCGCTCGTGAGCGAGGACACGATCAACGCGGGCGCGCAGTACACGCGTCGTCTCGGCGGCCGCGGTCTCGAGCTGTTCATCCGCGGCGATTACCAGCGCATCGGCGATACGTGGTGGGAGCCGCGGAACGAGACGGTGCGCAATCCGGTCAATCTGCTCGACTGGCGCATCGGCCTCCGCGGCGACTCGTGGTCGCTGGTCGGCTGGCAACGCAACTTCAACGACGTGCGCTACAACGCCGAGTACTCGCCCGGCGGATTCGTCTTCAAGGCGAAGCCGCGGCGCTGGGGCATCGACTTCACGAAGGAGTTCTGAGCGAAGCGGCTTCGGAAAACCGAGAGCAAACGGCCGCAGCGCGGTAACGTTACAATTGCATGCAGACGATCGAGCCCGGGCCGCAGCGCCCGGGCTCGAACCATGACGCTGCGCCGGTGCCCTCGGTCGCACCGGTTCGCTCTTTCCGACGGTCGGGCGCGGATCCGACGATTCGGCCCGAATCCTTGACGGTGTTGTGTATGGAAGTCAGGCCCTTGCATCCCCTCTTCGGCGCCGAGCTGATCGGCGCCGATCTCCGCAACGAAGTTGCGCCGGAGTTCCGCGAGCTCATCGAGAGCACGATGGCGGAATACGCCCTCCTCGCAGTCCGCGATCAGCACATCGACGACGAGCAGCACATCCGCTTCAGCCGGGCATTCGGCCCGCTCGAGCTGCCTCCGCTCCTCGGCGTCGGCGGCAAGAAGCGGCGCCTGCGCAGAGAGCTCTACGATGCATCGAACCTCGACGCGGACGGCAATCTGCTGACCGAAGACTCCGCTCGCAGGCAGTACAACAAAGCGAATCTCGTCTTCCACACCGACAGCTCGTTCAACGCGATGCCGACGAAGTGGTCGCTGTTGCTCGCGCATGTGATTCCGCCCGAGGGCGGCGAGACGGAGTTCGTCGATACGCGCGCCGTCTATGACGATCTGCCCGAGGACATGAAGAAATGTATCGACGGGCTCGAGGCCGAGCATTATCTGTGGTATTCGCGCGGCAAGGCCGGGCTCAAGGAGATCACGGACGAGATGCGCAGGCTGATGCCGCCGGTGCACCATCGGCTCGTCCGGACCTCGGCGAACGGCCGCAAGGCCCTGTACATCGGCGCACACGCGTCGCATATCGTCGGTTGGCCGGAGGACGAAGGCCGCGCGCTGCTCGACGAGCTTTACGCCTTCGCTACGCAGCCGAAGTACGTGTACAGCCATGTATGGCGCCCCGGCGATCTCCTCATCTGGGACAACCGCTGCACGCTGCATCGCGCGGGAAGCTTCGACGACCTGAAGCACAAGCGGGATCTGCGCCGCACGACGATCAACGAGTACGGACGCGAGCGCGCGTCCTACGAGCCGGAAACCCTCGAAGCGACGGCTTGACCCGTCCGGCGCCGCGTTTGCGGCGCCGCGCCGGCTGGCTTACAGTCGAGCGCAGCCAAACGATATCGAGGGGAGACCGGAATGCGGTCGCAGCTGTCGCTCGTGCTCGCGCTAATCGCCCTCCCCGCCGCGCTGACGCTCGTCTCACCGGCGGCCCACGCGCAGCCTGCGGCGGAGCCGACGTGCATCCCGGATGCGGACCTGCTTCTCGTGAACGGCCGCATCCATACGATGGACGCGGAGGACCGCGTCGCGTCGTCCGTGCATATCCTCGGCGACACGGTCGCCGCCGTCGGCGTCTCGCTGCAGCCGTCGGCCTGCACGCGAACGATCGACTTGCAGGGCCGCACCGTCGTGCCCGGGCTGATCGACAACCACAACCACATCGTGCTGCTCGGCCTTCGTCCCGGTCACGATACCCGCCTCGAGAACGCCGCCTCGATCGACGCCGTGCTCGAGACGCTCGCAGCACGGGCGGCGGAGCTCCCCGCCGGCGAATGGATCACGTCGATCGGCGGCTTCGACATCAACCAATTCGTGCCGCCGCCCGGAGAGCCGCGGTTCCCGACGCTCGAGGAGCTCGACCGCGTCACGCCCGAGCATCCGGTCTACCTCCAGATGTCGTTCGCGGGGCCAGCGGTCACGAACAGCCGCGGACGCGAGTTTTTCACGCAGCAAGGGATCGAGGTCGGCGACGACGGCTCGATCGCCGGCGGCGGCATGCCGAATCCGTCGACGCGAGCGCTCGCCGCCCTCCGCGCGCTGCAGACGTTCGAGGACCAAAAGCGCGGCACACGCGACGCGATGCGCTACGCCGCGAGCCTCGGGCTCACGACTCACTTCGACCAGGGCGGCTTCCCGGCAACGGGCACCGACGCCGACGGCGCCGCGCATTTCGATCCTTACCGTGCGTACGACGCGCTGCTCGCGCTGCATCGCGAAGGCGAGCTGATCCAACGCATTCGGATCAACTTCCTGCACATGGAAGACGATCCGGCGACGCCCGAGCTGCGGGCCCGGCTCGAGAACGTTTTCCCCGAGTTCGGCGACGACATGCTGCGCGTGGTCGGCATCGGCGAGTTCACCGCGGGCTCGAGCCCGATCATCATGCAGCCGACCGAGGCCTGGGAGAACGGCACGCGGCTCGTCGCCGAGGCCGGATGGCGCAACGAAAACCACTCGCTGACGCCCGGGGACTACGTCACGATCATCGACGGCTGGGAGCGAATCAACGAATCGCTCGACCCGCCCGGGATCACGGAGCTGCGCTGGGTGCTCGCCCACGCACCGTTCATCTCGCGCGAGTATGCCGACAAGCTGCGCGCGCTCGGCGGCGGCGTCAGCGTTCTCGGCGGTTGGCGCTATATCAGCGGCACGGCCGAGCAGAACGGCCCGCCGTTCCGGATGCTCGTCGACAGCGGCATCCCGGTCGGCATGAGCTCCGACGGCATGCAGATCTCACCGCTGAATCCGTGGATCGGTCTTTACTACGTCGTAACCGGCAAGAACGCGCGCGGCGAAACGATCAACGCCGGGCAGACGCTCGACCGACGCGACGCGCTGCGGCTCTACACCGCGGCGAACGGCTGGTTCTTGAAAGAGGAGGACCGGCTCGGCAGCATCGAGCCCGGCAAGCTCGCAGATCTCGCGGTGCTGTCCGCCGACTACTTCGACGAGGACGAAACGCCGGACGACGCGATCAAGTCGATCCGCGCGGTGCTGACGATCGTCGACGGCCGAATCGTGCACGGCCGACCGGAAGATTTGTGAGGGGTCAATCAGCATAAAAGTCGCGAGCAACGCGCGGTGAGCCGGCCGCACGGCCGAGTCGTCCGCACGCAACGGCGGCAGATGATCGTCAATGGCAATGCGTAGACTCGTGATCCTCTGCCATCGATGGCTCGGCATTCCGCTGAGCGTGCTTTTCGTCGTCTGGATCGTCTCCGGCGTCGTGATGATGTACGCGGGCGGCATGCCGCAGCTCGACGCGGAGCTGCGCCTCGAGCGGCTCGCGCCGATCGATCTCGCCGCGGTGCGGCTCACGCCGGCCGAGGCGGCGGAGCGCGGCGGAGTATTTGCGGGCGCTCCGGGGACGACGACGTTGCTGACGGTCGCCGGGCGGCCGGCGTATCGCTTCGGCACCGGCGCGTATGCGACGACCGTGTTCGCGGACGACGGCGAGGTGCTCGCGCCGCTCGACGCCGAGGCGTCCCGATCGATCGCGGCAACGTTTCTCGGAATCCCGCCGGCCGACGTCCGCTTCGTACGCACGGTCACGCAACCCGATCAGTGGACTTTGACCGAAGTCCGCGAGCTCCCTCTGCACAAGCTCGAGGTCGACGACGCCGCTGGAACAGAGGTGTACGTGTCGCCGCAGCGCGCCGAGGTCGTGCTCGTGACGACGACGCGCACGCGCGCTCTCGCGTGGGCGGGCACGATTCCTCACTGGTTTTACTTCACCGCGCTGCGCACGAATCAGCCGCTCTGGTACTCAAGCGTCGTCGGCGCGTCCGCCTTCGCCTGCGTGCTCGCGGCGCTCGGGCTCGTGCTCGCCGTGACGCAGTGGCGGCGCAGCAGGCCGTTCAGCCTCGCCGCGTCGATCCGCTACCGCGGCTGGATGCGCTGGCACTACATCCTCGGTGCCGTCTTCGGCGTGTTCGCGCTGACGTGGGCATTCAGCGGCCTGATGTCGATGGAGCCCTTCGACTGGACAAACGAGCGGGGCCTCGCCGTGCCACGCAATGCGCTCGCCGGCGGACAGCTCGATCTCGATGCGTTCGGACGCATCGACGCGGCGCAATGGAGTGCGCTCCTCGGCGGCCGCAACCTGAAGGAGCTCGAGCTCGTCCGCATCCACGACGCGCCGTACTACGTCGCGCGCACGGCGCCGGAAAAGCCGGCGGAAGAAATTCTGCGGCGCGAGCGGCTGCATCAGCCCTATAACGTCGCCGGACGGCGCCTTTCCGCAGAGCTTCTCGTCGCGGCGAGCACGATGTCGATCCGCGGCGAGCCGTTCTCGACGGACGAGATCCTGCGCCGCCTCGCGCTCGTCCTGCCCGACGACGTGCACGCAACGAGCGCGTCGACGCTGCACGACTACGACGATTACTACTACTCGCGGGCCGGCCGCCTGCCGCTTCCGGTGCTGCGTATCGAGCTCGACGATCCGCTCGAGACGTGGCTCTACGTCGACCCGTTCAAGAGCCGGATCGTGTCGGAGGTGCACCGCCTGAGCCGCGTCGAAAGGTGGCTCTTCAACGGCCTGCACAGCTTCGACTTCAGCTTCTGGCACGGCCGCCGGCCGCTGTGGGACATTGGGATGATCCTGCTCTCCGCCGGCGCGCTTGCGTCGAGCGGCATCGGCCTCGTGCTCGGCTGTCGGCGGCTCGCACGGGCCGCGGCACGGCGCACGGCGCGGTGGAACCAACCATGAAACAGTCGTAGCCGCGGCGTATAATCGCGCCCCCCGATTCCCGGGATACCACGGGAGAGAAGCCATGAGCTGCGACCTGAACGCCCGGATCCCGCTGCGCCTTCTCGGTGCCCTGCCCGCCGCGATCGCGATGACCTTGCTCGCGAATCCCGCCACGGCTCAGCACGCTGGGCACGACGGTGTGCCGCCGGCTGCGCAAGAGCTTTATCCGGGCTTGGGCGACTACCACTTCCCGATCACGACCTCGAACGCGGAAGCGCAAGTGTATTTCGATCAGGCGATCGCGCTCCTCTATGCCTTCAATCACGACGAGGCCGCGCGCTATTTTCGCCGTGCCGCGGAGCTCGATCCCGCAGCCCCGATGCCGTACTGGGGCCTCGCCCTCGCGATCGGTCCGAACTACAACGACACCGAGGTCGACGAAGCCCGGGCGCAAGCGACGTACGAAGCCGTGCAGAACGCACGCGAGCGCGCGGATCGCGGCAGCCCGCGCGAGCGGGCGTACATCGACGCGCTCGCACGCCGGTATCCGTCGCCGGATCCCGAATCCGACTGGCTCGCGTTCCATCGCGACTACAGCGATGCGATGCGGGCGATGACGGCGCAGTTTCCGGATGACCTCGACGCCGCGACCTTGTTCGCGGAGAGTCTGATGATGCTGCGCCCATGGCAGCTCTGGACCGCGGACGGCGAGCCCGCGCCCGGCACGCTCGAGCTCGTCGCCGTGCTCGAGTCCGTGCTGAAGCGCAACCCCGACCACGCTGGCGCAAATCATTTCTACATTCACGCGGTCGAAGCGTCGCCGAATCTCGAGCGCGCGATTCCGAGCGCGAACCGGTTGATGACGCTCGTGCCGGGCGCCGGGCACCTCGTGCATATGCCCGGACACATCTTCCTGCAGACCGGCGACTACGAGCTCGCGGCCGACACGAACGTCAAAGCCGTCGAAGCCGACAACGCGTTCATCGAGCGGACCGGCGCAACCGGCATGTATCCGTTGATGTACGCGACGCACAACGTGCACTTCGTCGCTTACGCACGCGCGCAGCAGGGGCGCTACGAGGAAGCGAAGGCCGCCGCGGACGAGATGGCGGCCCGGGTCGGCGACTTCGACCTCGAGATGCAGATGCTCGAAGGCTTCAGGCTGTACCCGTTGATGGTCGACCTGCGCTTTCATCGCTGGGCCGAGCTGATCGAGGTCCCCGAGCCGAGCGCGGAGCGCAAGCTCGAGCACGCGTTCTGGCGCTATGCGCGCGCGATGGGATACGCGGGTCAAGGCGATCTGCGCCGGGCGGAGGCCGAGCAGACGCGATTCGACCGCGAGCGCGCCGACGTGCCGGAAGAATCGCAATACCTGCTGAACAACAAGAGCTCGGACGTCCTTGCGCTCGCGTCTGCGACGCTCGCCGCGCAGATCGCGGACGCCCGCGGCGATGACGAGCGCGTGATCGACGAATGGCGCCGCGCCGTCGAGCTCGAGCGCGCAATCCAGTACGACGAGCCGCCCGCGTGGTTCTACCCGGTGCGCGAGTCGCTGGCGGCCGCGCTCGTCGAGGCCGGACGCGCCGCCGAAGCCGAGGCCGTGTTTCGCGAGACTTTGACTCGCTTCCCGCGCGACGGGCGGCTGCTGTTCGGTCTCGAGCAGAGTCTGATCGCCCAGGAGCGCATGGACGAAGCCGCGCTCGTGCACGCGCAGTTCGAGGCGGCGTGGGCGGACGCGACGGTGCCGCTGACGATCGAGGATCTTTAAGGGGTCGGGCGGCGCTACCGATCCGCGACGCGGGCGCGCAAGGCCGGCGAGCGTCTGACAGGCTTCAGCCCGCGCCGGCGGCGAACGTCAGCCCGCGCCGGCGGCGACGGACGTCAGCCCGCGTCCTGCGGCAGCCGGCAGTCGGGCTGCGCGGCGCACAGCTCACGCAGCAGCTCCGCGGTCGCCGGAAACTCGAGCGTCGTCGAGCCGCGATCGTGTCCTCCCGCTCGGCCGAGCGCGGCGTCGATCGCCGTTCGCCCCTCCGCGTCGACCGCGTCGATTCGCGCGCCGCGCTCGACGAGATGCGCGACGACATCGTCCCACCCCCAGAACGCGGCGCCGAAGAGCGCGGTCTGCCCCGGACCTTTGCCGCGGCCGCCGCCGGTCGTCACCGCGTCGATGTTCGCGCCGGCTTCGAGCAGCACGTCGATCGCCGCAATCGCCTTCTCCTCGACGTCCTCGGTCTGGTAATGCGGGATGCCGGGACCGTAGCCGCGAATATCGCATTCGAGCGAGCCGTAGCCGGCAGCCGCCATCAACGGAGTCACGCCGTCGTCGTTCGGCAGCTCGAGGTTCGCGCCGTGCGCGATCAAGAGCCGCATCGCGTCGACATCGAACGTCTTCGCGGCGCGCAGCAACGGCGTCGTGCCGGTCGTCAGCAACGCATCGCAACCCCGATCGTCACCGCGATGCCGATACGGCGGCGTGAGCTTCAACTGCAGGTTCGGGTTCGCGCCGGCCTCGAGCAGCATCTCGATCAGCTCGAGGCTCGTCGTCTTGTCGACCGACCGCCGATCCGGACGCCCGCCCTTCGGGATCGTGTTCATATCGACGGCCGCGTACAGCGGCGAGCGGCCCCACCAGTCCCATCGGTTCGGGTCCGCGCCGGCCTCGATCAGGTATGCGGCGACGTCGAAGTTGAAGTTGTTGATCGCGACGACGAGCGGCGGCTCGTTCCGCGGCCCGGCGAGGTCGGGATCCGCGCCGCCCTCGACGAGCGCGCGGGCGCATTCGACGCAGCCTTCGCGGGCCGCATACATCAGCGCGGTCATGCCGCCGAACACGCGGTACATTCTGCGGCGCTCCGCGGAAACCTGGCGGTCCCAATCGTTGACCGCCGAGCGTGCATTCGGATCGGCACCGTGCTCGAGGAGCAGCCGAATCATCTCAGGCTGCTTCTGCGCGGCGGCCCAGATCACCGCAGTCTGATCGCGCCACGTCTCCCGCGCGTTGACGTCCGCGCCATGCTCGATCAGCACGCGTGCGGCCTCGACGTTCCCGGTCCGCGCGACGATCATCAGCGCGGTCTGTCCGTCGGCACCCGGTCGATCGACGTCCGCGCCGGCCTCGAGCAGCCGTTCAATGATCCCGGCGTTGCCGGTCTGCGCGGCCTCCGACAGCGGGGTCGCGCCGTAGTCGTTCACCGCTTCGACATCAGCGCCCGCAGCGATCAGCTTGTCGACGAGCTCGGCGTCGTCGTAATAGACGGCCCAGTGCAGCGCCGTCGTGCCGTCGCGGGAGCGGGCCGTCGGATCGGCGCCGTTCTCTAGCTCGGCAAGCACCGCGGCACGCTCGTTCGCGGCTGCCGCGTCGACGAGCGGCGACGCGATCGCGGATCCGGCGCTCGCAGCTGCAAGCAGCCCGAGCGCGAACAATGCGGCACGTTGCGAACACCTCATGGCTTTACTCCGTCAGTCGCAGTGTCGTCGTTGCGGCTGCTCGATTCATCCCGTTTGCCTTAACCCGTTTGTCCCGTGCGTCCGCCCGGCCGATCGCCGGCGGTCCCGCTGCCCGCGGCCGCGGCCGTCACGTCGTCGGGCTCGGCGGCGGGCTCGGGCGCCGCGCGCATTCGAAACGGAGCGCTCCTCGCGACACCCATCACGATCGACGAGAACCGATAGCCGTCGCGTTCCGCTTCGCGCACGATCCGGCGCACGACCGGCATATCGTGATACTCGAGCCTGCGGCCGAGCGCATACGTCAGGAGCTTCTCCGTCAGCGCCTGGACGAACTGGTCGGGCTCGGCGAGGAGCGCGCGGCGCAGGTCCGCGGGCCCGGCGATCGGCGTACCGTTTGCAAGCTGTCCGGTCGGATCGACCTGTACTCCGCTGTCGCGCTCGATCACACGCCACTCGCCGATCGCGTCGAAGTTCTCGAGCGCCTGCCCGAGCGGATCGATGACGCCGTGGCAGTGATTGCACGACGGCTCCGTGCGATGCAGCGCGAGGCGCTCGCGAACCGAGCGCGGAACGTCGCCGAGCGCCGGCGCAAGATCGGTCTCGACATTCGGCGGCACCGGCGCCGGAGGCGTGCCGAGAATATGCTCCATGATCCACGCGCCGCGCAGCACCGGAGACGTGCGATCCGGGTACGACGTCGCCATCAGCACGCTGCCCTTGCCGAACAGCCCGTAACGGCGCTCGTCGTCGAGCTCGACGCGCCGGAAGCGGTCGCCGAGCACGCCGTCGATCCCGTAATGACGCGCGAGCCGCTCGTTCACGAACGTGTGCCGTGCATCGATCAAGTCGAGGACGCTGTGCTCGTCCGAGCGCAGGATGCTGTCGACGAAAAGCTCCATCTCGCGCTCGAACGCGCGCCGCAGGTCCTCGTCGAACGTCGGATAGAGCCGCGGATCCGGATCGATCGCCTTCAGCGCGCGGACGCTGAGCCATTGAAAGGCGAACTGCGTGACGAGCGCTTTCGAGCGCGGATCGGCGAGCATCCGACGGATCTGCGCCTCGTACGTCTCGGGCTCGCTCAGCCTGCCTTCCTCGGCGAGCCGAAGGAGCTCGTCGTCCGGCCCTTGGCTCCACAGGAAGAAGGACAGCCGCCACGCGAGCTCGACGTCGTCGACGGGATAGACTTCGCCGTGCTCGACGCCGGCGGGCCTGATCTCCGTCCGGTACAGGAACTTCGTGCTCGCGAGGATCGCCATCAGCCCTCTGCGAATCCCCTCCTCGAAGCCGCCCGCCTCGCGTCCCGCGCGATAGAACTCGAGCAGCGGCACGAGGTCCGCCTCGCCGACGGGCCGCCGGAACGCGCGCCGCGCGACGTCCGACAGGATCTGCTCGGCGCACGGCGTCTCCTCGGCCTCGGTGCTCGGCTGGCACGTGAAGATGCGCCTGCGGCTCTCGGTCTGCGGGCCGGCCCCGCTCGCGTCGTACGGGCCGATGATCTCCATCCCGAGCAGGCGCGGCACGTCCGGCACGCCTTCGCCGGGAATCATCGAATGCAGCTCGTAGTCGGATTCCGCGAAGCTGCGCGCGACGAAGGTCGCCCCGATCTGGTGATAGCCCGCCGTGACGGGGAATCGGAGCTTGCGGAAACGATCCTTGATCTCGCCGACCGCCTCGATCTGCCGCTGATCGACCGCGCGCAGATCCTCCTCGCCGCCGAGCTCGTCCTCGAAGACGCGCTCGCCGTCGATCGTCATGATCACTTTATGACGGTGGTCGAGCCAGCCTTGCGGATACGCGCGCAGCTCCGCGCCGGGCTCCGACGAGACGTTCAGATTGAACTCGTAGACGCCGTCGACCGGAAAGAAATGCTCGACGAGGAGCCCGCCGCGCGTGCCGAGGGGCAGCCCGTGCACGTGGCGCGTATGGTTCTCGAGGCTCGAGCGGTACTCGGCGCGGACCGGCTCCGACCCGCCGCTGCCGACGGCCATCGTCGAAATATCCCGCGCCGCGGCGAGGTATTGATCGAGATGCGTCGGCGAGACGCGCAGCGCGCTCGCGATGTTGTCGAAACCTTCGGCTTCGACGTCGGCCGGCAGCATCGCCTGCGCATCGATCTTGAGCCCGAAAAGATCCTCGACCGCGCGCGCGTACTCCGCCCTGTTCAGCCGGTGCATGACGACGTGCCCCGGCATCGGCCCGCGCTCGGCCGCGAGCTCGTCGAGGCGCGCCTCGAGCGCGGCGACCAACGCGTCGATCCGCTCCGCATCGGGACGGGCGACGCCGGGCGGCGGCATCAGGTCGCCGCGCAGCTTGCGCACGACCTCTTCCCATACCGCGGGGTGCGCTGCGATATCGGCAGGGCCGAAGCGCTCGAGCGACAGATCGCCGGCGAACTCGGCGTTGTTGTGGCAGTCCTCGCAGTAGCTCTCGAGCAGGCTCCATTCGGCCGCCACGCGGTCTTCCGGCGACTTCGCGCAGCCTGCGGCAAACGCGACCGCGGCCGCGAATACCAAAAAGCGCGGACTGAATCGCGAAACCTTTCGTACGCCGATCATGCGACGATGCCTCTCATCCGGTTGCCCCACCAGAGCCCCTCGTAAACGATCTTGATGAACTGACGCGGATCCCCGCTCCAAGTTTCGTCGAAGTCCCGGGTGATGCCCGCTTCGAACATCTCGGACGCGCCCTTGCCCTGGACCGCGAGCTCCTCGATCCGCTCGAGAATCGTCGACATCATCTCGACCTGCGCCTCGAGATCCGCGCGCGAGCGCGGCGATCCCGACTGCGGCACGATCAAGGTCTCGTCGTCCGCGATGTCGATCAGCTTTTGCGCGGCAGCGATCGTTCCGCCGATCCAGCCGCCGGTCACGTAATCCGGGATCGGATACTCGCCCGCGGTCACCGCGCCGCCGGCGACGATCACGTTCAGGTCGGGGAAATGCACGTAGATATCGCCGTCGGTATGCGCCTCTTTCAAATGGGCATACACGATGCGCCGCTCGCCGAGCGCGAGCTCGATCGGCTGCGGGTCCGACGAGAAGAACGTCTTCGTCGGCAGCGCCGCGTCGGCTCGCGGCGGATAGGTGCGGTCCTCCCAGTCGACGTAGAACTTCGTGCTCATCCAGAGCCGCGTATTCTCGTGCGCGATGATCGTCGCGCCTGCGGCGCCTAGCGCGTCGTTGCCGCCGGTATGCTCGAGGTGCCAGTGCGTGTTGAGCAGCGCGGCGACGGGCGTATCGGCGAACCGCTCCGCGAGAAGACGCAGCAGCGCGTCGGAATGCTCGGGCGCCCCGCTGTCCACGAGAACGAGCCCTTCGCGCGTCTCGAGCGCGACGATGTTGCCGCCGGCCCCCGCGATCTGCACGAGCCCGTCACGCAACGGCAAGGCCGTGAGGCCTCCGGACGGCGCCTGCGCGAGGAGCCGCGGCGCGACGCCGGCGACACCCGAGACCGCCGCAATCCCCGCCCCGCAGAGGCCGCGAAGAATACGCCGGCGCTGAGGACTGCAAGCCATGGAAAGCCTCCGTGCTGGATCGAACACCTTGCGCTTCATCGAGTTACCCGAGGCCGGGCACTCCGTCCCAATATAGCGGGGTCGCCGCCGCATCGCATCCCCGCGCCCCTCCGCGGCGCGCTGCGCTTCGCCCTTCGTACGCGGCTGCCCTGCTAGCAGTCGCGCCACCACGCCTCGCACGCGGCGCGCTGGTAAACTTTCGGCCCCATCACCGCTCGTTCTCGGCCCTGAAACCCAACGGGTTCGAACATGCACGGAAAGCTTATCGATGCAGGCGCCGTCGTTTACCGCGGCGGCTGCCCGCGAGTTGCCTCGGCCGGACGGTCGAGCGCAAGCCTGTCTGCCGCGATCACCGAGCGCGAGGCCGCATCCGCGTGAATTCCGATACGGAAGCGCGCGGCCATTGCGGCGATCCACGCTGGCACGATCCCGCCCGACGACGACAATGACGGGCGGCGGGGCGCAAGCCTCGGCTCCGTCCGGTTTCTACAGGAGCACATGATGAGCATCAACAACCTCAGTTCTCTCATTCAAGCGCACGGCAGCCCGGTCAAGCTGCTGCGTAACTCGAAATCCGGCATCTACGTCTATCCGGTCGTAGCTCCGGAGTTCTCGAACTGGCGCGACGAGCAGCGTGCGTGGCGCGAGTCCGCGGTCCTCTTCGATCAGACGCATCATATGGACGAGCTGATCGTAGAGGGTCCCGACGCCGAGAAGCTGCTGTCGTACGTCGGCATCAACAGCTTCGCGAAGTTCGACTTGAACCGCGCGAAGCACTTCGTGCCCGTCACGCCGGCCGGCCACGTGATTGGCGACATGATCATCTTCCGCGAGCGCGACGATAAGTTCGTGCTCGTCGGCCGCTCGCCGACGGCGAACTGGGTGCGCTTCCAGGCGGCGATCGGCAAGTACAACGTCCGGCTCGTCTACGATCCGCGCTCGGACAGCCGGCCCGACGGCAAGGCGATCTACCGGACGCACTATCGCTTCCAGATCCAGGGCCCGGACGCGAACAAGGTCCTCGACAAGGTCAACGGCAAGCCGGTCCCGGACATCAAGTTCTTCCACGTCGACTGGATCAACGTCGGTTCGCGGCGCGTGCAGGCGCTGCGCCACGGCATGGCCGGCGCGCCCGGCCTCGAGATCTGGGGCCCGTACGCCGACAAGCACTACATCCAGTCGACGATCGTCGAAGCCGCGAAGGAGATCGGCGTCGACCTGCGCCTCGTCGGCAGCCGCGCGTACTCGACGAACACGCTCGAGTCGGGCTGGATTCCGTCGCCGTTGCCGGGCATCTACAGCGGCGACGGCATGCTGAAGGACTATCGCGACTGGCTCGGCGCGGACAGCTACGAGGCCGTCGGCTCGCTCGGCGGCAGCTTCGTCAGCGACAACATCGAGGACTACTACGTGAACCCGTTCGAGCTCGGCTACGGGTTCTACATCGGCTGGAAGAAGGACGACTTCATCGGCAAGGATGCGCTCGTCAAGCTGAAGGACGCGAAGAACCGCAAGAAGGTCACGTTCGAGTGGAACCGCGACGACGTGCTGAAGGTCATCGCGACCGCGTTCGAGGAAGGCACGCCGGCGAAGTGGATCGACTTCCCGCAGCCGAACTATGCGTCGAGCACCGCGGACCTGATCCTGCGCGACGGCAAGCAGGTCGGCATGTCGATGTTCAACGGCTACTCGTTCAACGAGCGCTGCATGCTGTCGCTCGGCGTCGTCGACGACGACGTGCAGATCGGCGACATCCTGACGCTGGTCTGGGGCGAGCCGGACGACACCGGCAAGACGTCGGTCGAGAAGCACAAGCAGGCGGAGATTCGCGTGCGCGTGTCGCCGACGCCGTATGCGCGCGAGGCCCGCGAGAACTACGCGGAGAGCTGGCGCACGAAAGGGACGACGAAGTAGCGTCGTTCGGGGCTGCCGCGGCGCCCGCCGCGGCGGCTCCACCGAAAATTCGTGCCAGGCACGATTTTCCGAAAATTCGTGCCTGGCACGATTTTTTTTACGTGATGTCCTTCAGCGTCACCGACTCGTGCCACGGGATCATCAGGCGCTTCGCGACGTTCACCGCGAAGAACAGCAGGTAGCCGAGCACGGCCAGCAGGATGATCACGGCGAAGAGCTCCGGCGCGTTCAACGCGTTCAGCGTGACGACGACCATGTAGCCGAGCCCTTCGCTGCCGCCGAGATACTCGCCGACGATCGCGCCGATCACGGCGAACACGATGCCGACCTCCATGCCTGCGAACACGTACGGCAACGTGCTGTGAAACTCGAGCGACCAGAACGTCGCCCAGCGGCCGGCATTCAGGCTGCGCATCACGTCCCGGTGCCCAGGGTCCACGGACCGCACGCCGAGCAGCACGTTCAGCATGATCGGGAAGAACGCGAGGATCGCCGCGATGATCACCTTCGACGTCATGCCGAAGCCGAACCAGATCACGAACAGCGGCACGAGCGCGACCTTCGGGATCACCTGGAACGCGACGACCATCGGCCGCACCGCGCGCTCGAGCCACACGACGCGCCCGAGCACGGCGCCGACGACGACGCCCGATACGAGCGCGATGCCGAACCCGGCGACCGCCTCGATCAGCGTCGTGCGCGTGTGCACGGTCCACACCTCGGGCCGGCCGGCGAGCTCGATCAACGCGCCAAGCACCGCTTCAGGCGGCGGCAGCACGAACTCCGACACGCCGAGCGACACCGTCGCGAGCTTCCACAAGCCGAGGATCGCCGCGAGCAGCACCGGCGTGCTGATCCACGGCAGTATCTTCATGAGCTGCTCTTGAGAAGGCATCACGTCTCCTCGTCGAGCTGCCGGCGCAGCTCCCTGACGATCTCCTGAAAGCCCGGGTCGGCCTCGACCTCGAGCTGACGCGGCCGCGCGAAGTCGACGTGCGTGACCGAGCGGATGCGCCCCGGGCGGGGCGACAGCAGCACGACGCGATCGGCGAGAAACACCGCCTCGCGGATCGAATGCGTGACGAGCACGACCGTCGACTCGGACGCCCGCGCGAGCGATTGCAGCTCGAGGTTCATCTTTTCTCGGGTCAGCGCGTCGAGCGCACCGAACGGCTCGTCCATCAACAGCACGCCGGGTCGATAGCTCAGCGCGCGCGCGATCGCGACCCGCTGGCGCATGCCGCCGGAAAGCTCTCGCGGGTAGGAGCGCTCGAACCCGGCAAGACCGACGAGCTCGCAGAGCTCATGTGCGCGCGCGAGCCGCTCCTGCTTCGATACGCCGCGCAGCTTCAACGGCAGCGCGATGTTCTCTTCGACCGAGTACCACGGGAAGAGGTGCGCATCCTGGAAAACGATGCCGAGACGGCCAACGGTCTCCGGGTCCCGGCCGCCGTCGCGCCAGAGCGGACGGCCGCCGGCGAGCACGCGCCCGCGAGTCGGATGCGTGAGCCCCGCGAGTATCCGCAGCAACGTGGTCTTGCCGCAGCCGGAGCGGCCGACGAGCGCGACGAACTCGCGCTTGCGAATCGTCAGCGACACGTCCTGCAATGCGACGACCGAGCCGCTCCGCGCATGGAACTCTTTGCTGACGTCGAGAAGCTCGAGCTCGGCGTGGCCGTCCGCGGCGCGCGTCTCGTCGTGCCCGTCGTCGGCCGCTACAGGCTCCGGCTCCCGGTTCGTCTTCAATCCCTGCGTCATCGATCCTTCGCTACCGCTGCCCGCCTCGCCGTCATGCCTGCTCGACGAACTCGTTCGTGAACCACTCCTCTGGCGCCTTGCCCGGCTCCGCGAGACCCGCCGCGACGAGCTCCTCGTAGCCCTGCATCCAGCGCTCCGGCACGGTCAGCAGCAGATTCTCCTCTCCGGCCGCGGTCCACACGCTCGTGTACTCGCGCAGGCTCGCCTTCGCGATCGCGGTATCGTTCAGGCCGTCGAACGAATACTTGCCTCGCAGGATCTCTAGCGTGTTATCGAGCTCCGTATCGCGCAGCATGAACTCGAGCGCGTCGCGCACGCCGGCAATGAAGCGGCGGATCGCCTCGCTATGCTGCTCGAGCCCCGCGCGCGACGCCATATAGAACTGTCCGCCCGAGCGGATGAACTCGCCGGGGTTCAGAACGACCGCGTTCTCCTGCTGGGTCTCGACGATCTTCGCGGTGTCGATGCTGACCGCGTAGCCTGCGATTCGGCCCTGCTCGACGAGATTGAAAATCCCGGGCGTGAGACCGACGACCTGACGGCGAACCATCGCGGGATCGACGCCGCCGGCAGCGAGGAACAGATCGAGCTCGAGCTCGCTCGAGCCGCCCTCGGACGGAATGCCGATCATCTTGCCGACGAAATCCTGCGGAGTGAGCAGCGGAGCCGCCCTGCTCGATACGTATCGGATCGTCGAATCCTTGAACACCATGCCGACGTTCACGAGCGGCGCTCCCCGATTCGCGGCCGCCCGCATGCCTTCGATCTGGCTGATACGCGTGAGCGGTGCGCGCCCGGCGAGAACGAGCTGCACGGCCTGCGCGGAACCTCGGGTGAGCTCGAACCTGACGTCGAGGCCGTGATTCGCGAAATACCCGCCGGCGTCGGCGAGCAGCTCCGGCGCGAACGTCAGACTCTGCGGCGGCAGGATCGTGAGGAACGTCAGCCCGAGCCGATCGGACGACGATGCGCCGGCCGACGAGCCCGCAGGCGAATCGCCCCCGGAGCAGGCGCCGAGCAGCGCCGAGCCCGCGAGGGCCGCGGAACCGCCGATGAATGCGCGCCGGCTCACTGCCGAGCCGCGAGGGCCCGCGCTGTTCGCTGCATCACTCATACTGGAACTCCCCCTTCCGTCGCGAGGCGCGGCGTTATCGTCTCCGCGTCGGCGGGCGCCTTCAGCACGCCCATCGTTATGCACGCGACACGATAACGGAAATCGGAGGCTCGGTGGAGACTGCAATCCCGACCGCCCGCGCGCAAGCGCAGCGCGCCCGGGCCGCCCAAGACGGGCGCGAGAAGGGCCGAGCCGATGCCGGCCCTCTCTCGCGATCCGATCGCCGCGTCCTATCCGGTCGGCGCGGCGACTACGGCTGGTAGCCGGGCTTGCAGACGTCGGTGATGCAGATCGAGTCGAGCGTGCGCCCCTCCGGCGGAGTCTCGAGACCCCGCTCCTGCATCAGCCGGCGCAGCAGCGCGGCCGTCTCCGGATGCGGAATCGCGGACTGCACGCCGACCCGCACGAGACCGTCCGCGTAGTCGATCGCCTGCCACGTTACGCCGGCGAGCGCGTGAATGCTGTCGCGGCTGCCGATGTCCCGCGCCGCCAGGTCCGCGCCATGGTCGACGAGGAGCTGCACGACCTCGGTCCGGCCCTTGTGCGCCGCGCCCATCAGCGCCGTGCGCCCGTCGAGCGTCTCGCGCGCGTTCGGATCGGCGCCGAGCTCGAGCAGCATCTTCACGACCTCGAACGTCTGCTCCGGGGACCACTCGAACGTCACGCCCTCGACCCAGCCGATCCCGGACGCGACCATCAACGGCGTCACGTAGTCGCGCGTCGGTATCGACGGATCGGCGCCGTGCTCGAGGAGCAGCTTCAGCAACTCGAGGTCGCCGGACTGCGCCGCGCGCAGGAACGGCGTCGCGCCCTCCTCGTACAGCCATTGATGCGTGAAGATCGTCCGCGTCTCCGTGCTCGCGCAGCCCGGTCGTCCGCAGTCCGTCGCGAGACGCTGATTCGGATCCGCCCCGTGCTCGAGCAACAGCTCGATGTACGCGAGGTGATCCATGTCCGGCTCGCGCGTCGGGTAATCGCCCCCCTCGATGTTGCGGTTGTCGGTCGCGATATACAGCGGATTCCAGCCGTTCTTGTTCGCGAGATTCGGATCCGCCCCCTGCTCGAGCAGATACTTGCCGAGCTGGTAGTAGCGGTTCTGCGTCGCCGTCAGCAGCGCGGTCCAGCCGAACTCGCTCGTCTGATTGACGTCCGCGCCAGCCTCGAGCAGCAGCTTCACCGACTCGATGTCCCCTTCGCGCGCGGCAAAGATCAACGGCGTGAGGCCGCCCCAGTCGACCTGCCCGCCGCCGCCGAAGAAAGCCTCCTCGTCGACCTCGTCTTCCGGCGCGACGTCCGCAGCGGCGATCGCCGCTTCGTCCTCCGGCGCGGCGGGCGTCTCGGTCGGCGCCGCGGGCGCGGCAGGCGTGCCGGCCGGCGCGGCGGCGAAAGCGTCGAGCCGCTCGGCAAGCACTGTGACCGTATCCGCGAGCGCCGCGACGCGGGCCGCGAGCGCGTCGAGCCGATCTGCGAGAGCGGTCGACGCGTCGCCCGCGCTGCCGCTCCCGGCGCCGTCGTCGGACGCGGCGGAGTCGGCCGCGCCGGCTTCGGCGCGTAGCGCCGCGGAGCTCTCGGCGAGCGCATTCGCCGCTTCAACCAGCAGCGCATCGACATCGCCGTCAGCCGCGTCCGCGTCGCCGGCTGCGGCGGAGACCGCGGCGGCGTTCGAATCATCGCCTGCCTCCGTTGCATCCGCGGGATCCGCATCGCCCGCTTCCGCAGCGGCCGCGTCGTCGCCGCCCGGCTGGTCGCCGTCGAGACGGAACGTCAGAGCCGCGCCGCGCGACCCGGTGCCGGTGATGTACTCCTCGATCCGCTCGCGGGCGGGCGGCGCAAGATACGGCCGGCGCCCTCGCTCGATCACGGCCGACGTCGCGCTGTAATCCGCTCCCGCGTCGAGCAGAACCCGAACCGCATCCGGATTCGAGTACGCGGCCGCCCACATCAGCGCGGTCGTGCCGCGCAGCTTCTCCCGCGCATCGATCTCCGCGCCGTGCTCGATCAGCACCTCGATCGCATCGGCCCGTCCGGTTCGCGCGGCCATCATCAGCGCGGTCTCGCCGTTCGTGAACGTTTCGTTCGGGTCTGCGCCGGCCTCGAGCATCAGCCGGATCATCTCCGCGTTGCCTGCGATGCTCGCCATCAGCAGCGGCGTCGTGCCCGTGCGGTTCGCGACGTTCACGTCCGCTCCTGCTGCGAGCAGCCGGCGCACGGCATCGAGATCATTGCGGTAAGCGGCCCAATGCAGCGCGGTCGCGCCGTCCGCCTGCGGCTCGTTCACGTCCGCACCTTGCTGCAGCAGCTGCTCGAGTCGAGCGCCGTCGCCGCGCATCACTGCGTCCGCGACGTCCGACGCCCAGCCCGGCGTCGCGGCCGCGAGGACGCCCGCTGCGACGGCTGCGCTCAGCATGCGGCGTCCGGTCGAGACTGTTCGGTTGGTCATCGTGCCCCACATCGTCACCACTCCTTCGGTTTCGTCGGTGTGCCGCTCGGCAGCACACATCGAAACAGCCCGACATACCGATTTCAAGCTGCGAACCGGCTCGATCGGTGCTGTCACGCCCGTCGCTCGTCAACGAGCGACGGACGCCCTCAAGGTTGTATGACCGGCGAAGGCACCGGTAAATGCCGGAAGGTGCGTAGCCGCACCTACGCCGAATGACGGTCGCGGCCGGCCTATCGGCCGAGCACGGCGCCCTTATGGACCGGTCCGACCGTCTTCTGGTAGACGCCGAGCCAGCCCGTCTGGTTCTGCGCGCCGAACGTGCGCGCACTCTTGCGCCGCTCCTCGAGCACCGTCTCCGGCACCTCGAGATCGACGACCTTGCGCTCGACGTCGATCGAGATCGGATCGCCGTTCTCGACGAACGCGAGCGGTCCGCCGGCGGCGGCCTCCGGCGACGCCTCGCCGACGACGAGCCCGTCGTTCACGAGCCCCGAGAGCTGCCCCTCGGTGATCATCGCCACCTGATTGATCAGCCCCGCGCCGTCGAGCGCGAACACGACCGACGACGTCATCGCCATGCCCGGTCCGCCTACGACGCCGAGCCCGCGCAGCACGATCACGTCGCCCGGCTTCACGCGTCCGTCGTGGATGCCGGCGAGCGCTTCCTCGCGGGAATGGAAAATGTTCGCGGGCCCGCGGAAGCGCAGCGTGCGCTCGCCGGTCCCGCCGAGGCGGACGATGCCGCCGCCCGGCAGCAGGCTGCCGCGCACGATCACGATAGATGGCCGCGTCGATAGCGGAGCGTCGACCGTGCGGATCACGCGCTCGTCGGCGACGGTGACGCTCGCGAGGATGTCGCCCAAGGTGCGGCCCGAAACCGTGCGCACGCTGAGGTCGAGGAAGCGCTCGAGACGCTTCAGCACGGCTTGCGCGCCGCCCGCGGCCTCGAGGTCCTCGATCAGGCCGGCGCCGTTCGGGCGAATCGCCGCGAGCAGCGGTACCCGATCGGCAAGCTCCGCGAACAGCGCGTAGACGTCGACGTCGAGCCCCGCTTCGGCCGCGATCGCCTGCAGGTGCTTCACGCAGTTGATCGAGCCCGACAACGCGAGCACGATCGCGACCGCATTACGGATCGCGCCCGGAGTCAGCACGTCGCGCGGCTTCAAGTCCTGCCAGACCATCTCGACGATACGCTCTCCCGACGCGCGCGCGAGCGCACGCATCTTGTCGCTGTTCGCGGCGACCGGCGCGCTGCCGGGCAGCGACATACCGAGCGCCTCGCAGACGCTGTGCATCGAGTTCGCCGTGCCCATGCCGGCGCAGACGCCCGGGCCTCGCACGGCCACGTCCGCCATCCCGCGCAGCTCATCGAGCGTGACCGCGCCGGCCGCCATGTAGCCGGACTTCAGGAATACCTCCTCGATGTCGACATGCTTGCCGCGATACTCGCCGCTTTGCTGATAGCCGCAGATCACGACGATCGTCGGGATGTCGAGCCGGCCCGCCGCCATCAGCTGCCCGGGCGTGGTCTTGTCGCACGATGCGAGACAGACCATGCCGTCGAGCAGCGCCCCTTCGACCTGCACCTCGATGTCGGCGGCGATCAGGTCCCGCGTCGGCAGGATATACGCGCCGCGTCGCCCGGCGCTCGTGATGAAATCGCTCGGCGCGGCCGTGCGTACCTCGAACGGCAAGCCGCCCGCGGCGCGGATCGCGGCTTTCACCTCCGCCGAGACGCCGTCGAGATGACTGAAGCAGCTCGAGAGCTCCGACGACGTGTTGACGACCGCGATCTTCGGCTTCTCCATGTCCTCGTCGGTCAGCCCGAGCGCGCGCCATTGCGCCCTGCGGCCGGCCCACATCGCCGTGCCGGGCTCGAGATTGCTGCGCAGCTTACGCTTCATTGCCGGACCTCCGCGCGGTCAGCCGCGCCCGCCGCGTTGCCGAGGAATGCGCCGTCGCGCGCAAGCCGCGCCTGCAGCTCCGCGACATCGATCTGCCGCGGCGCGACGCCGTCGCGCAGCGCGAGATCCGCGGCCGTGCCCGCAGCCTGACCCATCACGAAGCACGGACCCGACACGCGCGCCGAGGACTGGCCCTCGTGCGACATCGACGCACAGCGCCCGGCGATGAACAGGTTCTCGACCCGCTGCGGCAAGATGATTCGATACGGAATCTGGTTGTAGCCGCGGGACTCCTTCGGCGCGAATACGAACTTCACGTCGCCTTTGATATGCGCCTCGACCGGCCAGCCGTTCACGCCGATCGAGTCATCGAAGTCACGGCAGCCGAGGATGTCGTCCTCGGTCAGCACGTACTCGCCGATGAAGCGGCGCGTCTCGCGGATGCCGATCTGCGGCGCGATCTCGACGATGTACGCATCGTCGAAGCCGGGCGTCACGCTCTTGATGAACTGGAACACGTCCCAGCACTGGCGCCGCCCTTCGACCTCGCCGTAGCTCAACTGGCGCGCGTCGATGCCGCTGACCGCGGAGCCGTCCGGGTTCTTGATCTGCGTAAGGTTCGCGCGCCACTCGATCGGATTGCGCTGCGGGCGCACGATCGGCTTCTTGCGTGGAAAGCGCCGGCCCGCCTTTTCGGCTTCGTCCATCAACGTCGGGATCAGCTCCCACGCGCGCCCGGCCCGCTCGGGGTCGACGCCGTTGATTCGGAACATCGTCGACGGGTACAGCATGTTGCCCGCGCCGTCGCCGATCTCGTACGGAGCGCCGGCCCACGCACCGAGGTCGCCGTCGCCGGACGCGTCGATGAAAATCCGGCCGCGGATCGCGAAGCGGCCCGATTTCGTCTCGACGAGCAGCGCATCGATGCGCGTCTCGTCGGCCATCACGGCGCCGACTCCGACCGCATGGAACAGCACGTCCACGTTCGCCTCGGCAATCAGCTCGTCTGCGGCGATCTTGAACGCGGAAATATCGTACGCCTGCGCCTGAATCTGATCGCGGATCGTCAGATGCGGGGCGTTCAAGCCGTCCATCGCGGCGAGGCGCGCGAGGATATCTGCCGCGATGCCGTGCACGACCTGCTCGTGGCGGCCGTGGACGACGGCATGCAGCCCGCAGAACGTGCTGAGGCCGGCCGCCGTGCCGGCGCCGCCGAGGAAACCATACCGCTCGATCAGGACGGTCGAGCGGCCGCTGCGACCCGCGGCGATCGCCGCGGCAATGCCGGCGGGGCCGCCGCCGAGCACGACGACCTCGTAGTCGCCGAACAAAGGGGTCTGCCGGCTCGGCTCGTGGATGGAGTTCACGGCATCTCCTTCGGACGCGACGCGCCCGCCCAGAGACTCGTCAGGTCTGCGAGCCCGCCGCGGCACCGGCGACGCGGTGCCGCGGCCGCTTCGTCACGGAACGATCGGGCTCGTGCGGTCGACTTCGGAGCGCTCACCGCCGACCATCAGCTCGTGAGCGTAGTTCGCCTGCTGGCAGATGTACTCGAACAGCTCCGTGTCTTTGCTCCACGCGAGCTGGAAGCCTCCGGTCCACGGCGCGGTATAGGCGCCCGGATCGTAGACGGTGATCTCGTAGTCGATCACGCTCTCATTGATCCGCGTGAAGCGCTCGACGGTGTGCATCTGCTCCGTGTGCGGCAACCCGCGGCGGTCGAGCCAGAAACCCTCGTTGAAGCCCGTGCTGTCGACGACGAGCGTATCGCCCTCCCACCAGCCGATCGAATGGCCGTAGTAGCTCGGCGTGAGATCGTCCGGGTGCGAACGGCCGTCCATGTAGACCGTGCGGAACGTATGCGGGCCGCCGATATCGAAAATGTAGAGCCGCTTCTGCTCCGGCAGATCGACGAACTCCACCCCGTACGGCGTCAGGAACTGACGCGCGGTGCCCGACGCTTTGCAGCGGGCGTGCGGCTCGAGCTCGTGCACCTGACGCGCGTCGTAAAGCACCTTCGCCCACGGCTGGAACGGCACCTGGTCTGCCGGCGCGATCGGGTCGGTGATGCCGAACAGCGGCGTCCATACGCCCTTCTCCGCGGGCGTCGCTCCGCCGAGCAGTATGCGGCCGTCCTCGGCGCGCGGCGCCGGACCAGGCGCGGGCCCGTTCGGATTGAAGGGGCGCCGCTGCGCGAGCGCCGAATTAGCGACGGCGAACCCGAGCATCGCCATGCTCACGGCGAGAAGAACTCGTCTCATTCGTGACCTACTCCTGATCCGCCGGCCCGTTCATGAAGTCGTGAACGGCCCGGCTCGATGCCATCGGACGCCGCGCCGACCGCGAGGCCGGCGCGGCGTTCAGAGTCCGGCGTTACTCGTCGCCGCGGCTCGAGCCCGCGTCGAGCGTTGCGCCCGGGCTCGCGCCGGTCGCCGTCAGCGTGACCTGCCGAGCGTTCACGCGCTTGCTGCCGTTACGCGCGAGGTAGCCGTCGACCGTGACCTCCTCGCCAATCTTCAGCGTGTCGCGCCGCCAGCCGCGCCGCTGCAGGCCGTGCGGGGGGCCCATCTCGGCGCCCCAGTTCGCGACCTCTCCGGTCTCCGGATCCTTCACGTTGATGTAGAACCAAACGTGAGGATTCGTCCACTCGACCTTCGTCACGATGCCGGTCAACGTGATCGGCTTCTCCGCGTCGAACTCGGCGGAAAACGAGTGGTGGGCTTGAGACGTGCTCGCGAAGACCATGGCGGCCCCGAGAACCACGCTTGCCAATCTACGTACGGTCATGACTCTATCTCCGTTCATCGCGTGAGCGATATGCGCATCTTGATCCAAGTCTGGCGAGCGCACTGCTAATTAATGTCAACGGCGCGAAACCCTTCGATCAGGACCTGTTGTCTTGACAGAAGTAGGACGCCAGCTCTTCACCGCCTACCCAGCGCAGCTCCCAGCTGCTCTTCCAGGGCCTGGTATACGCCCCTGGATCCTGGATCTCCACCTCGTACAGCAACGTATCGAGATCCGGCCGGGTGAAGCGCTCGATCAGCCGCAGCTGGTCGGTATGCGGCAGGCCGCCGTTCGTGAACCAGAAATCCTCGTTGAAGATCGCCGTGTCGACGACCAGGGTGTCGCCTTCCCATTTCCCTACCGAGCGGCCGTAGTAGAGCGGATTGTCGTCGTCGCCGCCGACCTGCCCCTTCTGCTCGCGGCCGTCGAGGTAAATGATCCGGTAGTTCTGGTTGCCGCTGCCCATCAGCACGAAGATGCGCTCGCGCTCACGGTCCTCGACGAGCTGCACGCCGAGCGACGACTGCATATGCCGGACACCGCCGGGGGGCTTGCAGTTCAGGTACAGGGGGTCGTCCTGCAGGAAGCGGCGCTGGCGGTGCATGTAGAGGCCGAGCGCCCACGGCTGCATCGGCGCGACTTTCGCCGCATCCTCGAGGTTTGCGAGCAGGCCGTCGGCGTTCATCTCGACCCGCACGCCGTCCTCGACGAGCGCGGTGCGAGTCGGATAAGACCAGTAGCCGCCCTGCGTATCGGGCGCACCGAGCATCGGCGTGCCGTCGGGCCAGCGCGGCGTCGGCCGCGCCGCGCGGGGGGCCTTCGGCGGCGCATCGCGTGCGGCGAGCACCTCCCGGCCGGTATCGGCGAAAACGAGCGCGTCCGCCCAAACCTGCCGCGTGCCGTTGCGAGCGACGATGCCGTCGACGGTCACGCGATCGCCCGGCTGCACCGACTCGCGTTCCCAGCCGCTGCGCTCGAGCACGACCGGGCTTTCGAGCTCGATGGCCCAGTTCACGACTTCGCCGTTCTCGTCGGTGACGTTCAGAAAAACGTGGACGTGCGGGTTGCGCCAATCGACCGCGCTCACGATGCCTTCGAGCTCGAGCGGCTTCGTGTCGTCGAACTTGGCGGAGATCGGATGGTGCGCATTTGCGGCACCCGATACCGCGAGCGCCACCGCTGCGGCAAGCCGCAGACGCTGCTTGATCTTGCTCATACGGGTTTCGGGACTCGTTTGGGTTGTTCTCATAGCGCCGGTCTTGATGCGCCGGCTCATTGACGGCTGACTTCGAAAGCGCCGCTGCCGCGTTCGTTCTTCCAGGTGCCGACGATCGAGCGATCCGGAAGCTCGAGGTTCTGGATGCGCCCCTCGATCTGATAGTGGACCGGGCCGCCCTCGGCGTCCTCGTCCGTGGCCTCGATCTGAACGACCCAACCGTCCGGATTCAACGTCGCGTTGGTGATCTCGATGTTGTCGGTGCCGGGATTGATGATGCCGCTGATCTTCTCGCCGTCCCAGTTCATCACAAGCAGGACGAAATCGCCGTGCACCTCGTTGCCTTGCCAATTGCCGAGCCACGAGCCCTTGATCGGATGCCCTTCCTGCGCCATGGCCGAAAAGCTTCCTCCCACGGCGAGCGCCAAGATCATCGCCGCCGTTCCCGCCGCTTTCGGCATCGCGCCGCAGAGGCGCCCTTTGATCAGTTGCAATACCACACCATCACCTCGATCACGTTGATACCCCCCGCACGGCCGCGGTGCACCGCGTGCGCATGCGCCCTGCCAATAGTAGTGGCAGAACCGACGCAAGTGAAACCATCCCTGGAAAACGTAATTCTCGTTCCACCCGGGATCGGGAGCGCCGATCCGGCGAAAAATAGCCCCGCAGCCGAGAATTCCGGCGGCTCGCGCCGGTCCTGGTGGATGCGATAGCAGGCTCCCACCGATCTGCGCTGACCGCCGGCGGCGCGTGGACTTGACCGTCGATGCAGCCAGTGTGACCTCGGACACCGCGGCGCCCGCCCCCGGTCGTTAGCCTGAGCCGTTTTGTGGCGGGGAGGATGATTCTTGCGACGGACCGGGATCCTGGCGGCAGGCCTGATATCGCTCGCGGGCGGCCTCGCCGCCGGCTGCGCGGCCCCGTCGCTAGCCCCCGTCGAGCCCGATCCGCCGCCGATCGCCGCCGCTGCGCCGCCGCGGCCGGCGCCGCGGCCGCCGCAGCGCCCCGCGGAGGATCCGAAACTCGTCGCGCTACCCGCCGAAGCCCCCGCTCAACCCCCTCCGCCGCTTCCGCCGGAGCCCGCACGGGTTCTCGTGCTGCTGCCGCCGCAATCGGACACGTTCGCGAGCGTGCTGCCGGCGCTCGAGGCCGAGCTCGCCGCGCGACGGATCGTCGCGGATCGGGCGACGCTCGACTCGCCGGCGACCGATGCCGACGGCGCCGAAGCACCGTCCGTCGTCGTCGCGGTCGGCACCGCGGCGACCTCGAGCGCCCTCGAGCGGCCGGGTATGCCGGTCGTGTTCTGCCAGGTGCCCGATTTCGATTTCGAGGCGCCGGACGCTTTCGGGGTCGCATCGATACCGCCGCTCGACCTGCAGCTCGAGGCATGGCGCCGGCTCGATCCCGCGCTGCGCACGATCGGCCTCGTGCTCGGCGACGACGAGGCACCGTTCGCGGCCGAAGCGGTGCGGGCCGCCGCCGCGCACGGCCTCGTCCTCGATGTGCGCCTCGTCTCGTCGGACCAGGAAGCCGTGTATCACGTGAGGCGAATGGTCGCGCACGTCGACGGTCTGTGGCTGCTTCCCGACGACACCGCGCTCAGCCCGCGGGCCATCCGCGACATGCTCGATCTCGCGAGCATGCACGACGTGCAGACCCTCGTATTCTCGCCGGCGCTGCTCGAGTGGGGCGCGCTGCTCAGCGTCGCGCCGACGGACACGGATCTTGCGCGCACGCTCGCTCATGTCGTCGGCACACTCGTCGACGGCCGGCGCGACGAGCTGCCGCCGACGACTGCGTTGTTGGAGCTCGAAGCACGCGTGAACCTCGCCGCGGCTGACCGCCTCGGGCTCGAGCCGGTGAGCAACGTCTGGATCGAACGGAGCGAAGCGCCCTGATGCCTCGTCCGCGCTCGAGTCTGATTACGAAGATTCTGACCTTGCAGCTCGCGATCGTCACGGCGCTCGGGCTGCTCGCGATCGGCGGACTCTACTGGGCGTCGCGGACGGTAATCGAGGACAGCCTGAGCCACTGGGCCGCGCAGTGGGCGCGCGAGCTGAACGAGCTCGGCGCGCCGTTCTACCTTGCGGATACCCGCCGCGCGCTGGTCGACGTCGAGCGTTTCGTCAGCAAATTTCCGGAGATTCGCGACATCGAGTGGTATACGCGGGAAGGCGACCTGATGTTCAGGCTGCGGCAGCCCGCGGGCGCGCTCGAGACCGGCGCCGAGGACTACGCACCGGCGGCGCTCCTCGATCCCGCGTTGCGGCGCCGTCTCGAGCAGACGGCGGGCACCGAGTCGCCGTTCGTGCTGCTGCAGCGGCCGGAAGCGCCGCTTCATTACCGCCTTGCCGGGCCGATCTGGAGCGAACGGATCACCGGTGACGCCCTGCTCGAGCTCGGCAGCGGCGAGGCCGTCGACATCGAGACCGAGCTGCTCGGCTTCGTGAATCTCGACCTCGACTTCTCGTGGTATCACCAACGCTTCCTGCCGAAGCTGTGGCTCGCGAGCCTCGCCCTGCTCGCGGCGCTCGCCGCGTCGTGGCTCGTCGGACGTCATTCGATCAAGCGTGCGCTGTCGCCGCTCGCCGCGCTGCAAGCGCCGCTCGCGCAGCTTGCGCGCGGCGAAATGGAAGTTGCTCTGCCGTCGTCCCGGCACCACGAGATCCAAAGCATCGTGGCGACGCTCGAGGACACGATGGTTGCGCTTCGCGAGCGTGACCGCAGGCTCGTGCATCTCGCGATGCACGATTCGTTGACCGGCCTCTACAACCGCCATCACTTCGTCAACGAGCTCGAGCAGGAGATCGAGCGTCTCGCGGGATCCGCGCAGCGCAGCGCGGTGCTGTTCGTCGACCTCGATCAGTTCAAGTACGTGAACGACACGTGCGGTCATCCGGCGGGCGACGAGCTGCTGAAGCTTGCGGCCCGCTGCATCGCGAGCGCCGTGCGCGGCACCGACGTCGTCGCGCGCTTCGGCGGCGACGAGTTCGCTGTGCTGCTGCGCGACGTCACCCGGCAGCAAGCTCGTCAGGTCGCGGCGAAGATCCTCGGTCAGATGCGCTCGCTGACCCACCTGCACGACGGCAAGGCCTTTTCGCTGCAGTGCAGCATCGGCGCCGCGGAGATCACCGGCGAGCGCACGAATCCGCACGAGCTGTTGTCGAAGGCCGATCTCGCGTGCCACGTCGCGAAGTCGAAGGGACGCAACCGGCTCGAGTTCTTCAGCGCGAGCCTGAAGGAAAGCCGGCAGATGACCCGCGACATCGACTGGGTCAAGAGCATTCGCGAAGCGCTCGACGAGAGCCACTTCACCTTGCATTTCCAGCCGGTCGTCGACATTCGCGACGGCACGGCGAAACACTACGAGGCGCTGCTCAGGCTGAGGCGCGCAGATGGCACGCTGATCTCCCCGCAGGTTTTCCTGCCCGCCGCGATGCGGTTCGGGCTATTGCCGGATATCGATCGCTGGGTCGTGAAACATGCGCTCGGGACCCTGGCCGAGGTTCGGGCGATTCATCCGGAGCTGCGCTTCTCGATCAATCTTTCCGCGACGACGTTCGACGAGAGCGACTTCGTCGCCTACGTGCGAGCGCAACTCAGAGAGAACGAGCTGCCCGGCGATGCGGTGATCTTCGAGCTCACCGAGCAGGAAGCGATCCGCTTCGCGCTGCACACGGCGAAGCAGATGGGCGCGCTTCGTGAGCTCGGGTGCCAGTTCGCGATCGACGACTTCGGCACCGGCTACAGCTCGTTCGCATACCTGAAACGATTGCCGGTCGACCTGCTGAAGATCGACGGATCCTTCATCAAGAGCATCGAGCGCGACCCCGTCGATCAGACGATGGTCCGGCTGATCGGCGAGGTTGCGAAAGCCGCGAAGATGAAGACGATCGCGGAGTACGTGCAGAGCCCCGGCGCGCTGAAGCTGCTTGCGAGGTACGGCATCGACTATGCCCAGGGCTTCCACGTCGGCAAGCCCGTCGAACGGCCCGAGGACATTTGGCTCGCGCCCGCGGAGCCGCCCGGCCAGCTCTCCGGAACCGAGTAGCGGCCGGGTTAAGCGGCGGTTCAGCTTTCCCGGGATACCTTAGGCTCGTCCAAGACCGCCGGCGGTGCGCCCGCCGGAGAAGCCGCGCCCTTCGGCCGGCATCGCGGGGAGCAGGCCATGCACGGAGCACGAACGGACACGCTCGACGGCATCAGGAACGCGGCGATCGCGTGGATTCTCGCGGTCGCGGCCGCCGCGGGCTTCGCGCGGCCGGCGGGCGCGCAGGACGACGCCCCGCTCTTCACGCCCGACGAGCTCGAGGAGCTCGTCGCGCCGATCGCGCTTTATCCCGACGATCTGGTCGCGATCGTGCTGCCCGCCGCCACTTATCCGCTCGACGTCGTCGAGGCGGCCCGGCTCCTCGACGAGCTCGAGGACGGCGCGAGCCGCGAGCCCGACCCCGACTGGGACGATTCGATCGTCGCTCTGCTGAACTACCCGGAGGTGCTGCGTCTGCTCGACGAGGACCTCGACTGGACGTGGGATCTCGGCGAAGCCTTCCTGAATCAGCAGACCGAGGTATTCGACGCGATCCAGCGTTTCCGAATGCAGGCGCGCGAGGCGGGTAATCTCGCCAGCGACGAGCGCGTGGTGGTTTCCGAGGACGCGGGCGCGATCCGAATCGCGCCGTCGGACCCGCAGGTCATCTACGTGCCGTACTACGAGCCGCGCGAGGTGATCGTCCATCATCACCATCACTACGCGCCGATCAGGTACTACCCGCGGCCCTATCCGGTCTACTACTACCCCTATCCAGCCGGGTATTCGTTCTGGTCCGGTTACTTCTGGGGTGTAACGACCGCTTTCACGATCGGTTGGCACTCGCACCATCTGCACGCGCACCATCACTTGCACGTCGGCCATCCGTACCACCGGCATCGCTACTACGATCCGTACTACGTGCGCCGCTCGATCAGCGTCAACGTCATCAACATCGATCGCAACGTCTACGTCTGGCAGCCGCGCCAGCATCGAATCGGCGTTCGCCCCGGCCGGGTCACCGTTACTCGCGAGGGCGCCGTGCGTCCGGATTACGGCACGCGGCGCTACGTGAATCGCGGCGACGGCCAGCGCCGCACGGTGTCGTCCGAGCGGAGGAGCACGGCGAACAGCGAGCGGACGATCGGGCGAATCGAATCGGGCAGCTCGCGCTCGGCCGCAGCCGCATCGGGCAGCACCCGTTCGGCCGCGACTGCATCCCGAAGCCCGCGCTCTGCCGCGTCCGACAGGGGCTCGAGCGCACGGCGCGACGCGAGCTCGAGCCGCACGGCGACCGGCTCGCGCGACGCGGCAACCGGCTCGCGCGGCGCGCAGCAGACCGGCAGCGGTGCGCGCGTGACGACGCGTGAAGGGATAGTCAGCGCGCTGCGCGATGCGGGCGATCGCAACGTCGGCACGGCGGCCGGCACTGCCCGCAGCGCGGCACAGCGAGCGACCGCCTCGAGCGGCGGCGCCGTGCGGGACTCGCGCCGCGAGCCGAGCGGAGCCGCATCCAGCCGATCGACCGCGGCCGGCGCAGCGAACGCTTCAGCCTCGCGCTCGAGGTTCGCCGCACCGAGCGGCGCCGCGGCGAGCTCGAGCCGCAGCACGGCGAGCTCGAGCCGCTCGAGCTCGAACATCGGCGCGGTCAGCTCCGGCCGCAGCGCGCCGCCAGGCAATGCGGCGTCGCCGAGCCGTGGCAATGCAGTGTCGCCGAGCCGCAGCAGCAGCAATGCGGGCACCACGCCGAGAATCGCAAGCAGCCGCAGCGCACAGCCGAGCAGCCGCAACGCACAGCCGTCGACCCGAAGTACGCAGTCGTCCAGCCGGAGCGTACAGCCGTCGCGGTCGGCAGTCTCATCCACCGCTCGACGGTCCGTCGCGTCGAGCCGAAGCACGAGCAGTCGCTCTGAGAGCGGCGCGGCGCGAACGCGGCGCTGAGCGTCGATCGACGACGCTGACACGGCGCGCCGCTCGCCACGTTCGGCGGCGCCGACTACGCTCTATTCGGATAGGCGGCCCGCCGAGCGGCCCGCCGGCATCAAACCGCGTATGGCTCCCGAAGCCGATACTGCGGCTTCTTCTCGAGCCACGCTGCGAGGCGGTCGGTGCGCGACAGCGCGACCGGAATGAACTCGAGCGCCTGACGCAGCCGCTCGTTCGGCTCCGCGCACGAGAAGCGCAGGAACCCGCCGCCGGCGTCACCGAAACACTCGCCGCCGAGGCTCGCGATGCCGAAATCGTCGTCCGCAGCCTCGAGCATGAACAGTGCGAGGCCGTGGCTCGTCACTCCGAGGCGGTTGCAGACGGGGGCGACGTTCGGGAATACGTAGAACGTTGCGGTTGGATCGAGCACGTGAAAGCCGTCGATCTTGTTCAATCCTTCCGTCAGCAGCACGACCTTGTCGCGGAACTCGCGCATCGTGCGATCCCGCTCGGCGCTGTCCTGCTTCAACGCCGCCGTGCCGGCGAGCTGCACGATCGGCGGCGTGCACGACAACGTCGTGTTGACCATCTTGCCGATCGAATCGGCGACGGCCGCGGACGCAACCGCGAAGCCGAGCCGCCACCCGCTCATGCTGTACGACTTGCTGAACGTGTACGCCGCGACGCATTGCTCGAGCATGCCTGGCTGGCTCAATAGCGACTTGTGCACGCCGCGCCAGACCATGTGGCAATACGGCTCGTCACTGAACACCGCGATGTTGCGGCCGCGGACGAGGTCCGCGATTTGCCTCAAGTCGTCCTCGGTCGCGACGCCGCCGGTCGGGTTGTGCGGCGAGTTCAAGAAGATCGCTTTCGGCGACGGATCCTCGGCGAGGAACCGCTCGATGTCCGCGATGGCCGGACGAAACTCGTTTGCCTGGCGAAGCGGAGCGAAGACCGGCCGCGCCGCGCGGCGCAGGATGTTCGGCACGTACGTCGGGAAATACGGGCTGAACACGAGCACGCCGTCGCCCGGATCGAGAAATGCCTCGCAGAAGAACTGCTCGAAGACCTTCGCGCCGGGGCCCGCGACGATGTTCTCGGGCTCGGCCGGCACGTCGAACTCGCGGCGCACGAACTCCGCGGCCGCCTTACGGAACTCCGGGATGCCGGGCGACGGGCAGTAGTGCGACTGGTTGTCCTCGATCGCTTGGATGCCGCCGGCCCGCGCGCTCGCGGTGCTGTCGAACGGGCTGTCGCCGATCTCGAGCTCGACGATGTCCTTGCCCTGAGCCTTCAGGGCCTTCGCGATGCCGAGCACGGTGAATGCCGTCTCGACGGTCAGAGAGCGGGCAAATTCGCTGAGTTGTACGGCCACGTCACACCTCGATTCCTGGCGGCCGCTGCGGCCGCCCGCTCCGTGAAGCGAATCAGCTCTCGAGCCCGAGCTCGGCGCGGATCAGCCTCTCGATCTCCGCCGGCACGTCGAGCTCGGACATCGTCGTGCCCTCCGGCGCGCCCGCCGCAATCCACCATTCGATGATCCGCACCTGCTCGTCCGTCAACGGCGTCTTGCCTTCGGCGGGCATGTACGCATCGTCGGTCGGCGGCAACGTGATGCGGTAGTAGAGCTCGCTATCGTTCGGGCGGCCCGGGACGATCGTGCCGCCGGTCTCGCCGCCCCGCATCAGGGCCGCGTAGTTAGTCAGGTCGAGCTCGCCCTGCCGCTTGTCGTTGTTGTGGCAGGTTCCGCAGCGCTGGTTCAGCATCGGGCCGACGACGTCGAGGAACGGATCCGCCATCGCCAGATTCGTCACCGGCGGCCGGCGCGGTGCGAGCCCTGCGATCGAGCGCAGCGGCTGCGGCGCATACTCGACGAGGAACGACGAGCCGTGCGTCAGATTTCCGCCGTAATGCCCGGTGATCGCGGACAGCAGCAGCAGCACGACCGACGCCGGGAAGAACAGCGGCGCGTAGCTCGGCGCGAACTTGCTGATGCGCACGGCTGCGACGAGCGTCGTCAGCACGGCGAACAACGTGCCGAATAGCCGATGCTGAGAGCCCGACGGGCCTGCGAATCCGCCCTCGGCGTAGTGCATGTAGCCGAACAGCACGGTGACGATCGCCGACACGGCAGCCGCACCCCACAGGTATGGCGAAGCCGCAGCGAGCTGTCGGTACTTCTCCTTGCGCGACGCCCATTCCAGACCCACGAGAGCGACGACGATCCCGATCGGAATGTGCAAAACGACGACGTGGAACCGGCCCAAGAAATAGATGAAATCCATATCACTCATCCCCCACGGCTCGAACGCCGGCGGCCGCGGGGAACGCGGGCTCGACCGGCGCGAGGGTCGCGACAATTTAGTGCGCGAGAAGGGACAAATCAAATCGGAATCGCCGTTTCGAAGATGGCCCCGGCGAGCCGATCCGCCGTCACGTAAGCGCCCTCCTCCTCTCGCTTTCCGAAGCACGGCGTCGACTATGCATCGGACCCGGGATTGACTCACGTCCGCGACGTGCTATTTTTGTAGCACCATGCTATTTTTTTAGCACGAGGTAAGCAAATGGCGCCGCGCCCCGATTCCAGCTTGACCCGCCGCGAGAGCCAAGTGATGGACGTCGTCTACGAGCTCGAGGAGGCGACGGCGAAAGAGATCCAGGAGCGGATGCCGAACCCGCCGAGCTACTCCGCCGTCCGCGCCGTGTTGACGCGCCTCGTCGAGCAAGGGCATCTGAAGTATCGGCAATCCGGTCCGCGTTACGTCTATGCGCCGGCGGCCGGCAAGAAGCGCGTGCGGCAGGCGGCGCTTCGCAAGCTCGTCGATACGTTCTTCGACGGCTCCCCGGTCCGCACGTTGAGCGCGCTGATCGACATGTCCGCGCGCGATTTGACCGATGACGAGCTCGCACAGCTCGAGCAGGCGATCGCCGCAGCGCGGGAGAAGGAAAAATGAGCGATCCGATGGCCTCGTTCGCGATCGATGTCGGTCAGGGCCGGTCCTGATCGAGGATGCGCGCGAGCACGTCGTCGACGGAAGCATCCTCTGGCAATTCGATGCGGAGCTCCTCCTCGAGCACTTGCTTCAGCGAAGAAACCGTGTCGATCTCGCGCGTCTCGTCGTCGCCGTCCCCGCTCCTGATCGTGAAGCGCCCGTCGCGCAGCGCGAGGCGACCGTCGGGCAACGCGCGCGCGCAATACAGCATCGAGCGGAACGGGGAGCTCGGATACGTCGCGACGAAGTGGTTCAGCACCTCGAAGTCGATCGGCAGGTGGCGCGTCTCGTCGAACCAGTAGAGCGCGCGCCACGTATCGCGCAGCCGCGCCTCGAGGGTGAACCCGGTCTCGTGGCGGCGCAGCCGGAACGTTTCGTGCGGTGTGGTCTGCTCGACGTCCGGCACGAGCCGAAGCGGCGCAGTCAGCGTAAGGCCGCCGAAGCCGACGTCGGCGATGTACGGCTCGCCGCCGACGTCGACCGCGAGCAGCATGTGCGTGCGCGGGATCACTGCCCCGGGCTCGCGCTCCCACAGCACGCGGGCCGCGAGGCCCGTTACGTCGAAGCCGAGCGTCTCGAGCACCGCGCCGAACAGCCGGTTGTGCTCGAAGCAGTAGCCGCCCCGCCCGGATAGCACGAGCTTGCGCTCGAGCGACGGCACGTCGAGCCGCGGGCTGTCGCCGAGCAAGGTCGTGAGGTTCTCGAACGGAATCGCGACCGGGTGCAGCCAATGCAGCGAGCGGAGCGTCTCCAAGCTCCGCTCGAGCGCGCCTACGTGGCCGACGCGGGCCGCGTAGGCGTCGAGGTCCACACGGTCGTCGGCGCCGATTCGATCCACGCCCGCGCCTCGATCAGCCGCCGAGCGCAGCCGGCAGGCGCTTGAACACGCGCAGCGCGTTCTGCTCGAAGATCCGGTTGCGCTCGTCGGCGGTCAGCGCGTCGCTGCCGTCGATGTAGCGCTTCGTGTCGTCGAAGTAATGGCCCGTTTGCGGATCGATGCCGCGCACGGCGCCGACCATCTCCGACGCGAACAGGATGTTGTCGATCGGGATGACCTTCAGCAGCAGGTCGATTCCCGGCTGATGGTAGACGCACGTATCGAAGAACACGTTGTTCAGGACGGATTCCTCGAGCGGCGGACGCTTCAGCATGTCCGCGAGCCCTCGGAAGCGGCCCCAATGATACGGCACCGCCCCGCCGCCGTGCGGAATGATCAGCTTGAGATCCGGGAAATCCTTGAAGACGTCCGACGTCATCAGCTGCATGAACGCGACCGTGTCGGCGCTGAGATAGTAAGAGCCGGTGGTTTGCCAGTACGGCGTGTTGCAGGCGCCGCTGACATGGATCATCCCGGGCACCTCGAGCTCGCACATCTTCTCGTAGAGCGGATACCAGTAGCGGTCGCCGAGGGGCGGACCGGTGAAATAACCGCCGGTCGGGTCGGGATTCACGTTGCAGCCGACGAAGCCGAGCTCGAGGACGCAGCGCTCGAGCTCGCGCACCGAGCCGTCGATCGGAGCGCCGGGAGACTGCGGCAGCTGAGCGACGCCGACGAAATTCCGCGGGTAGAGCTGCGTCAAGCGGTAGATCAGATCATTACAGTGCTCGGTCCACGCCTGGCTCGTCGACTCGTTGCCGACGTGATGTCCCATCCAGCTCGCACGCGGGGAAAACAACGTCACGTCGGTGCCGCGCTCGCGCTGCAGCTTGAGCTGGGCGCCTTCGACGCTCTCCCGCAGCTGATCGTCGCTGATGTTCAAGGTGCCCTTCACTGCCCGAGCGTTCGGGTCACGCGCGAGCTCGGCCTTCTGCCGCTCGCGATACTCGCCGAGCTCCTTCGGCGCAGTCGTGTAGTGTCCGTGGCAATCGATGATCATCGTTCTTCTGGGCTCCATGTCTGCGAAAGCGACGAGGCGCACGCGAAGGCGGGCGCGGGGCTCAGTCTATCACCCCGAGCGCTACGCGGTTCCGGCGGGCGGCGACGCGCGGCTTTGCCCCGAGCTTCGGGCTGCTTCATACTCCGAACCGTTCGGTCCGAATCCCGGCAGAGGCTGGGCCGACGTCCAACGGGGGGCTCGACACACGGTCTGCCTCTCCGGCTCGCACACAGTCTTGGGGGGGGTGACTGTGGCACAAATCGTTTCCGACACTGGGACCGACTCGGCTCCTGCCCCGCGGGCGTCCGCGCCGCTCGAGCCCGCCGGACCCGCCGGCCTGCCCTATCTCGGCTGCCTCGACGGGTTGCTGCGCAACCCGATGGCATTCTGGCTGCGGGTCGCGAACCGCTACGGCCCGATCGCGAAAGTGCCGATCCGGGGAAAGAGCGTCTATCTCGTCTCGGATCCGGAGCTCTTGTACGAGCTGCTGGTCACGAAGCGCAGGAAGTACCGTAAGAACACCCGCTACCGCGCAGCGGTCGAGGTGCTCGGCGACGGCCTGCTGTTGACCGAAGGAGACGAGTGGAAACGCCAGCGCCTGATCACGCAGCCGATGTTCAAGAGCGACTACATCGGCGCGCAGGTGCCGTGGATGGCCGCGGATATCGAAGCATTCCTCGACGGTTGGGCGCCGCGCGCCCGAGCCGGAGCAGTGATCGACACGGAGCGCGAGTTTCTCGACTTGTCGCAGCGCATCGCAGGCCGGTACCTGATGGGCGCGGGGTTCGCGGAGATCGCGGATCGCTTCTGCGCCGCGGCCGTTGCGATCAAGAACGCTTGGCCAGTGCCGCCGCGCAGCGCGTTACACGCGCTCTTCGGTCGCGCGGTCGGCTGGACGCCCGCGATGGAAGGCGCGGTCCGCGATATCGAAGCGTGCGTCTATGAATGCATAGCGAAGCAGCGAGCGCGGGACTTCGCGGATTGCGGCGTTCTCGAGGCGCTCGTGAAGTCGAGCCGCGAGCAAGGCGACGAGTTCGACGACAAGTCGTTGCGTTCGCAGCTCCTGACTTTGTTCTTCGCCGGTCACGAGACGTCGTCGACGTCGCTCGCCTGGATCTTCTACCTGCTGGACCGCCATCCGGACGCGCGGGCTCAGGTCGCCGCGGAGTCGGTCCGGATCGTCGGCGACCGTCTGCCGACTGCCGCAGACGTGGATGCGCTCGTTTATACCGAGCAAGTCGTATCCGAATCGCTGCGTCTCTACTCCCCGATCCATTCGATCTCGCGCGTCGCGCTCGAGCCGGACACGCTCGGCGGCTACGCGATACCTCAGGGCGCGACGCTGTATGTATCGCTGTACGCGATGCACCGCCTCGACAGGCTGTGGCCGGCTCCGCACCGCTTCGATCCCGATCGCTTCCTGCCGGACCGATGCGCGGCCCGCCCCCGCTTCTCGTTCATCCCGTTCGCCGCCGGGCACCGCAACTGCATCGGCTCTCAGATGGCGATGGTCGAGATCAAGCTCGTCGTCGCGCAAATCATGCGACGCTTCGAGCTTGGTCTCGTTCGCGGCCAGCGGATCGGGATCGCGGCGGGCACGACGATGCACCCGCGCTATGGTATGAAGATGCAATTGCGCCCCGTCGCGACGACGGCGCCGATCGTCGGCGCCAGGCCGGCCGCGACGACGCGATGGAATGCGGAGCGTTCATGACGACATCCTCGAGCAAGCGAAACACGACCCGTGCGCAGTACGACGACGCCGCGACGCGCATCCCGGAGCTGAACGTCCTGAACTACGGGTTCTGCGACGATGCCGAGGAGTCTCTCGTGCCGCCCGACGCGCCGGAGGCCTATTGCCTCAGGCTGTACGAGCATACAGTCCGCGGCGCCGGACTCGAGGATGCGGCGGTGCTCGAGGTGAGCTGCGGCCGCGGCGGCGGCGCGGCTTTCCTCGCGCGTGCTTTCGCGCCGCGCCGCTACGTCGGCATCGACTTGAGCGACGAGAACGTTCGGCTCGCGCGCGAGCGCCATGCAGCGCCGAACCTCGAGTTTCGCACCGGCTTCGCGGAGTCGCTCGACGTGCCCGCGGCGTCGTTCGACGTCGTCGTCAACGTCGAGGCTTCGCACCTTTACGACGATCGTGCGGCGTTCTTCGCGGAGGTTTACCGAGCGCTCGTTCCGGGCGGGCAGTTCTGCTACGCGGACGGCGGATGGCGCGACGACGACGTCGCCGCCGATCTCGTCGCCGCCGGTTTCCGGATCGCGGCGCGACGGGACATCACGCCGAACGTGATCCGCGCGCTCGAGCTCGACAGTGCGCGGCGCGCCGCCGTCGTCGGCTCGATTCGCGATGAAGCCGCGCGCAAAGCGTATCTCGACTGGAGCGGCGTCGTCGGCTATCGCGCGTACCAGCGCCTCGCCGACGGCGACGCGCGCTATTTCTCGTTTCGGCTCGAGCGGCCGCACTCGGCACAGTGAGCTCCGGTTCTTTCACTTACTGCCCAAGCTGCCGTACGCCGTTACGCGAGGCGGAGCGCGGCGGCCGCGCGCGGCTCGTCTGTCCGCGGGAAGGCTGCGGCTTCGTGCATTGGAACAATCCGGTGCCGATCGTGGCCGCGATCGTCGAGCGCGACGGGCACGTGATCCTCGTCCGCAGCCATGGCCGTCCCGAGAACTGGTACGTGCTCGTTGCCGGATTCCTCGAGTCGGACGAGACGCCGGACCACGCGGTGCTGCGCGAGGTCGAAGAGGAGCTCGGGCTGCCCGGAGAGATCGTCGAGTATCTCGGCGCCTACTCGTTCGCGCGCCTGAACCAGATCATCTTCGCGTACCACGTCCGGCTTGCGCCGGGCGAGATACGCCTCGCGGCCGACGAGCTCGTCGACTTCAAGGCGGTGCCGCTCGCCGACCTGCGGCCGTGGCCGCGCGGGACAGGCCCCGCGCTCCGCGATTGGCTCGCCGCGCGCGGCTACCATCCGCCGACCGTCGAGCTCTAGAAATTCGTGCCAGGCACGCGTGCCTGGCACGATTTTTCTGCTACTGGGTCGCGGCGGCCGTCGGGAACTCGATCAACGTGAACGTCGTGTCGCGGCGGCCTTCGACGACGACGACGCATGACCCCCAGCTTTCCGGGATCGACCATTCGACGTCCGCCGAGTACTCGAGCTCCTGCTTCCGACGGTCGCATTCGAGCTCGAGCCCGCGGATCGAGCCGTCGACATCGGCGAAGCCGAACGTCCGGCGAGCCGGCGCATAGATCCACGGCTCGCGCGCGACCCGCCCCTTGACGGCAATCGCCGCGTCGCCTTGCAGAGCCTCGCGAATCTTTCCGGCGTTCGTCGTGATGACGTCGTCGTCGGGCAGATCGATGAGCGACGTCAGCCGATCGTATGTCTCGAGCGAGCTCGCGAAGCGGCCGAGCTCGAGCTCGAGGCCAAAGCGGTAGCGCAGCGCGTCCGCGAGCTCCGACTCTTGCAGCGTCACGACCTCGGGATCGGTGGCCCGGACGATCGCCTCGTACGCATCGTGCAGATTCGACGTCGCGACGTGCAGCATCGCCGCCTGCATCTGCACGAGGCCTATCTCATTGAGACGCATCGTTCGGCTCCCGAGCAGCGTCTCGTTCTGCTTCTTCGCCTTGTCGTATTCCTGCTCGTTCATCAGATTCGCGATCGCGACGTACGCCTGGGCGAACATCGGCGACGGCTCGAGCGGGACGTCCTCGGCATCGAAGACCACGAGCGACTCGTTGTTGTGCCAATCGATCGGTTCCCCGCCCGCCGTCGCGGGCGCGAACTTCCACGATTCGACGGCCTTGATCACCGGCCTCGTGCTCAACTGCGGCGGCATGACGTCGACGACGCGCACGTCGGCCGTCGAGCCGTCGGCGAGCACCGCGTAGCGAACCCGCACCCAGCCTTCGAGCGGCATACCGAACGCGTTCTTCGGCGCGTCGGCCTCGACGCGCTCGAGCAGCTTCGGCGGCGTGATGTCCTGGGCTGCGGCGATGCCCGCGGCGCCGAGCACGAGCGCCGCTGCTGCGGCGAGCCGCGTGATGTTTCTAGACGACGCGGCCGCATCCTCGGCGTGTCTGCGAACGGACCTTGCGCGCGGGCGAACTCGCTTCAGCATGACGTTTCCCTCCCCCGGATCTCGTCATTTGTGGGCCCGCGCTCGTGACGTCGAAGAAGCCGCGGGCGTTCGCTCGAAGCGTAGTACAGCCCGTCACGCCCGGCAATTCGCACGCTTCGCGGGCGCGCCGCGCGGCACGGGGCCGCGTCAGCGCGGCTCGTCGACGAGGGTCTTGAAGTAATCGCGCGAAACCTCGAGCGCCTCGATCAGACGCTCGAGACGCGCGATCATCGAGACGCTCGGCTCGCCCGTCGGCGTCCTCCTCAGCCGCATCGCCTCTTTGCGCCGTTCCTCGAACGCGGCCCAGTGCAGCTCGGCCTCGCGGGACGGCGGCCCCCTGTCGGCGGCCGCCTTACGCCACAGCAGCTCGCAATGCCGGCACAGCGCGGCGGCCATCTTCTCGAGCGCGCGCAGCTCGAGCTCGGAGATGGCCGCCGGCTCGTCGAGATCGGGCCGCATAGCGCTCGCCGCGCCTCAGCGGTGCACCGAGAAATCGTCCGGATTGATCAAGTCGGGAACGGTCCAGCCGTCGAGGTCGTACTCGGCCATGCACTGCTCCGCGAACCCCCTGAACCGCTCCGCATTGCCGTTCGCGAAAGCGCTGAACAGGCAGTAGCGGCGGATCTCCTCGGTGCTGCCGCCGTAGTTGATCTCGTAGAGCTCGTGACGCGCGCCGAACTCGGTACCGATCGCGTCCCACAGCAGCTTCATCAGCTTTGCGCGCTGCTCCGCGGTATAGCCGTTGGAGCCGCGCATGTAGCGGTCGATATACGGCCTGATGTCCGGGTTCGCGAAATCGCGGGCGTGCGAGTTCAGGTAAATCAACCCCGACGCGACCGTCTGCTCGATGATGTACTTGATCTTCGAGTACGCGATCGTCGCGAGGATCTGATACGCGTTGCCCGGGTCCATGTTCGGCAGCAGATAGTCGCCCTTCCACGGCCGGGGATCGCGCACCATCGCCTCGGTCAGCGCCCAGAACATGTTGCGCCACGCGAGCACCTCGCCGACGTTCGCCTGCACGCCGCGATAGTCCTTCGTGCCGGCGGCCTCTACGGCTTTCAGCAGCAGTCCCGCGATGAAATCGAGCTTCACGGCGAGCCGCGTGCAGCCGTGCACGACGAAGCGCGGCAGGAAGCCCGTCTGCGGGAAGAAGTTGTTCGCCTTCTCGACGTCGCCGTACACGAACAGGTTTTCCCACGGCACGAACACGTTGTCGAGGATGAACACCGCATCGTTCTCGTCGAGCCGCGACGACAACGGCTGATCGAACGGGCTCGCGACCGCCGCGGCAGCGAGCTCGTACGACTTCCGGCAGATGAACTTCACGCCGGGCGCGTTCGTCGGCACCATGAACACGAGCGCGAACTTCTTGTCTTGCAGAGGAATCAGGCCGTGATGCGCGATGAACGTGTAGTTCGTCAGCACCGAGCCCGTCGCGACGACCTTCGCACCCGACACGATGATCCCTGCATCGGTCTCCCGCTCGACGTGCACGCAGATATCCGCAACCTGATCGGGCGGCTTGTCCCGGTCGACCGGCGGATGAATGATCGCGTGGTTCACGAACGGGACGCGCTCCTGCGAGAACGTATACCAGCGCCGCGCGTTCTCCTGGAACGGCTCGTAGAACTCGGCGTTGCCGCCGAGCGTGCCGAGGAACGCAGCCTTGTAGTCGGGCGAGCGCCCCATGAACCCGTAAGTGATCCGCTGCCACTCCGCGATCGCATCCCGCCCCGCGATCGATTCCTCGATGGTCTTCGGCGCCTTGAAGAACGCGTGCGTCATGCCGTTGCCGTCGGTATCGCTCGGCTGCAGGATCTTCTTGCTGCGCTCGGGATCGTGTAGCGCGTCGAACAGTCGCGCGGTCATCCGCGCGGTATTGCGGAATGCGGGATGCGTCGTGACGTCGTCGACGCGCTCCCCGTAGATGTAGACCTCGCGACCATCACGGAGCGATTCGAGAAACTCCTCGCCCGTCTGCGGCCGATCGTAGCGAACGGCACCGATCGCCTCTTTCGTTACGACCGTGCTGCGTTGCCCCCCCATACAGACACCTCCTGAACGTGCCCCGGCCGACGCGCCGGGATGATAGTTTCGATGACCGTGCGCGTGCGGCGGCGTCCGCGCTCAACCCACTCGGTCGAGCACGGCTGCAATCGCAGCCGTACCGCCGCCCGGCGCCATGATGTGCGCGCCGGCGACCCCCGGTATCCCCTTCAGCCCCTCGATCAGCTCGGCGCAGATCGCCTGCCCTTCCTCGGCCGGCGCGGACGATTTCTCGAGGCGCTCGATCACCGCATCCGGAACATGGACGCCGAACAGATTCTCGTTCATCCAGCGCGCCGACTTCGCCGAGCGGATCGGGCCGACGCCGATGATCACGCCCAGCCGGTCCGTCAGACCCTCCTCGCGCAGCCGCTCGACATAGCGCTTCGCGACTCCGATGTCGAAGCAGAACTGCGTCTGCACGAAGCCGGCCCCGGCGTCCGCCTTGCTCGCGAGGCCCTTGGGGCTCCAGTCCGGGCCCGGGTCCTGCGGGACGTCGGCGCCGCCGATGAAGAACCGCGGCGGCGGATCGATCTTGCGGCCCGACGGCAGCTCGCCGGTCGTGCTCATCGCGGCGACGAGCGCCATCAGCTCCCGCGAGTTCAGGTCGAAGACCGGCTTCGCGTCCGGCTGATCGCCGCCGCGCGGATCGTCTCCATGCAAAATCAGCAAGTTACGCACGCCTTGTGCGGCAGCGCCGAGCAGCTCGCCGACGAGCGCGATGCGGTTTCGATCGCGACACGTGACCTGCAGGATCGGCTCATAGCCGTTTGCGGCGAGCAGCGCCGCGGACGCGAAGCTGCTCATCGTCGTCCTTCCGGACGCGGCATCGGTGACGTTGATGGCGTCGACTCGCCCGCGCAGCGGCGAGGCCTCGGCGAGCAGACGATCCGCTCCCGCTGAAAGCGGCGGGACGATCTCGGCAGTCAGCACGAACTCCCGCGCCCCGATCCGCTTCTGCAATTCACTCATCGGCGTTCTCCCTGGCCGTTTCGGCATCCCGCCGCGGCTTCGGGCCCGCCCTTTGCCCGGCCGCTGCTCCGATCGCGCCTGCGACGCGTCCTTCCGAACGACTTCTCATTTAGTAACGCTGCGGCGCCGTTTGCGGCGGCCGCCCACCCCAGTCGAGTGCCCATGATAGCAATGCGGCCGCGTTTTTCGGGATTCGCGACGCGGCGCCGACGGCGGCTTCGGGTCACGCTTCGACGAACGTGATGCCGACCGTGTCCTTGACCGGCCGATAACCGATCCGCATGTAGATCGCGTTCGCCCCCGGATCGGTTCGGTCGGCGAACAGGACGCAGATGCGCCGCCCTTCCTCGAGCACCTTGCCGGAAACCTCGGCGACGGCAGCGGCGGCATAGCCTCTGCCGCGAAACTCGGAAGGCGTATATACGGCGGAGATTCGCGCGCTCGACGGCGTCAGCCCCGAGACGGCGACGAGCGAGCGCGGGCCGCCGTCGTCCCAAAGGTACAGCGAGCGGGTCTTGATTCTCCGCTCGAAGAACGCGCGTACGTCGACGATCGTGCGGACGGCCCGGGCGAACGCGTCGGCCCACTCGTCGACGACGGCGCGATCGCCGGCCTCGGCGAGACGCAGCCTGCCCGGCGGCTGCGGCGAAGCCTCCGGAACGCGGTCGAGCATGTACCACCGCCACAGGAACGACAGCGACCAGCCGCAACCGTGAGCCGTCGACCAGAGCCTCGCGAACTCGGTCGCTTCGGGCTCCGGGCCGTTGACCAGAGGCAAGTCGCGAAACGTCGCCCCGACATCATCGACGAGCAGCGCGATCGCCTCGGGCGGGGCGCTGGTCAACGTCAGCCCGTCCGGCGGCGGGCGCACGGCGCACCCGACGATCCGTCCGTCCTCTTCGACCGTCGCGAGATAGATCGGATCGCGAAACGGATGCTCGCCGGTCAACAAGAGATGAGCGTCGCCGAGAATGGAATTGTGCTCGGCTTCCGCCGCGAGCATCCATGTCTCTGCGCGGTCGAGAAAAGCGCGCGCGTCGGGATAGCGTCTGACTCGCACTATGCGCAGATCGAAAGGGGGAAGGGAACGGAAACGCGTGCGCAACGCAGGACACGTCCGGCAAATGCACCATCGTGACGCGAAACCAGCATTCCCATATTCCGTTACACCCAGTAGTCGCGCCCTAGTTTAGGGCATCTCTAGTAAACGCTGTCGGACGGCGTTCAAAGTCGTGCGCATTCTAATCGATAGCAAGTAATATTCGCGCCGGAGACGTTTCGGGCTGCGCCGATCATCGCACGACGCGGTCGACGAGAGCGCGAAGCGGTCCGGCGGCGAAGCAGCAAATTCCTGGGGGGAGTCGTGAAGAAAATCGTCACGTTCGGCGCGCTGTTGGCCAGCGCGTCGCCGGCGCTGTGCGTCGGTGCAGAGCTCGAGAGCGGGGATACCGCGTGGATGCTGACCTCGACGGCGCTCGTTCTGTTCATGACGCTGCCGGGTCTCGCGCTCTTTTACGGAGGCCTCGTACGCAGCCGCAACGTCCTTTCGGTGCTGATGCAGTGCTTCACGATCTGCTGCGTCGTGTCGATCTTATGGTTCGCGTTCGGCTACAGCTTCGTGTTCGGCGGCGACAGCGTGGCCGGCCTGGTCGGCGGCTTCTCGAAGGCATGGATGAGCGGCGTCGAGCTCGATTCGGTCAGCGGCACGATTCCGGAGACGGTCTTCGCGATGTTCCAGCTGACGTTCGCCGTGATCACGCCTGCGCTGATCGTCGGCGGCTTTGCCGAGCGCATGCGCTTCTCCGCGATGCTGTGGTTCTCGATGCTGTGGCTCGTGATCGTCTATCTGCCGATCGCGCATTGGGTGTGGGGCGGCGGCTGGCTCGGCGAGCTCGGTTTTCGCGACTTCGCGGGCGGCGCGGTCGTGCACGTGAACGCCGGTGTCGCCGCGCTCGTCGCGGCGCTCGTGCTCGGCAAGCGTCGCGGCTTTCCGACGACGCCGATGCCGCCGCACAACCTGACGATGACCGTGACCGGCGCCGCGATGCTGTGGGTCGGCTGGTTCGGCTTCAACGCGGGCAGCGCGCTCGCGGCCGACGGCGCGGCCGGCATGGCGATGCTCGTCACGCACATCGGCGCGGCCGCCGGCTGCCTCGGCTGGATGGCGATGGAGTGGATCCGCTTCCGCAAACCGAGCGTGCTCGGCATCGTGACGGGCATGGTCGCGGGTCTCGGCACGATCACGCCCGCGTCGGGCTTCGTCGGTCCGTTCGGCGGGCTCGTGATCGGCCTCGTCGCCGGCATCGCGTGCTTCTTCGCGACGCAGCTGATCAAGCGCAAGCTCGAGATCGACGACTCGCTGGACGTGTTTCCGGTGCACGGAGTCGGCGGCTTCATCGGACTCTTGCTGACCGCGGTGTTCTCGGCCACCGCGCTCGACGGTCTCGGTCTCGACGAAGGCGTCGGGATCGGCGCGCAGCTCGTCACTCAGACGATCGGCGCGCTTGCGACCGCCGCGTGGTGCGCCGTCGCGACGTTCGCGATCCTGAAGCTCGTCGACGTGACACTGAAGCTGCGCGTCAGCCCCGAGCAGGAGACGGAAGGCCTCGACATCGCGCTGCACGAGGAGCGCGGTTACACGCTCTGATCACGAACGCGGCCGACCGTTCGGCCGCGGATCGACGGCCCCGGCCGTCCGCGAGCCAGGCTTCGCGCTCGCGGACGGTCAGACGATCGGCATGCCGACGTAGTCCTCCGCGAACGCGGCCTGAGCATGCGGGGACGACGCGAGGTACTCGAGCTCCGCGAGCTGGATGCGCCGCTCGAACGACGTCATGTCCGGCATCCGGTGCAGCAGCGAAGTGAGCCACCACGAGAAGCGTTCCGCTCTCCAGATTCGCGCGAGGCAGCGATCCGAGTACGACGCGAGCGCCGACTCGTCGCCTCGCAGGAAAAATGCTGCGAGCGCTTCGGCGAGGCAGAAGACGTCGCCGACGGCGAGATTCAGCCCCTTCGCTCCGGTCGGCGGCACGATATGCGCGGCATCGCCGGCGAGAAACAAGCGGCCGTACCGCATCGGCTCGGCGACGAAGCTGCGCAACGGCGCGATGCTCTTCTCGAGCGAGGCGCCGGTCTCGAGCCTCGCCGTCACATCCGCGGGCAGCTTCATCGCGAGCTCTTTCCAGAAGCGCTCGTCGCTCCATGCGTCCGCGCGCTCGTCGAGGCTGCACTGCACGTAGTAGCGGCTGCGCGTCTTGGAGCGCATGCTGCATAGCGCGAAGCCGCTTTCGTGGTTGACGTAGATCAGCTCGTCCGACACCGGATGCGTGTCGGCGAGAAGGCCGAACCAGCCGAACGGATACGCCTTCTCGTGCACGCGCAGAACGTCGGCGGGTATCGTCTTGCGGCTCACGCCGTGGAAGCCGTCGCAGCCCGCGATGAAGTCGCATTCGACGACCTGCTCGCTGCCGCCCGCTCGGAAGCGCAGCTTCGGCCGAGACGTGTCGACGCCTTCGATCGAGACGTCCTCGGCTTCGCAAACGATCGCGCCGCCCGCGGCTTCGCGCGCTTCGAACAAGTCGCGCGTCAGCTCGGTTTGTCCGTAGATCGTGACGCCGCGGCCCGTGTGCTTCGCAAGATCGATCCTGAGCCGCTCCCCGGCGAACGCGATCTCGACGCCTTCGTGAACGAGCCCCTCGCGATCCATCCGCGCGTTGATGCCGGCTCGCCGAATGATGTCGACGCTGCCCTGCTCGAGCACGCCGGCGCGGATCCGGCCGAGGACGTACTCGCGCGAGCGCCGCTCGAGCACGATCGAGTCGATGCCGTGCAGGTGCAGGAGCTGCGACAGCAACAGCCCGGACGGCCCTGCTCCGACGATGCCGACGCGGACATGCCGGATCGCGTTCAGCGCCGTTGCTCCTCTTCGAGGCCGCGTAGACGCGCGGCTCGCGTCGCCGGCTCGGCGACTGTCGGCAGCAATGAGACCGCTCGGATCACGACCCCTTCCCCCACTTCAGGCGATTTGGACGAGATATTAAGTAGCGTCGCGTGCGCGAACAACCTGTGCGCTATCGCTTCCGATCGGGCGCCACTAGAATCCGAGCGAGTGTCCTGATGATTGGAGTTCGACGATGCAAGCCCGCGCTACGCCTGCCTACGCCCCGCCCGTCTCCGCGCTCGACGTCGAGAGCCGCTCGGCATTCATCTGGCGCACCTACAGTCACGTCGCCGGCGCAATTCTCGCGTTCGGCGCGATCGAGACGTATCTTTTCGACAAGGGCTATGCCGAGCGCATCGCGCAGGCGATGCTCGGCGTCAATTGGCTGCTGGTCCTCGGCGCGTTCATGCTCGTCGGCTGGCTCGCGAGCCGCACCGCGCATCGCGTCGAGTCGAAGCCGATGCAGTACCTCGCCCTCGCGGCGTTCGTCGTCGCGCAATCGATCATCTTCGTGCCGCTGCTGTACATGGCGACCGTCATTCAACCCGCGATGATCGAGAGCGCGGTCGGCGTGACGTTGATGGGCGTCGCAGGTCTCACGGCCGTCGCGCTCATCACGCGCAAGGATTTCTCGTTCCTGCGCGGCATCCTCGTATGGGGCGGCATCCTCGCGCTCGTCGCGATCGTCGCGAGCGTGCTGTTCGGCTTCCACATGGGCACCTGGTTCTCCGTCGCGATGATCGGCTTCGCCGGCGCGGCCGTGCTGTACGACACGTCGAACGTGCTGCACCACTACCCCGAGGACCGGCACGTCGCGGCCGCGCTCGAGCTGTTCGGCTCGATCGCGCTGATGTTCTGGTACGTGCTGCAGCTCTTCATTTCGCGCGAGTAACGGGCGACGAATCGCCCCGGCGGCGAAGCCCGCAGCGCCGCGAAGCCGCGGCGCTGCGGATTACCGAAATACCTGAACCGGACGGCCGGGCGCCGGGCTCAACTTATCGGCCCGGCCGCGCTCTAACGGGAGGCAGTGGTGCCGGCGGGCCGCGCGAGTCCCGCCGCAACCTGAACGCAGCCTGAAACGCGGGCGCACGCGATCATTGCGGATGGTCCGGTGCCCGATACAATGGTCGACATTCGATTTCGGTCATCAAGGACGGGGTGAATGAACAAAATACGACATTTCGGCCTGCTCGCCGGCGTCTGCGCGGGCCTCGCCGCCTTCGGCGCTCACGCGGGCGAGTGGAACGTCGCCGACTCCAGCACCGTCAAGTTCACTTTCATTCAGCAGGGATCGCGCTACGACGGGCGGTTCGAGGAGTTCGACGCGACGATCGACTTCGATCCGAACGATCCCGCGAGCGGCAGCATCGTCGGCGTCGTCCAGACCGCGTCGGTCAAGACGCGGGACTTCGATCGGGACGCCACGCTCCAGGATCCCGACTGGTTCGATTCGGCGAATAACCCCGAGGCCCGCTTCGAGTCGGAAAGCATCGAGAAGACGGCCGACGGCTTCGTCGCGAACGGCCAGCTCACGCTGAAGGGCAAGACGAATCCCGCAGCGATGAGCTTCACGTGGGAGCCGAGCGACGCCGGGGCCCATTTCGTCGGCAAGCTGACGATCAACCGGTTCGACTACAACGTCGGCGAAGGCTGGAACGACACGAGCTTCGTCGGCCAGGACGTCGACGTCGAGGTCGATCTCCAGCTCACGCAATAAGTCACGCGGCAGCGGCCGGGGTGAGTCCCACCCCGGCGCCCTGCGAGGTCACCGGGAAGCGTCCGGGGCCGCCCCCACCCGCTCTCACTCCGAGACGCGAATACCCGGCGCGGGGAACGCGCGGCAGAACTCGGCCACCTCGCTGCGGATCGCGCTGAGCCCGGCGTCGTCCCCGGCCCGCGCGATCGCGCGGTCGATCCACTCCGCGATCTGCGGCATCTCCCGCTCGGTCATCCCGCGCGACGTGATCGACGGCGTGCCGATCCGCACGCCGCTCGGATCGAACGGCTTGCGCGGATCGAACGGGATCGTGTTGTAGTTGCACTCGATGCCGGCCTTGTGCAGCGCCTGGGCGGCAGGCTTGCCGTTGATGCCGCGCGGCGTGACGTCGATCAGGATCAGATGGTTATCGGTGCCGCCGGAGATCAGCCTGAAGCCGCGCTCGGCCAGCTCTGCGGCGAGCACCTTCGCATTCGCGACGACCTGCCGCGCATAGCGCTTGAAGTCCTCTCCTTCCGCCTCCTTCAGCGCGACCGCGATCGCGGCCGTCGTGTGGTTGTGCGGCCCGCCTTGCAGTCCCGGGAAGACGGCGCGGTCGATCTCCTTCGCGTGGGTGCCGTCCGACAGCACCATTCCGCCGCGGGGACCGCGCAAGGTCTTATGCGTCGTCGACGTCGCAATCGGCGCGTGCGGGAACGGGCTCGGATGCACGCCCGCGGCGACGAGCCCCGCGATATGCGCGATATCCGCGACGAGGATCGCGCCGACCGCGTTGGCGACCGTCGCGAAACCCTCGAAATCCCACGTACGCGGGTAGGCCGTGCCGCCGCAGACGATGATCTTCGGCTTCGCCTCCCGCGCGAGCGACTCCACGCGATCGAGGTCGACGACGTGCGTCGTCGGATCGACGTCGTATTGCACCGCGTGGTAGTGGATGCCCGAAAAGTTCACGCTCCAGCCATGGGTCAGGTGCCCGCCGAACGGCAGGCCGAGTCCCATCACGGTCTCGCCGGGCTTCACGAGCGCGAGATACACGGCCTGATTGGCCGGGGAGCCCGAATACGGCTGCACGTTCGCGTGGCGGACGCCGAACAGCGCTTTCGCCCGCTCGACCGCGAGCATCTCGATCTGGTCGATGTAGTCCTGGCCCTCGTAGTAGCGGCGGCCGGGATAGCCCTCGGAGTACTTGTTGGTCAGCACCGAGCCCGTCGCCTCCATCACGGCCTGGGACGCGTAGTTCTCCGACGGGATCAGCCTAATGAACTCGTCCTGGCGGCGGGTCTCTTGCAGGACGAGCGCGTGAATCTCGGGATCAACGGCTGCCAGAGCCGGCATGTCCGACATAACATTCCTCTTCTGGTCGATTTCCTTCCGTGCGGTGGGGCCGCCGCCGGGCGAGACGCGACATTCTAGCGAACTGGACCGGGGGTTTCCGCCCGATCTCGCCGCCTTCAGAACGACGCGCGCACGCCGAGCGACAGGCTCCTGCCCGGGAGCGGCACGAGATCCTTGACGATCGACGTGTGCTTGCGGGCCTCCTCGTCGAGCAGATTCGTACCCTTCACAAACAGATCGACGGAACGGGACGAGCCGCTCCGGAACGACCACGTCACGTCGAAACCGAGCAACGTATAGCCTCTGGTCGGCGTCTCGAACGGCGCGGTCCGCGTCTGCGCGTCGTAGCGCACGGCCTCGATGCCGGTCACGAGCCGCGCATCGTGGTATTGCACCCGCAGCCCGACGCGCCGCGGCGGGATCCTCGGCAGCCGCTCGCCGTCGTCGAGCGTCGCGCGCACGCGATCGCCGTACAGCCGCAGGTCGAGCTCCCCCGCACCGATCTCGGCGACGCGCGCGAAGAGCTCCGCCTCGAGGCCGACGAGCTCGGCATCGCGCTGCAGGTACCGAAAGATCGGCAGGCCGCTGTCGGCGTCGTCCGCTCCGGTCGCCGCGAGATAGACGAAATCGTCGTAATCGGTGTGGAACGCCGTGACTGCCCAAGTCAGTTTGCCTTCGGTGCGGCGAACGCTGACGTCGAGGTGGCGGGAGGTCTCGACGCCGAGCGTCGGCGTGCCGATCTCGAACGTCCGCGACGCGAGGTGCGGCCCGTTCGAGAAAAGCTCCTCGGCGGCCGGCACGCGCTCGGACCGCGCTCCGTTCACGCTGACCGACACGCCGTGCGCGAGACGCCGGATCAGCGCAGCGGACAGGCTCGTCGCCGTCGCCGAGTGCGCGTGCCCGTCCGCCGGCTCGTGCCGGACCCGCTCGGCCCGGGCACCGAGCGACGCCCGCCACGCGCCGACGTCTCGGTACTCGAGCATGAAGACCCCGGCGCTGCGCGTGTCGACCGGCGGCACGAACGCCTCGTCGCCGATCGCCGAGAACTCGCGCTCGCCGAGCTGCGCGCCGAACGCCCCGTGCCATGCGCCCCACGGCGCGTGCAGCACCTCGATCCGAGCCTCGTAGGCCTCGTTGCGGAAGCGCGTCGCGACCTCTGCGCCTTCGAGCTCGAGATGCTCGTAGTCGTTCGCGCCGAGCCGGAGCTCGATTTTCGGGAAACGGCCGAACCCGAGCCAATCCGCGCGCAGGTCGACGCGCTTCTGCTCGAGCTCGATTCTGGCGCGCTCGTGCTCCGCGTGGCCGGCTTCGCCGTCGTGCTCGTCGGCATGGATCGGATCGGCGCCGGCCGCGTCCTCGTCGTGGTCGTGGTCGTCGTCGTGGTCGTGGTCGTGATCGTGGTCGTGATGAACGTGACCCGGGACGCCGTAGCGGCTGTCGAAGCCACTGACGGCGAGCCCGATCGATGCGCGCTCGCCGAGCCAGGCGGCGCCGACCGCGCCGCTGCGCGTCGAGTAATCGCTGTTCGGGACGACGCCTGCCGGAGACGCGTCGTCGTTCCCGCGGGATGCCGCGCCCGGAATCTCGTAGTCGTCGGCGTTGCGCCGCGAGCCGTCCACGTGCCACGCGAACGACTGCGCGCCGCCGTCGACCTTCACGGCGCCGGATCGTTCGCGAGACGCGGTATCGGCCCGCAGCTCGACGCTCGCATCGAGGCCGTCTTCCGGCCCGCCGGTCGGGATGCGGTTCGTGACGGTATTGACGACGCCGCCGACCGCCCCGCTGCCGTACAGCAACGTCGTCGGTCCGCGAAAAATCTCGATCTGCTGAGCCGCGAGCGGGTCGACGCCGACCGCGTGGTCGACGCTGACGCCCGAGACGTCGAGCGCGTCGATGCCGTCCTCGAGCACTTTGACCCGCGCGCCGGCCAGGCCGCGGATCACCGGCCGCGACGCGCCGCCCGCGAAGTACGTCGAGCTCACGCCGAGCTCGCCGGCGAGCGTCTCGCCGAGCGTGTTGCTCGCCGAACGGCGCAGCGCGTCGCCGGCGAGCACGCTGACCGATTGCGCGACCTCGGTCGGCGAGCGATCGTGCGGCGTGCCGACGACGCGCACTTCCTCGAGCACGTGCTGCGCGTGGAGCAGCGGCGCAGCGAGCGTGCCTACGGAGCACGCAACCCACTGCGCGAGTTTCGATTGTCTGCACATTCGGGAATTCCCTCATTCCGTGAACGGGACGGACCGCCCGCGCTGCTCGAGCGCGGGCAGAATGCGTCAGGCGGAAATCAGGAAAAGTGCGGCGGACCGCGCGCGTTCGCCGCTTCGGCGCGAACGGCCGCGACGGGATCGCCGTGCGCCGCAACGATCTGCGAATCCGACCGGGGCGGCACGGCGAGCACGGCTTTCGCCGGCAATGCGCTGCCGAGGTCGGCGACCGTGATGCAGATCATGCAGCCGTCGCCGCTCGTGTGCGCATCGAGGTCGACCGAGTGCACGACGGCGAGCGCCTCGCCCGCCACGAGGACGAGGAACAGGACGAAGGCCGCGACGTGCTGAAAAGACTTCCGATGCATCGCTATCGAACGACGTGCTGACAGCCACGGCACGATAGCCGAGACCGGCGCCGGCGTCGACTCGCGCCTCCGGGCACGGATTCCGCTAGTATGCGGCGATGCTCGCAAAGCCCGCTCGGCGCTGCGCTTCCGCGTTCGCCGTCGTTCTGCTCGCCGCGCTCGCGGCGTCGCGCGCCGCAGCGTCCGGCCTCCCGCCCGTGCCCGTGCCGACGGAGAACCCGATTACGGAGCCGAAGCGCGTGCTCGGCAAGATCCTGTTTTGGGACGAGCAGCTGTCGAGCGACGACTCCGTCGCGTGCGGGACGTGCCACCTGCCCGCTCACGGCGGCGCCGATCCTCGCGTCGGCCGCCATCCCGGCATCGACCCCGGCACGATAGACGACGTGCTCGGCTCGCCGGGCATCGTCAGCCTCGACGCGTCCGGCGAGCCCGTCGAGCACCCCGTTTTCGGCTTCTCGCCGCAGGTCACGGCTCGGGCTACGCCGTCGAATTTCGGCGCGCTGTGGGCCGATGCGCTCTTCTGGGACGGCCGCGCGGGCGGCACCGTGCAGGACCCGCTGACGGGCGACGTCGTGATCGAGCGGCACGGTGCGCTCGAAGCGCAGGCGCTCGCCACGCTCGTCAACGATGCAGAGATGGCGAAGCAGCAGCTCGCGTGGAACGAGCTGACCGCGAAGCTCGCGCAGGCCGCGCCGCTCGCGCTCGCGACGGACTGGCCTGCCGACGTGCAGCGCGCGATCGACGCGTTGCCGACGTATCCCGCGCTGTTCGCCGCCGCGTTCGGCGACGATGCGATCACACCGGTCAGGATCGCGTTCGCGCTCGCGACGTACCAGCGCACGCTCGTCGCGAACGAGACGCCGTGGGACCGATACCGCGCAGGAGACGCCGAAGCGCTCGGCGAGCGCGAGCTTTATGGCTGGCGCGCGTTCGAGTCGCTGCGCTGCACGAGCTGTCATACGCCGCCGCTCTTCACGAACAACGAGTTCTTCAACATCGGGCTCCGCCGCTCGAAGCACGATCCCGGCCGCGCAGGCATAACGGGCGATCCCGCGGACGCGGGCGACATGAAGGTGCCGAGCCTGCGGAACGTCGCGCTGAGACCGCGCTTCATGCACACGGGCCAGCTCCGCAGCCTCGCGGAGGCGATCGGTTTCTACGTCACCGGCCTGCCGACCGAGGAGCGGGACGACATCCCCGGCTTCGGCACGTACAGCTTCAGCATGAGCGCCGTCACGCAGCGCGATCTGCTCGAGTTCCTGACGGGCGCGTTGACCGATCCGCGCGTAGCCGAGGAACGCTTTCCGTTCGACCGCCCGAAGCTGCGCTCCGAGCGGACGTCGCAATCCGCAGCGGCCGCCGGAGCGCCGACGGCGCGTGGCGCGTCTGCACGACTTTCGGCGGCGGCCGGCCGCAGCTTCACGGACTCGGAATGAGCCAGGAAGCGAAATCGGTCGCGGGGAAGCGCACGGCAACGGGGCTCGGACGCCTCGTTCGCGCGACCGTTGTCTCGCTCGCGGGTCTTCGCGCCGCATGGATCCACGAAGCGGCATTTCGCCAGGAATGCTGCGCGAGTGTCGTGCTCGTGCCGGCGGCGTTCTGGCTCGGGCAGGACGCGGCCGAGAGAGCGCTGCTGATCGGCGTCTGCGTGCTCGTGCTGATCGTCGAGCTGTTGAACTCGGCGATCGAGGCAGTCGTGGACCGCGTCGGCACCGACCACCACCTCCTCGCCGGTCGCGCAAAGGACCTCGGCTCCGCCGCTGTCTTCATGAGTCTCGTCCTCGTTCTCTTCGTCTGGGGATTGATCGCCTGGGAGCGCTTCGCCTGAACGGTCCGCGGGAAATTTCATTGCAGCGAGCATCGGCGCTTCAGGTGTCGTGCCGATGACGAGGCGATGACGCTTTCGTGTACGCTGACCTTCTCCGGTTCGGCCTCCGGTGACTCGTGACCTCAGTCGTCAGCGCCCTCTTCGCGCTGCTTGTCGGCGCCAGCCTGATCATCACCGGCACGGGCTTGCTCGGCACGGCGCTCGCGCTGCGTGCGGAGCTGCTCGGCTTCACGAGCTCTCTGACGGGCGTCGTGATGTCGGCGTATTTCTTCGGCTACGTGGTCGGCACGTACGCGTGCCCGAAGATCGTGATGAGCGCAGGACACGTGCGCGCGTTCTCGGCTTTCGCTGCCACCGCCGCGTCGGCAGTCCTGCTGCATCCGCTGCTCGTCGATCCGATCGTGTGGGCGCTGCTTCGCTTCGTGACCGGCGCATGCGTCGTCGGCCTCTACATGGTCATCGAAGCCTGGCTGAACGAGCGCACGACGAACGAAGCGCGCGGCCGCGTGTTCGCCGTGTATCAGGTGATCTCGCTCTTCGCCCTTGCCGGCGGACAGTATCTGATCCTGCTCGGCAGCGACTCGATCAGCACGGCATTCATCATCGCCGGAGCGCTGCTGTCGATCGGGCTCGTGCCGGTCGTGCTGACGCGCGTGCCGCATCCGGCGCCGATCTCGTCCGTGCGTCTCGACGTGATGAGGCTGTGGCGGATCTCGCCGCTCGGCGTCGCCGGGACGGGCGTCGCGGGCCTCTCGAACGGCGCGTTCTTCGCGCTCGGCCCGGTGTTCGCGCAGCGGGTCGGGCTCGATACGTCCGGGGTCGCGCTGTTCATGAGCGTCGTGCTGCTCGGCGGCGTGCTGCTGCAATGGCCGATCGGCCAAGCCTCGGATCGCTGGGACAGGAGGACGGTGATCTTCGTCGTCAGCGTCGGCGGCGCGGGATTCGCCGCGCTCGCGACGTCCCTTCTCGAGCGTCCGGTGCCGGGCATGCTCGGATCGATGCTGCTCTACGGCGGAGCGGCGTTCAGCCTGTATCCGTTATGCGTCGCGCACGCGAACGACTATGCCGACGCGCGCGATTTCGTCACGACCGCGAGCGGGCTGCTGCTCGTCTACGGCATCGGCGCGGCGATCGGGCCGCTCGTCGCGGGAACGATGATCCAGCTCTTCGGAGGGCCGGCGTTCACGATGTTCCTCGCGGCGATGCACGGCGGGCTCGCGGCCTTCATTCTCGTGCGAATGCGGCTGCGCCGCGCACCGCCGCGCGAAGCGCAGGAGCCGTTCGTGATGCTGCAGAGAACTTCCCAGTCCGCGATCGAGATGATCGCGCCCGAGGAAGACGCGAAGACGGATGCCGATCTCGACGAGGAGGTCGAGCGGTCCGCAGGCACGCTCCTTTGACGAGCTCGGAGGCGCGAGCGCGCCCGACGAGGCGCCGCTAGCTCTCCCACATCACGTCGCAGTGACGTTTCGCGGCCGCCTCGAGCAGCTCGATCAGCGGCAATGCCCGCTTCGACAGTGCGATCCGCCGCTCGCCGCCCTCGTCCTCCTGCTCGTCGGGCGCCTCGGCCCTCTTCTCCTCGGCGATCGCGGCCTTCAGCCGCTCCAGCGCGGCGGGCACGTCGTCCGCGACGATGGCGCTCGGTACCGTGCCGCTGTGGCCCATCATGCGCAGCAGCTTCACGGCCACATCGCCGAACATCGTGATGTTGGCGTATGCTTTCGTCTTGAACGTTACGAGCATGCTTTAGTCCCTCGAGCGCTTCGTCATATCTGAATATCGGGTCATGGCAGGTGTCAAGCCGACGGCCTCTCGGATTCCCGAGCCGTACCGGCCGTATAGGAGGTGACCGCAATGCGAACGATCGTATCGATGCTCATCGCCGCAGGCTGCGCGCTGGCCGCGGCCAACGCCGATGCGCGCGAGATGTTTCGGTGCAACGGCTCGATCGTGTACACCGGGCTCACGATCCCCGAGGTGCTCGCGAAGTGCGGCGAGCCCGAGTCGCGGGACGTGACGAGCGTGCCGATCCGCGCCCGGAACGTCCACGGGGCGAGCTACGTCGTCGGCACCGCTACGCTCGAGTATTGGGTCTACCGCAGGCGCGCCGGGCAGTTCCCCGCCTTTCTGACGTTCGACCAGGGGCGGCTGCGCGATATCGAGCTCATGTACCGGCGCTGAGCGCACGGGAGCCGTGCAGACACCTTCCCGGAGCAGGAAGGTGTCCGCCCGATGCATCGCTCAGCGGCGATCGATCGCGGGCGCGAGCTCGTCGCGTGGGATCGTTCGCGGCTCTGCATGCTCGTCGATCACGACCCGCACGAGCTCGCGGCGCTCGCGATGGCGCAGGCGGATCACCAGCGTGACCGCGACGACCGCGAGGCCTGCGACCAGCCCCCACCACAGGCCCGGCGCACCGCCGCCGAGGCCGAAGCCGAGCAACAGGCTGACCGGTATCGCGATGACCCAGAACGCGACCACGTTGATCAGCATCGGCACTCGCGTGTCGCCCAGGCCCCGCAGCAAACCGAGCGCCACGACCTGGAGCCCGTCGGCGACCTGAAAGACGCCGGCGATCGGCAGCAGCACGGCCGCGAGCGCGATCACGTTCGGATCGTCGGTATACATCCGCGCAAGCGGCACCGGCAGCGCGATGAACAGAGCCGCCGTCATCATCATGAATCCTGCGCCGACGTGCAGCGCGGCCGCGGTCGAACGGCGTACGCCGTCCGGGTCGTGCCGGCCGACGGCGTGCCCGACGATGACGGCGGCAGCCGACGACACGCCGAGCGGCACCATGAACGTCAGCGATGCGAGGTTTATTGCGACCTGATGCGCCGCGACCTGCACGACGCCGAGCCGCCCCATCAGCAGCGCGACGAGCGCGAACGCGCCGAACTCGAACATCATCTGCGCGCCGATCGGCGCACCGAGGCGCATGACCCGCAGCAGCGGCGCCGGCGCGAGCACGTCCGGCGCAGGCCGACGCAGATAACCGCCGAGATGGGGCCACGCGAGCACGAGCAGCAGCGCGGCCATGAACCACCGGCTGATCAACGTCGCCCACGCGGAGCCGAGCACCCCCATCGGTTCGAAGCCGAAGTGGCCGAAGATCATCGCGTAGTTCAGCACGACGTTCAGCACGTTGGCCGCGAGGATCGTCGCGACGATCGGCGCGGTGCGCCGGTGCGCCTGCAACGTCTGCCGGAGCACGACGAACACGTAGAACGGCCAGACGCCGGGCAGAATCCGATGCACGTAGCCCGCAGCGAGCGGAATCACCTCCGGCGGCTGGCCCGCGGCGCGAAGCATCGGCTCGACCGTCAGCAGCAGCAGCATGATCGGAACGCTCAGAAGGCTCGCGAGCACGAAGCCGCGCTGCAGCCCACGGCTGACGCCGAGCCGATCCTGCGCGCCGAGCGCCTGCGAGATGATCGGATCGAGCGCCATCAGGACGCCGAGCCCGAAGATCATGATCCCGAAGCTGTACAGATTCGCGAGCGCGACGGCCGCGAGCGCGGCCGCCGAGACGCGGCCGACCATGACCGTATCGACGACGCCCATCGCCATCATGCCGATCTGAATCAGCACGATCGGTGCGGCGAGCCGCGCGAGCCCGCGATAATCGGCTGCGGTCGGCCTGTGGCCGGTCACTGTGCTCATGACGAATGATTCATCAGAAAATTCGTGCCAGGCACGCTTTTCTCCGAAATTCGTGCCTGGCACGAATTTTCGGGAAAAGCGTGCCTGGCACGAATTTCTCAGCGCAGCGCCGCGAGATAGGCCTCGACCGCGCCGGGGAAGCCGATGCGCAGCGCGTCCGCCGTGATCGCATGGCCGATGCTGACCTCGGCGAGCATCGGCAGCGCATCCCGCAGCGCCGGCAGATTGTCGAGGTTGAGGTCGTGCCCGGCGTTCACGCCGAGACCGAGGCGCTCGGCCTCCTCCGCGCAACGCACGTACTCGCCGAGCACTTCGGCGTAGTCCCCGCGCGCGTGCGCCGCCGCATAGGGCTCCGTATAGAGCTCGATGCGGTCCGCGCCGGTCGCGGCCGCCGCGCCGACATCGGCGACGACCGGATCGACGAATAGCGACACGCGAATGCCCGCCGCCTTCAGCTGCGCGACGATCGGACGCAACCGCTCGCCGTCGGCGTCGAAGTTCCAGCCGTGGTCCGACGTGCGCTGATCCGGCGAGTCCGGCACGAGCGTCGCCTGATCGGGTTTCACGTCGAGGACGAGCGCGAGCAGGTCGTCGGTCGGATTGCCTTCGATGTTGAGCTCGATGCCGGCATGCCGCTCCCCGAGCAGCGACGCGAGATCGTAGACGTCGGCGCACCGGACGTGGCGCTCGTCCGGCCGCGGATGCACGGTGATTCCGTGAGCCCCGGAAGCGATCACGAGCTCCGCCGTGCGCGTGACGCTCGGATAGCCGACGTCCCGCTGGTTACGCAAAAGCGCAACCTTGTTCAGATTGACGCTGAGCTTCGTGGTCACTCGGAAGGTCATGATGAAACACCGGCAGACGCCGACGGCGAGAGATTCGGCGAAAGCATGGCAGGCAGCGACGCGAGGATCAACGTTCGCGCGCATCGGGGCACGGAACGCGCCGCCGCGGATTTTCAAGAGTGACAGCGGCGCGGCGAAGACCGATACTCGCGGCCCTTCCCTCCACGAGCCGCCGAACCGATGTTTCGCAGCGTTCGCTTCTATCGCTTCAGCAGCGACTGGCCCGAATCGGAAGAGGCGCTATCCGAGCGTCTCGCGCTTTCCGAGTTTCACCCGTGCGGGGCGTACGCCGAGCAGAGCTCCGGCTGGGAGGCGCCGGCCGGCGATGCGGCACCCGGGCTCGTGCGGCGGGTGGCCGGCGCGGACTTGCTGCGGCTGCGCAACCAGTCGCGGCTGCTGCCGGCGGCTGCGATCGAGGACGCGCTCGAGGCGCGCATCGAGGAGTACCGCGCGCGGACGCAGGAAGAGCCGAGCCGGCGCGAGAAGCGGCGGTTGAAGCAGCAGGTTCGCGACGAGCTGATGCCGAAAGCGCTGCTGAAGTCCGAGCGCACGCAAGGGCTCGTCCTCGCGAGCGACGGGCTGATCGCGATCGACACGCTGTCCGCGCCGCGAGCCGAGCGCTTCCTCGACCACCTGCGTGCGCCGCTCGGCAGCCTCGACGCGACGCCGCTCGAGTTCGAGCGGCCGTTCGCGGAGCTGTTGATGCGGATCTTTTTAGGCGACGCGCCCCGCGGCTTCATTCTCGGGCGCGAATGCCGGATGCACGACCCGGCGGACACCAAGGCGACGGTGCGCTGCTCGGACATGGATCTCGCGGACTCGACGGTGCGCAAGCACGTGAAGGACGGGATGCGGCTCACGCACCTCGGTATCGAGTTCGGCAACGTGCTCGGTTGCGTGCTCGATCAAACAGGTGCAATCGGCAAGCTGAAGCTGCTCGGCACGGACGCCGTGGAGGACGCGATCGACGACGAGGATCCGCTCGCACGGCTCGACGCCGAGATTGCCCTCCTCGCCGGCACGTTGCGGGACCTGGTTGCGGCGCTCGAGCAGGCGCTCGGCGGCCGGGACAAGGCCCACCGCGCCGCGTGAGCGGCGATCCGCTGCGTCAGAAGCTCGCGGACCAGCTGAGATCCATCGACGGGCTGATGTCATCGACGTCGCGCAGCATCTTGAAGTTCAGCCCGATCGATGCGCGCCCCGGCGACCACGCATGATCGTACGCGAGCGACGAGCTGTAGTCGTCGAGCGTGCCGAGCCCGCGCTCGAGCTTCACGCTGATCGCGTTCTGCCCGCCGAGCAGCGGCGGCAGAATCCCTTTGATGCTCGTCTCGAAGCCGACGCTGCGGGTCTCGGTGCCGTACGCGTCGAGCGTCTCGCGTAACGAGGCCTTGCCGGTCAGGCTGATCGATGAGCCGTACGGATCGCCGCGGGACAATGCCGGCAGCAGCAGCGCAATGGATTGCCGGCGCCGGTCCGGCCCATCGAGGATCTCGCCCTCGAAGCGGTCGATGAATGGGAATGGCGAGCGATAGACGAGCTTCGTCTCGAGCGCGGACCGCCCGAAGCCGGATGCCGCCGTCTCGTCGAGCCGCAGCACGGATTGCATCGTCAGTGCGCGGCCGAGCCCCCACGACGACGAGAGACTCGATGAAGCGAGAGACTCGCCCCCGCTGCGCTTCACGCCGAGGTCCGCACGCAGCGCGAGAGGCTTGCCGCCGAGGACGTCGAGATCGGTATCGAGCTCGGTGAAACGGATTCCGAGACTTTGCCGGGCCACGCTGTCCGCGCGCTCGAGCGTCGCCTCGATCCTGTCGATGAACGCCGTGCCGGTCGTCACGACGATGTTCGTGCCGAGCTTCGGCGACAGCGACGCGGCGTTCAGGTTGCCGTAGTCGAGCACCGTCTTGACGTCGAGGAAACGCAGCGACGACCACGACGACGTTAACCGCGGCAGCACCTTCGTCTCGCCGTTCTGGCCGATCAACCGCATGTTCGCGCCGAGCCCGAGATCGGAGCTGCCGAGCTGCAGATCGAGCCTGCTCTCGAGCTTGTCCTTGGACGAAGACTCCGCGTAACTGATGCGCTGTGCGGTCGCGAGCATCGGCTGAGCAGCCGCTGCCATCGCGACGGCCAACACGAGCGCGAGCTTTCGCGACATCCTTCTCCCTTTGGAACGTTCCCCGCCCGCCCCGGACGATACGCGAATCGTCCACGCCCCTGTGCGGACGCGCAACTTGTAGCACGTTGCCGACGCGCTTTCCACGGAAAACTCCGCAAATGCGGAACATTCGACGCGGCTCCGCAGCGGCGTACCTTCGCCGCTTCGTCACCCGTCGTGCGCTCTCCTGGAGGACCGACTTCAAAGTCGTGAGCCTCGAGCGCGGAAAAAGTTCCGCAGAAGCGCGCCGAAACTTCGCAAAAGTTTGCCGCGCGCAACGCCCTGCATCGTTTCTCAACTCCCCCGGTTGCGGTAGCATCGACGCCATCGATACCGATGTCGGAGACCGGGGAGTTCGGCATGACGCTCATCACGCGAATAGCGACCCATTGGATCCGGGCAGCCGCGCTGCTGCTCGCGGCCGCCGCCGCGCCGTATGCGGCGGCGCAGACGACCGTATCGGCCGATGAGCTGCGGGCCGGACGGGATTACCGGGCAATCGATCCGGCACAGCCGACGAGCACCGAGGCTGGCCAGGTCGAGGTCGCCGAGGTGTTCCAGTACAGCTGTCCGGCGTGCTTCAGGGCCGAGCCGCTGCTCGAGCAGTGGAAGGCGCAGAAGGCCGATTACGTCAACTTCGTGCGGATCCCCGCGCCGTGGGGCGCACTGTCGGAGCTGCACGCCCGCGCTTATTACACGGCCGAGGCCCTCGGCAAGCTCGACGAGATGCACCAGGCCTTCTTCAACGAGATTCACGTCAACCGCAACATGCTCGACAGCGAAGCGAAGCTCGCGGACTTCTTCGGGCGCTTCGGCGTCGACGCGGAGACGTTCCGCAAGACGTTCAGCTCGTTCAGCATCCACACGAAGGTGCAGCGCGCGAACGACCTGATCGGCCGCTATCGCGTGCTCGCGACGCCGAATATCGTCGTCGACGGGAAATACGTGACGGACGGCTCGATGGCGGGCTCGTACGACCGCTGGTTCGCGATCATCGACGCGCTCGCCGAGCGGGAGCAGCAGAGCCAGTAACTCCGTAGCGCCGCCGCGCGCGGTCTGCCGACGCGCGGCGGTCAGCGCACCGCGGTCAGCGCTCGCGCGCCGCCCGCGACTGCCGCTCGCCGGTGCCCGTAAAGCCGTACCGTTCGAGCCACGCGGTCATCGCATCGACGTACCCGCGTGCCAATCGGCAGGAATCGGCCGGCTGCTCCGCGCCCGGCTCGTCGTCCTTGACGGCGCACAGCGCATGGTCTGCACCCTCGACGACCTTGATCGTCGCGTCGTCGTTCGCCGCGGCGGCGAATGCTTGCCGATAGACGACTTCGGCGCGCTCCCGGTCCCCCCACTGATCGTGCTCGCCCCAGATCGCAAGCACGGGAATCTCGAGCGCGGACAAGAAGACGCTCGGCTCGACGTGCAGCACCGCGGATTCACGCAGCTCGTCGTAGCGGCGCTCCGACGGAAAAACGTCCCCGCCGAGCTCGCTCATGGACGGCAGCAGCGGATGATCGGACAACGGCGCAACGCTCGCCCGGTAATCGCGATACGGCGCCTGGTCCCGCATCATCGTCAGCGCGTCTTTGAGCCGGTCCGCGAGCGCCTGCGCCTCGTCCGGATCGTAGCCTTCGCGCTCGAGGTTCGTGCGCGCGAAGTAGGCCGTGCGCTCGATCGCATCGCCGCCCGGTCCGCCGACCAGTATCAGAAAGTCGAGCACATCGCGCCGCGCCGCGGCCATCGGCGCGACCCACGCGCCCTCCCCGATCGCCCAGGCGCCGATTCGGCTCGCGTCGATGTCGTCGCGGGCGGACAGCGCGTCGACGGCCGCGAGCACGTCGTCGGCCCGCACGTAGAGATCCGCGAGACCTCGATATCGCCCGCCGCTGCAGCCGCTGCCCGCAGCATCCCAGACGACCGGCGCAATGCCTGCGGCTCGGAATGCCGCACGCAGCTCCGCGAAGTCGCCGTTGCCGCGCGTGATGTCGGTACGGCCCGAATCGTGGAGCAGCAGGATCGCGGGGTGCGGACCGTCGCCCGCGGGAGGATCGATGAAGCCGAACAGCTGCCGCCTGGCCGACGTGAAAATGAGGGGAATCGTGCCTTCGGGCGGCGCGCAATCGTCCGCGATTCGCGATCGCGGCTCGTCGTCGCAACCCGCAATCAAGAAGGCGATTCCCGCGGACGCCGCGCCGGCGAGCCAAGCAGTACGTGCTCTCTGCATCGATGTGTTCCCCGCCGGTCCGTCAGGAGCCTTTCCGCCGCGCATCATAGCTTACGGGGCGCGCCGCGCGCTCACGTTCGCGAACCAGGGCGTCCGCCATGCCTGGCCGTTCTGCGCGCGGCCTGCGGCGGGTCGTGCATCGCAAAGAGCCGCTAGCGCGCAAATCGGTGAGCAAGATACGTGCCGAAAATCACGAGCCCGCAGCTCGCCGCCATCAGCCAGCCTATCGGCTCGCCGAGCACGAGCGATGCGCCGAGCAAAGTGATCGCGGGCATCACGAGGAGCAGCGACGACATCCGGCCGATCCCGCCGTGGCCGAGTGCATAGAACCAGAGCACATACGCGGCGAGCGACGACAACAGAGACATCCAGCCGAGGGCGAGCCAGCCTTCGGGCGCGACGCGGGTCCACGCCGTGCCGGGCGCGGCGGCAGCGAGGAGCGGCACGAGCACGATCATCGCGATCGACAGGCCCCAGAACGTCGTCGCCGCCGTGCCGATACGGGGCGACAGCCGGCCGCCCGCGACATAGCCGACCGCACATACGGCGCCGCCGGCGAACACGATCGCATCGCCGAGCGGCGTCCACGCGCCGGGAGACGTTCCATCCGGCCGTGCAGCGCCGACGAGGAGCGCGCAGCCGGCAAGCGCGATGCCGGCCCCGAGCCACCAAAGCGCCGACGGCGCACGGCGGTCGAGCAGCGCCGCGATCAGCACCGCGATCACCGGAATCGTCGCGAGAATCAGCGCGGCATGCCCGGCGCTCGTTCGCTCGAGGCCGATGCTGAGCGTCACCGGCCAGATCGCGAAGCTCAGCACACCGGAAACGACGAGCAGCATGCGATCGGCGCCGCGGCGGGGGAACGGCAGCCTCAGCGCAGCCGCGACGAGAATCGCGACGACGCCCGCCAACGCGGAGCGGACGATGCCGGCGGTGAAGCCGTCCATGTAAACGACGACGATCTTGTTTGCGATCGGCGTACCGGCCCAAAGCAGCAATGTGCCCGTGCCGGCCGCAAGCGCGTAGCGTGCCGTCGACGCGCGCGCGGTGTCGTCGACGCATTCCGTGCGTATGCTCATGAGGCCGCGCATTCTATCAAGCCGTTCGCGACGAGGCCGTTCACGCGCGCGACTTGCGCGTATGCCTGTAACGACTCGCTCGCGATTCGCGCTTCGCGACGACAAAAGGATCCGTTCGTTTCGGCGGCCGGAATGCAGAAGCGGGTAGCCCGGCGTTGTACCCAGAGAAAAGGGCCGACGGATCGAAACCCGTCGGCCCAGTCATTCAGCCCGCAACTCGCCGCTGTTAGAGAGTCAGGCGAAGCTCCGGCTTGACCAGCAGCGGATCCGTGAACGAGGGCGCATGAATCGGCGTCTCGTTCAACAGCTCGCGCGGGTTGTAAACCGCAAGCTCGTCGCCCTTCGCCTCGGCATTGGGATGCCGCGCTACGACGATAACTTCCTCGATGTTCGAATGCCTCGCATCCAAGGATGCGGTGACCACCTCTTCCGCGACCTCGGACGCGGCCGGAGCCGCGGCGAACGCAACCGTCGAGATCAGCAGCCCGACGAGCCCGAAGGCCATGCCGTATCGTGTGTTCATCGCTTTGCTCCTATGCGCTGTGATAGCGCCCTTTCGATGGATGCATTGTGGGGATCGCAAGCGTCCCTCTCCATCGAGAAAGCTGGAGTTTCGCGGAGTTAGATGGAGTGAATGCTCGAAGTCGTGAACTGCGTCACAAGAAAGATCAAGAGCGCCGCTGCATGCAGACGCTAAAGATCAGCGGAGGCGCCGCGCCACGCGCGCGAGCAGCGCACGCGCATCCTCGAGACCCAGCGCATAGCCGGCAGCGTAGTAGACCGCGCCGAAAGCCGCCGCCGCCGCGAAGGCGATGATCAGCGGCGGAATGCCTTCGAGCAGCAGACGTACGCCGTGCCCGGCAGCCGCGGCCGCGAGCGCGGCGCCGAACATCTTCGCGAGCGAGACGGACTCGACTCCGACGGCGCCGATGCGCGCCGCCAGGCGTCGGCGCAGCAGCGCCCATTCGACCCACGCGCCGACGGCGGCGCCGAGCGCGAGACCGATCGGACCGAGCGGAAGGCCGGCGATCGTGACGCTGCCGAAGGCGCCCGCCGGAATGTCGATCGGCCCGACTGCGATCGGCTCGAACTGAACCATCAAAAGCGCGCCCGCGAGCGCCGAAACGGCGACCCGGGCGCCGGCGATGCGCGCGGGAGCGCGCGTGTCGCGCAGCGCGTAGAACGCCGATTGGTATACGCGGGTGCCGGTCGACGCGAGAAGGCCCGTGCAATAGGCCGCGAGCGTCATCCACACGACGAGCACGTCGGCGCGGCCAAACTCCCCCGTCTCGAAAAGCCCGGCGACGAACACGTCGCCGAGAAGCGTGAGCGCGACGAAGCTCGGCACGATGTTGAACGCGACGCGCCGCAGCGCCGCGTTCGTCTGCTCGCGAAGCGCCCCGCCCGCCTCCTCCCGGAGGCGGGAAAGATCCGGCAGCGCCGCGGCCGCGACACTCATGCCGAACAGGCTGATCGGCAGGAGGTACAAGGTCTGCGCGAAGCGAAGCCGCGCGGGCGCGCCGACGGCGAGCAGGCTCGCGAGGAAAAGATCGGCGTAGGTGCTGAGCTGCACCGCGCCGCGGCCGAGAATTGCCGGCCCGGCATTGCGCACCGCCTCACGGAAAGCCGGCTCCCGTCGGCCGGTGCCGATACGCAGCTCGCGGTCGAGACGCAGCACAGCGGGCAGCTGCACGCCGAACTGCAGCAAGCCGCCGAGCAACGCGCCCCACGCGGCGGCCATCAGCAGCGCGTCGAGCTCGAGCCGCGAGCCGAACGCGATCAGCGCCCCGATGATCGCGGCGTTCCACAGCACCGGTGCGAAGTACGGCAGAAAGAACCTGCGGTGGCTGTTCAGCACGCCGAGCGCCCACGCGGACAGCACGAGCACGCCCGCCATCGGGAAGATGATCCGCGTGACGGCTATCATCAGCTCCCGGCGCTCGCCTTCGAACCCGGGCGTGAACAGCGATACCAGCACCGGAGCGAGCAGGATGCCGATCAGCGACACCGCGGCCGCGATCGCAACGAGCAGCGCGAACACCGCACCGGCGACGCGCCCCGCTTCTTCGACTCTGCCTTTGCCGATCAGCTCGGAATAGACCGGCACGAACGACGCGCTCAGCGTGCCTTCGCCGAGGAGATTCTGCAGCAGGTTCGGCATCCGCAAGCCCGCGCTCAGCACATCGGCATGAAGCCCGGTGCCGAAATACGCGGCGAGCAGACGGTCGCGCACGAGCCCCGCGATGCGGCTCGCGAGGATACCGGCCGCGACGAGCGCCGAGCCGGACGGCGAGCCGCGACGCACCGGCCGGGCCGGCTGCGCCGCGTCGTTCGGCCGAGACGCCGCGGGCAGCGGCTCGAGCGGATCGGTCGTGCTCAACGCGAGGGCTCTTGAAAAGGTTCGGTACGGACGCAATTAAGCGACGTGCAAGCGTACGCCAGACGCGCGGGTATCGCGACCCGATCGCGTCGGCATCGGGCACAGGCATTGCATTTCGCGGAAGGCTCATGGTCCATGGATCACGACAACGGTTTGCCCGCGTGATGCAGAAGCGGGCGGAGATCACGCGCCGCTACCGGCGTTTCGGCGCCGCGCTGGCCGCATTCGCAGCGTGCGTAAGCATCGCGTGGCCGATTGCGGTCGACGCGCAGTACTTCGGCCGCAACAAGGTCCTGTGGGAGCGTTTCGAGTTCGAAATTCTCGAAACCGAGCATTTCTTGATCCACTACTACCCTCCGGGCGCCCCGCACGCGGAGTACGTCGCGGATCTCGCCGAGCGGTGGAACACCCGCCTGTCGACCTTCTTCGATCACGAGCTCGAAGAGAAGAAGCCGCTGATCATTTATGCGAATCACGCCGACTTTCAGCAGACGGCCGTGACGGCAGGCTTGATCGGGGAAGGCACCGGCGGCTTCACCGAATCGGCGCTCGACCGAGTCGTGCTGCCGCTGACCGGCATCAACGCCGACACGGATCACGTGATCGGCCACGAGCTCGTGCACGTGTACCAGTTCGATCTGATGGCGCGGCTCGCGCGAAGCGGGGGCAGATCGGGCCAGCTTCCGCTCTGGATGATCGAAGGCCTCGCGGAATACCTGTCGCAGGGCAGAACCGATCCGGGGACCGCGACGTGGATGCGCGACGCGGTGCTGCACGGCGGGCTTCCCGACCCGAACAAGTTCATCCAGCGACAGCCGTCGCCGTACCACTACGGACAGGCGATCTGGGCGTACGTCGCGGGCCGCTGGGACGACGATACCGCCGCCCTGTTGTTCCGGCAGTCACTCGAGGCCGGTCCGGGTAACGCGTTCCGGACCGTGCTCGGCCTCGAGATCGACGCGTTTCTCGCCGATTTTCATGCCGCGCTCGCCGACGCCGCCGAGCCCGTGCTCGACAGCCGCGTCGCGCCGGCCGACATCGCCGAGCCGCTGCTGACCCGCGAGACGACGGGCGCCTCCGTGAACATCGCGCCGTCGCTGAGCCCGGACGGACGACACGTCGCGTTCCTATCGACGCGCGCGCTCGAGCTCGAGCTGTATCTCGCGGATGCCGAAACCGGCGAGATCATCGACCGGCTCGTTCGAGCCGAGGCGGATCGGCACGTGCAGAACCTGAGCTTCCTCGACGCGAGCGTCGGGTGGTCGCCCGACGGAAAGCGGTTTGCGTTCGGCGTGTTCGCGAAGGGCCAGCGTGCGATCGCGATCTACGACCTCGAGCGCCGCCGGGTCGAGCGCCGGCTCGATCTTCCCGGGATCGACGACATGCGCCACCCGACGTGGGCTCCGGACGGAAACTCGATCGTCTTCTCTGCGATGACCGGGACGGCGAGCGATCTCTTCTCGGTCGACCTCGCGACAGGCGAGGTCACGCGCCTGACCGACGACGGATACACCGCGATCCAGCCCGAGTTCTCGCCGGACGGCCGGCGCATCGCGTACGTCACCGATCGCGGACCGGGCACGGACCTCGACCGCCTCGCATTCGGCGAGCTGAACATCGCGATCCTCGACGTCGAGACCGGCCGCACCGACGTGCTTTCGCTCTTCCCGCGGGGCAAGCACGTCGACCCGGCCTTCTCCGCGGACGGCAGCCGGCTCTACTTCGTCGCAGAACCGGACGGCGTGCCGGACATCTTCCGCTACGACTTCGCGAGCGGCGAGATCGAGCGGATCACGCGCGTGCGAACCGGCGTCTCCGGCATCACCGAGACGTCGCCCGCGCTCAGCATCGCCGCCGACGATACGCTCGCGTTCTCCGTGCTCGAGGACGGCGGTTATAACGTGTACCGCCTGCGCGCGCCGCAAGGCGACAAGGTCGAGCGTGAGCACGACTTCGCAGCCGCCGTGCTGCCGCCGGCCGGCGATCCGGCGAGACCAAGCCTCGTCGAGGCTTATCTCGCGGACCCGGAGGACGGGCTGCCGCGGACGGGCACGAGGGGGCCGACCCGCGACTATACGCCCGATATCGGCCTGACCGGCCTCGCTCAGGCCGCCGGCGGCGTCGTCAGCTTGAGCGGGCGCAGTGCGGGGCTTGCAGGCGCCGTCAGCGCGTACTTCACCGATCCGCTGAACCGCCATCAGATCGTCACGACGTTCCAGGCCACCGGCACGGCCGGCGGCGCGCTCGATTTCGAGGACACGTTCGGCGCGGACGTGACCTATCTGAACCAGACGCGGCGCTTCCAGTGGGGCGGGAGAATCTCGCGCATCCCGTACCTCAGCGGCGCGACGTATCTGTCGCGACAGATCGTCGACGTCGACGGCGTCGAGATGCCGGCCGACGTGCTCGAGCGCCTCATCGTCGCCGAGCAGGTCTCCGAGCTCTCGCTGCTCGGCTGGTATCCGTTCTCGCGCAACAGCCGCATCGAAGCGGCCGCGGGCATCGCGCGCATCGACTTCGAGCGGGAGCTCGAGCGCATCGTCTATCCGGATGCGGCGCCGCCGTTCCGCGAAACGCTCGGCCTGCCGTCGCCCGCCGCGCTCGACCTCGAGCAGGCGTCGCTCGCGTATGTCCGGGACACGTCGACGTTCGCGTTCGTGTCGCCGGTCCGCGGCATGCGGCTGCGCCTCGAGAATCAGTGGACGACCGGCGATCTCGACTTCAGGACCTTGCGCGTCGACTATCGACGCTACCTGTTCCGCAATCCGGTGACCGTCGCGGTCCGCCTGCTGCACATGAGCCGGCACGGAGCGGGCGCGGAGGACCCTCGTCTGCCGCTGTTCGACATCGGCAGCAACGCGCTCGTGCGCGGCTACGACCTCGACACGTTCGACCTGTCGGAGTGCAACTCGACGCTCGTCTTCGCGGCGTGTCCGCTGTTCGACCGTCTGATCGGCAGCCGCATCGCGGTCGCGAACCTCGAAGTCCGTCTGCCGCTCCTCGGCACCGAGGATTACGGCCTCTTCAATGTGCCCGCAGCGCCGACCGAGCTCGCGTTCTTCATCGACATGGGCGCGGCGTGGCGGACCGGGCAGTCCGTCGACTGGAGCTTCCGCCGCAACAGCGACGAGCGCGTGCCGGTCTTCAGCGCGGGGCTCGCGGCGCGTACCGTAGTGCTAGGCATGTTGCCGCTCGAGCTCTTCTATGCGCATCCGTTCCAACGGCCGGACGAGGACTCGGTGTTCGGCATTCGCATCGGCAGCGGCTGGTAGCGCGGGCGCGCTTCGCGTCCTGCTCGCATGTCTGCTCGCGGCCGCGCTGACGGCTGCCGGCGCTCGCGCCTTCGCGCAGGACGGCAGCGCCCGCGTCTATGTGCGGCGCATCGAGTTCACGGGCGTCGAGCGCACGGCGGACTACGTGCTGCGGCGCGAGCTCGTGCAGCTCGAAGGCGCGTTCCTGAATACGGCCGCGCTCGACGAATCGTTGCGCCGCCTGCGCGGCCTCAGGTTCGTCGAGAGCGTCGACGCCCGCATCGTTCCCGTGCCAGGCAGCCCCAACGTCGTCGATATCGTGCTGACGGTCGTCGAAGCGCCGGCCCGCCGTTACGGCGGAGGCGGCGGCTGGTCCGAGTCGCTGCGCGCGAGCGGGCGCCTCTATTACACGAACGAGAACCTGCTCGGCACCGGGCAGCGCCTGTCGATCGCTGCGGAAGGCAGCGAGCTGCGCTCGTCGTTCGAGCTCTCGCATACGACGCCGCATATCCGCGCGAGCGAGATCAGCCGGACGCTCGAGCTATCGTCGCGCCGCGTCGAGCGGCTCACCGACGACACGTCCGTCGTCGACGCCGAGCTCACGAGCCTCGTGCTGCAGTACGGCTATCCGCTCGCCGGACGCGGCCGCCGCGCGACGCCCCCGCTCGCGCTCCCTGTGCCGCGCGCAACCGAGGAAGCGGCGCTGCCGATCGCCGAGGTGCGCGAACGGCTCGCAGCGCTCGGCGACGTCCTCGACGAGCTGCGGCCGACGGCCTGCTGCGGGAGCCTGCGCCTCGGCATCGCATTGCGGAATTCCGAGATGACGCCGACCGCGAACATCGGCACGCAGCTCTCGACATGGCTAGCCGAGAACGGCGGCGGATCGGTCGGCGCGATCGGTTTACCGACCGCGGATCTCGACGAGATCGACTTCCTGCTGCGCTATCGCTACGACTCGCGCGACCGCGCCGTCTTCCCGAACGCGGGCGTCGAGCACGAGCTCGGCTTCACGGCGGCGCTGCCAGGCAGCGACGTCGAGTATGCCCTCGTCGACTATCGGTTCTCGGCGTTCCGGCCGCTCGGCTCGCGCTGGGTCTTGAGGGCGACCGCGCGGCTCGGCTACGGCGCGGCATACGGCGACACGACGTCGATGCCGCCGTATCTGCACTGGTTCGCGGGCGGTCCGCAAACGGTGCGCGGCTACCGCGAGAACTCGCTCGGCCCGCGCGACAGTCTGGGCAATCCGTACGGCGGCAACCTGCTCGTCGGTGCACGAGTCGAGCTGATGACGCCGTGGCCGGCACGCTGGCAGGATCGGGTCCGCGTCGGCTTCTTCGCGGATGCCGGTAACGTGTTCTCGACCGAGGACGTCGCGTTCACCGACTTCGCCGGCGACGCGCTCGACTACGGCTTCGAGCCGTCCCGGCTGCGGCGCTCGGTCGGCCTCGCAGCCGACGTGCTGAGCCCGTTCGGCACGCTGCGCATCAGCTACGGCGTGCCGCTCGGCGCCGAGGACGATCATCCGAATCCGTTTCTCCGCGACGCCGAGGATCGCTTCCAAATCAGTCTCGGCGTCGCGTTCTGACCGCGGCGTCGGCGTCGTCAGCCGAGAAGCTGATACCCGAGAAGACCGATCGCGCCGACGCAGACGGCGATCGCGACGAGCGCAATCGCGCCGTCCTCGGCGATCAGCGCGAGACCGAATGCCGTGATCGCGATCCCCGCGAAATTCGCGCTGAACGGGACGAACTCCATGATCGGCGTCGCGGCCGAGACGAGAATGCATGCGATCCCGATGACGTACGCACCGGCGTGCCGCACGGCCCACGACAGCCGCGGCTTCGTCCAGCGATCGACGAAGCGCGCCGGCTTGCGTAGCCACTTCACGGCCTTCTCGACCTTCTTGTGATCGACCGAGCGCCGCAGGATCCATTGCGGCAGCCAGATATGATCGCGCCGCAGCAGAAACTGGCTCGCGACGAGGATCACGATCAGCCCCATCAGCACCGGGACGCCGGGGATATCGCCGACGACCGGCGCGAGCATCACGATGCCGGCGACGAGCAGCACCGGAGCGAACGACCGCTTGCCGACGCGGTCGAGGATATCGTCGACGGACGTCCGACCGCCGTCCGTCGCGGCGTCGTCTATGCGATCGAGCAGCTCCGCGAGGTCGTGAACCTCAGGCACGTCCTCGGCGGATGGGTCGGATCGCTCATGCGGTCGGGCTCCCAACTGATGTCCTCGGTTGACGTCGAGCACGCGACCTGCAAGCGACATGCCAGCGAGCGAGGCGGCCGCACGTGGCCCGCCCGAATCGCCGCGCGCGCGCAACGAACGCAATGACACACGCCGGCGCGCGTTTCTGCCCGCATCGGCCCGATCATCGAGCCCGCCGACGCGGCGCGTTGTGGCATCATCCGGGCACGATGCCTGCCCTCTTCCCGGACGCCCCGAATCAGCCGACCCTCGACGATGCGCGCCGCGTGCTCCGCGACGTGTTCGGCTACGACGCGTTCCGCGGCCGCCAGGAGCAGGCAATCGGCGCCGCGCTCGACGGCCGCGACGTGCTGGTCCTGATGCCGACCGGGGGCGGCAAGTCGCTCTGCTATCAGATCCCGGCGCTGCTGCGCGCAGGCGTCGGCATCGTCGTCTCGCCGCTGATCGCGCTGATGGAGGATCAGGTGCGCGCGCTGCGCGAGCTCGGCATCCGCGCGGCTTTTCTGAACTCGACGCTGCGGGCCCGCGAGCAACAGGACGTGATCGATGCGCTCGGCGCCGGCGAGCTCGAGCTGCTCTACGTCGCGCCCGAGAGGCTGCTGCAGCCGCACACGCTCGACCTGCTCGCCGGCGTTTCCGTGTCGATCATCGCGATCGACGAGGCGCACTGCGTGTCGCAATGGGGGCACGACTTTCGCCAGGACTATCTCGCGCTGAATCAGCTTCGCGAGCGCTTCCCCGGTGTTCCGCGCGTCGCGCTCACGGCGACCGCGACGCCGCCGACCCGGCGCGAGATCGTCGAGCGGCTCGAGCTCGAAAATCCCGAGCTCTGCATCGGCGGGTTCGACCGGCCGAACATCCGCTATGCGGTCGAGGCCAAGACCGATGCGCGACGGCAGCTGCTCGGCTTTCTCGGCGGGCATCGCGGCGAAGCGGGCATCGTCTACTGCCTGACGCGGAAGAAGGTCGAGAGCATCGCCGAGTGGCTGCGCACTCAGGGCTTCGACGCGTTGCCGTATCACGCGGGGCTCGATGCGGATACGCGCGCGGCACACCAGCGCCGCTTCCTCAACGACGATGCGGTGATCGTCGTCGCGACGATCGCGTTCGGCATGGGCATCGACAAGCCGGACGTCCGCTTCGTCGCGCATCTCGATCTGCCGAAAAGCATCGAGTCGTACTATCAGGAGACGGGCCGTGCAGGCCGCGACGGCGAGCCCGCCGACGCGTGGATGGTCTACGGCGTGCAGGACGTCGTTCAGCTTCGGCAGATCGTCGAGGCCTCGACCGCGGACGAAGAGCACAAGCGCCGCGAGCGCCAGAAGCTCGAGTCGCTGCTCGGCTGGTGCGAGATCACGTCGTGCCGCCGCGGCCCGCTGCTCACGTACTTCGGCGAGCAAGCGCCCGAGCGCTGCGGCAACTGCGACAATTGCTTGAATCCGCCGGTCACATGGGACGGCACCGAGGCGGCACGCAAGCTCCTTTCGGCAATCTATCGAACCGGCCAGCGGTTCGGCGCGGCGCACGTCGTCGACGTGCTGCTCGGCAACGCGACCGACAAGGTCAGGCAGCACCGGCACGAGAACCTTTCGGTGTTCGGCATCGGCACGGAGCTGTCGAGCAATGCCTGGCGCTCCGTGATCCGCCAGCTCGCCGTGCTCGGCTACGTGCGCTCCGACCCGGAGCGCTATGGCGGGCTCGTGCTGACGGAGAAGAGCCGGCCGCTGCTGCGCGGCGAGACGACGCTGCAGCTGCGCGAGGATCGCAAGGCCGCGGCCGCGCCGCGCAAGAAGCCGCGATCGGAGCAGCTCGCCGCCGACGACGAGCCGCTCTTCGACCTGCTCCGCGAGTGCCGGCGCAAGATCGCCGCCGAGCACGGTGTGCCGCCGTACGTGATCTTTCACGATGTCACCTTGCGCGAGATCGCCGCGACGAAACCGCGCACCGCCGACGAGCTCCTCGAGATCGGCGGCGTCGGCCGCGCGAAGCTCGAGCGGTATGGAGAGCGCTTCCTGGATGTGGTGCGCACGTATGGGGTTGCCAGCGCGGACGACGAGCGGCGATGATCGGCCGGCGGTTCGTCCCGGCGCGCGCCGACGCCGCACGAGCTCGCCGCCACGCTCACATCGCCGCCGACGATCGGCAGTGCAAGGAGAAGACAAGATGACGCAGCGACACGAGTTGCTCGACCCCGAGCTCGCCGCACCTCTCGAGGGTTTTCTTGGCGCCGTGAACGGCGGCTTCGATCTCGGCGACATCGCCGGCGCACGCCGCACGATCGACGGGGTGGTCGCGGCCGTGAAAGCGAATGCGCCGCCGGTCGAAGGCGTCGAGACGCGCGATCTCGATGTGCCAGGCTTTGAAGGAGGCCCGCCCGTGCGCGTGCGCGTATACCGGCCGACGGCCCGCTCGGAAGCTTTGCCGGCGCTCCTTTGGATGCATCCGGGCGGCTGGGTCCTCGGCAGCATCGAGCTCGACGATCTCACGGCCGCGCAGCTTGCGAAGGACGTCGAATGCGTCGTCGTTTCCGTCGAGTACCGGCTCGCGCCCGAGCATCCGTATCCGGCCGCGCTGCACGATTGTTACGCGGCGCTGAAATGGCTCGCGGCCGAGAGCGCCGGGCTCGCGGTCGATCCGAACCACATCGCGCTCGGCGGCTCGAGCGCCGGCGGCAACCTCGCGGCGGCGCTCGCGCTGCTCGCGCGAGATCGGAACGAGGTGCGTCCGGTGTATCAGCTGCTGATCTATCCGGCGCTCGACGACCGCACTGCCGCAGAACCGGGCCCCGACCTGCCCGAGACCTTGTTCTGGAGCCGCCGCAATTCGTTCGACGCATGGACGGCCTACCTCGGCCGGCGCCCCGGCGCCAATGACGTCGCGGAGCACGCGGCGCCGGCCCGCGCAACGAATTTAGCGGGCCTGCCGCCCGCGTATATCGGCGTCGGCGCGCTCGATCCGTTCGTCGACGAGGACATCGACTATGCGCGGCGTCTGCTCGCAGCCGGAGTGCCGACGGAGCTGCACGTCCACCCCGGCGCGTGTCACGCGTTCGACGTGTTCGGTGCGGGCAGCCGGATCGGGCAACGATTCATCACGGAACGCAACGCGGTGCTGCGTCGAGCGCTGCACCCGCTTTCGGCATCACCAAGCCCCGCGGCGTAGCGCGGCGCGTATTCGCGACGTCCACGCGCGCTGCTGATCGGGCAGCGTGCCGTGGCCGGTCTCCGCGTCGTATTGCGACTGAACCTGCTCGAGCTCGGCGAAAATGCGCTCGCGGATGCTCGCGACCCGCTCGCCGACCTCCGCCTCGATCGCGCTCATGTCCGCCGTCGCGCATCGCTGCGTGCGGCCGACGAGCACGTTCGCTTCCTGCTCGAGCACGGCCCTGAACACCTCCGTCAGGTCAAAGTGTCCCTGCTCGTGCTCGAGCACCGAATCGATCCGCGCACCGTCCCGGACCCATGACTGCTCCGCGTGAAACTCCGCGGAGGTCTCGATCGCCGTGATTTCGTACTCGCAGCCGCGCCCGCGCCGAACTTCGAGCGCGTAGCCGAGCGACACGGAAGCCGCCGTCAGCGCCGCGGCGCTCGGCTCCGCGTCCGGAGCCACCGCGCCGCGAAAATCGCTCCAGACGAGCGGCCTGTCCGCGACCCAGCGAATCCCCTGCGCGACTTCCTGTGCGTGCACGGCCGACCCGAGCGCAAGCAGACCGATCACGGCCGCCGACGCCTTCATCGCCACAGCTTCGATCCGCGAGCGCAAATCAACGCCGTTCATCGCCCCGCGCGGACATGAAACCGTTCAATCCGCACGGCCAATCGCCGTGCACGGTCCGCGTCCGTATCACCGCGTTCCAACCGATGCGTGACCGCGAGCTTTACGTCGCTCAGCTCGACCGCCCATCGACCGCGACGACCTTCAACTCCCCGATCTCGATCCCGTCCAAGCACCGCACGTTCACCGCCGCCATCGCCGTCCCCGGCGGATGCTCGCCGAAGCCGAACGGCGCGACGCCGCATACCGGGCAGAAGTGATGCTTGATCTGATGCGAGTTGAACGTATACGTCGCGAGCTCGGACTCCCCGCTCGCGATCCGCACGTTCTCGCGCGGTACGAACCACAGCAGGTATCCCTTGCGACTGCAGTGCGAGCAGTTGCAGTCGATGACCTGCTCGATATCGCCGTCGACCTCGAACGTAATCTTTCGGCAATGACAGCTACCGGAATGTGACATCGTAGTGACTCCGCGCGACGCGACACAGCGCCGCGACCAGGGTGGGTCGGTGTTCGCTTTACCCCACAGGATACGGTATTTTCTGACGACGACGTGAGTCGCAGGATCCAACTCGAATGAACAAGCTGCACCGCATTCTCGGAGTGGTTTCAGCCTGCGTGGTCCTGTCGGCGCCGGCCCTCGCGCAATGGCCGGACTGGCCAACGCCGAACGTGCCGAGGACCGCGGGCGGCGAGCCGGACCTCGACGCGCCGCCGCCGAGAACGGCGGGCGGCAAGCCGGACCTGTCGGGGCTCTGGGAGAACCGTCGCGGCGGCGGCCCCGGTAGCCCGGCTGCAACCGCCGATGAGAGCTCTCCGCCGATCGCGACGTTCTTCAATCTGGGCGCGAACATGGAAGGCGGCCAGCTCCCGTATCAGGATTGGGCCCGCGAGCTCCGCGACGAGCGCGTCGCGAACGACATGAAGGACAATCCGGACGCGCACTGCCTGCCGATGGGGCTGATGCAGCTGCACATGCATCCGCAGCCGCGCAAGATCATCCAAACCGACGACCTGATCGTGATGCTGTATGAGGGCAACTCGGGCATACGACAGATATTCCTCGACGGGCGGCCGCTGCCGCCGGCGGACGTGCTGCCGTGGTGGTACGGCTATTCGGTCGGGCACTGGGAAGGCGACGAGCTCGTCGTCGAAACCGTGCGCCTGAAGGATCTCGGCTGGCTCGACGTGAACGGCAGCCCGATCACGGAGGACGGCATGATGATCGAGCGCTTCCGGCGCCCGACATTCGGCAGCCTCGAGATCGACGTGACGATCCACGACGAGAAGGCCTACACGCGGCCGTTCACGGTCCGCGTGAACCAGAGGATCATGCTCGACACCGAGCTGATCGAATTCATCTGCAACGAGAACGAGCAATCGACGCAGCACTTCGATCCTTGATTTCGACACACGTTGAGGCTACCGAGCGAGGCGCATCGCTCACTCGTTCATACCCGTAGGAGGCTTCGATGATCGCGAATACGAGACTCGCTTCGTTCCTCGCCCCCGCCGTCCTGCTCTGGACGGTAGGCGGCGTATCCGCACCCGCCGCCGCAGAGGAGCTGAACCCGATTCAAATCGACGAGTGGGAAGTGCCGTTCGCCGGACGGGCGCGCGATCCGTTCGCGGCCGGAGAGGACGAAGTCTGGTTCGTCGGCCAGCGCGGACACTATCTCGCCCGCTTCACGCCGTCGACGGGCGAGTTCTTTAAGAAGGATCTGCCGGACGAGGCCGGCCCGCATAATCTGATCGTCGGCTCCGACGGCATCGTGTGGTACGCGGGTAACCGCAGCGCCTATATCGGCCGCTACGACCCGCAGAGCGACGAGATCACGAAGATCGAGATGCCGGATCCGGCCGCCCGCGATCCGCACACGCTCGTCTTCGACGACGGCGAGGAGCACATCTGGTTCACGGTGCAGGGCGGCAACTTCGTCGGCCGGCTGACCCTGGCGGATCAGTCCGTCGAGCTCGTTCCGGTGCCGACGCCGCGCGCGAGGCCGTACGGCATCAAGATCGCCGGCGACGGCACGCCGTGGGTCGTGCTGCTCGGCACGAACAAGATCGCATCGATCGACCCCGAGACGCTCGCGTTGACCGAGCACGAGCTGCCGGATCCGGCGTCGCGTCCGCGCCGCCTCGAGATCACTGCGGACGGCCGGATCTGGTATGCCGATACCGGCCGCGGCTACCTCGGCATGTTCGATCCGAGCTCGGGATCGTTCGAGGAGTGGGCTCTGCCCGCCGGCGAGCGCTCCGAGCCGTACGGCATGGCCTCCGACGAGAACGGCCGCGTGTACGTCGTCGAGACCGGCATCGTGCCGAACCGAATGGTCGCCTTCGATACGCACGAGAAGAAGATCGTCTCCGTCACCGAGATCCCGTCGGGTGCCGGCGCCGTGCGGCACATGCATTATCATGAGCCGAGCGGAACGATCTGGTTCGGCACCGACGAGGAGACTCTCGGCCGGGCGGTCGCCGCCGCGCAGTGAGCACGGCTTCACGCAGCGCCGCGAGTATCGGGGCGGCCGCGCTGTGCGCGGCGGCCTCGGTCGCCTTTGCGTTCCCGGAGGGCCCGCCGTGGGAGGCGGCCGCCGGAGAAGGCTGCGCGGAGTGCCATTTCGACGCGCCGCCGACCGACGCGTCGGCGGCCGTGTCGATCATCGGTCTGCCGACCGCGATGACGCCGGGCGCCCGCTATCCGCTCACGGTGCGTCTCGAGCACGACGATCTCGAGAACGCGGGCTTCTTACTGTCGGCGTGGCAAGGACCGGACGGCGTCGGCGGCGAAGAGGCAGGCCTCTTCGAAGCGGTCGACGGCAACGTCGAGACGCTCGGCGGACGGGCGCGCTCCACCGAGGACGGCTCGCGGCCGGCATCGCCCGGCGTCGCCGAGTGGTCGGTCGTGTGGGAGGCGCCCGCGTCCGTCGACGGCCCGATCGTGTTCGACGTCTGGGCGAACGCCGGCAACGCGGACAAGTCTCCGTTCGGCGACTCGACCCATCACCGGGTGTTCGAGCTCGAGAACGCCGAGCTCGAAAAGAGCGCCGCCGGCACGGAAAGCGGCAAGGTCGACGGCGGCGGCACTCGCGATTCGCGCTAGCGTCTGCCGCGTGACGCCGCCGAAGCCGCGCGCCTAGCCGGGCGCGGCCGCGGACGTCAAATCGCTGCGCACGACCGAGTAGAGCACGGCGTCGTAACGCCGGCCGAACACCGGAAGACGGCAGCGAAGCACGCCTTCACGCACGGCGCCGATCTTCTCGGCAACGCGCTGACTTCTGCGATTTCCCGTCGCCGCGAGAATCTCGATCCGTTCGAGATCGGTGTTCGCAAAGCTCCATTCGATCACGCGCCGCGCCGCCTCCGGCGCGATGCCCTGCCCCGTTGCACGCGTCCGCACCCAGTAGCCGAGATTCGCGACACCCGCCGTCTCGTCGACCCGGCTGAGCCCGCACGAGCCGAGAAACCGTCGCCCGTCGAAGATCCCGAACTGAAAGCACGAGCCGTCCTCGCGGCCGCGCAGTGCAGACCTGATCCACTCCTCGGCGTCGTGCAGCGCATACGTCGGCTTGCACCAGTCCATCCAGCGGCTGATCTCGACGCGCGACTCGTCTACGGCGCGAAACACGGCCGGCGCGTCCCGCATCTCGAGCGGACGTATATCGATCCTCGTCTTGAGCTGCGTAAGTCTGCCGAAGATCAACGGCGCGCCTCCTCCCGGCCCGTTTCGAATCGCTGTCGCAGCCCGGCCGTTCGATTGGCGCCGCCGGCGACTCGGCCGAGCCGGCGCCGGCGCTGCGCCGGCGGGCGGCACAGCATCGCCTCGGCCGGCCGCGCGCGCAATATGCTGCAATCTCGCTACGCTTGCCGCCGCTCCGGCGCTTGTCGATAATGACGCCTATCTTTGAACTCGACGGCTGGTCTCCCGATGTCCCGTACGACGATCGAGCACAACCTCAATCGCTGCCCGAACGGCCTGCTGCTCGTCGTCGCGCTCGTGCTCGTCGTAGTACGAGTTACGACATGCGCGCGTCTGCGGGACTGAAACGATCGAGCCGAACCTGAACTGATCCGATTACACCAACCCCGCCGGCGCGAGCCGAGCGGGGTTTTCTCTTTCTGATGGCTCCCTCGGTTCGCGGCCGGCGACGAGACGAAGGGAGCCTAAGATGGAAAGACTGACTGGAGCGCAAATCGCCGTCCGCCTGCTCGAGCGGCAAGGCGTGCGGCTCGTCGCCGGCATCCCGGGGGGCGCCGTGCTGCCGCTCTACGACGAGCTGCTGCGCTCGAATCGGATCCGGCACGTGCTGGCCCGTCACGAGCAGGGTGCCGGGTTCATCGCACAAGGCATTGCGCGCACGACCGGTCGGCCCGGAGTCTGCATCGCGTCGTCCGGGCCGGGCGCGACGAACCTGCTGACCGCGATCGCGGATGCGAAGCTCGATTCGATCCCGCTCGTCGCAATCACCGGCCAGGTGCCGACGGCGCTGATAGGCACGGACGCGTTCCAGGAGGTCGATACGTTCGGCCTGACCATCCCGATCGCGAAGCACGGCTTCCTCGTCCGCTCGGCCGCAGAGCTCCTCGACGCCGTGCCGCGCGCGTTCGCGATCGCATCGTCCGGGCGCCCGGGCCCGGTCGTGATCGACGTGCCGAAAGACGTGCAGACGGAAGTCATCGATGTCGAATCGTGGCCCGAGCCGGGCGCGCCTGCGCCGTTGCCGCCGCTCGATGAGCGCGCGCTCGATCTCGCCGCGTCGATGATAGACGGCGCCCGCCGACCGATCCTCTACCTCGGCGGCGGCGTGGTCGCTTCGGGCGCGGCGGCGCAGGCCGTCGCGCTCGCCGAGAGGATCGGCGCCCCGACGGTCATGACGTTGATGGCGCTCGGCGCGATGCCGGCTCGCCATCCGCTGTCGCTCGGCATGCTCGGCATGCACGGCGCCCGCTGCACGAACATGGCGCTCGACGAGTGCGATCTGCTGATCGCGGCCGGCGCGCGCTTCGACGATCGTGCCACCGGCAAGACGGACGCATTCTGTCCGGAAGCGAAGGTGATCCATATCGACATCGACCGTGCGGAGCTCGGCAAGATAAGAACGCCGCACGTCGGGATCCAGGCGGACGTCGGGTATGCGCTCCCTGCGCTGTCGGCGCGGATCGCGCACCGCGAGCGTGCGGACTGGCGCCGCCGCGTCGATGCGCTGAAGAAACGCCATCCGCTGAAGACGCCGGGCCGCGACGACGTCCGCCAGCCGTACGGCCTGATCGCGGCGGCTGCCGAATGCATCGGCCGTGACGCGATCGTCACGACCGACGTCGGGCAGCATCAGATGTGGGTCGCGCAATCGTATCCGTTCGAGCGGCCGCGCGGCTGGCTCACGTCGGGCGGGCTCGGAACGATGGGCTTCGGCCTGCCGGCCGCGATCGGCGCGGCGCTCGCGGCGCCCGAGCGCAACGTCGTCTGCTTCTCGGGCGACGGCTCGTTGCTGATGAACCTGCAAGAGCTCGCGACGGCAGCAGAGGAGCAGGCCAACGTCAAGGTGATCGTGATGAACAATCGCGCGCTCGGGCTGGTGCATCAGCAGCAGAGCCTGTTCTACGGCGGACGCAGCATCGCGGCCAAGTTCGGCGCGAACCCGGACTTCGTGCGGCTCGCCGACGCGTTCGGCGTGAGGGCGATCGATCTCGACGCCGCAACGAATCCGCGGCGCGCGCTCGCGGCCGCGATCGCCGCACCGGGTCCGTGCCTGATCCATGCAAGCATCGCGACGGACGAGCGCGTGCTGCCGATGGTGCCGCCCGGCGCAGCGAACCTCGAAATGATCGAAGGATGAGCGCGGCTCGCGCGGCGAGTTGCCGTGTGCGGACCGGTTCGCTACTCTCGATCGGACTAGCCACCGACGACGCGGGACGAACAACAACGATGACGCACCGTGCAGCAACCTGGACGACGCTCGCCGTGCTCGCGGCGCTCGCTTCGATCGACCGCGGCGACGATGCGCACGCGCAGCAGCAGGAGGACGTTCCCGAAGGCACCGTCGCGGTCGGGGACCTCCTCTGGTATCTCGGCTCGACCGCCGAGACCGTCCCATGGAGCGAAGCGCACGAGTATTGCGAGACGTTGGAGCACGGCGGCTTCGACGACTGGCGATTGCCTGTGCTCGCGGAGCTCGAGACTCTGCACGACCCGTCCGCTGACGACGGCATACGGGCGCCGTTCGAGCTTGCGGACTGCTGCGCGTGGAGCTCGACGAACCTCGTCGAGCTTCCCGCCGAGGCGAAAGGCGTGCTGCCGGATCCGACGAACGACCCGGCGGATTACTACTGGGGATTCCTGTTCACGGGCGGCGTGCGCTATTACAGCTTCGGGCGGTTCCCCGACGGCCTCGCGATGTGCGTCCGCGAGCCGTAGCCAATCGGTAGCCGATTACCAGTAGCCGATCATCCGCCCGCACGTCAGCGCCGTGAGCCACGCGGCGAGCGAGACGCCGCCCGCGACGGCGAGCTGTCGGTCCTCGCGCGGCGTGAGGTTCCGCTCGTCCTTCTCGCGCCACGCCGGCAGCCGCGTCACGACGACGATGTTCACGAGCCCGACCGCGATCGCGCCGAACTTCCACAGCAGGAACGGATTGCCGTAATACTCGCTGGCGTTGACCGAGATCATGCAGATGCCGCTGGCGACGGCGAGCACGAGGCCCGCGCCCGCGAGCGGCACCGTCGGGCCGGCAAGCGCGGCGAGCGGCGTCTTCCGCCACACGCCGAGCAGGCGCAGGTCGAGCAGCACGACGGATCCGATCAACAGGCTGAGGCCGAGCACGTGCCCGAGATTCAGGACGCCGTAAGTCCAGACGCCCGCGTTCCTGAGCGTGTTGCCGAGCGCCGAGCTTTCGAGCGCGCTCAGCAGCTCTAACACGGCACGCTCTCCGTTCGACGTCGGTCGCCGCCGGCGACGCGTGCGAAGCCGCCGGGGCCGTGCAGATCGCCCGCGCCGCGGCGCCGCATCCGTGCTGCCGCGCACGCGGTGCCGGTCCCGCGCCGCCGCGCAGCGGCGGCCGGCGCGAGCCGCTTCAACGTCAACTCTGCGGATAAACGTCGAAGTTCGTGCCGTCGTGCGTCACGCGCCGCGTCTTGATCTCGAACTTCGCAGGATCGTCGTTGCGCATGCCGGTGACGGTCACCTCGGCGCCGACCGGAACGGCTTTCGCGTCGAGCCCGGCCCTCGCCGTACGCGGTGCGGGCGCGAGCGTGATATCCCAAACCTGCCCGTCGGCATCGCGGATCTGCATCGTCGCATGCGGCCCCGTCAGATCGACCGCCGAGACCACCGTGCCGGACAGCTCGATCGGCTGCGTGTTGCCGCCCCAGCCATGGTGAGCGGCCGCAGGCCACGCCGCGAGCGCGAGCACGGCGCCGCCGGCTGCGAACGAGAGCTTCGATATACGCATGGTCGTACCCTTCCCTTTCCCGTCTGTCGGGTGCAACGGCCTCCGCAACGGCGGCCTCCTGGAACGTCGAGCTTACCGACAACTGCCGTGTCCGCCCAAGGGGTAGCGCTTCGGTCGTCGCGAGAATCGCCGCGGCGCGACGCACGCCGCTCGCGGCGGCACATCGGGCAACGCGCTCGTTACACTCGAATCGACGCCCGCGTCGCGCGCTCGTCGTCATTCCGCCCCCCTTTCCGTCGAATCGTCGTCGCCGCTCCGAGAATCCGGCACGAGCTAATCTTTTGGTTCAGCTGCTCTCTATAACCCATTAATTCCTAAAATGGCAATGCCGCCCGCGCGAGACGAAGCGCGGCGCGCCCCGACGCGCGCAGGGCTCGCGCCGGACCGGTATCAGTCGAGCTTGAAGACCCGGGTCGCGATGTGCTCGTACAGGTCGGCCTTCTCGGCGTCGCTGATCGGCAGCCCGTCGGTGACCGCGACCTCCTCCGGGACGAACTGATACGGGTAATCCATCGCGTACATCACGCGATCTGCGCCGAGGACCTGCCGCGTGTACAGGATCGCCGGCTCGAAGGCCATGCCGCTCGTCGTGACGAACACGTTCTCACGAAGGTAGTCGCTCGGCCGGCGCTCGAGCGGCCTCACGCCTTCGTAGCGCTGCGTGCGCACGATCACGCGGTGAAAGAAGTCGACTCGGAACAGCCAGAACGGCAGGCCTTCGCCAAGGTGGCCGACGACGACGTTGAGCTTCGGGAAACGGTCGAACACGCCGGCGAAGATCACGCGCAGCAGGTGCAGCCCGGTCTCGACGCCGAAGCCGTAGACGGCGCCGTCGAGACCGCGGCTCATGAACGGCTCGATCATCGACTTCGGCGGCGTCTGCGGATGAATGTACACCGGCACGCCGAGGGCCTCGGCCGCTTCGAAGATCGGCCAGAACCGCTCGTCGTCGAGATACTCGCCGAGGGTGTGCGAGTTGATGATCGCGCCCTTCATGCCGAGACGCGTAACGGCGCGCTCGAGCTCCTTAGCCGCATGCTCGGGCGCCTGCGGCGCGACGGCCGCGAGCGCATAGAGACGCTGCGGATAGCGTCGGCACGACTCCGCGAGCTGGTCGTTGTACTCGACGGTCAGCCCGCGCGCGGTGTCCGCGTCGAACACCTGCACGCCGGGCGCCGTCAGCGCGACGACCTGCTTCGCGATACCGCTCGAATCCATGTCCGCGATGCGCCGGTCACCGGCATCCTGCAGCCGCTCGACGACCGCCTTCGTATGCGCGCTTTCGTTGAACAGAAAATAGCCCATCAGGCTGCGGAACCCCGGGTCGTCGACCTTGCCGTCGCGGATCGCTTCGCGGAAACGGCGCACGAGATCGGGCGGCGCCCAGGCCTCCTCGGTCGCTATGCGGGTGAAGCGCGTCTTGTCGACGACGGGCGCGGTCGTGCTGTCGTTACTGCTCATCGTGCTCGCTCGTGGGTCCCATGATTCGTGCCGGCCCGGGTATTGTAGACTGCGCTCCGGGAGGATCGGACGGACGACGCCATGCCGCTTACGAAGCTCGAGCATTACCTCGTGATCAGCGACGACATCGAAGCGACGCGGCGCTTCTATTGCGACGCGCTCGGCATGCGCGTCGGCTTTCGCCCCGAGCTCGAGTTCGACGGCTACTGGCTGTATGTCGGGGACGTGCCGTGCATCCACGTCGCGGAGCGTCACTCGTATGCGCGCTATCTCGACGCGGTCGGTATTCCGATGTCGTCCGGCGAGCGCGGCAGCGGAATGGTCGATCACGTCGCGTTCAACGGCACGGACTTCGACGGTATGGCCGAGCGGCTCCGCGCGCTCGGTATCGAGGCTCACCGCAACGACGTCGCGGATATCGGGCTGAAGCAGCTCTTCCTCGTCGATCCGAGCGGCATCAAGATCGAGCTCAACTTCATGGAGCGCCCGCGGGGCGGCGCGTCCTCGGCAACGAGCGCGTCGGAACCGTGACGTCGCGGACGCCGGCGAGGCGATCCCGCATCGTCTTCGCAACGTCGGCTCACGCCGAGTAAAGGAGCGCCGCGGCCCTCCTGGCACGGAGCGCGGCGGATTGGTACTGTTACGCGTCGCCGCGCCGAGCGGGCTCGGCGATGGGGAGGATCGGCAGTGAACGCCACGGACTATGGATTCATCGGCATCGGCCGAATGGGCGCGCATATGGCGAAGCGCCTGCTCGATGCCGGCTTTTCGCTCACCGTTTACGACACGTCGCGTGCGGCTCTCGACGCGCTTGCCGCGCACGGCGCGCAGGTCGCGTCCTCCGCCGCCGAGGTCGCCGACGTCACCGAAACCGTTTTTCTGAGCCTGCCGACGCCCGACATCATCCACCGCGTCGCGCTCGGGCCGAGCGGCGTCCACGAAGGCTCGCGCGTCAAGCAGGTGTTCGACTGCTCGACGACGGGCCCGATGATGGCGCGCACGGTCGCGGCGGAGCTCGAGAAGAAGCAGATCGCGTATCTCGACGCCCCCGTCAGCGGCGGGATCGCCGGCGCGAAGAACGGCACGCTGGCCGTGATGGTGTCCGGACCGCGCGGCGTCTTCGAGCGCGCGGAGCCTGCGCTCGGCCGGTTCGGCAAGCTGTTCTACGTCGGCGAATCTCCCGGGCAGGGGCAGATCATGAAGCTCGCGAACAACCTGCTCGCGGCCGCAGCGATCGTCTTGTCGTCCGAAGCGATTGCGATGGGCGTGAAGGCCGGGCTCGACGCGCAGCAGATGGTCGAGATTCTCAACGCCGGCACCGGCCGCAACAGCGCTACGCAGGACAAATTCCCGCGTGCGGTGCTGACCCGCACGTTCGACTTCGGCTTCGCGACGGGCCTGTCTTACAAGGACGTGAAGCTCTGCGTGCACGAGGCCGAGAACCTCGGCGTGCCGATGGTCGCGGGCAGCGCGGTGCTGCAGATGCTCGGCATCACCCAGGCGCGGTTCGGCGCGGACTCGGACTTCACGTCGATCGCCCGCGTCGTCGAGGAATGGGCCGGCGTCGAGATCAAGCCGAAAGCCTGACGGCTCGCGCGGCGGAGGCGGAAGCGTTCGATGGCTGTCGGCACGACGTATCGCCCCCGGGACCTCGCAGCCCTCGCGCCGCGTTTCGGCGCCGCGGTCGCCGCGTGCCGATACGAATCGCTAACGGCCGAGAGCGTCCGCAAAGCGAAGCTCTGCCTGCTCGATTTCCTGTCGTGCGCGCTCGCGTCGCAGGAGCTGCCGTATTGCCGTGAAGCCGTCGCGGTCGCCGCGCCTGCGGGCCGAGACGAGCGCTGCTCGGTCATCGGCACGTCGCGGCGCGCGAGCCCGGCGGACGCGGCGTTCGCGAACGCCGTGCTCGGCCACGCGCTCGTCCGCGACGACATGCACCTCGGCAGTGTCAGCCACCTCGGCGTCGTCGTGCTGCCGGTCGCGCTTGCGCTCGCCGAGGAGACGAGCCCGCCCGGCGACGCGCTGCTCGCGGCGATCGCGTGCGGCTACGAGGCCGGCGGCAAGATCGGCCGCGCGGTGCTCGACGTCGACGTCGCGAAGACCTACCGTCCGACCGGCATCGCAGGGCCGGTCGCCGCCGCGGCGACGGCCGGTAAGCTCCTCGGCCTCGACGCCGACGGCCTCGCGAATGCGATCGCGATCGCCGCGAACACGGTCGCCGGCTACAACGAGTGGGCCGCGACCGGCGGCAGCGAGATGTTCTTCCAGGTCGGCTTCGCGGCCCGCAACGGGCTCACGGCCGCGCAGCTCGCCGCAGCCGGAGCGGCGGCTTCCGCGAGCGCGCTCGACGGCGACGCGGGGCTTCTGGCGGCGTTCGGCAAGCGCTGCGCGGCGTCCGTGCCGTTCGACGGCGGCGACGAGCTCGGCGCGGTGTTCTTCAAGCCCGTGCCCGCGTGCAACTATGCACAGACGCCGGCGCAGGCCGCGCAGCGGATCGCGCGCGACGCGCGGCTCGTCCCGGCCGATATCGAGCAGGTGCTCGTCCGCGTCACGCACGCGGCCGCGGCCTATCCCGGCTGCGCGGCTGCAGGACCGTTCGAGCGCGTGCTGCAGGCGAAGATGAGCATTCCGTACAACGTCGCGGTCGCGCTCGCGGCGGGCGAGTTCGACGAAGCGTATTACCGCCCCGGCGAGCAGAGCGAGATCGCGCGGCTCGCGCAGATCGTCCGGCTCGAGGTCGATACGGCACTGACCGCGGCCTATCCGGCTCGGCAGGGCGCCGAGGTCGTCGTCACGCTGAAGGACGGCGCCGTGCACACGGCGCGCCTCGACGACGTCGTCCCGGCGAGCGACGACGACGTTACGCGGCGCTTCGAGACCGCATCGGCCCGCCGGCTCGGCGACGGGGCCGCGCGGAGGCTCCTCGACGCCGTGATGCGCCTCGAGCACGAGCGCGACGCCGGCCGTCTCGCGCGCCTCGCGTCCATCGCCGCCTGATCGCCGTGGACGCGCCGCAGCTCATCGAGAACTTTCTGCAGTCGCTTGCGGCGGGCCTTCTGACCGGCGCGATCTACGGCCTCCTCTGCGTCGGCCTCACGCTGATCTTCGGCGTGATGCGCGTAATCAATTTCGCGCAGGGCGACTTCATGATGCTCGGCATGTATTTCGCGTTCTATTGCTTCGGGTTCATCGGCGGGCATCTGCTGTTCGCGGACGTGATCGGTCCGTTCCTGTCCGCGCTGCTCGCGGGCCCGGCGGTATTCCTCGCCGGCGTGATCGTGCATAAGGCGCTCGTCGCGCGCGTGACCGGCACGGGCGCGGCCGCGCTCGAGGCCGAGGGACATTACGCGCAGCTGATCCTGACGCTCGGCTTGTCGCTCGTGCTGCAGAACGCCGGGCTCTTCGCCTTCGGCTCCGCGCCGGTCTCGATCTCGACACCGCTTTCTTACAGCGCGTGGGAAGTCGGCCCGCTGTACGGCGATAGCATCCTCGTGTTCGTGAATCAGGGCCAGACGATCGCGGCCCTGCTCGCCGTCGCGGTAGCGGTCGCGTTCGCGCTGTTGATGAGCCGCACGCGGCTCGGGCGCTCGCTGCGCGCGGCCGCCGACAATCCCCGCGCGGCGGTCTATATGGGCATCGACGTCGAGCGCGCGTACCGGCTCGCATTCGGCTTCGGCGTCGGCATCACTGCGGTCGGCGGCGGGCTCCTCGCATCGAGCTATCCGTTTCAGCCGTACGTCGGGCTCGAGTACGTGATCGTGATGTATGCCGGCGTCGTGCTCGGCGGTCTCGGCAGCGTGCGCGGCGCGTTCTTCGGCGGGCTGACGATCGGTCTCGTGCAGCAGCTGTCGGCGCTGATCCTGCCGACTCAGCTGCAGAACACGGCGATCTTCGTCGCGTTCCTCGCGATCATTCTGCTGCGGCCGCAAGGCCTGTTCGGGACCGCGGCGCGGCGAGCGTGACAGGAACGAGGAGAATCGTGTCAGACACTCTTTCCCGCCCGCACGCGCCCGCCTTCGGCGCCGCTGATCGAGACGCACGGCTGACGCGGCTTTTCCCCGCCGCCCGCCACCGCTGGGCGATTCTCGCGTTCGTTGCGCTGTATGGGCTCGTTGCGCTGTTCGTCACGAACAGCTATCAGCAGCTGATCATGACCGTGGTTCCGGTCTGGGCCGTGATGGGGCTGTCGTGGAATCTGCTCTCCGGCTACAGCGGCCTGATCTCGTTCGGCCATGCGTCGTTCTTCGGGATCGGTGCTTACTTCGTAGTGCTCGCGCTGATCGATTTCGATCTGTCGCCTTGGATCAGCATTCCGATCGCGGGACTGCTCGGCGCGCTCGCCGGTCTCGTGATCGGCATTCCGACGTTTCGCCTGCGCGGCCATTATTTCGCGCTCGCGATGCTCGCCTACCCGCTCGCGCTCCTCTACGTGTTCGAATGGCTCGGCTATCAGGAAGTCGCCGTGCCGATGAAGCGTGAAGCGCCGGCCGCGTACATGCAGTTCGCGGATCAGCGCGTCTACGTGTTCCTCGCGCTCGGCCTGCTGCTCGCGGCGATGCTCGTCACGCGGCTCGTCGAGCGCTCGCGCTTCGGCCGCTCGCTGCTCGCGATCAAGCAGGACGAGACCGCCGCCGAGGCGTCCGGCATCGACACGCTGCGCTGGAAGCTCAAAGCCATCACGTTGAGCGGCGCGATGGCGGGCGCGATCGGCGGCTTCTACGCGGTCGTGCTGCTGATCGTCACGCCGCCGGCCGTGTTCGGCATGCTCGTATCGGCGCAGGCGCTCGTCGTCGCGATGTTCGGCGGTGTCGGCACGGTCTGGGGGCCGGTGATCGGCGCCGCGACGCTCGTGCCGCTCGCGGACGTGCTGCATGCCGAGCTCGGCCACATCGTGCCGGGCATCCAGGGCGTGATCTACGGGCTCGCGATCATCGCGGTCGTGATGCTCGCGCCGGAGGGCATCTTCTGGCGCGTGCGCGACGTGCTCGCGCAGCGGCGCGAAGCGCCGGCCGGGCGCCTGGCCGCGGCCGGCGCAAGCACCGCGAATGCCGCGCCCGCGGCCGGCTTCCAGCCGCAGCCGCCCGAGGCCGCGGGCTTATCCGCGCCGAGCGCGCGCGAACGCCGTGCCGAGCGCGCCGCACGCCTCGCCGACAGTCCGATCGTTCTCGAGGTTCGCGGACTGACGAAGTCGTTCGGCGGGCTCAGCGCCGTGAAGGACGTCGCGCTCGACGTCCGTGAAGGCGAGATCCTCGGCATCATCGGTCCGAACGGCGCGGGCAAGACGACTTTGTTCAACCTGCTGAACGGCTTCACGGCGCCCGACGCCGGCCGCGTGCGGCTCTTCGGAGAGGACGTGACCTTTGCGCGGCCGAATCGGATCTGCCGGCGCGGCGTCGGCCGCACGTTCCAGGTCGTGAAGCCGTTCCCGCGAATGAACGTCGCCGAGAACGTAGTCGTCGGCGCATACGTTCGCGCCGCGCGCGACGACGAAGCGAAAGCCCTCGCGCTGCGCGCGCTCGAGACCGTCGGGCTCGAGCATGCCGCCGAGCGGCTCGCCGCGCAGCTGACGAACCGCGAGCTGCGGCTGATGGAGCTCGCCCGAGCGCTCGCTTCGCAGCCGAAGATCGTGCTGCTCGACGAGATTCTCGCCGGCCTGTCGCACGACGAGGTCGGCGAGCTGATCGAGCTGATCGCGCGCCTGCCCGGCCTCGGCATCACGGTCGTGATCATCGAGCACACGATGCAGGCCATGGTGCAGCTCGTCGATCGGTTCGTCGTGCTCGACCACGGCGCCGTGCTCGCGTCGGGGGACCCGGATGACGTCACGCGGAACCCGGCGGTGATCGAGGCGTATCTCGGCAAGAAGTGGCGCGAGAGCCATGCTTGAGATCGAAGGGCTGCACGTCGCTTACGGACGGATCTCCGCGCTGCACGGCGTGTCGCTGACGGTGCGCCCGGGAGAGCTGGTCGCGGTCGTCGGGCCGAACGGTGCGGGCAAGAGCACCCTGTTCAACGCGATCTCGGGGCTCGCGCCGGTGATCTCCGGCACGATCCGCTTCGACGGCCAGGACCTCGCCGCCGTGCCGGCCGCGCGCCGCGCGCATCTCGGCATCGCGCACGTCCCCGAGGGCCGCCAGGTGTTCCCGTCGCTGACCGTGCTCGAGAACCTCGAGATGGGCGCGTACACCGAGGCAGGCCGCGCTGCGTGGCGAGAGAATCTCGAGCAAATTTATACGTGGTTCCCGGTCCTCGCCGAGCGCGGCCGGCAGGCGGCCGGCACGTTGTCCGGCGGCGAGCAGCAGATGCTCGCGATCGCACGGGGGCTCGCGTCATCGCCGAAGCTGCTGATGCTCGACGAGCCGTCGATGGGTCTTGCGCCCGCAGTCGCCGACGCGATCTTCGAGCGAATCGTCGCGATCCACCGCGAGCGCGACATGGGGATTCTGCTGGTCGAGCAGCGCGTCGCGGAGGCTCTGCACCACGCGGACCGCGGCTACGTGCTCGAGACCGGACGCGTGATCCTCGACGGCGATCACGCTACGCTGGCGGACGACGACCGCATTCGCCGCGCGTACCTCGGTATGTGACGCGGCGGCCGCTGCAAGAGAAGGAAGGACACAATGATCGACAAAAGAACGTCCCCGCGCAGCCTCCTCGCCCGGATCACCCGCCGCGCGGCCGGCGCGCTCGCCGTCGCGCTGCTCGCGCTGCCTGCGGCCGCGCAGACGCCGGTCAAGATCGGGCTGATCGTTCCGCTGTCCGGCCCATGGGCGCGGCAGGGTCAGGTCATGCGGATCGGCGCGGAGATGGCCGTCGAGCACATCAACGCCCAGGGCGGCATCGCCGCGCTCGGCGGCGCGCCGCTCGAGCTCGTCGTCGTCGACACCGGCGACAGCGTCGAGCGCGCGAAGAACGCCGCGCAGCGGATGGTCGCCGATCATCCGGACATGGTCGGCGCAACCGGCTCGTACCTGTCGTCCTTCACGCTCGCGGTCTCGGAAGTGACGGAGCGCGCATCGCTGCCGCTCCTGACGTTGTCGTATTCCGATCTGATCACCGGGCGCGGATTCCGCTACATCTTCCAAACGTCGCCGACCGGCGTGCAGCAAGCCGAAGGCGCGCTGCCGATTCTGCTCGAGCTCGCCGAAAGCGCGGGGACGGCGCGTCCCAAGCGGGTCGGCATCGTGATGGACAGCACGGCCGCGTCGGTCGCGTTCGTGAAGCCGATCAAGGACGGCGGCATCCTCGACCGGCTCGAGCTCGACCTCGCAGTCGATCAGACGTTCACGCCGCCGCTGTCGAATGCGACGCCGCTGATCCAACGCGTCCGCTCGACGCGGCCGGATCTGCTGCTGCTCCTGCCGACCGCCGTCGCGGACACGAAGCTGCTGCTCGAGAAGATGAACGAGTTCGGCCTCGGCCGCGGCCGCTTGCCCACGGTGTCGAACGGCAGCGCGATGGGCGATCCCGATCTCGCGAAGAACATGCCGCCGGCGCTGCTCGAAGGCATCATGACGGTCGTCGCGAACTGGCACGTCAAGGGGCTCGACGAGCTGTCCGCCGAGTACATCGAACGCAGCGGCGAGCCGTGGCTCACGCAGAACCCGCTTTGCGCATATGGTCACGTCTGGCTTCTGAAAGAGGCGCTCGAGCGGAGCGGCCAGGCCGACCGCACGTCCGTCGCGGACGCGTTGCGCACGATGGACCTGACGGACGGCCCGGCGCGCTATTTCCCCGGCGGCCGCGTGCGCTTCGACGAGCACGGCCGGCGGATCGATGCGCCGCTGCTCGTCATTCAATGGCAGGACGGCGTGCCGGTCACGGTGTATCCGCCGGACGCGGCCGTCGCCGAGCCCGTGTGGCCGAAGTGACGGCCGCTCCCGGGGCCGCATCCCGTTCATGAATGCGGCGGGCGTCCGCTCGACGCCCGTCTCTGTTGCAAACCATCCGGTAGTCGGATCAAAGGAGATTGACGTCAATGAACGACGAATTGTTCGAGCGCGGCCTCGCACTGAGGAAATCGGTCCTAGGCGCGGAGTACGTCGAAAAGTCGATCGGCAGCGCCGATGACTTCACGAAGCCGCTGCAGCGGCTCGTGACGGAGTACTGCTGGGGAGCGGTCTGGGGCCGCGAAGAGCTGCCGAAGAAGACGCGCAGCCTGCTGAACATCGCGCTGCTCGGCACGCTGAATCGCCATCACGAGCTCAAGATCCACGTGAAAGGCGCGATCCGCAACGGCTGCACGAAGGAAGAGATCCGCGAGGTGTTGCTGCACATCGGAATCTACTCCGGAATCCCGGCCGCGGTCGATTCGTTCCGCGTCGCGAAGGAAGCGCTCGCCGAGCTCGAGAAGGAGAACGCGGGCGGCTGACGCCGGCGCGGCCTCGGAGCGCAACTTCCGAGGCCGCAGCGAGCTACCGGCCGCCCCTAGACACGGCGGCCGGCGGCTCACTCCGCGTTCGATCACTTGCGCAAGTTGAACGGCATCCTGAACGACAGGTCCGTATCGGGCGCATCGCCGGTCGTGCCGAGACCGAACGCGATGTTCAGCGGCGCGCCGCTCGCGAGCCGCATCGAATAGCCGACCATCAGCTTGCCGACGGTCGCATCGGAGCCCGCGATCTCCTGCTCGGCCGCGGTCTCGATCCACGTGCGCGAGAACCGGTCGAGCGAGTAGCTCAGACTGAGCGACGAGCGGTCGTTCAAGCCGAGGCCGAGGCCGAAGCTCATCCTGACCGCATCCCCCGGATCGACGACCTCGAAGCCGATCGGCCGCGGCGACGACGGCCGCGAGCCCGGCGAGCCGCACGCTCGTCACGGTCGAATCTGTTCGCTGCAGCGAACCGGCTTCGCGGAGCGCCGGAAGTACTTGCTTCGAGCGCCCGCGGCGTCAGAGCCTCAGACGATAGGCGTTCCAGCATCTCGTACCATTCCTGAAACAGGACCACATCGTCGTGTAGCCCATGGCGGGTACCTCGAATTTGGGTAGCCGGGAACGAGCCCGACTTCGCGCGCAGCGGCGAACGAAGGCAGCTCGGAGCACGCAGCGGGGAATCGAAGTGAGAGTCGCGTCACAGTCCGGGCGGTAGTCGCACCGCTAGACTTCGGGGCGCCGTGGTCGTATCGCCTACTCCCAGGTCTGTATAACGTGAAGAAGACTGCCCTGGGACGCATCACCCTCAACAAAAGGGGGACAACCAGATGGATCTGAGCCCGACGGAAGCGAAGCTGCAGTCTATCGACCGAATCGACCTCTACGAGACCGACGAGAAGTACGACTTCAAGCTCACGGATATTCTCCGCAAGCGTCAACGGCCGTTATTGATGCTATTGAACCAGGTCGCCGAGCTTCTTTACGCATCCGCGCCGCTCGAAGGCCCGAAGGACACCGCGGACCCGATGATCGAGGCCGCGCTCGTCGAAGCGCAAAAACTGTTCCAAGAGCCGCAACCCGTCGCTTCGATCGTCAAGCAGCTCGTAATCAACAAGCCCGGCGAGCGCTGCGCACTCGTGATCCTCGAGAACGCGTTCTACTGCATGCGGCTGTTCCGGCTGCAGAAGGCCGACGAGGACGCGGACGAGGTCTATGCGGTGCTCGTCGAGCCGATCAGCAACTCGAAGTTCGGCGCGGTCGACCTCGACCAGGTGAAAGGCCTGTTTCGCCTGTCGAAGCGCGAGGTGGACGTGCTCGATGCGCTGATGTCGGGGCTCACCGACAAGGAGATCGCAAACCGGTTGTCCGTCAGCGTCGAGACCGTGCGCGCTTACCTGAAGTCCATTCGCGCGAAGCTCGGCGTGAAGACCCGCACGGCGATCGTCTCGACCGTCCACAACCTGCGGGGCAGAATTCCGGACATGGGGACGCATCGAGCGTAGACGCCGCACGATCGGTCCCGAAAGTTCATCGGCCATGGCCGACAACAAGAACAAGAAAGGCGAATTCATGGACGACTCGACGGCGGGCGTTCCGGCACGTCAAGAGGCAGCGGAGCTGCCCGCTCCGTCCCGCGGCAAAGCCTCCTACTGGCTCGAGCTGCAACAGCGCGTCGAGCAATACGAGAACGCGCTCGCCGGCATGGAGCAGGTCGTACGGGACGCCGAGGACAAGCTGTCCCGCCAGGACGGCGAGCGGGAGCTGCTTGCGAATCGGATCATCGAGCTCGAGCGCTGCATGGCGCGCCGTGACAAGACCATCGAGGACCTCGAGCGCCAGCTTGCCGAGCAGCGCGAGCAGCTCTACGCGCAGACGATCGCGCTCGAGCGCGCGACGGCGGAGCGCGAAGCGGTCGGCGCGCGCGCGAACGATGCGAGCCAGCGGCTCGCGGCGCTCGAGCGCCGCCGAAGCGGCGCGTCCGACGAAGTGCGCTCGCTGCGTCAGGAGCTTCTCGCACAACAGCACCTGATTGGCAAGCTCGAAGTAGAGCTCGATTCGAAGCAGAGCGCGATCGATGCGCTGAAGAAGCAGCTCGAGGCCGCCGCGATCGAGCCGAATGTCGCGTTCGGAGCCGACGCGGCGAACGGCTCCGCAAACGATCCGCACGCCGACAGCGAAGAGAACGTCGAGATCATTCGGATCGGCGAGCTGTTCCGGCACGACGCGCACGAGCGGCGTCCGCTCGCGCTGCTCGAGGCGCCGGACGGAACGGCCTACCCTGTCACGAAAGCGAGGGTCACGATCGGCCGGGCATCGACGAACGACATCTGCATCCGGCGCGAGTTCATCAGCCGGACGCATGCCCGGCTCATCGTCGGCGGGATCGGCGCGATCATCGAGGATGCCGGCAGCAAGAACGGGATTCTCGTGAACTCGGAGCCCGTCGGCCGCCGCCTGCTCGCCGACGGCGACATCGTCAGCCTCGGCGGAAAGCTCGAGCTCCGCTACGTCGAGCTCGACGGCGGCGCGCGAACGAGCCCGCCCGCCGAGCCCGGCGACGCCGAGTCCTGAAATTCGGGCCGAGACTCGGCCCGAGCCGGCGGCGCATCAATTGGGACGGCTGTCGGCCTCGAGCCGACGGATGAACGCCGCGAAATCCGCCGCAGCCCGCTCGAAGTCGTTGCCGTCCGTCGCGGCTACGGTGTCGCGGCCATGCACGACGCGGATCGTCGCGTCGAGCTGCACCCGGCCGTGTGGCGCAGGCCGCGCCTGCGCCGCCTCGACCGCCGCGCGCGCATCGGCAATCGCATCATCGGTGCCGAGATTGCACACGTCGACGAGCGCGTCGGGCGACAGCGGCCGACCGGTCAACGCGGCGAGCGTGTCGTCGAACGACGCGGCGTTGCCCGGCGCCCAATAATGTCGCGCGAGATCCGGGCCGATCTTCGGATTGTCAGTCAGGAACCCGTCGCGCTCGAGAAAGAAGCGGCGCGTTTGCTGCACGGCCATCTCGGCCAGCACATAGCCGTGGTAATAGGCGCTCGACTCGCCGGCCAGCAAATGCGGGACGGCAAGCACCGGCCGGACGCCGGCCGACAACCCCTGCAGCTCGCGCTCGATACGGCGGAACGTGTCGAGCACTCGGTCGGGGCGCAGATCCTCGTCGGCCATCTCGTACAACGCGCGCTCCGCGAACGGCACCGTCAGCATCATCCGCATGTCCCAGGCGCGGAACGGCTGACGCTCGCGGATCGCGCGCTCGATCAGCTCGAGCGGCATCGGCCGTCCGTGCTCGTCGCGGGCGTAGCGCGCGCGCCAGTCCGCGTCGCCGAGCAGCGAGTCCATGAACATCGACTGCGTCTCGGCGTACGCGACGCTCGTCGGTGCGAACTCGTGGCTGAAGCACGGCGCATCGGACAAGATGTTCGCGAAATGCGCCGCGTGCCCGCCCTCGTGGAACAGCGTCTCGGCCGCAACGAGGCCGCTGCCGACCTGGCCGACGACCGCGTTCGCGGTGAAGTTCACGCGGGCCGGACGCCATTGCCCGTTGTCGTAGAACGCGGGCCCCGGGCCGTGCATGAAGCCGTTCTCGTACTTCCCTGGCCGATCGACGAGATCGAGCGTCAACGTCGCGCCCCGATAACGGACGCCGAGCGCGTGGAACGAGCGGCCCCAGCGGTCCAGCGCGTCCGCAAAGCCGAAATACGGATCGAGCTCCCGCTCGACCTCGCCGCCGCGCAGATAGCGGAAATTCCACGGGTCGAGCGCGCCCGGGCCATGCCGCTCGGCGAAAGCCGCGAGCTCCGCGCGCGACTTCTCCGCGGTGCGGGCGGCGAGCGCATCGAGCCGGTCGAACAGCGACCTCTTGCTCATCCGCTCCACGACCGCGACGCGCCACGCGTAGTAATCCTCGTGCCCGAGCATGCGCCCGAGCCGGTTGCGCTTGCGCACGATGTCGAGGAAGCCGGCGTCGAGCACGAACGGCTCGATGCTGCGTAGGCCCTCGAATGCGGCCTTGCGCCGCGCCTCGTCCGGATCCGTGCGCATCATCAACGCGAGGCGCACGCTCGACGCCGGCACGTGCTCGCCGGTCGCCGGATCCGTATAGCCGAGCGCCATTCCCGCGCGCTTCTCGGCGAGCGCGGCCTCGAGCTCGACGATCTCGGCGGAGAGCTTGCGAGCCTCCGGGTCCTCGATCACGTGCGCAGCGAGGGTCGCGATCCAGCCTTCGAGGATGCGCCGCTCGGCGTCGGACGCGCCGTTCGGCCGCGCCGCGAGCTCACGCAGCGCCGCGAGCCGCGCCGGGCTTTGCAGGAACGCGTTCCACGCGATCTCCGCTTCCGCCATCGCTTTGCGCGCCGCCGGCATGTCGTCGGCAAGGCCCATCTTCGTGACCCAGAACAGGTCTTCCTTGCGGGTGTGCAGCTCGACGTACTCGGTCTTGAGCCGCTCGAGAGTCTCTTTGATTGCGCTCATCGCGCCACTTTACGGCAGCCGGGGACCCCATCGCCAGACGGTGCGCGAGCCGTTGCCGACGCCGCGGCATCACCGCGGCGGATTTCTCGATGCCGGCGCCCCCTGCCCCCCGCCGAAGAACGAGCCGATCACGTCCCCGAACCCCATCGCGGCGGCGACGCGTCCGAGCTGGGCCGGATCGATCTGCCCGTCGATGCTGATGAACACCGCATCGCTCGAGTCGACGATCATGAACGTCATCCCGACCATCTGGTCGCCTTCGACGAGCGCGTGGACACGCACCTTGTCGTCGCCGTCCTGCACGAACACGACGCGCTCCCAACCGCTCTGCTCGAGCGTCTGTGCCGTGCTGTCGACGAACGACTGCGTCGCAGCCGGATCGGCGAGCCGCTCGTAAACCCGGACCTTGATGCCGCGCAGCGCCGCGATCATATCGGCCGCGCGCGGATCGCTCTGCCGGGCCGCCTCGGCGACAAAGCCGAGCAGCGCCGGCCCGAGATCGATCTGCACATGCGGCTCGGTCTCGACGCCGGGAATCGTATCGAAGCGCACGTCCTGCGCGAGCGCGCTCGAGAAGAGCCCGCAAGCGGCGACGGCGAGGATCAGCCTGTTGACCGAATGCATGTTCAACCTCCGTTTCCGGGGGGCTCTTCGCCGCCGCGTCTGGACCTCATCAAAGCTTCCTTGAGCTCGCGCTCCATCGCGCGCTTCACGTGCTCGCCGGCGAGCTCGTAGCTGCGGTGCACGTACGCCATCGCGAGCTCGAAATCGCGCAGCGCCGCGGTGCGCGGATCGTCGCGTGCGGGCTCCGTGTGCGTCAGCAGGATCAGCATCGCGGCGACCGCTCCTGCCGCCGCCCCCGCGGAGGCCCACGACAGCCGCTCCGTCGACCAGCGGGGCCGCGGCCGCGCGGCCGCGCCCGGAATCCGCGCAAGCCTCGCGAGGACCGCAGCGGGCACCGGCTCGCCGCGCAACCGGCGCAGCGCCGTGCGCAGCGCGCGGGCCTCGTCCACGGCGCGGCGCAGGTCCGGATCGCTCGCGAGCAATGCGCGCATGCGCCGCTCTTCCTTGCGCGACAGCGACCCGTCCGCCATCGCCTCTACCCGGCTTCGCGCCCAGCGAATGTCGAGCTCCGTCACGACCGTTCCTCCAGATCGCGCCGCAGCCGCCGCCGCGCGCGATGCAAATACACCTTCACCTGATTGATATTGAGGCCGAGAATCCGCGCGCAGGCCGCGCCATCGACGCCCTGGACGTCGAACAAGATCACGAGGCTGCGCTGCGGTTCCGGGAGCGCAGCGATCCGAGCTCGAAGCCGGTCGCCGAGCTCCGACTGCTGCGCATGCCAAAGCGGATCGCGATCCTCGCGCGGCTCCGGACGCTCGTCCGCGTCGAGAAGCAGCCGCGGGCGCCGCAAGCGGTCGAGACACGCGTTGCGCGTGACCGCGAGCAGCCATTCCTTCGGCCGCTCGACCGCATCGCCGTGCTGCCAATACCGCAGGAACGCTTCCTGACTCACGTCTTCCGCCTCGTGCCGATCCGCGAGCAGCAGATAGGCCACCCGATACACGATGCGGCCGTACCGGAGCACAGCAAGCTTGAGCCGAAGGCCAGAAAGCGCGCCGCCGTCGCCGTGATTCGGGCCGGAATCGGCGGGCAAGCTTTCTCTGATCTTCGACTCGGGCACCATGCCGTTCCGATCGAACCGCTGACCTGACGCAAGACGCACGCCGTGTCCGAAGGTTACAGCCGCGCCACAACCTCGGCGGCCTGTCAACGCTTTCGTCCGCCGCCTCCGGTTGCCACAATCGCCGCTCGCGGCCGCGGCCGTCCTTCGAATCAGGGAACGATGTCCGAACCTGCCAGCCACGCGAGGAAGATCGCGAAAACCATCGCCGCCGAGATCGGCGCCGCCCCGTCTCAAGTCGAGGCCGCCGTCGCGCTGCTCGACGACGGTGCCACCGTACCGTTCATCGCGCGCTATCGGAAGGAGGTCACCGGCGGCCTCGACGATACGCAGCTGCGCACGCTCGAGACGCGCCTCACGTACTTGCGCGAGCTCGAGGACCGCCGCAAGACGATCCTCGCGAGCATCGAGGAGCAAGGCAAGCTCACCGACGCGCTCCGCGCCGACATCGAAGCCGCGGACAGCAAATCGCGGCTCGAGGACCTGTACCTCCCTTATCGACCGAAGCGCCGTACCCGCGCGCAGATCGCTCGCGAGGCGGGCCTCGAGCCGCTCGCCGACCTGCTGCTGACGGCCGACAGCCCCGCGCCTGACGAGGCCGCGGCCGGGTTCGTCGACGAGAAGAAAGGCGTCGCGGATGTAAAGGCCGCGCTCGAAGGCGCACGCGCGATCCTGATCGAGCGCTGGGGCGAGGACGCGGAGCTGCTCGGCCAGCTGCGCGAGTGGCTGTGGGAGCGCGGCGTGATCCGCGCGAAGGTGATCGAAGGCAAGGAGACCGAAGGCGCGAAGTACGCGGACTATTTCGACCACGCAGAGCCGCTCGCGAAAATTCCGTCGCACCGCCTGCTCGCGCTGCTGCGCGCTCGCCGCGAGAAGATCCTCGAGCTCGAGCTCGAGCCCGGCACCGATCCGGAGAAAGGACACGCGCACGCCGAGGCCGTGATCGCGCGCCGCGCCGGAATCGCGTTCCGCGGCGGCGCGGCCGACGTGTGGCTCGCGCAGGCCTGCCGCCTCGCGTGGCGCGCGAAGATTCATATCCACCTCGCCGTCGACCTGATGAACCGCGCACGCGAGGCCGCCGAAGAGCAAGCGATCGGCGTTTTCGGCGAGAACCTGAAGGACCTCCTGCTCGCCGCGCCGGCCGGCCCGCGGGCCGTGATGGGGCTTGATCCGGGACTGCGGACGGGCGTCAAGGTCGCGGTTGTCGACCCGACCGGCAAGCTCGTCGCCGCGGGCACGATCTATCCGCACGAGCCGAAGCGCCAGTGGGAGGAGTCGCTGAAGACGCTCGCGAAGCTCTGCGACGCGCACGAGGTCGAGCTGATCGCGATCGGCAACGGCACCGGCAGCCGCGAGACCGACCGTCTCGCCGGCGAGCTGATCGCACGTCTGCCGGGCCGCAAGCTCGCGAAGCTCGTCGTGAACGAGGCGGGCGCATCGGTTTATTCGGCATCGGAGCTCGCGGCGCGCGAGTTTCCGGAGCTCGACGTATCGCTTCGCGGCGCGGTGTCGATCGCGCGCCGGCTGCAGGATCCGTTGGCCGAGCTCGTCAAGATCGAGCCGAAGTCGATCGGCGTCGGTCAATATCAGCACGACGTCGATCAGACGCGGCTTGCGCGCGCGCTCGATGCGCGGGTCGAGGACTGCGTGAACGCGGTCGGCGTGCACGTCAACACCGCATCGAGCGCGCTCCTCGCGCGCGTCGCGGGTCTCTCGACGACGGTCGCGGAGAATATCGTCGGCTTCCGCAACGAGAACGGACCGTTCAAGCGCCGCAAGGATCTCTTGAAGGTGCCGCGGCTCGGCCAGAAGGCGTTCGAGCAGTGCGCCGGATTCCTGCGGATTGCCGACGGCGACGAGCCGCTCGATGCGTCGGCCGTGCATCCCGAGGCTTATCCGGTCGTCGAGCGGATCGCCGCGCGCGCGGGCAAGAGCGTGAAGGCACTGATCGGCGACTCGTCGTTCCTGCGCACGCTCGAGCCCGAAGCGTTTACCGACGAGAAATTCGGCGTACCGACGGTGCGCGACATATTGCGCGAGCTCGAGAAGCCGGGCCGCGATCCGCGGCCCGAGTTCAAGACGGCGCGCTTCGCCGAGGGCGTCGAGAAGATCGACGACCTGAAGCCCGGCATGATCCTCGAAGGCGTCGTCAGCAACGTCGCCGCGTTCGGCGCGTTCGTCGACATCGGCGTTCACCAGGACGGGCTCGTGCACATCTCGGCGCTGTCGACGAAGTTCGTGAAGGATCCGCGCGAGGTCGTGAAAGCCGGCGACATCGTCAAGGTCAAAGTGCTCGACGTCGATGTCGCTCGGAAGCGAATCAGTCTGACGTTGCGTCTCGACGACGAGCCGGGTGCGGACCGGGAGCGCGGCGAGCGCCGCCGCGACGCGCGTCCGCGCGACGAGCGCGGCGGTGCGGGACGAGGCGCCCAACGCGGCGGGCGCTCGGGCGAGCCGGGACGCAAACCCGCGGGCGCCGACCGCAAGCCCGCGGGTCCATACAACACCGCGCTTGCGGATGCGTTCGCGCGCGCGAAGAAATCGACCGAGTAAGCGAGCGGCTAGAATCGCTCGCTCGAGACGAGCAGCGGGAGGACTGCATGACCGCGTCGACGTTCCGCATCGCCCGCCGCTTCTGCGGCCCGACCGATACCGGCAACGGCGGCTACACGTGCGGCGTGATCGCGTCGTTCGCGCGGGCGCCGGTAACCGTTCGGCTGCTGAAGCCGATCCCGCTCGATACGAATCTCGACGTCGCCGAGCAGAACGGGCTGCTCGTCGTGATGCACGGCGACGAGCGGCTCGCCGAAGCGAGGCCCGGCGACGTCGGCGAGCTCGCGCCGCCCGCCCCGCCGAGCCAAGCCGAAGCGGCCGATGCGTCGGCGCGCTACGCCGGCTTCACGACGCACCCGGCACCCGAGTGCTTCGTCTGCGGACCGCTGCGCGACGAAGGCGACGCGCTGCGTATCTTCGCCGGTCCGCTCGCATCCGGCGTTGCGGCCGCACCTTGGACGCCGGATCCGTCGCTCGACCGCGGCGACGGGCATGTGGCTCCGGAGTTCATCTGGGCCGCGCTCGACTGCCCCGGCTTTGCGGCGGCGACGCCCGATATGCGGCCGATGCTGCTCGGCGAGCTGACCGCACGGATCGACCGGCCCGTGCGTGTCGGCGACGAATGCGTAGTCGTCGGCTGGGTCATCGGCGTCAGCGGCCGCAAGCACGAGGCGGGCACTGCGCTCTACGATTCCGCGCGCAACCTGTGCGCCGTCGCGCGCGCGATCTGGATCGAGCCGCGGCGCTGACGGCCGCGACGGCCGCCTGACGCCCGCAGGCGCAGGCGGCGCGCGCCGCTGCCGCGGGTCAGGATTCGGGCTTCGAAAGGCGCAGCAGCCGCCCGCCCGAGCCGCGCCGCTGATCCTCGAGCACCCAGATCGCGCCGTCCGGCCCCTGCTCGACCGCGCGAATCCTCTGCCCCATCGCGAACCGGTCGGCCTCGCTGGCCGTCTCGCCGTCGATCTCGACCCTGAGGAGCGACTCCGACGACAAGCCTCCGATGAACGCGTTCCCCTGCCATTCGGGGAATTCGCTGCCCGAGTAGAACATCAGGCTCGACGGCGAGATCGACGGGTTCCAGAACGCCGCCGGCGCCGCGAACTCCGGACGCGTGTCGTGATCGGGGATCGACCGGCCGTCGTAATGATCGCCGTTCGAGACGATCGGATAGCCATAGTTCGCACCGCGGCGCACGAGGTTGAGCTCGTCGCCGCCGCGCGGGCCCATCTCGACGTTCCAGAGCCGGCCTTCGCCGTCGAACGCGAGACCGAGCGGATTGCGGTGACCGAGCGACCAGATCTCCGCGGCTACCCCGCCCTGCTCCGCGAACGGGTTGTCGTCCGGCACGGAACCGTCGTCGTTGAGCCGCACGATCTTGCCGAGATTCGCGTTCATGTCCTGCGCGGGATCGAACTTTTGCCGCTCTCCGGAGCTGATCCACAGATATCCCTCGCCGAACGCGATGCGATGACCGTAATGCCCGTTGCCGGAGACTTTCGGCACTTGCCGCCAGATGACCTCGAGATCCTCGAGCGCACCGCCGCCGTCATCGTCGAGCACGAGCCGCGCACGGGCGACGGCCGCGCCGCTCTCCCCTCGCCGACCGGGCTCCGCATAGCTCACGTAAACGAGGCCGTTCTCGGCGAACTCGGGGTGCAGCACGACGTCGCCGAACCCGCCCTGCCCGCCGTACGCGACCTCGGGCACGCCCGACACGTCGCCGATCGTGCCCGTCTCCGGCGAATAAAGCTTCAGCGCGCCCTGCTTCTCGCTGACGAGCAGACGTCCGTCCGGCAAAAACTCCATTGCCCACGGCTCTGAGAACTGTGCGACCGGCGTCGCGTCGAATGCGGTGTTCTGCGCGAGCACGTTGTCGTCGCCGACGCCGCACCCGGCGAGCAGAACGGCGGCGGCGAGAATCTTCGGGCCCCTGATCATCGTCGGACTCCTCCGTTATGGCTGTCGTTATTGCGGGCGCTTCGCGCCGTCCGCGCGGCGTGCTAGTCGCTGCTAGTCGCGCAGGGTCGCGGGCGAGTCGCGCAAAGTCGCGGGCGCGGGCTCGCGGCCGTCCACCGCGCGCGCGGCCCGTCCGGCCTCGGCGGGCACGAAGCTCCGCGTGATCTGCCGTTGCACGGCCGCGGAATGCGCGGCGATCGCCGCGTCGTAGGCCGCGACGAGCTCGCGCTCGATCCCGGCGCGCAGTCCGGCTAGCGCATCCTCGACGGAGCGCTCGAGCGCTTCGCGGTGCATCGTCTCGTCGATCCGCAGCAGCGCCCAGTCGGCGGCAAGCCACGCGCCCGCACCGGCGAGCACCGCGCACGCGGCGGCGACCGGCCCGCCGGGCGCGCAAACGGCCGCGCCGCTCGCGGCCGCGGCGCCGATTCGCGACGCGCCGCGCGCGGCGGCACGGCTCGCGGCGGCGCGTCCGCCGCGCACCGCGGCGGCCCGCGCCAGGGCCGGAGCCGCCGCTGCGCCGACCCCGGCCGCGGCCGTGCTGATCGAGAGGCGCGCGCCGAGCGCATCCGCCTCTCGGGCGACGATCTCACCGAGGAGATCATCGAGGCTCAGCGACGGACGCTCCGGATCGTTCGCGAGCGGCGCCGGCACGCGGCGCATGGCGAGCGCTGCCGCGACGTCGCGGCGCCAGGCGTCGCGGACCGCGTCGTAATGCGCGCCGAGCCGCTCGGCCGTGTCCCGCTCGAGCGCCGCGAGATGCGCGCGCGACGCCGCGTCCGGCAGCAGAATCGACGCCGCGCGCTGAGCGACGTAGCCCGGCTCGGTCACCTGCGCGGCCTCGAGCGCCGCCATCGCGATTCGGCCGTACTCGCCCGGCAGCGAGTAATACCAGTCGAGAAACTCCGGCAGCCGCGCGGTGGCCTCGCCGAACATCGCATCGAGGCGCGCATCGACCGCGTCGAGCATCAGCGCCCGCGCCGTCTCGTCGCCGGCGGCGAAATGGCTCGCCGTGAACGACTCGAGCCACGTCAACTGCTCGGGCCCGGCTCGATAGCGCGCGCCGTCGAGCACGATCTCGGTCTCCTGCGCGGGCCACTCGAGCGGCGCGACGTTCGTCACGAGCCACAGGAGCCCTACGGCCGCGGCGGCGGCGAGCGCAGCGGCGCCGAACCGCGTCCCGGGCGGCCGTTCACGCGCTATCGTCGTTACGAGGCTCGTCATCCAGGGTCCATCCGATCAGTACCGGGCATAGCATCGAAAGATAAGACCACACGAAGACCGCTTCTTCTGCAAGCACGATCAGCCAGCCGAGCGCCTGGCCGGCCGACAGACCGGGCTGCGGCATTAGCTGCTGCGCAATCCACAGGCGCAATCCGTCCTTGACGCCTGCCAGTTGTAACAGAAGCTGGACCGCCGCGCTCCGGGCCCGCTCCTGGTCCACGAAATGCCATACGGCCCGCTCGACCGTGACGTCGCCGACATCCGGATACGCCCGGTAAAACGCAAGCGCGACGAGCGCCGCGGCCATCGAAAAGCCGACGGCGCAGAGCGTCAGCCGCCACGCGATCTCCGGCACGTAGCGCGGCGCGATCTGCGCGGCGAGCACGCGCCGCCAGAACGCGAAAACGGCGGCCGTCGCCGGCGCGGCGGCGACGAGCACGATCCACGCCCGCGTGTCGTCGAGCCGCACGAGCGCGGCGAACAGGATGAGCCCGAGCAGCCCCGCGACCGTCGCGGCGCGCACGTAAAGCAGCGGGCCGCCGCGCACGCGGCGTGCAAGCGCTGCGTCAGGACGCAGATAGACCGTCCGGAATGCGGCACAGCGGAGCCGACCGCGCAGCACGAGGCCCGCCATGATCGGCGCGGCAAGGCCGATCGCCGCGAGCACCGCGCCCCACGTCGGCAAGACTCTGCCGAACAGATGGACGAGCCATGCGCCGGCCCCGACCGCAAGCAGTGCAAACGTGCGCGCTGCGAGCCCGGTCATCGGCGCCGCGAGGCTGCGTCGCGCGCTGCAGCGCGCGGCCGGGTCGGCCGCCGGTCGAGCCGCGCGATCTCGGCATCCGTCCGCCGCTCCCATTCCGCGACCGGACCGGGCACCGCAACGAACAACGGGTGGCACTCCGGCGGCCGGCCGTCGGGCCAGTCCGCGTCGAGCAGACGGCGGTCGGGCCAACCCGCTTCGAGCGAACGGCCTTCGGGCGGATCGCCGTCCGGCAGATCGCGGTCGGCCTGCGCCCCGAGACGCGCGAGATGCTCGGGATTGCGCGCCCGGAGCTTTGCCGCGAGGTGCAGCCACTCGTGCGCTAGCTGGCCCGTCGTCGCCTGAATCTTCGCTACCGTATGCAGCGGACCGATCTTGGACCGATCGAACCGGTAGCCTCTTGCGGTCGCCTCGGTGTAAACGCCTGCCAGATACGCACTGATCGCGCGTCGCGGCGCCGGATGTGCGCGAAAGCGGTCGAGCTGCGGATGACGCGTGTAGCCGCGCGTCCGCCCGCCGAGCACTGCGCGCGCGAGAAGCGCCTCGCGCCACAGCGCGACGAGCCCCTGCCGGTCGAGGTAACGGGGATGCAGGGTCCAGAGCCGCATCCCCAGAGGCTTTCATAAAAGCAGCGCGGCCGCCACCAACGCCGCCATCGACACGGCGTGCAACGCCCATGCGCTCGCGGTAACCAGCGCGAGATGCGCCTCTGGCGTCAGGAAAATCAGCGAGCCGTCGACGGGCTCGAGGTACTCGCGCACCTTGTCCGGCCAGCGCCGCAAGACGCCGCCGGCAAGAAACGACAGGAAGGAGACGAGGGAAAGCGTAATCGCCGCCCCCAGATCGGACGGCCCTCCGATTTCCGGCATCGTGATCGACCTCGCGCAAGTTAGTACGGCTCGGCAAGCCGCGTCGCGCGATGATCGTCGTGCTCAGTATCGCCGCGGCGTGGCCCGCGGCGATTTAATAGGGGGTCTCGGCGGGCTCGTCAAGGAGCGCGAGTTTTAGAAGCGCCAGGCCGCGGTAATCCAGACCGCTTTCGCGTCCTCGATCTCGCTGATGTCGATGACCTCGTACTCGGCGCGCAGCGCGAGCCGCTCCAGCAACGTCAATCCGACGCCGCCGCCGTACGTGAAGTCGTCCTGGCTCTCGTCGAAGATCCGGTCGCCGCCGGCGTCGACCTCGAGATCGTAGAAGAGCCATCCGGCCCGCGCGAAAAGCTCTACCGGACCGAGCGGCAAAGTCGCGACGACGGACGGCGCGATGCCCTTTGCATCGGTGCGGATGTCGAGCAGGTCGGTCGCGGCAGACGAGTCGCCGAAATCGAAGTAGTCGAGCTGCACGGCGAGCACGCGATTGAAACGCCAGCCCGCAAAGATCCTCGACGCATCGCTGTCTTCGTCGAAGTCGAGATCGACGTCATCGAGACTGCTGATCTCGGTCGAGAAGTCGCCGAGCCCGACGCCGAGATATAGACCCGAGTTCTCGTCGGCGAGAGCGGGACCCGACACTAAGAGACAGAGAGCTGCGAGAATTCCAATGCGTTCCATGCTGGCGCTCCTTCGCACATTTTAAGGCGCCCGCTCTCAAGCAAAGACCATGCCACGGCCGAGCACGCGCGCAGGGGCGTCGAACGGATCGTCGCCGCCGTCGATGACGTGCTGGGCCAGCAGAAATCCGGCTGCGCTCCACGATTGTCCCGGCATCCCGCGCGGTCCGAGCGTGCGCCCGTGCAGCCACTCCGAGAAGCGCCAGCCGCGAACCGCACACGACGCCGCGAGCTTCGTCAGCTCCGCGCGCGCGAGAGAGCCGAAGCCCGCTCGCACGAGCGCGAGGATCCAGAACGCGCCGATCATCGGCCACACGCCGCCGTTGTGATACTGCCAGGCGTAGTTCTGGCGATGACGCGCCATATACGGCCGCCAAAGCATGCTCGTCTTCGGGATCGGCGTGACGACGGCGCGCACCGGATACGGCTCGTGCACGCCGGCCGCGAGCAGCGCGTCGAGCACGCGCCGTGACGCCTTACGGTCAGCGGCGCCGGCGAGGATCGCGAGCAAGTTGCCGAGCACGTCCCCCTCCTCGCCGAAGAACGAGAAATTCACGAAGCTCAGGAACAGCTCGCGGTTCTTCGCCTTTTTCTGCACGTAATCGGACAGCAGCCGCGCACGCCGATACTCGGGCAGCGCAGCGGAGAACGGGTGAAACAGCCGATTGAAATTGGCACGCGTTTCCGCCGCGTGAGGCAGGCCGAAGAGCACCTTCACTCGATACCAGAGCGCGTTCGTGTACAGCACGAACCCCGAGCGCGGCATGATGTCGGCCCAATCGCTCGCTTCGTTCTGCTGCAGAAGATGGAAGCGTTGATGCTCCTGCGCGAGAAGCCAGCTCACCGCGCGCTTCACGCGGCTGCGGTGGCGGCGGAGGAAACCGCGCGCAACGCCCGCCCGATCGAGAAACTCGACGCCGAGCAGCCACCATAACGTCGAGTCGATGCAGCCGAGGTACCAGAAGTCGGCCTCGCGGCCGTCGACGTCGACGAACTTCGGCATCTGGCCGTTCGGCGCCTGGTGCGCGGCGAGCGTCTCGAGGCCGTTCGCGGCGGCACGCTCGAGCTCGCGGTCGCCGGATACCGCCATGCCGAGCGCGCAGATCGCAGCGTCTCGCCCGAAGATCGCGGTATAGCCGCGCTGCTCGGAGCGGGCGTTCGGCGTCGACGCGAGTATGCCGGCCGGCGTCAGGTTGCGCTTCAGCAGCTCGATCGCGCGCGCCCGGCACTCGCCGAGCAGGCTCGGCTCGTTCAACATCGTCACGGTGGAGATCCGCAGGCCGAGCTTCAGGCGCTGTCCGCGGTCAACGCCTCGACGTAACCCGTCGGCGGCACGAACTCGAACGGCGCTTCGAGCGCTTCGAGCACACGCCCGTCGCGGCCGTAGACGTCCTGCAGCAGATAAAGCTCGCCGTCCTCGGGCACGACGGTCGCGTAGATCAGCAGCACCGTCAGCGGACGCGGCAACGTGATCGTGCGCTCCTGACCGGTCGCGATCGCGGCATCGATCGCCCGGCGATCCCATCGTCCCGTCTCGGCGAGCAGCAGCTCGGCGAGCTCGAGAGGGTTCTCGAGCCGGATGCAGCCCGAGCTGAACGTGCGGTCGACCCGCTCGAAGAGCTCGCGCGACGGAGTGTCGTGCATGTAAACGTGGTGCGGATTCGGGAACATGAACTTCACGCGGCCGAGCGCGTTGTCCGGCCCCGGCTGCTGACGAAGCATGTACGGGAACTGCGGCGCATTCCAATCGACCGACGCCGGGTCGACGACTCGACCCGCCGTGTCGAGCACGACCATGTTGCGGCGGACGAGCGCGTCGGGATCGAGTCGGAGCTCCGGCAGCAGGTCGGCGCGCAGGATGCCGGGGGGCACGGTCCACGTCGGATTCAGCACGAGATACGTCATCCGCGCGCGAAACGTCGGCGTCTGCCGGTACGGACGGCCGACGACCGCCCGAGTCGTCCAGACGCGCTCGCCGTTCTCGATCAGCGAGACCTGAAATCGGGCGATGTTCGCGACGATGTAGCGCTCCTCGAGGTCGCGAAAGATCCACCGCAGCTGCTCGAGATTGACGCGGATCTGATCGATCCGCGCGGCGACCGGCACATTGAGCGCGGCGATCGAGCGCGTGCCGACGACGCCGTCCGCGTCGAGGCCGTGCAGCCTCTGGAACGCACGCACGGCCGCCTCGAGGGGCGCGTCGTAAAGCTCGGGATCGCCGCTGCCGTCCGTCGTGCCGAGATACCCTTCGATCCGCAGGCGCTCCCTGAGCCCGGCGACGCGCGGGTCGCGCATGCCGGGCCGAAGCGCCGCGCCGCCGTCGAGCTGCGGCCACCCGCCGGCGCGCTCGATGTCCCGATAGGCGGCGAGCGCGGCCTTCAAGTCCGTATAGCGCTGCTCCTGCGGCGCGAGCGCCTCGACCTCCGCGGCGATGTCGTCCGCGCGGATCAGGCGCTGGAACACCGCGAGCGGATTCGTTCCCTCGAGGCTGCGGCTGAAGTTCCAGCTCGGCTCGAGAGCCTCCGGATTGACCTTGCCGAAGCGCAAATGGAACGCGTAGCGCGCGAGCGCATCCGACGCGAGAATCTCGAAGTGGACCGCGTCGAGCCCGTCCTCGTCGTGAATCCCCGCCGCGTGCTCGCGCAGCAGAGCGATGTGATAGTCGTCGGGGTCGAGCCCGTGCTCGGCACTGCGCGCCAACGCACCGAGAAGCGCGTCACGCTTTGCGTCGGATTCCCACGCGGGGCTAAACTGCTGACGCTCGTAGTATCGGATCAGGAACCACGGGTCGGCCACCGCGACGCCGTCGACACGCGGCTCCACGGCGAGCGCCTCGATGCGAGCGCGCAGCGCCTCATCCGCCGACGACGCGGCGGGCAGGAGCTGTGCGAGCAGAATGATGCACGACCAGAGCAGCGTTGCGGCTCCGCCGCGCGCGGCTACGCCATGACGAACGGGAGGATTTCGATTCATGTGCGAACTATGTTCGGAAGCTGCGCCCGACAACCCGCCCCGCCGTCGCCTGCTCGCAGCGAGCGCGGCCGCTATGGCGGGCTTGTTGTTCGCGCGGCCTTCTCGGGCGGCCGAGCCGCGCGCGTTAGCTTTCTATCATACGCACACCGGTGAGCGCCTGCGCGTGACGTACGCCGCGAACGGCAGCTATTTGGCGGACGCTCTCGACGAAATCAATCATTTCCTGCGCGACTTCCGCACCGGAGACGTGCACCCGATCGATCCGCAGCTGCTCGACATCCTGTACGAGCTGAAGCAGCGCGCCGGCGGACAAGGCACGTTCGAGATCATTTCGGCGTACCGCTCGCCGAAGACGAACGAGATGCTGCGCTCCCGCAGCGACGGCGTCGCGCAGCGCAGCCTGCACATGGAAGGCAAAGCGATGGACGTGCGCCTCGTCGGCGCCCGGCTCGACCTGCTGCGCGATCAGGCGCTCGCGCTCGAGGCCGGAGGCGTGGGCTACTATCCGGAGTCGGAATTCATCCACGTCGACACGGGCCGCGTGCGCAGATGGTGAGCCTCGGCTCGCGAGCACGCGTGACCGATGCGTGCCACTCGTGAACCTTTTCTACCGCAGCCCGGAAGCGACTGCACGATGAGCACCTCTCCTCCGCTCTACGAAATTTACGCCGTGAAGTATGCCGAGCTCTCCCGCAAGGCGTTCGGGAACTTCATCGGCGCCGACGCGCACGAGACGTCGGAAATGCCGCTCGACTACTACGTCTGGGCGATCGTCGGCGAGGGCCGCGTCTTCGTCGTCGACACCGGCTTCGATGCCGGCATGGCCGCAAAGCGCGGCAGGACGATCGTGAACCCGGTCGAGCGCGGGCTCGAAGCGATCGGCATTCGGCACGCCGACGTGCGGGACGTGATCATCACGCACATGCACTACGACCACTGCGGGAACGCCGCGCTGTTCGAGAACGCGAGCTTCCACGTGCAGGACGCCGAGATGGAGTACGTCACCGGGCGCGCGATGTGTCATCACCACATCAATCACGCGTTCGAGGCCGACGACGTCGCGCGAATGGTCAAACGCGTGTTCGCGGGCCGGGTCGTCTTTCACGACGGCACCGACGAGATCGCGCCGGGCATCACGGTCCACCGCATCGGCGGGCATACGAAAGGCCTGCAATGCGTTCGCGTGTCGACGCGCCGCGGCAACGTCGTGCTCGCGTCCGACGCATCGCATTTTTACGCGCACATGGAAACGGGCCGCGCGTTCCCGGTGCTCTACAACCTTGCGGAGCTGCTCGAAGGCTACGACACCTTGTACCGGCTCGCGAGCTCGAAAGCGCACGTGATCCCGGGCCACGATCCGCTCGTGCTCGAGCGCTATCCGCCCGCGTCGGCGGAAACGAAAGGCTGGGTCGCGCGGGTGGACCTCGATCCGCTGACCTGATCCGTCGACGCGCAGTGAGCCACATCGAATGAGCAACGTCGAACGTGAAGCGAGCGGAGACCGACCGTGACGTCGGCGACCGATAACGACGAACGACGGCCCGCGGAGACGCTGATCGACGTCGCCGCGCTTGCCGCGCGGCTCGACGATCCGACGATCCGCATCTTCGACTGCCGCTTCTCGCTTACCGACCCGCGGGCCGGCCGAGCCGCGTATCTCGCGGGTCACATTCCCGGCGCTCTGCATGCCGACGTCGACGAGCACTTGAGCGGGCCGCGCGTCCCGGGCGTCACCGGCCGTCATCCGTTGCCCGCGCGCGATGCGTTCATCGAGCAGGTCGAAGCGTGGGGCGTGTCTCCGATGCATCAGGTCGTCGCGTACGACGATTCGGGCGGCGCATTTGCGGCCCGGCTATGGTGGATGCTGCGCTGGATCGGCCACTCGGCGGTCGCCGTGCTTGACGGCGGCTGGCGCGCGTGGGTCGACGGCGGATACCCGATCACGACCGAGATCCCGTCACCGCCGCCTCGCACTCGCACCGACTACGCGAGCCGCCGACCGCTGACGCGGCTCGTCACGGCCGACGAGATCGACCCGTCCGCGCAGACCCTGCTCGATGCGCGCGACCCGGCTCGCTTCCGCGGCGAGGTCGAGCCGATCGATCCGATCGCCGGCCACATACCTGGTGCGCGCTGCGCCGCATCCAGCGAGAACCTCGACGAACGCGGTTTATTCAAGTCGCGGGACGCGCTGCGGCGCCGCTTCGACGCGATCCTCGCAGGCGCCGGCGGCAAGGACATCGTCTGCTATTGCGGCTCGGGGATCACGGCCGCGCACAACATTCTCGCGCTCCGACACGCGGGTTTCGACGAGGCCGCGCTTTACGCCGGCTCGTGGAGCGAGTGGATCAACGATCCGCAGCGCGGCATCGCGACCGGAGACTACTGAAACGCGACCTCGGCGAAGCTGCGCAGCTTGCGCGAGTGCAGGCGCTCGCGCTCCTGCGCACGCAGCCGCTCGAGCGCATCGAGACCGATATCGAGATGCTGCCCGACCCGCTGCCGGTAGAACTCGCTCGCCATGCCGGCCAGCTTGATCTCGCCGTGCATCGGTTTGTCCGACACGCACAGCAGCGTGCCGTACGGCACACGGAAGCGAAAACCGTTCGCGGCGATCGTCGCGGATTCCATGTCGAGCGCGACGGCGCGCGACTGCGACAGCTTGCGGATCGTCGCCGCGTTGTCGGCGATCTCCCAGTTACGGTTGTCGACGCTGCAGACGGTTCCCGTGCGCATCACGCGCTTCAGCTCGAAGCCGCTGAGCCCAGTGACGGCGCCGACGGCCTGCTCGAGGGCGACCTGCATCTCGGCGAGCGCCGGAATCGGCACCCATAGCGGCAGCTCCTCGTCGAGCACGTGATCCTCGCGCACGTAGCCGTGCGCCAGCACGTAGTCGCCGATCTTCTGCGAGTTTCTCAAACCCGCGCAGTGGCCGAGCATCAGCCATGCGTGCGAGCGCATCACCGCCACGTGATCGGTGATGTTGCGCGCGTTCGACGGCCCGGTGCCGATGTTGATCATCGTGATGCCGTCGTGGCCGGACTTCAGCAGATGGAACGCCGGCATCTGCGGCATGCGCTCGGGCGGCATTCCGGACTCCGGCTCGGTCGCGCCCGGACGCGTCACGACGTTGCCCGGCTCGACGAAGCCTTGCCACTCGCCGTCCTTCGCGGCGAGCCGCTCGCGTGAGATCCGCGCGAACGCATCTACGTAGAACTGGTAGTTCGTGAAGATCACGAAGTTCTGGAAGTACTCCGGATCGGTGCCCGTGTAGTGATGAAGCCGATGCAAGGAGTAGTCGACGCGCGCGGCGCGAAACAGCGCGAGCGGCGCGGGCTCGCCCGGCATCCGTCGCAATGTGCCGTTTACGATCGCGTCATCCATCGCGGCGAGATCCGGCGTATCGAAAACGTCGCGCAGCAGCCGGCGGCCCGCGAGCCCGCCCGGCTCGACCGCGATGTTCACGTCGCGCCGATAGGCGAAGTGCACCGGAATCGGCTCGGAAGACTCCCCGATCGCGACCGGCACGCGATGGTTCTCGAGCAGCAGCTCGATCTGCTGCGTGTAGTAGTCGCGGAAGAGGTCGGGCCGGGTCACCGTCGTCTCGTGCACGCCGGGGCCTGCGACGAAGCCGTACGAGAGCCGCGAGTCGAGGCGCTCGAACGTCTCGGTCACGATGCGCACGAACGGATACGTCGCACGCACGCGGCATTCCGGATCCTCACCGGACGCGTAAGCCTCGAACCGGGCGCGCAGGAACTCGGTATTGCGCTCGTAGATTTCCTCGAGCCGCGCGACGGCAGCAGCGGCGTCGTCGAAAAGCTCCGTCGGAATCGGCGGCGGAGCGAGAACGCGTAAATCACCCATCCTGCAAGATTCCAACGAGCCGACGTGCGAAGCAAGCCTTGCGCCCCGCGCGGACCATTGGCATGCCGATTGCATTTCGACCGCTCGAGGGGAACGACATCCGAGTGGCGTCGACGACATGATCGATCGACGAAGGCGGCCGGCCGGCATTCGGCCGACGCGGGAGACCCTTCCATGAGAGTCGCCGACGTGATGACCCGCGAGGTCGAGCTCGTGCCTCCGGACGCCACCGTGCAGGAGGCCGCGACCGCGATGGCCGAGTACGACGTCGGCGCCGTGCTGATCGGCACGGACGACACGCTCACCGGCATCCTGACGGACCGCGACATCATTCTGCGTGCGGTCGTCGACGGTCGAAACACGTCCGAGCTGCGCGTGAGAGACATCATGTCGTCGACGCTGTTCACGTGCCGCGACGACGACACGCTCGAGGATGCGTTCCGCATCATGAGCGAGCGGCAGGTGCGGCGGCTGCCGGTGCTCGACGCCGACGGGCACCTCGCCGGCATCGTGACGTTGAGCGACCTCGGCCGCCTCGAGCGCGACCCGCGCCGGGTCAGCGAGACGTTGCGCGAGCTCGCCGAGCCGCACCGCCGGAAGCGCGCTGTCGCGGCGGAGCACGCCGACGTCGAGGGCGAGCGCGGCCGGGCCGAAGACACTCTGTGACGCTCGACCAGTCCCTCGCGTTCGTGATCGTAATCGGCATGATGGGCCTCTTCGCATGGGGCCGGCTGCGCTACGATCTCGTCGCGCTGCTCGCGCTCCTCGCCGCGGTCGCGGTCGGGGTCGTGCCGCCCGATCGAGCCTTCACCGGTTTCGGGAACGACATCCTGGTCATCGTCGCGGCCGCGCTCCTCGTGAGCGCCGCGGTCTCGCGCTCGGGCGTCGTCGACATCGCGCTGCGGCGCGTGAGCCCGTATCTCACGTCGCCGACGACGCAGATCATCGGGCTCGTCGGAACGGTCACGCTGCTGTCCGCGTTCGTGAAGAACATCGGCGCGCTCGCGATGCTGATCCCGGTCGCGCTGCAGCTCGCGAAGCGCACCGGCACGCCGCCGTCGTTCCTGCTGATGCCGATGGCGTTCGGCTCGCTGCTCGGCGGCCTGATGACGTTGATCGGCACGTCGCCGAACATCATCGTCTCGCAGATCCGGCAGCAGATCTCGGGCGAGCCGTTCGAGATGTTCGACTTCTTTCCGGTCGGCGTCGGCCTTGCGGTCGCCGGCGTCGTGCTTCTCGCGTTGACGTATCGGCTGCTGCCCGCGTCTCGCCGCGGCGTCGCGTCGATGGATGCGGCGTTCAACATCGAGGGCTATACCGCCGAGGCCCGCGTGCCTTCCGAGTCCCCGTTCGTCGGGCGCACGGTCGCGGAGCTCGAGGCGCTCGGCGAAGGCGACGTCGAGGTCGCGACGATCATCCGCGAACGGTTCCGCCGCTACACGCCTTCAGACAACTGGACCCTGCACGCCGACGACGTGCTGCTTCTCGAAGGGGATCCCGGCGCGATCGAGCGCGTCGTCGGTCAGAGCCGCCTGAAGCTCGCTTCCGAGGAAGAGGACGTGCCGGCGATGGGCGCGAAACGCGAGAGCCTCGGCGTCGTCGAGGCCGTCGTGCGCAGCGATTCGCCGCTCGTCGGACGCTCGGCCGTGCAGCTGCGGCTCTCGCAGCGCTTCCAGGTTCGTCTGCTCGCGGTCAGCCGCAGCGGCGAGCGCATCGCGCATCGCCTGCGCGCGTTGAAGTTCCGGCCGGGCGATGTCGTCGTGCTGAAAGGCAATCTCGATCAGCTGCCGGACACGCTCGCGGAGCTGCGCTGCCTGCCGCTCGCAGGACGGGATCTGCGGCTCGGGCGCGGCGGCCACAGCTACGTGCCGATCGCCGTGCTGGCCGTCGCGATGGCGCTCGTCGCGACCGACGTCGTGCCGGTTGCGGTCGCATTCTTCGGCGCGGCGGTCGTGCTGCTCCTCTTCGGCGCGCTCAGCCTGCGCGAAGCATACGAGGTCGTCGACTGGCCGATCCTGATCCTGCTCGGCGCGCTGATTCCGATCAGCGAAGCGATTCAGACGACCGGCGGCACCGAGGTCATCGCGGACTGGCTGTCGGCGGCGACCGGGCCGCTGCCGCCGCTCGGCGCGCTCGCGTCGATCATGATCGTCGCGATGCTCGTGACGCCGTTCCTGAACAATGCCGCGACCGTGCTCGTGATGGCGCCGATCGCGTCAAGTCTCGCGGCAACGCTCGGCTTCGCGCCGGATCCGTTCCTGATGGCGGTCGCCGTCGGCGCGGCATGCGACTTCCTGACGCCGATCGGGCATCAGTCGAATACGCTCGTGATGGGACCCGGCGGGTACCGCTTCGAAGACTACTGGCGGCTCGGCCTGCCGCTGTCGATCGTCGTCGTGCTCGTCGGCGTGCCGCTGATCTCGCTCGTTTGGCCGCTGACCTCGGCTTAGCCGGCTGTTGCATAACGGGCCGTCGGCTCATGAGCACTCCTATGCGGCGTCGCGGGTGCTGCGTGATATGCGCGCCTTGGGGACCGCCGTGAATCCTTCCATGGAGGCTGCGGGCTCGCCATCCCTGGCTCGCACGCTCCCCAAGGCGCGCATATCACGCAGCACCCGTTTACCGGCGTGCCAACCATGAACGCTGATGGTCGCTCTTCTAAGCCGCAGCGAGTCCCAGCCAGCCAACGAGCCCGTAGCACCCTCAAAAAGCCAGTGACGCGTCGATGGACTCCGCAAGGATCAGCGGTGACACACCAATCACGCGGCAGTCGCCGACGGCCGGCGGCCACGTCGCCAGACGGAACGACGACGTCAAGGAGGGCGCTGTGCGCAAAGGGCGTCTGGGGGAGCGTATGCGCCATGGACGGCGCACACGCAGCCTCCAAGGACGGATTCACGGCGGTCCCCAGACGCCCTTTGCGCACAGCGCCCGACCCACGCCGCCGACCCGCACCGCCCGCACCGCCCGACCCGCGCCGACATCTACCGGCAGACGCACGAAGCGCTCAAAACTCCACCGGCCCCCGAAGCTGCAGCACCGAAAGCGTATTGATCGCCGCGTGGGCAAAGATCGCAGGCCACAACGTCCCCCATCGCAACGTGAACACCGCGAGCACGAGCCCGAACAGCGCCGTCTGCACGACGCCGTAGAAGCCCTGATAGAAGTGGCCGAGAGCGAACAGCGCGGACGAGATCAGCGCCGGGGTCCAGTAGCCGCCGAAGAGCTCGCGCGCGCGCGTCAGCAGCAGTCCGCGCGCGACGATCTCCTCGTAGAACCCGACCAGAAGCAGCAGCAGCACCATCGCGCCGATCGGCGTGTCCTCGGTGAGGCCGATCGCGAGCGTCTCGAGGCCGGCGATGTGATCCTCGAGCGTTCCGGGCGACAACGCGACGGCGGCGAGGGTCAGAAGAAGGTTCACGCCGAAGCCCGCGAGCACGACGATGACCGCACGGCCGAGGTCGGCTCGGCACGGTGCGCGTAGACCGATCTGCTCGAAGCCTTGCTCGCGCACGGCCAGAAGCAGATACACGCCGCCGAGCACGAGCAGCGCCTGCACGAATAGCGCAGCGGCGAGGTGGGGCGTCCCCGACGAGAAGAGTGCGACGACGATGCCGGCCCCGACCGCACACAGCGGAACGAGCACGATCACGGCTGCGATATCGATCGCGGCTTCGCGCCGCGATACGCCGGAAGGCTCGTCACCGGGCGCCTGGCCCTCGGCCGTGCTCATGGTTCGTCCTGACCGTATGACATCGATGCATTCTACCCGGCGCTCCGCACGCTAATGCCGGTGTCGATACCGGCCGCCGCACGCTCGCGGCGGGCGATCCCGCGTGACCCGCGTCACGCTTTCGCGCATTGCCATATTTCGACATTTTTCGTCCGCTCCCGAGCCATATCCCGCTGACAAGCTGTGCCCATCTCGAATGAAGGATCGCGTAGTGACGTTCGATCGAGCCGACAAGATGGCCGCAGTCTCCGCTGCAGCTTTCCTTGGCCTCCTCGCCGGGGAGTCGGTGCTGTTCGGCGACGCGACCGACGTCGGCGGCGCCGCCGACGAGCGGATCGCGACGCGGCCGGATTTCGCAGACCTCGAGCGCGGCCGCACGGTGCTGCTCGATGTCGCCGAAGAGAACTCGTTCATCGACGCGAGCGCATGCCGCGGCTACGCTGCCGAAGCTTCGGCCGGTCTCCGCCGGCTCGCCGCGGACCACGGCACCGCCGCATCGCCGCAACCGGATATCGAAAGGGAGGCCCCTCCAAGGGAGGACTCATGACGCTGCAACGCTCGATCGACATTGCCGTCGCAGCTTCCGCGCTCGTCTTCGCGAGCCCGTTGCTGCTACTGATCGCCTGGCTGATCCGCCTCGATGACGGCGGTCCGGTCCTGTTCACGCAGACGCGGGTAGGTGCGAACACGAAACCGTTCCGGATCTACAAGTTCCGGACGATGCGCGACGGCGCGCCGACACGCGTCGGCCGCTGGCTGCGACAGACGGGTCTCGACGAGCTGCCGCAGCTCGTGAACATGCTGCGCGGCGAGATGAGCCTGATCGGGCCGCGGCCGTTGACCCGCGAGGACGTCGAGCGTCTTGGCTGGAACGACGACGCGCATGCGATTCGCTGGAGCGTGCGGCCCGGCATCATCGGCCTCGCCCAGCTTTATGCCGGCCGCGGCAAGCGCCTGTCGTGGTTCCTCGATCTGACTTACGTCCGCGACCGCAGGCTCGCCCTCGATCTCGGCATCTTCGCCGCAACCGCAGTGATCGGCGTCGTCGGCAAACGGCGCGTTCGCCGCTGGCTGCGGGCGTACCGTCGGCGGCGTATCAGCATGGCCGCGCCCCGGCCGCAGACCGCCCTCGCCCGCCCGGCGCTCGTCGACCGAGGCGCGTGGCCCGCACTGCCGCGCTGATCCATACCGGCAACGGCGCGCATGGCGCGCCGACGGCGGCGTGCACGGGCAGCGCTTCCGTGCTCCGTCCGCGTCCGAACCCGTCTCAGCCCGACGCCGGACGTAACCGCGGTCGGCTCGACGACATATCGTCTCGCATACCGGCTCGGGTCCCGGCGCTGTCGAGCGCGCGGATGAAGCGCCGGCACCACGCGTGGATGTCGTTGCGCGTCAGGGTGTCCATCATCGCTCGATAGCGTTCGCGCCGCTCGTCGAGCGGCATCTCGATCGCCTGCTGCATGCCTTCGGCGACCCCTTCGCGATCGAACGGATTCACGAGCACCGCGCCGTCCGCGAGCTCGATCGCGGCGCCGGCGAGCGTCGACAGCACGAGGACGCCGGGATCGTCCGGGTCCTGACTCGCGACGTACTCCTTCGCGACGAGGTTCATGCCGTCGCGGATCGGCGTGACGAGCCCGACGCGGGCGAGCCGAAAAAGTGCCATCAGCAGGCTGCGGTCGTACGACCGGTTCAGATAGCGGATCGGTACCCAGTCGACCTCGGCGAAGCGGCCGTTGATGTTGCCGGCAGCCTGCTCGAGCTCGTTGCGGATCGCCATGTAAGTCTCGACCTCGCTGCGCGTCGGCGGCGCGATCTGCATGAACGCGACATGCCCGCGCAACGTCGGGTAGTTCTCGAGCAGGCTCTCGTACGCACGGAACCTCAGCTCGAGACCTTTGCTGTAATCGAGGCGGTCGACGCCGATAATCAGCTTCCGATCGCGCAAGCTGACCTTGAAGCGTTGCAGCTGCGGACGATCCGGATTCGCGGCGCTCAGCTTTCGGCATTGCTCGACGTCGATGCCGATCGGAAAAGGCGCCGCGAGGAACTCGCGGCCGAATGCGCGGATCCGGCCATCGGCAAGCACCTGTCCGCCGATATCGGGCTGCGTGAAGCACTCGCGCAGCGCATCGACGTCCGGCTGGGTCTGCAGGCCGACGACGTCATAGGCGGACAGCGCCTTCAAAAGCTCGTCGTACTTGGGCAGCGCCTTCAGTACGTCGAAGCCGGGAAACGGCACGTGCAGGAAGAACCCGATCGGCCGGTCGATGCCGGCCTCGCGCAGCACCTGACCGAGCGGGAAGAGCTGGTAGTCGTGCACCCAGATCAGATCGTCCTGCTCGAGCAGCGGCACGAGCCGCTCGGCGAACAGCCGATTGACCCGCCAATACGCGTCGTGATCGCTGCGGCTGTACGAAAAGAAACCGAGCATGAAATGGAGCAGCGGCCACAGCGTGTTGTTGCTGAACCCGGCGTAGTACCCGGCGAAATCCTCCTCACCGATATCGATCGTCGCGAATCGGACGCGGCCCGACGTCGTGAGCTTCGCAGGGCCGGGCTGCTCGGTGATCGTCTTGCCGCTCCAGCCGAACCACAGGCCGCCCTGCTCCTGGAATGCGGCCATCAACCCGACCGCAAGCCCGCCTGAAGACTTGCCACTGCGCGGTATCGCGACTCGATTCGAGACAGCGACCAGGCGACTCATCAATCTCCACTCAGCGTCAAACGAAGTCCTTATTTATTATCAACCATGAGCGGTCCGGCCGCGGCGGCGGGAAGACGCGGCGAGACAGGGAGCGGCGCGAGCGCGAGATCTTCAGCGATCGCTGCGACCGCTCGCGCGTTAGGTTTCCGGTTTCGCTGCCCGGTCATCCGATGACGTGTCCGCCGTCTCATCTTCCGCCGGGACGATCTCGGCCTCGCTATGGCTGCCCGGTGCGACCACGGCAACGGGATCGCTCGCCGGGAACGTCATCTCGAGCGCTTCGTCGAGCTCGCGGTCCAAGGCATTCGGAGTTCTCTCCATAGTTCGACTGTACGCCTCCGTAAGTTGCGGGAGAAGACGGCACGTCTGCGTATATCCCGCAGCGTACGGGCGCCCCGCCGCTTCCGCAAACGAGCGCAGCAAAGCTCAGCCGGCGACGAGCCGCTCGAGCCAGTCGAGCACGGCATCGGTATCGGCAAGCCGCCAGCGAGCAATCGTCGGCCCATCGCCGACCTTAACCGAGACGCCGCCCATCGCGTTCACCGAGCGAAAGCCCGTCTCGTCGGTCACGTCGTCGCCGATGAATACGGGCGTGCGGCCCGCGAACGGCGGCTCCGTCATGAACAGCTCGATCGCCCTGCCCTTGTCGAAAGCGCCCGGCTTGATCTCGAACACGCAATTGCCGAGCAGGATCTCGATATCCGGCGGTGTCTGCTGCTGCAGCTCGCCGACGAAACGGTGCACGTCGTCCTCTAGCTCCGGCCGCCCGCGGTAGTGCACGGCGAAAGCGGTCTTCTTGTCCTCGATCCAGACGCCTTCGTGCCGAGCGACGAACGGTTCGACCTTGCGGCGCATTTGCGCAAGGCTCTCTCCAGGCTCGAACGACGAAAAGCTGCCGTCGACCCCGCGGCGCTCGAGACCGTGTACGCCGGCCGCGAGAAACGAATGCGGCGCGAGAATCCGGTCGACGTCCTCGATACGACGGCCGCTGATCACGGCGACCGCGCCGTCGCAGAGCGCGGGTAGCCGCGGCAGCAGACGGCGCAGCCTAGGCGAAGCCTGCGTCAGGCTCGGGTGCTGCACGATCTCGACGAGCGTGCCGTCGAGGTCGAGGAAGAGCGCCGCGCGGCTCGGCCACGGTGGAGGTCCGGTTTCGGTCATCGTCCTCATGCGTTCGAAGCTCGACGTTAGTCTCGCCGAAGAGGACCGCCGTCGATACCCCGATCAACGCGGACGGATGCCCGGCGCCCGCACAGCGTTTATAGTTCGACGCAACACCAACTCGACTGGACCGGGCCGTCCCCGGGGGGATCGGCTGCCGATGGGGAGAATCACGATGCGTAAGCGTGCGGCCACCGCAATCGTCGTCGCTTTCTGGGCGTCCGCGGCACTTTGTGCGGACGAGACGAGCTTCAGGGCGCGCCTTTCGATGGTGCCGATCGATCCGGCGACGGCTGCGGCGATAACGGGCGTCGGCGAAGCGAGCGCGACGCTCGACGGCGACTCGCTGGTCGTCTCGGGCACCTTCAGCGGACTGCAGGGGCCGGCGACCGTCGCGCGGCTTCACTCGAGCCCGTACACCGGCGTACGCGGCGAAGCCTTCGCCGACCTCACCGCCACGCCGTCGACGTCGGGCTCGATCTCGGGCTCCGTGCGGCTTTCGCCCGAGCAGGTCGATGCGCTCCGGGCCGGACGCATCTACATCCAGCTGCACAGCGAGTCGGCGCCGGACGGCAATCTGTGGGGTTGGCTGCTCGCGGACTGACGCCCGCGACCGGCTCGCGCCGGTCTTCCTCGCGCCTCACCGTTACGTGTGCATGACGAACTTCGCACGCCGCTCGGCGATCCGCCAGCCGTCGATCGTCAGCTTGAAGTGATCCTCGAGCTCGCCGATCAGTGTTCTCGAGTCGCACTTCGCGCCGAAATGCTTGTCCGAGTTCAGCGCATCGGCGGAGTACAGCACGACATACGTCGTGCCGCGCGCGGAATGCGCAGACTCGACGCTGACGAGCACATTCGTGCAAATGTGCCGCGTAATCCGGTTGCGCGGCCGCGTGCGATAGGACTCGACGATTTCGTCGTGCCCGCAGAGCGGCTCGCCGTTGGGACGGTGCAGCAGCCCGTCGCTGGTGAATAGCGCGGCGAACGCGGCGTAGTCCTGACGGTCGTTCGCAGCGATGGATTCGAGCACGAGACGCGTGCACGCGTGCTCGATCAGTAAGCGTTCCTGCTCGTTCAATGTGTTCGTCGTCATGATCCTTCAAGCATAGCGCATCGAGCGCGCGTCACGTCTCGCGTCGGCCGCCGCCCGCGACCCTTTCCACGGTCGGCGATACGTTCGAATCGATGCACATCGGCGCACTACGTCCGCGTGTTGATTTCGCTCCTCCGGTCCGCGCCATACTCAACCTCTTTCGAGATAGAGGTATTAAGCATTTGTTCTGATGGGTAGTGCATATCGTTATGAGCACTTAATCGGCGCTTGGGATTGCGCTTTACTTACTCGTAAGTAAACTACGTTACTGAACGGTTAAGTAACGCATTCGAACGGAGCGGCTAACCGAGCCTCGGGTCGTCCTCCGGCACGCGATTCGCACATTGGAGCAACAGGGACAAGTTGCGAAAGGAAACGCCGATGCGAGCGTATTACGTTTCCTTCACCCGGCCATGGATACGCCTCCTCGCGGTCGGAATCTTCGCCGCCGCGCTCGTCGGTCCCCCCGCCGCCTCGTACGCCGAGGAATCGCCGCCGCGGCCGACCGAGCGCGGTCATCGCAACTTCGACGCGATGCGGCCGAGCGGCTGGACGCTGCATCTCGACAACGATCTCTTCGCCTTCGCCGACGAGGATCGCGACTACACAGCGGGTATCTCCGTCACGCTCGGCGGTCGCGAGGCCGCCGGTCCGAAGCCGCTGTCGACCGCTCTCGACTGGATCGACCGCAAGTCGTCCTTCGGAGCGTCCGCTCGCGACGGCGAAACCGCGCGCTCGTTCGAAGCGGGCGTCCTGCTGTTCACGCCTCAAGAGCTCGAGGCAGAGGAGCCGCTGTACGACGACCGTCCGTACGCGAATCTCGTATACCTGTCGAGCTCGCGCCTCACTCGTCATCCGTCGAGTCCGATCGCGTACCAGTCTTCGCTGACGATCGGCGTGCTCGGCATGCCGTGGGTCGGGAATCTGCACCGCGCGGTGCATAGCGCAGTCGGCAGCGAGGAGCCGCGAGGCTACGCGCATCAGATCTCGGAAGGCGGTGAGCCGACTGTGCGCTACGCGGTATCGCGCTACCGCCTGCTCGGCAGCGGCGTTCACCGCAGCAGACCATATCACCTACGCTTCGGGCTGTCGGGCAGCATCGGTTACCTGACGGAGGCGAGCGCGGACCTCGCGTTCCGATGGGGCAATCTCGATACGGCGTGGTGGAGCTCGACGCCGTCGATCGCGGACTACGGCGGTCACCCTCCAATCCGGCTCACGGCGGCGCAGCGCTCGCGCTCGGGACCGAGATTCGAGTTCGCTGCCGGTATGAACTTGCGCCTGCGCGCGTACAACGCATTCCTGCAGGGCCAGTTCCGCTCGAGCGACGTGACCTTCGATTCGTCAGACCTGAATCCGCTGCTCCTCGAGGCCTGGGTCGGCGTGACGATGGTCTTCAAGAACGACTTGAGCGTGACGTACACGCTGCGCCATCAGACCGAGGAGCTCCGCAGCGGCGCCGGCGCCCGGGACTACTCGTGGGCGAGCATCGGCATCGCGCAGCAGTTCTGATGTCTCGGGCCACGAGTCAGACGCGGCCGGCCAACGCGTCAGACGCAACCGGCCGACGAGCTTGAAGCCGTCAGCAGACGAGGCGCGCGTAGACGTCCCCTGAGCCGGACTCGGTCGTCAGCGCGGCAAGGTAATCGCGTATCCCCCGCTCGTCGAGCCAGTCGCGGGCACCGAGCAGCTGGCTCTCGCCGGGCGACCAGTTGAAGCGGTATTCGCCGAGAGTCGCGAGCCTCTCGACGCACGCGACTGCGCGCTGTCGCGCGGCCGGCAGATACTCGAACGACAGCGCTCGAAGCGGCCGCGATACCCCGGCGAGCACCTCGCCCTCGAAGCCTTCGACATCGATCTTCACGAAGTCGGGATCGCCGTGCTCCGCGATCAGCGCGTCGAGCGTCGTCAGCTCGACCTCGTCGCCTTCGGCCCAATGCACCGCGGCGAACGAAGGATCTGCGCTCACGTCATCGATCCATTCGCGCGACAAGGTCGTAACGGTCGGCGTGCGCGGGCTGACCAGAAGCCGAGCGCGTCCAGGCGCGCGGCCGACCGCGCGCGGCACGATTGCAACGTCGGCATCGCTGCCGTAGAGGATTCGCAGCACCTGCACGAAATCGGGCTGCGGCTCGACGGCGACGACGCGTGCGCCGAGACGACGCCAGCAGCGGACCCGGTTACCGGCATGCGCGCCGATGTCGAAGCACAGCGCTCCGGGGAAGACGAACGGCGAATAGAGCGCCGCCATCCGTCGCGCTCGGAACGGCACACCGTAGTACATCGCGAGCGAGCGCGCGATGCCGAGCCAACGAGTCGCCAGGCCGGCCGGTGTGCGCGGTGACAGCGCCGACGGCCGGTCGTCATTGCGCGAGGCCGGCGTCATCCGGGGACTGTAGCACGCGTCGCGAATAGCCGGCCCATCGATCTATTTTCTTATCGATTCGAGAAAGGCGATGTACTCAGTTGAAGATATTAACTTTCAGCGTGACCGGCGACCTCTGGCCGCCGATCACGCCGAGCACGCTCAGTCGATAGCGAAGCAGTAGAACAGGCCGTTGCCTCCGGTTCCCTGCAGATCCGCTTGACCGCATCCGCGCGAGCCGTGCGCCGAATTCCACGATGTCGGGTTCTGCCCGCCGCCCTGCCGATCGTGATGCCCGACCATCGCGCTGCCGTCGGATGCGCTGCTCGTCCAGTTCCCGCACGTATTCTCCGTCGCGGTGCCGTCGTCGAGCGAACCAGTCAGGATGTCGTGCATGTTCGGCGTGTCGCCCCGCCCGTTGATCTGCTCGCCCTTCTCGCTCAGCGACGTCTCTTTGCCGAGGTTGTTGTCCTCGCTATGCAGATGATCGACGTTCTCGGCGACCATCACGCCACGCGCGTTGAACCACGGACCGTCGCCGATCCGATCGCGAGCGTTCACGGCCTCGCCCGAGTCGTCTGCGGTCGTGCTGAGATACGCCCTCCAGGTCTTGCCGCCCGCACCGACGGCTTCCGCGAGCTGCTGACAATGCGCGTCCGCGCCTTCGAGCCCACCGAGATCGGCGCCGTTGCCCGGACCTTCGCTAGTGATGAAAAAGCTCATGTCCGGATGCGCTTCCTGCGCGGCCGCGCTGACAGATCCGATGAGCGCGGCGACCGCAGCCGCGAGAACCATCTTCGTTTCCGTTTTCATTGAACCCCCTCCGTTCCTGGCTTTGTTCGGTCGGCAGTCGACTCGATCTCGTCTAGTATGCACGCTCGAAGGAAATGACCCAGCGAGGAGAAGATTCCCCGTGCCGCAACTCGACGAAACCGCGCAAGACATCGTTCGGCGCTTCGGGCTGACCCCGCATCCCGAAGGGGGCTACTACCGCGAAGTCTATCGGTCAGGCGTCGCGATCGAGCACCCGGCCATTCCGCCCGGCGAGCGCTCGCAGCGTGCCGTCGGCACGTTCATCTATTACCTGCTCCCGCAGGGGCAGTTCTCGGCCTTTCATCGCGTCAAGTGGAGCGACGAGATCTGGCACCTGTATGCCGGCGGTCCGCTCGAGCTGCACCTGATCGACGCGGACGGCGCGTACCGCGTCACGACGTTGCAGTCCGCGGTCGATGGCGGCGAGCCGGTCGCGGTCGTCCCGGCCGGCTGGTGGCAGGCCGCACGGCCGGCGCCGGGCACGCGCTGGGCCTTATGCGGCTGCACCGTCACGCCGGGCTTCGACTTCGCCGACTTCGAGATGCCGGCCGCGGACGAGCTCCTCGCCCGGTTCCCGGCGCACGCCGAGACGATCCGCGCGTTGACGCGCGGCTGACCGGCCCATCACTTTCGCGTAGTTTCGGAGCTGATATACTCAAGCCGCGATAAAACAAAAGGAAAAGCGACCACGTCGACCGAGCCGACATAGGGCGCAGGGGATCTCGGCCCGCATCCGGCAGCGTGAATTGGTTCAGCGCCTGCGTCGGCGTTCGCCGACATAATGCCGTCGGTCTCGAAGTCGTCGTGCCGCTCGAGGGGGACGTTCGCATGCCGAGAAATTTGCTCTCCCGGCTTTGCCTGCTGGTCGCGCTTGCCGCCGCAACGTTAGCCGCGGCCGCCGAGGATACCTTTCCTCGTCCGAAGCAGCTCGAAGCAGCGGTCGAGTTCTGGACACGCGTGTACACCGAGGTCGATACGCGCGGCGGCTTCATCCACGATTCCGAGCGCCTCGACATCGTTTACGAGACGATTCGTGACACGACCTCGGAAGCGGCGCGCCGCCGCGAGGTCAATGCGGCGGTGCAGCGTTATCGCGAGATTCTGACGAAGCTCGGCGGCGGCGCGCGCGAACGGCTGACCGCCGACGAGCGCCGCGTCCTCGAGCTCTTCCCGGCAGGCACGAGCAACGCCGAATTCCGCGCCGCGGCCGATCGTTTGCGCTTCCAGCTCGGGCAGGCGGATCGCTTCAAGGCAGGCTTGATCCGGTCCGGGACGTGGCGAGCGCACATCCTCGACGTGCTCGCGCGGCACGGCGTCCCCCGCGAGCTCGTCGCGCTGCCTCACGTCGAGTCCTCGTTCGACCCCACCGCCTACTCGAAGGCCGGCGCGGCCGGAATGTGGCAGTTCACGCGATCGACAGGGCTGCGCTACATGCGCATCGATCACATCATCGACGAGCGGCGAGATCCGTTCCTGTCGACCGAGGCGGCCGCGCGGCTCCTGCGTGACAACTACGAGGTGCTCGGCCATTGGCCGCTTGCAGTTACCGCATACAACCACGGCTTGTCCGGAATGCGCCGGGCCGTCAGTCAGCTCGGCACGACCGACATGGGCGTGATCGCCGAGCGCTACAAAGGCAGAACGTTCGGCTTCGCGTCGCGCAACTTCTATGCCGCTTTCCTCGCGGCCGCCGCGATCGATGCGAATCCCGAGAAGTATTTCGGGGAGCTGCGGCAAGCGCCGGCGTCGCCGACGATCGTGACCGAGCTCCCGGACTACATGTCGGTGCAGACTCTATCGCGCGCGCTCGGCATCGGCGTGAGCCGGCTGCGCGAGCTGAATCCCGCGCTGACGTCGATCGTATGGAGCGGCGAGAAGTTCGTGCCGCGAGGCTTCCCGCTGCGTGTTCCCGCCGACGCCGCCGCACGCGATCCGCGCGCGCTGCTCGCCGCCGTTCCGGCGGCGGAGCGCTTCGCGGCGCAGCTTCCGGACGTCGAGCACCGCGTCGCACGCGGCGAGACCTTGTCGCAGATCGCGTCCCGCTATCGGGTCAGCGTCGCGTCGCTCGTCGAGCTCAACGGGCTGCGCAACAGCCATATGATCCGCGCCGGACAGGTGCTGAAGCTGCCGGTCGCGGCCGGCGAGGCGCCGGTCATGCTCGCGAGCACAGCGCCCGCGGCCGCGTTGAGCACGCCGCCCGCCGCTTCGTCTGCGAGCATTCCGACCGAAGGCGAATACGTCGTGCGCCGCGGTGACAGCATCGAGCGCATCGCGCGGACGCTCGGCGTCGACGCGGACGCGCTGCTGCGCGCAAACGCGATCCGCAATCGCAACCTGATCTACGCCGGCCAGCGGCTGCGCGTTCCGAGCCGCGACGGCGAGCCGGACGTCGTGCTCGCCGCTGCGGCGACCGATATCGCGGCCGAAGCGCGCGAGGCCGTGCTCGCGGAAACGCCGCAGACCGACACCGTCGTCACCGTGCTGCTCACCGGTCCGCGTGCGCAGGATTACGCGCCCGAAGCGCCGGACAGCGCGGCGCTCGTCGCCGACGCGTTCGCGGACGCGGACGCCGGCGACTCGATCGTCGAGGAGGCTGCCGACGCCGAGGCTTCACTCGAATCGAACGCGCTCGCCAGCCACCAGGCGGAGCTCGCGGCGGACCCGAGCGACTACGCCGTGTCCGGCGACAGAATCGTCGTCCAGGCGCTCGAGACGCTCGGCCACTATGCCGATTGGCTCGGAATCCGCACGCAGCGGCTCCGCGATCTGAATGGTCTGGGCTTCGGGCAGAACGTCGTGATCGGCCAGTCGTTACGGCTCGATTTCTCGAGCGTGTCGGCCGAAGAGTTCGAACGCCGCCGCGTCGCCTACCATCGCCAGCATCAGGAAGAATTCTTCACGAGCTTCAGGATCGCCAACGTCGAGGATCACGTGATTCGCCGCGGCGAGTCGCTGTGGACGCTCGCGCAGCGCAGGTACGACGTGCCGGTGTGGCTGCTGCGCCAGTACAACCCGGATCTCGATCTCGACCGCGTGCGGCCCGGGACCGTCGTGAAGTTCCCCCGCCTGCGTCCGATCGCCGCGGAGGACGCCCTGTCGATCTGACTTCAGCCTGCTCGTAAGCGCACGTGCTTCGGTGTACGCTGCGCTTCGAGCCGGTTATCGTTCGCGATCACCGTTTCTTTTTCTGCATCCAGGCTGACGGGCTCGCGACAATGATTCGAAGCATAATCACGGCACTCGTCGCCGCGCTGTTTGTTGCGCTGATCGCCGGCTGCGAGTCGAACGGCGACGGAGCACCGTCCGCGTCCGGCCAGATCACGATCGGGTCGAATCCCGCCGGCACCCACGTCTACGCGGTAGCCGCCGGGCTTGCGAAAGTGCTACAGGAGAAGGCCGGGCTGCGCGTGACGATGCGACCTTACGCCGGGTCGTCGGTCTACCTGCCGATGCTGCAACGCGGCGAGATCTCGTTCGGATTGAATACCGGCATCGACTCGTATCTGTCGTATCGGGGCCTGCCTCCGTACTCCGAAGCGATGGACCAGCTGCGGGCCGTCGGCGTGATCTTTCCTCTGCCGATCATGTATATGGTCCGCGCCGATTCCGGCATGACGCGCATCGAAGACCTGCGCGGCAAACGAGTGGTGATCGCATTTCGCGCCAACGCGGCGCTAGAGCAGCTGCACACGGCAATCCTCGCGACCGGCGGTCTTTCCCCGGCCGACGTGCAGCCGGTGGTCGTCGCCGGGCTCCCCGAGGCGATGCGAATGCTGACCGAGGGCCGCGCGGACGCGGTCCCTACCGGGCTCGATACGGCGCTGTCGATGCAGGTGCACTCGTCGATTCCCGGCGGCATCCGCTATCTGACGATGGGCGCGGACGAGGACAAACTGCCGGCCGGCATGCCGGGCGCGGTGCCGGTGACGGCCACGCCGACCGGTTCGAGCATCGGGCTCAGCGGCCCGACTCGAGTCGCGGGCGTCGTCGACTTCCTAAATACCAGCACGAACGTGCCGGACGACGTCGTGTATCAGGTGATCAAGACGATCCACGAGAACTTCGAGCAATTGCGCCGGGAGTACGTGCAGCTCGCCGATCAGGAGCCCGATGCGATGGTGCCCGCCGACGCGCTTCATCCGTATCACGACGGCGCGATCCGATACTGGCGCGAGGCGGGACTGTGGACCGACGCCCACGAGCAGAACCAGCAGCGGCTGCTGTCAGAATGACCCTTTTGGGGTGATCCTCGGAAATCCGATCCGGACATGATTAGGGAGTGATCCGTAACGCATGACGGAGGACGCCGAACCGCTACGGGGCCGAGTCGTCGCCGCGCCTGAGAGCCGACAGCTCGAGGTATTCGCGTCGCTGCTCGAGCGGCGCGGGGCCCGCGTCGTTCGCTGCCCTCTGCTCTCGATCAAGGACACCGACGACGAGGCGTCGGTCGTCGCGTGGCTCGAACGACTGATCGACGCGCCCCCCGCCCTGCTCGTCCTTTATACAGGCGAAGGCATCGAGCGGCTCGCCGGTTTCGCCGAGCGTGCGGGTCTTCGCGACCGGTTCGTGTCCGCGCTGTCGCAGACGCAGATCCTGACGCGGGGCCCGAAGCCGAAGCGAGCGTTACGCGAGCTCGGCCTCGCCCCGGCGTTCGAGGCCGACGAGCCGACGACGGCCGGAATCGTGCGCGCGATGGAGCGGCTGCCGCTCGACGGACGCCGGGTCGCCGTCCAGCTCTTCGGCGTCGACCCGCCCGACGCGCTCGTGTCGCACTGCGCCGCCCGCGGGATCGAAACGGACTTCGTCGCGCCGTACCGCTATGCGACCCGCGCGGAGGACGACGAGGTCGTCGAGCTGATCCGCAGCCTCGCGCGCCGCGAGATCGATGCGATCGCATTCACGAGCGCGGCGCAGGTCGAGCGGCTCCGTGCGGTCGCGGCGGATCGCGGGCTCGAGTCGGAGCTTGCGGACGGGCTCGCGGCCACACGGATTGCCGCGATCGGCCCGATCGTCGCGGCCGCGCTCGACGCAAGCGGCGTACGCGTCGACGTGATGCCGAGCGACAGCTTCCACCTGAAACCGCTGGTCAACGCGCTGATCGAGTCGTTGGCCTGATTCGCCACGGCGCTCGCCGTAGCGCGTCTCGCTGCGTCGCGTAACGGCCGTCGCGTAGCGGCCCGAGTTTCGGTTTGTCTCCCGCGCCGAGCGGCGTCAGCTTTGCTGCAGGCGCTGCCGACGCAGCTGCATCGCGGTCGCCCTTCCGTCGCCGGTCGGCTGATACCAGACGCTGTAGTCGTTGGCAGCAGCGCGATACGCGGCCAGCGGATCGGGCTCCCGAATCTCGAACGCATCGAACCCGCAGCGCAGCATGAAGTGCAGCTGCTCGAGCAGCACTTCGCCGACCGCGCGCAGCTCCTTCGAGTACCCGTAGCGCTCGCGCAGCAGCCGCGCATAGGAGTACGCACGGCCGTCGCGGAACTTCGGAAACTCGAGCGCGATGACATCGAAGTGCGAGAGGTCGGCCGCAATCTCGTTCGGCATCTGGTCGCTGCGCAGCTTGATGCCGAGCGGCTCGCCGCGCACGATAAGGGCATCGCGCTCGGCGCGCCACTGCTCGAGGCTCACGATGATCGCGCCGTGCGGAGGCAGCGTCTCCTCGGCGCTTACGTCGACGAACGAGTCCTCGACGAGCTCGCCGTTGCGAATCAGCGACGTCATGCGACTGCCTTCTCCGTGGACGTGCCGTACACCGCCTCCTTGAACGGCTCGATTCCAACGCGCCGATAGGTATCGAGGAAGCGCTCGCCGTCCTCACGCAGCTCGAGGTAGCGGTCGACGATCGCCTCGATCGCATCCGGCACGTCCTCCTGCGCAAGCCCCGGGCCGAGGCGGTCGCCGAGCGACGCATTGCGATCCGACGACCCGCCGAGCGTGAGCTGGAAGAATTCCTTGCCGCGTTTGTCGACGCCGAGAATGCCGATATTGCCGACGTGATGGTGGCCGCATGCGTTCATGCAGCCGGAGACGTTGATCGTCAGCGAGCCGACTCTCGCGAGCCGGTCGGCGTCGACGAAACGCAGGCTGATGTCGCGCGCGATCGGAATCGAGCGGGCGTTCGCGAGCGCACAATAGTCGAGGCCGGGGCACGAGATCAGGTCGGACAGAAGACCGAGGTTCGGCGTCGCGAGCTGCAGCGCGTCGAGCGCGGCCCAGACGGTATACAGATCCGACTGCCGGACATGCGGCAGCACGAGATTCTGGCGGTGGCTGACGCGGATCTCGCCGAAGCTGTACGAATCGGCGAGGTCGGCCACCGCGTCCATCCGATCGGCGGTGATGTCGCCGGGCACCGCACCGGGCGCCTTCAGCGTGACGTTGACGATCGCGTAGCCCGGCTGCTTGTGCGGCGCGACATTGTGCTCGAGCCAACGGCCGAAGCGCGCATCTGCCGCGGCGAGCTTCTCGAGCTCGGCATCGATGTCGTCGAGCGGCTCGTAGTCCGGAGGCGCGAAGTAGCCGGCGATTCGCTCGATCTCTTCCTGCGGCACCTCGAGCCGAGTGACGCCCGCCTTCGCCTCCGCGAAATCCTGCTCGACGAGCTCGCGATAGCGGTCGATGCCGAGCTGGTTCACGATGATCTTGATGCGCGCCTTGTGGATGTTGTCGCGGCGTCCGTAAATGTTGTAGATGCGAAGGACCGACTCCACGTACATCAGCAGATCTTGCGGCGCGACCCAGTCCCTGATCGTGTGCGCGATGTACGGGGTTCTGCCGAGCCCGCCGCCGACGAGCACCTCGAAGCCGATCTCGCCGGCGTCGTTACGATGCATACGCAAGCCGATGTCGTGCACGGCGACCGCGGCACGATCGTTCGGCGAGCCCGTGACCGCGATCTTGAACTTGCGCGGCAGGTACGAGAACTCGGGGTGCAGCACGGAGTATTGGCGCAGGAGCTCGCAATAGAGGCGCGGATCCGCGAGCTCGTCGCGCGCGACGCCGGCGTACTGATCCGACGTGATGTTGCGCACGCAATTGCCCGAAGACTGGATCGTCGTGATCTCGACGCTCGCGAGCTCCTCGAGAATGTCCGGCACCTGCTCGAGACGAATCCAATTGAATTGGATGTTCTGGCGGGTCGTGAAATGGCCGAAGCCGCGATCGTACGTGCGCGCGACGTGCGCGAACTTGCGCAGCTGCTGCGACGACAGCGTGCCGTAAGGCACGTTGACGCGCAGCATGTAGGCATGCAGCTGCAGGTAGACGCCGTTCTTAAGGCGCAGCGGCTTGAACTGATCCTCGGTAATCTCGCCGGCGAGACGGCGCTTCACCTGCCGTCTGAACTGGGCGATGCGCTCGGCGACGAGCCGATGATCGAATTCATCGTAACGGTACATCGGTCACTCCTGAGGTCGGCTAGGGTCGGCCCGCAGTGGAAGGCGCTTTATTGGCCAGCGGCTCGTCGATCGTCGGGCCGAAGGCGCGTATCGCCTCGCGGATCTCGACGGGGCGCGGCAGGCCGGCCTCGTCGACCTCCACTTCGATCAGCGTCGGCTCCACGATCAAATTCTCGGCCTCGTGACGCTTCGCGATCGCGAGCGCGTCGTCGGCCTCGGCATCGGTCTGCCAAACTCGGCCGTCACCGATCCATTGGTGCCATGTACCGCCGTCGCCCAGAAATACGACGAAGCCGTCCTTCAGGCGATTGGCGATGACCATTCTTTTCATCGACCACTTTTTCTCTATAAACAAAGCGTAGCGCGCCGTCACCGGCGCGGGGAAGCGCCCATTCTAACCGGGCGGATCGATCCAAGAGTTATAAGAAAGCCGCACTACGATATAAGAGAAAGGCAGGAGCCGACCGGGGAGCACAATCCACAAATTCTGTGGATAACGTTGTGGAAAACGGCTTGAAAGCGGAGCGCCCGATCGGATCCTTACGGGCCCGCTTCAGGTTGGTCAAAAAACCGTCAAAAAACCACCCGGCCCGACGCGTATTCGCTAGCGGAGCGGAATCTCTCCGTCGCGCCATCCATCGCCGACGAAGCGCCGCTCCGACTCGTCGATCGGCACGTCGTTGATGCTCGCCTCGCGGCGGCGCATGAGCCCGTTATCGTCGAACTCCCAAAGCTCGTTGCCGTACGACCGGAACCACTGCCCCGACGCGTCGTGCCACTCGTATTGGAAACGCACCGCGATCCGGCGCTCGCCGAACGCCCAAAGGCTCTTGCGGAGCCGGTAGTCGAGCTCGCGCTCCCACTTGCGGCGCAGGAACTCCTCGATCGCCGCCCGCCCCTCGATGAACTCGGAGCGGTTGCGCCAAACGGAATCCTCCGTGTACGCGAGGGCGACGCGTTTCGGGTCGCGCGTATTCCACGCGTCCTCGGCGGCTTTGACTTTCGCGCGCGCCGCCGCCTCGTCGAACGGCGGCAGCGGCGGCCTCTGCTCCGTCATCGCAAGCCTCCTCAGCGGTCCTCGAGATCGTCGGACTGCGCGCCGTTCCACCGGGCGGGATCGGGCGGATCCTCCGCGGGCCCTCCGCCCCAGCGCTCGCGGTGCGCATCCTCGGCGGCGCGCCGCACCTTCGCGTGGCGCTTGCTCAACAACAGCGAATCCGGCGAGCAGACTTCGGCGCGAATCAAGCCAAGGTCGTTCGCCGCGTCGAAGAGGCTTGGATACCAGCGCCTCCACCCGGGGAATACCGCCTCGACCCGTTCACGCAGTGTCATCGTTCCATCCGATTGGACTCGCGACCCAATCTATACGAGCGGTTCCCGCGTGGCAAACGCGGTACTTCGCACTTTCCGGCACGAATCAATCGAGGAACGGGTACGGGTCTTGCGCACCGCCGCGCATTCCGCGACGCCTTAAGTAAACGCCGAAATGCAGGTGCGGAGGGGTCGTGATCGCGTTGCCGGTATTGCCGACGGTCCCGACGGGCTCGCCGGCGAGCACGAAGTCGCCGGGTCGCACGAGCTGAGTATCGAGGTGCGCGTAGTAGAGCCGCAGGTCACCGAACAGCGGCTCGAGCCACACGACGTTGCCGCCGCGCGCAGTCGTCTCGACGCGCGTGACGAACGCATCCATTGCGGCGAGCGCCTGAGTGCCGCGCTCCGCGAAAATATCGACGCCGCGATGCGACCTCGCGCCGCCGTCGCGCTCCGCGCCGAAGCCGCTCAGGATCGCCCGCGTGGTCCGCCCTTCGACCGGGAACACGAGAAGCGGCGCCGTTTGCACGCGGATTCGATAACGGCCCGCGAGCCCGATCTCGGGCTGCACACGGAGCACGTAGTCGCCCGCGCCGAGCGCCGCAGCCTCGATGCGCTGCAGCCGCGTTCCGGGTGAGCTGATCTCAAGCGGCGGCGGCGTGTCGACCGGCACCGGCCGGGCGCCATCGCGTTCGAACAGCTCGACGAACGGAGCGTGAATGCCGCCCGACGTTGCGCCGTCTTCGGCACTTGCGGTCGTCTCGACCTCGATCGAGACCCTGCGTCCTCCGGGTACGGCAAACGAGACCCCGATCGCGGTCGGACGCTCCGCGTCGAACTCGCCCGTCAGCTCGACGGGCAGCTCCGCGGCCGCCGGCGCCTCGAGCGCGCGCACGGCCGCCTGCATCCATTCGCGTGCCGACGGTCGGCGCAGGCCGTCGATCGCAAGCGAATAGCCGTAGGCCTGGTGAGCGGTGCGCGGCTGATACGGCGCGAGCGGGAGCTCGGAGCTTTTCGACGTGCCGGCGGGCGATCCGACGAGCAGCGCCGCAGCTCCGGCCGTCACGACGAATCCCTTGAGGATACGCGCGGCAATTGGCGCGCGAGAGGCGGGATTGCCCGTCACTGTCGAACCCTCCGGTCTCGGCGGCCTCTGCCGCGGGGCGCCTGCACGGGACGTTCGACGACAGACTAGTCGCCGGATCGCGGGATGTCGAGCGGCGACGAGCTGGCGCGGGATTCCGGCGACGCGCCGACTTTTCCAGTGAGGTCATAGAGAAATCTTCAGTGGCTCCGCCTTGACCGACGCCCGGCACCTGCTACTTTGGCCCTCGTTTACGAGGAATCAGCATGCTGTTCGGCGAGATCCTCCGGGTCGCCTTCCAATCGATTCACGCGAATATATTTCGCGCGATGCTGACCATGCTCGGCATCATCATTGGCGTCGGAGCGGTGATCGCAATGCTTGCGGCCGGCGCCGGCGCCCAGAAACGTATCGACGACCAGATTGCCGCGCTCGGCGCGAACATTCTGACCGTGAACTCCGCACGCTTCCTGACCCAGGGCGTCGCGCGCGATCAGCAGACGCTCAAGGTCGAGGACGCGGAGGCGCTCGAGCGGGACGCGCGTTACCTCGATGCGGTCGTCCCCGAGGTGCAGGGCCGCGGCCAGCTGAAGTTCCTCAACCGAAACACGAACACTCGGACTGTGGGCACGACGCACCGCTACGCGGAGGTCTTCAACTACGAGGTCGCGTACGGGCGCTTCTTCCGCCCCGACGAGAACTTGTCGAAGCAGCGCGTCGTCGTCCTCGGCGCCGAGATCCCGAAAGAGCTCGAGGCCGACCCGAAGCAGCTGCTCGGCAAGACGATCGCGCTGAACAATCAGCCGTTCGAGGTCGTCGGCATCCTCGCGAGCCAAGGCGGCGGCGGCTTCGGCAATCGCGGTCCGGACTCGAGCGCCCTGATCCCGTTGAAGACCGCGGAGCAGCGCGTGTTCGGCCGAGAGGAAATCGAGAACATCAGCGTGCGCGTAATGGACGGCGTGCCGCTCGAGCGCGCGATGGTCGATATCGAGCGCGTGCTGCGCAAACAGCACCGGCTGCGCCCCGGCGATCCAAACGACTTCGCGATCGTCGACCGCCGCGACTTCCTCGAGACGCAGCAGGAGGCGCAGCAAACATTCACCGTGCTGCTCGCGAGCATCGCCGGCGTGAGCCTGATCGTCGGCGGCATCGGCATCATGAATATCATGCTCGTCAGCGTTACGGAGCGAACTCGCGAAATCGGCATCCGGATGGCGCTCGGCGCGACCCGCGGCAGCATCCTGCTGCAGTTCCTGGTCGAATCCGTGACCCTGTGTCTGCTCGGCGGGCTCCTCGGCGTCGGGCTCGGTGCGGGCGCCGCGTGGCTGATGTCGCGCTTCGCAGGGTGGGAAGTCTACGTATCTCCCGAGTCGGTCGGCCTCGCGTCCGCGTTCAGCATCGGCGTCGGGCTCTTCTTCGGCATTTGGCCTGCCCGCCGCGCGGCACGCCTCGATCCGATCGAAGCATTGCGTTACGAATGACCGCGGTTCGCCGCGCGTTCGGCGCTGCGGCGTGTCGCACGCATGCGACTTCTCCCAAGGTTCACGACGCAAGCCGGGGCCGGTAGAATCTCGCGCGTTTGCGTCACGGCCTCCCGGCAGGATTGTCTGCATTCTCATGCATCGACTAGTGCAACGACTAGCCGCTCTGATCCTGCTGCTCGCGCTCCAGGGTTGCGTCGCGCACGTCGACCGTGGTCCCGGGCAGCCGGCGGGCTACCGATACTCGCCGCCGGTCGAGCCGCATCCGTTCTTCGAGGTCGACGGGGCCCCCGAAGTCGAGATCTCGCAGCCGTTCCGCGAGACGCGCTATCACGAGGTCGTCAATCTGCGGTTGCGCTCGAGCGGCACGCACGGCGGCCCGGACGGCTTCGTCGACGCGACGTACTTCCGCAGCAAGTCGCCGGGAGCCAAGAAGCTCGTCATCGTCCTGCCGATCTGGGGAACGAGCAGCTATCCGCCGAGCCGGATATCGAGAGGCTATGCACGCAAATCGCGCGGCGACGCGAACATCATCTGGGTTCTGGGCACTTACCCCCTCTTCCCGTGGAGCGGCTTGAGCTCGACGACGAGCGAGGCGGAGTTCGTCGAGATGGCGCAAGCAAGCGCGGAGCGCTACCGCTCCGCCGTCGTCGACATGCGCCTGTTGCTCGACTGGGCCGAGACCCAGCCGGAGATCGACTCGTCCCGGATCGCGATGGTCGGGTTCAGCATGAGCGCGCTCGTGACGGCTACCGTGATGGGCAACGATCCGCGGGTAGCGGCCGGCGTGCTGATGATGGGCGCGGCGGATTTCGCGGAAGTGTTCACCGCGTGCGGTAATCGCGCCGGCGAGGTGCGGCGGCACGTGCTATCCGACTACGGCTGGACGATCGAGCGCTACCACGACTTCTTCGCCGGACTGTTCGGGCCGGCGGACCCGCTGCTGTACAAAGGTCGTTACGACCCGAGCTCGATCTTCATGATCGACGCCGCGTTCGACGACTGCATGCCCCGCTCGTCCCGAGAGGCGCTGTGGGACGCGACCGGCCGCCCGAAGCGACTGACCCTGCTCTCCCGGCACCGCAGCGGCTTTTACTCGTTGACGCCGCTCGGCCTGAACTTCGTTCGCCGCAGGATTTACGACTTCCTGGACGAGGCGCTTTGACGCTGCAACGTAGTCTACGATCCAAGACTCTCCAAAGTGCGCCCCAATCCCTTGCTTAGTGGGGAGTTTAGAGCGATAGTCGGGCGGCTGCTAAGGGTAAACCTGGCGAAAGCCAGCGACACAAAGCTTCCGGTCTAAAGGACCTACGTCCTATGACAGCGGGGTTGCCGGCAAGCGCGCTGCGCTTCCCAGGATTCCTCAGCGCGCTCCGGTGTGATCCAAGTCGCACCCGAGCAGGTTCAGTCGTCGGTTCAGCTTGGGGAGTCCAGAGCGGAATGAGCACTGCTCTTGCGCGAAAGCGCGTCAGTTCGTTCACGGCGATCGGCCCCGCCGTAGTGGTCCGGCCGACGTCGCCTACCGAGATCGCACAGGTCCTCACGGACGCGAAGCGTTATCCGTCGCCGGTCCGCCCGATCGGCTCGGGCAGCTCGACCACGCGCTGCACGACGGCGAACGGCGGTACGGTGATCGACCTCAGCGACATGAATCGCGTCCTCAGGATCGATGACGATACCGTCACCGTGCAGCCGGGAATCCCGCTCCCGGAGCTCGCCGACATCCTCGCGGAGCGAGGCAAGGAGCTGGTCGGCGGCTTCGACCTCGCGAACCGCACCGTCGGCGGCGCCGTGTGCGGCGCCGGGCTCGAGGCGACGATCGCCGGCGACGCCGGGCAGTTCGCCGCGCACGTCGTCCAGCTCAAGATCGTGAGCCCGACCGGACGCAAGTTCGTCGTCAACGAGGACACGAAGAGCCTGCTCGCGCTGCTGCGCCTCTCCTATGGTTTGCTCGGCGTCGTCTACGAGGTCACGCTGCGGATTCGGCCGGTGCAAGCGTTCACGGTGCAGACGGCGCACACGGCGTTCAAGGAATTCGCGAAGCTCGGACCGCGGCTCGCGACCGCGGGCTCGGGCGTGAAGCTTTATCTGCTCCCGTTCCGCGATCACATCTATATGGAGCTGCGCCGTCCGGCGGCCGCGACGTCTGCCGGCAAGAGGTTCGCGTGGCGCCTCAAGGATTGGGCCGTGTACTCGGCTCTGCCGGGCGCGGCCCGCTCGATCGCGTTCGCGTTGCCGGTGCGGCAACTGCGCTATCCGTTGATCGACAGCCTCAGCGAGGCGGCGCAATCGCTGTTCGGCAACGCGCTGAAGACCGGCAGCAACGCGGTCGAGCAAAGCGGCAGATTCAAATCGCTCGCCCCCGGCAACCGATTCACGTACTGCACGTGGGCGTTCCCCGCGCAGGAGTTCGGCGCAGTCGCGCTGGCTTACAAGCTGTTCTGCAAGGAGCACTACGCGCGGACCGGCTTCCGCTGCGACATGCCGACGATCGGCTTTCGCCTGAACCAGGATAAGAGCGCCCTGCTCTCTCCGTCGTTCGACGGACCGCTGATCACATTGAGCGCGCTGTCGACGCAGACGGACGGGTGGGACGATTTCGTGCTCGACTTCGCCGAGTTCGCGGCGGAGCACCGCGGGGTGCCGTTCTTCAATCAGACGCGCAACGCGACTGCAGACCTCGTAAACGCGCGCTTCGACCGGCGGCTGTCGTTTTTCGCGAAGGTGCGGCGCGAGATGGATCCGCGGGATCGGATGCTGAATCAGTTCTTCGCAACGTATTTCGCGACGGCCTGACGTTCGAGGACTCGTTTCGTCGACGGGCGGCGTTTCGAGGATCGCTCGTTAAGGGCGGCGGGCGAAGATCGTTCGTTGGGGGGCGGCGGGCGAAGATCGTTCGTTAGAGGGCGGCGGGCGAAGATCGTTCGTTAGAGGGCGGCGGGCGAAGATCGTTCGTTAGAGGGCGGCGGGCGAGCGCGCCGGCAAGACGGCCTTCCCGAGGCACGCCGGAAATCGCATCCCTGCGGCTCGTCGTCGGCCCTCCCTGGCCGACGACGGCCTCGGGAAGGCCGTCTTGCCGGCACGCTCCCAACCGTCACCGCGGCGTTGGGCTACGCCGTCGACATGCGACTGCGAAGCTTGTCCAGGCGCGACACCTGGCGCACCTCACGAAGCCGTGCGTCGGTCTACGACCCGCCCTTGCTGAATTCGCGGACGCGCTGCTGGGCACCTCGACACGGCGACGACATCTCGACGAGCGGAGCCGCGGATGCCGAGCGCGCTCAAAATCGCGGCGTCACCTGGAGGGGCGCGTCTTCAGTCCCTGTCTTCCCGAGACCGTGTGAGGCCAGGACGGCCGAACACGAGCCGCAGGGATGCGATTTCCGGCGTGTCTCGGGAAGACAGGGACTGAAGGCGCGCTCCGCCGCGCCGACGTTCCGACTGCCACTGCAACGACCGAACCGCCGCGCCGACGTTCCGACTGCCACCGCAACGACCGAACCGCCGCGCCACCGCAACGACCCGAACCGCCCCGACCGCCGTCCCGACCGAAGGGAAGAACGCGCGCACCGACCGAGCCGGTGCGCGCCGCAACCTCAGCGAATGAACCCGAGGCTCTCGAGCTTCACGATAATCCGATGCGCCGCGAGATCCGGCGTCAGCTCCGTCGTATCGATGCGCATCTCCGGATTCTCCGGCTCCTCGTACGGATCGCTGATCCCGGTGAAGCTCTTGATGATCCCCGCCCGCGCCTTCGCATAGAGCCCCTTACGATCACGCTGCTCGCAGACCTCGAGCGGCGTCGCGACGTGGATCTCGAGAAAGCCGCCGAGCGGCTCGATCATCTCCCGCACGAGACGGCGGGTCGACGCGTAAGGCGCAATCGGCGCGCAGATCGCGACGCCGCCGTTCTTCGTGATCTCGCTCGCGACGTAGCCGATGCGCTGGATGTTCAGATCGCGATGCTCCTTCGAGAAGCCGAGCTCGCTCGACAGGTGCTTGCGGACGACGTCGCCGTCGAGCAAGGTCACCGGACGCCCGCCCATCTCCATCAGCTTCACCATCAGCGCGTTCGCGATCGTCGACTTGCCGGACCCGGACAACCCGGTGAAGAACACCGTGAAGCCCTGCTTGTGCCGCGGCGGGTGCGTGCGGCGCAGCTCCTCGACGACCTCGGGGAACGAGAACCACTCGGGGATGTCGACGCCTTCCTGCAGCCGGCGGCGCAGCTCGGTGCCGGACAAGTTCAGCGTGCGCATCGACGGATCGACCTCGTCGTCCGGCATGTACTGCGCGCGGTCCTCGACGTACACCATGTTCTTGAACGGGACCATCGTGATGTCGAGCTCTTCGGCGTGCTCCTGCATCAGGCGCTGCGCGTCGTACGGGCCGTAGAACGGCTTGCCGTTGCTGTCGACGCCGGGGCCGGCGTGGTCGCGGCCGACGATGAAGTGCGTGCAGCCGTAGTTCTTACGGATGATCGCGTGCCAAACGGCCTCGCGCGGGCCGCCCATGCGCATCGCGAGCGGCAAGAGGCTGAGCGCCGTCGTCTGCTCGGGATAATGGTTCAGCACGTGCTCGTAGCAGCGCACGCGCGTGAAGTGATCGACGTCGCCGGGCTTCGTCATGCCAACCACGGGCTGAATCAGCAGGTTCGCCTCGACGTCCTTCGCGGCCCGGAAGGTCAGCTCGAAGTGCGCGCGATGGATCGGATTTCGCGTCTGGAACGCGACGACCTTGCGCCAGCCGAGCTTCTTGAAGCGCTCGCGCATCTCCCGCGGCGTATCGCGCAGATGCTTGAAGTCGTAGTGCATCGGCGCCTCGACGCCGCGCAACTTGCCGCCGACGTAGACGGGGTTTGCCTGACGCATCAGATAGCGAACGCCCGGATGCTTCTCGTCGGTGGTACGGAAAACACCCTCTGCTTCGCGAGCCTTGTCCGGCCGATAGATGTCCGAGACCTCGAGCGTCGCGATCAGCACACCTTCCTGATCGCGCAGCGCAATCGTCTCGCCGGGCTGGAGCTCCGCCGCGAACTCCTCCGTCACGTCGAGCGTGATCGGCATCGGCCACAGCACGCCGTTCGCGAGGCGCATGCGCTCGACGACGCCGTCGTAGTCCGCTTGAGTCATGAAGCCTTCGAGAGGCGAGAACGCCCCGTTCAGGAGCAGCTCGATGTCGCAGAGCTGGCGCATCGTCAGATCCCAGGAGCGCAGATCCCGGGCGCGCCGCTTCTCCTCCTGCCGCTCCGCGACCGGAAGATACAAGTCCTTCAGTTCCCCTCCGTGGGCTTCCTTGAACGCTCCCATGACCTTTTGCTCCTCGAGGTGGTCTTGACAATGCAATGAAAAGCGGCCCCGCTGCCGAGGCTGCGCGAATGAATAGTGCGCGGCGTTGGACAGGACGCGAACGTACCTATCCGAGCACCATATCAGGCCGCTGTCAGTTGCTGGCCCGCCGCGCGAATGCCGGCGGAATTGACGGCGGGCAAATATTGCGCCTGATGCTCTCGGGATTTCAAGGATTTCTTGACGATTCCCTCGAGATTCGGCCGTTTCTCCGCCGGCCCCTCACCTTTACCGATGCCGCCGCCGAGCTCGACAATGACGTCGACGCCGGCGTCGAGCGCAGTATTGAGGCACGCGAACCAGCGCACCGGATTGAACAGCTGGAAAAACAGCCGCGAGCGGATCGCCGGCGCATCCGCGTCGTGCAGGCGCCCGGTATAGTTCGACAATACACCGATCTTGGGCTCCGCGAACGGCGTGGCTTCGAGCACCGCGCGGAACTCGAGGGCGGCCTGAACCATCAGGAACGTGTGGAAAGCGCCCTCGGTATTCAGCCGGATTGCGCGCTTGCCGGGGAAGCGCCCGGCGAGATCCTCGAGCAGCGACTCGAGATCCGCGTCGTCGCCGGCGATGACGGTCTGGTCCGGAAGATTCATTCCGCCGATGCCGCAGAAGTGTCGCTCGGCGAGCGCGCCGGCGGACTCCGCATCGAGCGTCGTCGCGACCATCCCGCCGCGCCCGAGCGAGCCCATCAGCTCGCCCCGCTTCGCAACGAGCGCGAGCGCATTCTCGAACTCGAGCGCGCCGGCCGCGACGAGCGCGGTGTATTCGCCGAGGCTGTGTCCCGCTGCGAGCATCGGCCGAACGTCGCCGGCGACCGAGCGCAGCGCTTCGAGACATGCGAATTCGTGGGTCAGCAGCGCAGGCTGTGTGAAGCGCGTGAGATTCAGCTCGCCGCGCGGATCGCGGAAGCTGAGCTCGCGCATGTCGTACTTGACGACGTCGCTCGCGCGCTCGTAAACCTCGCGCGCTGCCGGAAACTCCTCGACCAGATCCGAACCCATGCCGGCGTACTGGGAACCCTGGCCGGGAAAAACGAAGAGGATATTCGGCAGAGACACGACGCGCGCGTTCCTTGATTCACGAAAGGGGGCGACAGAATACGCCCCCGAGCGAGGTTCTCTCAACCGGCCGCGGAAAGGGCCGTTTGCGCGAGGCGCACCCAATACGACGCGCCGAGCGTCAGCACATCGTCGTTGAAGTCGTAGGACGGGTCGTGAATCGCGCAGCCGCCCGGGCCGCCGCCGTTGCCGAGGAAAACGTAGCAGCCCGGCCGCCGCTCGAGCATGACCGCAAAGTCCTCCGACGCGAGCACCGGCTCGGCATCCGTATCGACGTTCGCGTCGCCGACGAGCGACGCGGCCGCAGCCGCCGCGACCGTTATCGCGTCCGGATCGTTGACGACGGCAGGATTCTGGAAGCCGAAGCTCACACTCGCCGTTGCGCCGAACGCCGCCGCGGTCCGTTCGACGACTTCGACCAGGCGGCGCTTGACGAACGCGCGGACCTGCGGATCGAGCGCGCGCATCGTGCCCGCGATATCCGCCGCTTCGGGAATAACGTTATGCGCTCTTCCTGCATTGAGCTTCGTCACGCTCAAGACCGCGGCGCGGCGCGGATCGACGTTGCGGCTGACGATGCTCTGCAGCGCGACGACTGTGTGCGCCGCAGCGAGCACCGGATCCGTGCCCTCGTGCGGCAGCGCGCCGTGCGTGCCGCGGCCCTCGATCCGCGCATCGAAGCAATCGATCGATGCCATCAGCGGGCCTGCGCGCATCGCAAACCGTCCGGCTTCGAGCCCGGGCCAGTTGTGCATCCCGAACACGCGGTCCATTGGGAAGCGCTCGAAGAGCCCGTCGTCGATCATCGCTTTCGCGCCGCCGGCCGCCTCCTCCGCCGGCTGAAACACGAAACGCACGGTGCCGCGGAAGTCCGGCCGCGCGGCGAGCTCGCGCGCGGCGGCAAGCAGCATCACGGTATGGCCGTCATGGCCGCACGCGTGCATGCGGCCGTCGAAACGCGAGCGGTGCGCGAACGTATTCGCCTCGCGAATCGGCAGCGCGTCCATGTCGGCGCGCAAGCCGACCGACGGGCCGTCGCCGGTCGTCAAGGTCGCGACGACGCCGGTCCGGCCGAGGCCGACATCGACGTCGAGACCGATCCGGCGCAGCTCCGCCGCGACGAATGCGGACGTGCGCTGCTCCTCGTAAGCCAGCTCCGGGTGGGCATGCAGATCGCGGCGCCACGCGACGAGCTCGTCGCGGTTCGCTTCGATGCCCGGGAGCGTCTTCGCTGCGGCTGCTCGGGCCTCCATCGCATGACTCCTTTACGTCGCTCGATCCGCGCCGCTCGATCCGCCGCGCGCTATACCGGGACCGGCGCCGGCGTCGCCGCCCGCGCCGCCGCCTTGCCCTCGGTCTCGTCGACGGTCAGGAGCAGCGCGAGGCCGATGACGAACAGAACGATCACGACCGATACGCCGACGCGCTGGGAGCCGGTCGCGCCCGTCAGCACGCCGAGCAGGAACGGACCTAGAAATGCCGTCAGCTTGCCCGAGAACGCGAAGAACCCGAAGAACTCGTTCTCGACGGCCTTTGGCACGAAGCGGCCCATCAGCGAGCGGCTCGCGGACTGGTTCGGCCCGGTGAACACCCCGATCAGAATGCCCGCGATCCAAAGCCACAGCTCGGTCGTGGCCGTGATCGCGATCGTCGTCGCGACGATCAGCCCGACCAGCGACACGACGATCGTGCGCTTGCCGCCGATCTTATCGTCGACGAGCCCCATCGCGATCGCCGACGCTCCGGCCGCGATGTTGATCACGATCCCGAACAGAAGCACCTTCTCGATCGTGAAGCCGAACGTTCCGGCCGCATAGATGCCGCCGAACGCGAATACGGTGACGAGGCCGTCGTTGTACACGAGCCGCGCGATCAGGAACCGGACGGTCTGCCGGTAGCGGCGCACCTCGCGGAACGTGTGCTTGAGCTGCACCCACCCGTCGCGTATCACCTGGCCGGACGGCGACACGCGCGATCTGTCCTCGCGGACCCAGAGGAACAGCGGCAGGCTGAACACGACGAACCAGACGGCGACGAGCAGGTTCGTCGCGCGGATGTTCTCGCCGTTCTCCGTCGAGAAGCCGAACCACGGCGTGTCGGGCTGCACGAGCGTCACGAGCGCGAGCGCGAGCGCGAGCAGACCGCCGAAGTAGCCGAGTCCCCAGCCGAGCCCCGAAACGCGGCCGATCTTGCCGTCTTCCGCGATGTCGGGCAGGAACGCGTTGTAGAACACGGTGCCGAACTCGTACGCGATGTTCGCGATGACGAACAGCACGAGCGCCGCGACGACCTCGCCGGGCATCACGCGGTACAGCAGCGCGGTCGCGGCCGCGGACACGAGGGTCGACAGCAGCACGAAAAGCTTGCGGTAGCCGCCGCGATCGGCGAGCGCTCCGAGCACCGGCGAGCACAGCGCGACGACGAGCGCGGTGATCGTGACGCCGCGCGACCACAGCTCGGTGCCGTGCGCCGGATCGTCGGCGATCGCCTGGGTGAAGTACGTCGCGTACACGAACGTCACGACCAAGGTCGTGAACGGCGAGTTCGCGAAATCGTACAGCGCCCAGGACCAGACCTCGCGGCTGCGGGACGGCTTGACGTCGGTCATAGTCGGGTTCCGTTGTAAAGGCGCCGCGACGGTAACACCGGCGAGAAAGCGCGTTCAAGCATTTCGCGAGCCCCACTGGACAGCGGTCACACCGTGACCGTAACTTGGTCCGATGCGAATAGGCGTACCGAAAGAGATCAAGAGCGGCGAGCACCGCGTGGGGCTGACGCCCGCGGCCGCCGGAGAGCTGACGGCCGCCGGGCATAGCGTGCTCGTCGAAACGGGCGCCGGTGCCGGCGCCGGCTTCGCGGACCGCGACTACGAGGCCGCCGGCGCGCGCGTCGTCGAGTCGGCTGCCGCGTTGTTCGTCGACGCGGAGCTGATCGTCAAGGTCAAGGAGCCGCAGCCGTCGGAGCTCGAAATGCTCCGCCCGCATCACGTCCTGTTCGGTTATCTGCATCTCGCCGCGGATCCGCGCCTTGCGATCGCGCTGCAGCGCAGCGGCGCCGCGGCTATCGCTTACGAGACCGTTGCGACGCCGCAGGGCACGCTGCCGCTCCTTGCGCCGATGAGCCGGATCGCGGGGCGCCTGTCGGTGCAGTCCGGCGCCCGCTTCCTCGAGAAGCCGGCCGGCGGCATGGGCATCCTGCTCGGCGGCGTGCCCGGCGTCGCGGCCGCGCACGTCACGGTGATCGGCGCCGGCGTCGCGGGCACCGGTGCGGTAGAGGCGGCGGTCGGCTTCGGCGCCGAGGTCTCGGTACTCGACACCGACCTCGACAAGCTCGAGCGCCTCGCGGCTCGCTACGGCAGCGCGATCCATACCGAATACTCGACGGCCGATGCGATCGCCCGCAACGTCGAGCGTTCCGCGCTCGTGATCGGTACCGTGCTGATTCCGGGCCGCAGCGCGCCGAAGCTCGTCACGCGCGCGATGATTTCGACGATGCCGAAAGGCGCCGTCGTCGTCGACGTCGCGATCGACCAGGGCGGCTGCTTCGAGACGAGCCGTCCGACGACGCACGCGGACCCGGTCTTCGTCGTCGACGACGTCCTCCATTACTGCGTGACGAACATTCCGGCGGCCGTCCCGCGCACGGCGACGCAAGCGCTCGTCAACGCGACCTTGCCGTTCATCCGCGCGCTCGCAGACCACGGCTGGCAGAAAGCGGTGGAGCGCGACCCGCGGCTGGCCGGCGGGCTCAATATCGCCGCCGGCGAAGTGCGCAACGCGGCGGTCGCCGCGGAGCTTGCGCACTACTCGCCGTAGCTCGGATCGCAGTCGTACGGATACAGAAACCCGCCCGGATCGCGCGTCCACACGATGTAGCGCGCCGCCTTCTCGGCGAATACCTCCGGATCCTCGTAGAGCTGAGTGAGCCACAGCGTGTCGCCGTCGGGGCTCAGGCGGAAACGCTCGGTGAGCCGAATGTTCTCGCTGTGGCTCAAGCCATTGTTCGCGAACGAGCCGGCCGCGATGTGCGTCGTCTCGACGACGAGCGTGTCGCCTTCCCAGCGGCCGATCGAGTGGCCCCACTTGGTATGCGGCGCGTCCGCCGGCGGCGGCTCGGTATCCGCAAGATGGATCACGCGGGTCATGTCGAAAAACTCGTGCCGGATCACGATCAGGTCACGCCCCTGATGGATCTGCATCGGGAATGGCGCCTGCACGAACAGGATGACGGTCGGTGCCGTGCACGTGTTCTCGCGCTTCAGCTCGTCCGCATAGTTGTATGCTGCAACTTCGGCACGAGCCGCTGCGCTCAGCGTGAGCCCCGCGAACTCCCCCTCGCCGAGCTCGCCGCCGCCGGCATCGTCGATCAGCACGACATCGTCGGGGAGCTCGTCGATCAGCGCCTGGCCGGACGGCGCACTCTCGAACTTCACCTGCCAAACGCCGGAAAGGTTAGGAACATCGGCATTCTGCGCCGATGCGATGGCAGGGAGCGCCGCAAGTGCAAGCGTCAGAGTCCTCGAGCTCGGGCCGATCCTCATAGCAAACGCCCTCCGTCGAAAATTCGTGCCAGGCACCCTTTTTTCGAAGAATTCGTGCCAGGCACGCATTTCTCTCAGTCGTCGTTCCCGGCCGGGTCCGCCGGCGGACGCTGGCCGATCAGCTCGCGTCCGTCGTCGAAGAGCACGCGGGCAATCCGCATCGTTCGTGCGTCGTCCCTGGCCGGATAGCCCTCGATCGTCACGCGGTCGCCGACCGCGATCGAGCGCTCGCTCCAGCCGCGTCGCCGCAGCACGTTCGGCGAGTTCGTCTCGGCGCGCCAGATCTCGTCGCCGCCCTCGCCTTCGACGGCGAAGAACACGAGGCCATGCGGGTTGCGGAACCGAAACTCGGTCACGACGCCGGAGACCCGGACGATCTCGTCGGGCACGAAATGCACGGAAAAGGAGTGGTGAGCCTCGGCGCTCGCAATCCCGAGCAACGCGCCGAGCAAAACGGCCGATCGCTTCATGTTCCCCTCCGCCCGAAGACGCCTCTTCGACGCTTCAGCGTTGCAGTAACGCGTCGCCGCCGAAGCGGCGCCGCCAGCGCTCGATGGCTTCCGGATTGTAAACGTAGTCGGGGATCTCCGAGCGCAGCGCGGCGAGCACGGCGTCCGTAGCCCACGGGATCGCGCTGCGCAGCGTGCCGCCCTGATTCGCCGCGATCATGTGCGGGCTCAGGATGACTTTGTCGCCCTGCGCGAGAATCCGCGCGCCGGCCGGCGGCGGCTCCTCCGGCAGAACGTCGAGCGCCGCGCCGCCGAGGTGCTCGCGCTCCAAGGCATCGCAGAGCGCATCGACGTCGACGATCGGCCCGCGCGCGGTATTGATCAGCAGAGCGCCGGGCTTCATCGCGCTGAGCGCCGCAGCATCGATCATCCGGCGCGTCTCCGCGGTCAGGCTGCAATGCAACGTCACGACGTCGCTCTGCGACAGCAGCGCCGCGAGCGGCATGCGCTCGGCGTCAGCGGCTGCGAACCGCTCGTCGTCGACGTAAGGATCAGACGCAACCACGCGCACGCGCCAAGGCTTCAGCAGCTCCGCGACGCGAAAGCCGATCCGCCCGAGGCCGACGATTCCGATCGTGAGGCCGGCATAACCGTCGGCACGCCGGCCGACGTAGACGCCCTCGAGGCGCTTGTCGCGCCACCCGCCTGCCTTGACGTGCCTGTCCCGGGGGCCGATCCGCTTCAGAAACGCGAGCATCAGCCCCAGCGTGCCCTCGGCGACGCCGCCCCAGTTCGCTTCCGTCGGCGAGTGCGTGACGAGGATGCCGAGCGACGTCGCGGCATCGACGTCGACGTCGTCGACGCCGATCGTGTACTTCGCGACGATGCGCAGCTGCGGGCACAGCGCAAAGACCTCGCGGTCTATGACGCCGCCGCGAAACGTCGCTCCGAGGAGCGCGTGCGCACCCGACGCCGCCGCGAGAAAACGCCCCCGAGCGCGGTCGATCTCGTCGGCGACGACGTCGCAGCCGGCGTCGGCAAGCCGCCGATGCGATACGCCGGTATCGTCGACGGGCCGGTAGATCAGAACCTTCGGGCGGCTCAACTCGCGACGCGCATCCTGCGCACGGCTACTCGGCGTCGAGCTCGTTGCGGATCGCCTGATAGAGGCCCGGCAGGAACCCTTCCGGATCGCCCCAGCGCTCGTCGAGATCTGCGGTCGGCGCGGCCGCGACGACCTGCTCGAGGCTCATGCCCTCCTCGACCATCGGCTTCACGCGCTCGTAGACCGCGGCGACCATGTCGCGAAACTCGCGCACGTCGTCCGGAGTCGAGAGCACGCCGTGCCCGGGAAGGATCTTCGTGTTCGGGCCCGACATCTCGATGATCGCGTCGAGCGCCTCGATCGTGCCCGCCGCTGCACCGCCGTTGTCCGCATCGATCCGGGGATAGCCGGTCGTGCGATATACGTCGCCCGCGTGGATCACGTCCGCGTTCACGAAATGGATCACGCTGTCGCCGTCCGTATGCGCGTTCGGCACCTTGACGACCCGAATCTCCTCGCCGTTCAAGAACAAGGTCGTCGACTCGGAGAACGTGATCACCGGCAGCGCGGCGGCAGGCGCCGGCGGGCCGCCGCGGATGCCGCGGGTCAGCCGCAGGCGCACGTTGTCGTGCGCGAGGATCGGCACGCCGAGGTTCCCGAAGTTCTCGTTGCCGCCCGTATGGTCGGGATGGACGTGAGTGTTGATCACGTAAAGAATCTCGCCGTCAGACACGCTCTCGACCGCCGCGACGATCTTCTCGGTCAGCGGCGCGAACTGATCGTCGATCAGCACGACGCCGTCGTCTCCGGTCAGCACACCGATATTGCCGCCGCGTCCCTCGAGGTAATGAAGGTTCTCGGCGATCTCGTGCACCTTGATCTCGACCGAAGCGAAGTCGTCGTTCTGGGCGGCCGCATACGGTGCGGCGCATAAAGCGGCGACAAGAAGCGACACGTGGTGTTTCGGCATCGCAGTCCCCTCGAGGAGTGGTTGTTCTTCTCGGGCCATCATAGCACCGGACGCCGGTCACGCGATCCCGTTCGTCGCCTGATACACCTCGATCGCGCCGTCGAAAATCATCCGCAGCGCCACGTAAAGGATCAGCGCAAGACCGATATACGCAATCCAGTGATAGCGCTGCAGCAGCCGCGCGACCATCATCGCCGCAAACGCCATCAGCGCGACGGATAACATGAGGCCGAATACGAGCACCCACGCATGCTCCCGCGCGACGCCGGCGACGGCGAGCACGTTATCGAGCGACATCGACACGTCGGCTACGATGATCTGCGTCGCGGCCTCCCGCATCGATTTCGTCCGCGCGGGCGGCGCATCGCCGTCGGCGGCTTCGGTGCGGTCCGGGTTACCGTGCTCCGCATGCATTGCCCGCTCGACCCGGCTCGTCTGGATCTCCCGCCACAGTTTCCAGGACACCCACAGCAGCAGCAGCCCGCCGGCAAGGAGCAGCCCGATGACCTGCAGCAGCTGCACCGTGATCGAGGCGAACGCGATCCGCAGCACCGTCGCCGCTACGATACCGAGCAGCATCGCCCGGGCCCGCTGCTCCCGCGGCAGCCCGGCCACCGCCATCCCGATCACGACCGCGTTGTCTCCGGCCAACACGAGATCGACGACGATGACCTGCGCAAGCGCGGACAGCTCGGACAGAGATATCCAATCCATGAACGCTCCGGAGCGATGGGAATCGAGTGAAAGCGACGCGGAGAGCCGCCTAGTGTGCCAATCGGCCAGTCGGGGCGAAAGCCCGATTTCTCCAGCCTTGACGGCTCGTTGCGCCGCCGATCACCGATCGGTCATGATAGGACGTTTATTTTCAGCCAGCTCAACGATCCGACATGACTATGAACCGTAACCGGTCTGCGCTTTCGGCCGCCGTCTCCGCGATCCTCGCGGGAACGCTCTGCTCCGTAGCCGCTGTGCCCGCCGCGGCACAAATCCAGCGGCCGCAGCTGCCGCCTCTCGAGGAGATCGTGGTCACGGCCACACGTCTCGAGACCACGCTCGATCACGTGCCGGCCGCGGTGAGCGTCGTGTCGAAGGACGACATTCAGCTCGGCCGCCAGCAGCTCGCGCTCGACGAGTCGCTGAGCCGCGTGCCCGGGCTCTTCATGCAGAACCGCTACAACTTCGCGCAGGACCTGCGCGTGTCGATCCGCGGCTTCGGCGCACGCGCGAACTTCGGCATTCGCGGCGTGAAGATTCTCGTCGACGGCATTCCCGAGACGCTGCCCGACGGCCAAGGCTCGGTCGACAGCATCGATCTCGGCGCGACGAGTCAGATCGAGGTGATCCGCGGGCCGAGCTCGACGCTGTACGGCAACGCGTCGGGCGGCGTGATCAGCCTCACGTCCGAGCCCCCTCCGGAGGAGCCGTTCGCCGAGCTGCGCGTCTCGGCGGGGCGCTACGATTTTCAGAAGGTCCAGCTCAAGGCAGGCGGAAGCGGCGAGCGGGTCGGCTATCTGCTCAGCGTGTCGGATTCGAAGTTCAACGGCTTCCGCGAGCAGAGCCGCTACGAGAACACGCAGCTCTCCGGCCGCTTCAACATCGATCTCGACAGGGACCGTCAGCTGCTCGCCGTCGTCAATCTGACCGATCAGCCGGTCTCTGACGATCCCGGCGGCATCACGGCGCAGATGGCGGCCGAGAACCCGTCCGCAGCGTGGCCGGCGAACATCGCGTTTCGCGCCGGCGAAGCGCTCGAGCAGCAGCGGCTCGGCTTCGTGTACAGCATGCCGCTCGGCGACGGTCACAAGCTGTCGGCGCGCAACTATTACGTCTGGCGCGATTTCAGCAATAGCCTGCCGTTCGTCGATGGCGGCATCGTCGATCTCGATCGCTTCTTCGTCGGCGGCGGCTTGAGCTACACGTACGACGGCTTCTGGCTCGACCGGCCGAACCGTCTCGTCATCGGCATCGATTACGACAACCAGGACGACGATCGCCGCCGCTTCGACAACAACTCCGGGCTGCAAGGCGCGCTCACGTTCGATCAGAACGAAAGCGTACGCAGCCGCGGCATCTTCCTGCAGAACGAGCTCAGCATCAGCGAGCAGCTGCTGCTCACGATGGGAATTCGCTTCGACGAGGTCGTCTTCGACGTCACCGACCGGTATCTCTCCGACGGCGACGATTCCGGACGCCGCACGCTCGATGGCACGAGCCCGATGGTCGGGTTGACGTACGCGTTCTCGCCGAACCTGAATCTGTACGCGACCTACTCGACCGCGTTCGAGACGCCGACCACGACCGAGTTCAACGATCCGAGCGGCGGCGGCGGCTTCAATCCGACGCTCGACCCGCAGGAGGCGAGCAATATCGAGTTCGGGCTTCGCGGGCTGATCAATAGCCGTCATCGCTACGAGCTCGCGCTGTTCTCGATCGAGGTCGACGACGAGCTGATTCCGTTCGAGGTGCCCGGCAGCCCCGGACGCGACTACTACGTCAACGCCGGGCAGTCGAGCCGCGACGGATTCGAGTTCTCGCTGATCACGCAGGCCACGGACCGCTTGCAGGCGACGTTCAGCTATACGTACTCGGACTTCAAGTTCGACGAGTTCACGGACGCGAGCGGCGATTATGCGGGCAACGTGATTCCAGGCACCGCGAAGAACGTTCTGTTCGGCGAGCTGAGCTACCGCGGCGATCGCGGCTGGTTCGCCGCATTCGACGCGCTCTATATCGACGAGCAGTTCGCGAACAACGCGAATACCGCCGTCAACGACTCGTACACGCTCGCGAACCTGCGCGTCGGCTACGAGCACACGTCCGGGTCGTTGGCCGTGACGCCGTTCGTCGCAATCAACAACCTGTTCGACGAGACGTTCAACGCGAACGTGCGCATCAACGCGTTCGGCGGCCGCTTCTTCGAGCCGGGCCCGAAGCGCAATGCGTACGCCGGCGTCACGCTGAACTGGCGGTACTGATCGCGGCGCCGGCCTAACGGGCCAAGGTTCGATCGCTCCCATCCGGCGGCCGTTCTCGGAGCGGCCCCAGCGGAACGGGCGGCACGTCGCCGTCTCTGCGCGCGGATAGATACGCCGCGCAGCCGTCTTCCGTCGTCGGATCCTCGGGCCATTCGATCGTGTAGGCGGCGGCTGGAGAGCGGGCGTCCGTGCGCTCCCGAGCGTTCACGACGCCCGCGGCGGCGAGCGCCGCCGGCAGCGCAGCGCACACTGCCGGCGGCCATCGCAAGTCGTCGAGGCGCACCGCGGCTCCTCGGCGACCGCGGACGGTCAGTAGTGAATGACCGAGCGGATGCTCTTCCCTTCGTGCATCAGATCGAAGGCCTTGTTGATGTCCTCGAGGCCCATCGTGTGCGTGATGAACGGATCGATCTTGATCTCGCCTTGCATGTACTGGTCGACCATGCCGGGAAGCTGGCTGCGCCCCTTCACGCCGCCGAACGCGCTGCCGCGCCACACACGCCCGGTCACGAGCTGGAACGGCCGCGTGCAGATCTCCTGACCGGCGCCGGCGACGCCGATGATCGTCGACTCGCCCCACCCCTTATGGCAGCACTCGAGCGCGGCGCGCATCAGCTTCGTGTTGCCGACGGCCTCGAACGAGTAGTCGACGCCGCCGTCCGTCAGATCGACGATGACCTCCTGGATCGGGCGATCGTAGTCCTTCGGGTTCACGAAATCAGTCGCACCGAGCTGCCGCGCCATCTGCTCCTTCTCGGGATTGATGTCGATCGCGATGATGCGCGAGGCCTTCGCCATGACCGCGCCCTGAATGACGGACAAACCGACGCCGCCGAGACCGAACACGGCGACCGTCGAGCCGGGCTCCACCTTCGCGGTGTGCAGCACGGCGCCGATGCCGGTCGTGATTCCGCAGCCGAGCAGACACACCTTCTCGAGCGGCGCCTGCGGGCTGATCTTCGCCACCGAGATCTCGGGCAGCACCGTGTACTCCGAGAACGTCGAGGTACCCATGAAATGCAGAATCTGCTTGCCGTTGATCGAGAAGCGGCTCGTGCCGTCCGGCATCAGGCCCTGGCCTTGCGTGACGCGGATCTTCTGACAGAGGTTCGTCTTGCCCGACTTGCAGAATTTGCACTCGCCGCATTCGGGCGTGTAGAGCGGAATGACGTGATCGCCGGGCTTGACGCTCGTGACGCCGGGGCCGACCTCCTCGACGACTCCGCCGCCTTCATGACCGAGAATGACCGGGAACGCGCCCTCGGGGTCGTCGCCCGACAGCGTAAACGCGTCGGTGTGACACACGCCGGTTGCGACCAGCCGCACGAGGACCTCGCCGGCCTTCGGCCCCTGAATATCGACCTCCTCGATGGACAAGGGCTTCCCCGCTTCCCATGCAACGGCCGCTTTCGCTTTCATCGCTCGCTTCCTCTCGGATTGACGTTGTAATTGTGGGGGCCTCATTGTATGAAAGTGGCCGCTGCGCTGTCGCCCCCGCTCACGCCCACGCAATGGATGTTTATCTCGGCATCGGCTCGAATCTCGGAGATCGCCGTCGGCACCTCGCGGACGCGCTGGCCGCGCTGCCCGCGGCCGGCCTCGAGATCGTCGCCGTGTCGCCGGTCGTCGAGTCGCCGGCGATGCTGCCGAAGGGCGCGCCGCCCGATTGGAACCGCCCGTTCCTGAACGCTGCGGTTCGATGCCGCACCGAGCTGTCGCCCGACGAGGCGCTCGACGCGCTGAAAGCGATCGAGGCGCGTCTCGGCCGCGATTTCTCCGCGCATTGGGCGCCGCGGCCGATCGACCTCGACATCCTGCTCTGGGGCCGCGACGAGCTGCGCAGCGAGCGGCTCACGATCCCGCACCGCGGCCTCGCGGAACGCAATTTCGTGCTCGCGCCGCTCGTCGCGCTCGATCCGTCGCTGACGGTGCCGGGGCTCGGCGTGTCGGTCCTCGAGCTGTCGCGCCGACTGCCGCATCGAATCCCGCTGTGGATGGGGATCGTGAACGTCACGCCGGACTCGTTCTCGGACGGCGGCGAGACGACCACGTGGGACGCGGTCGAAGCCCGGATCGACGAGATGCTCGACGCCGGCGCGCAGATCCTCGACCTCGGCGCGGAGTCGACGCGGCCGGGCGCCGAGCCGCTGACGGCCGACGACGAATGGGCGCGCCTCGAGCCGATCCTCGAGCGCCTCGTCGACAAGCTCGCCGCGGCGCCGCTGCCGCCGCGGATCAGCGTCGACACGTATCACGCCGACGTCGCGCGGCGGGCACTCGCGAGCGGCGCACACATCGTCAACGACGTCGGCGGGCTGACGTCGCCCGAGATGCAGGAGCTCGCGGGCTCCTGCGACGCGGAATTCGTCGCGATGCACAGCCTGACGGTGCCGGCGGACCGGAACGTGACCTTGCCGCCCGACAAGAATCCGGTCGACGAGGTGCTGCGCTGGCTCGACGCGCGGCGGCGCGAGTGGGACGCCGCAGGCATCGCCGCAAGCCGCATCCTGTTCGATCCCGGCATCGGGTTCGGCAAGAATCCGCTGCAGTCGCTCGAGCTGCTGCGGAACGTCCGCCGTTTGCACGGCTCCGGATTCCGCTGTCTGATCGGGCACTCGCGCAAATCGTTCATGGCCGGGTTCACGAAGCGGACGATTGCGGACAGGGACCTTTTCACGATCGGCGCATCGCTGAACCTTTGCGCGCAAGGGGTCGACGTGATCCGCGTGCACGACGTTCCGGCGCACGTCGCCGCGTACCGCGGCTGGGTGCAGCTGTTGCCCGACTACGCCGCGTCGGCAAGCGACGGCGGTTGACGGGCGCTCGGCGGAGAACGTGAAGGAACGGAAGCGCGCTCCGGTCTCGACGACGGCGCCTACCGCCGAGCAACGGGCTGCTCGTCGGGAACGCCTTCTGCCGCTGCTGATCGATCTCGACGATGGTCTCGTCGAGGACGTGAAGCTGCGCGAGCTGGCCGGGAAGCTCGGCACGTCGCCGTTCCACTTCCATCGCCTGTTCACGCGGATCGTCGGCGAGACGCCGAAGAAGCACGTCGAGCGGATACGGCTCGAGAAAGCTGCGCTGCTGCTCGCGGTGACGAATGATCCCGTGCTCGATATCGGTCTCGCTGTCGGGTTCAAGAACGCGGAAACGTTCACGCGACGCTTCAAGAAGTTTGTCGGGCACACGCCGAGCAGCTATCGCCGCATGGCCAAGGCCGCGCAGACGAAGCGGCTCGAGACGGTGAACTTTTTCGGCAGCAGCGAGTACACGCTCGGACGCGCACGCTTCGAGCGACTGCCGGCGATGACACTGCTCGCGATGCGCCGCGTCGGCGATTACGGGGCGTTGCACGACGACTACTCCCGCGCTTCTCCGTGGAGCGCGTTGACGGACTTCGCCGCCGCACGGCGCATAGCGGTGCAGCCCATGCGGATCGGCATCTTCTACGACGATCCGACGTTGACGCCGCCTGAGCAGCAGCGCGCCGATCTGTGCGTGCCGATCGAGCGAAGCGTTTCGTGTGGCGGACCGTTGCGCTGCATTGAGTTTCGCGGCGGCACTTACGCGCTGATCGAGTACACCGGCCGCACGGGCACCGTCATCGATGCGTTTCGCGCGGTCGCCGACGAGATCCGCCGCTCCGATCGATACGACTTCGGCGACGGTCCGCCTCTCGAGATCGTGCACGCGATCGACGTCGGCGGCGTGACGGGCGTATACCGCTTCGACGCCGCGTTTCCGGTGCGGCGTCTGAGGAAGCCGGCGGACGAGAGCAAGAATCGTCAAGACGGCGGGCCGAGGCGCCGCTAGGCTTACGTCGTTCGAATCGAGGGGGGGGAAGGCGCTATGAAGAACGTCTATTCGATAGAGATCGACGCACCGCCCGCGCGAGTCTTTGCGTTGCTCCACAATGCCGAGCGCGCACGCGAGTGGCTGCCGAATCTCGTCGAGAACGAGGATCTCGTTAGAACTCCCGACGTCGTCGGCTCGACGTTCCGCCACGTCTATCTCGAGCGCGGGCGAAGGATGGAGATGCTCGGCAAGATCGTCGGCTACGAGCCGCCGCGCCGGCTCACGCTGACGTTGACCGGGCCGGTCGAGATCCTCGTCGACTACGTGCTCGACGATCTCGGCGGTCGCACGCGCTTGACGCAACGTTCCGAGATGCGCTTCAAGAACAGGCTCATCAAGATCGTCGGCGCACTGATGCAACCGCTGCTCAAAGGCGCCGCCGCGAAACAGGCCGAGAGCAGCTTCGGCAAGCTGAAACGGCTGGTCGAAGCGGGCTGAGCGGTCTGCCGTTGCGACGGCAACGGCGATGCGATCCACTGGCATTCGACGTTCCCCAGGCGCTGTCGACGGCGCGGCTATCCCGTCTCCGGCGACGCCCGCGGTATCCGGTCGGACGGGGCGCGGTCGTCGTCGCGCGCGCCAAGCACGGCCAGCAACGCGCTCGCCTTGTCGAGCCCCTCCTGGTACTCGGCCTCGACTCGCGAATCGGCGACGACTCCGCCGCCGGCCCATGCAAACAGGCGCTCGCCACGGCGCACGAGCGTGCGGATCGCGATGTTCAGGTCGAGATCGCCGTCGAAGCCGACATAGCCGATGCAGCCGCAGTAAACGCTTCGCCGCTGCGGCTCGAGCTCCTCGATGATCTGCATCGCCCTGACCTTAGGCGCGCCCGTGATCGAGCCGCCGGGAAACGCGCCGCGTACGAGGTCGAGCGCATGGCAATCGGCGCGCAAACGTCCGACGACGGTGCTGACGAGGTGATGCACGTTCGCGAAGCTTTCGATATCGAAGAGCTTCTCGACCTGCACGGAGCCCGGCTCGCAGGCCTTGCCGAGATCGTTGCGCAGCAGGTCGACGATCATCACGTTCTCTGCGCGGTCCTTCTCGCTCGCGCGAAGCTCCATCGCGAGCGCGCGATCCGCGCCCGGGTCGCTGGAGCGCGGCCGCGTGCCTTTGATCGGCTTCGTCTCGACCCGGCCGCCGGCGATCCGCAGGAACCGCTCCGGCGACGACGACAGCACGTCGAGCCCCGGCAGGCCGAGGTAGGCCGAGAACGGCGCGGGACTCAGCCGCCGCAGCTTAAGGTATGCCGGCCACGAGTGCCCGCGCACGTCGGCGTCGAAGCGCCGCGTGAGGTTGACCTGATAGCAGTCGCCGGCGCGGATATGCGCCTTGACGCGCTCGAACGCGCGGCGGTAGCTCTCGGCATCGAAGCTCGAGCGAATCGGCGACGTCGTAATGAACGGCGGCGCGTCGATCCGCGCGGCTTGCGCGGAGCCGGGATGCAGCCGCTCGAGCAAGGCGTCCCACTCGTCGAACGTGCGCTCGTCGCGGCCCGCACCAACGAGCCACGCGCGGCGCGTGACGTGGTCGACGATACAAGCCCAGTCGTAGATACCGACCGCCATCTCCGGCGCCCGAATGTCGTCGTAAGCGATGGACGGCAGACGGTCGAAACGCCGGCCGAGATCGTACGCGAGATAGCCGATAGCGCCGCCGGCGAAAGGCACGCCGCTCGGCCGCTCGGTGCGCTCGCCGAGGGCCTCCTCGAGCAGCTCGAGCGGATCACGGCCGGAGACCTCGATGCCGGCGCGTGTTCGGATCTCGGTCTGCGCGCCGCGGGTCGTCAACGTCGCGAACGGATCCGCGGCGACGATGTCGTAGCGCCCAGGCTCGCTGCCGCCGCGCCCGCTGTCGAGAAACACGTGCCACGGCCGATCGAGCAGCGCTGCGGCGCGCGGCGTCGTGTCCTCTCGATAGTCGATCTCGACGAGCCGCGGCTCGCGGGCGCGTGTCTTCCTAGTGCGGAGCAAGGGCGGCCTCCAGCCGCATTTTCGGAACGAGCCGGGCTCGACCGAGCGCGGCGGGGCCGCAATTTTCTCAGAGCGGCCCCTACAAGTCGACGCGCGTGTGCCGATCGGCGTCGGTTTGCGGCCGCTCGCCCTTCGCGTACGCCTTCGCTGCCTCGAACGCGTACTTCACGCCCTTGGTGCCGGCGTTGTCCCAGAGCTCGCCTTGCTCGGCATCGAACTTCAGAAGCGAGATCTCGGGATCGTCCTTGCCGTTCGGGAACCAGACCTTCCAGGCTTCCTTCCACAGGCGGTCGAGGAGCTGACGGTCGCGGACGACCTCGATCCGGCCGGAAACGGCGGCGTACTGCTTCGAGCTCTGAAACGTCAGCGTGGCGTGCGGATCGGCCTCGATCTCGGCCACTTTCGGCGAATCGATGCTGGTCACGAAATACGCATCGGCGTTCGGCTCGAGCTCGGCCACGGCCATCGGGCGAGCGTGCAGGTGCCCCTCCTTCGAACGGGTCACGAGCATGGCGGTGTCGAAGTCTTTGAGCATCTCGTAGAGATGCTTCTGGGGCTGTGTCGATTGACCCATCTCTTTTCCCTCCTCGCAGAATGGCCCCCTGGGGTGCAAGAGTCGTGCCCCGGGTCGGGACAGGGCCTCCGCTCCCGTCGCACGGAGCCGCTGGAGGGATCAGTCGGCCCTGAGCGCGACCGTCGGCGCGATTCGCGCCGCGCGCCGCGCCGGCAGCCAGCTCGCAATCAGCGCCGCAGCGGTCAGCGCAAGCGCGGCGGACGCGAAAACGACCGGATCGGTCGAGCTGACTTCACTGATCTGCGAGCCGAGGATCCGGCCGAGCCCCGCGGCGCCGACGAGGCCGAGCGCGAGGCCGGCGGCGATCAGCCGAAGTCCGTGACCGATCACCATGCGGAGGACGTCGCTCGACTGCGCGCCAAGCGCGACGCGCACGCCGATGTCCCCAATGCGTTGCGTCACGGCCCAGTTGAGAACGCCATAGACGCCGATCACAGCGAGCGCGAAGGCCGTCACGGCGAAGAGCCCCGTCAGCACCATCGGCGTGCGCTGCGGGCCCAGCGAACGGCGTACGCGCGCTTCCATCGTCGCGACGTCGAAGAGGGCGAGCTCCGGGTCGAGCGACGCGATCGCCGCTGCGGCGGCGTTCGTGAGCTGCGCCGGCGGCAGCATCGTCCGCAGCACGAATGCGCCGGCGCTCGCGGGCTGCTGCCGGTAGTGCCAGTAGACGGTCTCCTTCTCCGGCGCGTCGGCGAGGCTCAGCTCCTTTACGGCGGGCACGACGCCGACGATCGTGTACCAGCGATCGTCGTCGACGCCGACGCGTTGAACGCGCTGCCCGATTGCGCCGCCGTCGGGCCAATACTTCGCCGCGAGATTCTCGTCGACGATCGCGACGAGCTCCGTCTCGTCGTCGGTGAAGTTGCGACCGGCGGACATCGGAATACCGAGCGCCGGAAGATACCCGGCGTCGATGCTGCGGTGCTGCGCGTGCGGGTTCGCGGCGCCGGGCGGCAACGTCAGATCCTCGATGCGGATCGAGCCCAGGTTGTTCATGCCCGTGAACGGGAGCAAGGACGTGAAGCCCGCCGCTTGCACGCCGGGCAGCGCTTGCAGCGCGTCGAGCGCCTGCTCGTAGAGCCGCACCCACGCATCGGGCTCTGCATATCGCGCACTCGACTGAGGCAGCGCCAGACGCGCGGTCCACACGTGGGTCGTGTCGAATCCCGTGCCCTCGGCCCGCAACGTGTAGAAGCTTTTCGTCAGGAGACCCGCACCGACGAGCAGCGCGACGCTGAGCGCAAGCTGAGCGACGACGAGCACGTTGCGCACGGCCTGCGCGCTTCGTCCGCCGCCGCCGTGCCGGCCGACCTCGCGCAACGTCTGCATCGATTCCTGCTTCAGCAGCGCGAACAGCGGCGGCAGGCCCGAGGCGACTCCGGCAATCAGCGCCGCGCCGAACGTGAAGACGAGCACGCGCCAGTCGATCGCGGCCGTGAAACCATCCCGCTCGAGGCCGAGCTCGCGGACGAGCGCGGTCCCGGCGCCGGCGAGCACGAGACCGAGCGCGGCGCCGACCAGCGCGAGCAGGATGCTTTCCGCGACGACGAGCCTCACGAGACGCGCGGTGCCGGCCCCGAGCGCCGTGCGAATCGCGAGCTCGCGGCGACGTCCGGCGACGCGGGCGAGCTGCAGGTTCGCGACGTTCGCGCACGCGATCAGCAGCACGGCGAGCACGATCGCCTGCATCACCAGCAGCACCTGCTCGAGGTCGCCGACGCGATACTCGCGCAGCGTGCGCGCCTTGCCGGTGAAGCCTGCGACGTCGATCGCATCCGCACCGAGGCGGCCCTCGTCGACGTTGCGGCGCACGATTGCGGCGAGCTCGCTGTTCAGCGCGTCGACGGTCGCGCCGGGGCGGAGTCTGCCGATGCTGATCGAGAACTGCATTCCGCGCATCGCGTCGGTCCGCTGCTCCGGCGAGATCACGAACGGCAGCCATGCGTCGACGGCTCCGTTCGGGAAGCCGAAGCCTTCGGGCATCACGCCGATGATCTCGAGGGTTTCGCCGTCGAGTCTGATCTGCTGGCCGATCACGTCCGGCCTCGCGCCGAAACGGTCGCGCCATAGACGATGGCTCAGCACGGCGAGCCCCGCGTTGCCGTCGTCGGTCTCCGCTTCCGTGAACCTGCGGCCGAGCGACGGCTCGGTCTTCAGCACCTCGAACAGTGACGGCGATGCATACGCGGTGAGCACGCGCTGCGGCGCGCCGTCGCCTAGGGTCTTCGACTCGGTTCGCACGATCGCGAGCTCCTCGAGCGACGGCGCCTGTTCGCGCCGCTCGAGATAGTCCGGTATCGCGGTGCCGGCATCCTCGAGACCGATCTTCTGATAGGAGTCGTAGACCATCACGAGCCGATCGCCGTCAGGGTACGGCAGCGGGCGCAGGAAGAATCCGTTCAGCACGCCGAACACGGTCGAGTTCGCGCCGATCGCGATCGCGAACACGAGCACGGTCACGAGCGCGTATAGCGGCCGCTTGCGAAGGGTCGTCAGCGAGTAGCGCAAGTCGTGCAGCCATGCGGTCATTGTGCGATTTCCTTTGTCGCGCGGCGGTCTCCGGCCGAATGTATTACAAGGAATGTGCCGGGATGGCGCCTTGCCTCAACTAATTGATTTGCTGCGAGGTTTTGCACGCCGACGGCCATGTGTGGGATTGCCTGCGTTTCGCAAGCGGGAGCCGCGTCCCGCGCGCGAGACGGAACGTAGCCGATGGTCGACTTCATGTCAGCTGTCCGCGGGACGGAAGCGTCCGCGGCGCGCGAGCGCGAGCCCTGGATACGATCGTGGTAAATTCGATCGACCGCGTGCAGCGCATCTCGTGCTGATCGCCGCAAGTCACCGCGACAAGGTACCGGGCAAACGAGCAGCACGTACGCCGCGTAATTCAGCCGCTGCCGAGCCGACTCGGCCACAAAAGAAAGAGAGGGAATAAAACCGATGCGTAACCATCTTCGTTCACTGATCGCAGCGAGCGCTCTGGTTCTCGCGAGTCTCGCAGTGTCGCAGCCGGCTTCCGCGCAAGCACCAGGCGCAGGCACCGTCGCACTGACCGGCGCCCGGCTGATCGACGGCAGCGGCAGCGAGCCGATCGAGAACGCCGTCCTCGTCATCGAGAACGGGCGCGTTGCGGCAGCGGGTCCGGCGCAGGCGGTGCAGATTCCCGACGGTGCGACCCGCATCGACGTCACGGGCAAGACGATCGTGCCGGGCTTCGTGAACGCGCATGGGCATGTGCAGGTCGAGCAGAACGCGACGCTGCCCGTGCGCGACGATCTGCTGCGCCGGCTACGGATGTACGCGAGCTATGGCGTGACTACGGTCGTCAGTCTCGGCTCCGGCGACAGAGACGAGGCCGAAGGCGTCGCGCTTGCGGCCGACCAGCGCGCAGGCCGAGCGGACGGCGCGCGGCTTTATACGTCGGGGCGCGCGGCCGCTGGACGCACGCCGGAGGAGAGCCGCGCGGCCGTCGATCGGCTCGCCGATCTCGGCGTCGACGTGATCAAGCTGCGTCTGAACGGCACTCCGAATGATCCGGACTTCGAGACGTTCAAGGCGCAGGTCGACCAGGCGCATGCGCGAGGCCTGCGAGCCGCGGTGCACATCTTCAATCTCGAGGACGCGCAGATGGCGCTCGATGCCGGAATCGACGTGATCGGTCACAGCGTGCGCGACCAGGACGTCACGCCCGAGTTCATCGCGGCGCTCAAGGACCGCGACGTCTATTACGTTCCGACGCTGACCCGCGACCTGTCGGTGTTCGTCTACGAGTCGACTCCGGAATTCTTCGAGGACCCGTTCTTTCTGCGCGGCGAGTCGCTGTATGGCGAGCAGATTCCGATGCTGACCGATCCTGCGTTCCAGCAGCGCGTCCGCGGCGATTCGAATGCGCAGTCGATCAAGCAGGCGCTCGAGCAGGCGCAGCGCAATCTCGGCCTTCTCGCCGAGGCCGGCGTACCGATCGCGATGGGCACGGACAGCGGCGCGGCCGGCGCCCCTGGGCGCTGGCAAGGTTACTTCGAGCATGTCGAGCTCGAGTTGATGGTCGAATCGGGCATGACGCCGATGCAAGTGCTTGTCGCGGCGACGAGCGGCGCGGCGCGGGCGTCGGGTCTCGACGACGTCGGCACGCTCGAGCCGGGGAAGATTGCGGACTTCATCGTGCTCGATGCAAATCCGCTCGACGACATCCGGAATACGCGGGAGATCGATTCGGTTTGGATGGCCGGGGAGCGGGTGGAGACGGCAGGCGAGTGATCGACGTTGGGGTCGAAGAGCTAGCCGTGTAGCGGGCTTTGTGCGGAGCGGGGGGCGCTTTCGAGCGTCCGTCGCTTCGCCGCTTTCCCGCGAAGCGTCAGGCCGAATTTCTCGGCGAAATCACCAGATTCTGCAACGATCTTTTGCGTTCAATCGTTTGACTTTGAGGAGCATTTGGCGCACACTACTGTACCCATGAACAGGCTGTAATTTAGTACTGGTAGGCGCCATGGTCGCGGCTTTGAAGTCGTCATTCCAGCAGCGGAACGACGTCACTCCGGGAGAGCAGGCCTCCCCGTCGGAGACGCAGGCTCGAGAACGTGCCGAGGCGCTCGGGCGCGAAATGTTCGAGCTCACGGCGCACATCAGCGCGGCAGAAGCGCGGTTCTTCGAGCTGCTTGCCGAGTTCGATCGGGACGAGCTGTGGCGCTGCTCGGGATGTCACAGCGCCGCGCATTGGCTGACGTGGCAATGCGGTTTCGGGGAAGTTGCTGCACGCGAACGGGTGCGCGTGGCGAGGGCACTCGATGCGCTGCCGAAGATCAGCGCCGCGTTTCGGCGCGGAGAGGTCAGCTACTCGAAGGTTCGCGAGCTGACTCGCGTTGCCCGGCCTGAATCGGAGAACGCACTGCTCGAGGTTGCGTTGCACGGTACGGCTGCGCACGTGCAGAAGGTCGTGGCTCGGCATTCTCGGGCCGAGCGCCTGCTCGCTTCCGCCGACGCGGTGGAGCAATTTCGGCAGCGCTACGTGCGCTATCGCCACGATGACGACGGGACGGTAGTGATCGAGGCAAGACTGCCGGCAGAGATCGGTGAGGTCGTCATGCGGGCGATCGATGCAGCGGTCGAAGTGTTGTACCGACAGGCGGCGGAACGCGAATGTGAGGCCAGCGAGAGTCGGGCGAATGTGGTTTCGGGCGGCGACGACGGGCGCGCACAGCAAACGGATTCGCACGTAGTCAATGCGGATGTTCCAGCGGGAACTTCAGCCTGTGCCGATGACGGCGCAATCGCGCTTCAGCAAACCGAAACCGCCGCGACCTCGGCAGACAATCTCGAGCCGACCGAATTGCGGAATGTTCCCGCTGGAACGCAGGGCGATGTTTCCGCTGGAACGCAGAGCGATGTTTCCGCTGAAACTCAGGCCAGACGCACGTCCGAGGGCTTACCAGGCCTCATCCTCGCGCCATCGTCATCAGCGCTCGAGAGTTCGCGTGGCATGCGCGAGCCGCTTGCAGCTCGGCGCGCGGACGCGTTGCGGCTTCTGGCAGAGAACTTTCTAAGCGCACCCGATGGCGGGCGAGTCGACACGTCCGCAGACAGGTATCAGGTCGTCGTGCACATCTCTCAGGCGTTGTTGAGCGGAGCGCAGGAGTCGGAGCAGCCGCGTAGCGGCGCGCATCACATCGGCGGAATGGGCCGATCGCCGCTCGGTTCGTGCGAGCTCGACGACGGACGCGTATTGGCAATCGAGACGGCGCGGCGGCTCGCGTGCGATGCGACCTTGGTCGGAATCATCGAGGACGGTAACGGCGAGCCGTTGAATGTCGGGCGTCGTACGCGGGCGATCTCCCCTGCCCTACGCCGCGCGCTGCGTGCGCGAGACGGCGGCTGCCGGTTCCCCGGATGCGGGCATTCGCGGTTCACGCATGCGCATCACGTCGTGCCGTGGGCGAAGGGCGGCGAAACGAGCCTTCGGAATCTGCTCACGCTGTGCACGTTTCACCACATGCTCGTGCACGAAGGCGGCTATTCGATCGAACGGTTCGACGACGGGAGCTTCGCGTTCTTCTCGCCCGACGGCGAGAGGCTGCCCGAAACCGGGCGGCTCGATCCGCGTTTACGGGAAACGCTGATGCGTGCCGCCGATACCGGCAAAGTGACATTGCGCGAGCTGAGCCCGATCGGCTTTGGGGCGATTCGACACTGAGAGGAAGGCGGTCAGGCAGGCAGTACACAGACGACGCGATCAGACCACGCGATCAGAGCACTCAGTCAAACGACGCGATCGGGGCGCGTGTAGATATTGAAGCGGTCTTTCTTCAGGAAGCCGACGAGCGTCATGCCGAACTCTTCGGCGAGCTGCACGGCGAGAGAGCTCGGGGCGCCGACGGCGGCGAGGAACGGGCAGCCGGCCATCATGGCCTTCTGCATCAGCTCGAAGCTCGCGCGGCCGCTGACGACGATGCCGAAGTCGGAGAGGGGCAGCGCATTCGCCATCAGGCGGTTGCCGATCAGCTTGTCGAGCGCGTTGTGGCGGCCGACGTCCTCGCGGACGATGGAGATCTTGCCGGCGGCGTCGAAGAGGCCGGAGGCGTGCAGGCCGCCGGTTCGGTCGAAGACGTCCTGCATCGCGCGGAGCGCGTCCGGCAGGCCGCCGAGCGCGGTGCGCGCGACGGTGAATTTCGAGTCGTGGAGGTTGAAGCGGCTCTGCACCTTCACGGCCTCGAGCGAGGATTTGCCGCAGACGCCGCAGCTCGACGAGGTGTAGAAGTGGCGCTCGAGGCGGTCGAGGTCGACTTCGACGTCGGGCGCGAGCTCGACGCGGACGACGTTGATCAGGCCGTCGGCGGCCGGAGGGCCGCACGGGCCGACGGACGCGACGTCGTCCGGCCGGCGGATGATGCCCTCGGTGTACAGGAAGCCGACCGCAAGCTCGAGGTCCTTGCCGGGCGTGCGCATCGTGACGGAGATGCTCCGCTCGCGATGCTCGTCGCCGGCGAAGTAGCCGAGCCGGATCTCGAGCGGCTCCTCGGTCGCGACGACGTCGTTCGCGACCACGTCGTTCGGGACCGCCTCCGCTGTGCCCGCATCGGCGCCGACGCCGACCCGGCGGATCTCGAATTGCCGGACGCTCTGCCGGCCCAGCGCTTCCTCTATGCTGACCACATCAAGCTATCAAGCTGCGACCTGCTCCTCCGCGAGCCTGCCCACGGCCTTCGCCGCGACGTACGAGAGCTCGATCACGTCCGACGAGCCGTTGCTGCCGTGCCGATAGTGCTCGACGATCTGCCGGCGCATCTCCGGGGTCCAGAAGCGCTTGATGTGATCGAGCGTCCCCGTGATGGCCTTCTCCTGGTCCTTGCCGTAGTCGAGATTCGCCGCGATCTGGTTCGCCATACGAACCAGCTTATTCACGTCCATACGCCGCCCCGCCTAGCCGACGGTTTCCCCGGCGCCCTGGCGCGCACGGCGCAGGAGCTCGAGCTGCTCCTCGGTGAACGCCTCGAACTGCTGCTGCCACTCCGAGAGCTTGGTCACCTTGTACGCCTGTACCGCGGTCACCTTGTACTCGGGGCAGTTCGTCGCCCAGTCGGAGTTGTCGGTCGTCACGACGTTCGCGCCGGACTCGGGATGGTGGAACGTCGTGTAGACGACGCCCGGCATCACGCGCTCGGTGATCACCGCCCGCAGCACGGTTTCGCCCGCGCGGCTCTTCAGGCCAACCCAGTCGCCGGTCTGGATGCCGCGCTGCTCCGCGTCGTGCGGATGAATCTCGAGCACGTCCTCGTCGTGCCAGCTTACGTTCGCCGTGCGCCGCGTTTGCGCTCCGACGTTGTACTGGCTGAGGATGCGGCCGGTCGTCAGGAGCAGCGGGAACATCGGCGTCGTGCGCTCATCCGTCGGCACGTACGGCGTGACGCGGAAGAGTCCCTTGCCGCGGACGAACTCCTCGACGTGCATCGTCGGGGTGCCTTCCTCGGCTTCCGCATTGCACGGCCACTGGATGCTGCCGAGCTTGTCGAGCTTCTCGTAGCTGACGCCGGCGAAGGTCGGCGTGAGCCTTGCGATCTCGTCCATGATCTCGCGCGGGTGCGAGTAGTTCATCGGATAGCCGAGCGCATTCGACAGGAGCTGCGTGACCTGCCAATCCTCGTAGCCGGCAAGCGGCTCCATGACCTTGCGCACCGGCGAGATCCGCCGCTCCGCGTTCGTGAACGTGCCGTTCTTCTCGAGGAACGACGAGCCCGGCAGGAACACGTGCGCGAACTTGGCCGTCTCGTTCAAAAAGAGATCCTGCACGACCATGCACTCGAGCGACGACAGCGCCTTCGTCACGTGCGTCGTGTCCGGATCGGATTGCGCGACGTCCTCGCCCTGCACGTAGAGACCCTTGAACGTCCCGGCGACCGCTGCATCGAACATGTTCGGGATACGCATGCCGGGCTCGGGCTGAATCGTCACGCGCCAATCCTGCTCGAACAGGCGCCGGACGTTCGGATCGGAGACGTGCCGGTAACCGGGCAGCTCGTGCGGGAACGAGCCCATGTCGCACGAGCCCTGCACGTTGTTCTGGCCGCGCAGCGGGTTCACGCCGACGCCCTCGCGGCCGAGATTACCGGTGCACATTGCGAGGTTCGCGATCGCCATGACGGCCGTCGAGCCCTGGCTGTGCTCGGAAACGCCGAGACCGTAGTAGATCGCCGCGTTCGGCGCCGACGCGTACAGCCGCGCGGCACCGCGAATCTTCTCGGCAGGCACGCCGCTCTCGGCTTCGACGGCCTCCGGCGAGTTGCGCTCCTCGAGGATGAACTCGCGCCAGTCGTTGAACGCATCGCCTTCGCAGCGCGCCTCGATGAAGGCCTTGTCCTCGAGGCCCTCCTTCAGAATCACGTGCGCCATCGCGTTCAGCACCGCGACGTTCGTCCCGGGCCGCAGCGCGAGGTGGTAGTCCGCCTCGATATGCGGGGAGCGCACGAGGTCCGTCGCGCGCGGATCGACGACGATCAGCTTCGCACCCTGGCGCAGCCGGCGCTTCATCTGGCTCGCGAAGACCGGATGCGCATCCGGCGGATTCGCGCCGATGACCATGATGACGTCGGCCTTCATGACCGAATCGAAAGCCTGCGTGCCGGCGGATTCGCCGAGCGTCGTCTTCAGGCCGTAACCGGTCGGCGAGTGGCAGACGCGCGCGCAGGTATCGACGTTGTTGTTGCCGAATGCGGCCCGCACGAGCTTCTGAACGAGATAGGTCTCCTCGTTCGTGCAGCGCGACGACGTGATGCCGCCGATCGCGCCGACGCCGTATTTCGCCTGGATGTCCTTGAACTTCTTCGCGGTGAACGCGATCGCCTCCTCCCACGAGACTTCCTTCCACGGCTCGTGGATGGAGTCGCGGATCATCGGCTTCGTGATCCGATCCTTATGCGTCGCATAGCCGAACGCGAAGCGGCCTTTCACGCACGAGTGCCCGTGGTTCGCGTGGCCGTCCTTGTTCGGAATCATCTTCACGACCTGCTGCCCTTTCATCTCGGCGCGGAACGAGCAGCCGACGCCGCAATAGGCGCAGGTCGTGACGACGTAATGCTCGGGCTGGCCGAGCTCGATCAGCGAGTTCTCGGTCAAGGTCGCGGTCGGGCACGCTTGCACGCACGCGCCGCACGACACGCACTCGGAGTCGAGGAACGGCTGATCCTGGCTCGCCGCGACCTTCGACGCGAAGCCGCGCCCGTCGATCGTCAGCGCGAACGTGCCCTGCACTTCCTCGCAAGCGCGAACGCAGCGCGAGCAGACGATGCACTTCGTCGGATCGAACGTGAAATACGGGTTGCTCGTATCCTTCTCGGCATCGAAATGGTTTGCGCCTTCGTAGCCGTAGCGCACCTCGCGAAGGCCGACGGCGCCCGCCATGTCCTGCAGCTCGCAGTCGCCGTTCGTCGGGCACGTGAGGCAGTCGAGCGGGTGATCGGAGATATAGAGCTCCATCACGCCGCGGCGCACGTCGCCGAGCCGCTTCGATTGCGTCGTGACGACCATGCCGTCGCGGACCTCGGTCGTGCACGACGCCGGCAGGCCCTTCGCACCTTCGATCTCGACGAGGCACAACCGGCACGAGCCGAACGGCTCCTGGCTATCCGTCGCACACAGCTTCGGGATGTTGATGCCGACCTCGGCCGCAGCGCGCAGCACGGTCGTGCCCTCCGGCACGGTCACCGTGGCGCCGTCGATCGTCAGCGTGACCTGACGCTCCGACTCGCGCTTCGGCGTGCCGAAATCCCTGGCTCGTCGATAGGGCGTGAATGCTGCACTCATGCTACCTCTCCTACGGCGCGCCGCTCAGGTGCTCGCGCTCGCAAGTCTTCAGGGAAATGATCCAGGATGCTGAGAACCGGGAACGGCGCCATACCGCCGAGCGCGCACAAGGAGCCCGCGATCATCGTGTCGCAGAGCTCTCGCAGCAACGTCAGATTGGCAGCTTCGTTCACTCCATCCCGGATCCGGTCGATGACCTCGACACCGCGCACCGCGCCGATTCTGCACGGGGTGCACTTGCCGCACGATTCGACCGCGCAAAACTCCATCGCGAAACGCGCCTGCTCGCCCATGTCGACGGTGTCGTCGAACACGACGAGACCGCCGTGACCGATCATCGCGCCGAACGATGCGAACGCTTCGTAATCGAGCGGCGCGTCGAACTTCGACGGATGGATATAAGCGCCGAGCGGGCCGCCGGCCTGCACGGCGCGGATCGGACGGCCGGTCGCGGTGCCGCCGCCGAAGTCGTAAAGCAGCTCGCGAAGCGTGCGGCCGAAAGCAATTTCGACCAGGCCGCCCTGCTTTATGTTCCCCGCGAGCTGCACGGTCAGCGTGCCGCGCGAGCGCCCGACGCCGAAGTTCTTGTAGAACTCGGCGCCCTTGTCGAGGATGATCGGTACCGTTGCAAGCGAGATCACGTTGTTCACGATCGTCGGCTTGCCGAACAGGCCCTTGATCGCCGGCAGCGGCGGACGGTAGCGCACGACGCCGCGCTTGCCTTCGAGACTCTCGAGCAGCGACGTCTCCTCGCCGCAGATATACGCGCCGGCGGCCTCCCGCACCTCGAGGTGGAACGCGCGGCCGCTGCCGAGCACGTCCGCGCCGAGATAGCCGGCCGCCTCGGCGCGCGAGATCGCCTCGCGCATCGTGCGGATCGCTTGCGGATACTCGGCGCGAATGTAGACGTAGCCGAGCGTCGCGCCGACGGCGAGGCCTGCGATCGTCATGCCCTCGATCAGCACGTACGGATCGCTTTCCATGATCATCCGGTCCGCGAACGTGCCGGAATCCCCTTCGTCCGCATTGCAGACGACGTACTTCTGCTCGCCGGGCGCGTTCAGCACCGTGTTCCACTTGATGCCGGTCGGAAACGCGGCGCCGCCTCGGCCGCGCAGACCCGACTCGGTCACGATCTCGACGATCTTCGCGCCGTCGAGCTTCACGGCGTTCGCGAGGCCCGCGAAGCCGCCGTGCGCGCGGTAGTCGTCGATCGACAGCGGATCGATGATGCCGACGCGCGCGAACGTCAGACGGTTCTGCTTCGCGAGATACGGAATCGCGTCCGTCTCGCCGAGGCCGCGCGGGTGAGTGCCGCCCGCGAGGAAATTCGCATCGAACAGGCCCGGAACGTCCGCCGGATCGATCGGGCCGTATGCGATTCTGCGGCCGTCGACTTCCACCTCGACCAGCGGCTCGAGCCAGTACAGGCCGCGGGAGCCGTTGCGGACGATCTCGACGGAGACGCCGCGCCGCGCCGCCTCGTCGCCGATGGCCGCCGCGACGCGTTCGGCACCGACCGAGCGCGCCGTCGTATCGGATGGAACGAAAATCTTGTGGTTGCTCGCCATGCCCCTAGCCCTGAGCCAACAGCGCGTCCAGCCGCTCCGGAGTCATCCGGCCGTGGACGTCCTCGTCGATCATGACCGCCGGCGAGCACGCGCAGTTACCGAGGCAATACACGGGCTCGAGGCTGAAGCGGCCGTCGGCCGTGGTCTCGTGAAAGTCGACCTTCAGCGTCTCCTTCACGTGCCGCTCGAGCTCGCGCGCGCCCATCGACTGGCAGGCCTCGGCCCGGCACAGGTACAGGGTGCGCTTGCCGGGCTCGTGACGCCGAAAGAAGTGATAGAACGTCACGACGCCGTGCACTTCGGCGCGGGACAGATTCAGCACGTTCGCGACGATCGGCACGGCGGCGTCCGGCACATAGCCGAGCTCGTCCTGGATCGCATGCAGAATGGGCAACAATGCGCCCGGTCGGCCGGCATTTGCTTCGGCCAGGGCCCGGATCGTTGCCTCGATCGTTGTGGATCGCTGTTCCACTTTAGCCAATCACCTCGAAACGTTACCGAATCGGACCCATGATGGTACCACCTGGGTTCCCTGGCCCGCCTGGAACTCGACCTAACAGGCTCGTCCTAACAGGCTCGTCGGGTGGGGTTCGGGAAGAGGTCCGATTCGTCTTCCCCTTCTCGCGGCACCAGGCAGGCAAAATCCTTCTCGACGAGGATCTTCAGCGTCTCGCCGTCGCCGATCTGCTGCTCCGCGCGAATCGACACCTCGGCCGGCGCGAGCCAGCGCTCGAGCGTCGCCTGGGGCAAGGTGACGGTAACGCCGCGCGGGCCGAGCTCCGCCGTGACCGCACCGTCAGGCGCGACCTGCACCCGATACGCGAGCTCGGCCTCCTTCGAGAACCGGACGCGGTCCTCGGCGACCCCGCCCTCGGCGAGCTGCTCGAGCTCGCCCTGGGAAACGCGGATGCGGACGGAATTGCCACGAATTCTGAGCTTCATCTCACTCGGTCGAGACCCGGTCACAATCCTTATTCTATCCCATGCAAGTCCCGCTGAACGCGAAAAATCCCGGTCTCGGCCATCGACGGCGCCGGGTTTTACGTATCTTCCGACCGGCCTCGAATGCAAAAGCTAACTAGGTGATTCTAAAGCCGCTGCCATATAATCGCCGCCGTGGGAGCCACCAATCGTTCGAAGAACCGCCGACAGACCCTGCACGCGGCGGCTTCGCGGCCATTCGGGGAACAATGAATGAAAAGCCAAGTCGGGATCAGCGGATTCGCGGTGTACGTGCCGCCCTATCGGGTCGACCTCGAGGAATGGTGCCGGTGGACGGACCAGCCTTGGGAGAAAACCCGGGCGGTCGTCGGCCGCAGCTTCCGGATGCGCGGTCCCGAGCAAAGCGTCTACACGATGGCCGCGACGGCCGTGATGCGGCTCGTCGAGCGCTACGAGATCGACCCGCGCCGCATCGGCTTCTTGGGTCTCGGCACGGAATCGAGCACCGATAACTCGGCCGGCGCGATCATCGTCAAGGGCATGCTCGACGACGGCTTGAGAGCGCTCGGGCAGCCGCCGGTGAACCGCCACTGCGAGGTCCCCGAAGTCAAGCACGCGTGCCTCGGCGGCATCTATGCGCTGAAGCACGCGCTCCGCTACCTCGCCCTTGAGGAGGACGAGGACCGCTGCGCGATCGTCGTCAGCGCCGACATCGCGGAATACGCCCGCGGCAGCTCCGGCGAGCCGACACAGGGCGCCGGCGCCGTAGCGATGCTCGTCGAGCGCAATCCGAAGCTGCTGTCGATCGATCTGCGGAATATCGGCAGCGCGTCCGCGTACCGGGCCGTCGATTTCCGCAAGCCCGTGCTGCGCAACATCATCCGCGGCAAGCTGAACTGCCATTTTCAGGATTTGCCGGTATTCAACGGTAAATATTCGACTACCTGCTACATCGACGAGACCCTGCATGCGCTGAACGACATGACGAGGCGCATGGGACGGGAGCCCGCGGAGTACTACCGCGAGCTCGACGCCGTGTTTATGCACCGGCCGTATCACCGGATGCCGGAGACGTCGTTCGCGATGAGCTATCTGTTCGGTCTTGCGTCGGACGGCCCCGAGGGCCGCGCCGAGCTCGCGAAATACTGCGATCGAGCCGGAATGGACGTCGACGCGGTGCTCGCCGAGATGCGCTCGCAGCCGGACATCCTGGATCTCGTCCGCAACGGCGACATCGAGGCGGACGCGTACCCGCTCAGCATCGAGCTGTCGCGCGAGTTCCGTAAGAGCGACGAGTTCTCCGAGCTCGTCTCCGCGAAGATGTCGCTCGGCGCCGAGATCATGAAGGAGATCGGGAACGTCTACTGCGCCGCGCTGCCGGCATGGCTTGCCGCCGGGATGGAGGACGCGTACCTGCGCGGCATCGATCTCACCGGCGGTCACGTGCTCGCAGTCGGCTACGGCAGCGGCGACGCGGCCGAGGCGATGCCGATGCGCGTGGCCGAAGGCTGGGCGCAGGCGGCGGCGAGGATCGGCTTCGAGGCCGCCCTCGAGCCGTATCAGAACCTGACCCGCGCGCAGTACGAGAGCCTGCACGATACCGGCAACGCCGAAGGGCTCGACGTGCCCGGCCCGGGCTTCGTGATTCAGTCGGTCGGCAGCAGCTCGAACCCGAAGTTCAGCGACGAAGGGATCGAGTACTACCGGTTCGTGCGCTGAGCGGCCGCGTCGTCGGCCTGCCGCTCGAGCTCCGCAATCACATCGTCGATCGTGCCGGCGGCGAGAAGCCGCCGGTATTCGGCGCGCTTCAGCGCGAGATCGCTGACGTTGTCGGCGAGGATGTTGATGATCTTCCAGCCGCCGTCCGTCTCGTGCAGCACGTACTCGAACGGGATCGGGTCGCCTTCGCGGGGCGTCAGCGTAGCCGTCACCACGGCTCGGTCGCCGGAAGGCGGCTCGGCGCCGACGATCTCGAACATGCCCTCCTCGAGCCCGCCGAAGCGGCTCGCGTAGGTCATCACGCTCAGCCGAACGAAAGCCTCGACGAAACGCTGCCGCTGCTCTTCGCTCAGGCCGGCCCATTCGCGGCGGATCGTGAGCTCGGCGATATACGGCAGGTCGTGCGTTGCGGTCACGACCGGCAGCAACGCCTCGTAGCGCACGGTGACGGGCTGGTCACCGTGGGCGGCCGCGACCTCGACGAGACCCGCGTGCAGGCGCTCGACGGCCGCTTCGGGCGTCGGCGCCGCGGGCTCGCCCGCCGCACCCGGCTCCTGAGCGAGGACGACGGCAGGCGCAAGCAGGGCCGCTACGAGCAGCGCCCCGCTCCGGGCGATGCCAAGGATGCTCCAACGACGGCTCGGCGATCGAATCATAGGCGACAGCATAGCCGACTCTCGCTGACCGCGAGCTGAACGGCAGCCGCCGCCGCGTCAGTCGTTGCGCGAGCGGCGGCCGATCTGATCGATCGGAATCGCGACGCCGGGCACCTGCCCGCCATGCAGCACCGGCAGCTCCGGCGCCATGTCGCCGTCGACCCGAGGCCCGAACAGGAACACCGACAGCGCCTTCACCGGGTTCGCGAGCGTGTGCTCGACGGCCGTGCCCTCGTAGCCGCAGTGCGCCATGCAGTTGTCGCACTTCGGATTGCGGCCCGTGCCGTACTTGTCCCAGTCCGTCGTCTCCATCAGCTCCTTGAACGACTGCGCGTAGCCCTCGTCGACGAGGAGGTAGCACGGCTTCTGCCAGCCGAAGACGTTGTACGTCGGGTTCGCCCACGGCGTGCACTGGTAGCTCTGATTGCCCGCGAGGAAGTCGAGGAACAGGCTCGACTGGTTGAAGTGCCACTTGCTCGAGCGCTGCTTCCCTCGCTTGAAGATCTCGCGGAACAGCTGCTTCGACTGCCTGCGGCCGAGGAACACGTCCTGCCGCGGCGCGTGATCGTAGCTGTAGCCCGGCGAGATCATCACGCCCTCGATCCCGAGGCTCATCGCGTAGTCGAAGAAATCCGCGACATCGTCCGGATCCTCGCCCGCATAGAGCGTGCAGTTCGCCGTGACCCGGAAGCCGCGCTCGCGCGCGAGCTTGATCGCGCTCACGGCTTTGTCGAACGTGCCCGGACGGCAAACGGACTCGTCATGCCGGTCGCGGTTGCCGTCGAGATGGACGGACCATGTGAAGTACGGCGACGGCTCGTAGTCGTCGATCTTTTGCTCGAGCAGGAGCGCATTCGTGCAGAGGTACACGAACTTCTTGCGCGCGATGATGCCGCGCACGATCTCCGGCATCTCCTTGTGAATCAGCGGCTCCCCGCCGGGGATCGACACGACCGGCGCACCGCACTCGTCGACCGCGCGCAGCGCGTCCTCGACACTCATCCGCTTTCGCAAGATGTCGGGCGGATAGTCGATCTTGCCGCACCCCGCGCACGCGAGGTTGCACTGAAACAGGGGCTCGAGCATCAGGACCAGCGGATAGCGCTTATTCCCCTTCAGCTTCTGCTTGAGGATGTAGCTCGCGATCCGGAAACTTTGTACGAGTGGAATGCTCATTCGTTCTCCTTGTTCCGCAAAAAGGTGCCGGATGCGATCCTTCTCGGCGAAGGCCGTCTGACACGATTTTTGCTTCGCTCTACCCGTCCGTGCCGGTGCGCTTCAGCATTGCATCGAGGAAATTGCGCCGGATGTGCGCCCACTCCATCTTGAACCACGGCGTGAACCGCTCGGGCTCGGCCTTGAGCTCCGCTTCGAGCGCGTCGATGCCGACCCATCGCCAGGCCGCGATCTCGCTGACGTTGACATCGACCGGGCCATCGTAGCGACCGTAGTAGACCCAGCAATACTCGTGCTCGGCGCCGATTGCGCCGTACTGCGCGTGGTACTTGAACTTGTACAGAAATTCGAGCGGACACGTAAATCCGAGCTCCTGCTCGAGACGGCGCGAAACCGCGTGCTCCATCGTTTCGCCCCACCGCGGATGCGAGCAGCACGTGTTCGACCAGTAGTTCGGCCACAGCGGCTTCGACGGCGCGCGCTGCTGCAGCAGCAGCTCGTCATTGCTGTTGAAGACGAAGATCGAAAACGCCCGATGCAGCACACCGGTGCCGGTGTGGCAGTCGCTCTTCGCCCGTGGGCCGATCTCCCGATCGAGCTCGTCGACGAGGACCAGCTCCTCGCCTTCGTGGGATACGATCTCGTCACGCGCCATCGATTCGAGCCCCCAAGCTCACGGGCATAGCCTGAAACCCCGCGGCCCGTATCGCGGTTACCACCGTGTCGCACGCATCGCGCGACTCGCAAATCGCGACGATCGAGCCGCCGCCGCCGCCCCCGGTGAGCTTCGCGCCGAGCGCGCCGTTCTCGCGCGCAATGGTCACGAGCTGCTCGAGCTCCGGCGTCGACACCTGCAAGGCATTCAGCATACCGTGGCAGATGTTCATCAGCTCGCCGAGTAGCGGTAAGTCATTGTCCGAAATCGCCTGCACGCCGCGCAACGTCAAAGCATCGATTTGATCGAAAATCCGCTCGTAAAGACGCCGATCCTGCTCCCACGACTCGCGAACGCGCCCGACGGTCTTCGCCGTCAGGCCCTCGTATCCGGTCATGCCGATCACGGCCGGGATCGGCTCGATGATGTTGAGCGGCTCGACGAGCGGCGGCTCACCCGGCCGGAACACAAGCGCCTGCGCATAGGTCGCGAGCGTGTTGTCGAGGCCGCTCGGGCTGCCGTGGGCGACTTTCTCGGACTCGAACGCGAGGCGATTCACCTCGTCGTCCGAGAGCCCGAGCTTGAAGTGCTTGTCGAGCGCACGGACGATCGCGACGGCCATCGCCGCCGAGCCGCCGAGCCCCATCCCGCGCGGCACCTCCGGGAAGACTTCGATCCGCATGCCGCGGCCCGAAAGCCCGAGCTTGTCGAGCACGACGCCCGCCGGACGCTCGAAAGAGCGCCGATCCGCCGGATTGCGCGCGAGCTGATACTCGACGCCCCAGCGCGGGATCATCAGGTGGATCCCCTCGTCGCAGTCCTCGACGAGCGCCTTGATCGTCAGCGGCACCGGCGCCGCAATCGCGTGCCGCCCGTATACGACCGCATGCTCGCCGAGCAGGACCACCTTGCCGTAGCCGACGCCCATCGCGGGAGACTCGGCGCGTTTCACGCCGCGGCCGTCGCCCGCGCGCTGCCGCTCGCTCTCGAGCTCCGCGATGATCTCCTGCGCCTTCCAGACCTTGATCACGCCGCTCTGGATCACGCGGTCGAGCACCTCGTCGAAGATCTCCTTCCTTGCGCCGGCCGCCGTGACGACGCTGCGCGCGTGCAGGGTCATGTGCCCCTTCTGGATGCCCTCCGTCGCGAGCGCGCGGATCGCAGCGAAATTCTGCGCAAGACCGACGGCCGCCATCACCTCGGCGAGCTCCGTCGCGGAATCGACCCCGAGAAGCCGCAGGTTCAGCGCGACGGTCGGATTCGACTCGAGCGGCGCGCCGACGATGCCGACCTTGATCGGAATCTCGATCCGCCCGCACAGATTGCCGTCGTCGTCCGCTTTCCACTCGGTCAGCGACGTGTACCGGCCGCTGCGCGCGGCATAAGCGTGGGCTCCGGCCTCGATCGCGCGCCAATCGTTGCCGGTCGCGATCGCGACCGGATCGATGCCGTTCATGATGCCCTTGTTGTGCGTCGCCGCACGGTACGGGTCGACCGCAGCGAAATCGGCCGCGACGATGATGCCGTCGCGCGCCTGCTCGCCGGAGTAGCCGCGCCCGGCGAGCTTCTCGACCGGGATCTTGCACGATGCGCGAACGACCGAGCGGTCCGTGAGGTTCGACAGGATGCGCAGGAACACGCGCCCGCCGGTGATCGACTCGACGAGCGGCGCAACGCCCTCGCACATGCCGTTCACGAGGTTCGCGCCCATCGCATCGCGCGTATCGACGAGCAGGTGCACGACGAGCATCGGCTTGCCGCTCGACGGCAGCGGGTGCTGATAGAGCTCGATGTCGCGCGCGCCCCCGCCTCTCGCGACCATGTTCGGATGGAAGCTGTTCGCGAGATTGAGAATTTCCTGCTTGCGCTCGAGCAGCTTCGTGCGCGCCTTCGCCATGTCCGGCAGCTCGACGACCTGGATCTGACCGATCAGGATCGGATCCGACGCGCTGGCCGTGAAGCCGCCGCACGCGCCGACGAGCTTGCACGCCGAGCCGAGCGCGGCGACAACGGACGGCTCCTCGACGACCATCGGCACGATGTACTGCTTGCCGTTCACGACGAGGTTCATGCCGAGGCCGAGCGGCAGCCCCATCACGCCGACGACGTTCTCGATCATCTTGTCGGCGGCTGATAGATCGAGCGTATGCCGGCCCGTGGACAGCGCGCGGAAATCCGCCGCGCTCAGTAGGCCGCGCTCGTGGACGACGCGCACGCGCTCCTCGATGCTGAGCTTGTAGAACTCGGGAATTCTCAACCGGTCCGCCGTCACTGACGTCGCTCCTCGATCACCAAACCTTGCTGATCCACGCCGAGATCGACCGCCGCGAAGCCCTGCGCCTCCGCCGCGCGCCGGAATGCGCCGAGCGCTTCCTGATCGACAGCGAGTCCGAGGCCCAGATCACCGCCGCCGGCGCCGCTCACCTTGTAAATGACCCCGAATCGCCGGGCCGTCTCGGTGAGCGCCCGGTGCTCGGCCGTGACGATCTCCGCACCGATCGCGTGACCGAGTGCTTCGAGCTCGCGACCGTATAGATCGACTGCGTGCAAGAATTCCTCGCTTTCGCCGCGTCCGGCCGCTGCGCAGCCGGATTCCGCAATCCGTTCCATGGTCCGCTGCCGGTCCGCCGCCTCCTTGGGCTTTTCGGCCCGCCATCCGTGGTACCGGGCCAACAAATCCGGCGTCGATGCGGACCGACCGGCAAAAATACCCGCGAATCCTACACTGTTCGGAAGTTGGACTGAACCGACATAGGGCATCCGATCCGCGTCGAGGCGAAACTCGATCGCGCCGCCGGCGACGGCCGCGGCGACGTCGAGGCCGCTGCCCGCGCCGCCCTGAAAGCGCCTGTGCAGCTCGATCGCCTCGGCGAGGCTCGGCCGCGGTAAGCCGGCCCACGCCGACCACGCGCCGAGGAACGCGACGAGCGCCGCGGCGCTCGAGCCGAGCCCGAGCTTGCGCGGGCCGAGGTAGAACGCCGACGAGTCGAGCGACGCACGCCATGCGCTCCGCTCGCCGCCGCACGCGGCTCGGACGAGGTCGACGAGCGCGATGCCGGTGTCGCCGCCGAGCGGCGCGTCGACGACGGCGCGCTCCGGAAAGCGCGTCTCGAGCCGCGACGTGTCGCCGGGCTGCGAGCGGATCGACGCGGTGCAACGGCGGTCGACGGCGAGCACGAGCGCCGGCGCCCCGACGAGCACCGCGTACTCGCCGAGCACGACGGCCTTGCCCGGCGCGCGGGCCGTGTACGCGATGCCGGCTTCGGCCGGACGCGTCATTCGTCGACCCGCTGCATCTCGAGATCCGGGCCGAGGCCGGTCGACATTACGTCGAGCACGCCGGGCACGGCGCCGAGCGCGGCCGCGACCTCGGCACGCGCTTCGGGCAAGCAGACGGCCTTCAGCTGCGGGCCGGCGTCGATCGTGAAGAAGACCGGCGTGCCGCCGCGGCGCAGCCTCCGCACGGTCTCGATGCAGTCGACGGTCACGCCCTTCCAGTACAGCAGCGCCGGGCGCGACGCGAGCGCCGCCGCGTGCATCTTCAGGCAGCTGTGCTCGGCGACGTCCGCAAGCGATTCGAAATCCCGCGCGGCGATCGCCGTGCGCGCCTGCTCGAGATCCGCCGGCTGCGCCGACACCCAGCTCGTGTAGTACGGCGACGACCGCTCCGATCGCGCCATCCCTTCGCCGGAGCCGACGTCCTTCTCGCCGCGCGCAGCGATCGCGATCACGACCTCGAGCGGCCAGGCCTCGGCCGGCAGCAACGGCTCCGCATAGCTGTCGCGCCCGTCCGGCTCGTGCCCGGCATGCATCTCGACGTAGCCGCCGAACACCGATCGGGCCGCGGAGCCCGAGCCTCGCCGCGCGTAGATGCTGAGCTCGCGCGGCGTCAGCTCGAGGCCGAGCGCCGCGGACGCGGCGCCGACGAGCGCGGCGAAACCGGATGCGGACGACGCGAGCCCGGCCCCGGTCGGGAAATTGTTGCGGCTGATGACCCGGGCCGGCGCGTCGACCCCGGCCCGCGACCTGACGAGGTCGAGGCATGCGGACACGCGCGCGAGCTGCTCCGGCTTCGAGCGGCCGTCGAGCTCGAGCTCGTCCGCCGAGAGCGCCGGATCGAAGCGCACGTCGGTCTCGGACCAGAGACCGTCGAGCGTGATCGATATCGAGCCGACTGCCGGAATCTTCAGCCGCTCGTCGGCCTTGCCCCAATACTTCACGAGCGCGATATTCGCGCGCGCACGTGCCTTTCCGTGCATCGAATGTTCTCCGCTCATCGTCCCGCCGGGACGGGGCCGGCGCTGCCGAGATAGCCGTTCTCTGCGAACCAGTCGATCGCGTCGTGCACGGCCTCGGCCGGGTCGCGCCACGCGTAACCGAGCTCGCGCTCCGCCTTGGCGCTCGAGAAGTACATGTGCTTCGCCGACATCCGCACGCCGTCGAGGCTCACCCGCGGCTCGCGGTCCGTGATCCGCGCGACGAGCTCCGAGCCGACGGCGACCGGATACACGAACCAGTGCGGCAAACGGATCTTCGGCCGCGGCCGCCCGCAGCGGTCCGCGACGAGCGCGAGGATCTGCTGCAGGCTCATGTCTCGGCCGCCGAGGATGTAGCGCTCGCCCGTCCTGCCCTTCTCGAGCGCGAGCAAGTGTCCGCGCGCGACGTCGTCGACGTGCACGAGGTTCAGACCCGTATCGACGAACGCCGGGATCCGGCCGAGCGCCGCGTCGAGGATGATGCGCCCGGTCGGCGTCGGCTTGATGTCGCCGGGACCGATCGGCGTCGACGGATTCACGATGACGACGTCGAGGCCGCGCTCCGCGGCACGGCGGCTCACGGCCTGCTCGGCGAGAAACTTCGAGCGCTTGTATGCGCCGATCATGTCGTCGAGCCCGACCGGGGTCTCCTCGTCCGCCGGCGAGCGGTCCTTGTTCAGGCCGAGCGTCGCGACGCTCGACGTGTACACGATCCGGTCGACGTTCGCCGCGAGCGCGGCATCGAGCACGTTCAACGAGCCCTGCACGTTCGTTGCGAGCATCGCGGCGGAGTCCGGCACCCAGAGCCTGTAGTCCGCCGCCGCGTGCACGATCGCGCGGCAGCCGCGCGCGGCCGAAATCAATGTTTCGGGCTGCGTGATGTCGCCTTCGGCGATCTCGGCGTCGAGCGCGGCGAGATTGCGCCGATCGCTGCCCGGACGCACGAACGCCCGCACGCGCTCGCCGCCGGCGAGCAGCGCGCGGACGATTGCCGCGCCGACGAATCCATTCGCTCCGGTGACGAGAACTGTCATCGCGCAAACCTCAATCGCAGCATTGCGGGCAGCAGCAGGAGCGTCGCGGCAAGCACGACCGCCATTCCGAGCGTCAGCAGCTGACCCATGCTCGCCATGCCCCGATGCGCAGAGAACCCGAGATTGCCGAAGCTCGCTACCGTCGTCAGCCCGCAGGCGAGCACGGCGACGGACGTGCTCGTGTGAAGCGGCGACGCACCGTCGGTCGGCGGCTCGTGCCGCATGCGGTGCACGATGTGGATGCCGTTGTCGACGCCGATGCCGACGAGCAGCGGCAAGGTGATGATGTTCGCGAAGTTGAACGGCATGCCCATCACGACCGTCGCGCCCGCCGTGACGACGCAAGCGAACGCGATCGGCACGAGCACGAAGAGCACGTCGCTCGTCCTGCGCAGAAACACGTAGAGCAGCACGGTGACGAGCACGACGGCGATCGTCAGCGCGGTCTGGAACGCGCGCACGACGGTCGCCGAAGCTTCTTGATAGACGACCGGCAGCCCGGTCGCTCTCGGCGTGACCGATCGCACGGCCGAGACGAAGCGCCGTGCGGCAGCGTTGTCGTTCACGTTCTCGGCCGGCGAGATCTCGAGCAGCGGACGGCCGTCGGGCGCCACCCAGCGCTCGGCGAGCGCCGGCGGCAGCGCATCGAAATCGAACGGCTCGGCCTCGAGCGCGCGCTCGAGGCGCTCGAGCTCGACCGGGAGATCCGCGACGATCGCCGTATCGAGCGTGGCAAGGCGGCGCTCGCGCGCTGCCGCGTCGTCGGCGTCGAGCGTGGCGAGCAGTGCGTCGACGGCCGCGTCGAGCTCGACGGACGCGGAACTTTTCGCGGACGCGCCGCCGAGAGCGCCGTCGAGCCCGGCGAGCGCCCGCTCGAGGCCCGCCGGGTCGAACGGCGCCCGCTCGAGATCGGCGAAGCCCGGGCCCATCACGAGCGCGATGTCCTCGAGCACGAGCAGCTTCTCGTCCTGCTGCGTCGGCACGAGCGCATCGGCCGTCGTGACCGCGCGGACCTCGGGCAGCGCGCGCAGGCGCTCGGCCCAACGTTCCGCGGTTTGCCGGTCAGGCGCGATGGCCGCCATGTCGAACAACGGCGCCTCGCCGTCGTTCGCGAGGAGCTCGAGCGTGCGCACGGATTCGGAGCTCGGATCGCGCAGGTGGATCGGATTGCTGTCGAACTCGGTCCGCGGCAGCAGGAACGCGCCGGCTACGCCGAGCACGGCCGCGACGCCGACCACGGCCCTCGGGCGCGACGCGAGCGGCGCGAGAGCCGCCGACGGCAGCCACGCCCGACGATGCCGATCGGCCTCGGTCGTGAACACGGCAAGCAGCGCCGGTAGCAACGTGAAGCTGACCGCGAGGCTCACGAACATGCCGGTGCCGGAGATCAAGCCGAGCTCCGACACGCCGTCGAAGTCCGTCGGGATGAACGCGTAGAACGCCGCTGCGGTCGTTACCGCGCAGATCACGAGCGACGTGCCGACGCCGCCGGCGGTGCGCACGATCGCGTCGTTGATCGAATGCCCGTCGTCGAGGAGCTCCTTGAGCCGCAGGCAGATATGAAAGATGAAATCGACGCCGAGGCCGACGTAAAGCACCGCGAACGCGACGGACAGAAGATTCAGATGACCGACGGTCGCGGCAGCGAAGGCCGCGGTCCCGGCGAGCCCGACGACGAGCGTCACCAGCGCGATCGCGATCAGCTTCAGCGAGCGCAATGTGACGTACAGCACGAGCAGGACCATCCCGAGCGACGCGAGCGCGGCGAAACCCGCACCGCTCTGCACGCTCAGCATCTCCTCGTGCTCCATCGCGACGCTGCCGGTGATGCCCACGTCGACATCCGGGAAGCGCTCGGAGACGAGCTCGTCGATCAGCGCGCGCAGCGTTTCCATCGCCGGCGCCGCGGGCTGAACGCGGTCGAAGTCGAGCTCGGGGCGCAGCACGACGACCCGGCGCCCGTTCGTGCCCGCGAGCGCGGACACTCCGTCGCCGAGCATCAGCCGCCGCCACTCGACGGGATCGTGCGTTCCTGCGGCGGCCGCACGCAGCGCGTCGGCGAGCTCCGCGACGAGCGCGTCCGCGGCCGGATCGCCGCCGCCCTCGTCGAGCACGCGCGCGGCGACGTCGAGCACGGCCGCGCCGTCGAAGGCCGGCCGCAGCAGCCCGAGCAGCGGCTGCGCCTCCGCAAGCCGATCCGCGAGCGCCTCGAGCTCCTCGATCGGCAGGTACATCAGTCCGTTCCGCTCGAAGAACTCGCCGATGCCCGGCGACAGCACGGAATCGAACAGCTCGGGCTGCGCGTCGAGGCGCGCGACGAGCGCGGACGCGAACGCATCGGCGCGCTCCGAGGACGGTGCGGAGACGACGACTGCGATGTTCCGGTCCCGCGTCGGGAATGCGGCGCGGAACTCGATGAAGTCCTGCCGCCACGGCAGCTCGGCCGAGATCATGTTCGCCGTATCCGTGTTGATCCCGAGGCGGCTCGACGCGTAATGCACGGCAAGCGCCGTCAGGAGCAGCGACGCGCCGATCACGATCCAGCGCAGGCGCAGAACGAAGCCGACCCAGCGCATCAGCGCTGCAGCGATCACCGCGGTCATTCCTGTCATGCGAGCAGAAAGTCCCTATGCGCCAACAGGCGGGCGGCCCGCTCGAGCGTGCGCCGGGCCGCCGCGTAGCGCCGGCCGAGCGTCCACAGCGGCGCCCAGTTGCCCGGGTTCAGCGCGGCCTCGACGACGCTCGCGAGCCGGGTTTCGCCGTCCTCGCGGACCCAGCCGGACACGCCGGGCGGGAGCCGGTCGTCCGGTCCGTCCGCCACCGCGCGGATGGCGGCGAACGGGACCGACGCGCGCGCGGCTGCAGCGGCGATCCCGCCCGATTCGAGATCGACGCCCGCGGCCCCGAGCGTCGCGGCGGACCGCTTCTCGCCGGGGGTCGCGAGCACGCCGTCTGCCGCGAGCAGCGGTCGATCGTCGACATCGAGCTCCGCGGCGAGCGCGGCCGCGAGCCGCCGGTGCCAGCCGGGCTCGATCTCGAACGACTCGGCGGACGCCGTGACGATCCGCCGCGGAAGCAGCAAGCGTCCCGGCGCCGCATCCGCCGCAACGCCGCCGGCGAGACCGAACGAGACGAGCGCGCGCGCGCCCGCGCCGAGCGCCCGTGAAGCCGCGTCCGCGGCGCGCGCCGCGCCGGGACCGCATTGGGTGACGACGATCCCCGGGCCGGCGCAGCGCAGACATGCGCGCTCGACTCCGAGTGCGACGATCACGGCGACTCGGGGAGCGGGTTTCTCGATACGCGCTTCGCCGGCTTCAGCCAGCATCCAGCCGTCCCGGAACGCGTCTCCGGGCATCGAACCCGTTCGGCTCGAGCGTGACGAGCGGCAGGCCTTCCGCGGCGCGCTCGAACATCATTCTCAGGGCCCGGTTGCTCATCAGCGTGAGATTCGTCGTCACGACCGTCGCCTTGACCGTGCGGCGCGACACTTTGACCTCGGCGCCCGAGCGGAAATGCGGGTTCTTGTGGATCTTGCGCAAGGTCAGCACCGCGAGCCCGATCGCCCACAGGCAGAAGCGCCGAATCCCGACCTCGCGCTTCGGGATCAGGCATGTGTACTCGAGCGCATTGCGCAGATGCGCGTGCGCGACGCCGAGCAGGTGATTCAGTCCGTCACGGAAGCTCGGCGAAAGGTGTCCGTCTTCGAGCCGCTCGAGGCTGAAGTCGTCCTTTCCGAACACGGAGCGCGGCAGCCAGCATGCATCGGCGGTGCGGTCGTCCCAGATGTCCTTCAGGATATTGGTCATTTGCAGACCCTGCCCGAACGACACGGCAAGACGCATCAGCTGCTCGCGATGGCGCTCGAGCTCGGGGCAGTGCAGCATGAAGAGCTCGGTGAGCATTTCACCGACGACCCCCGCGACGTAGTAGCAATACGAGCCCATCTCCTCGAGGTCGTCGAGGCCTTTGAGACTGCGATTGCGCGCGAACTCGGGCATCCCGGCACACATCACACGGACGCAGCGCGTCAGCGCCGCCCGCTCCTCCGGCAGGAAGTTGTGCGTGACGCGGATGACGGCGGCCGTGTTCTCGATCAGGTCGCGCTCGGCAGGCAGCACGCGGTCCGACAGCAGCGGTGCGAGATCCGCGGCGAAAGTCTCGGCCGGCTCGCGGCCTTCGACGACCGCGATGAAGCGCTCGTGGAAGAGCGACTTCTGCACGTTGTCGAGACCGACGTCGTCCTCGATCGTGTCGGCGATGCGGCACAGAAGATAGGCATTCGTAACGACCGACGCGAGCCGCTCGGGCAGCACGGGAATCGTCAACGCGAACGTGCGCGAGACTCCGGGAAGAATCTGCGCTTGGTACGCGATATCCGATGAATCGACGCCGGTTGTTCGGCTCAGTACGACATTCACAGCGTGCGCCGCGCGCGCGATTTCGGTGCTACGATGGCCGGCCATGATAGCACGAGCCTCGAATGGCAGGTTTGCCGAGCGGGTGGACGCGTACCGACGCCGGGTCGACGCGCGTCTAGCGGAAGTTCTGCCGACGGACGGACGGACGCCGGAGCGCCTCGCCGAAGCCATGCGCTACTCCGTGCTCGGCTCCGGCAAGCGCATCCGGCCCCTGCTCGCGTACGCGAGTGCCGAGCTGTCCGGGGCGGAGGCGGGTATCGACTCGATCGCGGCCGCGGTCGAGCTCGTGCACGCGTATTCGCTGGTCCACGACGACCTGCCGGCGATGGACGACGACGATCTGCGCCGCGGGCGGCCGACGACGCATCGCGCATTCGACGAGGCGACCGCGATCCTCGCGGGCGACGCGCTTCAGGCGCTCGCATTCGAGATCCTGTGCGACGATCCGGCGCTCGAATCGAAGCCCGATCGGCAGATCCGCGTGATCCGCTGGCTCGCGCATGCGGCAGGCCCAGCCGGGATGGTCGGCGGACAGGCGCTCGATATCGCAGCCGAGGGGCGACGCGTCGACGAAGCCGGGCTCGAGGACATTCACCGGCGCAAGACGGGTCAGTTGATCCGCGCCGCGATCATGATGCCGAGCGAGCTCGCCGAGCTTTCCGATGCCGCGCGCGAGCGGCTCGACGTCTTTGCGAACGACATCGGCCTCGTCTTCCAAATCCGGGACGACCTTCTCGAGGTCGAGCAGGATACGGCGACGCTCGGCAAGAGCGCCGGCAGCGACAGCGCGAACGACAAGTCGACGTATCCGTCGATCCTCGGCATCGAAGGCGCGAAGCGGCGCGCCGACGAGATTCACGCGCGCGCGATGGCCGCGCTCGAATCGCTCGGGCCGGCCAGCGAAGGCCTCGCGTGGCTCAGCGACTTCATCCTGAAGCGCGCGTACTGAAAATTCGTGCCAGGCACGCTTTTCCGGAAAGCGAAAATTCGTGCCAGGCACGCTTTTCTGGGAAGCGTGCCGGGCGCGTGCGCGTCTCAGTGCCGGACGTCGCTACGCATCTCAATGCCGAACGCCGCTTGCGCTTCTCAGTAGTCGATCAACGCGACGACCGGTGCATCGCCGAGCGCCTTGCGGCCCGCGAGGAACGTGAGCTCGATGACGAACGCGAAGCCGGCGACGATCCCGCCCTGCTGGCGAACCAGCGAGCCCGTGGCTCCGGCCGTCCCGCCGGTCGCGATCAGATCGTCGACGATCAGGTAGCGTTCGTCGGGACGGATCGAGTCGGCATGCACCTCGAGGTGGTCGAAGCCGTACTCGAGCTCGTACCGGACGCTGACCGATTCGCGCGGCAGCTTGCCGCGCTTGCGCACGAGGTGCATCGGCAGCGCGAGCCGTTGCGCGAGCGCAGCGCCGAAGATGAACCCGCGCGACTCGATTGCGAGGATATGGTCGGCGCGGAACGCTTGCGCGCCTTCCGCGAGCCGCTCGATCGTCTCGGTGAAACCGGCCGGGCTCTGCAAGAGCGGGGTGATGTCCTTGAAGATGATCCCCGGTTTCGGAAAGTCGGGGACGTCGCGGATGAAGCCGCGGAGCTGTTCGAGTGTCATGCGTCGTTCTGCCGTTGCGTCTCGTCGGGCACCAAGGGACAATGCCGCGCTCGAATGGTAGCAAAGCCCTCAACTCGTCGATGAGCTTTTCCGATAGTTGCGTGGCCGCCGGGGTCGGCATGCTGAATGCCGGCGGCAAGGCGTTGCGCCTCGTCGGCATGGAGCGGCCGTCGCTCGACCTCGAGTCGCTGAAGCAGGCGGCGCGCCGACGCACGGGGCTCGACGCGTTCGGCGACTGGGCGATCGAGGAGCCGCTCGAACGGCTGCTCGAGTCTTATCGCCGCGAGGCGCGGCTCACGACGCTCGGCCGGATCACGGTCCGCGAGATGCTCGTCAGCCTGCTCGAGAACCTTCTGTACATGGAGGCCGAGCGCGCAAAGGATTCGACGATCGAGTCCCGAGCGATTGCCGGGCCGGTATTCATCATCGGCCTGCCGCGCACCGGCACGACGCTGCTGCATAATCTGATGGCGGAAGACGCGGAGAACCGCGTCCCGCTGACGTGGGAAGTCATGTTCCCTGCCCGTCCGGTCGAAGGTCCCGCCGGCGAGGAGTCACTGCGCGACAAGACGGCCTCGCGTCTCGCGTGGGCGAACCGGCTCGCGCCGGAGTTCAAGCGCATCCATCCGATCGCGCCGGATCTTCCGCAGGAATGCATCGCGATCACGGCGAACGTCTTCATGAGCATCCAGTTTCATACGACGCACGACGTGCCGGCGTACGAGGACTGGTTCGAGCGCAGTAGCCAGGCGCTCGGCTACGACTTCCATCATCGGTTTCTGCAGCACCTCGACGCGCGCCGCCCCGGCAAGCGCTGGGTGCTGAAGGCGCCGGGGCATCTGTTCGCGCTCGATGCGCTGCTCGAGCGCTATCCGGACGCGAAGATCATCCAGACGCATCGCGATCCGCTGCGGGTCATGGCCTCGATGGCGAGCCACGCGACGGTGCTGCGCAAGGCGTTCAGCGACCGCGCCGATCCGGCCGAGATCGCGGCCGACTGGACGCAGCGCTGGGCCGACGCGCTCGAGCGGTTCCTGTGCGTGCGCGATCTCGCGCCGGCCGAGCAGTTCCTCGACGTCTCCTATGAGGACATCGAGAGCGCGCCGCTCGCGACCATCGAGCGCATCTACGACTTCCTCGGCTGGCCGCTGATGCCGGAGGCCCGCGCCGCGATGGAGCGCCACCTCGCCGCGAACCCCAAGAACAAGCACGGCGTGCACCGCTACTCCCTTGCGGAGTACGGGCTCGACCGCGACGCGGAGGCCGCACGCTTCCGATCCTACTGCGACCGCTTCGCGATCCCGATCAAGAGCTAAGAAATTCGTGCCAGGCACGAATTTCGACGAAAAGCGTGCCTGGCACGAATTTTCTTACCAGCCGCACTGGCGGCCGGCGTTCCGCTCCTCGAGATAAGCCATCAGCGGCTCGAAGTACGCGATGATCGCCGATGCGTCCATCTCGCGCGTGCCGGTGAAGCGCTCGAGCGCCTCGGGCCACGGCACGGACGCGCCGAGCTCGAGCATTTCGCGGAAGCGGCGGCCGACTTCCTCGTTCCCGTAGATCGAGCAACGGTGCAGCGGCCCTTCCCAGCCGGCGATCTCGCACGCGGCCGCGTGGAACTGGAACTGCAGGATGAACGACAGGAAGTACCGCAGGTACGGCACGTTTGCCGGGATGTGGTACTTCGCGCCCGGATCGAACGCATCGGCCGGCCGCTCGGCGGGCGGGCGCAGCCCTTGATAGCGCTCCCGCAGCGCCCACCACGCGTCGTTGTACTCGTCCGGCTCGATCTCGCCGCGCAGCACTCGCCACCGCCACTGGTCGACGAGCATGCCGAACGGCAGGAACGCGATCTTATCGAGCGCCTGCTGCATCAACAGGCCGAGGTCTGCCGACGCATCGGGCACCTCGTCGATCAACCCGATCTGGCGTAGATATTCCGGCGTGATCGACAACGCGATGAAATCGCCGACCGCCTCGTGGAAGCCGTCGTGCGCGCCCTCACGGAACAAGTAATCGAGATCGTTGTACGCGCGCTGATAGAAGTTGTGGCCGAGCTCGTGGTGGACGGTTTGAAAATCCTCCGCGTTGACCTCGGTGCACATCTTGATCCGCAGGTCGTCCTTCGCATCGACGTTCCACGCCGACGCGTGACAGACGACCTCGCGGTCGGGCGGCTGCTCGATCAACGACCGCTCCCAGAACGTCTCGGGCAGCGGCTCGAAGCCGAGCGACGTGAAGAACGCCTCCCCCGTCTCGATCATCCGGCGCGGCGTGAAGCCCTTCTCCTCGAGGATCCGTGTCAGATCGATGCCGGAGTCGGCGCCTTCCGGCGCGACGAGGTCGTAAATGTTCGACCAGGACTGCGCCCACATGTTGCCGAGCAGGTCCGCACGGATCGGGCCCTCGTTCGGCTGCACGTCGTCGCCGTAGTGCTCGTTGAGCCCGGCCCGCACCTCGCAATGGAGCTGCTCGTAAAGCGGCTCGACCTGGCTCCAGAGCCGGTCGACCTCCCGCTCCATCTCGTCCGGCGCCATCTCGTAGCCCGACAGCCACATCTCGGCGAGGTTCGTGAAGCCGAGCTCGCGCGCGCCTTCGTTCGCAATCTCGACCATGCGCGCATAACGCTCCGCCATCGGCGTCGAGATCGTGCGCCAGCCGGCCCACACCTCCGCGAGCTCGTCCGGGTCGCGCGAGCGATCGATGATTCGCTCGAGGGCGGGCAAGTCGAGCGACTCGCCGCGGAATTCGTACGTGCCCGTCGAGTACGTCGATTCGAGCCACGTCGCGATGTCGGAGAGCTCCTGCGCAGCGCCCGGCCGCGACGGCGCGGGCAGCACGATGCCGGTGCGCAACGTGTTCATCTTGCGCTCGAGGTCCTGCGGGAGGTCGAGCGCATCGAAGCGCTTCGTTCCGTTCGCGAGCCGCACCGCGAGCTCCGTGGACTCGGCGCCGATACGCGCGGCGAGCCAGTTCGTGTCGAACGTGATGAAGTTCGCCTGGACCCAGAACACGCGCCCAGCGAGCTCTCCGTGCTCCTCGAGCTCGCGCTCCGCGGACGCAATGAACGCGCGCGCCTCGTCGATCGTCGGCGCGGCGGACGCGTCCGCGCTGCTCGCGCCGCCGGACGGCTGGGCCGGTGCGTCCTGCGCGAAGCCCGCGAGCCCGAGCCACACCGCCGCCGCGACCGCCGTCCGGATCAGCTTGCTCGTATTCATGCCCTTTACTGTAGCACTGCGGTTCGCGACGGCGCTCTCGGGTCCGGACCAGACGGCACCGGGATCGCCCGCAGGCGCGCGACCCGCACGAGTGCGGGCGGGTGCGTATCGTAGAACGCCGAGTAGAGCCGATCCGGCGTCAGGTTCGCAGCGTTGTCGCGGTAGAGCTTGATTAGCGCGCCGGCGAGATCGCGCGCGCTCGTGTGCTTGACGGCGAAGTCGTCGGCCTCGAGCTCGTGGCGGCGCGACCACCACGCCGCGAGCGGTGTGCCGAAGAACGTGAACGCCGGTGTACAGATCACGAACAGCAGCAGCGCCGCGTGCGCCGACGGTGTCGGCACGCCGAGCGCCGTATAGAACGCTTCGTGCGACGCGAGCGCCGCAAGCACGCCGAGCCCGGCGAGCGACAGCAACGCGGACGCGACGAGCCGCCGCCGGATGTGGTTCAGCCGGAAATGACCGAGCTCGTGCGCGAGCACGGCCTCGATCTCCGCCGGATCGAGCTTCGCGAGCAGCGTGTCGAGGAAGACGATCCGCTTGTTGCGGCCGACTCCGGTGAAATACGCGTTGCCGTGCGCCGAGCGCCGCGACCCGTCCATCACGAACAGCCCGCCCGACGTGAATCCGCAGCGCTCGAGCAGCGCCTCGAGCCGCTTCGCGAGCCCACGATCGGCGAGCGGCACGAAGCGGTTGAACCACGGCGCGACGACGCGCGGCCACGCCCATGTCAGCCCGAACATCACGGCGAGCCAGCCGACCCAAGCATAGAGCCACCAAAACGCGCCGGCGCGGTCGATCAGCAGAATCGCGCCCGTCGCGATCGGTGCGACGACGACGGCGCCGATCACGGTGCGCTTCGCGAGATCGCTCGCGAAGAGGCGCGGCGACGTGCGGTTGAACCCGAAGCGAGCCTCGAGCCCGAACGTCCGCCAGATCGCGAACGGGATTTCGACGAGCTTCAGCAGGCCGAGCACGGTCATGATCACGGCGAGCCCGAGCCACGGCTGCTCGAGGGACGTCGTGCGCCAGAAGCCGTCGACGGCCGCGATCCCGCCGCCGAACGTGAGCACGAGCGCGACGACGGCGCCGGTCAGCGCGCCGACCCGCGTGATTCGCATCCGCGCGACCGAGTAGTCCGCTGCCCTCTCGTGGTGCTCGACCGAGATGTCGCCGGCGAAGAGCCGCGGCACCTTCGAGCGGCGCGCCTCTACGGCGGCGATCTGCCGCGAAGCGAGCCACAGCCGCACGCCGGCGCGGCTGAGGACGGCGATCAGAAAAAGCCAGGCGAGCCAGGACATGGCGTAAGTCTACGCGAGCCGGGGTCAGAAACGGCGCTTGACGCCGCCGCAGCAGCGGTCACACGCGATGGTCGCGAAAAACGAGCGGATGCTCGACCGCGGCCGGGCCGCGCTCGGCGCGCTCGACCGCGGCCGTGACAAGACCGTGATGCGGCGACAGCTCGCATACCGGATCCGCGTTCGTCGGATCGCCGGTCAGCAGATAGGCCTGGCAACGACAGCCGCCGAAATCGCGGCTCCTCTCGGGGCAGCTGCGACACGGCTCCTTCATCCACCCGTCGCCGCGGAAGCGGTTGAACGCGTCCGATTCGTACCAGATTTCCCGAACGCCGCGTTCCTTCACGTTCGGGAACTCGATGCCCGGCAGGATGCGCGCGGATTGACACGGCAACGCCGTGCCGTCCGGCGCGACCGTCAGGAAGATCGAGCCGAGGCCGTTCATGCACGCCTTCGGCCGCGTCTCGAAATAATCCGGCACGACGAAGTACACGCGCATGCGCGAGCCGACGCGCTCGCGGAAGCGCTGCGTCGCCTCCTCCGCGCGGCGCACCTGCTCGCGGGTCGGCATCAGCGCTTCCCGGTTCTTCCAGGCCCAGCCGTAATACTGCGTGTTCGCGAGCTCGAGATACTCCGCGCCGAGACGATCCGCCATCTCGAGGATCTGCTCGACGTGATCGATGTTCAGCCGATGCAGCACGACGTTCAGCACCATCGGGTACTCGTAGCGCTTGATCAGCGCGGCAACCTTCGACTTCAGCTCGAACGTGCGCGTGCTGCTCAGGAAATCGTTGACCTCGCGCGTCGAATCCTGGAACGACAGCTGGATATGATCTAGCCCGGCGTTCTTCAGCGCGCTGATACGCGCGTCCGTCAGGCCGATCCCGGACGTGATCAGGTTGATGTAGTAGCCGAGCCCGTGCGCCTCCGCGACGATGTCCTCGAGATCGTCGCGCGCGAGCGGCTCGCCGCCGGAGAGCCCGAGCTGCACCGCACCGAGCGCGCGCGCCTCGCGCAGCACGCGAAGCCAATCCTCGGTCGTAAGCTCCGGACCCGTCGCGCGCATGTCGACCGGGTTGTAGCAGAACACGCAATGCAGCGGGCAGCGGTACGTGAGCTCGCAGAGGAGCCAAAGCGGCGGACCGATCTTCTGTGCGGCCGGCGCCGCGCCAGCGGCCGCGCCCTTCGACGCTGCGGCGCCCGGCGGCGCCGCGACCGGCGGCACGGCGCTCATTCGCCCGCCTCCGTCGCTTGCGTCGGCACGTCCGCCTCGAGCCACTTCTGCTCGATCGCGAGCGCGACGAATGCCTTCACGTCGCGCTCGAGCCCCGTTGCACCGTACGCGGCCTCGAGATCCTCGACGATCTGCGCGATCGTGCGCTCGCCGTCGCAGCGGCTCATGATCGCGCCCGCGCTGCCGTTCAGCTTGACCATTCCTTCGGGATACAGGAGCACATGAGCCTCCTGAGCCTCCTCCCACTGCAGGCGATAGCCGCGGGCGATCCGCGGGCGCGCGGCATCCGGCAGCGCGCTCACGACGTCACTCCGTAGCGCTGCGCGAGCGCGTCGTTCATCTGCCAGAGCACATCGAGCTTGAACTGCAGAATCTCGAGCGCCCGCTCCTGTGCGGCGCGCGTCGTGAAGTGCTCGAGCGTCAGCGACAGGCCGTGCTCGACATCGCGCTGCGCGAGCCCGACCCGGCTCTGGAAATACTCGAGGCCGCCGCGCTCGATCCACGGATAATGCTCCGGCCAGCCGGCCAGCCGCTGCTTATGGATTTCCGGGGCAAAGAGCTCGGTCAGCGACGAGCAGGCCGCTTCCTGCCACGGCGCGCGGCGCGCGAAGTTCACGTATGCATCGACGGCGAACCGGACTCCCGGCACGACGTCGACGAGGCTCTCGACCCGCTCGCGCGACAACCCGACGGCCTCCGCGAGACGCAGCCACGACTCGATCCCGCCTGGATTGTCGCCGTAGCCGTCGTGATCGAGGATCCGCAGGATCCACGCGCGGCGCACGGCGCGGTCAGGGCAATTCGCGAGGATCGCCGCATCCTTGATCGGAATGTTGATCTGGTAGTAGTAACGATTCGCGACCCAGCCCTGGATCTGCTCGCGCGTCGCGCGCCCCGAGTTCAGCATCACGTTGAACGGATGATAGATGTGATACGCACGCCCCATCTCGCGCAGGCGCCGCTCGAACTCTTCGCGGCTCCACGCCTCGTCGTCGCGGCTCGCGCCTCGCCCGCGAGCGTCGATCGCCATGCTCACAGCTCGATCTCCATGCCGTCCGCCGCGACCTCGACGCCCTGCTCGCGGAGGATCGCACGCTCTCGCGAGTCTTCGTCGAGGATCGGGTTCGTGTTGTTGATGTGAATCAGGATTTTCCGGGTCGACGCCGGAAGCGTTGCGAGATGCTCGAGCATCCCGCCCGCACCGCTTTGCGGCAGGTGGCCGATGTCGCGCGCTCGCTTGTTCGAGACCCCGACGCCGATCATCTCGTCGTCGCTCCAGAACGTGCCGTCGACGAGCACGCAGTCGACCTCGTGCATCGCGCGGCGGATCGTCTCGTCGATCGCGCCGAGCCCGGGCGCGTAGAGCGCGGACCTTCCGGAAGCCTCGTCCCGCAGCACGAGCGCGATGTTGTCGCCGAGCTCGGGCCGCGCGCGGTTCGGCGAGAACGGCGGCGGCTTGCTCGCGACGGGCAGCGCGCGCCATTCGACGCCCATCGCGCCTTCGACCGCGAACGGGCCGCCCTCCGGCTCGATCGAGATGCGCTCCGCGCCGCAGTAGTGCGCGAGCACCGGGAAGATCGGGTTACCGCGGGTCAGGTCCTCGTAGACACGGTCCGTGCAGTAGACTGCCCAAGGCGTGCCCGCTTCGCGGAGGAAGTAAAGGCCGGTCGTGTGATCGATCTGCGCGTCGACGAGCACGATCGCGGCTATGCCGGTATCCCGCGGCCCGCGGCTCGGCCGCGCGGGCGCATGATGCTCGAGCTGCGCGCGTATATCGGGCGACGCGTTCACGAGCGCGAACGACGCCGGATCGCGCCCCATGACCGCGATCGAAGACTGCGTCCGCGGTTTGGCGTGCACGGTCCCCGCGCGAACCCCGGCGCAGTTGCGGCAGTGGCAGTTCCATTGGGGAAAGCCGCCGCCGGCGGCGGACCCGAGTACGGTGATTTTCATCTGAATCAGGGTGGGCGCGGCCCGCAGCGGCGCGACGGCCGGCCGCGGACGCGCCCTTGGCGCATCAGCGGTTCGAGATGTACATCGTGATTTCCATGCCGAACCGAAGATCGATCGCCTGCGGGGTCTCCCAACGCATCGTTTGTCTCCTCACATCAAGCGGCCAAAGTCGGCCTCTTGCAGCTTGGCGGCGTCCGGCGCGGCAGCGAAACCCGGCATTCATGATTCTCGGCTCATGATTTTCTTGAACCGTCCGCCGGTCGCGTGACCAGGACCGGACCCTGGTGCACACTCGACCCGACCATGACGTTGCGAACGCGCCTCAATCTCATCGTCGCAGGGCTGTCGGCCGCCTTCGTCGCGGTGCTGCTGATCGCCGACGTGCAACGGGCGCGCGTCTCGATCGGCGAGGAGATCACGGCCGCAAACCGCGTCGCGGCGCAGCTGTTCGAGCATCTCGCTGCACTTCACGCGTTCGACGAGCGCCCGGACGAGCTCGTCAATTTCCTCGACGAGCTCGGCCGCGTCCGGGCGCACGACATCACGCTGCTCGGGCCGGACGGCAGCATCCTGTACCGCTCGCCGGCGTCGACATGGAAAGCCGGTCGGGAGGCGCCCGCGTGGTTCGCGCGCCTCTTGACGCCGGATCAGGCCCGCCGGCGCTTCGACCTGCCGACCGGCGGCGCGCTGCTGCTCGAGGCCGATGCGTCGCGCGCGGTGCTCGACGGCTGGGACGCATTCGTCTCCCTCGTCACGATCGCGGCGCTGATGCTGGTCGTCGCGAACGGCGCGGCGTTCGCGCTCGTGCGCCGCGCGCTCCGGCCGATCCCGGTCATCGTCGACGGACTCGCGCGAATTCGCGGCGGCGATCTCGGCTTCCGCCTCCCGGCGCTGCCGGGGACCGAGGCGGGCGCGATCGGCGAGGCGTTCAATGCGATGGCGCAGGCTGTCGAGGACAAAGTCGCCGCCGAGCGCAAGGCGCGCGAGGCGGAGTCGCGGCTCGAGGAACGGCGCGAGCTCGGCCGGCTGATCGAGCAGCGCATCGAGGAGGAGCGGCGTCTGATCGCGCACGAGCTGCACGACGAGTTCAGCCAGTCGGTGACGGCCATCCGCAGTCTCGCGCTCGCGATCGCGGCCCGGGCCGAAGCGCCGCCGCAGAGCGTCGAGACCGCGCGGCTGATCGCGGACGAGGCGGCGCGTCTCTACGACGCGATGCACGGCCTGATTCCGCGGCTCGAGCCGCTCACGCTCGACTCGCTCGGGCTCGGCGAGACCCTCGAGAACCTCGTCCGCGACTGGCAGCGCCGCTGCCCCGGCGTAGCGCTGTCCGCGCGCTATCGGCTCTCCGGCGATCTCGGCAACAGCGTTGCGCTGACGATCTATCGGATCGTGCAGGAGGGGCTGATCAATGCGCTGCGGCACGGCCATCCTTCGAGCGTAGAGATCGACGTGCACGGCGACGACGAGCGCATCGCCGTAACCGTCGCGGACGACGGCGTCGGGCTGCCGGCCGACTTCTCGCGCCCCGGACGCTTCGGTCTGCGCGGGCTCGCCGAGCGCGTCGAGACGTTGAGCGGACGTTTCGAGGTGCGCAACCGCGAGCCGCGGGGCGTCTTGCTGACGGCCGAGATCCCGCTCGTCGCGGAGGCGGAGACGGCATGATCCGCGTGCTGCTCGCAGACGATCACGCCGTCGTGCGTACCGGCTTCCGCCTGCTCCTCGAGGCGGACGGCGACATCTGCGTCGTCGGCGAGGCCGATTCGGGCGAAGCCGCATGCCGGCAATACGTCGAGCTCGAGCCGGACGTGCTGATCCTCGATATCGCGATGCCCGGCATGGGCGGGCTCGAGGCGCTGAAGCGCATCCGTGCGCGCGATCCCCGCGCGCGCGTGCTCGCGCTCTCCGCGCACGACGATCCGATGCATGCACGGCGTGCGCTTCGCGAAGGCGCGCTCGGCTTCCTGTCGAAGCGCAGCGCGCCGGAGACGTTGAAGGAGGCGCTGACGACGGTCGCCGCGGCGAAGCGGTATATCGATGCGGCGGTCGCGCAGAAGCTCGCGCTCGAGGAGCTCGACGGCAGCGCGAAGTCGCCGGTCGAGCGGCTGTCGGAGCGCGAGTTCGAGGTGTTCCTGCGGCTCGCGCGCGGCGCGACGGTGCAGCGGATCGCGGACGAGCTGAAGCTGTCGGCGTCGACGGTCGGGACGCATCTTTACAACGTGAAGCAGAAGCTCGGGGTCGCGAATCAGTCCGAGATTACGCTGATCGCGATTCGGCATGGGTTGATCGAGCCGTAGCGGCCGGGGCGAAGGGGCGCGAGACTTCGGCGCGGTCATTCACGGCAGTGGTCGTCGGGCGCTGGGCTTCGACGCGGTGTTCGACGGCAGTGGTGGTCGGGCGCGGCGTGGCATGCGCGTCTTGGGGACCGCCGTGAACACATCCATGTGGGCTGCGGGCGCGCCATCCATGGCGCGCACGCTCCCCAAGACGCGCATGCCACACCGCACCCTCCGTCAACGGCGTGCCGGTCGATGCGTTTTGGCGTCGCAGCAGCACCGTCCGCGTAGTTCGGTGCGTCGGCGTAGCGGCCACCCTCGCGCAACGCTCGTCCGTTCCGGTCGCCTGGTCGGTATTCGAGGGAACGTGCTCGCTTGCAGCTCGCGACGGAACGCGCTGAGCTCGCAGCGCGGATTCGGGGACGGCGTTCGGATTGCGGCGGCGACATCGACCGGTTCCACTTCGCGCCCAGCCTGCAGGGACGCAGCATTATTCATGAACGGCACGCCGCTCGGGGGTGCCGTGTGATGCGGCCGTCTTGGCGAGCGTGCGCGCCATGGATGGCGCGCCCGCAGCCCACACGGATGTGTTCACGGCGGTCGCCAAGACGGCCGCATCACGCGACACCCACCCGCCCCGAACGCCAAACGTTCATGAATAATGCGGCCGACCGCATATCAATGCGGCCGACTGCACGTGGATGGAGCGGTCGACTGCGACCCCGTGCCGGGTGTTTCGCGATCGAAACACAAGGATTCGCGCCCCAGCTGCAAACAGAACCCGCTACAATCAAGCAGGCCACGCGACGGCGTAACTGCGCCACCACCAACGAACAAGGGCCATTCGCCGATGAGAGCGTACTCGACCCGCGAAGTCGCGGAGCTGCTCGGCGTCGCGCCCGAGCGCGTCCGCGCGCTCGCCCGCACGTGCATCGCGGATCTGGTCCGCGACGAGCGCGGTCGCCTGAAGTTCTCGTTTCAGGACATCGTGCTGCTGCGTCAGGCACAGGGCCTGCTGAACGGCAACGGCCATCCGCGCCGGGTGTGGCGCGCGATGCGAAAGTTGAACCGCCAGCTGCACGGCCGCCCGCTGTCTTCGATCAGGCTGCGCGTCGAAGGACACGACGTCCTCGTCAGCGCAAGCAACACGACGTGGAACCCCGAGTCCGGGCAAACCTTGTTCGACTTCTCGACCGACCAGGAGCGCGCCGCGGCCAGCGTGTCACTCGCCGAGCGCCGCTCCGCCGCGCTTGCCTCCCGGCTCGCGAAGTCCGCGGACGATTGGTTCGAGCTCGGCATCGCCCTCGAGAGCGTCGGCGCCACGCTCGACGCGGAAGCCGCATATCGCAACGCGTTTCGCGTCGATCCGTCCCATGTCGACTCGCGTATCAACCTCGGCCGAATGCGCCACGCCGCGCAGGCGCTCGACGAGGCCGAAACGTTGTATCGCGAAGCGATCGAGCTCGCGCCGAAGCACGGCGTCGCGCATTTCAACCTCGGCGTCGTGCTCGAGGACCAGGGATCGATCGACGAAGCGATGCGCGAGTATCACGCGGCGCTCGCCTGCGACCCGCCGGTCGCCGAGGCGCACTTCAATCTCGCGAGACTCTTCGAGCAACGCGGCGATCAGCGCGCCGCCGTACGTCATCTCGCGTCGTTCAAGCGCTTGAAAGACCGCTCGAGCTGAGCAGCCGCTCGTACATCGCGAGCGTCTCGGTGGCCGTTCGCTCGACGGTGAACGTCGTTGCGATGCGGCGCCGGGCGTTGCGGCCGAGCTCGGCGCAGAAATCGCGGTCCACATAGAGCCTCAAGATCGCGGCGCCGAGCGCCTCCGGATCGCCGGCTGGGACGACGAGCCCGGAGCGTTCGTGCTCGACGAGCTCCGGACTGCCGCCCGCATCGCTGACGATCGGCGGCGTCCTGTACGCCATCGACTCGATGACCGACCGCGGCAGCCCTTCCCTGCGCAGGCTCGGCAGCACGCTGACGTCGCTCGCGGCGAGAATTTGCGGCGCGTCGTCGCGATAGCCGAGCACGTGGAAGCGGTCGCGGTACGGCGAGCGCCGGATCAGCCGACTGATCGCCGGCGACGTCATGCCGGTGCCGACGAGCACGAAATGAATCGGCAGACCCGCCGGCAGGTGCTCCGCCGAGCGGATCAGCACCGGGATGCCCTTCCGCGGGCGGACATTGGCCACGCACGTGACGACGAACGCACCGCGCGGCACGCCGATGATCGAAAGATCGAGCGGCTCCGCGCGATACCAATCGAGGTCGTGGCCTTTGTAGATCGTCACGAGCTTCGCGGGCGGAACCTTGCACGGCCCGACGCCGAGCTCGAGGAAGCTGCGGCGCACCGCCTCCGCGACGCAGACGATCCGGTCGACCCGCGGATTCAGGAAGCTCATCCAGTCGAGCGGATTCAGCATGCTGACGTTACCGACGATGCCGCGGTACAGCACGATCCGGACGGGCCGGCCCTTCGCCGCAGCGAGACCGTTGAAGATCGCCCGCTTGCGCATCAGATGCAGGATGTCGGGACGAAAGTCGTCGATGTGCCAGCGGATCGACTCGGTTCCGGATGCGTCCCGTTTACCGAGCAGAACGAGCGGCTCGAACGGCACGCCTTCGTCGGTGAGCCACTTCGCGTAAGGCGAATCAGCCCAGCCGAGCACCTTGATGCGGACGCCGGCCCGATGCAGCGCGATGAACGCACCGGTCTCGGGCCGGTCGCCTCGCTCGGTGACGACGAGGACCGACGGCAGGGTCAAGGCCGCGCGCCTCGGCGCGTCGACGAGCCGGCGAAGCGGCAATGGCGGCGCGAAATCCCGGCGGAAACCCGGTCGGAAACCTGTTGGGGAACGCTGCGGGACGAGCTATCCTTGAACGAAAGCATGGCGCCGAAGACTGCGGATGCCGCCGCATCCTAGACGGGTCCACCCGGGAACCGCAAGCAGCCGTCATCGCCCCGTCGCGCTCGCCATGCTCGACCATCGCGGGAGTACGTCGCGCGTCCGCGTGTGGCACCCAAGAGACGAGGGAGAGTGGATCACGATGGACCCCTATGCCGAGATCCGTGAAGTACTCCTCCAGAAGCAGCAGGAGCTGACCGTTCGTCTCGAGAACCTGAAGCAGAACCTGCGCGGCGGCCGCAGCGCCGATTCCCAGGAGCAGGCGCAGGAGCTCGAGAACGCCGAGGTGGTCGACGCGCTCGGCAACGAGACGCGGCTCGAGCTGTCGAAAATCGCGAAGGCGCTCGATCAGATCAAGAACGACACATACGGGATCTGCGCCGACTGCGGCCAGGAGATTCCGCTCGCGCGGCTGAAGGTGCAGCCGTTCGCGGATCGGTGCATCCGCTGCGCGACGGCCGCGGAGGCCGCAGGCCGCCGCTGAGCGTTCCGCTCGTCCGGCTCGTCACGCCGCGCTCGCGCGCTTCTCCGCCGGGCGCACCGCAGAGCTCGTACGCGTCGGCGCCGCTCGAAAGCGCTCGAGGAGCGCGGCCCGCTTCGCATCGTAGCGCCGCACGGCCTGCGCCTTGACCGGGCCGAACCCTTTGACCTCCTCGGCCAACGCGGCGAGCTCGACCGCGGCGTCGTAGCGCGCCTCGTCGAGGCTCGCCTCGATCTCGTCGAGCACGTTCTCGTAGTCCGCGATCAGCCTGCGCTCCATCCGACGCTCCGCCGTATATCCGAACGGATCGAGACGCGTGCCGCGCAAACGCTTCATGCGCGCGAGCAGGCGCAGCGGCGAGACGAGCCAGCCGCCGAACGCATACTTTCTTGGCCGTCCGGTGTTCGGATCGACGCGCGCGATCAGCGGCGGAGACAGGTGAAACTTCAGCTTGAAATCGTCTCCGAAGTGCTTGCGCAGACCTTCCAAGAACCCCGTCTCCGTGTGCAGGCGCGCGACTTCGTACTCGTCCTTGTATGCGAGCAGCTTGAAGTAGCCGCGGGCGACCGCCTCGGTGAGCGCCGTTGCGCGAAGCCCGACCTTCTGCTCGAGTTGCCGAATCCGCGCAACGCGCTCGCGATAGCGCGCCGCGTATGCCTCGTCCTGATAGTCGACGAGGAACGCCGCCCGCCGCGCAATCAGCTCGTCGAGCGTGCTCGACGCGGGTGGTGCGTCGTCGCCGGACGCCAATGCTTCGACGGCGTTCCTGTCTTGCGCGGTGAACCGGCCCCAGTCGAACGCGAGCTTGTTCTGCTCGACGTTCACGCCGTAAAGCTCGAGAGCGCGGTAAAGCGCCGCGCTGCCGACCGGCAGCTTGCCGAGCTGGAACGCGAAGCCGAGCATGAAGACGTTCGCGGCCACGCTGTCGCCGAGAAGCGCGGACGCGAGCCGCGTCGCGTCGAGCGTCGCGAGCTCGTCGGTGCGGCAACGGGCCCCGAGCGCGTGCAGCAGACGCTGCTCGGGCAGACGATAGTCGGGATCGCGGATGAAGCTCGGCGGCATCTCGAGGTGCGTATTCACGATGACGCTCGACCGCTCCGCCGACAGCATCGCGAGCGATTCAATGCCTCCGGCGACGACGAGATCTGCGCCGATCAGAAGATCCACCTGCCCCGCCGGAATCCGCAACGCCGGCGCGTGCTCGCGGTCGTCACATACGCGGACGTGCGACAGAACGGCGCCGAAACGCTGCGCGAGGCCAGTCTGGTCGAGCTGCGAGACGCGCTTGCCTTCGAGATGCGCCGCGAGGCCGACGAGACCGCTGGCCGTGACGACGCCCGTCCCGCCGACGCCTGCGATCACGATGTTGTATGCACGATCGATCCGAGCCGGCGCGGGCTCCGGCAGATTCGGCACCGCCTCCGACGCGAGCGGCATCGGCGGGCTCCGGTGTGCGCCGTCGAGCGTGACGAAGCTCGGGCAGAAGCCGTCGAGACAACGGTAGTCCTGGTTGCACGACGACTGATTGATGCGGCGCTTGCGGCCGAGCTCCGTCTCGTACGGCATCACCGAGAGGCAGTTCGACTGCACATTGCAGTCCCCGCAGCCTTCACAGACGAGATCGTTGATCACGACGCGCCGCGTCCGCGCGGGCGCGAGCCCTCGCTTGCGCTTACGGTGCAGCTCGGCGGCGCACGTTTGATCGTAGATCAGCGCCGTAACGCCGCCCTGCTCCCTGAGCTCGCGCTGCACGCCGTCGAGCTCGGCCCGATCGTGCACGCGCACGCCGGGCGGGAGCCCGTTGTCGCGCTGCGCATAGCGGCCCGGGTCGTCCGTGACGACCGCGATCGTCTTGACGCCCTCGGCCGCGAGCTGCTGCGCGATCTTCGCGACCGTCAGCTCGCCCTCGACGGGTTGGCCGCCGGTCATCGCGACCGCGTCGTTGAACAGGATCTTGTACGTGATGTCCACGCCCGCCGCGACCGCCGCACGTATCGCGAGGCTCCCGGAGTGGGCGTAGGTGCCGTCACCGAGATTCTGGAAGATATGGCGCGTGTCGGTGAACGGCGCGAGCCCGATCCACGTCGCGCCCTCGCCGCCCATCTGCGTGAACGTGATCGTATTGCGATCCATCCACATCGCCATGTAGTGGCAGCCGATGCCGCCGACCGCGAAGCTGCCGTCGGGGACGACCGTCGACGTGTTATGCGGGCATCCGGAGCAGAAGTGCGGCAGCCGCCGCGCGTCGGTCGCGAGCGTCGCGAGCGCGCGGTGCTGCTCGTCGAGAACGCGGAGCCGCTCGTCGATATCCGCGCTCTGATGGAAGCGCGCGAGCCGCGCGCCGAGCACGCGCGCGATCACGGCCGGCGTCAACTCGCCGGACGACTCGAGCAGCGGCGCACCGCGCTCGTCGGCCTTGCCGACGACGAGCGGACGCTGCGCCGCCGGCAAGTTGTAGAGCTGCTCCTTGATCTGCGTCTCGATCAGCGCGCGCTTCTCCTCGACGACGAGCACCTCGTCGACTCCGGCAACGAGCGTCCTGACGCTCTCGGGCTCGAGCGGCCAGCTCATGCCGACCTTGAGCAAGCGGATGCCGAGCGCGGCGGCGCGCGCCCGATCGATGCCGAGATGCTGAAGCGCTTGCAGCACGTCGGCGTGTGATTTGCCGGTCGTCACGATGCCGATCCGCGCGTTCGGCGGATCGATCACGAGCCGGTCGATCCGATTCGCGCGCGCGAAGGCGAGCGCCGCCGGCAGCTTGTAGCGCTTCAGCCGCTCTTCCTGGTCGTTCGGCGAATCGGGCCAACGGATGTTGAGCCCTCCCGGCGGCATCTCGAAGTCGGGCACGACGATCGACAGCCGGTCGGGCTCGAGGGCGATGACCTGCGTCGCGTCCGCGACCTCCTGAGTGATCTTCAGCGCGATCCAGCAACCGCTGAAGCGAGACATCGCGTAGCCGAAGAGCCCGAGCTCGATGATCTCCTCGATATCCGACGGGTTCAGGACCGGCATCATTGCGTCGACGAATGCGAACTCGCTCTGATGCGGCAGCGATGACGACTTGCAGGTGTGATCGTCGCCGGCGGCGACCAGCACGCCGCCGTGCCGCGACGTGCCCGCGGCATTGCCGTGCTTGAACGCGTCGCCGGAACGATCGACGCCAGGGCCTTTGCCGTACCAGAGCGCGAAAACCCCGTCGTAGCGCGCACCGGGAAAGATCCCGGTTTGCTGAGTGCCCCAGATCGACGTCGCCGCGAGATCCTCGTTCAGCCCCGGCTGAAAGCGGATCCCGGCCGGCTCGAGCCAGCGCTTCGCGCGCCACAGCTCCCGGTCGAGCCCGCCGAGAGGCGAGCCGCGATATCCGGACACGAACCCGGCCGTAGACAACCCGGCGCGCGCATCGAGCTCGCGCTGCGTCAGCAGCAGACGCACGAGTGCCTGCAGCCCGGTGATGTACAACGTGCCGCTCGAGCATCTGTAGCGTTCGTCGAGGTCGTCGATTTGGCGCATCCGTTCCGGCTGCCCTCCCACAGCACAAGCTCTACGGCCGCTGCTGCCGCGGCCGCGAAGTTGCGGCGATTATCGCCGCCCAAGCCCGCCGATGCACTCGAAGTTCAGGGCGCCCCTGCAGCCGGCGATTGATGCTAAGGTACGCGCCCGCTTCTTGTTTTCCGATGAACAGCAACCGTTCCGCATTGATCGAGCTCGATCGAGTCGACGTCGAGATCGACGGCGCGCCGATCCTGCGCGATGTGTCATGGCGTCTCGCGCCCGGCGAGCATTGGGGTGTCGTCGGCGCGAACGGCAGCGGCAAGTCCACGCTGCTCGCGGTGCTCGCGGGCACGCGCTGGCCCGCGCCGAACGGCGGTCGCCGCACCTATGATTTCGGCCACGGCCCCGAGCGCGACGCGGTCGAGGCGCGGCGCAACGTCACACTCGTCGGCCATGAGCTTCAGGATCGCTACACTCGTCTCGGCTGGAACTTCGCCGCGGTCGACGTCGTGTTGTCCGGCCTGTTCCGCACCGACGTGCCGCGGCTTGCGGCATCCCCCGACGACGTCGAGCGCGCTCGGGCGCTGCTCGACGAAGCGCACGTCGCCCACCTCGCGGATCGGCCGTTTCTCGAGCTTTCGCGCGGCGAGCAGCGCCGCGTGCTGATCGCGCGTGCTCTTGCATTCGAGCCGCGCGTGCTGCTGCTCGACGAGCCCGTCAGCGGGCTCGATACGCGTTCCCGCCGCAGTCTTCACGCGCTGTTGAAACGGATCGCGGGCCGGGTGCAGATCGTCGTGACGGCGCACGCGGCCGCGCAGCTCCCGTCGATCGTCACGCACGCGCTCGAGATCGTTGCCGGACGGATCGTGAGCGCGGGCCCGTTCAGCGCAGGGACGAAGGGCAAGGCGCACGCGGCGCCGGGCGCCGGCCGCGACGCCTCGTCGTCCGCATCGGCCGAGGTCGAACCGCCCGAGGTCAGCGCCGCCGGCACGGTCGTGCCAGCGGCGCCGGACGCGCCGGCACCGGCTGAATCGGCGGCCGCACTCGCGGAGCCGCTGATCGACGTCCGTAATGCGGACGCCTGGCTCGGCGACCGCCTCGTGCTCCACGGCATCGACTGGCAGCTCTACCCCGGCCAGCACTGGCTCGTGACCGGCGCGAATGGTGCGGGCAAGAGCACCTTCCTCCGTCTGCTGCACGGTCAGCTCCGACCTGCGGTCGGCGGCTCGATCCGCTGGCCCGCGTTGCACGCGGAGCCCGGCGTTTGGGCGCTGCGCCGGCGCATCGCATGGGTCTCGCCCGAGCTGCAGGCCGGGTACCGGTACCGGGCGACCGTCCGGGAAGGCATCGGCTCCGGGTTCGACTCGAGCCTCGGTCTCGTTCGTGCATTGACGGCCGACGAGCGCGAGCGCGTCGACGTGCTGCTCGAGCGGTTCGGGCTGACGCGGCTCGCGGGCCGGCTGCTGACGGAGCTTTCGTACGGCCAGTTTCGCCGCGTCCTGCTCGCACGCGCGCTCGTGCGGCGGCCGAAGGTGCTGCTGCTCGACGAGCCGTGGGAAGGCCTCGACCCGGACAGCGCGGAGCTGCTCGCGTCCCGCCTCGACGACTCGGTTGCGGAGGGCGCGCATATCGTCTGCGCATCCCACGTCGCGGTCGACGTCGGACGCTATACGCACGAGCTCGTCCTCGACCGCGGCGCGATCACGGCCCGCGGCACGCGCGTCGACAGCCTCGTGCCTGACGCGCTTTCGTAGAAAAGCGTGCCTGGCACGATTTTTCTCCGTCAGTGCCGGTGCAGCCGGCGCACCTCGCGGAAATTGACCCAATGCGACGCAGCGAGGATCAGGCTCGCGACGACGCTGACGCCCGCCTCGACCGCCGCCGGCCACTGATCGTGCCCGTAGATCCCGGCAACCATCAGCAGCGCGACGGCGCCGATCCCGATAGCGACGATGTCCGCCCGCCGGTGCACGCGATAGCCGAGCGCGAAGCCGACCGCGCTGACCGGCACGACGAGCCACAGCATCAGGCCGTGGAAATGCCCGCCGCCGAAGCCGAGCGCGGCGATCGGCAGAATCGCAACGACCAGCGGAATCGCGAGACAGTGCAGGATGCAGACCGCCGACAATACAATCGCGATCCGATCGAAATGCCTGGAAAAGCTCATCGGGGGGCCTTGGACTGGAGGCACGGCAAAGACCTCGGGTCGGGGGCGGCGAGCATAGCATCAATCAACCCTGCTAAGCTCTTCGGGATGAGCGGCAGGATCGGAAAGGCCGGCGGATGGAGCTGAAAGGCAAGACGGTTCTGATCACGGGCGCGGCACGCGGACTCGGCGCGGCGATGGCGGAGGCGATCGCCTCCCGCGGCGCCGACCTCGCCCTCGTCGACCTCGACGTCGAGGCGCTGGAGCCGACCCGTGCGGCCTGCGAGAAGCACGGCGTTGCGGCGCGTGCCTACGCCGCGAACGTGGCCGACGAGGACGGCGTCGTCGGGCTGTACGCCCGGGTCGTCGAAGACTTCGAGCGGCTCGACGCGTCGATCGCGAACGCCGGCATCCTTCGCGACGGCTTGCTCGTCAAGGCCAGGGAAGGCAAGCCGATCGAGAAGCTGTCGCTCGCGGACTGGCAGGCCGTCATCGACGTGAACCTGACCGGCGTCTTCCTATGCGGGCGCGAGGCCGCCGCGCAGATGGCCCGGCTCGGGAACGGCGGCGTGATCCTCAACATCTCGAGCCTGTCCCGCGAGGGGAACTTCGGGCAAAGCAACTATTCCGCGGCCAAGGCGGGTGTTGCGGCGCTGACGGTCGTCTGGGCCAAAGAGCTCGCGCGCTACTCGATCCGCGTCAACGCAATCGCGCCCGGCTTCATTGCGACGGAGATGGTCGCGAGCATGCGCAGCGACGTCCTCGACAAGATCGCAGCCGGCATCCCGGCCGGGCGCCTCGGCCGGCCCGACGAGATTGCGCACGCGGCCCTGTTCCTGCTCGAGAACGACTACATGAACGGCCGCGTCCTCGAAGTCGACGGCGGCCAACGGATTTGACCGACCGCAAAATATCCCGCACTTCGCTCGTGTTGATGATCAAGGCGCCGGAGCGCTCGAAGCGCCGTCTCGCGGCCCGGCTCGGCGATGCGGCCGCCGCCGAGACCGCGCGGCGCCTCGCGGCATGTGCGCTCGAGGATCTCGCCGGCTGGCCCGGACCGACGTGGCTTGCGCCCGCCGAGCCGGGCGATGTCGACGGGCTCGAGGCCGCCGCCGAGCGCCACGGCGTCGTGCTGCAGGGCGAAGGCAACCTCGGCGCCCGCATCGCGCACGTCTCCGGCGTGCTCCGCGAGCGCGGCTTCGCGCGGCAGATTTTCATCGGCATCGACTGCCCGAAGCTCGACGAGACCTACTTGCGCAGCGCGGCGGACGCGCTCGACCGGCACGACGTCGTGCTCGGGCCCGCCGAGGACGGCGGCGTCGTGCTGATGGGCAGCCGCCGGGCATGGCCGCCGCTCGAGCCGCTGCCGTGGAGCACGCAGCGGCTCGGCTCGGCACTCGAAGCGGCGTGCCGCTCCGTAGGCGCGAGCATTGCGACCCTCGAGCCGAGACCCGATATTGATACGTTCGACGACCTGGAGCGCGTCGGCAGAGCCCTCGCGGACGACCCGCGCCCCGCGCGCCGAGCGCTTCGCGAATGGCTCGGACGGGTCGAGACGGGTATCGAAGGCAGCGCATGACGAAGCACGTAAAGCCTCTGATCCTCGCGGGCGGACTGCTGTCCCTGCTCACGATCGTCGCACTGTCCCCGGTCTCGGAGTGGCTCGCAGCCGGGGTCGCGTGGATACAGACGCATCCGCGCGCCGCGGAGCTCGCATTCGTCGGCACGTACATCGTCGCTTCCGTGCTCGTCGTGCCCGGCTCGATCCTGACCCTCGCCGCCGGCTTCGTGTTCGGCCTGCCGCTCGGGGTCGTGCTCGTGTCCGCGGGCAGCGCGCTAGGCGCGGCGGCCGCGTTTCTGGTCGGCCGCTTCTTTGCGCGCGACTGGGTTGCGCAACGCGTCAGTCATCTGCCGCGTTTTCGCGCGCTCGACGCGGCAACGCGCCGAGAAGGCTTTTTGATCGTCTTCCTCGCGCGGCTGTCGCCGCTCTTCCCGTTCAACTTGCTGAATTACGGCCTCGGCCTCACGGCCGTGAAGTTCCGCGACTATTTCTTTGCGACGTGGATCGGAATGCTGCCGGCAACCGTGGTCTACGTGTACATCGGTAGCCTCGCTAAGAACCTGACGGAGCTCACGACCGGAAACTTCGAGCGCGGCCCGGAGCAGCTCGTGCTGCTCGCGGCGGGGCTGATCGCGACCGTCGTGCTGACCGTGCTGATCACTCGACGCGCGAACCGGGTTCTCGCGGCGCATCTCGACACCGAGACACGCGATGGCTGAGATGCCGAGCGCGAGCGCCGGCGCGCGCTATCCGGGCTCGGAGCACGATGCGCGGTGGCGTCGCCTCGTGATGCCGTCCGGCTACGAGCAGCCCGAGCCGCGCGAGCGCTATCACCTCGTCGTCATCGGCGCAGGGCCGGCGGGTCTCGTCACGGCGATCGCAGCCGCCGAGCTCGGCGCTCATGTCGCGCTGATCGAGCGCCACGCGCTCGGCGGCGACTGCCTGAACGTCGGCTGCGTGCCGTCGAAGACGCTGCTCGAGTACACGCGCAGCGAAATCGGCGGCAGCCCGGATGCCGAGCACTTCGACGCGGCATTCGAGCGGCTGCGCGACGTGCGCGCGACGATCGCCGCGCACGATTCCGTCGAGCGCTACACGCAGGCCGGCGTCCACGTGTTTCTCGGCCAGGCGAAGTTCGTGGATCAGAGCGTCGTCCAGGTCGGCTCCATGCGGCTCGTCACGCGGCGGACGGTCATTGCGACCGGCTCGCATCCGGTGCTGCCGCCGATCCGCGGGCTCGCCGAAAGCCGCCCTTTGACGAACGAGACCGTCTTCGATCTGAAGCGCCGTCCGAAGCGGCTCGGAATTCTCGGCGCCGGCCCGATCGGCTGCGAGCTCGCGCAGGCGTTCGCGCGTCTCGGTGTCGAAGTCGTGCTGCTCGAGAGCGAGCCGCGCATTCTCGCGAAGGAGGATGCCCGCGCGAGCGCGCTCGTCGAGCAGGCGCTGCGCGACGCCGGCGTCGTCCTCGAGCTCGGCGCCGCCGTCGAGGCGGTCGAGCGTCGCGGCGCGCACGTAGCGATCGAGCTCGCGCGCGGCGACCACGAGCGCCGCATCGACGAGATCACCGTCGACGAGATCACCGTCGACGAGCTGCTCGTCGCCACGGGCCGCCGGCCGAATACGGACGAGCTGAACCTTGCGGCCGTCGGCGTCGAGCTCGACGGGCACGGACGCGTCATCGTCGATCGCTACCTGCGCACGACGAACTCGAAGATCTACGCGGCCGGCGACGTGTGCTCCGCCGTGCAGCTCACGCACAACGCGGATGCGCATGCGCGCATCGTCGTGCAGAACGCGCTGTTCGCGCCGACGGCGACGACGGACGGGCTCGTAATCCCGCGCTGCACGTATACGGACCCGGAGGTCGCGCAGATCGGTCCGACGGCCGCCGAGCTCGAGCAAGCGGGCACGCCGTTCGACGCCTACCGCGTGGACTTCGCGGACCTCGACCGCGGCCTGATCGAGAGGGACCGGGGCTTCGCCGAGATCCTGACCGCGGTCGGCGGCGACAAGATCCTCGGCGCAACGATCGCGGCGCGCGATGCCGGCAATCTGATCGCGCCGCTCGCAATCGCGATGACGCTCGATATCGGTCTCGGCGATCTCGGCAATGCGGTCCTGCCCTATCCGACGCGCGCCGAGTTCCTGCGCAAGGCCGCGGACCGCTATCGCCGCACGAAGCTGACGCCGACCCGCAAGCGTGTGCTCGATACGTGGCTCGGCTGGCGAGCGTGAGCCGGGACGCTTGCGAATGCCGGCCGCGACCTCGGAACCGAAAGCCGACGTCTCGGTGATCGTGCCGGTCTGGCGCGATACGGAAGCTGTGCGGAACCTGCTCGAGAACGCGCAACGCTGGCGCCCGCCGCCGCGCGAGATCGTCGTCGTCTCCGCCGAGGCCGACGCCGAGCTGGCTGCGCTTTGCGCCGCGCACGGTCATCGCTGCCTCGCCGACGGCGCGCCGAACCGCGGCGCTCAGCTCGACCTCGGCGCGCGCAACGCGGCCGGATCGATCCTGTGGTTTCTGCATGCCGACAGCACAGCGCCCGACAACGGCGTCGAGGCGATCCTTCGCGCCGTCGAGGACGGCGCCGAGAGCGGCTGCTTCACGTTCGCGTTCCACGGGGAACGGACCTGGTACAAGCGGCTGATCGAACGCGGGGTCGCGGCGCGGCTTCGTCTCGGCGGCATCGCGTACGGCGATCAGGCGCTCTTCGTCACCCGCGACGCGTACGCGGCATGCGGCGGCTTCCCGCACGAGCCGCTGTTCGAGGAGGTCCGCCTCGTCAAGCGCCTGCGCCGGCGCGGCACGTTCCGGATACTGTCCGAGCGCGTCGGCGTGTCGACGCGCCGCTGGGAGCGCGACGGCTGGCTGCGGCGCACGGCGCAGAATCGCTGGCTCGCGTTTCGCTACGCGCTCGGCGCGCCGCCCGCGCGCCTCGCAGCCGCGTACTCGCGGGTCCGCGTCCGCACGGATCGTCCTTCGGCGTAAGATGGCGGTATGAACGCTCGTCTCGATCCGCTGCGCTTCACGCCGACCGGAGAGCCGCGCGGATACATCGAGCCGCACGCGCTGCGCGAGCTCTGGTTCCATACGGGCACCGCATGCAACCTCGCGTGCCCGTTCTGCCTCGAGGGCTCGAAGCCCGGCGACGGCCGCCTCGACCGCGTACGGCTCGACGATGTCCGTCCGCTGATCGACGAGGCCGTCGAGCTCGGCGTCGAGCAGTTCTCGTTCACCGGCGGCGAGCCGTTCATCGTCAAGGAGATCGTTGCGATTCTCGCGTACGCCGCCGAGCGCCGGCCGTGCCTCGTGCTGACGAACGGCACGGATCCTGTGCTGAAGCGGCTGCATCAGATCGAGACGTTGCGTGCCGCGGCGCACCCGGTCTCGTTCCGGATCAGCATCGATTATCCGGAGTGCGAGCGTCACGACGCGGGCCGAGGGGCCGGAAGCTTCGACAAGTCGTGGCGCGCGCTGCGCGAGCTTCATCGTCGGGGTTTCAAGGTATCGCTCGCCCGGCAAGCGGAACGCGGCGAGGACGCATCCGCGGTCGAAGCGAAGTTTCGCGCGCTGATCGCCGAGCACGGGCTGCCGGCCGACATGACGATCGTGTCGTTCCCGGACTTCATGCCGCCGCACTCGCACGCGAACGTCCCGCAGATCACCGAGCACTGCATGACGACGTATCAGACGGAGGAGTCGCGCCGCCGTTTCATGTGTGCGTTCTCGAAGATGGTCGTGAAGAAGAACGGACGGATGCGCGTCTTCGCGTGCACGCTCGTCGATGACGACGAGGCCTACGATCTCGGCGCTACGCTGCGCGAAAGCCTCGGCAAGCGGATCCTGTTGCACCACCACCGGTGCTACAGCTGCTTCGCGTTCGGCTCGTCGTGCAGCGAGGTCGTGCGCTGAGCAGCGCCGTGGGGCTTGCTTGCCCGCATGGCCACAGCGCCCGACACCTCGGGCTTCGCGATCATCGATCGGCGGGGACCGTGCGTGCACGACGGCGCGGAGGCCGGTGCATACGACGTTATCCCGGGCTCGCTGCCGCCGGCATCGCGCGATTCAGCACGTCGAGCGCTGCGGCGTGCAGCGCGGGCGTCGCAGCAGCGACGACGGAGCCGCCGCGAAGCGGCAAGCGCCCTTCCCAATCCGTGATCACCGCACCGGCGCCGCGCAAAATCGGGATCAGCGGCACGATATCGTACGGGCGCAGCTGCGTTTCGACGACGAGATCGATGAAGCCGGCCGCCACCATCACGTAGTTGTAGCAATCGCCGCCGAAGCGCGTCATCAGGCACTTGCGGCCGAGCGCGTCGAATGCGCGCTTCGAGTCGGGATCGAATAGATCCGGATGCGTCGATGCGAGCACCGCGTTGCGCAGCTCGGTGCACCGGCGCGTGCGCAGGCGGTCGCGGCTATCCGGCTTGATCAGCCAGCTCCCGCCATCGGAGCCGAGGAAGACCTCCTCGAGCACGGGTTGGCACATCAGCCCGAACAGCGGCACGTCGTGACGCGTGAGCCCGACGAGCGTCCCCCACAGCGGCGAGCCGACGAGGAACGCGCGAGTGCCGTCGATCGGATCGATATACCACCGGTACGGTGAGCTGCTGCCCCGCTCGGCCTCCTCCTCGCCGACGATGCCGTGATCGGGATAGCGCTCGGCGATCGCGGCGCGCAGCACGCGCTCGATCGCCTTGTCGGCATTCGTGACGGGGTCGAATGCGTTTCCGCCTTTGTTCTCGATCGTGAAGGACTTGCGGAAGTGCGCCTTCGCGATGCCGCCGGCGGTATGGGCGAGCTCGATCGCGAAGTCTTCGAGCTCGAGGATTGGGATATCGGCGTGCGGCATGTGCGCATTATGGCCGATCGGTCGGGAAAAGGCGCTCGGTGGTTACCTGCCGCTCTGCTTTCGGCGCTGGGCTCGAAAAGAAGATCGTTTACGTCGGCGCGGCGGGCGCGTCTTCGATGCCCTCTGTTGCCGGCCGTTCGGCGGCCAGGGACGGCCGCCGCCGAGCGACACGATGTTCTTCGCACGTGCCGGCAACAGAGGGCATCGAAGACGCACCCTTTCGGCGTCGGCGCGACGACAGCTAACGGCGCTGCGCTGCGTCAGCCGGGGAAGAAGTCGATCGGCTTCGTTGTCGTGACCGGCGCGACGTCCTTCGCGTCGAACCGGAACAGCATCACGCGCTGCACGAGCTTCTCTTCGAGATCCGGATCTCCGAGCTCGGACGACACGACCGAGCACTCCGTCACCGTGCCGTCCGGCGCGATCGTCAGGCGGAGCACGAGCTTGCCCTCGAGCGCCGGATTCGCGCGCAGCGCACGATTGTAGAGCGCATAAATCGCGTGCTTGTTCTGGTCAAACACGCGCTCGATCTCTTCTCGGCTGCGCGCACCGCGCGCATCGCCGCTGCCCGACCCACTCGCCGCCGCTGCTCCGGACGGCGCGATCCGCTCGACGGGGCTCTCGACGCGCGTCGTCGTACGCGCCGCAAGACCCGAGCCGCCGGTATCGCGGCTCAGAGCCGCCGTATCGATGCCGCCGCTGCTCGCGCCGACGCGCGACGTGATCAGCGAGCGCTCGGGCGCGGCCGGCGCGTCGACGGCGGACGACGACGTCGCGGCTTGTGCGCCGGCGAGATCGTCGATCAGCGACGAGTCGCGCAGCGCGGAAAGCTGCTCCGCGAACGGCAGCAGGCCCGCCGAGCGCGCGCGTTCCCGCGCCTGCTCGACGCGATCCTCGGGCGCCGGCGGCGTCTCCTCGACGACACGCTCGGGCACCGGGACCGGCTCCGGTGGCGTCTCCTGCACGCGCGTCTCGACGACCGGCTCGGGCTCGGGCGGAGGCACCGGCTCCTCGCGCACGACGGGCGGCGGAGGCGGCGGCGGCTCGGGACGCTCGAGAATCAATCGTGCAAAGCGCGGCGGGACTTCCTCGACCGCGAGCGGATCGGGCTCGGGCACGGGTAACACGGACAACAGCAGCGCGAGCGCGAGGACCGCGCCAAGCGTGCCCTTCAGCACCCGCTTGAAGCGCTCCTCCTGCTCTACCCCCGTCGTCCAGGGCAGATCGTAATGGCGGTATTGCACGGCCGCGTACGCCATCTGCTCCTCGCTTTCTCAATCGAGACCGAGCGCCGCGACTTGCCCGTCCGACGCCTTCTGCAGGACGGCCAAGGACACGCGGCCGTAGTCTGCGTCGGTACACGTCGCCATGATCTTCTTCAGCAGCCGGTACGGCAGCGCTTTGTCGCCCATGATCGTGACCTCGCGGCTCGCCGCGTCCTCGGCGAGCTCGCTGCGAATCACCCGCTTCGCCTGCGACTCGAGCGCGGCTTTGAGCTCCGGTATCACGAGCGACTCGTCCGCAAGGACGTCCGTGACCCGGGCGACCGGCTCGCCCTGCACGAGCACGTCGTTCGCGGTCACGAGCACGATCACGGTCTCGCGGCTCGGCGTATCGGCGGTCGACTCCGGCAGGCGCACGTCGCGCGGATTCGGCAGCGACTCGACCTCTCCCGAGCTGACCAGCAGGAAGAACACGAGGATCGTGAAGATATCCATCAGCGACACGAGGTTCAGCGCGGCGCCGCGCTTATGACGCTCGTGATGCCGCTTCATCCGTGCGGCGCGGCCTCGATATCGCATAGTCCTAGTTCACTGCGGCGAGCGGCGCGTCGCCGATCGAAATTTCGGGGAAGAGCTCGGCCATCACCGGCCCGTTCGTGCGCTCGTCGAAATGCTCGACCGCGCGGACGTGATCCATCACGGCGACGATCAGCTCGTAGGACACGTCGGGCTCGAGGAGCAGCGTCACGTCGATCTTGTCCGGAAATTGCCGCTTCACGTCGAGCAGATACGCAGTCAGAGCGTCGAGAGCGTGCTCGCCGTTCTCGGCTTCGAAGCGGCGCAGCATGCCCGCGCTTCGCTCGCCGACCTCGAGCACGTTGCGGCGCACGACGACCTCGAGCTGAAACTCGGGCTCGGCCTGCTCGACGGGCTCCGAGCTCGAGGCCGGCAGGTTCAGCTCGAGGATCGACATCCGCGAGAACACCGCGGTGATCAGCAGGAACGGCACAAGCACCACCATCAAGTTCATGAACGCCGTGATATTGAGCTCTTCGGCGTCATGACGACGGCGAGCGCGCCACCGACGGCGAGCCATAGGTCGCGCCCTAGCCCGTCGCGCCCGGCTCTGCCGCGGCCCGCTCCGTCACCGAGTTCAGGAACTTCACCGACGCCATCTCGAGGCTGTCGACGATCTCGGTGGTTTTGGTCTGCAGGAGCGTGTGCACGAGCAGCAGCGGAATCGCGACGATCAGGCCGAATGCGGTCGTGTTCATCGCGACCGAGATACTGGCGGAGAGCAGGTCGGCCTTCTCGGCGGGATTCGCGTTCGACACCGCGGTGAACGCGTTGATCAGGCCGATGATCGTGCCGAGCAGACCGAGCAACGTCGCGATATTCGCGAAGGTCGCAAGATAATGCGTGCGCTTCTCGAGGCGCGGCATCACTTCCATCAGGCTCTCTTCCATCGCCTGCTCGATGTCCTCGCGCCGCGTCGCGGAGCGAAGCCGTTGCAAGCCGTAAGTCATGATTTGCGCGATCGCGGCCTTCGACTTGCTCGTAACCTGCAGCGCGCCCGCGATGTTGCCCGACTTCAGGTACGGCGCGACCTTGCTCCAGACGGCTTTGTTGCTCGCGGTCGTCCGCGTCAGGAACACCCAGCGCTCGATCGCGACGGCGAGGCCGAGGCCCAGCACGAGCACGATCGGATACATGAACACTCCACCGTCCTGAAAGAACTCGACGATGGTGGAATAGACACCCATGAGATCAGTCCTCCAGCGTTGTCGCGTCGCGGCCGCCGTCGGAGCCGTTCGCCGGCGGCGGCGGCGACGCTTCGAGCATGGCGTAGTAGTCGAGCTGCCGTGCAAAGACCTCCGGATCGATCGGCGCGAGCACCTCGTCGAGCAGGGTGTTTACCGGCCGACCCACGATGTCGCCGAGGTCCGAGGTCTTCCAGGGCACGATGTAGAGCACCTTAGGCAATTCGCGGTTTCCGGTGATGGACGTAGTTCCCAGATCGAGCGTGAGGTCTGGGCTCGGGGCGTCCTGCGCACCGGCCGCGCACGCAGCGAGCAGCGCGGCCGCGAATACGGTCACATTGCCGAGCTTCTGTCTTATCGATAAGTCGATCACATTGCGTCTCCTCTGCCGACGCGCGCAGTCGGGGCGCCGTCCGGGACGCGGCGGCGCAGATCGACGATCCACCGCGCGACACGCGCGTCCGGGTCGTCGGCGGCAAGCTGATAGGCTTCGTAGCACTCGAGCGCTTCCGCGGGTCTTTGCAGGTAGAGATCGAGCAGCACGCCGAGGTTGTAGAGCGCGAGCGCGTAGTCCGGACGCGCGTCGAGAGCGCGGCGATAGGCGGCCTCCGCTGCGTCGAACTCTCCGCGTTCGCGCAGCACGATGCCGAGCTCGTTGTTCGCCTCCGGATGATTCGGATCGAGCGACAGCGCGGTCTCGAGCGCAGCGAGCGCGTCGTCGTTACGCCCCGCTCGACGATGCAAAATCGCGAGGTTCACGTGCGGCCCGGGCAGCCCCGGATGCGCGGCCGTGATGCGCTCGAGCTCCGCGGCCGCGGCCGCGACCTCGCCGCGGCGCATCAGGTCGACGGCGCGATCGTGCGCCGCGAGCACGGCTTCGGGCACCGTCCGCTCGTCGATCGCGGCGCGCGGCGCTGCAGTGTTGCGGCCGTCCGCGGCGCGCGACGCCGATGCGTCACGCGAATCCGCGGCGGTCTGCGTCGGGCTGCCCGCGCATCCGGCAAGCACGAGCGACGCGACCAACGCCGCCGCAACCGGCAGCACTGCGTGCGCACGGACGCGCCCGCCCGCACGGTGCGGCTCGCGCACGCGCGGCGCCGTCGCAGCGAGTGTCGTCTCAGCGCACGGCGCCGACGAGTTCTTCTCCGATCTCTTCTTTCGCATATCGCACCGGCATCAGCTCGGCCAAAGCGTCGAGGCTTGCGCGCACCCATTCGTCGTAGACGCCGTCGGCCATCCGCGCGACGTTGAGCTCGTGCACCTCGATCGCTTGCTCCTCGAAAGGAAACGCCTGCTCCTCGAGCAGGATCTCGTACTGCGAGAGCTCGTCCGGCCCGAGATCGGCCGGCCGCTCGGATGCGATCAGGTCGCGGCCGAGCGCGTGATACAGCTCCGCAATCTCGTACGTCGCCGCGGTCGTCACCTCGGCGAAGCCGTAATCGGCCGCGCGGCGATAGGCCGTCAGCGCCGCCTCCATCAGCTCGCGCTTGCGGGAGAGATTCCGCTCGAGCGGCGCGACGAGGCGCACGCCGAGGAACGCATCACGGCGCGGCTCCGCGAGCTCGAGCTGCGCGCGCGCCGCGAGCAGCCTCGTGCGGTCCGTGCGCTCGGCGCCGGCCGCCGCGTCCGCGGCGACGATCTCGCCGAGCCAGCGCAGCTCCTCGGTCCGATCCCCCCGGGCTCGCGCGAGCTCGGCGAGCCTCTGCCGGGCGTCGACGGCTGGCGGAACCGGCGTCGGATGCCGCTCGACGTAGCGCGCCAACGCGCTCGCGGCCCGGGCCTGATCGCCGCTCTCGAACCACAGCTCCGCCGCGCGCCATGCGGCCTCGCGGCGCACCGCCGGATCGCCGTCGCCGTCCGCTATGCGCTCGAACTCGCCCGCCGCGCGCGCCGCATCGCCCGATTCGACGTACGCGACCGCGAGATTGGCGGTCGCATCCGCGACGAGCGGATCGTCCGGATAACGCGTGCGAAAGTCCTCGAGGACCGTCGCGGCTCGAGTCCACGAGCCGACGCGCATCAGCGCGGCCGCCGCGTCGTACTCGGCCGTCGCGCGGATCTCGGAGGTCGGCGCGGCCGCGCCGACGCGCAGGAAGTGCTCGATGGCGGCCTGGTCGTCGCCGAGCGCGCGCGCCTCTTCGCCCTGCTTGTAGATCGACGATGCGAGCCGCTCGATCAGCGGCCCGTGCTGCGGATCGTCCGCCGGTACGAGCTCGAGCGCGGCAAGATACGCGGACTCGGCAGCCGAGTAGCTCGCAAGATCGAACTCCGAGTGCGCCGCGACGATCCAGGCCGTGCGCTCGAGCTCGGCGGGCGCGGGCGGGTTGCGCACGACGACCCGCATCGCGACGTCGCGCGCGGCAGCGAACTCGTTCAGCGCGAAAAGGCGCTCCGCGGCATCCGTCTCGACCGCCGCGGCCTCGGGATGCTCGGGATAACCCGACGCAAAGCGCAACGCGCTGTCGATGCTGCGCCGATGCCACTCCGCACGCTCGGCGCCGGTGACCTGCTCCTCGTGGCGGGCATACGCGAGAAGCGCGGCGTAGCCGGCCTCCCCGCCCTGCGGGTGGAACGGATACGCGTACGCCGTGCGCTCGTACTCGGTCGCGGCGCTCGCATAGTCGCCGCTCTCGAACAGCACCTCGGCAAGCAGGAAGTTCGTCGCGGCCGCGTCCTCGCCGTCCGGGAACGTCGAAAGATACGTCCGGTACCAGCGCGCGGCCGCCGCATACTCGTCCGCGGCCTCCGTCTCCTGAGCGAGCGCATGATGATGCGCGGCGAGGTCCGTCAGATGCGTCTTCAGATGTGCGACGACGTCGGGCTGCTCGGCGAGCGCATGGCGCTCCCAGTACGGGCTGCCGAGACCGTAGCGCTCGACGAAGCCGCGTTTGCCGTCGAGGACGAGCTCCGCAAACCCGCCCTGCTCGAACGCGCCGATCGCCTCGGCCTCGAGCAAAGGCGCCTTCTCGTGCCACGGCTCGACGTCGGTGAACGCGTGATACGCCGCGGCCGCGTCGTGCCAGCGTTCCTGCTCGACGTACAAATCGCCGAGGCTCATGTAGACGATGTATGCATACGGGCGCGGCCCGACGCGCGCGAGCGACTCCGCGATCGCGGGGGCTCCGTCGAGGTACGAGAACCCGATCGACATCACGCGCAGCGTGTCCTCGACGAGCTCCTGCTCCGCGCGGCCCATCGCCGCGAAGCAATCGGCGGAATCGACGTCCGGGCTCGCGCCGAGCTTCGCATCGAGAAGTCCGAAGAACGACCCGAGCGCGTCGTCGTGCCGCTCCTGCTTGAACAGCGACCAGCCGTGCTTGTACAAGGCCTGCTCGTAGAACGGGGTCTCGGCGCCGCGCTCGAGCACGCGTCGGTACGCGTCCTCCGCGTCGGCGTAGCGTCCGTCGACGAACAGCGCCTCGCCGCGGCGAAAGTTCGCCTCGACGTAATGCACGGTGCCGGGATGCTCGGCGACGAGCCGATCGAGCGTCGCGAGCGCCGACTCGACGTCGCCGCGCGCTTCGTAGGCTCGCGCGAGCTGATAGAGCACAAGGTCGTTCTTCGCGTATCCGGGATGGCCCTCGAGCAGCTCGAGATAGAGCGCGATGCTGTCGTCGAGCCGCGCCGACGGCTCGCCGCCCGTGCTCTCGATCTCCGCCGACTCGATCTCGAGATCGGCGAGACGGCGCATCGCCTCGGGACGCAGCAGCGGATCGTCGGCAGCGAGCTCGAGAAAGCGGCGATAGCTCTCGATCGCCTTCTCCTCGCTCGCCGGAATCGGCGTGCTGACGTCGATCTCGACGCTCCGCTTCTCGAGCGACTCGATCGTGACGGGCCCGTCGCGATCGCGGCCGAATGGCCAGAGCGCGGCGAGCACCGCGACCGCGACGATCGGATTCACGGGGCCTCCTCGTCGCGCACCGCGGCCGCGCGCGACGACGCGCGATCGTACAGCGCGGCGAGCGAGAAACGCGCCTGCACGCGATAGGCCGCGAGGCGCTGCCGCCGTCCTTCGAGCTCCTCGATCGCGACCGCTTCGACGAAGCGTTGCTGGCGGCCGAGCGCATCGAGCGCCGTGTCGCGCAGCGCCGCGAGCCGCGGCTCGAGCGCATCGATGCGCGCACGCAGCTCCGCGAACTGCCCAGGCCACGCCTCTTTCGCGGCGAGGATCCGATAGCGGCGCGCCTGCGCCTCCTTCACGGAGAGGTCGAGCTGCCGCAGCTCTCTCTTCTGCTCCCACAGCCGGAACTCGAAGTCCCGCTCGAGCTCCCATGCCAGCAGGCCTTTCAGGAATCGCTGCTTGTCGCGCAGCGATTCGGCGGACGAGTCGCCGCCGAGACGTTCGATGTCGGCTTCGAGCGCGGACAGCTCGCTCCACAGGCGCTGCTGCTCCGGCGTGCCGAGCGCGGTGATATCCCGCATTCGTCCGATCCGCGCGGCCTCGGCCTCGAGCTCGACGCGTCTTGTGCTGATGCGGTGCAGATCGATCTCGTCGAGCCGCGCCTCGATCGGCGGCAGGCGCTGCTCGAAGGCCCGGCGGCGCGTATCGAGAATATCGTCGAAGGCGTCGAGGCTGCCGACCCACTCATCGAGAGTGCGGACCAGCAAACCGAGGTCGCGATAGTTCTTCAACGACTCCTGAAGCGGATGCGTCGACAGCAGCTCGTACAGATAGCGGCTCTCCGTCGAATCGGGAACGGCGTCGAGCTGCCAGTACCATCCGCTTGCGGCGTTCTCGTCCGAACGGACGAGCGCTTCGAGCAGCGCGCCGTTGCGCACCGCTTCGATCGAGCGCTCGATGCGGCCGATCTCCTCGTCGAACGCGTCGATCGCCTCGAGATAGTGATCGGCGGCCTGGCCCTCCGCGCCGAGTTGCGTGAACGCGTACGGCACGGCGAGCAACGATTCCTGTACCGCGGCATCGGCGAGACTCCGCTCCCTGAGCTCGAGCCACGGCACGAGCGCCGCGCGATGATCCGCGAGCTCGGCGCTCGCCCAGCCGAAGCCGAGCAGCGCCTTCGTCGAGAACGGGCCCTCGAGGCGCACGCGCTGCAGCGCCGGCCTCGCCAGCTCGGCCTCCCCGGCCTGCAGCCACGCGTAGCCGAGCGCGACGTTAGCCTTGTCGCGAAGCGCGGCCCCCGCTTCGTCGACACCGTCGATCGGCGCCGTGCCGACCCGCTCGAGCATGTCGGCGCCCGCCGAGGTCTGCCCGAGCCGCACGAGCGCGACACCGAGGTTGTAGCGCGCGTACCCGGTCCATTCGTCGCGGCGCGACTCGAGGCGCGCGAGCAGCTGCTCGGCTTCGCCGAATTTGCCTTGATCCATCGCGAGCTGCGCGCCGAGCATCCTGCGCTCGGCCTCGAGCTCTTCGGGCAGCGCACCGCCGATACGCGCAAGCGCGTTCTCCGCCTCTGCAAAGTAGCCGCGCTGACGCCAGATCTTCGCAAGGAAGAACCACGCGCGGTCGCGCACGGCCGGGTCGTCGTGCTCGGCGAGCATCCGCTCGAAAATCTCTCCGGCGAGGCGATGCTGACCGTAAGAGAGGTATAGCCCGCCGAGCAGCAGCTCCGCCTCGGCCGCATGCGTCGGCACCTCGTCGCGCTCGAACGCGGCGAGAAGCCTGACGAGCGCGGTGAAGTAATCCTGCTGATAGAAGTGGAACAGGACCTCGCCGTACGCGAGATCCCGCACGGAGCCCGATGGCGCGTCGTCCGCGCGCACGCCCGTACCGAGCACCGCGGCAGCGGCGAGCGCGGCGACGCGCGCCGCGCGTGCCCGTCGGCTACACGATCCCGCCCGGCTCACCGCCTACTCCCACTCCACGACGACGAATTCGGGCTGCAGGCGGCTCTCGCTGTCTGAGATCTTGAGCTCGATATATTTCGGGCCGATACCTTTCTCGAACGTGAGCGTCGCGCCGCGCCGATATCCGCGGCCGTGCGGCCCCTCGCCCGTGAAGACCGCGACCAGCTCGTGCTCGCCGGCGCGGACGTTGCCTGCGAAGAGCCGCTGCACGCCGCCTCGATGCAGCGCGTCGACCTCGCGGTCGGTATAGAGGTAGTTCGCGACGTCTTTACCGTCGAGCTTGAGCTCGATCGAATCGAGGCCGAAGAACGTGCCGACGTCCATCGACACGAACACCGAGACCTGCGTGCTCGACGGGAACAGCAGCTCCTCCTCGAGAAGGAACAGATCGCGGTTGAGGTCGACGGCGAGCTTCTTGAGCGCCTGCACCTCCTCATCGAGCGTGCGAAACTCGCGGGCGGCCGCGCCCGCGCTCTGATCGACGTCGAAGCGCGGCGCCGCAGGCTTGCCGGCCTCCTGCGCGGCAGCGGGCGTCACGAAACCGATCGCAAGCACGGCCGCCAGCATCCGCGCGGACCATCGCCCGAGCCGCACTGCGCTCATTAGAGACTCGATCAGAGACTCGATCCACGAGAACCGTTCGTTCATTCGTTGCTCCGGCTGTCCCTTGCTCAAAGCTCGCGCAGAAGCGCCATGACGCGTTCCTCGGGCTCGCGCTCGCCGGCGCGCGAATCGCCGTCGAGAACGTGCCGAACGACGCCCGTGCGATCGATCAGCACCAGGGTCGGCAGATCGTCGATATCAAAGAGCTTTCCCGTCTCGCCTCGCGTATCGACGAGCACGGGAAAATCCGCACCGAGACGCGACGCGACGCTCTCCGCGTCGCGCGGGTTGCGGTCGAGGCTTACGACCAGAAGCACGAGCCCCGCGTCGCGATAACGCCGATGCACCTCCGCAAGATTCGCGTCCCACGCACGGCATGCGCTGCACCGCGACGACGTGAACGCGAGCATCACGACCTCGCTGCGATGCTCGGACAATCTGACGTTGCTGCCCGCGACGCTTTTAAGAACGAAATCCGGGGCCGAAGCCCCGGCAGCAGGTCCTGCATGCACCGCAGCCGCCGCCGACGCGGCGAGAGCAACCGTAAACATCAAAAGGGTCAATCGCATGCCTCGACTCCGAGCGGTCGGGTCAGGCACCCGACGGCCGCGCTGTCCATTAATCTGCGCCGGCGCTGGCTCGGCCGAGCGACCATACGACTGCGGCCGCGGCTCGGTCCATGAGCCAGGTCTCAATCCATGAAGTGCTGCCCCGGTCCCGTCGCAAAGCCGCGCAGGTGGCGCCGAACACTACGCAGCCGCGTCTGAAGGCCGCAATCTGTCGGCAGCCGGAGACGTATCGAAGCTACGACACTTCGAGGCGACGGCTATTACGGAATAAGGAATGATCCGACGTCGAGAACGTCGCGTCGGACGCGCGGGGTCAGCCGACCCACTCGCGCGCGTTGTCGAACAGCCGCTGCCACGGCGAGCGCTCGCCCCAATCGGCCGGATGCCAGGAATGTTGCACGGTGCGGAACACCCGCTCCGGGTGGGGCATCAGGATCGTGACGCGACCGTCCTCGGTCGTCAGGCCGGCGATTCCGTTTGGAGAGCCGTTCGGGTTCGCGGGATAGCGCGTCGCGGGCTCGCCGCGGCCGTTGACGTAACGCAGCGCCGTCAACGAGCGCTCGCACGTTCCGAGATTTTCGTTCGAGTCGAACGCCGCGCGGCCTTCGCCGTGCGACGTGACGATCGGCATCCGCGAGCCCGTCATCCCGCGCAGCAGGACCGACGGGCTCTGCTCGACGCGCACGAGCGACAGGCGCGCCTCGAACTGGTCCGAGCGGTTGCGGACGAACTTCGGCCACGCGGCCGCGCCCGGGATCAAAGTCTTCAGCGCCGCGAGCATCTGGCAGCCGTTGCAGACGCCGAGCGCGAACGTATCCTCGCGCGCGAAGAACTCCGTGAACATCGCGCGCGCGCCGTCGTGATACAGGATCGTCTTCGCCCACCCTTCGCCCGCGCCGAGCACGTCCCCGTACGAGAAGCCGCCGCAGACGACGAGGCCGACGTAGTCGCCGAGGTGCCTGCGCGCCGCGAGGAGGTCGCTCATGTGCACGTCATGCGCCTCGAAGCCTGCGCGCGCGAGCGTCGCCGCCATCTCCCGCTGGCTGTTCACGCCCTGCTCGCGCAGCACGGCGACCTTCGGTTTTCGACCGCGCGACGAAGCGCGCACGACCGCCGGCACGGCGTCGATGTCGAACGTGACGTGAGCGTTCAAACCCGGCTCCGTCTCATCGAGGCGCGTCTCCATCGCCTCGCGCGCGCACTCCGGATCGTCGCGCAGCGCCTCCATCCGGTACGTGAGCTCGGACCAGATCCGGTGCAGCTCTACGCGCGGCGCGGCGAACAGCACGTCGTCACCGCGCGCGACGACGATGTCGCGCTTCGACGTCGGAATCGCGACCGGATGCGCATCGTCGGCGAGGCCGTGCTCGATCAGAATCGACGTGACGGCCGGCAGATCCGCCGCCCGAACCTGGATCACGGCGCCCGGCTCCTCGGCGAACAGCCATGCGAGCGGATCGACCTCGGGCGGCACGGTGATCTCGAGCCCTGCGCGCGACGCGAACGCCATCTCGACGAGCGTCGCGAACAGGCCGCCGTCGGAGCGATCGTGGTAAGCGAGCACGAGGCTCCGCTCGCGCAGCGCGCGCTGCGCGGCGAAGAAGCGCACGAGCTTGTCGGCATCGTCGAGGTCGGCGGGCTCCCCGCCGTACTCGCCGAAGCTTTGCGCCAGGCACGAGCCGCCGAGCCGCAGCCGTCCGCCGGCGAGATCGAGCAGCAGCAGCACCGTATCGCCGGCATCGCGGACGAGCTCGGGCGTCAGCGTCCGGCGCACGTCGGCAACCGGCGCGAAAGCCGATACGATCAGCGAGACGGGCGCGGTCACCGAGCGCTCCTCGCCTCGATCGCGCCATACCGTGCGCATCGACAACGAATCCTTGCCGACCGGAATTGCGATGCCGAGGGCCGGACACAGCTCTTCGCCGACCGTGCGCACCATCTCGAACAAGGTGTAATCGTCGTCGCGAAATCCGGCCGCGGCCATCCAATTCGCGGAGAGCTTGATGTCGCCGAGCGACTCGACGTCGGCGGCCGCGATGTTCGTCACGGCCTCGGCGACCGCGAGCCGTGCGGATGCGGCCCCGCGCTTGATCGCGACCGGCGTACGCTCACCCATCGCCATCGCTTCGCCGGTATAGCCCGTGTAGCCCGACGTCGTCACGGCCACGTCGGCGACCGGCACCTGCCACGGGCCGACGAGCTGATCACGCGACGACATGCCGCCGACCGTGCGGTCGCCGATGTGGATCAGGAAGGACTTGTCGGCGACCGCGGGGAAAGACAGCACGCGGCGGACCGCATCGTCGAGCCGCACGCCGGAACGGTCCCATGCGAGCATCTCCGGCTGCGTGCTGCGTGCGCTGCGCGTCATCTTCGGCAGCCTGCCGAGCAGCACGTCCATCGGCATCGCGACCGGCGTATCGCCGAAGCGTGAGTCGTGCACGATCAGATCGCGCTTCGCCGTCAGCTCGCCGATGACGGCGAACGGGCAGCGCTCCCGCGCGCATAGCTGCTCGAACACGGGAAGATCCTCGGCCTCGATCGCGAGCATGTAACGCTCCTGCGATTCGTTGGCCCAAAGCTCCATCGCGCTCATGCCGGGCTCGTCGCTCGGCACGTTCGCGAGATCGAGCACGGCGCCGCAGCCGCTATGATCGACGATCTCGGGCACCGCGTTCGACAGCCCGCCGGCGCCGATGTCGTGAATCGCCGCGATCGGATTACGCTCGCCGAGCGCCCAGCACGCGTTGATGACCTCCTGCGCCCGGCGCTGCATCTCCGGATTGCCGCGCTGCACGGATGCGAAGTCGAGGCTCTCCTCGCCTTCGCCGCTGCGCTGCGACGATGCAGCGCCGCCGCCGAGCCCGATCAGCATCGCGGGCCCGCCGAGCACTACGAGCTTCGCGCCGGGCTGCGCCTTGCGCTTCTCGATCTGCGTCGAGCGCACGTTGCCGACGCCGCCCGCAATCATGATCGGCTTCAAGTAGCCGCGCCATTCGCCGTCGGCCTCGAGCTGACACGTGCGGAAATACCCTGCGAGGTTCGGGCGGCCGAACTCGTTGTTGAACTGCGCGGCGCCGATCGGGCCGTCGAGCATGATCGACAGCGGGGACGCGATCCGAGCGGGCCGGCCCGGGCTCCGGGTTTCCCACGGCCGCGGCCAATCGGGCAGCTCGAGATGCGACACCGTGAACCCCGCAAGACCCGCCTTCGGACGCGCGCCGCGCCCGGTCGCGCCCTCGTCGCGAATCTCTCCGCCGGCGCCGGTCGCGGCGCCCGGGAACGGCGAGATCGCGGTCGGATGGTTATGCGTCTCGACCTTGATCACGAGATTCGCAGGCTCGAGCGTCGCGCGATAAATGCCGGTCTCGGGATCGGGGTGCCACCATTCGGCCATCGCGCCCGCAAGCACCGCGGCGTTGTCGCTATAAGCCGAGAGGACGCCGCGCGGCGATGCCGCATACGTGTTGCGGATCATGCCGAAAAGGCTTTTCGGCGCAGGCTGACCGTCGATCACCCAGTCCGCGTTGAACACCTTGTGCCGGCAATGCTCGGAGTTGACCTGCGCGAACATCATCAGCTCGACGTCGGTCGGATTGCGGCCGAGCGCGCGGAACTGCTCGACGAGGTAGTCGATCTCGCCGTCCGCAAGCGCGAGGCCGAGCGACGCGTTCGCGCGCTCGAGCGCGGCGCGGCCGGCGCCGAGCACGTCGACCTGCTCGCCGGGGCGCGGCGCGTGCTCGCCGAACAGCATGCTCTCGGCCGGCGGCGCATCGAGCAGCGTCTCCGTCATCCGGTCGTGCAGCAGCGGCGCGATGCGCGCGAGCTCGTCGCTGCCGAGCGGCCTCGCTGTCGAAAGCAGCACGACGCGGCCGCGCTCGACTCGGCGCACCGGCAGCGCGCACATCCGCGCTATATCCGTCGCTTTCGAAGCCCACGGCGAGATCGTGCCGATCCGCGGCACGACGTAAAGCGCGGTCCGCGGCGATCCGTCGGACCCGGCCGAATCGCGCTCGTCGCGATTGCCGGGCGGGCGCTCGCCGTACGCGAGCAGCGCATGGAGCACGCCGCGCTCGCGCGCGTCGAGCTGCCGCTCGAGGTGCACGTAGTGAACGAAGCGCGCATCGACATCGTCGATCGCGCTCGAATGTTCGCGGAGCCGCTCGCGAAGCTTCGCGAGGCGGAACGCAGTCTCGGCCGATGGACCGGCCAGCTGCAGCATCGTCATGGAATGGTGCCGGGGCGCAATCAGCCGCTTGGCGGGCCCGTTATGATACCGCCGCTATTCGATCTCGATCCAGCCGCTCGCCGAATCCTGCTCAGCGATCGAGAAACTCGCCGCGCTGCCGTCGAGCGCAGCGCCGAGCGCGCGCTCGACGTCCTCCCGCGAGTTGTTCCGCTCGCTGACGTGCATCGCCATGACCCACTGGAGACCGCCGTGCCGCAACTCGACGACGCACGCCGCGGCCTGCGCGTTGTTCAGATGACCGTACGCGGACGCGACGCGGGCCTTGACCGACGGCGGATAGCTGCCGCGCGCGAGCGACTCGGCCTCGTGGTTGAACTCGATCGCGACCGCGTCGGCGCCGGCGAGCCGCTCGCGGATGTGCCGCGTGACGTGGCCGGCGTCCGTCAGGTGCGCAAGCCGGCGCCCGCCGGCGGAGAAGACGAACTGGCACGGCTCGCGGGCATCGTGCGGCACCGGAAACGGCTCGACGTCGATTCGGCCGATCGTCAGCGGCCGATGGCTCGAGAACGGCTCGAGCTCGATTTCGAAGTCCTCGCCCGCGAGCGCAGCGAGCGCTCGCGAGGTGCCGTGGCTCGCGAGGACACGGGTAGCATGGCGGCGCGCGAAGGTCGCGACGCCCCGCAGATGATCGCCGTGCTCGTGCGTGACGAGCACGGCCGTCACGTCCTCCGGCGCCCGGCCGACGGCAGCGAGGCGCTGCTCGAGATCACGATACGGGAGCCCGCAGTCGACCATCACCAACGTGTCGCCGAATTCGACGAGCACGGCATTGCCGCGGCTGCCGCTCGCGAGCGACGCGAAGCGCAACATCGCGCGCTCAGCTCGAGATCGCCGGCCGCACGCGCTCAGGAATCGCGCGGGCCGCTCTTGCCGCCGCCCTGCGGCGAGTACATCGGCACCGGGAACTGTGCGATGTTGCCGCCTTCGATATTCGTGATCTTGCTGGTGCCCTGCTTCTCGACCTCGTCGATGCGCAGCACCGAGTGCAGCGGCAGGAACGTGCGCTTCACGCCTTCGAACTCGCCCTTGATGCGCTCCTCGGTGGGATCGACGACGACGGTCGAGCGCGTGCCGAACACGAGCTTCTCGACCTCGACGAAACCGAACAGCGACCCATGGCTGACACTGCGAGCGTAAATCTCGTACACCTTCCCTTGGTTCAGAAACAGCACTTTGTAGATCGGCTTCGACGACATCCTCGCGGCTCCGGCCTCTCGGAAGCCGCCGAGCTTAGCATGCTTTCTCCGCAGCGGGCGCACGCCCCACGAGACCCGCGCCAGGCGCTCGCTCCGTCACGAAGCGTGAGACCCGTCACAGTACGAGCCGACGCTCCGACGATGCACGCGGGCCGCTCGCTATACTCCGTCGATCCGACCCGCCGAGTGAGGGATTGTGGTGGCACCGAAAGCGACCCGTTTCGAAGGACGGTTTCGATGGCGCTTCGTCTGACCATCGCCGGCACGCACGGCCCTAAGCTCGGTACGCTTGCCGTCAAGGAATTCGGGCCGAACGGCGGCACGATCGGCCGTTCCCTCGAGTGCGACTGGGCGCTGCCGGACTCGAAGCGCTACCTGTCGAGCCGGCACGCGAGCATCGACTTCCGCTCGGGCAGCTACTACGTCATCGACACGTCGATGAACGGCGTTTTCGTGAACGACGCGGATCAGCCCGTCGGCCGCGGCAAGCCGCAGCGTCTGTTCGACGGCGACCGGCTGCGCATCGGCGAGTACGAGATCACGGTCGAGATCGACGAGGATCCGATCTCGCCGCTGATCGAGGAGAACCACATCGATCCGGTCGATCTCGCGCAGCGCGTCGAGGCGCCCGAGCCGACGGGCAACGACATGGTCGACGCGTACGAGATCACCGGCGTCGGCATCGAGATGATGCTGACCGACGACGAGCTCGAGACGTTGAGCCCGCCGCCGAAGTCGAAGGGCGCGTACTTCGAGATCGTCGACGACGTGCCGCCCGCGAAGAAGCGCGCGGCGGCGCCGAGTGCTGCCGTGGCGAAGGCGTCGCCGGCGCCGATCGCGGAGCCCGGTCCGTCGGCTGCGCCCGCACCTGGGCCTGCGCCTGCGGCGCAACCCACCGCGCTCGCGACGACCCATATTGCGACCGATGCCGATGTTCTAGAGCTGCTCGACGGCACGCAGCCCGCAACGCTCGCGCCTCGGCCGCCGGCCGCCGCGTCCGGCGCGCCGCCCGCGGCTCGGCAAGCGCCTGCCGAAGCGGCGGCGCAGCCCCGCGCAGCCGCCGCGAAGACGAAACCGCCTGCCAGGCGCGCTTCGCCGCAATCCGCAGGTCAAGCTGCGCCGGCATCCGCGCCGAAAGCGCGCGCGCAGGGCGCGGCCGCGCCGAAGACTCCGGCGCCTTCCGCTGCGGCGCCCCGCGGATCGGCTTCGGGCGCCGCGCAGCCCGCGCCGCGCTCGGCCGCCGCGCCGGCGCGGCCGACGCCGTTGCAAGACGGCCCCGCGCTCGATCTCGAGCCGTTCTTCCGCGGCGCGCGCGTATCGGCCCGCGTGCCGCCCGAGGAATCCGACGCGTTCCTGTTCCGCCTGGGACAGGTGATGCGAATGATGATCGTCGGCCTGACCGAGACGCTGCATCTGCACGCAGACCAGAAGAACGCGCTCGGGCTGACGCGCGCGACAGGCGAGCCGCAAGACGACAATCCGCTGAAGCTGCGCGGCGGCTTCGAGAACGCGTTCGCAGCGCTGCTGCTGCAGGACTCGGCGAACGTCGCGCCGGTCGATGCGGTCCGCGAAGCGTTCGACGACCTGATGCTGCATCAGCAGCTCGCGATGAAGGCGATTCGCGCGGCGCTCGACGCGTTCGTCGCAAGGCTCGATCCGGAGGAGCTCGAGCAGAAATTCGCCCGAGGACGCAGCAACGTGCTCGTGAACGCAGCGAACCGGCTGAAGTACTGGGATCTCTACAAGGACCTGTACGACGTCGTCGCGCACCACCCGCCCGGCGAGCTGCCGATGCAGTTCGTCGAAGACTTCGCCGAGGCGTACCAGCGCGAGCTCGAGCACGCGCGCGGCGCGGACGCGGCGCCCGAGCGCCAGGCGGGCTGAGCGGCGCGGACCGCGGCGGACCGCGTCAGGCGGCGCTTGCGGCCGCGGACGCCTTCGATCCTTTCAGCAGCTGCGCCTTCGGGCGGTACGGCCGGAACAGGATGATTGTCAGGTCGTCCGGCTTGCTCGGCTGCCCCGAGCCGTTGCGCTTCATCCGCCCGATGGCCTTTTCGACGAGGCGGTCCGCCGCGTCGCGGATCGGACCGGTGCGGATGATATCGACGATCTCGTCGGCGAAGAGGTTGTCGAGCAGGCCGTCGCTCGCGAGGAGCACGGTATCGAACGTCGCGAGCTTGACCGCGCCGCCGATCTCGACGCGCATGTCCTCGGTCCCGAGCACGTTGAACAGCACGTGGCGCTCGGCGTGCCGGACGGCTTCGTCCTCGTCGAGAAGCCCCGCCTCGACCGCGAAGCCGGTCGGCGAATGCGGGACGACGCGGCGCTTGATCCGGCCCCTCTGCCCGACCGCGATCAGCTCCGAATCGCCGACGTGGTAGCTGCGCATCCGTTGCTCGACGAGCTCGGCGACGACGAGCGTCGTCGCGGCGCCTCGCGCGAGCTCGATCACGGACCGGTTCGCCTCCTCGATCGCATCGAGGATCGCCGGACGCAAGCTCGCGTCCGGATCCGCGCGGCGCGTCAGCACCTCGGACAGCGTGGTCACCGTGACGTTCGACGCCTCCCGGCCCGCCGGCGTGCCGCCGACGCCGTCCGCGACCGCGAGCACGAGCGCCTTGTCGGACAGCCAGATGATCGCCGCCGCGTCCTCGTTCGGCGTCTCCTTCTCCGGCGATCGCAGGCTCCGCAGCGCCACCAAACCCTGCGGAAATTCCCTATCCACTTGGACGTGATCGGACGCGCCCAGGAAGAGCTGGACGCGGTCGTCGGTTGTGCTCATCGTGCCAGCGCTTTAGCGCACCACGGACAGTGGTGCCAAAAATTCGTATCGACCCCCCAATGGCACGATGGGCAGCGAGTCCTGCTGCCGGGCAGCGGCCATGCGCGTTTAACCTTAGCGTGACACCACGGGCAGTAACGCATGTACGGCATCAAAGGCCCACGGCAGCCGGGATTGTAGCAGTAGTGCGCGTAGCGGCGGTCCGTGTACGTGCGGTCGGTCTGCAGCTCGAAGCCCGGGCCGTAGCACCACGCGCAATATAGCCAGTCGAGCTTCGAACCCTTATTGCAGCGCGGGCACGTGGCCGGGAAGGTCGTGACGAACCGGTCGAGCGGCTTGTCGGCCCCGCACCACGGGCACGCGATCATCGGCTCCGACACCGGTCCGGAGCAGTAGCGGCACTCGTAGCGCGTATCGAGCACCTTGCGGTACTTGCGCTGGAACTGACGGAACAGCACCTTCTGCCACAGCGCCGGATCCTCGGCGCCGTTGCCGCGCTTCGAGCTGCGCTTCTTCTTCGCCGCGCCGTTGCGGATCCGCTTGAACTCCTCGTACATCACGACGGCGTTCTTGTAGCGGTCCTCCGGACGCACGGCGACGGCCTTGCGGAGCCAGTCGACGAGCTTCGGTTTCAGCTTCGCCCGCACTCGCTGGATGCCGGGCGGCGGCCAGTCGTACGGCCACTCGATCAGATGCCCGGAGAAGAGCTCGTAGATCACGAGCCCGAGCGAGAAGACGTCCGACTGGAACATCGGCCGGCCGACGGCCTGCTCCGGGGCGATGTAGCCGACGGTGCCCGACCCAGACGCCTTCAGCGTGTGCTGCGCGACTTTCGAGTAGCCGAAATCCGTGAGCCGCAGCTGGTTGTCCGGAAACAGAATGAAATTGTCCGGCTTGATATCGCAGTGGATGACGTTGCAGCGATGAGCGTGCGCGACGGCCGCGAGGGCCTGCTCCGTGAGCTGCAGCGCCGTCTCGGTCGAGATGCGCCGGCGCATCCGCTCGGCCAGCGACAGCTCGCCGAGCGGCATCGAGATCACGAATTTGCCGTCGATATAGGACGCGTCGCGGATCGGCATGATGTTCGGATGCTCGAGCCGCGGCGCGAGCCGCGCTTCGCGCTTGAAGTCGACCAGGAAATAGTCGCTCATGCCGTTCTCGTGCGGCACTTTCAGAGCGACCCGCATGTCCTGAATCGTGTCGAGCGCCTGATACACGGCGGCAACCGGCCCGTTCGAGAGGCGGCGCTCGATGCGATACTTTCCGAGTTTCTGACGCGCCTTCAACACCGGCGTTTACTTCACTTGGCTCGAATGGAATGGGGCGCCAAGCGCGAGGGTCCGGCGACCCCGCACGGCTCCGGCAATCGTCTTCCGCTGACTTACCCCATTCGCAAGAACGACTCGACGCGAATGTCTGCTGGGACGGATTTCGTGGCGCCGAGTTCCGGCGCGCGAAGGCGCGCCGGCGGGGTCAATCATCCGTCTACGATCTCGTCTGGTCAACGCGGCGTTCGTCGATGCGATACCGTATCCTAAGCGCGTGTCCGAGTCGCTGCGGCGATCGCTGCGCTGACGAGCCGTAGCCGCCACTGCCACGCGCTGCCGAACAATGAAACACCTCACGATAGGCGAGCTCGCCAAGCTGGCCGGCGTATCGCGCTCGATGCTCCGCTACTACGAGGAGCAGGGTTTGCTGAAGCCCGCGGGCCGCACGTCGGCCGGCTACCGCCTGTACGCGCCGTCGGCGGCCGAGACGCTGCTCTTCATCCAGCGCGCTCAGCGTCTCGGCTTCTCGCTCGCGGACATTCAGGTGCTGATCGAGCGCCTCGATCGCGACGGGCGCTTCGACGAGACCGTCGTCCAGCTCGCGGAGCAGCGCTATCTCGCGATCGAGCGCCAGCTCACCGATTTGCTCGTCCTGCGCCACGAGATGGCGGCGTTCCTGTCGGATCTCAATGCCCGCGTCGAAACCGGCAACGGCAGCGCACGCGATCTGTATCGACGGCTCGTGCGGCGCGTCTGCGGCCACGAGCCCGGAGCGACGCCGCCGAAGGAAGCGCTCGCGTGGCTGCTCGAGCGCACCGGATGCGCGCTTGCGAGCCTCGACCGCGACGAGCTGCTCGGCGCGCTCGAGGGCCGCCACATCCATATCTGGCGCGACGACGCGGGCTATCGCGTGCTCGTGCCCGGGCACGACCCGCGACTCGAGGCGGCGCTCTCCGCGATCGCCCGGGTCGAGGCCGATTGTCACGCGCACACGACGCCGCGGCTCGAGCGGACGGACGAGGGTTTCCTGTTCGTCGCCGAAGGCGACAAGGCGTTCCTGTTTGCGCAGTTTTTCCTGGACCTCGAGCACGCAGGCGCGCGCGGCGCTTCCTGAGCGCCAAGCCCTTGACCTTCAACCCCACTTGAGGGTCTACCCTGGCCGCGGTTCCGCAATACCGAGGCCGTTACCGCAGAAATGTCCGCCGCCCCCGAGACGATCGATCACGCGCACGATTCCGCGCCGTTCCGCTACAAAGTCGGCGGCATGGACTGCGCGAGCTGCGCGAAGACCATCGAGCGCGGGCTCGCGGAGCTCGACGGCATCGACGAGGTGCAGGTCAGCTTCACGACCGAGACGATCGAGGGCCGGGGCAGCGCGGATGCAGATGCCGTGCGGCGGCGCGTCGAGGCGCTCGGCTACCGTATCGTCGACGATGCGCCGGCGGCCCGGCCGCCCGACGAGCGCGGCGGCCTCGCCGGATTCCTGCGCTTCGTGTGGCGCGAGCCCGGCACGCGGCTCGCGCTCGCGCTCGGGCTCGTCGTGCTTGCAACGGCGCCGCTCGCATTCGGCGAGTTGGCGGCGGCTCGGCGTGCGGTCGAGGTGCTGCACCTCGCGGTGATCGTCATTGCAGGATTCCCGATCGCGCGGCGCGCGGCGACGTCGCTGCTCTACGCGCGGCGGATCACGATCGACCTGCTGATGACGACGGCCGCCGTCGGCGCGATTGCGATCGGCGCGACCGGCGAAGCCGTCACGGTCGTGCTGCTCTTCACGCTCGGCGAGGCGCTCGAGGCGTACAGCGCCGCCCGCGCGCGGGCGTCGCTCGGCAGCCTGCTCGCGCTGCGGCCCGCCGAAGCGACGGTGATCCGCGAGCACGACGGGCACCGCCACCATCGGACGATCGCTGCGGCCGAGATCGTTCCCGGCGACCGCGTGCTCGTGAAGCCCGGCGAGCGGATTCCGGTCGACGGGCGCGTCGTTGCGGGCGCGTCGGCGGTCGACCAGTCGGCGATCACCGGCGAGTCGCTGCCGGTCTCGGTGTCCGCCGACGGCGGCGACGAGGTGTTCGCGGGCACGATCAACGGCGACGGCACGCTCGAGATCGAGGCGTCCCGCGCGGCCGAGGATTCGACGATCGCGCAGATCGCGCGGCTCGTCGAGCAGGCGCAGGCGCTGCGCTCGCCGGCCGAGCGCTTCGTCGATCGTTTCGCGCAGTGGTACACGCCGGCCGTCGTCGCGCTCGCGATCGCGGTCGCAGTCGTGCCGCCGCTCGCGTTCGGGCAGCCGTTCGTCACGGGTCCCGGCGAGGCGCCGGGCTGGCTGTACCGCGGGCTCGCGCTGCTGATCGTCGCGTGCCCGTGCGCGCTGATCATCAGCATTCCGGTCACGGTCGTCAGCGCGCTGACGCGGCTCGCGCACCTCGGCGTGCTCGTGCGCGGCGGCGCGCGGCTCGACGAGCTCGCGCGGACGAAGGTTTTCGCGTTCGACAAGACCGGCACGCTGACGCGCGGGCGGCCGATCGTCGCGGGCGTCCGCGCGGTCGACTGCGCCGTGAACGGCGCGCATCGGGACGGCGATGCCGCGCACGAATGCGCGCCGTGCGACGACCTCGTCGCGCTTGCGGCGTCCGTCGAGCGAGGGTCGGCGCACCCGTTCGCCCGCGCGGTCGTGCACGCCGCGGAGGAGCGGCACCTCGTGCACCGGTACGGCAGCGCGAGCGACATCACGTCGCACGCCGGCCGCGGCGTCAGCGGCACGCTCGGCGGGCGGCGCGTCACGGTCGGGCACGCGGCGCTGTTCCCGCAGTCGGCCGCCATCGACGCGCTCGTCGCGGAGAACGGCGCCGGCACGAGCCTGATGCTCGTCGGCGAGAACGACGCGGTGCGCGGCTACATCGCGGTCGAGGACCGGCCGCGGCCGACCACGGCCGGCGCGCTGAAGGCGCTGAAGACGATAGACCCCGAGTACCGCGTCGTGATGCTGACCGGCGACCGCCGCGGCGTCGCCGAGTCGCTCGCGGCCGAGCTCGAGAGCATCGACGAGACGCACGCGGAGCTGCTGCCGGAGCAGAAGCTCGAGACCGTGCGCCGGCTCGAGGCCGAGCACGGCGCCGTCGCGATGGTCGGCGACGGCATCAACGACACGCCGGCGCTCGCCGCCGCGCGTCTCGGCATCGCGATGGGCGGCGCGGGCTCGCACCAGGCGATGGAGGTCGCCGATGTCGTGCTGATGCAGGACGATCTCGCGCGGCTCCCGCAGGCGGTGCGAATCAGCCGCAAGACGCAGCGCCTGATCCGCGAGAACATCGCGCTCAGCCTCGGCCTGAAGCTCGCGTTCCTCGCGCTCGCCATACCCGGCCTCGCGACCCTGTGGATGGCCGTCCTCGCCGACGTCGGCGCGACGATCCTCGTCACGCTGAACGGCATGCGGATGCTGCGCGCCAAATAATTCGTGCCAGGCACGCTTTTCCCGGAAATTCGTGCCAGGCACGAATTTCGGAGAAAAGCGTGCCTGGCACGAATTTTCCGGCACGGGGTAGACTCGAGAACGGGACGAGCCGCATCAGGGGGAGCTTCCATGCGAGCCAGCAAACTGTTCTTTGCCGGGATTCTCGCGGCGTTCGCCGCATTCGCGTTGCCCGCCGGCGCGCAGACCGCGGGCGGCGACACGGTCGCCGAGCCGTTCAAGCTCGGCACATTCGAGATCGACGGCCGCCCGACGGTCGGCATCGTGCTGCGCGACAGCCTCGTCGTCGAGCTCGACGCGGCGAACGCCGCCCTCGAGCTCGACCCGATGTACGTGCCGATTCCGATGCCGGACGACATGCTCGGCCTGATCGGCCGCTACGAGTACGGGCTGAAGCGGCGTCTTTACGAGCTCGTGGATCACATCGTCGGCGCAGGCCTGCTCGACGACGAGCGCCGGCCGGGATACGTGCACCCTGTCGACGCGGTGCGCACGCTGCCGCCGATCATGTATCCCGGCAAGATCCTGAACGCCGCCGTGAACTTCTATTCGCACGTGAACGAGACCGGCACGGCGGAGGAAATCGCCGAGGCGCGCAGGCAGCGGCGCGAGAACCGCGGCGTGCCCTACCTGTTCCTGAAGCCGAGCCAAGGCGCAGTGATCGGCCACGGCGACGCGGTCAAGATCCCGTACGGGCGCGACCGTATCGACTGGGAAGTCGAGCTCGCGACCGTGATCGGCCGCCCGGCCAAATACGTCTCGGCTGCGGAGGCCGCCGACTACATCTTCGGCTACATGATCTCGCTCGACATCTCGGACCGCGGCGGCCGGCCCCCTGGAGGCGCGCCGTTCGCGACGGACTGGTTCGTCGGCAAGGGCCACGACACGTTCGCGCCGCAGGGGCCGTGGATCGTGCCGAAGGAGTTCTACGGCGACCCGATGGAGCGGCTGCACCAGACGTTGACCGTGGACGGCACGCTGATGCAGGAGGCGCGCGCCGGCGACATGATCCACTCGCTGTACGAGCTGATCGAGTACGCGTCGTCGATCATCACCCTGTTCCCGGGCGACGTGATCAATAACGGCACGTCCGGCGGCGTCGGCATGGGCACGGCCGTGCGCGGCGAGCAGCGGTTCCTGCAGCCCGGCGAGGTGATCACGGCGACGATCGAAGGTATCGGCACGCTGCAAATCCCGGTCGTCGCGGAGGATCCGCCGGCCGAAGGCACCGGGTCGCGGCTCCCGCCGGTCGCTTCGTATCAGAGGTAGTAGCTTCTCGCGACCGGTCGATCGCGCGATCAGGCGCCGCGGAGCATCTTGCCGGGATTCATGATCCCGTTCGGATCGATCGCACGCTTCACGGCCCGCATCAGCTCGAGCGCCTCCGGCGCGCGGAACCGCTCGAGCTCGCCGGCTTTCAGCACGCCGACGCCGTGCTCGGCGCTGAAGCTGCCGCCGAGGCGCGCCGCGAGCTCGTGCACGGCCGCGGACAACCGTTCGGCCGACGCCTCGCGAAAGCGCTCGATCGTCATGCCGGGCGGCGGCAACAGGTTGTAGTGCAGGTTGCCGTCCCCGATGTGCCCGTAGACCGAGACGCGGTGCGGCGCGATGCGCGGCAGCTCGTCCGCGGCGATGTCTAGAAACTTCGGGATATCGGTAATCCGCACGGAGATATCGTGCTTGACGGAGCCGTCGACGCGCTCCGCCTCCGGCACTCGCTCGCGAATCCGCCACAGCTCGTCTCGCTGCGGGCCGGACTCGGCGATCGCGCCGTCGACGATCTCTCCGGCCTCGATGCCGGCGGCGAGGATCCGCTCGAGCGTCTCTCGCAGCGCGGTTTCTGCGTCGCTCGATGCGAGCTCGAGCAGCAAGTAGTGAGGGTATTCCGCGTCGAGCGGATCGCGCGCGCCGGCGACATGCGCGAGCACGAGCTCGAGCGATGCACGCGACACGTACTCCGCCGACACGACCCGATCGCCGCTCTCGCGCCGCGCCCGGCCGAGCAGCGTGCACGCCGCGCGCGGGCTCGGCACTGCAAGCCACGCCGTCTGCTGCGCGCTCGGCATCGGAAACAGCTTCAGCACGGCGGCCGTCACGAGCCCGAGCGTGCCCTCCGCGCCGACGAACAGCGACCTCAAATCGTAGCCGGTGTTGTCCTTGCGCAGACCCTTGAGCTCCGACAGCAAATCGCCGTTCGGCAGCACGACCTCGAGCCCGAGCACGAGGTCGCGCATCGTGCCGTAGCGCAGGACCGCAAGCCCGCCCGCGTTCGTCGAGATGTTGCCGCCGAGCTGACACGAGCCTTCCGACCCCATGCTGAGCGGAAACAGCAACCCGTGCTCGACGGCCGCAGCCTGCGCATTCGCGAGCACGACGCCCGCTTCCGCCGTCATCGTGAAACCGACCGGATCGACGTCGCGGATACGGTCGAGCCGGGCGGTCGACACGAGCACGTGCCGTTCGGCATCGAACGGCGTCGCGCCGCCGCAGTACCCCGTGTTGCCGCCCTGCGGCACGACGCCGAGACCCGCGTCGTTGCAGACCGCAAGCACTCGCGAGCACTCGTCGACCGACCCCGGCTGCACGATCAGCGCGGCCGCGCCGCGGTAAAGCCGCCGCTCGTCGACGAGGAACCGCTCTGCATCCGCCTCGCTGACGACGCCGGACGGGCCGACGATCTCGGCGATCGCGCGGAGCGCGCGGGCACGATCTGTCTCGTCGCGGGAAACCATGGCCGCCGATTATCGCCGATCGCAATCGCGACCGATCGCAATAGGGACCGATCGCAATAGGGACCGATCGCAATCGCGGCCGATCGCAATCGCGCCCCACCGCAATCGCCCATCGCAATCACGTCGATCGCTGATCGCCGATCTCGATTGCCGTGCCGCCCGCGGGAGTGGCACCGGCCCTGGTTGCCGCGATCGTTCACAGCGTGAGGCGTTTCTGCTAAAAGAAACTACTGGGTACGGCTTTCGGGAGACGACGAATGCGTGCGAGCCTCGTCTTCGCAGCAGGCGTGCTCGTTGGGGGCCTGGCCGTCGGCGCCGTCGCTTATTACGCCGAGCGACCGGCCCGCGTCTTCTCCGCCGCGGGCTCGTTGCCGAGCGACGCCGACGCACGGCGCAGCGGCCTCGCCGCCCTCTTCGGCCGCAACGCCCCGAGCGAACTCTCGATCTCGACGGACGACCGCCTCGCGCTGCACGAGTACGCGGCATCGGACGCGTCACCCGACGAGCTCGAAGCGATGATTCGCAGAGCGGCCGCCGCGCCGCCGTCGCGTCGGCGCAGCTTCGAGCTCGACACGTTGCTGACACGGCTCGGCGAGACCGACCCGGCCGCCGCCGTCCGCGTCGCCCGCTCGCTGCGCGTCGAGCCCGAGCTCGTCGCGCCGGTGCTCGTCGCGTGGGCGGAGCGCGATCCGCGGGCCGCGCTCGCCGAGCTTCGGCGCATCGACGATCCCGCCGCGGCACGGACCTTCGCGCTCGCGCTGCTCGACGTCTTCGGCAACGACGAGCGCGGCCTCGAGCGGTTCGCGGGCGTGCTTCCGGAGCCGCAAATGCGCGCGTTTCGGCTCGATGCGATCGTCCGTCTCGCCGATCGCGATCCGGCTGCCGCATTGGAGCGTGCGTCATCGCTGCCCGATCCGACGGCGCGCTCGCGTACGGCTGCGCGGATAGCGGTCGAGCTCGCGCGGCGCGATCCCGCGGCCGCAATCGCGCGGATCGATACGATTGCGGACGAAGAGGCGCGGCGCGCTTTTCAGAGCGCGGCGCTGAACGAATGGTCGCGAATCGACCCTGCGGCGGTCTTCGCGTACATCCGCTCCGACGCCGGAAAGAATCTGCCTGCGACCTCAGGCCTCGCGGCTATCCAAAGCGTCGCCGACGCCGATCCGCAATCGTTGCTCGCGGTCGCCGACGAGCTGCGTCCCGAGATGCGCTCGCTCGCACGCCAGGCCGCGCTGCGCGCGATCGCCGAGCAGGATCCCGAAGGCGCGATCGCGATCCTCGATGCGAGCTCGACGCCGAACGAGCGGGAGATGCTGTTGTCCGTGATCGGCGATGCATACGGGCGGCGAGACCCGGAGCGCGCGCTCGAATGGGCGCGCTCGCGTCCCGAGTCCGCCAATGCAATGGCCGCAGTGCTGTCCGGCATCGCCGCGACGAATCCCGGTCGCGCGATCGAGCTGCTGCTCGAGCAGGACGAGCCGGGCGCACGGCCGGGACCCGTACCGTCGCTCGCAGTGATCAACGTGCTCACGAGACTCAGAGGGTCCAGCGAGCTCGCGACCTTTGCGACGCGGCTGCTCGACACCGGCACGATGCGCTCGTCGAGCTACATTCGGCCGCTCGTCACAATGTGGGCGACCGAGGATCCCGATGCGGCGCTCGAATGGACGCTCGCGAACGCCGAGCGCTTCGGCGGAGAAACGCTGTCGATGATCGCAAGGCAAGTCGCGTCGCGGGACCCGCCGGCCGCGGTGCGCGCGCTCGACAGCTTGCCGATGCATCTGCATGCGGAGTGGCTCACCAACGTCGCAGGCAGCTACGCGCAGCACGACCCGGGTGCGGCCGTGAGCTGGGTCATGCAGCACCAGGGGCAGCCCGGCTTCGAGCAGGCGGTTTCGGTCGTCGCGCAGGGCGCAGCGATTAGCGATCCGCGGGCGGCGGTCCTCCTGTTGGAGCGCGTCGGGCTGCCGATCGAGCCGCCCGTCGCCGTGCAGGTCGCGGCCGCCTGGGCGTCGCGTGAACCGGCCGCGGCCGCGGATTGGGTGCTGCGGCTGCCGGACGCCGCGCGCAGGAGCGCCGCCGGCCCCGTCGTATCGAGCTGGACGGCGCGCGATCCCGAAGGCGCGAAGCAATGGGCGCTCGGCCTGTCCGACCCTGCTATGCGCGACGACGCGCTCGCCGCGATGCTGCCGGCGCTGTTCGCGACGCAAGACAGCGTGGACCTTGCGCTCCTCGACGCGTTCGGCAGCGACGCCGCGCGCCAGAACGCGATCTTGAACTCGATAGGCATGATCGCCTCGCGCAGCCGAACCGACGCGCGCCGGCTCGTCGACGCGTATATCTCGAATCCCGTGCTCCGCGACCAGGCGCACGACATGATCGACAATCCAGGCAACCCGGCGTCGTCGTTCTTCGTTCCACCCCCCGAGATTCGCGCGATCCGGGAACCTGCGCTCGGCGTTATCTTCTAGTCACGTCCGTCTGCGTCGGCCGCGAGACGGTGCCCGAGCTCGGGCCGCCGGCTCGTCGAGTCCCCGCGTGCGACGATCGCCGCTCGGCACGCGACGCCGACGGCGCACCTAAGCTGCCCGGTCGAGCAAGCCGCTCTGCGCGATGCCGTCGAAGATGAACTGCACCGCCATCGCCGCGAGCACGATACCGAAGATCCGCGTCACGACATGCATGCCCGTGACGCCGAGCAGCCGGACGATCTCGCCGGCGAGGAGCAGCGCGATCAACGTGCCGAGCAGCATCAGCAGCAGGCTCGCGATAACGACGGCCTGCAACAGCACACTGCCCGACGCATTGCTCATCAGCAGGATCGCGGCGCCCATCGCGCCGGGACCGGCGATCAGCGGCGTCGCGAGCGGAAAGACCGAAATGTCCTGCTTCGTTGCCGCCTCGCGTGTCTCCTCCTCGGTCGGGGAGTGTCCGCCCGACGAGCGTGCAAACACCATATCGATGCCAATCAGCAGCAGCAGCACGCCGCCTGCGGTACGCAGCGCCGGAAGCGACACGCCGAGCACGTCGAGCAAGGTCTCGCCGATCAGCGCGACGGTGACGAGGATGCCGGTCGCGATCAGCACGCCGCGCACGGCCATCGAGCGCCGCGCCCGCCGCGTCGCGGTCGGCGTCAGCGCCGCAAAGATCGCGGCGACGTCGAGCGGCCCGATCGTCGCGAAGAACGCCGCGAGTGCAACGATGGCGGTTTCGAGCACCTGGTCGGTCACCTGTTTATCCGGTTGCGAAATTCGATGGCTTATCATGCTCGACCGGCATCGACCGGTCACTCGGCACGCAGCGCCTTCGACAAGGACTCGCGCAATGAGCTATTTATGGGTTGCTCTCGGCGGCGCGCTCGGCAGCACCTGCCGCTACGCCGTCGGCCGGGCCGTCGCCCGCTTCGCGGACGGCACGTTTCCGTGGAGCACCTTGATCGTCAACGTCTCGGGCTCGCTGCTGATCGGCCTGCTCGCCGGCCTCGCGACGGCGGACGGGCGGCCGGCCGTTTCGGCCGATGCGCGGGCGTTTCTGCTGATCGGCGTCCTCGGAGGGTTCACGACGTTCTCGTCGTTCAGCTTGGAGACGCTCGAGCTCGTCCGCCAAGGCGAGTGGGCAGGCGCGATGGTCAACGTTCTGGTCTCCGTGGCGCTCTGCCTGATCGCCGTCTCGATCGGCTTCGCGGGCGCGACGGCCCTGTCGCGCTGATCGGGGCCGTACGTCACGGTCCGGTTCGCCGCATTCCTTCAGCGCTTTCGCAATCGCGCTCTTTCGCCCCGCGTTCGTCGGTAAGTCTGCTAGAATTGCGCGCGGAGGGATGCCGGAGTGGTCGAACGGGCTTGACTCGAAATCAAGTGTACGGTTTACCGTACCGTGGGTTCGAATCCCACTCCCTCCGCCAGACATCTGTTCGACCGATCACCCCGACCGATTCCGCGTCGCTCGCTAAGCGCGCCTCCGCGCGCGACGCCCGACCCTTCCATCAGACTGTCGGACGGCGACGCTGCGCATACGCGCTGTGTTGCGAATCACGCTCGGAATCGAGCAGCGGTGCTAGCGTTAGCCCTCCCGTTCTCGGAGGAGCAGCACGTTGCACAAGGGACTCCCGGCGCTCGCCGCGACCGTTTGCCTGATCTACTCGAGCACACCGATCGCCCAAGCCCCGATCCCGAACCTGCAGGTCCGCCCCGGACAAGCCATCCGCACGGACGCGCTTCCGCAGATTCGCCTGCCGTCCGACATCGAGCGCTGCATACAGCAAGGCGGCGAGGATTGCGACGGCGACGGCGTGAAGTCGTACGCGTTCGGCGGCAGCGACTGTGACGACACGGACCCGCGCCGTTATCCGGGCAACGCCGAGGTCGCCGACTTCGATGGTCACGATGAAGATTGCGATCCGCAGACGATCGGCAATCTCGATCGCGACGGCGACGGCTTCATCGACGACCGGGTGTTCAACATCGGCGGCGCGCGCGGCACCGACTGCGACGACACGCGCTGGTTCATTCACCCCGGCGCAGCCGAGCTGCCGAACAAGATCGACGACGACTGTGACGGCGTGATCGACAACCTCGTCGGGGACTGGTGGTCGCCGGCTGGAACGCCGCCGAGGTGATCGGCACGCGTTCTGCTCGCGTTGTGCGGCCGTTCACGGGCCGTTAAGCGGACACGCGCTAAGCTATCCGCGTTCGTTCTGGTGGTAACGGCGCTCCACCAATAAGCCGGAGTTCTCCGGTGAAGAAGCAAAGGAGCGCCGCTTTATCCCGCGCTTCTACAGGGACGCGGCGCTCGTTGCCGGCCTAACGCAGCAGAAGCTTCTCGACGGCGTCGGTGCCCGGCACGCGCTGACCGCCGACCGGCGTCACCGCGAGATCGAGCGGCGTCTTGCCGAGCTTGTCGGCAACATTCGGTTCCGCGCCGTTCTCGAGCATGAACTCGACGACCTTCGCCCAGCCGCGCGACGCGGCCGAGTGCAGGGCCGTCTGTCCCTCGCGATCCGTCACGCCGCTCGGCCGCGCGATACGCGCCGTGCGGCTCGTCGTATCGGTCACTCGAGCGTTGATGTCGGCGCCGGCCGCAAGCAGGATCTCGAGCGACTCGATGGCCTTGTCCTCGAGATCGGGATCGCCCTCGAAATCGGGCTGCCGATGCGCACCGAAGTTGATCGAGCGCACGCCGACCGCCGCTGCGGCCATCAGCGGCGTGATGCCCATGACGTTCGGCAGATCGACCCGCGCGCCGTGCTCGAGCAGGAGACGCATCGACGCGTGGTCGTGCGTGATCGCCGCGCGCAGCAGAGGCGTCGCGCCGGTCGTCAGCAGATCGTCCGTGAACCGCGCGCTGTTGCCGCCGCGGCCGGGTCGGTGGAAGTTGAGCTGCGGATCGACCTCGACGCCGCTCTCGAGCAGCCGGCGCGCGATGTCGAGCCCGGTTGCCTTCGTCGAGCGCGGGTACGCCGGCGAGCGCGGCACGTACGTGTTCATGTCGACGGCGAGATAGAGCGCCGTGCGCCCCCACCAGTCCGCGTAGTGCGGGTTCGCGCCGAGATCGAGCAGCACGTTCGCCGTATCGAACTCGTAGTTGTCGATCGCGATCATCAGCGCCGTGACGCCGTCCGGCGTCGGCCGATCCGGATCCTCGCCGGCGGCGACGATCGAGCGGACGCAGTCCGCGCAGCCCGAGCGCGCCGCGAAAAGCAGCGGCGTGAGCCCGCCCGTCGGCCGATACTGCGCGCGCGGCTCCGACGTGATTTGCGAGCCCCAGTCGTTCACGGCTGCGCGCGCGGTCACGTCGGCGCCGTGATCGATCAGAAGCTGTGTGAGCTCGGCATATGCGCCGTCCGCGGCCCACATCAGCGGCGTCTGCTGGCGCCACAGCTCGCGCGCGTTGACGTCCGCACCGTGCTCGATCAGCAAGGTCGCAAGCTCGACGTTGCCGGTGCGGGTCGCGAGCATCAGCGCGGTCTCGCCGTCGAGGTTCGGCGAATCGGCATCGGCCCCGGCCTCGAGCAGCCGCTTTGCGAGCGGCACGTTCGCGGCCTTCACGGCTTCGGCAAGCGGGCTCGCACCGAACAGGTTCGTCGTGTCCGGCTGCGCGCCGCGCGCGAGGAGCATCTCGACGAGCTCGAGATCGAGCTTATACGCCGCCCAGTGCAGCGGCGTCGTGCCGTCCGGTTGAGCGGCGTTCACGTCGGCGCCCTGCTCGAGCAGCGCGATCGCCGCGTCGCGGCGGCCGCGCTCGATCAGGTCGGCCAGCGGACTTTCGGCCAGCGCAGCGGCCGAGGCCAGGAATGCGACCGCCGCGAGGATTCCGCTTCTCATGATTCCCCCTCCCCTCGTGCGGCGTCTCAGACGATGTCGTGCATGAGCTTGTTGTGGTGCGCCCAAAAGCCCTTGTGCACGTCGTACAGCAGTTTCCCCGGATCCTCGAACGTGCGGCCGACCTGGTCGAGGACGCCGGCGGCGAGAATATCCTCGGCGCTCTCGCCGAGGCGAATGCGCTCGACCATCAGGTCGAAGAACCGCAGCATCGTCTCGTGCTCGGCCTGCACCTCGGCGCGGCCGACGGGCCGACCATAACTCGGCACGAAACGCGTCCCGGCATCGCTCATCTCGAGCAGCTTCGCGAGCGCATCGACCCTGCCGCCGAGCCAGCCGCCGCCGAACCAGTCGAACACGGGATCGTTCTCGGGCGAGATCACGTCGCCGACCGCAATTACGTTCAGGTCCGGGAAAGCGACGTAGATGTCGCCGTCGGTGTGCGCCTCGATCAAGTAGCCGTACTCGACCTTGCGCCCGCCGATACTCGTCGTGCCGTCCGTATGGAACGTCTCGGTCGGACGCGCCGGCGCCGGCAGCGGATCCTCGTAGCGATCCTCGGTCGGCACGTAGTAGCCGGTCGTGACGCGAATCCGCGTCTTCTCGTGCGCGAAGATCGTCGCGCCGGCCGAGCCCAACGCTTCGTTGTTGCCGACCTGGTCGAGATGCCAATGCGTATTGAACAACGCGGACACGGGGCCGCCGGGCAGATCGCCGAGCGCGCCCAGCACCGCGTCACGGTGCGCGGCGGCGCCGCTGTCGACGACGATCTTACCGTCGTCGGTCGCGAGCACGAGGATGTTGCCGCCCGCGCCGCGCAGCAGGGTCATCCCGGCTGCGACGTCGAACGGCTCGATGCCCTGCGCGCGAAGCGGCTTCGGTCCGATCGCGAGCCCTGCGAGGCCTGCGGCGAGGCCGCGCAGCACCGCTCTTCGGCTCGGCCGATACGATGAGTCTCGGCGCACCTTGCTCCCCTATACGCCCGCGATCTCGCCCGTGCTTTCGCCGATCGACGTGATCTCGAGCCCGGCCTTGTTCAGGACGGTGAGATGCAGGTTCGACAACGGCGTGTACTCGGGCAGGTCGATATGCTGACCGCCGCGCAGCCGGCCGCACGCGCCGCCGACGAGAATGACCGGCAGCGGGTAGTTGTTGTGGCGATCGCTGTTGCTCATGTTCGAGCCGTACATGAACAGCGCGTTGTCGAGCAGCGTGCCGTCGCCTTCCGGAATGCTCGCGAGCTTGTCGACGAATTCCGCGAAGCGCTCGACGTGATAGCGCTGGATCCGCACGAGCTTCTCGAGGCGCTCCTTGTTGTTCGCATGGTGCGACAGCGGGTGGAACGAATCCGGCACACCGATGTGGTTGTACGTGCGGTTCGTCCCCTCGCCGACCATGAAGTACGACGCGACGCGCGTGATGTCCGCCTGGAACGCGAGCGCGATCAGATCGAACATGATCCGGACCTGCTCGTCGAAATCCGGCAGCTCGCCGATCGGCGCCGGAGGCAGATCGATATCAGAGAGGTCCCTCGCAGACGCCTTCTGCAGGCGCCGCTCAGTTTCGCGCACCGACTCGAGGTAGTTCTCGAGCACGATCCGGTCGCGCGGCCCGAGCGTGCGCTCGAGCTCGTGCGTGCGATCGACGATCATGTCGAGAATGCTCGCCTGACGCCGCGAGATCGTCTCGCGCTCCTCCGGCGTATCGCCGGCGCCGAACAGCTGCACGAATACCTTACGCGGGTTGAACTCCATGGGCAGCGGCGTCGTCGCATTGCGGAACGACAAGGTCGAGCTGTAGAAGCACGCGCCGCTGCTGCACGCGGCGGCCTGCACCGTCGTCTCCGCGGACAGCTCGAGCGACGGCAGGACGGAATCGGCGCCGATCCGCGCAGCGATCATCTGGTCGATCGTCGGCGACATCCTCGCGCCGGTCGCCTTCTGATCCGGCCGGATGCCCGAGAGCCATGTCGCCGGGAACAGGCCGTGGACCGAGCCGGCCGGGGCCTTGTTCTCGAGGTGGCTGAACGACGCGACGTAGTGCTTGTACTTCTCGAGCGGCTCGAGGATCGGGCTCAGCTTGAAGTCTGCGCCGGAGCCGCTCGGTGTCCAGTGATCCATCTCGGGGCCGAACGCGGTATTCCCCATGATCGCGCCGTGCGGCAGATAGAAGAAGCCGGCGCGCAGCTTCGGCGCAGCCGCGGTTTGCGCAAGCGCGGTGGCGGCCGGAATCATCGCATCGAGCAGCGGCAGGCCGAGCGAGACGCCCGCGGCCTTCAGAACGGTCCGCCTAGAAAGGTGCTTCTTCGTCAAAAACATCGACCAGCCTCCCCTAATTCCCCGACGAAGCCGTTCCGGCAAGCGATGCCTGAACGGTTCCCTCGTCGCGCACGACGCCCTGCATACGGAACGCCTCGCTCTTCACGATGCCGCGCACGAGCGCCGAGAAGCGATAGTTCTCGGATTTCGCGCCGCGCACGATTTCGCGAACCTCGGGCATATCGAAGTACTCGAGCTCCCGGCCGAGCGCATACATCATCAGCATCTGCGTCATCGCCTGCACGAACTGATCCTCGCGTTTCAGCAGCGCGGCGGTGAGCTCCGCAGGCCCGGCAATCGGCACTCCGCCCGGCAGCTCGGTGCTCGCATCGATCGGCGCATCCGCGTCTCGATCGTAGTCCCGCCAAGCGCCGATTGCTGTGAAGTTTTCCAACGCGAGGCCGTACGGATCGATCACGCCATGACAAGAGCTGCAGGCCGAATCGGCGCGATGCTGCTCGAGGCGTGCGCGCAACGTCTTCGGCTGCTCGCCGGCCATGGTCGTGAGGTCGGTCTCGACCCCGGGCGGTGGCGGCGTCGGCGGCGTGCCCATCAGCTTCTCGAGCACCCACGCGCCGCGCAGAACCGGCGACGTACGATCGCCGTACGACGTGCGCAGCAGCACCGCGCCCTTGCCGAGCAGGCCGTGCCGGGCCGGATCCTCGAGCTCGACGCGGCGGAACTGCGGGCCAAACACGGACGTAATGCCGTAGTGGCGCGCGAGGCGCTCGTTCAGGAACGTGTAGTCCGCCGTCAGCAGCGTGCGCACGTCCTTGTCCTCGAGCAGAACGCTGCGCAGGAAGAGCTTTATTTCCTCGGAGAAATCCTCGCGCAAGCTTTCGGTGAACTGCGGGAAGATGTTCCGGTCGGGCTCGACGGCCTTGAGGTCGTCGACGTTCAGCCAGTTCATCGCGAAATCCGTCACGAGGACCTCGGCCCGCGGATCGGCGAGCATCCGCATGACCTGCGCGTCGAGCACCTCGGGCCGCGACAGCCCGCCGTCCGCGGCGAGCCGCAAAAGCTCCTCGTCGGGCCCTTGGCTCCACAGGAAGAACGCGAGGCGGGACGCGAGCTCGAGATCGGCGAGCGCGTACCGGTCCTTCGTCGAATCCTCGGGCGGCGCTACGAATCGATACAGGAAATCCGGGCTCGCGAGAACGGCCGTGACCATCAGCTCGATGCCCTCGTCGAAACCGCCGGGACCGAGCCGACCCTCCTCGAAGAACGGCATCAACCGGTCGAGATCTGCCTGCTCGACCGGACGCCTGAATGCCCGCTCGACGAGATTCGCGGTGATCTGCTCGGCGCACGCGCGCTCCCGCTCCGGGACCTCCGGCTCGCAGACGAACAGCAGCTCGCGGCTCCGCGTCGTCGACAGCCCCGTCGACTCGAACGGGCCGATCAGGTCGATGCCGCCGGCAATCCGCGGGACTCGCGGCGCGCCGTTATAGCTGAAGCTCTGGCGCGGCGAGTAATCCGAGATCATCTCGTCGCTCGACGCGTGCGAGCGCTGCAGAAACGTCACGACGACTTCGCGAGTCCCCGCTTTAACATTAATCGGTATCTCTTTGAACCGATTCATTATCTCCTCGCGGCCCGGTGCGCCGCCGCGATTCGCGAGCGCGAAATCCTCGGGGCCCCCGATATCTGCGCGGAACGCTTCCTGCCGGTCCACGAGCACGACCAGGGTGTGCCGGGTTTCGACCGCGGTCGGATAGAGCCCGACGCCGAGATCCTTGATGCTGAGCCGATACTCGCCGTCTGCCGGGAACGTGTACGTGAAGCGGGCGCCGCCGCGAGTGCCGAGCGGCATGCCATCGACGTAGCCGCTCTGATCCTCGGTCGGCGGCGGAATGTACGCCGTCGAGACCTTCGGCACCGGCTCGCCGACCGCAAGGTGAGCGGCCGTGCTCGCGAGACTCAGGTACTGCTCGACGAACGCGGGCGACGCGCTGAGCGCGGCCGCGATGTTCGTGAAGCCGTCGACCTCGATCTCGGCCGGGAGGTACTCGGTCGCGTCGATGTCGACGCCGAGGAGATCCTTGATCGCTTGCGAGAACTCCGTCCGGTTCAGACGGTGCGCGGGAACGAAGCCGACGGTGCGGTACTCGGCGCCTTCGTCGATGCTGCGCTCGAGCCAGCCGATCAACCCGTCGATCTCGGACTGCGCGGGCTGACGTGCGCCGGGCGGCGGCATCAGCCTGCCGCGAAGCTTCGCGATTGCAGCCTCGAACACTTCCGCGTGCTCCGGCACGCCGTCGGGAGTCAGGTCCTCGAAGCTGAGGTCGCCGGCGAGATCCAGGGAATTGTGGCAATCGACACAGTACGTCTGGAGCAGCGCCCACTGCTCCTGATCACGAGTGTCCCCGCCCCTGAAAACGAACACGGCCGCCGCGGCCGCAGCACCCGCGACCGCGAGCCATGCTATGGGTCGTCGCAGCATGCGCACCTATCCTCGACCCGTAACCTGCTGCGTCCTCGCAGCATTTCTGAATGCAAACACTATATACATGCCAGGGATCGTCATCGCAATCGGCCTCCTCCTAACCCGTCGCGTTCCGGCCCGCCGAGATACGGCGCTTACGGCCTGAGTTTCCGGTCACTACGGCCGCGATTCCCGACCTGTCGCGAATAAATCATACCCTCGTTCGCGAGCGGGGTACGTCCATTATGCATCCATCCGCTTGTACCTTGTACACAATCCTGTTCGTTGATATGTTCCACGACGCTCCGACTCGACAATTTCGTCGGCACCAAGATCTTCATCATCAGCAATGCGTCGCCTCTGAGACCGTGTTACCAGCGAAGGCTGCTTCAAAGCCGACGGCACGATGATCTCGATTCACACGCGCGGCCGCAGCACCCCTCTGTTGCGATGCGTCGCGCGTCCTCGCCTTCTTCGATTCATCCTGCATGGATCGTCGAGCGCACCGACGGGCCGATGACCTCATGGCCCGCGAACAATCCGTAAAACAAGTCCAATTGGGGAGGAAAACCACATGACCGAGCGAGCTTCATACGTTCGCCTCTGCACGCTTGCAGCCGCCGTGACCGCCGCGTTCGGCACGCCGGTCGCGGGTGCGCAGGAACAGACTCGGGATTCGAGTCTCGAGGAAGTCGTCGTCACCGGGTCGCGAATCGCGCGGCGCGACTTCGAAGCCAACAGTCCGATCATGACGGTCGGGCAAGAGATGATCGACAACACGATGGCCGTCGGCATCGAGCACGTGCTGAATCAGCTGCCGCAGTTCGTGCCGGCCGTGACGCAATTCGATACGCAGACGATTCAGTCGAATCCGACGACGACGCCCGGCGCATCGACGATCAGCCTTCGCGGCCTCGGCTCGAACCGCAACCTCGTGCTGATCGACGGCCGGCGCGGCATGCCGGTAAATGCCGCCGGCGCCGTCAGCACGAACACGATCCCGACGGCCGCGGTCGCACGCGTCGAGACGATCACGGGCGGCGCATCGTCGGTGTACGGCGCGGACGCGATGGCCGGCGTCGTGAACTTCATCCTCAAACGCGACTACGAGGGCGTCAACCTCGACGTGAGGTACGGCGCGACCGAGCACGGCGGCGGCGAGGAGCTGCGTCTGTCGGGCCTGTACGGCGCGAACTTCGCGGGCGGCGAAGGCAACGTGCTGATGGGCTTCGAATGGTCGAATCGCGAGCGCGTGATGGACTCGCAACGTGAGTTCTATCGGCGTGCAATGGCGGAGCCTACGGTCGGCGGCACGCAAGCGGTCTATAGCGACAGCAGCTACACGACCGGCAATCTCGCAGGCTCGGGCCGCCCGCCGAACCTGCCGACCGTGCAAGGCGTCGCGGATGCATTCGGCATCTCGCTGGCCGAGGCGCAGGTGATCGGCAACGGCGGCTCGTTCTACTTCAATCCCGACGGCTCGCTGTATCGCACGACCGGCCCCGGCGCGGACTTTTATACCGGACCGCTCGTCGTCGACGGCCTGACGTTCCGCAAGCGCCGCATCGACTACGATCCCGCGCCGCCCGACCTGAACGGCTCGATCGTCGAGAACAACCTGTTCAGGCAAACGTCGATTCCGCTCGAGCGGCATGCGGTATTCGGTCGCGCAATCCTGAACATCAGCGAGCACGTATCCGCGTTCATGCAGGCGAACTTCAGCGAGGACAAGACGGACACGACGCTCGAGTACGCCGCCGCAACGGGCGGACGCGCCGTCGAGATCCCGTATGGCAACGACATCTACGCGCCTTCCGTCGACGAGAACGGCAACACGCTTCTTGCGTACCAGGCCGGCGGCGTTCACGGACTGAACTGCGCTCCGGTCGGCGGCTGCACGAACTCCGAGGTCTTCCCGGTCTCGCCGCAGCTCGCAGCGCTGCTCGACAGCCGTCCGCGTCCGAACGAGCCGTGGCAGCTCGGCTCCGTGCCGACGTGGGCGCCGCCGCGCAGCACCGACAACAGAGTCACGTCCTACCAGATGGTGGCCGGCTTCGAAGGCAGCTTCCCGAATCGCGACTGGACGTGGGAGGCGTATACGTCGTACGGCTCGACGGCGGTGCTGACGCGTCTTTACGGCTTCGGCTCTCTCGAGCGCTACCGCTTCGTGATGACACAGCCGAACTACGGCCGCGGCATGTTCTACACCGGCAACCCGCTAGGCGGCGGATTCCAGGCCGCAATCGGCTCGTGCACGACAGGCCTGCCGATCTTCGAGAGCTTCGAGGTCTCCGAGGACTGCAATCTCGCGCTCGCGGCGAACCTGCAGAACAACTCGCAGATGGATCAATTCGTCGGCGAGTTCAACTCGCAGGGCCACTTCGTCGACCTGCCGGCCGGCGAGGCGCGCTTCGCGCTCGGCGCATCGCACCGCGAGAATAAGTACGCGTTCCAAGTCGACACCTTGTCGAGCCAAAGCTCGTGGCTCGACCTCAGCATGGGGCTCTACCCGATCGGCGAGTCGCAGGGCGAGATTTCGCAGAACGAGGTCTACGGCGAGCTGCTGCTGCCGCTCTTGAGCGGACGTTCCCTCGCGCAGGAGCTTAACCTCGAGATCGGCTATCGCTATACGGACGCCGACCCGAGCGGCTCGATCGAAACGTACAAGGGTCTCTTCGACTGGCGCGTGACCGATCGGGTCAGGCTGCGCGGCGGGCGGCAGGTTTCGAATCGGGCGCCGAACATCGCGGAGCTCTTTCTCGCGCGCACGCAGACGCTGAGCTTCTCGGCGATCGGCGACCTCTGCTCGGAGTTCAACTCGGTCAGCGCGCTCAGCGCGAACCCGAACACGAACCCGAACGCGGCGCAAGTGCGAGCGATCTGCGAGGCGCGGATGGGGCCGGCCGGCGCCGCGGAGTTCTACGCGCCCGGCAACAATCAGCCGACCGGCGCCGGCTTCGCCGTCGTCAACACGCGCGGCAATCCGGAGCTGACGAACGAGACCGGCGAGTCGATCACGCTCGGCGCCGTGCTCCGGCTCGGCGATCGGACGTCGATGTCGATCGATCTCTACGAGATCGCGCTGAGCGACATGGTCGCGTCGCAATCCGTCGATTCGATCTACACGCAGTGCTTCTCGCCGGACGTCAACCCGACGTACGACCCGAACACCGCTGCGTGCCAGCTGATCGTTCGCGACCCGGGCAACGGCAACCGCGCGCCGACGGACGTCTCGTACACGAACCTGAGCCGCCTCGAGACCCGCGGCGTCGACGTGCAGCTCGACTGGGGCCGCGACCTCGGCGCAGGCTCGATCAACGTGAGCTTCCTCGCGAGCTTCCTGGACAGCATGAAGACGGCCGTCGATCCCTCCGCTCCGATGGAGGAGTACAAGGGCACGTTCGGGCCGAACAACGTCTCCGGCGTGCAGGGCGGCTCGTACGACTATCGGACGTTCACGACGGTCGGCTACTCGCGCAGCTCATGGCGGCTCAGCCTGCGTTGGCGGCATCTGCCGGAGATCGATCCCGCGGCGATCGTAACGGACCCGGATACGCTGACGTTGTCGACCCCGAGCTACAACATCTTCGACCTCTCGGGAGGCTATGACATCAGCGACAGCGTCTCGCTGCGCTTCGGCATCGACAACCTGTTCGACAAGGATCCGCCCGTCACGAACGCGACGATCTACTCGGCCGGCTCGGCGACCAATGCCGGCTTCTACGACGTGCTCGGACGGCGCGGCTGGCTCGCGATGGCGTTCGAGTTCTGAGCCCCGGACCGCGGACCGGGCCTCGCGCCCGGTCCGGCGGTCCCATGCCGGCGCGTCGACCGCCAGCGAACGAGCCGCATATACGCCCGTTTCGGGTGGCGCTGACCTCGAGGACCCATCTCGGATGCTGGTCTCGCGCGTGCAGAAGGCGGAGAATCGGGACGCGCCGCCGAGCGCGCACGAGCGACCCATGTTGAATCGATACGTCCCCGCGCTGCCGCGCCTCGAGACGCGTCGGCTCGTCCTACGAGTGCCGATGCCCGCCGATGCCGCCGCCCTTGCCGCATTCGTGACGGCGAACCGCGAGCATTTCGCCGAATGGGATCCGGTGCGCGACGAGACGTTCTATACGGTCGACGGCAGCCGCAGCCGGCTCGAGCTGATGCTGCAGGAAGCGGTCGCGGGCCGCTCGTTGCCGCTCGTGCTGTCGAGGAAGCACGACCCGGACCAGGCGATCATCGGCCAATGCACGTTCAGCGGCATCGCCGGCTATCCGTTCTTTGCGGCCTATCTCGGCTACGGCCTCGATTACCGCTTCGTCGGACAAGGCCTGATGAGCGAAGCGCTGCGCGCCGCGATCGACTACTGCTTCGATACGCTGAATCTGCACCGGATCATGGCGAACCATCTGCCGACGAATGTTCGCAGCGCGAACGTCCTGCGCCGCCTCGGCTTCGTGCCCGAAGGCTACGCTCGCGACTACCTGCTGATCGCCGGCCGCTGGCAGGATCACGTCCTGACCGCGTTGACAAACCCGCGCTGGAACCCCGGCTAGCGGCTTCGTGCTACTTCTCCCGCGGCCATTTGATCTGGAACTCGATCTCCTCCTCGTCGCCGAGGCGCTCGTGCTCGATGCGGCTCAAAGATACGCAGGAGGCAGCGCGTTGTGGATCGCCGTCGCCGCGATCGCGGCCTGCCCCATTGCAACGGCGATCTGATTCAGGCTGCTCGCGACGTCTCCGGCCGCCCAGACGCCGGGGACCGACGTTTGCTGGTGCTCGTCGACCTCGAGCGCGCCGGCCTCGTCGTGCGCGGCGCCGAGCGCGAGCGCAAGGTCCGAGCGAACCTTCGTGCCGAGCGCCGAATAGAGCGTGTCGAAATGATGCTCGCCGCTCGCGGTCTGCAAGCACGTGATCTTGCCGTCGCCGACCGAGACCTCGACGATCGGCTCCTCGATGACGGCGACTCCGGCATCGTCGAGACGCTGCCGATCCTCGTCCGTGATGTCCATCGGCTCGCCGAGCGTCAGCAAGGTCACGTCCGCCGAGTACGTGCGAAGGAACAGCGCCTCGTTCAGGGCGCCCGCGCCGAAACCGATCACGCCGATCTTCTCGCCGATCACCTCGAAGCCGTCGCAGATCGGACAATGCCGGACATAGCCTTCGCGGATCGCGCGCTCGACGCGCGCGAGCCGCGGCTCGATATCGACGACACCGGTCGCGAACAGCACGGTGCGCGAGTGGCTCGAGCGCGTGCGCCCCGGCTCGGTCGCCGAGCGCCAGTCTGCGACGAACAGCGAATCGCGATCGTCCGCCTTCGCGAGTCCGACGACGGTGCCCGGAAGGATCGCGACGCCGTACCGCTCCGCGTGCCGCCGCATCCGCTCGAGCAGCTCGGCGCCGGTCACGCCGTCCGGATAGCCGGGACAATTGTGCGAGCGCGGGATCAGCGCCGCTCGCGGCTCGCCCGAGTCGACGACCATCACGCGCCGGCGAAAGCGAGCGAGATAGGTCGCGGCGGTCAGGCCAGCCGGGCCTGCACCGACGATCAGGCAGTCGACGTGCTCATCGGCGGACTCGGCGGACTCGGTCATCACTCGCGCTCCTTCGTGCAGCGTTCATCGCGCATTCTGGCGGCGCGCAGGCGCATCTCGCGATAGGTGCGGATCCGGCCCGCGGCGCCGCGCGCGAAGTTGACAGATGGAACAAGGCCGATATAGTAACGGCCCCTCGAAACCCGCACCGCTCATCTACTGGTTGGGGAGGACGCCATGTCTCACGACGCCCTCTTCCAATTGGGGATGGATTTGGACGCTCCAAAGACTGCCCAAAAGGAAGACCTGGTACGAAGCAGGCCGGCACGCGACGTTTCGCGTCCGGTCGCAAAGAAAGCCGCCGCCCCGGGTCCGACCGATGCTGCGCCCGATTTCTTCGTCGAGAAGAACGGCGTGCGCTGCGCCGGATCGCACTACATCATCGATATCTACGGCGGAAAACGGCTCGACGACCTCGAGCACGTCGAGCGCACACTCGTCGAATGCGTGAAGGCCGCGGGAGCGACGCTGCTGCACGTGCACCTGCATCCGTTCGAGCCGAACGGCGGGATCAGCGGTGTCGCGGTGCTCGCCGAGAGCCACATCTCGATCCATTCGTGGCCGGAACGCGATTATGCCGCGCTCGATATTTTCATGTGCGGAAACACACGCCCCGAGCGCTGCCTCGACGTGCTGCAGCACGCGTTCAGCGCGGAGCGAATGACCGTGCGCGAAATCTTGCGGGGCAAGGAAGCGTGCTAGGCCGACCGGCCGGCAGACGCGCAGCGCCACGTTGATGTCCGACGACCGCTGGTTCTCGGAAACGCTGACGCCTGGCATGCGGCTCTCGCTCGAGGCGAGCCGCGTGCTGCGGCACGAGCGAACGGGCGAGCACGAGCTCGCGCTGATCGAGAACGACGTATTCGGCCGCGTGCTGCTGCTCGACGGCGCCGTGCAGGTGACCAGCCGGGACGAGTTCATCTATCACGAGATGATGGCGCACGCGCCGCTCCTCGCGCACGGCAATGCCCGCGACGTGCTGATCGTCGGCGGCGGCGACTGCGGTCTCGCGGAGGAAGTGCTGCGGCACGCGTCCGTGCGCCGGCTCGTGCAGGTCGAGATCGATCCGAGCGTGGTCGAGCTCGCGCGCGAGCATTTCGCCGAGATGAACGGGCCCGTGTTCGCGGACAAACGCTTCGAGCTCGTGATCGGCGACGGCGCGGCCTACGTGCGCGAGGCCGCCGACCGCTTCGACGTCGTGCTCGTCGACTCGACGGATCCGATCGGGCCCGGCGCGGCGCTGTTCACGCCGGAGTTTTACGCAGGCGTGCGCTCGCGCTTGAACCCGGGCGGCGTCGTCGTCACGCAGAACGGCGTTCCGTTCCTGCAAGCCGCCGAGTTCCGCTCGGCGATCAGCGGCCTCGCGGCGACGTTCCGCCACGTCGCGTGCTACGCGATTTGCGTGCCGACCTATTTCGGCGGACACCTCGCGCTCGGCTTCTCGGCGGACGACGACACGGCGCTGCGCGTCGACGCGCAGACGCTCGAAGCGCGCTTCGCCGGGGCGGCGCTGTCGACGCGCTACTACAGCCCGCGCCATCACCTGGCCGCGTTCGTGCTGCCGCGGTATATCGAAGAGGCGTTCGAGGCTGCCGTCGCGGCCGGCCGCGCGGGCGCGGCGCGCGCGTGACGTTCCGGTCGTCGACGACGAAGCCCGCAAGCTTCCCTGCTCCGCTCGATCCTACCCGCCCACGCACGCAAATGCCCTCGCGCCGCGGCCGTTCGCGCCCGAGCTAAGCTTCCGTGCTCGGCGACGGCGGGTGCAGGTCCGCCGCCGCAGACGAGCGCCGCGCGCGTAACGGCCACAGCAGCGACGCCTTCGGCTTCACGCTCCGCGCCTCGACCTCGTACGTCACCGCGACCATCCACGGCTGGTACTCCTCGTCCTCGCGCTTCAGGCTCGCGACGAGCTCCTGCACGAAGATCGTCTCGATCGGGCCGCCTCGGTTCGGCCAGATCCGAAACTTCAGCCGCAGGATCTCTTTTCCCGACGTGAGCCGACGGCGCCCGTCGATCGACGGCGGCGTCAGCAAAATGCCGGGGAACTGCTCGTGGAACGCGGTCATCAGCGGCACGGCCGTGTCCTCCATGCGCCGTTTCGCGGCCGCGTCGCCGAGCAAGGTCGCATCGACGAGGCAGCGCAGGTAGCCGCGCGGATAGTTCACGACGTTGCTGATCGTGCGGTTAGGAATGAATACGGTCGCGCCGAGCGCGTTCTCGAGCTCGACGAAGCGCATCGAGATGCTGCGCACGACGCCCGTCTGCCCGGAAATCTCGACGAGGTCGCCGACGTCGATCAGATCCGAGAAGATCAGCGTGAGGCCGGTAACGACGTCTTGCACGATGCCTTGCGAGCCGAAGCCGATCGCAAGCGCGATGACCGACGCGCTCGCGAAGTACGTCGTCCATTCGAAGTTCGGAAAGAGAGCCTCGACGATCAGCCCGAGGACGAGGAAGTACAGCGTGAAGACGACCGCGCTCGTCAAAACCGTGGCGATCGAGCGAAGCTTGCGGCTCTTGCGCCGGTCCGGGTCCTGCACGAAGCGCGCGACGAGCCGCTTGATCACGATTACGAAGAGGTGCGTGCAGGCTGCGATGCCGAGATACGCGAAGATCCGCAGCGGCAGCGGTATCCACTCCATGAACGAATCGATCATCGACGGCTACTCCGCGTCCTGTCGGGTCGGAGTATAGGCGGTCGACGCATGGGCAGCGCGGCCGGCACCGCGCCGTCTGTGGACGCGACGCGCTCGGGTCGACGCCGGGTCAGGCGGGCAGCACGGCGAGCTCGTTGATCACGTCGTCGACGCCGAACACGGCCCACGCGTCGAACTCGGCGAGCTCGCGCTCGGCATCGTTACGGGCATAGCCGTGCAACGTCACGACGGCGTTCTTGCAGGTCGCGCGGATCTGGCTCGCGTCGAGCAGCGGGTCCTTCTCGAGCACGAGCTCGAGCGCATCGAGGATCTCGGCGTCGCTGTCCTGCTCGTCCGGCTCGACGCCGAGCCCGTCGATCACGTCGCGGCTGCCCGGCACCCACCATGCCATCGCGCCCGCAAGACGCTTGTGCGACAGGCTGGGTACCGAGCCGTCGAGCGTGACGACGCCGTCGTCGACACGGATCTCGATCCACCACTGCCGACGATCGGGCTCGCGCGGCCGCACGATTTCGTACGTGTCGCCGACGCGCTTCGCTATCGCGCAGTCGTCGAAGGCGCTCTCCTGCGAGAGCGCGTGCTCGACGTGAGCCGCGATCTCGCCGTCGCCCATCCGTTCGGCCGGCTGCACGCGCAGTCGATCGACGATTCCGGAGACCTCGGGGAGAGACGCCGTGCGCTTCAGCGCGATCCGTTTCGCTGCGATGTTCTCGACCTCGCCGGACAACGTCGCCGTGCTGCCGTCGAACTCCACGCGGACGGCGCCGCGGTGCAGATTGACCTTCGGCTCCTGCTCGAGAGCACCTTCGATGCGCTTGACGACTTCGGAAGGATCCATCGTTACCCCGGCTCGGCGAAGGCTGTCGAGCTCATTTGGGCATAGCGGGGACCGCATCCAAATAGGGGTGTTTCGCGATGGAAATTCGTGCCAGGCACGAATTATCCCGGAAATTCGTGCCTGGCACGAATTTCCGGGCCGAGGTCAGACCTCCGTCAGCTCCGCGGTGCTGTCGCCGACCTGCTCGACTGGCACGTTCGCGCGCTGCAGCAACGTCACGAGCAGATTCGCGAGCGGCGTGTGGTCGGGGTAGCGCAAGTGCTGATGCCCCTTGATGCCGCCGCCCTTGCCGACCACGAGTGTCGGCAGCGGGAAGTGGTTGTGGCTGTTGCTGTTGCTCATGTTGCTGCCGTACAGGAAGATCGCGTTGTCGAGCACCGTGCCCGCATCGCCGTCCGGCATCTGCGCGAGCTTCTCGAGGAACTCGACGAACATCTGCGTGTGCCAGCGCTGCACCTGCACCAGCTTCTCCATCGACGCGCGGTTCTCCGCGTGGTGCGACAGCGGGTGGAACGCATCCGGCACGCCGATGTGGCGGTACGGCATGTTGCTGACCTCTGCGGCCATCATGAACGTGACGATGCGAGTCATGTTCGACTGGAACGCCGCGGCGATCATGTCGAACATCAATCGGACGTGCTCGTCGAATGCCGGCATCGCGACGGGCACGTCGGGCAGATCGAGCTTCGTCAGATCGCGCTTCTCGAGCAGCTCGACGCGCCGCTCGATCTCGCGAACGCTGTCGAGATAATCGTCGACGATCACCCGGTCCTGCGGTCCGAGGCGCCGCTTAAGATCCGCGGCCTCCTCGGCGACCATGTCGAGCAGGCTGAGGTAGTCGCCGGAAATCCGCTTGCGCTCGTCCTCGGAGCGGCCGCGCCCGAAGATCTTCTCGAACGCCCGCCGCGGATCGAACTCCATCGGCAGCGGCGTCGTCGGCGTGCGGAACGAGATCGTGTTGCCGAAGCTGCAGCCGTACGCACCGTCGCACGCAGCGCTTCCGCCGCTCTCCTCCGTCGCGAGCTCTAGGGACGGCAGCGGCGTATCCTGGCCGATGTAGCGTGCGGCGATCTGATCGACGGTTACGCCGCCGCGCGGCGGCTCGGGGTGCACGCACGACAGCCACGTCCCCGGCACGATCGCGTGCACCGCGGAGCTGCGGGCCGGGCGGTTGTCGAGCCCCGACACGACGGTCAGGTAATCCTTGAAGGGCGCGAGCGGCTCGAGAATCGGCTTCAGATCGAAATCGCGGCCGTCCTTGTCCGGCGTCCAGCGGTTCATTTCCTTGCCGTAGCGCGTGTTGTCCATGATCGCGCCGTGCGGCAGGTAAAAGAAACCCATGCGGGGATTGCGCGCCGCGGCCGTCTGCGCGAGCGCGGTGCCCGCCGGCACCATCGCCGAGAGCAGCGGCAAGCCGATAGATGCGCCGCCGGCCTTGAGCAACGTGCGCCTCGACAGGTGTCTCTTCGTAATGAACATCTTCGCCCTCCTGCTGACACGGCCGCGGCCGCGCTCCTCGCGGCCGCGACGCGCGCGGCGACCGGCACGGCCGACCGCCGGCTTGTCGTTCGCTAACGCGTTATTTCTGAACGCTAATTCTAAACGAGCTCGGCGTCGGAGACGAACCTCGCGGTTCGACCGTCGCGCAGCAAACATCTGAAAAGGATCATGCAAGATCCATCGCCGCTCGGCCGCCCCCGCATCCAAAGAACGGTAAAGAGCCGATCGACGCGAGCGATCAGCCGCGCGGGGCGGCCGGAACGGGTGGAGCAGACGGCGGTGAGAGCCGCACCGGCCGTGTCCGGCGAGCGACCGCCTCGTATGCGACCCACGCGGCGAACGTGGCGGCGAGCTCCTGCGGGACGACGTCGAGACCGAGCTCCGGACCACCGAAGCTCTCCCAACCGAGCGCGAGATGCGACCCCCACAGCACGGTGCCGGTGATCATCGCGGTCAGCGCGGCCGCTTCGCCTCCGCGCCTCGTCAGGCCGAGCGCGAGCGGCACGAACAGCGCGACCATGCCGATCGCGTAGGCCGTCTCGAGCAGCTCGTAGGCGCCGGCGCCGGCGTACGACATCGCGATGCTCGCGCCCGCGACCGCGACGATCGCGACGCGGCCGAGCGCGAGCCCGTTCACGTTCGGCCAGACCTTCGCGAGCAGGTTGTGCGACAGCACGCTGCTCGGCGCGAGGATCGCGCTATCGATCGTCGACATCACGGCCGACACGATCGCGAGCACGAACACGACGGCCGCGACCGGAGTCATCAGCGCTGCGGCGAGCGCCGGAAGCGTGCCGAGCGCACCGTTGATTCCGAGCGTGTCCGCCGCGAGCCCGGTCGTCACCGGGATCATGCCGAGCACGATGTACAGCACGCCGGACAGGCAGCACGCGGTTGTCGCGACCCGCTCCGAGCGCGACGCGAAAATGCGCTGCGCGAGGTCCTGACCCGGGATGTTGCCGAGCGCACCGACGGCGAGAACGGACAGCCAGCCGACCAGCTCCGCCGCGTTCTCGGCCGGCATCAGCACGAGATGCTCCGGCGGCGTCTCAGCGACGAGGCGCGCCCAGCCGGCGGCCATGCCGGCGCCGCCGCCGAGCTCCGCGAGCACCGTGACTGCGAGCACGACGAGGCCGATCAGCACGAGCGCGAGCTGCACGACATCCGTCAGCGTCACGGACCACATTCCGCCGAGCAACGTGTAGCCCGTGCCAACCAATGCGACGAGCCAGATGCCGTGCTGCATCGGGATCTGCCAGAAGACCTCTAGGATCCCGGCGAGCGCGACGAACTGCGCGGCGATCCAGCCGAAGTATCCGGGCACCATGATGATGCTCGCGACGACCTCCGCGCGCGGGCCGAAGCGCCGACGATAGAAGTCGGGTAAGGTCAGCAGCTTCATCCGCCAGAGACGGGCCGCGAAGAACACACCCGCAAGGACGAGGCAGAGTCCCGGACCGATCGGCTCGAGCGCGCTCGCGCGCAGCCCCTCCGCCCGCGCCTCGTCGGTCGCGGTCAACAGCGTCCCGGCGCCGAACCACGTCGCGAACAACGTCGCGCTCGCGAGCGGCCACGTCAGCCGTCTGCCTGCGACCAGATAATCCTCGACGGTGTGGATGCGCGCGCGGGCACGAAAGCCGATGCCGAACATCAGCACGACGAACGCGACGAGCGCGACGGCAAGCGCTGTGCTGCTCAAGTGCGGGCGCGCCTCGACGAGCCGAGCGCCCGGAGACGGGGCGCCGCTTGCCGCTCGGAGGTCGTCGCTGCGCTGATATGCGGCGTCATGGCGACGCGCAGGATAAACGCATCGATGCCGCCGGCAAAGAGCCGCTCGGCGGCCTGGCGTCGGCGCGCGCCGCGCTGCGCACGAGACTATTCCGCCCGCGCCCGCGGGCGCGCAGAATAGGCACTACCCTCGATATCTGGTCCCAATCCCCACGGCCACAATTGGCCGCCCACAGCAACGAAAGAGAGCACAGCAGTCGTGGACGAAGAACTTCAGCCCATCGTCGGAAAATGGTACAGACGCGAAGACGACGGGGAGCTGTTCACCGTCGTCTCGGTCGACGAGGACGAAGGCATCATCGAGATCCGCCCGCTCGACGGCGAGATCGAAGAGATCGACGAAGCCGCCTGGGAGGACATGGACCTCGAGATCGTCGAAGACCCCGAGGAGTGGGAAGGCACGGTCGAGCTCGACGACGATGATGATGAAGGGCTCGACTACGAAGAGGACGAGGAAGACGACGACGACGATTGGGGCACCGAGTACGACGATCGCGAATAGCGCCCTTCCGCCTGCCCCGTCGCCCGGCCGGCGCGTCGCCGACACCGGGCGCTGATCCCGATTCTTGCGAACGCCCGCCGGAGCCGTAACGTGCGCCCCGGCGGGTATTCGCGCTACCCGATCAGCGCGGCTGCTCGACGTACCGCAGGTACGGCTTCAGCGTGCGGAACCCGTTCGGGTACTTCTCCTTCGCAGCGTCGTCGGACACCGCCGGAGGAATGATCACGTCCTCGCCCGGCTTCCAGTTCACCGGCGTCGCGACCTGGTGCCGCGCGGTGAGCTGAATCGAATCGAGGAGCCGCAGCACCTCGTCGAAGTTGCGGCCCGTCGACATCGGGTACGTCAAGGTCGCCTTGACGCGCTTGTCCGGCCCGATGATGAACACTGAGCGCACCGTCTGGTTGTCGACCGCCGTGCGGCTCTTCGGGTCGCCGCTCGCGTTCGGGTGGATCATGTCATAAGCCTTCGCGATGCTGAGGTCGCTGCCGTCGATGATCGGATAGTTGACGGCGTGACCCTGCGTCTCCTCGATGTCCTTGACCCACGCGTTGTGGTCTTCGACCGTATCGCAGCTCAAGCCGATCAGCTTCGTGTTGCGCTTGTCGAACTCGGGCTTCAACCCGGCCATGTAGCCGAGCTCGGTCGTGCAGACGGGCGTGAAATCCTTCGGATGCGAGAACAGGATCGCCCAGCCGTCACCGATCCATTCGTGGAAGTTGATTGGTCCTTGCGTCGTGTTCGCCGTGAAGTCGGGCGCCACGTCTCCGATATGCAGTGCCATCGCTCTCTCCTGACTGTCGCTTATGACATCGAGTGCTTTTCTAATGCACTTGATGCTGTTTATTGATGCAGTTTGCTCAGCAAGGATACACGCGAGTGCGGCGGATACAACGGGAAGCGACGTATCGGCGCACCCGTTTACAACTACCTAAAATCTAAATACGACGACGACGTTGATCGCCGTCGAATCGATATCGTCCGTATCAAACCACTCGTACTCGCCGCGCAGCGCGATGCGCGACCATTCGTACTGGATGCCCCCCGCGACGGTCACGCCGCTGTCCGAGCTCTTCATCGAGCCGCGCTGCGGGTTCGTCGGAAAGTTCAGCGAGAAGGTCCGCTCGAGGTCGGCGTCGAAATATCCGAGACTGCCGAACATGCTCAAGCCCGAGAATGGAGCGAGGGCGAGCACGCGCAGTGTCGTGATCTTGGCTTCGAGACCCAGATCGAGCGTGACGAGGTTGCCCATCGTATCGACGAGGTACAGCTGCTCCTTGATATCGGTGCTTCGCGCCCAGCTCGCTTCGATCGCGTAGTTGCTGTTCAGCTGATAGCCGCCGACCAGGCGATAGATGCTGCCGCCGTCGGAGATCCTGATGCCGCTATCGCCGTCCTCCTCGTAGCTCAGGAGACCGGCGCCGACGCCGATATAAGGCCCGCGGATTTCCTGTGCGCTTGCGCTTACCGCGAAGACGAGGCATAGCAGCACGGCGGCCGTCCGGCGGATCCCTGGTCTTCCGGTTCGCATCCCTGGTCTTCCCGTGGCCAAAAGTTTCGTGAGCTTAGCTGCCGCGGGCAGGTGCCAACAAGTGACCGGATACCATTCGAGCCGCAAGCGGCGAAGGCCTTCGTTCATCGCGGCGCTTGCTCCGGCGCTTCGGCCTGTGCCAGCCTACGCTGAAAACGACGCCACGAGGGGGAGATCATGCGAGCGTCGAGCTTCGCGGCAGCCGCCGCCGGCCTTTTCGTCTTCTCTTCGGCCGTTTCGCCGCTCGGCGCGCAGCCCGTCGAGGACGTCGCCTCTGCCGAGCATCTCGGCGCGCTCGCCCCCGCGAATATCGCGCGGCCGCGACCCGCTCCACCGTTCGATTTGACCGGCACGTGGCAACATACGCCGACCGGCCCGGACTCATGGCGGTTCGTTCCCGACGAGCTCGAGCTGACCCCTGAAGCACAGGCTCATTACGACGCGGGCGAGCGGGCGCGCGCGGAAGGCAACATTTACCGCGACGACATCGGCCAATGCTGGCCGGCCGGCATGCCGCTGATCATGACGCGCGTCTGGCCGATCGACATGATTCAGCTGCCGACGGCGATCTACATGATCAGCCACTTCATGAACAGCCTGCGCGTGATCTTTCTGGACGGCCGCACGCACAGCGATCCGGACGTCGTCGTGCCTTCGTGGAACGGAGAATCGATCGGCCGCTGGGAGGACGACACCCTGGTCGTCGAGACGCGCTACTTCCCAGGCCATCATCATTGGATCGATCAGGGCGGCGCGAGCGTACCTGCGAGCGATCAGCTGCGCATCGTCGAGCGCATTCGGATGCTCGACGACGATACCCTCGAGATCGAGTTCGCGATGACCGACCCGAAAAGCTGGGTCGGTGAATGGAAGACGACGAAGCTGTTCGGCCGCCATCACGACATCGATATCGCGGAGGTCGAGTGTCTGCCCGATCTCAACGAGAACCTTCCGGCGACGTCGTCGCAGTCCCTCGTGCAATGAGTCTTGCCGCCTGAAGCTTGCAGCGGCACCTATCGGAGACAGCTCATGCAGCACCGTTTCTGCGCTTCGCTCGGCGCGCTGTCGCTCGCCCTGTCCGCCGCAGCGCTCGCGCACCACTCGCCCGCGGTGTTCGACCGCTCCCGGCAGGTGACCTTGTCGGGCGTCGTCACGGAGTTCCGCTGGGGCAATCCGCACTCATGGATTCATCTCGATATCGAAACCGAGGGCGACGCAGTCGAGCGCTGGAGCGTCGAGATGGACCCGGCGAGCCATCTCGCGCGGCGCGGCTGGCGCTCGACGACCGTAAAGCCCGGGGACCGCGTGTCGGTGCTCGTCTATCCGCTGCGCAACGACGAGAAGGGCGGGCAGTACGTCTCGATCACGTTGCCCGACGGCAGCACGATGGACGAGCGCGGACCCTGAGACGCCCGCTGCGGCCGATAGCCGGCACGAGCGCGGCGGAGCGTGCGCTGCGGCACCGGCCGCTTTACATCGCGGCCGCGGCACAAGTCAGCTCTTACTCCTTCGCCGGATAGCTGACCTTTGTCCCGTCGACCTTCGCGAACGGCGTCAGCGAGTGCTTTCGCGGCGCGCCGCCGTCGATGATGTCGAGGACCTCGACGCCCCTGACGAGCAGAGCATCCCCGACGAGCGACCGGTGGCAGCGCCACGGCACGGCTTCGGCGCACATGATCGCCGGACGGCGCGTGTCGGCGAGCGCTGCGAGCTCGTCGACGGCCTGCGCGAAAGCCTCCGTCTGCATGTGATCGGCGTACCCGCGAAACGACGCGTTGCGCCATCCGACATTGACCGAGTCCTTCGCGGGGCGGCGCAGACCGCCGAGGACCGACATGTAACGGTATTCGATGCCCGCTTCTGCGAGACTCTTCTCGAGCCGCCGCTGCTCGAACTGCGGATTGTGCCGCGACTTCGGCACCGTGCGGATATCGACCAGCGTGTCGATCCGCTGAGCGCGTAGCAGATCGATGAACGCGTCGATCGGCCGGGTCGAGTGACCGATCGTGTGCACGACGCGCTCACCCATCCGGACGCGCGCGCCGTGCACGCACCTCGCCCCGTTCGCCGCCCGCAAAGGTCGCGATCATCGGTGTCCCTCTCGCGTCGGCCGAGCCTCGATCGTCGCCTGGCCTCGTCGGCGCGACTCGAATACCCCCAGCCGACCCAGTGTAACCCCGCCACGATGATCGGCAATCGGGACGGAACCGGCGGGTACCGCTTTTCGCCGCGCGCCTGTTACCTTTCGCCGCGCTCTGGTAGCGTTCAGTCGAATATCGACCCTGCAAGCCGAACGACATCGCCCGATGAAAACGCGTACTTTCGTGCTCGCCGCCGCGGCCGCCGCCGTCGTTGCGGCCGGCACCGCCTTCATGCTGCTCGATTCGCCGCCCGGACCGGAGCAGCCGCGGGAGCAGGCTCGCGCGCCCGCGCCGGTCGAACGCCCGGCGCTCGAGCCCGCGCCGGCGGCGCCGATCCGCTACGACGTCGAGTACCCGTTCATGGCCTACAGGACGACGCCCCGCGCGGATGCAGTCGCCAATCTCGTGAAGCGAATCGAAGCCGGCGACGCCGAGCTCGCGCTCGACGGTCCGCGCGGCCTGCTCGATTCGCTGCTCGCGGCCCTCGACATCGACCCCGCATCGCAGGTGCTCGTGTTCTCGGCGACGAGCCTGCAAACGGGCAGCATCCGGCCGCGGACGCCGCGCGCGATCTATTTCAACGACGACGTATACGTCGCGTGGGTCCAGGGCGGCGGGCCGATAGAGATCGCGTCGATGGACCCGCAGCTCGGCCCGGTTTTCTACACGCTCGACCACGAGGCCGACGCGGACTTCGTCACGCACACCGAGCGCTGCCTGCGCTGCCATGATTCGCTGTCGCTGACGGGCGGCGGCGTACCGCGCTTCATCGTCGGCTCGGGATATATCGGCACCGACGGCAGTATCGTCACGCACGAGGGCTGGATCCTGACATCGCAACGCACGCCGCTGCGAAGCCGCTTCGGCGGCTGGTACGTGACCGGACATCACGGCGAGCAGGTCCATCTCGGCAACATCGTCGTGCGTAACGTCTATGCGCTGAGCGATCTCGACGCGCTCAGGATCGGCAACATCGAGTCGCTCGACGGCATCGTCGACACGTCGCAGTACGCGGCGCCCGGCAGCGATATCGTCGCGCTGCTCGTGATGCAGCATCAGATCGACGTGCAGAACGAGATCTCGCGCGTGAACTACAAGGTCCGGGCCGCGCTCGAGCGCAGCGCGGACGCGGCGAACGGGGCGCCCGGCCCGGACGCCGCGGTCGTAGCCGAGCTCGTCGAGCCGCTCGTCGAAACGCTGCTGTTCGCCGGTGAGGCGCGGCTCGAAAGCCCGATCTCGGGCAGCTCGACGTTCCGTGCAACGTTCGAGGCGCGCGGGCCCGTCGACGACGCCGGGCGCTCGCTGCGCGAGCTTGCTCTCGACGGCCGGCTGATGCGCTACCCGCTGAGCTACCAGATCTACTCGGCGGCGTTCGACGCGCTGCCCGCGGTCGCGAAGGCGCAGGTTTATCGGCGGCTGCGCGAGATCCTCGGCGGCGAGGACGCGTCCGAGACGTTCGCGCATTTGTCTGCCGAGGATCGCACGGCGATCCTCGAGATCCTGACGGCCACGAAGCCGGACTTCGCTGCGGTCGCGGATGCGACCGGCACGCCGCCCGACGGGGCATGAGGCTGCACCGCCGTGCGTGACGATTCCGACGAGCACCGCGGAGACCACCTGCCGGTCCTACCGCCGGACGAAGCGGCCCCGCATCTGCCGTTGCGCGAGCTCGCCGACGATGCGTTCTCGCGCGCCGCGGGCGCGCCGCTGATCCACGGCAACCGCGTCGAGCTGCTGCGCGACGCGCGCGAGAACTATCCCGCGTGGCTCGACGCGATCTCGAAGGCGACGCATCACATCTACTTCGAGAGCTACTTCATCTGCGAGGACGAGGTCGGCCTCGAATTCGCGGACGCGATGATCGCGAAGGCGAAGGACGGCGTCACCGTACGGCTGATCTACGACTGGATGGGCAATTTCGGCAAGGCGTCGAGGCGCTTCTGGCAGCGGCTTCGCGACGCCGGAGTCGACGTGCGCTGCTATAACCCGCCGCGGCTCGAAAGCCCGTTCGGCTGGCTGTCGCGCGACCATCGCAAAATGGTCGCCGTCGACGGCACCGTCGCGTTCGTCACCGGGCTCTGCGTCGGCCGCGACTGGGTCGGCGACCCGTCCCGCGGCACGGAACCGTGGCGCGACACCGGCGTCGAGATTCGCGGCCGCGCCGTGCCGGCGATCGAGCGCGCGTTCGCGCGGATCTGGGCGATGCTCGGCGAGCCGATCCCGCTCGGCGAGCTGCCGCAGACCGCGCATTCGGCGGGCAATACGACGCTGCGGATCGTCGCAACCGAGCCCGCGACGACCGGCATGCTGCGCATCGATCAGCTCGTCGCGACGCTCGCGACGAACCGTCTGTGGCTCACGGACGCGTACTACGCCGGCACGACGTCCTACGTCCAGGCGCTGCGGGCCGCGGCGATGGACGGCATCGACGTGCGGCTCCTCGTGCCGAACTCGACGGACCTGCCGCTGATGCAGCCGCTGACTCGCGCCGGCTATCGTCCGCTGCTCGAGGCCGGCGTGCGGATCTTCGAATGGAACGGCACGATGCTGCACGCGAAGACGGCCGTCGCGGACGGCTCGTGGGCGCGCGTCGGCTCGACGAATCTGAACATCGCGAGCTGGTTCGGCAACTGCGAGCTCGACGCGGTCGTCGAGGACGAGGACTTCGCCGCGAAAATGGAGCAGGCCTATCTCGAGGATCTCGAGAACGCGACCGAGATCGTCCTCGATCTGAAGCGCCCGCGACCGCGTCCGCGGCTGCGGCGGCCGCGGATGCCGCGCGGGCTGCCGCGGCTCGGCTTGCGCCGCGGCGCGGCCGGCCATCGTCCGCTCGGACGGCGCGGCAGCGCCGGCCGCGCAGCCGCGGGCGCGCTGCGGATCGGCAATACGATCGGCGCGGCCTTCACCGACCGGCGTGTGCTCGGCCCCGTCGAGGCGCGTCTGATGACGACCGGCGGAATTGCGCTGACCGGGCTCGCGGTGCTGTTTGCGCTTTTCCCCCGCGCGGCCGCCTATCCCGCCGCGATCGTCGCGGCCTGGGGCGGTCTTGCGCTGCTCTATCGCGGCTACCGACTATGGCGCAGGCAGCGAAAGCGCCAGCGCGACACGTAGCCGCGGCTTGGCGCGAGGCCTCTCGTGTGATTCAATACCGCCCATGATCGCGTCCCGTTCCCGCTTTTATTTCTGGTATTTCGGTTTTCCGAAGCCGCTGGCGGAGGAAGGGTTGCGATCGATCTGAAAAGTCCGTTCGAGAAGCATACCGAAGAGCCGCCAGCGAACCTGGCGGCTCTTTTTTTAGGCCGTCCGGAAATCGCGGGCCCAAGAGGAAAGGAAGGAGTAGACATGGCCCCCCATACCGACGATCTGCGCATCCGCAGGTTCCATCCGCTCGTCACGCCGGCGGAGCTGATCGGCGAGTTTCCGTGCGACGAGACGATGTCGGCTACGGTGACGCAGACGCGGCGGACGCTGCACGAGATCCTGCACGGCCGTGACGACCGGCTCGCCGTCGTGATCGGGCCGTGCTCGATCCACGATCCGGAAGCCGCGATCGAGTATGCGGAGCGCCTGCGTCCGCTTCGCGACGAGCTCGGTGACGCGCTCGAGATCGTGATGCGGGTTTATTTCGAGAAGCCGCGCACGACGATCGGCTGGAAAGGTCTGATCAACGATCCGGATCTCGACGGCAGCTTCAACATCAACAAGGGGCTGCGTCTCGCGCGCCGCCTGCTGTGCGACATCAACGCGATGGGCCTCCCCGCAGGCTGCGAGTATCTCGATACGACGACGCCGCAATACATCTCGGATCTGGTCTCGTGGGGCGCGATCGGCGCGCGCACGACGGAGAGCCAGGTGCATCGCGAGATGGCGTCGGGGCTGTCGTGCCCGGTCGGCTTCAAGAACGGCACGGACGGCAACGTGAAGATCGCGGTCGACGCCGTCGGCGCCGCATCTCATCCGCATCATTTCCTGGCCGTCATGAAGGACGGGCGCTCGGCCGTCGCGGCAACGACGGGCAATCCCGACGGCCACGTCATCCTGCGCGGCGGCAAAGCGCCGAACTACGATGCGGAGTCCGTCGCGTCCGCGTGCGCGCTGCTCGAGCGGGCCGGGCTGCGCCCGGTCGTGATGATCGACGCAAGCCACGCGAACAGCGCGAAGAAGCCGGAGAATCAGCCGAAAGTCGTCGCCGACATTGCCGCGCAGATCGAAGGCGGCGAGCAGCGTATCGTCGGCGTGATGGTCGAGAGTCATCTCGTCGCCGGTCGGCAGGATCTCGGCCGCGGCCCGCTGACCTACGGCCAAAGCGTGACGGACGCCTGCATCGGCTGGGACACCTCGGTAGAGGTGCTCGAGCGCCTCGCCGCGGCAGTGCGTACGCGCCGGCAACTGATCGAGCAGGCCGCTTCGGCCGCCTGAGCGCGGCGCGACGGACGGCCCGGCACCCGGCCGAGCGCGAATCCCGAGCGCAGACGCCGGAACGACGGTCGAGCCGGCAACGGCGGATCACGGCGCGCCGCGCGCGCCGAGCCGCCGTTCCATCCGCACGTGGTCGATGCCTGCCTCGACGAACACGTCGCCGACGGCCGCATAGCCCAGCCGCTCGTAGAACGGCGCGGCCGTGACCTGCGCGTGACACCACACCGCGTCGAGACCGTGGGCCGCCGCAAGCGCGTGCAGACGCTCCATCACGGCGCGGCCGACGCCGCTGCGGCGCGCGGCGGCGAGCACCGCGACACGGCCGATCTTGCCGCGCCGCGCGATATCGAGCCGGCCCGTCGCAACGGGCTCGTCGCCGACGAATGCGAGCACGTGGCGGCAGTGCGGATCGCGCTCGTCCATCTCGAGGCTGGCAGGCACGCGCTGCTCGTCGACGAACACGGCGAAGCGGATCGCGCGGATCGCGGCATAGTCTCGAGCGTAGTCTGCGTCCCTGACCTCGACGGCGGTCATCGGCGGCAACCGGAAGAACCGAGCTGCGGACAGTCTAACGCACGTCCTCGTGGCGGCCGCGACGCCAGAACGCGCGGTCGCTCAGGTGTGGAGCTCGCAGTCCGTGAGCCAGAGCTGCGGCGGCGAGACCTTGAGCGCGAACGGCTCGAGGCGTTTCAACGCGCTGAGCCCGAGGATGTCGCGGGCCCCGGACGGCAGCACCGCGACCTCGACGTCGGTCAGCCGGCACGTCGTGCCGATCGACAGCTCGTCGACGCGGTAGACCGGCACCTTCAGCAGCTTGCCGTTCGCCATCTCGCCGTAGATGTCCCGCACGTGCTCTACCGGCGCATGCCGGCGCAGCCTGTCGAACGTCGCCTTCGACAGCGCGACGTATCCCGATCCCGTATCGACGAGAAACTCGGTCTCGACCCCGCCGCTCAGCACGCCTTCGACGTACAGCTGCCCAGACGTGTGCTCGCGCAGCGGCACGATGTGCTCGAACGGCTCGCCGGCGGAAGCGAGCGGCGCGACGAGGGCCGAGGCCGTCGCGAATACGACGACCGCATACACGGCGAACGCGAAGCGATGGCGCATGACCCGGCTCTCCCCGACGATTGTCCGAAGCGCATTGCAACTCGGAGACCAGGTCTGCGGGGGTGGAGAATCAACGCGTTACGTCCATTGAAGCCGATCGTATGCACCATTGCGACGCAACGACGCCGTCACGGTGCACCGCGACGGCGCGATTGCGGCTCATCCGAGCTTCCGTTTCCCATCAGGTTCGGCTACGATCACATAAGTTCTTGATTTTAAAAAAATATCACTCTTCATAGACGGAGACTATCAATGCCGAGAGCGCAACGGAACTGCACCCTGTGGACGAGGCTGGCGACCGGCGTCGGCGCAGCCGCGCTGATCGCCGCGGCGGGCACCGCGACGGCGAGCGACGCGGTGACCGGGCTGAAGGACGGCCGCCTGATGATTACGGAGTTCGGCGGCCATCCGCCGTTCAAGCGGCGCGTGGTTTCGCGCGACGAGCTGTCGACGACGGAGCTTGCGCGCTTCGAGGAGGTAGGCGGCGCAGCCGACCAAGACCGCATCGGCGAGCGCGTCACGGTCGTCGATTTTCGCGGCAAGCCGCCGTTCAAGCGGCGCGTCGTCGAGATCGATGCGTCGAACGTCACGGAGCTCGCGCGCTTCGAGCCGGTCAGCGAGCCGACTGCCGCTCCGCTCCGCCCGCGCTTCCCCGGCAAGCAGTTCCCGCTGCGCCGCGGCCGCTGAGCGCAAGGCGCGCGCGCGTCACACGCGCGCGCGCCTCAGCCGCAGCGCGTTCGCGATCACAGAAACGGAGCTGAAGCTCATCGCCGCCGCGGCGAACATCGGCGATAGCAGCACGCCGAACGCCGGATAAAGGACGCCCGCCGCGATCGGCACGCCGATTGCGTTGTAGACGAACGCGAAGAACAGGTTCTGGCGGATATTGCGCATCGTCGCGCGGCTCAGCCGCCGGGCGCGCACGATCCCGCGCAGATCGCCGCGCACGAGCGTGACGCCGGCGCTTTCCATCGCGACGTCGGTCCCGGTCCCCATCGCGATCCCGACCTGCGCGGCGGCGAGGGCCGGCGCGTCGTTCACGCCGTCCCCGGCCATCGCGACCTTGCATCCTTCCGCCTGCAGCCGGCGGACGACATCGACCTTCCGCTCCGGCAGCACGCCCGCGATCACCTCGTCGATGCCGAGCCTGGCCGCGACCGAACGGGCCGTCGTCTCGTTGTCGCCGGTCACCATCAGCAGGCGGACGCCTTCGTCGCGCAGCGCGCGCACGGTATCGGGAGTCGTCGCCTTGATCGGATCGGCGACGCCGAGGAGGCCGAGCAGCTCCCCCGCGTAGACGACGTACATCACCGTCTGACCCTCCGCGCGCAGCGCTTCGGCGCGTTCCTCGCTGTCGCCGGGCCCGAGCCCGAAGGATTCGAGCAGCGCACGATTGCCGAGCGCCGCGCGCTGCCCGGAGAGCACGCCAGTCACGCCGCGGCCGGTCAGCGACTCGAAGTCGTCGACGGGCTCGAGATCGAGACCACGCTCGCTCGCCGCGGACAGGATCGCGGCGGCGAGCGGATGCTCGCTGCCGCGCTCGAGGCTCGCGGCGATCGTCAGCAGGCGCGTCTCGTCGGCGCTGCCGGTAGGCACGACGGCGACGAGCGCGGGTTTCCCCTCGGTCAACGTGCCGGTCTTGTCGACGACGAGCGTGTCGACGTCGCGCAAAAGCTCGATCGCCTCGGCGTTCTTGAACAGCACGCCGACGGTCGCGCCTTTCCCTGCCGCGACCATGATCGACATCGGCGTCGCGAGGCCGAGCGCGCACGGGCACGCGATGATCAGCACCGCGATCGCATTGATCAGCGCGAACGCGAGCGCGGGCTCGGGGCCGACGAGCGCCCAGACGACGAACGTGACGATCGCGACGACGACGACCGCCGGCACGAAGTACGCGGCGACGGTATCCGCGAGACGCTGCACCGGCGCGCGGGTACGCTGCGCATGCGCGACCATCTCGACGATCTGCGCGAGCAACGTGTCTGCGCCGACCCGACGCGCCTCCATCACGAGCGAGCCCGTGCCGTTCACGGTGCCGCCGATGACTTCGTCGCCCGCGCTTTTCGCGACCGGCACCGATTCGCCGCTGATCATCGATTCGTCGACGGAGCTGCGCCCTTCGAGCACTCGGCCGTCGACCGGAATCTTCTCGCCCGGACGGATCCGCAGCCGGTCTCCGGGCACGATATGCTCGCGCGGCACGTCCTCCTCGCGGCCGTCGGCGCCGATTCGCCGCGCCGTCTTTGGCGCGAGGCCGAGCAGCGCGCGGATCGCGGCACCGGTGCGTTCGCGCGCGCGCAGCTCCATGACCTGGCCGAGCAGCACGAGCGTCACGATCACGGCCGCCGCCTCGAAATAGATGCCGACCTCGCCGCCCTCGCCGCGGAACGCATCGGGGAAGAGGCCCGGCGCGAGCACGGCGACGACGCTGTAGCCGTAGCCGGCCGCGACGCCGAGCGCGATCAACGTGAACATGTTCAAGTTGCGCGTGACGATCGAGCGCCAGCCGCGCACGAAGAACGGCCACCCGCCCCAAACGACGACGGGCGTCGCGAGCAGCAGCCCGCCCCAGCGGACCGCGCTGCCGCGAAACATCGCACTGCCCGCGATGCCCGGAATCATCTCGGCCATCGTCACGATCACGAGCGGCAACGTCAGCACCGCGCTGACGATGAAGCGCCGCGTCATGTCCCGCAGCTCCTCGTTCTCCGGAAGGTCCTCGCTCGCAGCGGCGAGCGGCTCGAGCGCCATGCCGCAGATCGGGCACGCGCCGGGCTCGTCCCGGACGATCTCCGGGTGCATCGGGCACGTCCATTGCGTCTTGCCGGAGGCGCCGGGCGGCAGGTCTGCTGGGCGCTGCGGCGCCGCGTCATGCTGAGCATGAGCGTGGCAGTGGCCGGCGGGCTCGATCGAATGCTGCTTCGCCATACACGTTCCTCGGGGCGATGCCCTGAAAGCTCTTTGCCGTATGCGTGCCAGAATGCCCCTTCCCACGATTGGAAGGTCAACTCGAACGGGCGTACGATGATCGCCATGGCACGACGAAGTCCGAAGCCGCTCGAGCTCGAGGACGCGCGCAAGGCCGGCTACTACAACATCGGCGACGCCGCCGAGGCGACCGGCATCTCGGCGAAGATGATTCGCTACTACGAGTCGATCGGGCTGATACCGAAAGCAGTGCGCACGTTCGCGGGCTATCGGGTGTACGGGCCGGACGACCTGCACACGTTACGCTTCATCCGCCGCGCGCGCGATCTCGGCTTCCCGATCGAGCAGATCAAGACGCTGTTGTCGTTATGGCAGCACAAGCGGCCGAGCGCCGAGGTCAAGCGCGTCGCGCTCGGGCACATCGCCGAGCTCGAGCAGAAGATCCGCTCGCTCGACGGCATGCGCCGTACGCTCGTGCATCTCGTCGAGCATTGCCACGGCGACGATCGTCCGACGTGCCCGATCATCGAGGAGCTCGCGGGCAAGGAAAGCCGCAGCCGCTGATCCGTGCGGGTTCGATGAACGCCGCTTGCTCGCTATACTCCAGCGCGGACGGTGCTGCGGCGCGATTTTCTCGCGGCCGCAGCGCTTTATAACCGTTCTGTAACGGAGAAACCGATGGTATCGACCGAGCTCCCCGATACGAACGAGCGTGAGCAGCCGGCGAGCGGAGCAGAAGCGCTCGGCGGCGAGTACGAGGCCTGGGAAGCGTGGGAGACCCGCCTCGTGCTGATCAGTCTGGGGATCGGCGCTGCCGGGCTCGTCGTGCTCGGCTGGCTCGTCGATCACTTCATTCTGTCGTAAGCGACGACCGATGGCCGCGGACGATGCGGTAGAGCTCTCCCTGTCGTGGGACGGCGCTCGCTGGCGCGCCGCAGGGCCCGATATCGACGTTGCGCATGCCGATCTCGGCGCGCTCGACACGTTGATCGTCGAGGCGCTCACGCGAACGCGCCGCGCGACGAAGGCGCATGTGCGCTTCGATTTCAGCCGAATGCCGACATGGCTGCGCCAATATCAGGCCCACTACTTCAACTACGTGCTGCACGTCGACGGAGGTGAACGCGCGTGACGAACCGGCGTTGGACGAGCGGAATGCTCACGACCGAAGACTGGTGGGCCGTATGGGTCGGCCTTGCGATCTATGCGGCCGGGCTCATGTCGCTCGCCGGGATCGACCTCGTCGGCTGGATGTCGCGGCCGCGGACGTGGGAGTGGACGAACGTCGTCGGCGACTTCTCGTGGAGCAAGCTGCTGCGCAGCTCGGGCGCCGCATACGCGGAATGGCATCCGCTCGCGACGTGGCTCGTCACTTATCTCGTCTTCACCGGTCTGCTCGGGATCGGCGCGTACTTCCAGCGCCTCGACATGCGGCGCTTTCTCGCCGGCTTCACGGTGATCTTTCTGCTCACGTGGGCCTGCTGGATCGTCGGCAACGAGATGCATCTGACGACCGTCGACGCGGTCGTCGACGGCAGGAACGCGTATCGCGACAACATGCTCAGCTGGGGGCTGCAGCTCGGCGAGGGCGCGCCGTATCTTCTCGCGCTGCTGGCCGGGCTCGCGATCGGCAACTTTGCGAAGGGCTGGGCCGCACGGCTGCGCGAGGCGGCGAAGCCCGAGTGGTTCATCAAGACCGCGATCGTCTTTCTCGGCGTGAACCTCGGCGCGATGACGATCGAGGCGACGGAGTTCGCGCTCGACCTGATCCTGACCGGCGCCGCGGCGACATTCGTCGCGTACCTCTTCTTCTGGCCGCTCGTCTACACGCTCGCACGCCGCGGCTTCAAGCTGAGGCGGGATGCTTCCGCAGTGCTCGCATCCGGTATCTCGATCTGCGGCGTGTCCGCCGCGATCGCGACCGGCGGAGCGATACGCGCGCGGCCGATCATTCCGGTCACGGTATCGATGCTCGTCGTCGTGTTCGCGATGATCGAGCTGCTCGTGCTGCCGGGTCTCTACACGGCGTTCTTTCCGGACCAGCCGATCGTGAACGGCGCCGCGATGGGCATGACCGTGAAGACGGACGGCGCCGATGCGGCCGCGGGCGCGCTGCTCGACGAGCTGATGATCGCGCGCCACCTTCAGGAAACGGGCGTGCAGTGGCAACCCGGATGGATCCTGAGCTCGGCCGTGCTGACGAAGGTCTGGATCGACGTCTTCATCGGCATCTGGACCTTCGTGCTCGCGCTGATTTGGGTATACAAGGTCGAGAAGCGGCCCGGACAGCTGCGCGTCGGCCCGTCCGAGATCTGGTTCCGGTTTCCGAAGTTCGTGCTCGGCTACCTGATCGCGTGGCTCAGCTTCCTCGCGATCGCGTCGCTGTCGCCGGCATCGGGCGAGGCGCTCGACGCCGGCACGAGCGCGCTGCAAAGCCCGATGCGGCACATGATGTTCATGCTGACTTTCGTCGCGATCGGCATCATCACCGACTTTTCGAAGCTGCGCGGCATGGGCCGGCTCGCGCTGCTCTACGCGATCGCGCTCGCGTTCGTGATCGCGCCGATCGCATACGTCGTCGCATGGATCTTCCATAGAGGGCTGGCGCCGCCGATCGTGTGATCGGCGCGCGCCGCGCCACGCGGTCACGCGTCTCGCGCCGCTGCACCGCGTGATGCGACGGCGTCGCGCAGGCGCTTGTAGCGATCGAGGTTCGCGGCAACGAAATCCGCGGCTTCCCGCTCGCGCCGGCGATAGGTCAGCAGATAGCCGAGCGGGGTCATCCGCTCGCGGCCCCACTGCTGCACGACATGGAAATACTCGTGCAGCACGTGTCCGTCCAACCTGAAGAACACCGCCTCGGAGATGTTCGTGTAGATGCGCCCCGGCCGCGTGACGGAGCCGAATCGCCCGCCGATGCATGCAAGGTGGCTCACGACGTACAACGGGCGATAGAGCACCGCGATGCGATCGACGGCGGGCTCAGCGAGCACCTGCGCAAGCGCACCGAGCACGTCGGCAGGCGGCGTATAACGTATGCCGCGGAACGCCGGCTCGCGGACAGGCTCGGCCGGTGACGGCCCGGGCGGCGTGCCGGTTGCGCACGGGTGGCCCGCCCGCGCGTCGCCCGGCGAGGTGCGACTACCGCTCCGCGATCTCGATCGCACGGAACTCGACGGCGCCCCGCTCCGCCTGGATGCCGATGTACCCGGTCGGGTTCTCGATCGCGAGCGCCTCCGTCAGCGGCTCCCCATTCAGCCTGACCGACAGACGCTCGCCGACGACGTCGACCTCCAGGGTCTGCCAGACGCCGGTGCCGAGCGACAAACGTTCGGCATCGGCCGGATCGAAGCGCGTCTCGCCGTCCGGCTTGCCATGCCTGAAGATGCCGCCGACCGGCGGGAAGCGGCTCTCGCCGAGCGGATTGCGCAGCTGAACCTGGTAAGCATTGCTCGGCCAGCCCGGCCCGAACGTGGCGTCGGCGACGGCGCGGACGAAGATTCCGCTGTCCGCGTCGTCGTCGACGAAGCGGAACTCGAGCGACAGCGAGAAATCGCCGTACTGCCGGTTCGAGCGCAGCCAGCCGCGCGGCTCGTCGACCCGGAGCACGCCGTCCGCGACCGAGACCGCCGCGTCGTTCTCGATCGTCCAGGCGTCGAGCGTGCCGTCGAAAAGCGGCTCGGCCGGTCCGCTTTGCGCGAGCGCGGCGGAGCCTGAGAGGACCGCCATATAGAACGTTACCGCGGTCCGGACGGCGACGGAATCGAAGGGCTTCATCGGTATCGTCTCTCCCCGCGTAGCGGCGTCACGCCGCTCTATGTCGTTGCCAATCCGTGCCGGCGTCGAGCGCGGAGAAGTATTCGGCAGTGAGCCGCAGCTGCTCGGCCGCCGTCTCCGCGCGGTTGACGACCGCGCGAAATGCGGAGTTCTCGGGGCGGTCCTTCGCGTACCAGCCGAGGTGCTTGCGTGCGATGCGCACGCCGCGCTCCTCGCCGTAGAACGCGTGCAGCGCACGCACGTGGCCGAGCAGTATCTCGCGCACTTCTGCGAGCGACGGCTCCGGCAGCTCGTCGCCGGTCGCGAGGAAATGAGCGATCTCGCGAAAGATCCATGGGCGGCCTTGCGCCGCGCGTCCGAGCATCAACGCATCGGCCCCCGTTTGCGCGAGCACGTCGCGCGCCTTGCGCGGCGAATCGATGTCACCATTTGCGATGACCGGGATGCGCACCGCCTGCTTCACGTCCGCGATCGTCGCGTACTCCGCTTCGCCTTGATAGTGCATGTCGCGCGTACGGCCGTGGACGGCGAGCGCGGCGATGCCGGCCTCTTCCGCGATTCGTGCGATCCGCACGGCGTTGCGGCTTTGCCGATCAAAGCCGGTGCGGATCTTCAGCGTGACCGGCACATCGACGGCCGCGACGACGGCATCGAGAATCCTGCCGACCAGCGCTTCGTCGCGCAGCAGCGCGGAGCCCGCCCACGCATTGCAGACCTTCTTCGCGGGACAGCCCATGTTGATGTCGATGATTTCGGCGCCGCGCTCGACGCTGCTGCGCGCCGCGTGCGCGAGCGCATCCGGGTCGGCACCTGCGATCTGCACGCCGACGGGCGACGGCTCGCCGGCATGATCGAGCCGCGAGCGGCTCTTCGCCGTCGCCCAGAGGCGCGGATCGGCCGTCGTCATTTCCGACACGGCATAGCCCGCACCGAGCCGCTTGGCGAGAATCCGGAACGGCTTATCGGTAACGCCGGCCATCGGCGCGAGGATCAGCGGCGGGTCGATCAGGTGGAGTCCGATGTGCATCCGCGTGTCGCTTGGGGGAGTTCCGGCCTCATTCTACCGGCAGGCGGCGGGCCGGCGCAGGGCGTAAAGGCGTGACGGCGTCGGCTCGGCGCGCGCAGGGCTCGGCGCGCGCAGGGCTCGGCGCGCGCAGGGCTCGGCGCGCGCAGGGCTCGGCGCGCGCAGGGTGATGTGGGCCGTTTCGAGACACGCAGGAAGAACGTCGTGTTGCTCGGGCGCGGCCATCCATGGCCGCGCAACGGTCTCGAAACGGCCCACATCACCCTGCGTGGACACGTTCGCGCGGGGGGTTCGCGGCGGCGTCGGATGCGTTCGGAGCGGACGTTCGGTGCTTGCGGGTCTCGATACGCTGCCGCGCCGCAGTGCGCTCGAGACATGCGGTGGCCGGCCGTTCCGGGCGCGCGTCGTCAGAGTACGAGGTGGCCTGCCAGAGCGCTGAGCGCCGAGATTGCCGCCATCGCGAGCAGTGCGGCGGCGGCTCGCTGCCCCGGGTCCGACTGAAGCGCGGCGCGCCTCTCGAGCGCCGCGATGCGGTAAACGGCCTCGGCGATCAGCACGGCGAATGCGGCGATCGAGATCGCGGCGGCGCCGGTCGGGAACGCGACCGCGAGCACGAAGACTGCCGCGAGCGCGGCGGCGATTCCGGCTGCGAGCAGCGCCTGATAGACGCGTATCGTTCGGGGGCTCAGCGTGTTGCGCTGTCGGCCCAGGAACAGCCCGACGATGCCGGCGGCTCCGGCCGCCGGCCAGACGGTCGTCAGAGTGGCAAGCAGCGGCTCGTTCGTGATGTTCGCGAGCGCGGCGGGGCCGAGCACCATCGCGGTCAGTGCGACGAGCGGCAACGCGACGAGCAGGGCCAGAAAGGCGGCGATCCTCCAGATACCCCACAGCAGAATTCGCAATCCGTGCATGGCTCGGCCTCCTCCGCCGCGCTCGAGACCGCGGCTACGCGGGTGACACCGCTTCGGCCGCGCGCTTGCCCCACCTCGCGATCACATAGAGATTGAAGAAGTGCATCGCGCCTAGCACGAGCAGCACGAGACCGATCTTCGTGCTGAGGAACTCGATGGCCTGCACGGTCGTCGTTGGTTTCGTGCCTAGCTTGAGCGCGAGTGTCACGTAGCCCATGTTGATCAGATAGAACCCGACGACGAGCATATGATTGATCGAATCGGCGAGCTGCTCGTCCCGATCGAAGCTGTCGATCAGGAACACTCGCCCGTTCCTGCTCAGTGTGCGCGCAACCCATACCGTCAGCGCAGTGCTGATCCCGAGATACGTCACGTAAGTCAGCTCGACGAGCATCGCCCTTCTCCTTCCATCAGGTATTACGTTAATTTCTGTCTGAACAGAAATCTCCACACAAAAAAACGCGCTACTTCTCCGCGGCCGTTTCGCGCGGCAGGAAGCGCGCGATCTTGCCGCCAAGCTTCAGCAGGGCTTTCTGGGTCGAGCGCGGCAGCGCGATGATCTGCTCGAACCAGCTGGTCAGCATCTGGATGAACGAGAGCATGCTCTTGATGCGTTCCTTCACTTCCTTCGGCGTCTCGTGGTCGTGCTGCATCTCGTCGACGCACTGGCGAAGCAGCGCGAGCGTAGGATCGATCTCCCGGCGCTTCCGCTCCTCGATGATCGTCGCGATCATCTCCCACATATCGCTGCTCGTCTTGAAGTGATCGCGCCGGTCGCCGAGGACGTGGGTGACCGTGACGAGCCGCCAGGACTGCAGCTCCTTCAAGCTCGTGCTGACGTTCGAGCGGGCGACGGACAAGGTCTCGGCGATCTCGTCCGCCGGCAGCGGCTGAGGGGAGAGATAGAGCAGCGCGTGAATCTGGGCCACGGTGCGGTTCACGCCCCAGCGGGTGCCCATTTCGCCCCAGTGGAGGATGAACTTCTCCATCAACGGAGTCAGCTTCATCACGCGCCTTCTAACATTTCAGTATTTTCTGAAATCCATGCTGCTACAGAATCGCGAGACAGTCAAGAGGGGCGAGGCAGCGTTTATGTGCGCTGCCCCGCGCCGCCGATGCCGGTCGCTTCGAAGCCCCGGCCTGACTGATGGGACGGCCTATGGAGGCCTGAACGGAATCGATGATTAAACGGAATCGATGATCTCGTTCAACGTCGCGCTCGGACGCATCGCCTTTGCAACGAGCTCGGGGTCCGGATGATAGTAACCGCCGATATCGACCGGCCGGCCCTGCACGGCCGTCAGCTCGTCGACGATCCGCTGCTCGTTGCGCTCGAGCGCATCGGCGACGGGCTTGAAGCGCTGCGCGAGCGCAGCGTCTTTCGACTGGTCCGCGAGCGCGCGGGCCCAGTACATCGCGAGATAGAAGTGGCTGCCGCGGTTATCGAGACCGCCGAGCTTGCGCGCCGGCGACTTGTTTTGCTCGAGCACCTGGCCGTTCGCCCAATCGAGGGCCTCGGCCATCACGACCGCGCGCGGGTTGCCGCTCTTCTTGCCGAGATCCTCGATCGACACGGCGAGCGCGAGGAACTCGCCGAGCGAATCCCAGCGCAGGTAGTTCTCTTTCAGGAACTGCTGGACGTGCTTCGGCGCGGAACCGCCCGCACCGGTCTCGTAAAGGCCGCCGCCCGCAAGCAGCGGCACGATCGACAGCATCTTCGCGCTCGTGCCGAGCTCGAGGATCGGGAAAAGATCCGTGAGGTAATCACGCAGCACGTTACCGGTCACCGAGATCGTGTCCTCGCCGGCGCGCACGCGCTCGAGCGTCGCACGCATCGCGTCGACGGGCGACATGATCCGGATGTCGAGGCCCGACGTGTCATGCTCCGGCAAATAGCGGTTCACCTTCTCGATCAGATTGCGGTCGTAAGCGCGCTGCGGATCGAGCCAGAAGATTGCCGTCGCGCCGGTCGCACGCGCGCGATTCACGGCGAGCTTCACCCAGTCGCGGATCGGCAGATCCTTCGTCTGGCACATCCGCCAGATGTCCCCGGCGTCGACCCGATGCTCGGTCAGCACGCGCCCCGATTCGTCGACGACCCGAACGACGCCCGCGGCCGGAATCTCGAACGTCTTGTCGTGCGAGCCGTACTCCTCGGCCTTCTGCGCCATCAGGCCGACGTTCGAAACGTTGCCCATCGTGCGCACGTCGAATGCGCCGTGCCGCTTGCAGTCATCGATCACGGCCTGATAGATCCCGGCATAGCAGCGATCCGGAATCATCGCCTTCGTGTCGTGCAGCTTCCCGTCCGGCCCCCACATCTTGCCGGACGAGCGAATCGCGGCCGGCATCGATGCGTCGATGATCACGTTGCTCGGCACGTGCAGGTTCGTGATGCCCTTGTCGGAATCCACCATCGCGAGCGGCGGCCGCTTGCCGTACACGGCCTCGATGTCGGCCTCGATCTCCGCCCGCTTCGCTTCGGGCAAGGACTCGAGCTTCGCGTACACGTCGCCGATGCCGTTGTTCGGCTCGACCCCGATCTCGTCAAAGAGCGCGGCGTGCTTCTCGAAGACATCCGCGTAATAGACGGTCACGGCGTGCCCGAAGATGATCGGGTCCGACACCTTCATCATCGTCGCCTTCACGTGCAGCGACAGCAGCACGCCCTCGTCCTTCGCCTCTTCGGTCGCCTTCGCGTAGAACTCGCGCAGCGCCTTGCAGGTCATCACGGACGACGCGATGACCTCGCCGTCGAGGACATCGACTCGCTCCTTAAGCACGGTCGTACGGCCGCCGTCCTCGACGAGCTCGATGCGCAGCCGCCCGCCCCGCTCGATGACCGCGGATTGCTCGCTGCCGTAGAAATCGCCGCTCGACATGTGCGCGACGTGGGTCTTCGAGTCCGCGCTCCACTCTCCCATCGAATGCGGATGCTTCTTCGCATAGGCTTTCACCGATGCGGCGACGCGGCGGTCGGAATTGCCTTCGCGGAGCACGGGATTCACCGCGCTGCCAAGCACTTTCGCGTAGCGCGACTTGATCTCGCGCTCGGTGTCGTTCTGCGGCTCCTCCGGATAGTCCGGAACCGGATAACCCTGCTGCTGCAGCTCTTTGATCGCAGCCGTGAGCTGCGGGACCGATGCGCTGATGTTCGGCAGCTTGATGATATTCGCCTCCGGCGTCTGCGCGATCTCGCCGAGCTCGGCGAGGTCGTCCGGGCGGCGCTGCTCGGGCGCAAGGTAATCGGGAAAGTTCGCGAGAATCCGGCCCGCTAGCGAAATGTCGCGCGTCTCGACGGTCACGTCGGCTGCGCGGGTGAACGCCTCGACGATCGGCAGCAGCGAGTACGTCGCTAGAGCAGGCGCCTCGTCCGTGAGCGTATAGATGATCTTTGCGGTCATGCCGGTCCCCACGTCCTCGTGTCGGTTGGTGCTCGTCGGCACCGGGCGGTGCCGCGAGCGGCATTATAGCGGCTGCGGGCCGCATGCCGCGGAGCATCTGAGCGCGAGCTTCCGATTGCGGGGAGGCCATGCGCAGTGCTTCCGCGAACCGCGCCATTCCCCGCGCGGCTTCTTTCTGCTATATCGGTGCCCGGCCGGCGCTCGACGGCGCCCTTCGGGAGAGGCACGGATCGTTGAGACGCCAGAGCACACCTCCGCCCACGGCCCGCACGACGGTCGCGCGGCCGCCTGGACCGAGCGCCGCCGGTCGGCGTGCCCCGCGCCACGCTCGCGCGTGATGGATCCGGTCACGCTCGCGTTCGCAGTGCTGTTCACCGCGATGACGGCGGTGATCGTTCCCGTGTATTACGTGCAGCACGGTCCGGCCAACTTCCTGTGGTTCTCTGATATCGCGCTGTTCGGGCTGACGCTCGCGCTGTGGCTCGAGAGCCCGCTGCTCGCGAGCATGATGGCGGTCGGGGTGCTGATTCCGGAGGCCGTCTGGGTCGTGTCCTTCTTCTCTGGGCTTCTCTTCGGCCGCAGCATGTCGAGTCTCGCGGGCTACATGTTCGATCCGAGCATCCCGCGGTATCTGCGCGCGCTATCTCTGTTCCACCTCGCGTTGCCGCCCGCGATGCTGTGGATGCTGTATCGGTACGGCTACGACGAGCGCGCGCTGCCCGCGCAGACGATCCTCGCCTGGATCGTGCTGCCCGTAACGTACTGGGTCGCGCCGGCCGAGAAGAACGTGAACTGGGTCAGAGGCTTCGGCCATCCGCCGAAGAGCATCGTGCCGGCCAACCGGCACGTGCTGCTGATGATGGTCGCGTACCCGGTGCTCGTATACCTGCCGACCCACTGGCTGCTCGACGCGCTCGCGCCGGCCGCTGGCCACGCCGCGCATTGAGCGAACGCGTCGGGACCTCGCGCGCTGCGCGGGCCCGCCGGACTTCGGCGAGATCGCGCCGCCGCTCAGCTCGCCTGGGCTTTCGGCTTGCGGCTCTGCGTGAGCTGCACTCGTCCGCGGCGCGGCGAGCGCCGCTCGTTCAGCGCGACGACCGTCTCGCGCAGCTCGGCCTCGATCGCTTTTCGGCTTCCTTGCCGATAGCCCGTGATCGTGTTCGTCCCCTGAGCGATCCGGTAGCTGTACCAGCCGCCGCCGTCGCTGCCTGCGGGCGGCGCGCTCTCCTGCACCGATACCAGCTCGTACGGCTGGTCGTTCGGGGTACGAGCGCTCATTCGATCGATACCACGCGAATGTCGAACTTCAGACTCTTGCCTGCGAGCGGGTGGTTGAAATCGAGGACGACGACATCGTCCTTGACCTCGTGCACGCGAATCGGGCCGTCGTAGCCCTGCGCGCTGAGCTGGGCGCCGACCCGGCGCGCCTCTTGCGGAATCTGCTCGGCAGGCACCTCGCGGAACGCGTCCGGACGCACGTCGCCGTACGCATCGCGCGCTTCGAGCGTGACTTCCTTGCGGTCATCGACCTCGAGCCCCTCGAGCTCGCGCTCGAGCGCCGGCAGGATCTGGTTCTCGCCGTGCACGTAGGTCAACGGCTCGTCGTCCTTGTTGCTTTGCACGACGGAGCCGTCCTCGAGCCGCAGCGTGTATTCGAAACCGACTGTCTTTCCCGCTTCGATCATGGGGTACTCCTCTCTCGGGCAGCCGGGTGCCTCGACCGGGCGTCGGCGCGATCAAGATCGATCGGGATGACGCAGAGACGGTCGATGCGTAAATCCTCGGCTGACATTCGCCGACGGTGCGGCCGGCTGAAGGTGGTATGGCGGCCTTTGAGGCCGGCGGCTTCGACGCAAGGTCGAATGAACGGCGGCACAATGCCGCGCGGCAAAAGGCGTAAAGTGTTGGAGACTCGCGTCAGGATACCAGCCGCGCCGGTGCGGTCGCAAACGCGGCGCCGCCGAGACATTCGCTGCGGGACGAACAATTCGCGCGCGAACGGCACCTTAGCGCGACGAAAGAAGCGCGCAACGCAGCGCCGCGGTTCGCCCGGATGCTTGCTTGTGCGCGTCATCGCGCCTTCTCTATACTCGAAGCGCTGCCCGAAATTCCGGGCGGCAACGCGACAACCGCACCGAGACCGACCCGTTCCAACAAGTCATAAACAGGGGGGTTCCAGATGGCGATTTCCATCCACCCGGCCGTCGACAATGGCCTGAAGGCGGCTGCCGAGAATTTCGCGGGCGGCACGTTGCGCTGCCGCTGCGCGACGAATCGAGTCGAGGTCCGCATCACCGGGCAGTGCGCCCACAACCACGTCTGCGGCTGCACGAAGTGCTGGAAGCCCGCCGGTGCTCTGTTCTCGCAGGTCGCGGTCGTGCCGCGCGACAATCTCGCGGTGACGGCGAACGAGCAGAAGCTGCAGGTCGTAGATCCCAGCGCGGTGATCAAGCGCTACGCATGCCGCGACTGCGGCGTGCATATGTACGGCCGCATCGACGACACGAATCATCCTTTCTACGGCCTCGACTTCATCCACGTGGAGTTGTCGGACGAGCAAGGCTGGGCGCCGCCCGAGTTCGCCGCGTTCGTCTCGTCGATCATCGAATCGGGCGCCGATCCGAAGCAAATGCCGCAGGTCCGGGCGCGGCTGCGCGAGCTCGGCCTCGAGCCGTACGACTGCCTGTCGCCGCCGCTGATGGATGCGATCGCGGCGCACACTGCGAAGCAGAGAGGCGCGGCCGCCGCCTGACCGCTCGAAGGAAAGTGTCAGACACCCGTATCGAGAGATGGGTGTCTGACACGGTCCGCTTCTAGTGCTTGCCGGGCTCGAGCTCGACGCCGCGGCGCTCCTTCGCAATATAAGCCAGCAGCGCGGTCATCCGCGCGTCGCCGGGATCAAGATCCTCGCCCTCGAGCGGGTTGCGGATGCACCAGTTCACCATTTCCCACATCTGCGCGACGCGTCCGAGCTGCTTCTGAAACTTCGGATACGTCTCCGGGTGGGTATTCGCCGCATTCGGGTGACATTGCGCGCACGCCACACCGTTCGTGCCGAGCTCGGGGCTCGTCCACAGCCTGCGGCCCTCCTGCGCGACGCTCTCGAACTGCGCCGCCCAGCGCTCGAGATCGGCTTCCGTGAACTCGTCGGCGCGTGCGCTCGAGCAAGCGGCGACGCCGAGCACGACCAGAAACAATCGCTTCATCGCTTTCGTCCCCGTCAATAGTGAGCCTGAGGAGGGATGCGGCGCGCGGGATGCTGGTACTCCAGATCCTCGGGCCGGCCGGTCGCCGCGTTGTAAGCGACCGTGCGGTTTCGGTTGTCGTACAAGGTGTAATTGACGGCCACACGCCCGGTGTGCACGTCGATGAACTGCCACCCTGTCGCATCCCGCTCGTTGAACGGGTCCGCTCGATTCATCGGCACCGTCATAACCGGCACGTACGCGCCGGATTGCGCATAGGTCGACGGATACGGCCATGGCCAGGCGGTCGCCATGACCGAGTGGAACGAAATCGAGCCGATCTGGTTGTATTGGATCTGGTGCACGTGCCCGTACAGCACCGTGACCTTCTCGAACGGCGCGAGGATCGCCTGCACGTCCTCCGCATCCTCGGTCCAGAAGTTCCAGCCCTTGAAGATCTTCTGTAGAGGCGAATGCGACAGCACGACGATCGGCGTGCTGCGCGGAACGTTCGCGAGATCGTTCCGCAGCCACTCCCGCTGACGCTCCCCGACCATGAACGGCGAGCCGTTCGGGTTGTCGAGCCCCGCCATCTCGAGCATGCGCCGCTCGGGCGTCTCCCAGCGCTCGAACGTCCACTCGTCGTACGTCAGGATGCTGTTCAGCACGACGAAGTGCACGCCCTTGTGGTCGAAGCTGTACCACTGATCGCCGAACAGCTCGCTCCAGTACTCGCCGAGATCGAGGTAGTAATCGTGCTCGCCCATCACGCAGCGCAGCGGATAGCGCAGCGCGGACAGCATCTCGGCACCGTGATCGAGCTCGGGCTTGTTGCCGAGCTGCGCGAGATCGCCGCCGAACACGACGAAGTCGGGCGCCGGCTCGAGCAGGTTCGCCTCGGCGACGGCGCGCTTCAGCCCCTGATCCCAGTTGCGCACGAACTGGGCGCCGCGAATCTGCTGGATATGCGAATCCGAGATGTACGCGAACGTGAAGTCCTCGGCGCCGCCCCCGTCCTGCCCGAACGCGAGCTTGACCATGCTGACCGGCAGGATGGACGCCGCGGCAGCGGTCGCGGAGCCTTTCAGGAAACCTCTCCTGTCAATCCTCTTCATTGCCGTTCCCTCCCCTCGCCGAGCGCGGCGACCGGCTCCGGCTCGACGAGCTCGTCGAATTGCGGGCTCGTCAGCGATTCCATGAATGCGACGAGATCGTCGATCTGCTGCTGCGTGAGACCGAGCGGCCGGATGCCGCCCGCAAGGTACGGATTGACCGGCGCGTCGGCCGGAATCACGCCGCCGTTGTTGTAGTGCTCGACGACTTCCTGCAACGTCGCGAGGCTGCCGTCGTGCATGTACGGCGCGGTCAACGCGACGTTGCGCAGTGTCGGCGTCTTGAACGCGCCGATCTCGGAAAGATCGCCGGTCACCGCGAAGCGTCCGAGATGCGACGTGTCCGCGTCGCTGAGGACGGCGACGTCGACGTCGACCCCTTCGGCCTTCGCGACGAGGAACGCCTTCGCGAGCTCCGTGATCCGATCCTGTATCCCGTTCACGCCGATCCCGATGTTATGGAAGCGGTGATCCGTGAACAGCGCATGGTCCTGCTCGATCGTATGGCACGACACGCAGCGCCCGTCCGTCAGGAACACGTCGAAGCCGCGCTTCGCCGCGTCGCTGATCGCGTCCTCCTCGCCGCCGAAATACCAGCGGTCGAACGGCGAGTCGCCGGCGATCTGCGTGCGCTCGAACGCCGCGATCGCCTTCGTCACGTGCTCGATCCGGATCTCGTCGGGCCGCACGTCGAACACGTTGCGGAACGCGCGCGTGTAGTCGCGATCGCCGCGGATGATCTCGAGCAGCGCGTCGTGATTCGGCATCGCCATCTCTACGGGGTTCAGAAACGGATGCAGCGCCTGATCCTCGAGGGTCGGCGAACGTCCGTCCCAGAACTGCGTCGCGTTGTACGCGGCGTTGACTATCGTCGGCGCATTGCGGGTGCCGAGCAGCCCGTCGATGCCGGCCGACACCGGCAGCGCATCGGTAAACACCGTCGCCGCGGCATGACAGGTCGCGCAGCTCACCGCACCCGTCGAGCTGAAGCGCACGTCGTTGAACAGCCGCTCGCCGAGCGCGACCTTCTCGGGCGTTTGCGGGTTATCGTCGGGGATCGGAACGGGCGGCAGACCGAGCGGCTGTGCCGCGGCTTGCCACGTCGCTCCGAGAGACACCAGCAGAAGCATCCATCGCATGCTTGAGCCGCCTCCGTCGTTTCTTGGTATCGAGCAAACGAAAGAAAGCGTCTCTTATCGAGACGCCGGTAAGAACGAGCTCGCAGACGCCTCCGGGACGCCGCAATTGAACATCGGCGCCGTGTCCGACCAGAACATCTGCTTCGGACCGAGCACGCGCACGTTGGTGTAGCCGCGCTCGCGCAGCTCGGCCGCGAGCATCTGCGCACGCTTGCCGGTCTTGCAGTACGTGACGAGCGGCGCCGCACGGTCCTCGGGCAGCGCGTCCGCGAACGCATCGACGGCATCGTGCGGCACGTTGACCGCGTTATGGACATGACCGACCGCGTACTCCTCGGCCGAGCGCGCATCGAGCAAGGTGAACGGGCCGCGGCCGGCGAGATAAGCGAGCAGCACGGACGTTTCGATCGTCGGGATGTCCGCGGTTTCGCTTGCCGGGGACACGGAGACCGGCTCCGCGGACGGCTCGTCCGCGCGGGACGGCGCGGCGGCGCAAGCAAGGATCAGGATGGCAGTGAACGCGCGAGAAGCTCCGGGCCACTTCATCTTTTTCATCATCGGACCGACGCTGGACTGAGGCTAGACTGTGTCTAAGGCTAGACTTCGTCTAACACCGCTGTCAACTGCGGAAGCGCGCCAATAGAAAAGGGGCCCGCAGGCCCCTTCCTCGTCGCACGGCAACGCACGACCGCGCCGAGCATCGCGCGGCGGGCCGAGCGTCCCGTCAGCCCGCGGCGTCAGCGCCGCATCGTCACGTCCTGAAGCCTGTCCGACATGCCGTCCTCGTAGCTGCTCCAGCCCGAGAGCATCCCGTAGGGAACACGATCGAGCGTCGCCTCGATCCGCCGGATCAGACCGTTCTCGATCCTGAAAACTTCCGCGATGTACCACGTCCACGGCTGCACCGGGCCCGCGGTGATCGTGCGTCCGTCCGGCGTCTGGAACGTACGCGAGTCGCCGCCCGAATGATCGAAGAACACGAAGCTGAACACGTTGCCGCGCTCTTGGTCGACGGCGACGAAGCGGCGGTCGCGAATGCGATTGACGAAGTGCAAGAGTCCCGACTCGAACTGCTCGCGGCAGCTCCACTGGCCCGAGTACCCGCTCGCCGTCTTCGGATCGGGCCGCGTCTGCCCGGGCGGCGTCGGCGCGTTTGTCGCCTGCATGCCGTTCTCGATCCGGTTGCAGTCGTCCGCGAACGGGTACTCTCCCTTACCGTCGTTCTGCTGCATGCCGGTGAAGTACATGTTCGCGATCTCGATCAGCTCGCGACGCGACATGCGCTCGTTCTCCGGAATCGTCTCGAGGAACAGCGGATCCGGGCCGCCGAGCTCCTCGATGCGCTGCGCGGCATCCTCGTTGCGCACGACCTGCTGCTCGGCCTCGGTGATCTCGCCGTTCTCGATCCTGAGGCGCAGCGCGATGACCGCCGGAGTCTGCTGCTCCGGATCGCGATGGTCCTCGTAGATCGTGCCGATGAATGCGACCTGGCCCGCCTCGACGTCAGGCACGAACAAGCGGTACGTACCCTTCGCCTTCATCGTGTTCCACAGCCCGTCGCCGAGCTCGAGCCGCTGTCCGTGCTCGGTGAACCGCGCACCGTCCGCGAACGGCACCGCGCCGGGGTCGTCGTCGATCATCGCGTCCAGATAGCGATCGACGAACCCCTCGAGACACGCGCGGTCACACTCGCCTTCCTGCCCGGCGGCCGGCTGAGCCCCGAGCACCGCAAGCGCAACCGCGGCTGCGGCCGGACCGAACATCGACGTTCTCATGCGTTATCCCCCTATCGTGAGTAATCGGCGTGGAGTGCCGCGCCGAGTCTCGGCGCGGCGAAATCGCAGCAAGGCGCGCCGTCAGCGCGGATCGACGTAGCGCTCGAGCGTCTCTTGCACGAAGCGCCGCGAGTCCTCGGGATCGTAGTCCGCGCCGGCGCTCAGCCTCTCCGCATACTCGAACATCGGCACGAAGAGCTCGGCGCCGTCGGCGCGCTCGGCGAGCTCGAACTCGCTCGACTCCCTATAGATCTCCTGCCATGCGGCGCGGACGTCGGACCAGAACGGGGCGGTCCGCTCCCAATACTCCTCCACCGCGGAGAAGTCGAAGCCGACGATGCGCTCGTAGCGGTTCAAGCCGACCTCGCGCGCGAGCACGGCCTTGCGCTCGCCGTCTTCTCCGAGATCGACCTTGAGGTTGTCTTCCTCCTGGACCCACCCCGTCGGCGTGATCGTGTGCCTGTTCGTGCCGACGAGCACGTCGTAATCGTTGCGCACGCTCGATTCGCGCCGCGGCAGCGGACGCCACGTCTCGTCGCTCGTCCACGCGGAATAGTTGCTCTCGTGGACCCACTCGCCCAGCGCCTCGTAGCGCGGCGAGTCGTCGACCTGATAGACGGCCTGGGACCAACGCCCCGCGACGGCCTCCGGATCGAGCTCGACGCGCCGCCAGCGACCGAGCCCGGCATAAACGTGGAGGCTCGTATCCTGGTAGCGCCAATCCTGGCGCCAATGCTTTTGCACGAACGGCCCCTGCACGTTGCCGTCGCTGTCGACGTACAGCATCGCGATCACGTGCTGCAGGCTGATGAAATCCCCGGCGTCCTCGAGAACGAAGACGTACTCGGTCGCCCACGACTGGTACGGGCGCGACGGCGTGTAGCCCGGCGTGAAGCCGACGGTCTCGATGAAGTCGAACGTCGTTCGATACTCGCCGGCCATCGCGAGAATCGCGCGCCGGTCGCGCTCGAACGGCGAGAGCCCCGGCTCCCGCAGCGCCTCCCACTGCGGGCTCGGCTCCTCGGCGAGATCCACGTCCGGTCCCGTCGTCGTGCCGCCGCGCGGGCGCATCTCGTCCGCAGCGGTGAATGGCCAGCTGAACGTGTACTGCCGGGCTTGCTCATCGGCGCATGCGGAGACCGCGACGAGGCTCGCGGCGAGCACCCCGCACCACAGCGCGCACTTCCTGTCAGTCATCGGTGTCCTCCGGCGGCTCGAGCCGCGGGTCGTGCGGCCAGCCGATCCTTCCTGCGAGCGGCAACTTCACGGCGAGATCGAGCGGGTCGATCCCGAACGTCAGCCCGAGGATGTTGACCTCGAGGCCCTCCTCGACGCCGACGAGGAGCCCGAGCACGCCGAGCACGCTGAACTGCGCGCCGGTGCCGCTCGGGCTGCGCGCGAAGAGCGCGCTGCCGAGATAGTCCTTGCCGATTGCGGTCGGCGGCAGATCGGCCTCGAGCTCGGGGACGGCTCGCAGCACGTAGGCAATGAACGTGTTCGAGTTCGGTCCGGGCCAGACGCGATAGCTGTCGGCGTAGGGGTAAGCCGCGACGGCTTGCTCGATTCTCGGGATCGCTTCCGCGGCAGCGTCGCCTCGAAGCTCGGCGATCAGCTCCGGCGCATTCCCGAACCAGCGCGAATCCGGCGCGCGGTCGCCGATGACGACGGCGGTTCCGGTCCGGCGCAGCCGCCAGCCGTTCACCTCGTACACGGTGTAACCGTCGGCGCGGGGCGGTTTGACAGCGATCCACGTGTGCACGCCGAAGTAGCCGCGCCAGCGAACGGCGCGCGCGGCATAGACCTGGACGATCGCTTCGGGCGTCGAGGACGCGTCGGGCGCAAGGCCGATCGGCGCCCGGCTCGCGGTCCGCCAGTCACGCCCGGACGCGCTCTGCTCCTTGTCGACGTAGGCGACGCCGAACAGCATCACGGTGAATAGGGACAGCCAGGTTGCCGGCGATTTCCATCTCACCGGAACGAAGATAGACGGTGCCCCGAGCGTCGGCAAGCGCGTCCCGGCGCTGCCGCAGCGCTTCAGTGGACCGCGCCTTTAAAAGCGAAGGCCGGCATCCCGAAAGCTGCCGGCCTCCTACCCGTTGACATCGGAGCGGACGGCGACGGAGGCGCCGTCCGGATCGCCGGTCAGTTCTTCTTGGCCTTCTTCAGCTTGAAGACCGAGTTGCCGTAGTAATCGACCATCGCCTTCTCGAGCGCCCGCAGGTGCGGCGACGACTGCTTGAAGATGTCGAAGTCGATCTCGATGTGCTTGCGGCGGCGATCCTTCGTGTCCGGCACCAGCTTCAAGATGCCGCCGGGCGCGGCCTCCGAGGTCAGGGAGAACACGATCCGGGACACGGACGTATAAGGAATGCCGAGCTTCTGGGACAGAGACTTCATCGAATGCGGTTTGCCGTCGATGGCCGCATCGATGACTTCCATGGCCACGAGCACCTCAGCCAGCGTTCCATGCCGACCCGACTTGTGGAAGACGGTGAGCAATGCGATCGCCGCCTTGCGGACTCCGTTCGAATCGAACAACTGCTTCGAGCTCGAACGCCGCTGCTGTGTGGAACCTCCTACCGATACATTTTCCCTAGTCACGGTAACTCCATGTAGTCTCGACCATAAGAAAGCTGCGAATCATACGCGGACCGGTGTCGATCTCAAAAACCGGACCGTCCGGTACGCTGCGCAGCGCCGAAAGCGCCGAAGCTTTGAGTATCGGAAGTGCGAAAAGTTGCGGTGGGAGCAGAATGTCGCCGCTACTACGGCGTAGAAATGCTCAAGCGGCGTAACAACTCGACATCGACGTGACCATCGGCCACGAGGTCATTCTGCTGTTGCCAATCGCGGACAGCTCTGCGCGTCGCGGTCCCGACGATTCCGTCGGGCTCGCCGCTCGGGAAGCCGAGCTCGTTCAGTCTGCGCTGCACCGCGGCGATCTGCTGCCGCGTAAGGCGCGGATCGTCGGGCGGCGGGACCGCGAGCTCGCCGCCGCCGGCGATCCGATCGGCAAGGTGACCGACCGTCAGCGCGAAGAATTCCGACGGGTTCCAGCGCATGATCGCCGAAAAGCTCTTGTACACGAGAAAAGCCGGCCCACGGTGACCGGCCGGCACGAGCACCGCACCGTCGGCATCCAGCGACGGAATCGGATCGCCCGCGGTCGTCGTGACGCCGAGCGCCCGCCATTCGCTGAGCGGCCGGGCGCGATCGCGGCCCGCAAGCGCGTAGTCGAAATCGTCGGGCAGGAAAACTTCCCGGCCCCAGCGCCAGCCGGGCTGCCAGCCGAACGTCCGCAGCAGATTCGCCGCGGACGAGAATGCATCATCGACGCTGCGCCACAGGTCGACGACGCCGTCCCCGTCGCCATCGACCGCGTACGCCAGGTAGTTCGACGGCATGAACTGGGTCTGCCCCATTGCGCCGGCCCAGGACCCGATCATCGTGTCGAACGCGATTCCGCGCTCGACGATCCGCAGCGCGTTCACGAACTCCGTCGTGAAATACTCGCCGCGGCGGCCGTCGCACGCGAGCGTCGCGAGCGAGTCGAATACCGGCACGTCGCCGACCACGCGGCCGTAGTCCGTCTCGAGCCCCCACAGCGCGACGATGATCTGCGGCGGCACGCCGTACTCGGCCGCCTTGCGATCGAGCAGGGCTCGATGTCGCTCGAGCATCTGGCGTCCCGTCGCTACCCGGTTCGCCGTGACCCTGCGCCCGACATACGTCGCGAACGTCTCGACGAACTCGGGCTGGTCACGGTCGGCCTGCACGACGCGCGGCAGCTGCCGCACGGTCGGCAGCACCTGGTCGGCGGTCGTCGGCGCGATGCCCCGCGCGACGGCCTCGGCCCGGAGCTGGCCGAGACATTCCTCGAACGCGGGCTGCGCGGGCGCGGCGAGCGGCGCAAGCAGCAGAACGACGGATGCGAAGCTTCTCTGTGAACCGTGGCGAGTCATCGTCGGTATATTCCGGCGCCGCACAAAAAGGTGCGCCTAATACTACATAAATCCACCCGCCGCTAGTCGGGATCCGCGCCAGCGCCCGATCTTCCCCCAAACGGGTGATTGTGATCCCGGTCACGCTTTATACTGAGCAGCTCCGCATGAAGGTCATGGAAAAGGATCGGTGCGAGCCCTCTTCTTCCTCCTCCTATGCGTCCTGCTCGGTAGCTGCTCGAGCCCCCCAAGAGTGCTGGATCAAATCCTCGCGCTCGGCGAGCTGCGGGTGCTGACGCATAACGGTCCGGCCACCTTTTACTACGGCAAGGACGAGCCGCGCGGCATCGAATACGAGCTGGTGCGCGGTTTTGCCGAGCGGCTCGGCGTCGATCTCAAGATCGTCGTCGAGGATCGGCTGAATAGCCTGCTGCCCGGCGTCCGCGCCGGCGGCCCCGGACACCTCGCGGCCGCGTCGCTCGTGAAGACCGACCCGCGAGAAGCGCTCGTGTCGTTCGGTCCGTCCTACGGTAAGGTCGAGCAGCAGGTGATTTACCGTCGCGGCACCGCGCGGCCGAAAAGCTTCGCGGATCTCGTCGACGGCAGCATCGAGGTTCGCGCCGGCTCGATGCACGCGGATCTGCTCGAGGAAGCCCGCGCCGAGCTGCCCGCGTTGATCTGGCGCGAGGATCCGCGCGCGTCGCTCGAGGATCTGATCCGACGCGTTCACGAAGGGCTCATCGACTACACGATCGTCCCGTCGAACGTGTTCGGTCTGCTGCGCCACTCCTATCCCGAGGCCCGTGCGGCGTTCAGCGTCGGCGAGACCTACGAGATCGCATGGGCGCTGCCGAAGGGCGCCGACGACCTTCGCGAGGAGGTCGCGGCATATTTCGCGGAGATCGAGGCGACCGGCGAGCTCGACAGGTTGCTCGACCGCTATTACTTCGCGGCCCGCGATTTCGATTACGTGGGCTCGCGCGCATTCCTGCGGCATATCGAGGAGCGTCTGCCGCAGTTCAAGCCGTATTTCGAGGAAGCCGCACAGCTTACGGGCATCGACTGGCGGCTCCTCGCGGCGATCGGCTACCAGGAATCGCACTGGAATCCGGATGCGGTGTCGCCGACCGGAGTGCGCGGCTTGATGATGCTGACTCAGGACACCGCATCGATGATGGAGGTCACGGACCGCGTCGACGCGCGCGAGAGCGCGATCGGCGGCGCGCTGTACTTCCGCAACGTCGTCGGCAAGATCCCGGAGCGCATTCCGGAGCCGGATCGCACGTGGCTCGCGGTCGCGGCCTATAACCTCGGCTTCGGCCACCTCGAGGATGCGCGGATCATCACGCAGATTCAGGGCGGCGATCCGGACCGCTGGGACCACGTCCGCGAGCGGCTGCCGCTCCTGACCGAAGAGGAGTGGTACTCCCGCGTGAAGCGCGGTTACGCCCGCGGGCACGTCGCAGTGCAGTACGTCGACAACGTCCGCCGCTATCACGAGCTGCTGATGTGGCTCGCGGACCGTCAGATCGTGTCGGAGTACCGCGCGCGGACCGCGCCGGCGCCGCGGCCGAGAAGCTGACGCGCCGCCCGATCGGCGCGGCGTCCGCGGCCGCTCGATCGACGCTGCTCGATCGACGCCGCTCGACGACGCCGCTCGGTGGGTGCTGCGCGCGATCAGCGCCGCTCCGCGAAGAACGCCCGCAGGATCGCTGCAGCCTCGTCCTCGAGCAATCCGCCTTCGACCTTGACGCGGTGATTCAGGCGCTCGCTGCGCACGATATCGAAGACGGACCCGCACGCACCCGCTTTCGGGTCTCGCGCTGCATAGACGAGCCGCGATACGCGCGCATGAACGAGCGCGCCGGCGCACATCGCGCACGGCTCGAGCGTCACGTACAGGGTCGTCCCCGGCAGTCGGTAGTTAGCGACGCGCCTCCCGGCCGCGCGCAGCGCGAGCATCTCCGCATGCGCACTCGGATCGTTCTCGCGGATCGGCGCGTTGCCGGCCTCCGCGAGCGGCTCACCGTCCGCGCCGACGAGCACGGCGCCGACCGGCACCTCGCCGCTCGCAGCCGCCGCCCGCGCAAGCTCGAGGGCACGCCGCATCCAGTGCTCGTCGGAAAGCGTCACTCGGTCCCCGGACGAATGCTCAGTTCGAGGCCGGCGTTCCATAAGAATTGTGTCGGGCTGGTTGCAACGCATGCGCGGACGATACGATACGGTTGCAGAGCCTGATCCGATCGCGGGCATGGCGCAAGGCTGGGAGCATACGCCGTGCTCGGGCCCGACGAGCAGGGATAGAAGCAGAGCCGAATTTTCATTTGCCGAAGTGGGGGGGGATACGATGACGAAAGGGTCGATCAAGGCGTGGGCGCTAGCCGCCACCGTGATCGCCGCGCCGGCCCTGGCGCAGAAGATGCCGGACATCGGTTTCGAGAGCGTCGGCCGCGGCCGACCGCTCGCCGCGAGCGTGGCCGACTTTGCGGAGGTCGGGCCGAACTGGATTCGGGCGCCGGGCCAACCTCGCAACAGTCCGAACATGGAGCTCAACGGCTCCCGCACGCCGCCCGAAGGCATCGAGGCGCTGCCTCGGGACCTCTTCACGAGCGACGATTTCTATGCCGACAAGGAGCTGTGGAGCGATCCGAGATACTTCCGCTGCAACAGTCCGATGGCGACGGAGCTGCAGCGCGGCGTTCTCGCCCCTCCGGGCGTCAACACGTCGGAGGACACGGCGGACGGCCCGTGGGGGAATTGCGACATCGACTATCCGCGCGAGGCCATCGTGAGCCCGTACGGCTTCGCGACGGCCCAGGAGCACTACGAGGCGCTGCTCGAGGAGACACGGCAGCGCGGCGGGCCTGACAAGTATACGTTCGAGAACTTTCCGGCCGCCGAGTGGAACGGCGTCTACGAGCGGCCCAACGCTTTGGGAGGGGGCCCGAGCAACCAGGAGAACTGGTACTGGGGCAGACACAGCCAGATCCCGACGATCCTGTCAGTGCTCACGCCCGAGTACCAGCAGCGCATGGTGCAAGAGGCGTATCACCACGTCCGCGGCCACGCGCTGTGGCCGTCGACGTTCTGCTGGCCCGAGGGCTTCATGCGGCGCTGGTACCCGGCCGCCGTCCGGGAGCACTACTTCATCGTGACCCCGGACATGGTCCAGGTCTCGACCGGCGTTGCGCGCAACTTCGTGCAGAACATTCATGTCGGACGCGAGTTCAACCTCGACGACGTCGCGAGCGGCGGCGTTCCGCGCCTCGGCGATGCCGTGCCGCGCTGGTACGGAGAGACGATCGGCTTCTGGGACGGCGACGCGCTCATCACGTGGACGAGCAACATCCAGGGCTGGAAGTCGCACTCGATGTTCGAGCACTCGAACAAGATGCAGTCGATCGAGATCTACACGCCGATTCGCGAGGACGACGGCACGTTCGTCGGGCTGAACCACGAAACCGTGCTGTACGACGAGGAGGCGCTGGTCGAGCCCGTGCGGATCGTGCGCAACCTGCACAAGATCAACAACTTCACCGATCCCGACCAGACCCCGTACACGTTCATCGAGTGTGTGCAGACGATCTTCTCGGTGAACGGTATCAACTCCCCGCTCGCGCCGGGGGCCGTGATCGAGTACGAGATGCCCGATATGTACGGCCGCCCGTGGGCCACGATCTGGGAGCGGTACTTCGAGCAGGGCATGAGCAAGCCCGACGACGAAGACCTGTTCAACTTCGAGTAGAGGCACCGTAGGTGAGCGCGGCGAACGCCGCGCTCACCGCAGTGCTCGGGTCACATGAGCCCCTCTTCGAGGGCCTGATAGACCGTCCTTACGCTCGGCTTGAATCCAAGACTGCGAGCTAGAGCCCCATCGACATGGAAACGCCACGGAGTTTCGAGCGGCTCCGACGACGGGGCGAGCGGCTCGCCCACCAGGCTCGCCAATTCGTAGATCGAAGTCGGTGCTTCGTCGGTGATGTTGACGATGCGGCCGTCGAAGACGCCATCGAGAGCGAGCATGACGGCAGCGGCGATATCTCGGTGATGGATCGTGCTGAGCCTCGTCGCCGGGTGAAGCTCGAGCGCGCGTGCCAGGCCAGGCAGAGCTTCGAGGTGACCATCGCCGTCACCGTAAACGAACGGAAATCGCAGCACCGTCCAGTTCAGCCCGCTTTCACGTAGCTCTTGCTCGGCAGCGACCTTGCTGGCCGGATACGGCTGCCGCGGCTCGAGCTCGTCGTCCTCGCGCCCGGGGTAAGGACCGTCCTCGTAGACGGTGCTGGTGCTCGCGAGGACGAACCGAGCCTCCGGCGCGTGCGTGTTGACGGCGGATATCAGATTCCGAGTCCCTTCGAGGTTACTCTTCCATATCAGGTCGGTGTCCTGCGTGCGGAATACGGCGGCGAGATGAACGACATCGGATACGCCATCGACCGCCCGAGCAAGCGTCGACGAATCGAAGAGATCGCCCTCGACACTCTCCGCTCCGACAGGCGCCTCCTTACCGGCGCGGACGAGCGCTCGGCAATCGATGCCGGCTTCGATGAGACGCGGCACGAGCCGCGCGCCTACGAGCCCGGTCGCCCCGGTTATCAGGATCGTCATCCGTGATCTCCCATTTCTGACGTGAATGCGTTAGCGAGCGCCGTGACAGTGGCACCGCACCGCCACTATGACCTGCCGCATCAGGACCATCTACAATCGACGGTCCGTATTTCTTTTGCGATCGTCCGAGAATGTCCGATCCGCTCGCGCAGATCGTCACGCTCCTCCAACCCACTGCGCCGTTCTCGAAACGCGGCAGCGGCGCCGGCCGTTGGCGTGTCGTCCGTACGGAGGTTGGAAGGCCGTTCTATTGCGCGATCCTCGAAGGATCGTGCCGCCTCGAAGCCGACGGACACGACGAGATCAGGCTGACGGCGGGGGATTTCGTGCTGATTCCCTCGGCGCACCACTTCGCGATGTCGAGCCTGACACCGACGAGCGACGACGACATCGTTTTCGAGCCGTCCGTGCTTCCGGACGGCGAGCACAGGCTCGGCAGCCCGGACGGGCCTCCTGATGTGCGCCTGCTCGTGGGTTACTGCGTCTTTCGTTCCCCGGATGCCTCTCTGCTCGCATCGCTATTGCCGCGGCTCGTGCATATCCGGGGCGTTGCACGTTTGGCGACGCTGATGCAGCTCGTCAACGATGAATCGCGTGCAGCACGGCCGGCGCGCGACGTCGTCCTGGAGAGGCTTCTCGAAGTGCTGCTCATCGAAGCGCTTCGGTCCAACGGAGAGACGGACGCATCGCCTGGATTACTGCGTGGTCTTGCCGACGAGCGCCTCGCGGTAGCGATCCGCCGGATGCATGAAAGTCCCGACCGGCCTTGGACGGTCGCGCAGCTCGCGAAAGAAGCGACGTTATCGCGATCTTCGTTCTACGATCGTTTCGGGCGCGCCGTGGGCGTTGCGCCGATGGAGTACCTTCTCGCCTGGCGCATGGCGCTCGCGAAGGATTTGCTGCGCAAAAACGAAGCGAGCGTCGCCGAAATCGCTCAGCGGGTCGGTTACAGCTCCGCGAGCACGTTCAGCGTCGCTTTCACCCGCCATGTCGGACTGCCGCCGGCCCGCTATGCCAGGGCGCCTTCGTTCGACAGCGGGGGCACGGCTCGAAGCCGGTAGCTCGACGAAGATCGACGGGACGGGTCGTAGCCTTGCCCGTCGGTTCCTTCACTCCCACTCGATCGTCGCAGGCGGCTTGCCGGAGATGTCGTAGACGACCCGCGAGATGCCGTCCACCTCGTTGATGATCCGGCGCGCGACATGGTCGAGGAACTCGGCGGGCAAGCGCGCCCAGCGGGCGGTCATGAAGTCGACCGTCTCGACCGCGCGCAGCGCGACGACGTAGTCGTAGCGCCGGCCGTCGCCCATCACGCCGACGGAGCGCACCGGCAGGAACACCGCGAACGCCTGGCTCACGGCATCGTAGAGCCCCTGCTCGCGCAGCTCGCCGACGAAGATATCGTCGGCACGGCGCAGCAGTTCCGCGTATTCCTTCTTCACCTCGCCGAGGATCCGCACGCCGAGGCCCGGGCCGGGGAACGGATGACGGTTCACGAGGCTCGGCGGCAGGCCGAGCTCGACGCCGATCTTGCGGACCTCGTCCTTGAAGAGATCGCGCAGAGGCTCGATCAGCTCGAGGTGCATGCGCTCCGGCAATCCGCCGACGTTGTGGTGCGACTTGATCAGCGCGGCCTTGCCCGTCGCGGAGCCTGCCGATTCGATCACGTCCGGATAGATCGTGCCCTGCGCGAGCCACTTGATGCCCTCGAGGCGCTTCGCTTCGGCTTCGAAGACCTCGATGAACAGCCGGCCGATGATCTTGCGCTTGTCCTCCGGATCCTCGACGCCCGCAAGCGCCGCGAGGAACTGCTGCTCCGCGTCCACGCGTATCACGTTGACGCCGAGATGCTCGCGGAACACCGCCATCACCTGGTCGCCCTCGCCGAGGCGCAGCAGCCCGTGATCGACGAACACGCAGATGAGCTGATCGCCGATCGCGGCGTGCAGCAGCGCGGCGACGACGGACGAGTCGACGCCGCCGGACAGCGCGAGGAGCACGCGATCGCCGCCGACCTTGCGCCGCACGCGCTCGACGTGATCCGCGATGATGTTCTGCGCAGTCCATGTGGGCGGGCATCCGCAGATGTCGCGCACGAAACGCGTCAGGATCTCGAAGCCGTGCTCGGTATGAGTGACCTCCGGGTGGAACTGCAGCCCGAAGATCCGCCGCTCCCGATTCGCGATCGCCGCGAGCGGCGCGTTGCGCGACTTCGCGATCGCCTCGAACCCGTCGGGCAGCCGCTCGACGCGGTCGCCGTGGCTCATCCAGACCTTCAGCGCGGAGTCGGACCCGGCGAGCCCTGCAAGCAGCGGATCGTCGCCGGTCACCTCGACCTCGGCGAGACCGTACTCGCGCTCCGCCGACGGCCGGACCTCGCCGCCGAAACGCGCGGCAAGCGCCTGCATCCCGTAGCAAATGCCGAGCACGGGCACGCCGGCCTCGAGGACCGCGTCCGACACGGTCGGCGCACCGGTCGTCGACACCGAGTCGGGGCCGCCGGACAGAATGATGCCCGCGGCGCCGAACGCCCTGATCGCATCGTCCGACACATCGTGCGCGTAAATCTCGCTGTACACGCCGGCCTCGCGCACGCGGCGCGCAATCAGCTGCGTGTACTGCGAGCCGTAGTCGAGGATCAGAATCTTGCGTTCCATCGTTCAGAATGAGCGAGACGGTGCGCGGCACCGTTCTCGGCGAGCGCTTGTCCGAAGCGAACGGGCGTAGGCCGGGAGGAGCGCCTGGCTCCCCTCTTCCCGGCTACGGTCAGTCGACGCGGTAATTCGGCGCTTCCTTCGTGATCGCGACGTCGTGCACGTGGCTCTCGCGGCGGCCGGCGGCGGTGATGCGCACGAACCGCGGCTTCGTGCGCATCTCTTCGATGTCGCCGCAGCCGGTGTAGCCCATTGCCGCGCGGAGCCCGCCGATCAGCTGGTGAATGATTGCGACCACGCTGCCCTTGTACGGCACGCGGCCCTCGATGCCTTCCGGCACGAGCTTCTGCAGCTCCTCGCTCGCGTCCTGGAAATAGCGGTCCGCGGAGCCGTGGCGTCCGGCCATCGCGCCGAGCGAGCCCATGCCTCGATACGACTTGTACGAGCGGCCCTGATAGAGCTCGACGTCGCCCGGCGACTCCTCGGTGCCAGCGAACAGACTGCCGATCATCGTCGTATGAGCGCCGGCGACGATCGCTTTCGCGATATCGCCGGAATAGCGGATGCCGCCGTCCGAGATCACCGGCACGCCCGTCCCGTCGAGCGCCGCCGCAACTTCCGCGACCGCCGTGACCTGCGGCACGCCGACGCCCGCGACGACGCGCGTCGTGCAGATCGAGCCGGGCCCGATGCCGACCTTGACCGCGTCGGCGCCGGCTTCGATCAACGCGCGCGCGGCCGCGCCGGTCACGATATTGCCGGCGATCAGCTGCAGGTGCGGATGCGCGCGCTTGATCTCGCGGATCCGCTCGATCACGCCGCGCGAGTGGCCGTGAGCCGTGTCGACGACGATCACGTCGACGCCCGCCTCGACGAGCCGCGCGACACGCTCCTCGGTGTCGTATCCGGTGCCGACCGCGGCGCCGACGCGCAGCGCGCCGTTCTCGTCCTTGCACGCGTACGGATAATCCACCGCCTTCTGGAAGTCCTTCGCCGTGATCATCCCGCGCAGCTTGAAGCTGTCGTCGACGACGAGCACCTTCTCGATCCGGTAGCGGTGCAGCAGGGTCAGCACCTCGTCCTTGCTCGCGCCCTCGCGGACGGTGACGAGCCGCTCCTTCGGCGTCATCACCGACGATACCGGCGCATCGAGCTGCGTCTCGAAGCGCAGGTCGCGGTGCGTGACGATGCCGACGAGATCCTCGCCTTCGACGACCGGCATGCCGGAAATGTTCTTCGAGCGCGTGAGGTCCATGACCTCCTTGATCGTCGCCGTCGGGCTGACCGTGATCGGGTCGTTGATGATCCCGCTTTCGAACTTCTTGACGCGCCGCACCTGGCTCGCCTGCTCCGGCGCCGACATGTTCTTGTGGATGATGCCGATGCCGCCTTCCTGCGCGAGCGTGATCGCGAGCCGAGCCTCGGTCACCGTGTCCATGGCCGCCGAGACGATCGGGATGTTCAGCGTCAGCGAGCGGGTGAGCTTCGTTCTTAGATCGACTTCGCGCGGCAGGATCTCGGAGTAAGCGGGCTCGAGGAGGACGTCGTCGAATGTGAGCGCCTCGTGAATGATCCGCATGGGAGCTCCAACCGGGTGGTGGATGAGCCCGGCAGTTTAATGCCCGAACGAGGAGCGGTAAATGGCCGCGCCGGACGGGACGACGCGAGTCCCGTATACTTGCGCGCATGCTAAGCGGCGAAAACCTCGAGCTCGCGTTCGGCGAGCCGCGTCAGGTTCTGACGGTTTCCGCGCTGAATCGGGAGGCGCGGCTGCTCGTCGAGCGCAGCTTCGGCACGATCTGGGTCGAGGGCGAAATCTCGAACCTGTCGCGGCCTTCGTCCGGGCACCTGTACTGGTCGTTGAAGGACGCGAACGCGCAGGTACGGTGCGCAATGTTTCGCCAGGCCGCGCGCGGTCTCGGCTTTGCGCTCGAGAACGGCCAGCAGGTCGTCGTGCGGGCGCGGGTCAGCTTCTACGAGGCGCGCGGCGAGTTTCAGCTCGTCGTGGACGACGTCGAGGAAGCCGGCGAAGGCCTGCTGCGGCGCCGCTTCGAGGCGCTGAAGCGGCGCCTGAAGGCCGAAGGCCTGTTCGATCCCGAGCGCAAGCGGCCGCTGCCGCGCGTCCCGCATCGCATCGGCGTGATCACGTCGCCGACCGGCGCCGCGATTCGGGACGTGCTGACGGCGCTGAAGCGGCGCTTCCCGACGATTCCGGTGCTGATCTATCCGACGAGCGTCCAAGGCCACAGCGCCGCGCAGGAGATCGCGAGGACGCTCGAGCTCGCCGATCGGCGCCGCGATTGCGACGTGCTGATCCTGACGCGGGGCGGCGGCTCGCTCGAGGACCTGTGGGCGTTCAACGAGGAAGTCGTCGCGCGCGCCGTCGCCGCGGTCGGCATCCCGATCATCGTCGGCGTCGGGCACGAGACGGATTTCACGATCGCCGATTTCGCTGCCGATCTGCGCGCGCCGACGCCGTCGCAGGCGGCCGAGCTCGCCGTGCCCGATTGCGCCGAGTGGCGGCACCGCCTCGCGCGTGCGGCCGCGCACCTCGAGCGCTGCGCGCGCCGGCGGCTGCGCGGCGATGCGCAACGGCTGTCGATGCTTTCGCATCGCTTGAACCGCTGCCATCCCGGGCTGTTGCTGCGTCAGCAGGCGCAGCGCATCGACGACCTCGAGGGCCGCGCGAAGCGCGCGCTGAAGCGCAAGCTCGACGAGCGGCGCGCGCACGTCGCGCGGCTCGGCGCCGCCGTCGAAGCGCGCAACCCGAAGCACCGCGTCGCGGCCGCGGCGCAGCGCTGCCGCTTCGCGTCCGAGCGGCTCGAGCGCGCGATCCACCGGCGCATCGAGCGCTTGACTCACCGGGCCGCCGTCACCGAGCGCACGCTGCGCTCGCTGAGCCCGCTCGCGACGCTCGATCGCGGCTACGCGATCGTCGCCCGCGCCGACGACGGCCACATCGTCACGAGCCACTCGATGGTCGCGCCCGGCACCGGCATCGCGGTGCGGCTGTCGACCGGCCGGTTGACCGCGACCGTCGACACGACGTCCGACGACTGAAAAAAATTCGTGCCAGGCACGATTTTCCTGAGCCGGAGTCGCGTACTGCACGTATCCGGGAAAGGAAAATCGTGCCTGGCACGAATTTTTTTCCGGCCTACGCGAAGAACCTCGCGATCAGCGGCCGATAATTGTCCATGTCGACGAGGAACGAGTCGTGCCCCTGCAGCGAGTCGAGCTCGATGAAGTCGACTTCGCGCCCGCGGCCGGACAGCCCTTCGGCAAGCTCGCGCTGCTGGTCGATCGGGAACAGGAAGTCCGTCTTCACGCCGATGATCATCGAGCGCCGCGCCTCGATCCGCTTCAAGCCTTCCATGACGGTTCCGCCATGATCCGCGACGTCGAACAGATCACTCGCGCGCGACAGGTATAGATAGCAGTTCGGGTCGAACTGCCCGGTGAACTTGTTCGCGTGATGCTCGAGGTACGACTCGACCTCGAACACGATGCCGAACGAATCGCCGTTCAGCGGCTCGACCGACGCCGATACGCGCTCGCGCCCGAAGCGTATGCGCCACTCCTCCGCCGAGCGGTACGTAATCATGCCGAGCTTGCGCGCGAGGCGCATGCCGGTCAGCGGCATCGCGTCGCGCGTGTAATTCCCGTCGCGGAAATTCGGGTCGCGGCGAATCATCTCGCGCTGCAACGAGCGGAGCGCAATCGAGAACGGCAACGCGCGCGAGCCCGTCGACATCAGCAGCAGGCTCTCGGAGATGCCGGGGAACAGCAGCTCGAACGCGAGCGACGTCATGCCGCCCATCGAAGGCCCGACGAGCGCCCGGAGCCGCTCGATGCCGAGATGCTTCAAGAGCTCGTAGCCGCCGCGGGCGACGTCCTCTAGCGAGAGCACCGGAAACGTAAGTCGATATACGTCGCCGGTGCGAGGATCGATCGAGGCCGGGCCGGTCGAGCCGAAGCAGCTGCCGAGCGAGTTCACGCAGATCACGAAGTAGCGCCGCGTGTCGATCGGCCGCCCCGGACCAACGATCTCTTCCCACCAGCCCGGCGTCGGGTCGAGGACGCTCGACGCGGCATGCGCGGACGGCGACATCCCGGTGAAGATGAGCACGGCGTTGCTGCCCGCATCGTCGAGCTCGCCCCATGTCTCGTAAGCGATCGTGGGCTCGAGCAGGGTGCCGCCGCGGTGCATCGGAAACTCGCCCGGCACGGTGAAATGACGGCGTGCTTTGGCCAAGAAGCTCTCCCCAAATTGCTCGGACCTGAGGAGCCGGAGTGTAAGACCCGCCGGAAGCGGGCAACGTAACTTCTCGTTATGACAATAGTGCGCGAAGGTGGGATCGCGCACGAAAAATCGTGCCTGGCACGATTTTTCACTTCCGCGAGTGGCGGATCACGCGCCTGCGGCGGGCCTTCTGGCGGCGGGTCAGCTCGTTGCGCCGGCCGGCGAACGGATTCTCGCCGCTGCGCAGCTCGATGCGGATCGGGGTGCCCTCGAGCCTCAGCCCTTTCCGGAACGCGTTCTCGAGGTAGCGGCGATAGTGGTCGGGCGTGCGCTCGGCCTGCGTGCCGTGGATCACGATCAGCGGCGGATAGCGCCCGCCTTGATGCGCGTAGCGCAGGCGAATCTGCCGCCCGCGGCTCATCGGCGGCGCATGGGCCGTCGTCGCCTGATGCAGCAGCTCCGTCAGCCGCGGCGTCGGCAAATCCGCTCCGGCCGCTTCATACGCGGCGAGCGCCGAGCGGATCAGCTCGGCGATACCGCTGCCGTGCAGCGCGGACAGGTAATGACGCCGCGCATAGCCGACGAAATCGAGCTTGCGCTCGACCTCGGACTGCACGCGCTCCCGATCGGACGGCGGAAGGCCGTCCCACTTGTTGATGCCGATCACGAGCGCGCGGCCGCGCTCGACGGCCAACCCGATCAGGTGCAGGTCCTGATCCGTCACGCCTTCGCGCGCATCGAGCAACGCGATCACGACGCCCGCGTCCTCGATCGCCTTCAAGCTCTGCACGATGCTGAACTTCTCGACCGACTCGCTGATCCGCGCGCGGCGGCGAATACCGGCGGTATCGATCAGCGCGAATCGGCGGCCGTCGCGCTCGCACGGCACGACGATGCTGTCGCGGGTCGTGCCGGGCTCGTCCGACGTCACGAGCCGCTCGTCGCCGATCAGCCGGTTGATCAGAGTCGACTTGCCGACGTTCGGGCGGCCGATCACGGCGATCTTCGGGCCGTCGACGGCTTCGTCGACCTCGTCGGCCTCGCTCGGCTCGAACGGTGCGAGCACCGCTTCGACCAGCGCGTCGACGCCGTGGCCGTGCAGCGCCGCGATCGCGAACGGCGTGCCGAAGCCGAGCCGGTAGAAGTCCGCGCCTGCGAGCTCCGCGTCGACGCCCTCCGCCTTGTTCACGGCGACGGTGACGCGCTTGCCTGCGCGCCGCAAGCGCTCGGCGATCCGCTCGTCCTCGGCAGTCAGTCCTTCGCGATGGTCGACGACGAGGATCACGACGTCCGCCTGCTCGAGCGCGGCGTCGACCTGCTTCTCGACGAGCGGCTCCAGGTCGCCGCCGGCGCCGAGGCCGCCGGTGTCGATCACGAGATACGGGCGGCCCGCATGGCGCGCGTAGCCGTAGCGGCGATCGCGGGTCAGGCCCGGATAGTCCGCGACGAGCGCGTCGCGGGAGCGCGTCAAGCGGTTGAAGAGCGTCGATTTGCCGACATTCGGGCGGCCGACCAACGCAACGGCAGGGAGCATCGTGGGCGTATCCGGTTCAAGAGTGGGTTTCGTCGTTTTACCCCGTCGGGCGTTGGGCGGGGAAGGCTTTGCGCGTCGCCCGCCGCCGAGAGTCGAGGCCCTTGGCCGCGGCGTGCGGCGAGGCGCGTCTTCCGATGGGCGCTTGCGGCGGCACGCGCGAAGAGTGTCCTGCCGCTCGGCGGCGGCCGTCCATGGCCGCTGAACGGCCGCCGCAAGCGCCCATCGAAGACACACCTCGCCGGGAAACCGCGGCGGCTTCGCCGGGCCCGCGCCTCCCGCTGCTCTGACGAGTGCGCGTGCGCTACCGCGCTAGCTTTCTTCTTCTTCGTCTTCGTCGACGACGACGGCGAACGCCGCGACACGGCCGTCGTCGGATTGCACGACCACGCGCTCGCCGACGATGACCGGCGTCGTCGTGATCGGCACCGACGCCGCGCGCACGCGGGCGACGAAGCGTCCGTCATCGACGTCCATGAAATGCAGGTAGCCTTCGAGATCGCCGACGACGACCGTATTGAGGTAGCGCACCGGCGCCGTTAGCTCCCTGAGCCTGAGCGCATCCTGAATCCACTGCTGCGCGCCGGTCGTGCGCGCGAGCGCGACGACGTAGCTCACGTCGTTCGTCACGTAAACGCGATTCGGATCGACGCCAAGCCCCGCGAGCGACGACATCTCCTGCTGCCACAGCACGAAGCCGCTATTCAGGTCGACGGCGACCGCCCTGCCCTGGTAACCGACCGCGTACACGTCGTTGCCGACGATCTGCAGATCGCCGCCGATGTCGACGAGCCGATCGAGCTCCGTGCGGCCGGCCGGAGAGCCGATCGGCAGCTCCCAGATCGGCTCGCCGGAGTTCAGGCGATACGCGCCGATGCGCCCGTTGTCGAAGCCCGCGACGACGGTCTGTCCCGCGATCTCGGGCCGCGTGTCGCCGCGCACGATCAGCGCCGGCTGGCTTTGCTCGACGGTCCACAGCTCGCGGCCGTTCGTGATCGAGAAGCCTCTGAGCCGACCGTCCGTCGAGCGCAGCGCGATGATGTTCCCGCCGATCGCCGGCGGAGCGAGCACCTCACTGCCGACCGGCACGCGCCAGCGCTCCTCGCCGGTCTCGGCATCGAGCAGCAGAAGCTCGCCGTCCGACGTCCCGAACGCGAGCATGCCGTTGCCGAAACCCGGCCCGGCCGACAGCGGCGCTCTCGTATCGACCGACCATACCTCGCGCCCGGTCGCCGCATCGAGGGCGGCGACGCGGCCGTTATGCGCGCCCGCGTAGACGTTCACTCCGTCCGTGCTCGGCCGCAGCCCGAGGCGCAGACCCTCCGTGCCTCGACCGACGCGCCGGCTCCACAGCCGCCGGATCTCGAGCGTCTGCTCGATCGGCTGCAGCTCGGCCGGCGGCTCCGCGGTCGACTTGTCGCGGCCGAACAGCGAGCAGCCGCTGGCGACCGCCGCGGCGAGAACTACGAGGAGCGCACGCGCAAGTGTCACGTACCCGTCTCCGCGGCGCCGCTCGCGACCTCGAGGGAATCGAGCTTCATTTCGACGAAGGAGCGGTTCACCCACTCCGCTCCGGGGCCGATCAACGCCTCCTGGTACGCGGCGCGCGCCGCATCGACCTCGCCGAGCGCGTAGAGGGCATCGCCCTTCGCTTCGCTGTACTGCGCGGTGAACGGGCCGAGGTTCGGGACCTCCAGCACCCGAAGCGCCTCCTGGTGCTGGTTCTGATACATCAGCACGCGCGCCAGGCGCAGCCGGGCGATCAAGCCGAGGTCGCGATCTTCCGTGTTCTCCATCACGAACCGCAGCTCGTTCGCGGCGCGCGACGGCTCGGTCGTGAGGTACAAGCCAGCGATCAGCATGCCTGCCTGGTCAGTGTACGGGCTGTTCGGATGCTCCTCGCGCAGCTCGACGAGCAGCGCCTCCGCGGCGGTAGGGTCGTCGTCCTCGAGCACGTCCTGCAGGTCGAGATACAGCGCGGCGGCCGCCTCCGCACGGGCTTCCGTGTAGTTGCGGTACTGGTTGAAGCCGAACAGCGCGACGGCGCCGAGCGCCGCTCCGGCGACGAGATACCAGCCGTTCTCACGCCACCACTCGCGGATGCGCTCTATTTGTTCCTTTTCCGACAGATATTCGTCCACGGTACCTCCGACGGAGTGTTGGCGGTGAAGTGACCGGAGTTGACGGGTTGGCTCGGGCCGGGCGCGCCTATTCTCGCCGGTTCACGGCCGAAGACAACCGCTGGACGAGATCCTCGAGCGACAACGAAAGCTGCGGTTCGTCCGTCCGCAGCGGCTTCAGCGCGTATTGCCCGGCGGCGACCTCGTCCTCGCCGACGATCAGCGCGAAGCGCGCGCCGCTGCGGTCCGCACGGCGCATCTGCGCCTTGAACCCGGCCGACGGCGAGCCGATCGAGACCGAGATCCCGGGGATGCGGTCCCGCAGCGCCTCCGCGGCGGAGAACCCCGCCCGTCGGGCGGCATCGCCGACGCTGACGACGAACACGTCCGGCGCCGCAGGGCCGATGGCCTGCTCCTCGAGCCGCAGCAGCTCGACGACGCGCTCGACGCCGAGCGCCCAGCCGACCGCCGGTGTCTCCTTGCCGCCGAGCTGCGCGACGAGACCGTCGTAGCGGCCGCCCGCGCAGATCGCGCTCTGCGACCCGAGCCGGTCGGTCACCCACTCGAAGACCGTCCGCGTGTAGTAGTCGAGCCCGCGCACGAGACGCGGATTGACTCGAAAATCGATACCGGCATCGCGAAGCAGGGCCTTTACGCGTTCGAAATGTTCTTGAGAACCCTCGTCGAGATACTCGGTGATGACCGGCGCGCCGGCGATGAGTTCCGCCATATCCGGGTTTTTGCTGTCGAGAATCCGCATCGGGTTGCGGTCGAGCCGCCGCAGGCTGTCGGCATCGAGCTTTTCCTTGTGCGCGGAGAAGTACTCGACGAGCACCTCGCGGTACCCGGCGCGCGATTGCGGCGTGCCGATCGAGTTCAGCTCGAGCGTCGCGTGCCGAATGCCGAGCGTGCGCCACAGCCGCGCCGAGATCAGGATCAGCTCGGCGTCGATCTCGGGCTCCTCGTAGCCGAGCGCCTCGACGCTGAGCTGATGGAACTGCCGGTACCGCCCCTTCTGCGGCTTCTCGCGCCGGAACATCGGGCCGCTGCACCAGAGCTTTTGCTGGCGGTTGTGCAGCAGGCCGTGCGTCATGCACGCGCGGACGATGCCTGCCGTCGCCTCGGGCCGCAGCGTCAGGCTGTCGCCGCCGCGGTCCTCGAACGTGTACATCTCCTTCTCGACGATGTCCGTCGTTTCGCCGATCGAACGCCGAAACAGCTCGGTCTTCTCGAGAACCGGGATGCGGATCCGGTGGTAGTCGTAGGCTTTGAACAACGCGGCCGCCGCGCTTTCGAGCCGCTCCCAGAGCAGCTCGTCGTCCGGCAACACGTCGTTCATGCCCCTGACGGGGGAAATCATCGACGTCATGGTCCCTCAGTTTTCCGGCGAGAGGCGAAAGCGCGCGAGATCGCCGCTTCGGCTGCCGGCAGGATACGCGAAAGGCGCGCCGTTCACGCGGACGACGACGCCGTCGGCGTTGCCGAGCAGCACGCGAATCTCGCCGTCCGCGCGGATACGCTCCTCCGCGCCGGCCCGCGCGAGCCCATAGAAGAGGCGCTCTCCGCCGGCGGCCGTGACCTCGGTCCACGAATCCTCGAGGAAACGCAGCTCGAGCTCGAGAGGTGCGCGCTCGGCGCCCGGTGCAGCGGCGGTCCCGGCGATCGGGGTCGTGTCGGCGGCGGACGGCGCGGACGCAGGTGCGTCGACCGGTGCGGACGCGCTCGGCTGCGGCGCGTTGCGCTGCGTTCCGGTCACACCGGTTCCCGTAGCGCTGGCCGCCTGGACCGTGCTCGACGCGGATGTCTGCTGCTCCGGGCCCGCGCCGGCACTTGGCGGAATCGGAATCTCGATCGACACCTCGCCCGTAGCGCGGGTGTCACCCGTATCGCCGGCGCCGCTCGTAGCGCCGCCGGCGTCGGCCGGCGGCTGCGACGGCAGCTCGAGCGGCTGGGTTCTTACTGTCGTACCGAGCGACTGCGCAGGAGCCGTCGCGGCGGCCGTCTGCGCCTGGCCGGTCGAGCCGACCGCGCTCGTGGCATTCGGGGCATTCGCCGTACTCGGCGAGTCGGCCCTGGTCGCCGAACTCGCCGCGGAGGTACTCGCCTGCGGGGACGTATCGGCCGTGTCGGCCGGAACGGACGCATTCGCCCGCGGCTCCGGACCGCCGAGCAGATCGAAGCGCCATATCGCGAGCGCGGCGAGCGCGATCACGGCGACGGCGGCGCCGATCCCGATCACCGGAGCCGACGAGCGGTCGGACGCCTGCTCCGCCGAGCGGCGCGCCCGCAGCGGCGGCTCGTTGCGATCGAGCCGCTCGCGAAGCTCGTCGAGCAGCGGCGCCGGATCGATGCCAAGCAGCTCGCAGTAGTGCTTGAGATAGCCTTTGACGAAGACCGGCGGGCCGATCGCCTCGAAACGCTCTTCCTCGAGCGCGACGAGGAATTGCGGCTCTATCCGCAGCAGCTCGGAAACGTATTCGATGCTCGCACGGCGAAACTCGCGCGTCGCGCGCAGCGTCTCGCCGATGCCGGGGCGCGCCGCTGCGGCGCCGGTCTCGTCGAACGATGCTGCGTCGTCATTGCGCATTGCGTTCGATCTGCCGAAGCTGCGCAAGCTCGGCCGACTGCGGGAAATCGGTGCGCAGCCGCTGTGCGCAACGCTCCGCCGCGACCCGGTCCTCGAGCTGCCGCTCGATGTTGTAGCAAAGAAGCAGCACGGACGGCGTCGCGGGGCGAGCGTCGAGATACCGCTGCAGGAACGCTCTCGCTTGCAAGTAATTCCCGCGCTGATACGCGAGCTCCATCATGCCTGCGAGCGCGTCGGGGAACGCGGGATCGCGCGTCAGCGCCTCGCGGAAGTAATCCTCCGCGCGCTCGAGATCGCCGGCGCTGCGCGCGCAATTGCCGGCGTTGGTCAGCGCAGCGGCAGGCGTCGCGTAAGTCGGGCTCGCGATGGCGCGGCGGAAGTACGGCTCTGCGTCCGTCCAGCGATTTCGCCGGCACAGGAAGACCGCGTATGTGTTTGCGATCGACGGATTCGACGGCTCCAGCCGCACCGCGCGCTCGTAATGCTCCTCGGCCTCATCGCTGTTGCCGAGCTGATCGTGCGCCAGCGCGAGCGCGTTGTGCGCCGCGGCGAGACGCGGATTTAGCCGCAACGCACGCTCGAGGTTATCGACCGCGAGATCCGGCCGCCCCTGGCGGAGGTAGGCCACCCCGAGATTCAGATTGGCCTGCGCCGCATCGGCGTCAGACGAGGTGCGCCCGCTCGATCCGGCGCAGCCCGCGAGGAGCGCGCACAGCGCCGCCGCCACGAGCAGGGAGCGAGCAAACGGTCTCCCGGGATTCATCGCAAGTCGTGCTCCGCGATTCAGCTCAGCTTCTCACCCAGACGCACGCGGCGCCGATCCCGAACGCGGCCGGCCAGCTGACCGCAAGCCGCCGCGATGTCGTCGCCGCGCGGCCGTCGGATCGTCGCGACGATCCCGGCCGAGCGCAGAGTCTGCCAGAAACGGTCGATCGCTTCAGGTGTAGAGCACGCAAAACCGGCATCGGGAAACGGATTGAACGGAATCAGGTTCACCTTGGCCGGGCGCCCCTTCAGCAGGCGCACGAGCTGGCGGGCCTCGGCCGGCCCGTCGTTCACACGATCGAGCATCACGTACTCGAACGTGATCTGCCGGCTCGCGAGGCCTTCGGCGTAGCGCCAGCACGCGTCGAGCAGCTCGGCGATCGGGTGAACGCGGTTGATCGGCACGAGCCGATCCCGCAGCTCGTCGGTCGGCGCGTGCAGCGAGACGGCGAGCGCCGTGTTGCAGTCCTCCGCGAGCTTCAGAATTTGCGGAACGAGCCCCGCCGTGCTGATCGTCACGCGCCGGCGCGACAAGCCGAACGCGAGGTCGTCGAGCAGCAGCTTCGCGACCGGCACGACGTTGCGGTAGTTCGCGAGCGGCTCGCCCATGCCCATGAAGACGATATTCGTGATCTCGACGGGCGCGACCTCGCGGCGCGCATGCACGACCTGGCCGAGAATCTCGGCGATGTCGAGATTGCGGTTGAAGCCTTGCCGGCCGGTCGCACAAAACGCGCAATCGAGCGCACAGCCCGCTTGCGACGAGATGCACAGGGTCGCGCGGTTCGGCTCGGGGATGAAAACCGTCTCGACCGCCTGGTTCGCGCCGACGTCGAGCAGCCACTTGCGCGTGCCGTCCGCCGAATGCTCGTGGCGCAGCACGGTCGGCGTCGCGATCTCCGCGATGTCGTCGAGCCGCGCGCGCAGCTTCGCGGACAGATCGGTCATTGCGGAGAAATCGGCCACGCCGCGCTGGTAGACCCAGCGCATGATCTGGCGAGCACGATACGGCTTCTCGCCGAGCGTGACGAAGAACTCGGCAAGCCGCTCCGGCGGCAGGCCGAGCAGGTTGGTCCTGCGGCCGCCGCCGGCAGCGCCGACGTCGAGGCTCAGCGGGTTCGCGGACAAATGTCGGCCTCGCCGAAGAAGAAGCGGATCTCGGCGGCGGCGGTCTCGGGCCCGTCCGAGCCGTGCACGACGTTCTCCTCGATCGACGTCGCGAAGTCCTTACGGATCGTGCCGGGCGCCGCGTTCGCCGGATTCGTCGCCCCCATCAGGTCACGGTTCTTCTGAATCGCGTTCTCCCCTTCGAGGACCTGCACCATCACGGGACCGGACGTCATGTAAGCCACGAGGTCCTTGAAGAACGGGCGCTCGCGGTGCACCGCGTAAAAGCCCTCGGCCTGATCCTGCCGCAGCCTCAGCATCTTCGCCGCGACGATTCTGAGACCGGCCTGCTCGAAGCGCCGATAGATCTCGCCGATCAGATTCTTTTCGACACCGTCGGGCTTGATGATGGAAAGGGTACGCTCAATCGACATCGTTCACCTGCTGTGGCCAATGATCCCCGAGGGGGACGGAAGATTAAGGAACCCGGGCGGAGCGCCCGGCACGTCAAATGCTGAAGCTTTCGCCGCAACCGCACTCGCCTTTGACGTTCGGGTTGCGGAACTTGAAGGCCTCGTTGAGGCCCTCCTTCACGAAGTCGACCTCGGTGCCGTCGATCAGCTCGAGACTCTTGCTATCGACGACGACCTTCACGTCGCCTTCGTCGAAGACGACGTCGTTCGACTCGATCTCGTCGGCATAATCGATCATGTATGCCCATCCGGAGCAGCCCGTGCGCTTGACGCCGATCCGCAGGCCGACGCCGCGACCGCGCTTCTCGAGGTAGCTCCTCACTCGACGAGCGGCGTTTTCGGTCAGTGATACCGCCATAACGACATTCCCTGGTGCTCAACTCTCGGTGCGCGGCTCCGCCGCGCTCAACTGCGCTCCGCATGCCCGGATCGCATCCTCGATCCGCAGCAGCTTGCCGAGCTTTTCCTTCGGGACATTCAGCGCCCGCTGCATGCCTCCGATGTCGAGCCGGCTCAGGGCCGACACCGGTGCGCCGCGCAGCGACTCCGCCGCCCAGCTCGCCGCCGCGATCGTATGCGGGCAGCCATAAACCCGGAAGCGGGCCTCGCGGATCGTGTCTCCGTCGACTTGGACCTCGAATCGGACCCAGACGTTCAGGACTCGATCCTCGGCTTCGCCGACCGCGACATGCGGACCGCCGCCCGCCACGTTGCCGGCCCCGGCGGGCGAATCGAACCGCCGTTCGACCTCGGCGCTGTAATCCATAAGCAGGTCAGCAGTTTAGCCGAAAACGCGCGCGTCTGTCAGACGGCTCGTCCGCCACGCCGAGCACCATGCCGGCGCGCCGAGCGCAAGGCGCCGGAGCCGCCCGAACTCGTCGCGTACCCGGGCAGCGGCCGCATCGATCTCGTCGGGCGTCGTCGTGCGCCCGACGCTGAACCGAATCGAGCTCGTGGCCGCGGCGTCCGACAGCCCCATCGCCGACAGCACGTGCGACGCATCCGGATTGTCGGACATGCACGCGGAGCCCGCCGAGACCGCGATCTCGCGGAGCGCGAAACGTAGCGCCTCGCCGTCGACGCCCGGGAACGCGACATTCAGGATATGCGGTGCGCCGCGTTTCGGGTCGCCGTTCACGCGGGCGCCGTCGATGCGCTCGATCGCGTCGAGCAGCCGCGCCCGCAGCGCGGCGAGCCGCGGCCCCTCCTCGGCCGGGTCGGCGAGCTCGAACGCCTTGCCCATGCCGGCGATCTGATGGGTCGGCAGCGTGCCGGGCCGAAGGCCTAGCTGCTGCTCGCCGCCGTGCAGCAGCGGAGCGACGGCCACATCATCGCGGATCCACAGCGCGCCGATGCCCTTCGGTCCGCCGATCTTGTGCGCGGTCACGGAGCAGAGCGCGACGCCGTCGCGGCGCACGTCGAGCGGCACCTTCCCGACGGCCTGCGCTGCGTCGATGTGCAGCGGCACGTTGTGCGCGCGGCAAATCTCGGCGATCGCTGCGATCGGCTGGATCATTCCGGTCTCATTGTTGACCCGCATGACTGACACGAGCGCGGTGTCGGGCCGAATCGCCCGGCCGACGTCGTCGGCCGCAACGATGCCGTCCGGGTCGCAGCCGACATACGTCACGGCCGCGCCGTCGCGCTCGACCGCCGCCGCGGCATCGAGCACCGACTTGTGCTCGATCAACGTCGTGACGAGATGGCGGCGGCCGCGCGGCGCCGCGGCCAGCACGCCTTTGATTGCGAGATTGTTCGCCTCGGTCGCTCCGGACGTGAAGACGATGCCCGCGGGGTCGGCGCCGATTCGCGCCGCGACGACGCGGCGCGCGCGCTCGACGACGCGTGCTGCCTCCCGTCCGAACGCGTGGCTCGACGACGGATTCGCGAACGTGCCGTCGGCGCCGAGGCAGCGCATGACTTCCGCGGCGACGGCCGGATCCACCGGCGTCGTAGCCGCATGATCGAGATAGATTCCGCGGCGAGCGCTCATTCGCCGCTCCGCCGCCGCGGCCTGCGCCGCGCGGGATCGAGGCTCGTCAACACGCCGCGCAGGATATCGATCTCGTTCTTGTCGAGCCGCGCGCGCTGAAAGATTCGCCGCAGCTTCAGCTTGAGCTGGCGCGGATGCGACTCGTTAATGAAGCCGGCGTCGACGAGGACGCGCTCGAGATGCTCGTGAAAGTACTCGAGCTCCTCCGACGTCGCGAGACGCGGGCGTCCGGCGGCGGCCTGCTCGGCGGGTTCGCCGATCGGCTGCGCAGTGCCGGCCCCGAGCAGCCCCGCGCGAATCAGCCCCGCCATCCGCAGCTCGTAGCACAGCACCTGCACGGACATCGCGAGATTCAGCGACGAGAACGCCGCGTCGGTCGGGATCTGCACATGCAGCATGCAGCGCGCAAGCGCGTCGTTCGTCAGCCCGGACTGCTCGCGGCCGAACACGACCGCGACTTGGTTCCCCGCGTCGAGCGCGTCCCAGACCTGTGCCGCCGCATCCCGCGGATTCGCGCACGGCCACTCGACGCCCCGCGACCGCGCGCTCGTGCCGACGACGAACGCGCAATCGGCGATCGCCTCCTCGAGCGTCGCGTGCACGCTCGCGCGCTCGAGCAAGTCCGCGGCGCCCGATGCGCGCGCGGTCGCCTCGTCGCTCGGGAACGTGCGCGGTGCAACCAGCGCGAGATCGGACAGCCCCATCGTTTTCATCGCGCGCGCGCTCGCGCCGATGTTGCCCGGATGAGTGGTTTCGACCAGAACGATGCGGACCGGAACTTGCATGAGGCGCGCGGACCCGGAGATGCGTGATAAGCGAATTGTCACCGACGGCCGACTATTCTACGCTCCGCCCCCGTTATGCACGGCATGGTCAACATCGGTATCCGCGCGGCTCGGCGCGCCGGCGAAGTGATGATTCGCCAATGGAATCAGCTCGACGCGCTGAAGGTCACGGACAAGGGGCGGCACGACTACGTCACGCAGGTCGACCTGCTGGCCGAGGAGACGATCGTCGGGATCATCCGCGATCACTATCCGGATCACGCGATCCTCGCCGAGGAGCGCGGAGCAATCGGCGAGCACGAGTACACGTGGATCATCGATCCGCTCGACGGCACGACGAATTACCTGCACGGCTTCCCCGTGTTCGCGGTATCGATCGCGGTCGCGTACCGCAACGAGCTGCATCACGCGGTCGTCTATGACCCCCTGCGGCAGGAGATTTTCACGGCGAGCCGCGGCGAGGGGGCGCAGCTCGACGGCCGGCGCATTCGGGTCAGCCGCAGGCAGCACCTGGCCGGCAGCCTGATCGCGACCGGCTTCCCGTACCGGATCGCCGACGAGCGCATCGACCGCTACCTCGAGATGCTGCGCGCGGTGATGCTCGAGAGCTCGGGCGTGCGGCGCCCCGGCTCGGCGGCGCTCGACCTGTGCTATGTCGCGGCGGGCCGCGTCGACGGGTTCTGGGAGCTCGGGCTCAGCAAGTGGGACATCGCGGCCGGCGCGCTGATCATACGCGAGGCGGGCGGGCGCATCAGCGATTTTCACGGCTCGGATCGGTATCTCGAATCGGGCAACGTCGTCGCGGGCAATCCGAAGGTCTACGCGGCGCTGTCACGTCTGCTCGCCCCGTACGCGCGCGACCTCTGAGTCCGCTGCTTCGAGCGCACCGCGGCGGAACGAGGCTTCGGTACCTGGCTTCCCGAGGCACGCCGGAAATCGCATCCCTGCGGCTCGTCTTCGGCCATCCATGGCCTCAGACGGCCTCGGGAAGCCAGGTACCGAAGCCTCGTTCCTCCAAACGTCGGCGGTGCTTCGAGCGTCGAATGCCGCACAGTTCGACGCCGCCGTGACAGCCGACGGCACGCCGATCCCCGACGCAACACAGCGCCCGTATGCTCTCGGGGGACGGCCTAATCTGTCTGCGCAAACGATTGGAGGTGCGCGTTCGCCCGACCGACAAACTCGCGATGACGTTCGGGAGCGTGTCGGAAGCATGGCCTTCCCGAGGCCGTCTGAGGCCATGGATGGCCGAAGACGAGCCGCAGGGATGCGATTTCCGGCGTGCCTCGGGAAGGCCATGCTTCCGACACGCTCGCCGCGCCGCACGCCACGGAAGCGTGCGCTGCGCCTCGCGACGCGCTCAAGGCAGCGCGTCGACCTCCTCGCGCTTCGGCGGAATCATGTCCGACGGCAGCACGTTCAGGTACAGCACCGTCGCGCCGCCGATGAAGATCGACGAATACGTGCCGACGACGATGCCGATGATCAGCGCGACCGAGAAGCCGAACAACGTCTCGCCGGCGAGCAACAGCAGCGCGACCAGCACGAGCAGGGTCGTCAGGCCGGTGATGATCGTTCGTGACAAGGTCTGATTCAGCGACGCGTTCACGATCTCGAACGTCGTGCTTCGACGCATCATGCGGAAATTCTCACGAATGCGGTCGTAGACGACCACCGTGTCGTTCAACGAATAGCCGATCACCGCCAGCACGGCCGCGAGCACGGACAAGTCCACGGTGAACTGAAAGAGCGCGAAGAAGCCGATCGTGATGATCACGTCGTGGACGAGCGCCGCGATCGCGCCCACGGCGAACTTCCAGCGGAAACGCAGCATCACGTAGACGAAGATCATGATCGTCGCGAACAGCATCGCGAGCGCGCCCTGCTCGGCGAGGTCCGAGCCGACCTGCGACCCGATGAACTCCGGCGGCCGCATCAGCCTCACCTCGTTACCGGCGGCGCGCAGGACCTCGAGCACCCGATCGACTACGAGATCCGCCTCGTCGGCGGTCTCGACCGGCGGCAGCCGCACGAGGACCTCGGAAGTCGTGCCGAAGCTTTGCACGAGCGCCTGATCGAAGCCGGCGTCGGCCAACGTTCCGCGCACGCTCTCGAGCTCGACGGCGTTCTCGAACATGAGCTCCGCGACGATGCCGCCCGTGAACTCGAGGCCCCAATTGAAGCCGCGAACCACGATGGCGCCGATCGAGACGACGATCAGGATCGCGGAGAGGATCATGGCCGCACGCCGGCGGCCCATGAAGTCGATGGTCGGGTTGTCTCTAAGCAGTTGCACTGGAAACCCTGCTGCCGATCGGAAGGTGCCGAAGCTGTGCGCGACGGCCGTAGATGAGATTGACCATCACACGCGTCACGACGATGCCCGTGAACATGGAGGTCAGGATGCCGAGCGAGAGCGTGACGGCGAAGCCCTTGATCGGGCCGGTGCCGAACGCGAGCAGCACGATGCCGGCGATCAAGGTCGTGATCTGGCCGTCCGCGATACTCGAGAACGCCTTCTCGTAGCCCGCTCGGATGCTCGCCTGCGGCGAGTTCCCGTTGCGCAGCTCCTCGCGAATGCGCTCGAAAATCAGCACGTTCGCGTCCACCGCCATGCCGAGCGTCAGCACGATGCCGGCGATGCCGGGAAGCGTCAGCGCGGCCTGCAGCAGCGACATCAGCGCGACGAGCAGCACGAGGTTCGCGAGCAGCGCGATGTTCGCGATGACGCCGAACGAGCGATACACGACGGCCATGAACGCGACGACGAGCAGGAAGCCGACGATGACCGCGTTCCGGCCGCGCTCGATGTTGTCCTGCCCGAGGCTCGGACCGATCGTGCGCTCCTCGATCTTGAAGATCGGCGTTGCGAGCGCGCCGGAGCGCAGCAGCAAAGCGAGATCCTGCGCTTCGAACGGCGTAAGGCCGGTGATCTCGAAGCTGTTCGAGAAGACGCCCCGAATCGTCGCGATGTTGATCACGCGCTCTTGAGTATCCGTCACGACGACCTGCTCGCCGTTGCGTTCGACGATGCGCGGCCGCTCCTCGATCATCAGCACGGCCATCGGCCGGTTCAGGTTGGCCTGCGTCGTCTGCAGCATTCGGCGGCCGCCTTGCGCATTCAGGCGTACGTTCACCGCGGGCGTGCCCTGCGAGTAGCCGGGCGTCGCATCCGTCAGCATGTCGCCGGACACGATGACGTCGCGCCGCAGCAAGGTGTAATAGTTGCCGTCCGGACCGGGCGCGCAGAAGGAGTTACCGATGATCGAATCGGCGCAGCGCAGCAGCTCCGAGCCGATCGGCGAGCGCTGACGCTGAGCGGCATCGAACAGGTCGTTCTCCGGGTCCACGAGGCGGAACTCGAGCGTAGCCGTCGCGCCGAGCACGCGCTCCGCCTGCGCCGGATCCTGGATACCGGGAAGCTGCACGAGGATCCGATCGATGCCCTGCTGTTGCACGACCGGCTCGGAGACGCCGAGCTCGTTGACTCGATTGCGCAGCGTCGTCGTGTTCTGCTGAATCGCGAACTCCTGGCGCTCGGTGATCAGCTGCTGCGACGGACGCACGATGACGGCGGGACGCCCGTTAATCTGCGCCCGCTCGACGAGCAGCCGTTCGACCAGCGAGATCTGCGTCGGCTCGTCGAGCCGGCGAACGATCTCGATCACGCGGTCGACGCTCGCCTCGTCCTGCAGCTGCACGACGACCCGATCGGACTCCGCGTTGACCGAGCCGCGAATACGGGCCTCGCGGAGCTCCGTGCGGATATCGGATTCATACGACGCCAGGAGCTGCTCGACCGCGGCGTCGATGTCGACCTGGTAAAGGAAGTGCACGCCGCCGCGCAGATCGAGACCGAGCGCCATCGGCTGCAGCCCGATCGCCGCGAGCAGCGGCGGCGTGCGCGGCGCGAGCGTCAACGCGATCACGTTGTCGGGGAACGCCTCTCGCAGCACGTCGTTCGCGCGAAGCTGGGCTTCGACGGTCGGGAAGCGCACGAGGCCGGTGTTCTCCTCGAGCTCGACGGAAAGATACGGAATGTTCTCCTTCTGGAGATGCGATTCGATCTGCTCGAGCGTCTCAGCCTGGACCGGTGTACCGTCGGGACGCGAAATGTGCAGAGCCGGATCGTCGCCGAAGAAGTTCGGCAACGCCAGGATCACGCCCGCGACACATATCACGAGCACGAGAACGTTGACCCACGTCGGATACCGGTTCATCGGCTTTTCTTACCCGTTCAATGACTTGCTTACCCGCGCGCAGCGGCTCGCCGAAGCGCTCGTCGACGAAAGCCGATCAGGCGCTCTTGATCGTCCCTTTCGGCAGGACGGCCGCGATGGTGTTCTTCTGCACCTTCATCGTGACGTTGTCGGCGAACTCGACCGTAACGTATTGATCACCGACCTCCTTGATCTTGCCGAGCAGCCCGCCCCCGGTCACGACCTCGTCCCCGCTGCCGAGCGACTCGATCATCTGCCGATGCTCCTTCTGCCGTTTCGTCTGCGGACGGATCAGCAGGAAGTAGAAGATCACGATGATCAGGACCAGCGGCAGGAGGCTCATCAACGCATTGGGCTCAGCGGCTTGGCCTTGCGCCCACGCGTCCTCGATAAAAAAGCGGGTCAGGAATTCCATGCTCGACCTTGATTCCAAAAGTGCCCGCGGCCCCGGCGGCCGGCGGTGAGGGCGGCATTATGACATAGCCTCGCCCGGCTGGTTCGCCGCCTCGGCCGCCACGTCGCGGGCGAGCTCCGCGAAGCGGCCCTGCTCGATCGCGCTCCGGATCCGCTCCATCCACGCCGCGTAGAACCTGAGGTTATGGATCGTCGCGAGGCGCGAGCCGAGGATCTCGTTGCACTGCTGGAGGTGGCGCAGATAAGCCCTCGAGTAGTGGCGGCACGCATAGCAGTCGCAGCGCGGATCGAGCGGGCCCGTATCGACGCGGAAACGGCTGTTGCGGATGTTCAGCACCCCTTCGCTCGTGAAGAGCTGACCGTTTCGGGCGTGGCGCGTCGGGATTACGCAATCGAACATGTCGATGCCGCGGGCAACCGCCGCGACGAGATCGGACGGCGTCCCGACCCCCATCAGATAGCGGGGCCGGTCGGCCGGAAGGTGCGGCTCGAGCGCTTCGAGCACGGCGAGCCGCTCCTCCTCGGGCTCGCCGACCGCGAGACCGCCGACCGCATAGCCGTCGAAGCCGATCGACGTCAGGCCGTCGAGCGACTCGCGGCGCAGGTCCGGATAGACGCCGCCCTGGACGATGCCGAAAAGGGCCGCGTCGCCGGAGGTCTTCAGCGCGTCGAACGCTTTGCGGCTGCGGGCGGCCCAGCGCAGCGACAGCTGCATCGAGACCCGCGCGTCGGCCCGGCTCGCCGGATACGGCGTGCACTCGTCGAATATCATCACGACGTCCGAGTCGAGCGCGTGCTGGACCTCGATCGACGATTCGGGCGTCAGCATGACCTTCGCGCCGTCGACCGGCGAGCGGAACTCGACCCCGGCCTCGGTCACGCGCCGCAGCTTCTCGAGGCTCCACACCTGAAAGCCGCCCGAGTCCGTCAGGATCGGCCGCTCCCAGTGCATGAAGCGGTGCAGCCCGCCATGCGCGCGAACGACCTCGACGCCGGGCCGCAGCATCAGGTGGAACGTGTTGCCGAGGATCATCTGCGCACCGAGCGCCTCGAGCTCCTCGGCCGTCATCGCCTTCACCGTGCCGTACGTGCCGACCGGCATGAAAGCGGGCGTCTCGACGACGCCCCGCTCGAACACCATCCGGCCGCGCCGCGCGGCGCCGTCCGTGGCCGTGACTTCGAACTCCATTCTCGATTTACCTCGTTGCAGGGCTTCGCCCTGCGGTTTCGACCGCGGGCGGCGTGCCGTCGTCGCGGCAAGCGCCGGTGGGTGTGACGAACATCGCGTCGCCGTACGAGAAGAAGCGGTAGCGCGCGGCGACCGCGTGCCGATACGCGGCCAGGGTCTTCTCGCGGCCGGCGAACGCGGCGACGAGCATCAGCAAAGACGACTCCGGCAAATGAAAGTTCGTGACGAGCGCGTCGACGACCCGGAAAACGAAGCCCGGATAGATGAAAAGGTCGGTCTCCCCTTCGTACGGCTCGAGCCGCCCGCGTTGCGCGGCCGTCTCGAGCGCGCGGACGGCCGTCGTGCCGACCGCGACGACTCGTCGGCCCGCGGCGCGCGTCCGCGCGATCCGCTCGCATAGCTCGGCGGACACCGACACCCATTCCGGGTGCAGCCGATGCGCCTCGATCTGCTCGGTCCGGACCGGCGAGAACGTCCCCGCGCCGACGTGCAAGGTCAGGAACGCGCGCTCGACCCCGCGCGCGTCGAGCCGCGCGAACAGCGAATCGTCGAAATGCAGCCCTGCCGTCGGGGCCGCGACCGCGCCCGGCGCGCGGGCGAACACCGTCTGATACCGCTCGCGATCGTCTTCCCCGGGCGTCCGCTCGATGTACGGCGGCAGCGGCACCTCGGCATGCGCCGCGAAGTACGGCTCGACGTCCCGATCGAGCTCGAGATCGAACAGCTCCCCGGCCCTCGCGTCGACCACGGCCCGCGCGCCGGCCGGCAGCTCGAGCACGCCGCCCGGCTTCGGGCTCCTGCTCGCGCGCAGCTGCACGCGCACACGCCGCGGCCCGAGCACCCGCTCGAGCAGGATCTCGACGCGGCCGCCCGTCGACTTCGCGCCGTAGAGCCGCGCGGGAACGACCCGCGTGTCGTTCAACACGAGCAGATCGCCGGGCTCGAGCAGTTCGACGATGTCCGGGAACCGCCGATCCTCGATTCGTCCGGTCGCACCGTCGAGCACGAGCAGGCGGCTCGCGCTCCGCTCCGGCAGCGGGGCTTGCGCGATCAGCTCGGGCGGCAGGTCGTAGGCGAAGTCGCGGCGATCCATGGGGCGGGCATTCTAGCCCGCTTCCTGTGATAACCTACGCCACGGCTGGCCGGGATGGCGGAACTGGTAGACGCGCTGGACTCAAAATCCAGTGGGGTAACACCCGTGTCGGTTCGACTCCGACTCTCGGCACCAGCACCCTCTCATGTCGAGAAGACGCTTCCGTCTTCGTCGCCACCGCCGTAGCCGACAAGTTGCCCCGTCGGCGATCGATCACGCCGATCGCGAGTCTGCAGCGCCCCGTTTTACAGCGTCGGTTAGACGGACTGCGGCGAGCTCGCCGACATCACCGCGCGCGGCGCGTCCCAAGCCCGGGGCCTGTCCCGCCGAACGAGCTTCGTGAGCTGCACGAGCTTCGCCGCGGTTTCGTCGTCGCGCGGCATGAACACGACGACGCGCAGATGCGGCTCGCCCTTCGGGACATAGACGGAGTGCTCGAAGTTGAAGATGCCGAGCTCCGGATGGCGCAGCGTATTAGAAGCTTCGGCCGGCCCCAAGCTATTCGATTCGTGCCAATAGCGCTTGAAGATCGGACACGTCCCGCAAAGCTCCTCGATCAGCTCGTCGAGCGTCGGATCGTCGCCGGCCTGGCAGTAATCGACGCGCAGCCGCGAGACCGCGAGGCGAATCTTCTCGTCGTACTCGGCGGGATAAGGACCGTACGCCGGATCGCGGACGAGGATGCGCAGCAGATTCCGCTCGCGCGGCGCGAGCTTCGTGTAGTCGCGAAACGAAAGGCTCAGCGCATTCCACGCGACGACGTCCCAGCGATAGCTCATCGCGAGGGCCGGGACGGTCATCGCTTCGAGCGTGCGCCACACGAGGCGGCTCGCGTCCGAAAACGGCTGCGGCGCCGCCGGCGTCAGCGGCGGCGGCCGCCGATGCACGAGCGCGAACAGGAACTCCCGCTGTGCGGAGCTGAGCTGCAGCGCCCCGCTGAGCTGCTCGAGGATGCTCGTCGACACGCTGATGTCGCGCCCTTGCTCGAGCGACGTGTACCAGCTCACGCTGACGCCGGCGAGCATTGCGACTTCCTCGCGGCGCAGGCCCGGCGTGCGTCGGCGGCCGTGCTCCGGCAAGCCGACATCGCGCGGCGACAGCGCGGCACGCTGCGCTTTCAGAAAGCGCGACAACATCGTATTGCGCCGCTCCGCAGCCATAACGCGCGATCCGGAGAGCTCAGCGCTCGCCGGCGCTGTCCAGGGCGAGGATCGTGCGCACGATGTCCTTCGCCGTGTCGGTGTCGATCCCGGGATGCGCGGTCATCGGCGCTTCACCCCACTGCCCGACGCTGCCAGTGATGATCCGCGCGGCGAGCTGCGCGACGACGTCGTCGGTCGCCTCGTAGCGCTGCGCGATCTCGAGATACGCAGGGCCGATGTTGCGGCGCTCGAGCTGATGGCACGTCGCACAGTCGTGCTCGGCGAAGAGCGCCGGCGCTTGATTCGGCGGCGCGATCCGGCCCGCGGCCGTTCCCGCAGGCGTGCTGCGCACGCTCGACGTCGTCTCTGCTGCGTCGACCGGCTCGATCCGCAGCAGCGCGCCCTCGTCTTGATCCGTCAACAGATACAGCAAGCCGTCCGGACCCGCGGCGATATGACGCATCCTGAGCCCGAGATCCGTCAGCAGCCGCTCGCGGCGCACCTCGCCGTTCTCGTTGAAGACGATGCGCTGCACGTGCCCGGTTCGCGGCAAGCGTCCCTCGGTCATTGCCGTGACGAACAGATTGCCGCGCCACGCCGGAAAGCGGTCGCCGGTATAGAACAACAAGCTCGCCGCCGTGATCGACGGCACCCAAAACAGCTCGGGCTGCTGCATGCCTTCCTGCCACGGCTGCGGCGCCGCCCTCGAGCCGTCGTAATCCCGGCCGTAGGTCACGATCGGCCAGCCGTAATTCTCGCCGGCCGTAATGATGTTGATCTCGTCGCCGCCGTTCGGCCCGTTCTCGAGTTCCCAAAGCTCTCCGGTCTCGGGCCTGAACGTCAGATCCATGACCGTGCGGTGGCCGTAGCTGTAGATCTCGGGCAGTGCGCCCTCTGCGCCGCTGAACGGGTTGCCTGGCGCCGGCTCGCCCGTGTCCGTCAATCGCAGCACCTTGCCGATGTGCGAGCCGAGGCTCTGCGGCGGCTCGGGCACTCGCCGGTGCGACACGCTCATGAAGATGTGGCCGTCCGGCGCGAACGCGATCGGCGATGCGTCTCCGCCGAAGTTCGTGTGCCACGCATCGGCGACGAACACGTCTTCGATGTCGGTCAACCGCTCGCCGTCGAGGCGCCCGCGGGCGAGCGCGGTCGTCGCGAAATACCTCTCGCCTTCCGGCGGCGCGGCCGTCTTGCTGTACGTGAAATAGACGAGGCGATTGCGCTCGAAGTCGGGATGGAGCGCGATGTCGAATACCTGATCGAGCTCGAAGACGTCCTTCAGGTTCGCCGCAGGCTCTGCGACGAGGCTTCCGCCCTTCAACAATCGGATGCGTCCTTCGCGCTCGGTGATCAGCGCGTCGCCCATCGGATTGCCGGCGCCGGCCGTGCCCGGCAAGAACGCGATGCTCCACGGATGCGCGAGCCCCGCCGCGACGACGGAGACGCGGATCTGTGTGCCCTGCTCGAACGTCGTATACGTCCACGGCCCGTCGCTCTCGGTAGTCCGCGGCTGCGGGATTTGCGGCTGCGCTGCGGCGGCGGCCGCGACCGCGCAGAGAGCGAATCCGGCGAGCGGCCGGAATGATGCTAAACGTACAAAATTCATACTCGTGCTCGCTTCTGTCCCGAGGGCATCGGCGGCGCACCGCACGGCAGCGCCGCCGTCGCCGAGTGTAGCCTAGAACTGCATCGCCAGCCCGAGGTAGTACCGCCGTCCGAGGATGTCGTAGAAGCTCGTGTTCGTCTGCCCGCGCGCCGTGTTCGTTGCCTCCGGGAAGGTTCTTTCCGGCTCGCGATCGAACAGGTTGTCGACGCCGAAGCGCAGATTCATCTGGTCACGAAGCTCGAACCGTCCTGCGAAGTCGAACATGTTGTACGAGCCGGTCGGCTGCAGCGTGCTGCCCGGCGCGCGGCTGCTGACCGAATCGATGCTCGGCAGGTGCCGCCAGCGCAAGGTCGTGCCCCAGCGGCCGAACCGGTAGTTCGTCGTTACGAACGTCCGGTAGTCGAACGCATACGCATCGAGACCGGTCAGATCTGCGGGGCCGGACGTGCCCTTCCAGTCGTTCCACGGCGCATCCGGGCTCACGCGCGTCTTCACCCTGTCGGCGATCGTGACGACCGCGTTGACGTTCAGGCTTCCCGGGCCGACGTCGCGCGACCAGTCGATCGAGACGTCGTAGCCCGCGAAGTCGACGGCGCCTTCGTTAGTGAACATCAGCAGCGTGTTCGCATCGTTGCCGGTTTGCGGGTCGCGGACGAGCTGACGGCACGCCGAATGGTTCACGTCGTAGGCCGGATTCGTGACCGGCGAGAAGCACTGCTGATAGATCGAGTTCGGATCCTCCGACGTGATCATGTCGTCGATCTTGATGTTCCAGTAATCGACGGTCAGCGTCAGGTTGTCGGTGATGTCCGCGACGACGCCGATCGTCGTCGTCCCCGCGGTCTCCTCTTTCAAATTGGGGTTGCCTTCGACGAACCCGAAGACGTTGTGCGTCGCGCCGGCGTTGCGGTTCGGATTGTTGTAAAACGTCTCCGCGCCCGTCGGGGTCATCAACGTCTCGCAGATCGCACGGATCTGCGCCGCGTTCGGATTCAACGCGGGATTCGCGCTCAGCGTATTGACCGGGTTCAGATCCGAGCACCAGTCGCCCTGGAAGCCGATGAACTGCCGCTGATTCGCGGACTGAAACAGCTCGGCGACGTTCGGCGCGCGGTTCGCGACCTGATGGCCGCCCCGAAGCCGAAGCCTGCGGTGGACCTGCCAGTCGAGCAGCGCCTTGTACGATTCGACGCTATCCGTCGGATCGTTGTCGCTGTACCGGTAGCCGAGCTCGAGATTCATCGACTGGGCGCCCGGCTTGTTCGCAACGATCGGCACGAGCAGCTCGCCGTAAATCTCGGACGTGCTGATCTCGCCCCGCGTCTCCTTGCGGGGGAACTGCCCTGCCGCGAGGTCGAACACGGATTCCGGCGAGAGGAGCGTCTCCGGAATCCAGCGGTATGTGTTCTCGCGGCGCGAGACGCCGAGCGCGAAACCGAGCTCGCCGGCCGGCAAGTCGACGATACCGCCCTGCATGTTGTACTCCATGACCGTCTGCTCGAGCTCGCCGGTCATCATCACGGTCGCGCCGATCGCGTCGATGCAATCCTGCGTCGGCCGCGCATCCGAGATGCCGGTCGCGGGCAGGTAGTAGCGCTCGCCCAGGCCGAGCGTCGAGAAGCCGCTCGTGCACTCGAGCACGCCGGCCGCGAAGTTGTTGCCTTCCTCGTTGCCGCGATAGAACAGCCCCGCGCCGTAGTTCGGCTGATTGATCACGAAGCGCCAGCGTTGCAGCGAAGCGTTGCCGGCGGCCTCATTCGAGCTCGACGTCGTGCCGTTCGAGACGTAGAGCTCCCACGTCCACTCGGGCCCGGGAATCACGCCCTCGAGGCCCGCGAGAAACTGGAAGCTGCGTGTATCGACGAGCGCCGTCCTGTTGCCCCACCAGCTCGTCGCGACGCCGACGGTGACCGGCGCGTTCGGATCGGGGCGGCTATCGAGCAGCGCTGCGGCCTCCGGCGACTTCGGCCACGCCTCCGACATCGTGCAGCCGGGCACGCCGTCCGCTTCGCAGTCGAGGCCGAAACGCCCGCCGGGCAGGTAGTCGGGCAAGGTATTGCCGTTCGCATCGAGGGACGGCGCATAGATCTCGCTGCCGTGCGGAACGGTGCCGCCCCAGCCGCCGATCATGCCGCCGACACGCTGCGGCCACTCGCCGTGAGTCTGCGCGAACATCGCCTGCGCGAATGCGGTGACGTTCTCCGTCAGCTCGAGCTTGCCGCGCCCGAAGAACGATTGCCGCGACATCGGCGACGACTGCTGGTAGCCGACGCTGTTCTCGGACAGCACGCCGTTGTCGGAGCGAACGAACCGGTAAACGTCGCCGTCGGCCGTTATCGTCGGACCGTTGTACCGGTAGTTGCCGTCGGCGCTCGTGCGGTAGACGCTGCCGTCGGCGTTCAAGTAGTAGGAGCCGGCGCCCGTCGCCGCGCTGACCGTGCCGCCGAAGATCGCATCGAGCGCGTCCTGCGAGAACGGATTCGCGCCGGCATTCGTGATGTACGGCGCCGTGTAGAACACCTGCAAGCCGCCCTGAGAGCCCGGGTCGGCCCAGCCGTCGGTGTAGAACTCGCGGTCCGCTTGCCACACGCGTCCGCGCTCGTAGCGCTCGACGCCGAGGATCACGTTGCCGCTATCGCCGACGTTCGCGCCGAACACGATCGACACCGACTTCTCTTCGCCGTCCCCGCGCTCGGTCAGCCCGTACTGCGCGTCGAAGTCGAAGCCTTCGAGGTCATCGCGGATGATGAAGTTGACGACACCGCTGACGGCGTCTGCGCCGTACACGGACGAAGCGCCGCCCGTGATCGTCTCGACGCGCCCGATCGCCGCGCTCGGAATGCTGTTGATGTCGACGGCCATCGACGCATCGACGGGCATCGCACGGCGCCCGTCGAGCAGCACGAGGTTGCGATTCGCGCCGAGGCCGCGCAGGCTGACCGTCGCCGCCGTCGGCGTCGTCGTCGGCCCGCCGGAGTTGCTGAGATTCGCGCCCGGCACCTCTTGGAACTGCGACATCGCGGGAACGAATTGCGGCAGCTGATTCAGCACGCTCTCCATCGCGATCGTGCTCGACTCGCGGAACCGCGTCTGATCGACGGTCATGATCGGGCTGTTCGCGGCGAAATCGCGGCGTACGATGCGCGAGCCGGTCACGACGACTTCTTCGAACTGCTGCCCGTCCGATCCGGACTGTGCGTGTGAGGCACCGCCGACCAACGCCGTAGAGATAGCAGCCGCCAGGACAACGCGGCGAACGCCGCCCGAACGCTCGATCTCGTGTCTCATCCCGCCCCCGCGATGTTGTTGGCGCTCAGAACAGAGCGATGTCGTTAGAGTGCGCGGAGCCTAGCGTCGAGACAGTAACCCCACAATATGCGCCGCGATCGTATGACCTCGACTCACAGCCAAAGTCGTTGTAACGAATAACATGAACCGCCCCGCCTTTTCCGGAGGCTCAGTTCTTTGAGAGGATTGAGTCATGAAGACGAAGAAGAGGCAACCGAGTTACTCGGCTGAGTTCCGTGACCGGGCTGTTCGGCTGGTTGAGGAGC